>JAABUS010000298.1_pt1 | contig 126827 bp, 141 predicted proteins | sample 5560161 | NCBI WGS metagenome assembly JAABUS01 (sample SAMN10711885, study PRJNA513376) | rock metagenome | isolation source: Antarctica rocks | place: Antarctica: Victoria Land, Trio Nunatak nord | collected 2016-01-04 | reverse complement strand
GTCGGGGCGTCGGTATAGCGGGCATAGAGATCAGCAGCGGACCACGCATCAGGCAGGGACAGGGCGTTCATCGGACATCACCTCCGCCGCCATGATACCCCGACGTATCACCCAAAACCAGTATTAGCCATTGTGACTGGCATGCATCTCTTATCCGGGCATATCGAAACCTCTTTTCATATTCTCCTTGCGCTCGGCATTTACACGCTATGGCGTGTTGGCGGTATAGATTGGATGCGCGGACGCCTCACGGGGATACGGGCCATATTGTCGCAACTCCTGTTCGCTGGGGCTGGCGTGGGGATCGGCATAGCGCTTGCCGCTGTCCAATTGCTTCCAACCGAAATATACCTCAAACAAAGCTATTTTTATTCTGTACGTATTAACAGTCTACCTTGGCGGTTGCCGATATCATATCTCTCGACTTGGCTTGTCCCAAACTTGACCGGTAATTCTGCATACTCCCAGAAAGGTCTTGATCCAGCGCAGCTCACCAATTTTAATGAGCGTATGGGGTATGCTGGCATCGTGACGATCGCTCTCGCTGTCGTCGCCTTCGTGCATCCATCCCCTGCGCTGCGAGTTCACCGCTGGGCATTTGCTGTGTTGTTGGTTCTTTCCACTTGCCTCGTGTATGGGATCTGGCCCATTTATCTTCTTGAAGCGAAGGTCCCGATCCTCAATGTGACAAATAATCTTCGTCTTACTCTTGTCATTTCCTTTGCCCTCGCTGCACTCGCCGCTATCGGGATGGATGGGCTCGTTGAACGGGCCGAATCGGGTGGCACATGGCAATCGGTGGACCAGTTCAAGTCACCCACACTGATTGAACTACCCTTGGTCATGTGCGCGGCCCTGTTTGCGTTCGGAGCAGCATTCATATCCAAGGACCAGACGTTACGCTTGATACAGCGCCTCGCATACTCATATACCCCTGTTACTATGACGATGTGGGCACAAGTATGGACTATGCTCGCGTTGGCCCTGGTCGTGGCGTGCGCTATCACGGTTATGCTGTTCCAGAGCCGGGTTATAGATCCGCATGTCGGTGTCCTTGCAATCACCCTTCTCGTGATCGGTGACATGTTCGTCTTTGGGGTCACGTATAATCCCTCAGTGCCGACGTCCTATTTATACCCAGATACCGAAGTAACACAGATATTTCGCAGTCTTCCTTCGGAAGCCCGTATTGCTGCCCCGCCCGACTTTCAATCCGGCTTTGCACCATGGTTCGACCTAAGAGTGATAGGCGCATACGACGCGATTATGCCTGCACGGGTTCCTCACTTTCTGGATGCCATTAACCGCAACGGATCAAATCCGAACAGCGTTACCAGTCTGGCGACAAATACGACTCCTGATTACCATCTCCTCGCCGTTGGGCATGTGACACACGCCCTTTTGCCAACTGCTGCCGTGGAACCACCGGCCACGAACCAACACTTTGTATTCGAGCAGAACACTGAGGCCGATAAAGCAATGCTCGAAATTGGTGTGAATAAGGTAGTCACGCAGGAATTCGTCGTACACGAGAATTACCTCGATTCCGTCAGCTTTTTTGCTGCGGCAACCAGCGGATCGGGTTCTGCTTTGCTGTCCTTCGGTCTCACGGATGTTACGACGGGAACGACAATCGTGACACAGGATGAGCATTCTGATATCCCCGCTGCTGGAGCGTGGCTGACGTTCTCATTTCCTCCCTTGGCAGCGTCCGCAGGCCAGCGTTACCGCGCCTCGTTGAGCCTCACGGGGAATGCGCCGCAGAGTTCTACCATTATGTTGTATGGAAACGGGCAGACAATCATGGCAAACACCCGGATTCTGCAAAGTGGCCGTCAGGTTCCTGGTACGCTTCGCGTCCGCCTCTCTGTGGCGGCTGACAAGGATGGCTTAACCGCAATATGGCATGATGATAGCCATACACTCTACGCGCTCAATGACGCACGCCCATATGTGTATATCGCCGATGGCATCCTCCCAGTTGCAGATAGCGAAATGGCGCTTACGGCCTTGGATCAACTTCATGTCCCGGGTGCGGACGCAGTCATTGAGACGTCTCAATCTCTGTCGAGTGCTGGCGGTATCGCAAAAGTCCTCCACAATCGCCCAGGTGATGTCATCGTGCAGGTCAACGCATCGGCGTCGGGAGTTCTCGTCTTGAACGAGGGATACGGTGATGGCGGTTGGCAGGTGGACATAGATGGGAAAAGCGCCAAGGTTCTCAACGCGAACTACTTGTACCAGGGAGCCGCCATACCGGCGGGTGAACACATCGTTCACTTTCAGTATGCACCAAAGTCATTCACCATAGGTGCGGTGATATCCACAATGTCAGGAATTGGCATCTTGGCGCTATTGATCGTCCCTTCGCTGATCCGTCGCATGAAAAGAAAGAAGACAGAATCTACTTTCCGCGTTGATTCGACTGCGTAGTCGCTATATATTTTCTGCAACAAGAGCAGTCGTCAGATTAGCGGATGCATGTAGGGTATCCCGTTGAAACGCACCAATCATTTCTGAGCCGAAGACATAGCGAAGATTCGTACATATCCAACCGCGCCTTGCGAGTTCAGCAATCATGCTCTCACGGGTATAATGCGTAATGTGTTCATCTGCATATCCATGGGGAGCGAAGAAACCATATGCCCGCTCAAACACATTCCATGCGCGCGTGCCGTAGTCTGGAGTACCGAGAATGAGCAAGCCGTCTGGAGTGAGGACACGCAGGAGTTCCACAATCGGCGATGGATCCGTTGGAATGTGCTCAATCACCTCTGAGCAGATCACACAATTAAACTGTGCGTCTCGGAAAGGGAGGGTAAAGATGCTACCCGTTATCAAAGGATTTGTGTTGTAGCGCCGCATATATCGGAGCTTGTGATGACGGATATCCAGACCGACTGCACCAGGTAGGTCGAGAAGAATACGGCTTGATCCGCATCCGACATCAAGAATTCTCGTGCCTACATAGTTTTGCGCCATCGATAGGATAATGTGATGCCGCCATCGTTGCCACCAGCGCTGGAGCGGGATGCGACTGTCGTATGCCCGCTCGTCATAATCAGCGCATTCGATGCCGTTCCGGATCTTCCACATGCGCCCTAACGTTCGCACATAGGAACGCGCAAAACGGAACAGGCTCGCCTTCGAACGTCCAGTACCACGTGGTTGATATGCAAAAGGAACCTCTCGTACACGCCAGCCACCAGCGTACGAATGAAGCAGCAGTTCCTGTAAGGCATCGAAATTATGTCCCGTAATCGCAACATCGCTGACAACCACGCGGCGGTAGAGGCGAAAACCACTTGACATGTCCTTGACTCGTAAGGAGAGAATGTAGGGGAATGAAATATTTAACACTTTGCTCATAATGTAGCGAAACTTTGGCATCACCGCACGACCGCCCCGGATCTATCGTGATGCAATAAGCACGTCTGCGGTTTCCCGCGCTGCCCAGAGCGTGCCAATGAAGACCGGGGTATGCGATAGATCAGCATCCATTGTGAGAATATACTCGCCATTTGCCGCCGCAAAACCTTCTACCAGGGCACCGCCGTACCCTTTTGATACCTGTTCAACCACGATGGCACCATTTTCGCGGGCTACAGTGGCCGTTTGATCGGTGGATGACCCAACGACGACGATAATCTCTGTCTTGCAACCGATCCTTTCGACAGTGTGCCACGTTTGGGGGATGAGCCGGGAAAGATTCTCTGCTTCGTTCATGGCTGGAATAACGATACTGAGTTGTGTATCCATTAATCTTCCTCTACTCCTATAATGGCACGCATTGCCATCGGATACACTCGCATTCAAGTAGCGTGTGTCCCGGGCGACACCGTATCGTTTTACGACGGTTTAGAGCCCGGTTCAAAACCCAACCCTTGCCCTTGGTAAATTACCGGCACCACGACCGAGATCAACCGACGCAACAGGTTTTGAAACGGGCTCTTAATCAGATACAACAGTCACGATCATTCTATGTATAGAGCCTAAAATTACAAGACCATATCAGACCAATCTTAGCGGGGTTCCGTGGAGGCGTCTTCCTTTCGATTAAATTTGGAACATCGCCGCGTGGTCGTGCCGCTGCCGCTGTTCGACCAGGGCATCGAGCGTGATTTTGCCGAGCGCGTCGGTGATCGCGGCATCGACGCGCTCCCACGCATCCCGCGCCACCGCATCGGTCACGGTGTCGCTGCCGCGCGGGTCGCCCCCCTGATTCGCGCCGTCGGGTGCCGTGGGGCCATCCAGCGCGCCGACGATGTCGGCGAGGCTGATGGCGCGGGCGGCGCGGGCGAGAAGGTGCCCCCCCTGCGGGCCACGGACGGAGCGGATCAACCCGGCGCGCCGGAGCAGGATGAGCAACTGATTCAGGTACGATTCCGGGATGCCCTGCCGCGCCGCGATGTCGTGGCTCTGCACGGGCGCGCCCCCCGCGTGGATCGCGAGATCGATGAGCGCCCGCAGGCCGTAGTTCGTCTTGCTACTGAGTCGCATGGGTCGCGGGGTTCAGGCTGCCGCTCTTGAATCCGGCGAGATCGAGCGCGACGAAGCGGAAGCCGATGTCCGTCAGGGCGTCCACGATCGCCGCGTGATGCTCCAGCGCGCGGGGGAAGTCCGCCACGGGAATTTCCAGCCGCGCGATCTCGCCGTGATGCCGGACGCGGAAGCCCCGGAACCCGAGGACGCGCAGATACGCCTCCGCCTGCCCGACCTGATCCAATTTCTCGATGGTGATGAAGGCGCCGTGCGGGATGCGCGACGAGAGGCACGGGTGGGAGGGCTTGTTCCACGTCGGTAGGCCGAGCGCACCGGAGATCGCGCGGATGTCCGCCTTCGTCAGCCCCGCCTCCTGCAAGGGGGAGCGCACATCCCGCTCGTGCCCCGCGTCCATGCCGGGGCGGAACTCCCCCAAATCGTCCACATTCGATCCGTCCACCACCACCGCGTAGCCGCGTTCCCGCGCGATCGGCGACAGTTTGTCCCACAACTCGCTCTTGCAGAAGTAGCAGCGGTTGACGGGGTTGCTGATGTAGTTCGGGTCGTCCATCTCATCGGTGCGAATTTCGTGGTAGGAAATGCCGATGTGCGCGGCGATCTTCGGGCACTCGTTCGCCTCCTCGACCATCAGGGAAGGGGAGATGCCCGTCACCGCCAGCGCCCGCCCGCCAAGGGCGTCGTACGCAGCCTTCGCGACGAGCGTCGAGTCCACCCCGCCGCTGAAGCCGATCAGCACCGAACCCATCGCGCGAAAGAGCGCGAGCAGCCCGTCGTATTTCGCCTGTAATTCCAGTGGGAGATCGCGCAGCGTGGGGGTGAGCGTTTGCATTAGTCCCGTCACTCCTGTCGGTGTGTTGCCGGGTCGTGTCCGAACGAAATGGACGGTAGCACCGGCATTCGGGGCTGTCAAACGGCGAACAAAAGCCGAATGGCTGGAATAGTAGCGAGGAACGAGGAACGAGGAACGAGACGGAGTACATTCCCCTCGTTCTTCGTTCCTCGTTCCTCGTTCCTCGTTCCTCGCTACTGCGTTAATCGTCCGCGTGCATGAAATGGGTGTAGTCTCCGTGCGCCGCCGGGAGCGGCACGGTCGGCACGTACTGATTGACGAGCGATAGCAGGAGATCCGCGCCGACGGGCTTGAGTTGCGCGGTGACGTGGAGGTACGCGCGGCTCAGGATGGCGGTATACGCCACGGGATCATCGAGCATCACGAGCACCGGGCAGGCGGCGATGCGCTCGTCGTGCCGCAGCGCGTCGAGCAGGAATAACCCGTGGTCGCGCTCGCGGACGGAGAAGTCGAGCAGGATCGCGAGGGGCTGATGCTCCCGCACCCGCGCGAGCAGCCGGTGGTTGAGGGGATGGGGTGCCGTGCGGATGCCGCGCGGCAGGAGGATGCGGTTGTAGTCGTAGACCAGTTCCCATGTGTCGGTGGCGATCAGGAGCGTCGGTACCAGGTGTCGGTCCATGCCGGAACCCCTTCCACAAGGCGCGACGAGCGAAACGCTCGCGACCGTCGCGCGGCGTGTGGTGCAGCCGGGAAGGGCTGTGCAGAGTTCCTGCGCCCCGTTCCCTCTCAATAAATGCCTACGAGGTTAGCTGACGGATTCGGGCCGGAGAGACGGCCCTACAACGACGGTTCGCCGTTGATTCACCCCAAAGAAGTTGGTTCCCCCGCTCGTACTGGACGACTCGGCGTGAAATGGGCGCTGCACCGATGGATACGCATCCATCACCGCTATCATAGGGCAGCAACGAGCAACGAGCAACGAGCAATGAGCAATGAGCAGCGAGCAGCGAGTAGCGAGACGGAGCACACCCCCCTCGTTACTCGTTACTCACTACTCGCTACGAAAAAGCCAAAGTTCGTCGTGTACTGCTCTGCATGGCGAATGGTGAATCTGTGCCGTTCGAGCAGCCAGCGGAGATCGTCGAGCGTGTAGCGGTTGAACTCCGCGAACCGCTGGAAGCAGAAGGCTTCCGGGTCGTCGAGCGAGGCTGCGCCGGGCGAGCCGCTCTCCATCGCCTGACGGGCGGTGTTCTTCCAGAAGTCGTAGTAATCCGCGAGCGAGGAGCGCACCCAGCCGGTGATCACGAACGCACCGCCGGGCCGGAGGGCGTCATGCACGGTTGTCAGGAGATGGCGGGGGTCCGGGAAGAAGTGGATGAAGAAGTGCATCGCGATTACATCGGCGGAGGCGGGTTTGAGCGCGAAATCGGGTGCGCCGACATCCGCGCTGTGCCACCGCGCGTGCTTCAACCCGAGTCCCCGCCCGGCGTCGAGCATCACCGCGTCGCGGTCGTACCCGGCGAGCGTGGCGTCCGGGCGCAGGGCGGCGACATCGCGCAGCCAGAGGCCCGGCCCGCAGCCGAGGTCCACGATGTGCGGCTTCTCTCCCAGCGGCGCGATTGCTTCCTCCGCGATCACCGCGCGGATATTTTCGGGGATGCGGTTCTCGTAGGAGCGGGTCATCTGCTCGCAGAAGCGCGCGGAATCGGGCGGTGACCGTTGCGGGGTCGCGCTCATCGTGTCGGCTCCGGCGTCTCGCCGCGCACCGCCGCTTTGCGCGCGTCGTCGGTGTTCCGCCAGAGCGCGCCGCCGAGCGGCTCCTGGAGCGCGCGCAGGAGAGGAGCGCGCTCGGCGTCCGTCAGGCGTTCCAGTTGCACCGTGCCGTCGAGGACGCGGCGCATCGCAACCGCTTCCTGCGTCAGGTCGCGCCAGCCGATACCCGCCGCGCGGTCGATCAGCAGGGCGCAGGCGATCATCCCCTCGTAGCGGGCGGTCGCCGGTTCCTTATCGCGCACGCCGAGGAAGACCATCGCGACGCGCGCGCCGTCCGGCACATCCGCCGGGTCGCGCGAGAACTGGATGCCCTGCTGCGCCTGCGAGCGGCCGTGCAGCGCGCCCGCGTCGAAGAAGGCATGATCGCCGTCGATGACGACCGCCGTGAGCGTGACGCCCATGAACTCCTCGCCGCCAATCGCGCTCGCGAGGTTCATCCCGAAATGCATCGGCAGGGCGTCGTATCCGTGATTCGGTTTCGTACTGTCCATCGTGTCCGTCCTCCTCGCTGCGCGCGTCGCCGCGACGACGAACGCCGCCTGTCGCCCTGAACACCGATCACGCGCGGATGCTCCGATGAGCGTACGCCCCGCGCGGCGATCCGACAATAGGATAAAAAACTGGCGGGGCCGGGGAGCCGCCGCCAGTGGGGAAGAGGAGGAAGGAGTAATCGAGGGAATGACGGGCCGGAAGCGGTCGAGGGCTCCGGTGTGTGGCAGGAGGGTGCGGCTTCCTTTCGTTCGACCGTCGCCACCATCCGCCCCGATCCCGTCGAGGATCAGTATTGCGCGGCTGAATGAGGGCCGCGTGAAACGATGCTGAAATCGCGCTGAATGTTTCGCGCCGCACAGGTGCGTCGAGTCAGCGTGACCCATCCGGCGGGAGAATGCCGCCGAGGAAGGAGAGCAATTCCTCCTCCATCCCCGCGATGTATTCCAGCGGCACGGCGAGCATCGGGTTGAGTTTCGCCCCCACGAACGACGCCCGCACGTCGGTCATCAGGCCGATCAGCCGCTTGGTCGGCATCGCCAGTTCCTTGTGGGCGTAGGCGATGCCGAGTTCGACCGCCGCTCCCTCGTCCGGCACCCGCCCGTCGAGGACGAAGAGCAGGATGTCCGCCGCGAAGACCTGCCGCGCATCGATCCGGAAGATGGCGTCGCGGCGCTCGTCCGGCGTCATCGCGTCGTAGGGCGGCTTGTCTCGCTCCACGCCGTCACGCTGGGGCAGGAAGACGTCGAAGCCCATCCCCTCCAATCTGTCGGTCAGTCCCGCATTAAAGCGGCGCTCGGCGGCGCTGAAGAGCGGCCCCGCGAAGTAGATCAGCATCTCGTTCACCGCCCCGGGATGCCGAGCGCGGCGCGGGCCGCGTTCGCCACCTTGTTCGACGTTCCCATGCCCGGTTCCGGGAAGACCAGGCGGTTCTTCATCAGGGCGAAGGCAAAGCCGTGCTCCGGGTCCGCGAACCCGATCGACCCGCCGCTCCCCGGATGCCCGAACGTGGTCACACGCTCGCCCATCGGTGAGGTTGGCCTGCCGAGGAAGTACCCCAACCCCTTGCGGATCGGGACGCTGAGGATGGTGTCCACCCCATCGATCTGGAGCGCGGTCGCCGCGTGCACCCGCTCCGGAGGCAGGAGCCGCGTCCCATCGACGCCAGCACCCACGAGCGCCGCGTAGTGCCGCGCCAGCGAGCGGGCGTTGCCAATGCCGCCCCCAGCGGGAATCACCGCCCGCCGGATCTCCGGCCGGTTGAATATCCCCGGCGTCCGGGCGGCGTCCTGCGCGGTGGCGGGGTCGTTCTCCAGTGGCGCCACGCGCGGCGCGACCACGTCGGGGATGCCGAAGAAGAGCGACGTGATGCCAAGCGGCGTGCAGAGGTCCTCCGCGACGATCCGCTCGATCGGGCGGCCATCCACGCGGCGAGCGAGTTCGCCGAGAATCCAGCCGAAGGTGAGCGAGTGGTAGCCGCTCTGCGTCCCCGGCTCCCACTGCGGCGTCAGGTCCGCAATCCCCCGGCACATCCCCTCCCAGTCGGTCATCACCGCGTCCGGCGGCATCTGCGGGATGCCCGCAGTGTGGGTGAGGGCGTGACGCACCGTGACCTGTGCCTTGCCGTTGGCGGCGAACTCCGGCCAGTACGTAGCGATGGGATCGTCGTAGTCGAACAGGCCGCGCTCCGCGAGCAGATGGATGGCGGTGGCGGTGACGCCCTTACTGCACGAGAAGATGGTGAAGAGCGTCTCTCCGTCTACCTCCCGCCCCGCATCGGGGTCGGCGCTGCCCGCCCAGGCGTCCACAACGAGTGCGCCGTCGTGGTAGGCGGCGACCTGGAGGCCACGCTCGATGCCAGAGCGGACGAGGTCATCGAGGAGGCGTTGTACCGCAGCTTGCACATCGGTCGTCATCATCGCTCCGGTCGCTCCTTCCTATCTTTGGCTCTTCGCTATGCCTGCGTCGCCCTGCTGTGTTCGCGCAGGAACGAGCGGATGCGCTCTCGCGTCCCTGACACCTTCTCCGGTGCGCGGCAGTCCGGCTCCAGGCACGTCGCCTGCGGCGCCTCGGCACAGATGCGCTCCGCGATCGCGGTCGGGTGAAACTCGTCGGTGCCGGGGAGGATGAGCAGTGGCGCCGGGCATCCCCGGACGAACGACTCCTCCACGCTCATGAACGCGCCATGCGCGCCCCATATCTGGTCGTCGTATGCCCGGATGATGCGCGCGTACTCGCCCGGGTCGAGCGCGCGTACTTCCTCACGGAGCGCCGGGTCGGCGGCGATCCGCGCGGCGAAGGGGCTACCTGCGTTGTTCCGCACGAAGAGCGGGTTCTCCAACGCCGACTCCACCACCGCGCGCATCCCGCCGCCCTCGCTCGTGGCAATCGTCGGCTCGAACATCTTGAAGAAGGTGGCGCGGGTGTTGACGCCGTCGAACAAGCCGACGGGATCCTGCCCCACGGCGGCGACCACGCGGCTGGGGGCTTCCTGAATGAAGCGCAGCACATACGCCACGCCGATGCAGCCGCCCCAGAGCAGGGTGCGCCCCGCGCCCACCGCATCGAGGACGGCGAGTTGGTCCGCGACATGGTCCTCCCAGGTGGGGGCGGCGAGGGGCGCGGGTGAATCCCCGGCATTCCGCTGGTCCATGCCGATGACCATGAACTCGTCCGCGAAGTCGAAGGGATTGACGGCGCTCGGTGCCCAGAATCTGATCTGGCTGCTGATGCCGCCGGGAGCGAAGAGCAGGAGCGGGAATCCCTGTCCATGAACCTCGTAGTAGATGCGCGCCCCATCGGGCCGGTCGACGTGTGGCATGGGGTTCCTCCTCCGTCATGGTGTTGTAATGTCCGCAATCGGGCGCAGTATAGCAGGGGCGTCGGGGAGCGCTTTCTCCCACGGTCGCCTCGCATCGCGGGTCAGGCGGTGGGGGCGCCTATCCGGGGATCGCGAACATGCCGCCCCACGACCACGGTGGCCAGCATCCCCAGGGCGGCAGCGAGGGCGAACACCGCTCCGTAGCCGTACCGGTCTGCGATGACCGCCGCCAGCACCGGCGCGCCGAAGGCGAACGGGGCCTGCGCCAGCATCGCCACCCCGATGTAAGTGGGCCGCTGCCCCGGCGGCGCGAAATCGACGATGAAGGTCAGCGAGGCCAATTGCAGCGCGCTGCTGCCGAGGCCCACCAACGCAAAGACGGCGCAGTAACCGGGCACCCCCACCCACGGCTGCCGCGCCGCGAGGGCAATGAGGGCCGCACCGCCGGTGCAGGCCACCCCCGCGACGACGACAAGCCGGTGGCCTCGGTGATCGCCCACATATCCCCAAAGCACACTCCCCGCTGTCGAGGCGACCAGCAGGAGGATCGCGAACAGGCTCGCACCGGCGTCGCTCAACCCCAGGGCACGCTTGGCGTCCACGACGTAGAAGGCGGCCGCCGCCCCGGCGCACGTCGCGAGCGCGACGGTGAGTAGATACGCGCGCAGGTTGCCGTCCGCCCGCACGAGCGCGGGGAAGCGCCGCCAGGATGCCGACGCGGTTGGGTGCGACGACCGTGGGCGCGCCGAGTCGGTCAGCGGCTCGCGCCCGAGGCAGATGAACACGAAGGAGACGGCGAGGCAGACGAAGGTGGAGGCGAAGCAGAGCGCGCCGCCTGCGGACCAGCCGAAACGACCGAGCAGGGAGGCCGCGCCCGCGCTCCCCGCCACGCCGAGCAGCCCACCGAGGGCGGACGACAGGCCGAAGAACCGGCCACGCCAGTTCGGGGGGAACATCCGCGAGATCAGGTCGAGCCATGCGGGCGTCGCCACACCCGCAGCGAGGGTCGAGACGGCGATCATCGCGAAGAGGAGCCACAGGAGCGCGGTCGGTCGCGTCGTGGCGAGCAGCGGGGTGGCGACGGCGAGGGCGAGGTAGGGCAGGCGCTCGACGATCGTCCATGCGACAACGAACGGCTTTTTGCGTGGCAGCCGCTCGGTGAGTCCGGCGACGAAGAGGGGCGGCAGGAGGTTGGCGGCGCGGAGAGCGGGGATCGCGCCGAGTGCGAGATTCGAGCCGGAGAGGTGGTGGACGAAGAGGGGCAGGATGCCGTAGACCGAGGCGAAGTTGATGCCCAGAACGAAGAGCGTGAGGTCGAGGCCCATCACCACGAAGTTCCGGCGGAGGGCGCGCGGCGGGAGCAGGGCGCTCACACGCCACCGCCCATCCGTCCACCCAATGCACGGCCCACAATCGCCCCTTCCGTATTTCTCATCCTCCCAGCCACCCACACGGAGACGCTTTCCATCAGCGGAGCACGATGCAGAGCATGCCGACCGTGAGCAACGCCGTGCTGTACCACATCCGTCGCGTCGCGCGGTGCTGCGTCCCGAGAAGCAGCGGCACTAGCAGCAGCGTGAACCACGGCGACGTGTTTCGCAGCGCGACCGCCACGGGAACCGCCGCCCGCTGGAGCGCGACGTTGAGGAAGAACGTCCCCGCCGCCGCCGCCAGCCCCGACCGCCAAAGGTCGCGCGCCGCCGACGAGCGCAACGCGCGCAACCCGCCCCGCTCCCTGCGGAGCGCGACGATGGCGCCGATCACGACGATCCCCGCGACCCCCTCCGCCGCAGCCGCCACAATGGCGGATGGAACGAGCGTCAGCCCCGCCTTCCGCACGACACTGCCCACCGTGAAGGCGAGCGATGTCAGTATCGCGAACGCGATCCCTTGCGCCCGTTGGGGTCGCTGCCCCGCAGCGGATCTCCCACCCGGCCGACCCTGGAGGAGCAGGAGGGCGGCGACGAGCAGCGCAATGCCGAGGAGGGCGCGGGCGGGGACGCGCTCGCGCAGGAAAATCGCCGCGATGACGAAGGCGAAGAAGGGGTCGAGCAGCCGGATCGCCGTCGTCTCGGCCGCGCCAAGCCGCCGCGTGGCCTGCGTGGCGAGGCCGGTGCCGACCACGGTGGTGAGCACACCGGCGAGGAGAAACCACGCCAGCCCGCGCGAGTGGAGGGGTGGCAGGTCTCCGTGCCAGGCGAGGAGGAGCGCGGGAGGCACGAAGCAGGCGACCTCGGCGGCGGCGAGGGTGAGGAGGGCGAGGCGGGCGGGCGCACCTGCGGCGAGACCACGCTGGAGGAAGATGTTCCACAGGGCGAAGGAGAAGGCGGCGCTCAGCGCGGCCAGGACCCCGGTCAATGTGCCGCTATCGCCCACGGTGAAGCATCCTCACGCACATCGCCCGCCGCCACTGGACCGGTGGAGAGTGTACACGAACCGTGTGTTGGTGTGCATCGAATTCCCCCGATGGGATAGGGCGCTGAGCGCCTTGATGGACGACCCGGCGCGGGTCCGCCCATGTTCCATCCACGCCGAGCCAGACACGGATGCAAGGATTTTAGCCTACATCGGTATGAGGGCCGGTTTGCAATCGGCGTGTACTACTCAGGCAGCGATTGTGGCGCGTATGCTCGCCAGGTGTACCTCGGCGTGGCCGATCACAATCCCCTCCACCACCTGAGATACACTCAGTTCCCGCCCGCCGAAGACGCCGGCGGTGCGGTCGGGTTGCTCATCACCGAGGCTGCGGAGTCGTTGCGCGACGGTGGCCCCGTTCGTGCGCAATGCGTCGAGCGTCTCCGGCTTATCTATCGACTGCGGCGTAGTCGCAGGCATGCCGCGCGTTGCTCCGGTGGACCACCTCCATCGATGACCTCGGTGGCAGCATCTCCCCGGCCGCCAGCGTCTCGGTTAGCCCGGTGAAGGCCCGGTGGACCACCGCAATATGGTGTGCTACCACCCCGACCGACCACCCCTCGCTCGCGCATGGCCGCCGCCACTGCTCGTCGGTGCATCCCGTGATCGCCGCGATAACCGCGTCGTTGACCGCCTCGAACTGTGCGGCGAATTGTTCCATCCGTCTGGCCATCGCGATCCCTCCTGCCTGACGGGAGCCGGGCTATGCGGACTTCGTGCCGGTATACACGACTTCCAGCAGGATGCGATCCGGCGACGCGAACATCACCTGATAGTAGGTCTGCCCCGCATCTGCGGCGAACTCCGGGCGGTGGCGCGGCGTCTCGAAGAGCAGTTCCACCCCCCGCTCCTTTAGGTAATTCGCCGTGGCGTCAACGTCCGCCTGCGATTCCGCGCTGATGGCGAGGTGATTCATCCCCGGCCCGTCGTAGTCGTTGCTGACCTCCTTGACCTGGCCGGCGAACCAGAGGCTGTCGCCGCCCGCCCCCGCCACGCCGAGCATCCCCTCGTCGGCGGGGAGCGTCTTCCAGCCGAGGAAAGTCATCAGATCCTTGTAGAACGGCATATTTTCCGGGTGGACGTTGAACTGGATGTGCGAAAGACGGGTTTGCATGGCGTTGCTCCTCCCCCTTGCGTTCGTGACGCCTCCAACTGCGGCGTCCGTACGATAGAACATTCATTCTTTTTCGTCAACATCATAGAGTCCTTGGAAAATGCGAGTGATACGACTCACGAAGTCGGCACAATGGTGAGGCGGAGGACTTGCCCTGATCTCGCGCCCGACACGAGGGATTATTCGGGCTGGTACGGCCCCTCTGCATGAATATCGCCAACGAACTCCGGGAGATCAGTGTGCCTGAGCAGTTGCCGGATCGCCTGCGACTCCCCCATGTGATACCAGTAGTGGTACGTGACGCGCCGCAGCATGGAGCCGATGCTCTCCTCCCACGGCTTGCCGTCCACGATCATGAATGTTTGCAGTGTTTCAGTGGTGAGCGCGTCCAGCCACGGGTCCGCCGCCTGGGTGATAGCGTGCCATGCCGCCCGCATCTCGCTGAGCGGCGGTGTGCTGGCGGGCGCGTCCCAGCCGACGAGCGCCTCCAGGTCTGGAATGAGGACGATCCTCTGCGCCCGGTCGAGCCAGTAGCGCTGCTCCTGATACGCGAGGTGACCGACGATCCAACTGATGGAGTTCATCGGCAGGAGGCGGTGGCGTGCGTCCGTCTCGGAGACGCCGTCCAGCGCGCGAAGGAACTCATTGCGGGTGAAACGCAATTGATCGACAAGCGGGTGCGGCATCGCGGGGAGACCTCCATTCAATGATGTCCACGATCGTCTGCACGGTGTGATCGGGCGGCACGAGTGACACAAACGAGGGGAGACCGAGCCGTTTCCAGAGGGGGGAATGGCTCCATCCCGGTGAGGCGTGACACGAAGAGCGTGATGACCGTTCCATGTGCAACGACGACGATGTTCCCCGTCGGGTGCCGGTCGTGGACACCCGCGACTGCCGCCGCGAACCGCGCGTGCGCCTCGTCCGCCGTCTCAGCGCCCATGATCCGCCGATCCGGCTCCGCGAAGAAGCGCGCGATGGTCGCTTCCCACTCCGCCGCGCCGAGCCAGCCGAGGCCGGTGCGGTCATTTTCCTGCAACCCCGCGACGACCGAGAGCGGCACGCCGAGGCGATCCGCGACGATCCGCGCGGTCTCCGTCGCTTTCGGCTCGGCGCTGGCCGCGATTGTCACGGGGTCATACGCATCGAGGCGTCCCGCGAGCGGGATGCACCGCGCCCGGCCCGCGTCCGAGAGCCGCCACTCCCGCGACGGGACGCCCGGTTCGAGCGCGGGTATCGCGTGTTTAACGAGAAGCAAGGTGCGCACGGGCAGCGATCTCCTTTCGTATCACCGTCCATCGGCGTATTGACCGGAACGACCGAACGCGCCGATCGATCGCCTTGTGCAGCGGAACAAGAATCGCCCGCGCCTTTCGTCATCGCATCGTTCAAACGACTAAATCGCCCGTGACGATCCCGGCACGCCGTACGTAGGAACGGCCCATCCCACCCGGTAAGATACGGTCATCGGGGATTTTCGGAAAGTCGGTGGGAGGGTAGCGGTGGAGATCAATGCGGGGGATACCGCGTGGGTGCTGGCGTCGGCGGCGTTGGTGATGCTGATGACGCCCGCACTCGGGTTGTTTTACGGTGGCCTGGTGCGACGAAAGAATGTGCTCGCGACGATCATGCACAGTTTCTTCATCCTTGCCCTGATTAGCGTCCTTTGGGTGCTCATCGGGTACACGCTCGCGTTCGGCCCGGACCATTTCGGCCTCATCGGCGGGCTGGACTGGGTCGGGTTCCACGGTGTCGGCGCGAAGCCGAACGCGGATTACGCGCCGACGATCCCCCATCAGGCGTATGCGGTCTTCCAGATGATGTTCGCGATCATCACCCCCGCGCTCATCACGGGGTCGTTCGCGGAGCGCAAGCGGTTCAAGGCGTTCGTCCTCTTCTCCATCGTCTGGTCGCTCCTGGTCTACGCGCCGGTCGCGCACTGGGTCTGGGCGCCCGGCGGCTGGTTGCACGAACTGGGCGCGCTCGACTTCGCGGGTGGGACGGTCGTGCATATTTCCTCGGGCGTCTCGGCGCTGGTCGCCGCGCTCGTGCTCGGCAGGCGGGTCGGGTTCGGCGAGGAGAAGATGGACCCGCACGACCTGCCGATGACGGTGCTCGGCGCGGGGTTGCTCTGGTTCGGCTGGTTCGGGTTCAACGCGGGGAGCGCGCTGGCCGCGAATGGCCTCGCGGTCAACGCTTTCGTCGTCACGAATACGGCGGCGGCGATGGGCGCGCTCACATGGATGACAGTCAGTTGGCTGCGGCACGGGCACCCGAGCGTTCTGGGCGCCGCCGCAGGCGCGGTCGCGGGGCTGGTCGCCATCACCCCGGCGAGCGGCTACGTGGACCCGCTCGCGTCGATCGCCATCGGGTTCGGCGCGGGGATTATCTGCTTCTTCGCGGTGGACCTGCTCAAGAAGATCGCCAAGATCGACGACGCGCTCGATGTCTTCGCCGTCCACGGCGTCGGCGGCATCTGGGGCGCGCTCGCGACGGGCCTCTTCGCGACGACGGCGGTGAACGACGCGGGCAGGAACGGGTTCTTCTACGGCAACCCGAAGCAGTTGCTCATCCAGGCGATTGCAATTGTCGGCGTCGCGATCTTCGCGGGCGCGATGACGTGGGGCATCCTGAAGGCGGTCGGTGTGCTGGTCGGGCTGCGCGTGCCGGAGAAGGAAGAAGTCCTCGGTCTCGATACGACGCAGCACGGGGAGATCGCGTATCAGGTCTGACGGTCGATGGTTGATGATCGATGGTTGTCGTCCGGTTCATGAAAGGAATGTGCGAAATGTTGATCGTTGCGCTCGTCTGCTTTCTTTCGCTCGTGCTCGCGTGGCTCCTGGTTCCCGGCTCCGCCCGCGCTGAAGCGCCACGGACCGCTATCACATTCGTCGCTGCGGAAGCGACCGGCGACTGATCGAGATGGTCTGGTGTATCGCAGGCGGGGGACGCTGCATGCGGCGTCCCCCGCCTGCTCGTTGCGCGACGGGTTCCGCGTCATGATCCAGAGCGATCCAATCACGACGCGGAACCCGTCGCGCAGATCCGTCAGCACACCGGATAATGACGCGTCGGGAGCCGCGCCACGCCGATGATGCAAGCGGCGAAGATGAAGAACAAGCCGTCATCCGGCATGAAAGCGCTACAGCGGACCGTCCGGCAACGACAATGAGCGCAGCACCGGAAGGTGCATATCTCCGCTACTTCGCGAAAGTCGAACCATCCAACGGGCTGGGCGACGAGTATTGTATACTCCCAATGGGTCTGCGCCACTGTGGCGCCCAATCCCACGCGGCGCGTGGCAGGCGATACGGGTAGACTCGTGGTGGAGGCATTTCGATCTCGTGGATACAAGGGTTCGCAGATCATGCCACCAAACGAGCGGCAGTGAACTCGCGAGGCCTTTGGCGGTGGGGTGATCCGATAGCGGGCACACCCGTCCGGGCCTCTTCATCGCACCACCGATGAGTTTCCGTGGGTGCCGACGTTTCACCTCCAAGACGATCGGCAACCGAGCCGATGACAACGAGGAGGTTGCATCATGGATTGGAAACTCGAACTCGTGCTGGTTCCCGTCGCGGACGTGGACCGTGCCAAGGCCTTCTACATCGAGCAGGCTGGCTTCAATCTGGACGTTGACCACCGCGCCGGCGACGACTTTCGCGTTGTGCAGCTGACACCACCAGGCTCGGCGTGCTCGATCGTCCTCATGAGGAACACGGAAGCGGCAGGCTCCGTCCAGGGTCTGCAACTGGTCGTCGCCGACATTGACGCCGCGCGCGCCGCGCTCGTCGAACGCGGGACGGACGTCAGCGATCTCTTCCATTTCGAGGCGGGCGGTCAGATGCCGGGGCCTGATCCCCAACGCAGCAACTACAACACGTTCTTCTCCTTCAACGACCCCGACGGCAACGGTTGGCTTGTACAGGAGGTCCGGCGAACGGAGCCCGGGGCATGACCGGGACGATCGTGAATGTGACGCGCGGACGGGCGCGCAGATGACGATCGATCGAACCGACGAGGTAGCCGCCGCGATTGCGGGTGAAGAACCCGCCTTCGCGGCACTCACCGAGCGCCACCGGCGCGAACTGCACGTCCACTGCTACCGGATGCTCGCCTCGTTCGACGAAGCGGAGGACGCCGTGCAGGAGACGTTCCTGCGCGCGTGGCGCAGCCGCGACCGCTTCGATGGCGGCGCATTGTTCCGTGCGTGGCTCTACCGCATCGCCACGAATGTCTGCCTCGACCTGCTCCGGCGGAAGTCCCGTCGTCTGATGGCGGGACACTCCCTCGCCGAGGTGCCGTGGCTCCAGCCATACCCGGACCGATTGCTGGACGAAATTGCGCCGAGCGACGACCAGCCGGATGCGGTCGTTGTCGAGCGGGAGACGATTGAACTCGCGTTCCTCGCCGCCATGCAGGTCCTGCCACCGCGACAGCGCGCGGCGTTGATCGCGCGCGATGTGCTCGGCTGGCCGGCAAGCGAGACGGCGTCCCTCCTCGAAACGAGCGTCGCTGCGGCGAATAGTGCACTCCAGCGCGCTCGTGCGACGATGCAGGAGCATTTACCGTCGCGCCGCGCGGAGTGGTCCGCGCGGGAGCCGAGCGACGGGGAACGGGTATTGCTCGCGCGGTTCATCGACGCGCACGAGCGGTGCGACGCTGCGGCTGCCGTCGCGATCGCGGCGCAGGGCATCCGGATCACGATGCCTCCGAACCCATCCCGCTTCGAGGGTCTCGCGGCAATCGTGCCGCTCCTCGAGCGCGCGTTCGGAGTGGAGAGAGACGGCGATTGGCGTCTCGTGCCGACGCGGGCCAACCGGATGCCGACAGCCGCGAGCTACCTCCGTCGGCCGGGCGACGCCGTGTTCCGGGCGTTCAAGCTCGATGTCCTGCGCATCGAGGATGGCGCCATCGCGGAGATCACAACGTTCGGCCCCAGGCTGTTTCCGGCATTCGGCCTACCGCCGGCGCTCTGAGGACGACCGGCATCCGCAGCGGTGATCGGCGTTGTCGTCCTGGCGCAGGCGCCCAAACCGGCCGAGATCGTCGGGGTCATCCTCGTGATCTGCGGTGTCGCCGTGCATCGAGCGGTTGATGAGCGATAATCGGAACCGGATCATGCATTGTCGGCGTAGAATTCTTCGAGAGACGGCGTCTTGACGAGCAATTGGCCGCGCCGCGAAATCACCGCCGCGTCCGCGCCTGTGGTGTCCGTTGTGCGCCAATCTTCCGCATTCCTGACTACCTGAAATACCTGCTCCGGTTGCAGACGCGCAACCCGCGTGCCGTCCCCCACCCTGCTCTCGATATACCCTTCCAGCAGCAACTGCTCATAGGCAAGCGCCGTTGTGGTGCGCGACACTCCCAACTCGCTGGCCAGTGCGCGCGTTGACGGTAGACGCGCCCCGGTCTCCAGTTGTCCGGTCAAAATTCCCGCGCGCAGCCGCTCATACAATTGCCGGTACAGCGGCGCCGATGCGTCCCGATCGAGTGTGATCTCCCGCTTCCTGACCGGCGCCGCTTGCCTGGACACTCGCATATCTTTCCCTCGAAAGCCCGTGCCCACGCCGAAATCTTTCGTAAATGGCACCGATACTGTAGGCAACAATGGCTCTTTTCGCAAGGCCATTGTGTCGGTATGCTCCGAGTCGAAGGACGAAAGGCCCGGTGCGTGAGTGAGCAAAGGAGTGATACCTATGGACGCCAGAATGAACTACGCGAAAGCCGCGCCCGGAGTGATGCGGGCGATGAATGGACTGGAGACCTACCTCGCGAACTGCGGCCTTGAACCGGCATTGAAAGAGTTGGTGAAACTGCGCGCCTCACAAATCAACGGGTGCGCGTACTGTGTGGACATGCACAGTCTGGATGCGCGTGCGCTGGGCGAAACGGAGCAGCGCCTCTTCGCGCTGCCCGTCTGGCAGGAGACGCCGTTCTTCAGCGAACGCGAGCGCGCCGCCCTCCTCTGGACGGAGAATCTCACGCTGATTGCGCTCGACCACGCGCCCGACGCAGTCTACGAGCAGGTGCGCCCACATTTTACCGACGAGGAATTGGCCAACCTGACCCTGGCCATCGCGACCATTAACGCGTGGAATCGTTTCGGCATCGGATTCCGCGCTGTGCCGGGACGCTATACGCCGACGAAGCATCGAGCGCAATAGCGGCGTGGCGCTGTTTTCCACGGCAAGCGACGGAGACGAGACGGAGAGACACGAGGAGGAAAACGCTGTGACCATGAACAGTGCTCGGGATGTCGTCGATCGGTACTTCACCGCGATGGCGAGCAAAGACTTCGCCGCTATGCGCCCCCTCTTGCACGACGACGTCTCCTTCAAGGGGGCATTAGGGACCACGGACGGCGCCGAGGATTACATCAGCGGGTTGCAGGGCATGATGGCGACCATGACGGGCATGGAGCGCCGGGTGATCTTCGCCAAGGGTGAGGATGTGTGCCAGGTCTACGCTCTCACCCTCGCGGAGCCGCCTGTTACCCTGCCGATCGCGCAGTGGCTCACCGTGCGGGATGGCCGAATCGCGGCGCTCCGCGTCTATTTCGATCCGCGCCCCCTGTTCGAGACTTCGGCATCATGACACAACCAACCTACCGGAGACGGGTTTGTCGGGGCCCGAAGGTGGGGATTGGAAAGGCAGGAGACCGCACACGACCGGCGCAACCCTGGAATTCCCGCCCCTTCCCAAATTGTTAGGCGTATGCGGAACGGTGGTTATGCCGCCCTCGGGCCTCCGTCATCGGTCGTCAGATACACCCTCATCGGAATTTACCGTCTAATGAACAATGATCGTTACATGCCCGGACGCCTCACACGGGCGTTCCATGCAGATCATCGCGTCGTATCTGCCCGCCAGCGTATACACATGCGTCACCACCCGGCTCATCGGCTGAGGCGTCGGTGTGACCCCCCTCCTCCCCGCCGGAAATGGTGAACATGCAGGGATGGCGCGCTGCTCAACGGTGCCATCGCCAAAATCGAGGCGTGTCACCACGCAGACGATATCATAGGGCGTAGTGAGTTCGATCTGGAATGTTACCGATAGTGGGGCGGTTCCATCCGATGGTGTCGCGATCAGATGGAAGGGAGGGTTGTCCGAAACCGGTGCCGTCACCGCAGGGGCGGGGGTGGATAGTGTCGTTGGTGTTGGCGGCGCAGCAGTGATCGTCGGGGGGATCAACGTCGGCACGGGCGTGGGCGTCATCATCGACGGAGTGCGGCACGCGATGAGGAAGGGGACAAGGAACCAGGCTGGCATCATCCGGCATACGACGAGCTTTATCTTTCGCATCGTGTCCCGCCTCCCCGTGCATAGTTAGGGTGCTTGCTCTGCTCCATTCAGGGCACGGAACCAAAACAGGCGGCGACTGAAGGGCTGCCGCTGCCTGTGCGGGATGGAAAACGACAGATGTCAGGGTCCATCCCATCCGATGACTTCGATCACATTTCCCGTTACATCGTCAATCACGAAGACGGAGTGATTGAAGGCGTGCCGTGAGCCGAACAACGGGGCATTGCCAAGGTCAACGATCCAGAGCGGGCGTTTCTCGATGCGTGGGATGACCTGACCCGTATCACTGCACTGCCCGCCCACGCATGTGCGAACCGGGATATTGCACGGGCCTTGCCAATTGACGCAGGCTGGCGGGAGCGTACCACTCAGTGACGGGGCGCCGCTCACTCCGCTATTGGGCGCGTTTGGTATCGCCCCCGTTGCACCAGGTCGCCCGACCGTCCCAAGCCCGAACAACGCGGTCACTGTCATCGCCTTCCCCTGATACAACTGCCCGGTGGGCACATTGGGCTCATGGTAGCCCTGATCCGCGATCACCTTCAGCAAATTCTGCTGCTGCAACGTGGACGGGAGTGACGTTTGAAACAGGGCGAGATCGTGGAATGGTGCAATGAACGGCGCGGTAATCGCAGGGCCTGGGGTTGGACTGACGGTTGGTGTTCCCGCCCCCTGCGCGCTCCTGATTGCGAGTGCGAAGACAGCCACAACTATCACGACGCCAAGGGCAATCACACGCGTCAATCCGTTTTGTGGGTGCATAGCAGCACCTCCGCTATTGATGATTGACCCATCGGCAAATCATGGCCCAGCGACTGCGACATTGACAAGTCCTCCCTGAAAGTACGCGGTCTCAGCGTACGGGCAGGGTGACGCACCGCACGTCGCGTATTGCCCGCCGAGGTCCGTAATCGGGATGAAGTTACTCAGAGTGTTTGAGTTATAGTAGACGGATGCAACATACCCAGTTGGGCTGTTTGTCGTGCTATTACCACCCATGACGACAGTCGTGTCCGATACTTCTCCGTAGGCCGTAACAGCCGAACCGGCTGATATAGGGGTCTCATCGGGATAATTCTTACAGAACAGACCGGGCAATTGATTATATCTTACCGTGATTGCTAGTCGTCGTTCATCGGTCATATGCCGGAGAATGGGGTTGCTGAGACCAACCACCACCGGAGGAACGACCGATGAACGACACGCTGATTGTAACCGTCTATGTCATCCTTGACGATCTCTTGCGCGCCTGCGGTCATCGTACCGACTCCCGCGCCCACACCAGCGATAGCGATGCTGCCCAGGGGGCGCCCGTGACCGTGGGTGTCGTCGCCGCCTGCCAGTTCGCCAACCATCACGAGCGCGCCCTGTGCGTGCTGCGCAGCATGGGCTACCTCTCCGGCCCGCTCTCGATCTCGCGCTTCAACCGACGGCTGCATCGCCTCGCCCACTGGTTCGCGGTGCTGCTCGATCTGCTGGGCGAGGCGTTCGCGGGCGGTGCGCTCTTCATCATCGATAGCATGCCGATCCCCGTCTGCCGCCGCGCCCGCGCCTGGCGGTGCAAGAAGGTGCGCGGGGCAGAGTATTGCGGCTACTGCGCGGCGAAGCGGGAGAAGTTCTTCGGCTGGCGGCTGCATCTCGTCGTCACCCCGGACGGCATCCCGGTCTCGTTCGACCTGCTGCCCGCTGCCTTCCACGACCTCACCCCGGTGCATGAGTTGATGGAACGACTGCCGACTGGCGCGTTGGTCTACGCGGACAAGGGATACAATAGCGCGGCGGACGAGGCGGGAATCGAAGGAGAAACCGGCATTCGGCTGGTGCCACGCCGCCGCGAGAACATGGAGCCGAACACCTTGGCGGAGACCTTCGCGTTGCAGCGGTATCGGGGCAGGGTCGAGACGGTGAACAGCCAGTTGGAGGCATGGGGAGTGCAGCGGCTGCATGCCCGGACGCATGAAAGGTGGCTGTGCAAGGTGTTGGCGTCGTTGTTTGCTCTCCTCTGCGCCAACGCCGACTAGCAATCACGGTATCTTATCTTTCAAGGAAATTCAACATGCATCAACCATTTTTATGAAGGATTATATTCTGATTATTTTTTATATTAGGGCGGGAGTGACGAATCGGTTTTGCGAAATGTAGGCCCTGTTGGCGTGGCATGAGACGATGAACGTACCGAGGTGGCGACGGGGCTTCTCACCTCGGTCCTCCGGAATAGGCATTCATCAGACGCGCTCTAGCCGCCCATCTGCGTCGTGTGCTCCGGTTCGATGACGACGATGACGCGCACATCGCCGGGCTGGTGGAAGGGATACTCGTCTTTGCCCATGTACTTCTTCGCCATCGAGTTGATGAAGGCGTGATCCGGGTCCTCGTCGATGCGGGCGACCTTTCCCCGAATTTCGAGGTAACGGAATGGGTTCGCTGAGTCGACAATCGAGAGGGCAATGCGCGGCTCGCGCTGCACGTTGTGGTACTTCTGCCGCCCCTTCGTCTGGCTGAACAGGATATGCTCGCCATCCCAACCGAACCAGACCGGGTTCACCTGCGGCTCGCCGTGCGGCCCGATGGTCGCGACGTTCGCGAGCGCGGTCGATTGGAGAAGATCTGCGTAACCGGATGGGATCGTGACCATAGTTCGTGATACTCCTTCGCTGCGGATCGCCGACGCTGTTCACTCTTTCTGAACGCACGAATGATTGGTGCATTCCCGGTGCCATGAGCCGGCAATCACCGCGTCGCGGTGATCTCCATCGGGGTGATCGGGCGCAACCCGGCTTCAATCGCCGCGCGCCTGCCTTCGAGGAAGGGAGGCAGCGCGAGCGTTTCGCCGAGGGTGGCGACCGGCTCGTCCATCGCGAAGCCGGGGCCATCCGTCGCGATCTCGAAGAGGATGCCGCCCGGCTCGCGGAAGTAGATCGAGTGGAAGTAAAAGCGGTCGATCGCCGGCGTCACCTGAAGGCCCGCCGCCGCGATGCGTCGCTGCCACGCGCGGTGGTCCGTCTCGTTCGGCGTGCGGAAGGCGACGTGATGCACCCCGCCGGTGCCGACGTGCGCGTGGGGCAGGTCCGGTCGCTCCGCGACGACGACCGTGGCGCCGGGGCCGCCCGCGCCCGTCTCGAAGACGACGATCCGACCGCCAACATCCGCCGTCTGCTCGCCGACCTGCCGGAAATTGAGCACATCCGTCAGCACGCGGGCGGTCGGCGCGAGGGCGCGGACGGCGAGCGTCACCGCATCGAAGCCGCGAATCGCCATCTCCGGCGGCACGGGGCTTCCTGGCCACGGCGCATCGATGAAGGGCGCGCCGCCATCGTCCACGAGCGCGAGGCGCTGACCCTCCGGGTCGGTGAACGCGATGCTCGCCCGCCCGTACGGCGCGGTGACGCCGCCGTGGGCGACGCCGAAACGGTCGAGGCGATCCGCCCACCCGTCGATCGCGGCACGGCTCGGCACGCGGAACGCGGTTGTCGTTGTGGTGCCGACGCCGGGATGATTCGGGCTGATCGGCCAGTCGAAGAAGGTCAGCGCCGTGCCGGGGCTGCCAACGTCGTCGCCGTAATAGAGGTGATACGCCGAGACATCGTCCTGATTGACCGTCTTCTTGACGAGCCTCATGCCGAGGACCTGCGTGTAGAAGGCGACGTTGTGCGATGCATCCGCCGTCACCGCCGTCACATGATGAATGCCACCGAGTTCCATGGGAAACCCACCCCCTGGCCCCTCCCGACGCGGGAGGGGAACGATAAAGCGATTGCGTTGCTAAAGATGAGCCTTCATCTTCTCTTTTTGTTCCCCTCCCACTCCGGGAGGGGCCGGGGGTGAGTTCTTCTCCAGCCACCCGCGCGCCGCGACGAGATCACCCTGCGTCAGGCCGTGGCCAGTCGCTTCCCAGTGGATGGTGACTGGTGCGCCCGCTTCTCGCAAGAGCGTCGCCAGGCGCTCTGTCTCTTCCGGCGAAACGATTGGGTCGTGCTGCCCCGCGCCGAACATCGCGTTGCGCGACGCAGGGCCGCAGGCGACGGGCATGAACGCCACGCGCTGCCCACGATCAGATACCGTGCGCCCTCTCCCTTTCCCTCGCCAGATGAGGGAGGAGAGAAACGCGGTAATCGCCAGAAGGCGAACCGCTCCCCCTTCCCCCGTGGGGAAGGGGGCCGGGGGGTTAGGTCTCGGGCCTCAGACCCGCTTACTGGCCTGGATCTCCAGCACGATCTTGATGTCGTTGCCGACGAGCCAGCCGCCCGTTTCGAGCGCCATGTTGTAGTTCAGCCCGAAATCTTTGCGGTCGATTATCGTCTCGCCGGTGAAGGCGATCAGTTCCTTCCCCTGCGGGCTTGTGCCCTGGCCGTTCAGCGTCGTGTCGATCGCGACTTCCTTCGTCTCGCCGTGCATCGTCAGGTTGCCGAAGACGCGCATCGTGTCGCCGCCCTTGTGCTCGACGCGCGTGCTGGTGAAGGTGATCGTCGGGTACGTCGCGGCATCGAAGAAATCCGGCGACTTCAGGTGCCCGTCGCGCTGCTCCTGCCCGGTGCTGATCGTCGTGATGTCCAATTCAACATCCACGGCGGACTCGGAATGGTTGTCGCCGACGGTGGTGATCGTCCCCTTGACACCGGTGATGCGCCCCTTGACCGTCGTGAACATCATGTGCTTCGTGCTGAACTCGATCAGCGAGTGCGCGGCGTCGATGTCCCAAACCGTCCGCGTCGTCGGTGCCGTCTGTGTTACGCTCATCGTGTAATCTCCTCGTGCGACTGTTTCATCGCGTTCCTCCCCAGGCACGCATCGTGTCTGTTTAGGACTAAACTCACGTCGCCGCGTTTTATTCCAGCGCATGGTCCAAGTCGCGGAGCAGGCGATGCAGCGTGCGCCGTTCCTCCGGCGAGAGCGCGGCGAACCGCGTCGCGATGAACGCCTCGTGATCCGGCACGATGGTCACGAAAATCTCTCTCCCGGCGGGCGTCAGGAAGAGCGCGTTCGCCCGCCCCTCCTGGCACCGGCGGATCCAGCCCCGCCGCTCCAGTTTGGCGAGTAGTTGGGAGACGTTGCCCTTCGTCACGAGCAACCGGTCCGCGAGTTCCTGCTGCGTGATCCCCTCCGCCGCACCGAGTTGGGCGATCACGTCGAACTGCGCCACCGTCAGCCCCTGCCCCGCGAAACGTTCCGATGCCGCGCGGTCGATCTTGTGAAAGACGCGCAGCAGTCGGAGCCATGCGAACACCGTCGCATCGTTGGCGCGTGCGTCCGCGCCGGAAGCGCTATTCTTCATCGTTGAAGTTTAGCCCTAAACATTGCGTTGTCAAGGTACTTTGCAGCCTCAATCGACGCGGCGTGTGTGAACGTACGGGGTGTGGAATAGAAGAGACTGGAACGCGGTTTCATTCCTTAAGATTTGTCTTGACACCGGGGCGATTCTGTTTATTATCTAGAATCGCATCTCCTGTATTGGGATGCGGTGGAGCGGTGGTTTTGTGGACATGGGTGCGGAGACGGTTCGCGCGCCAGGAGGAAATGCACGGCATGGGCACAGGTACGGTCAAGTGGTTCAACCCGACAAAAGGGTTCGGCTTCATCACCCAGGACAACGGGGGGGCCGATCTTTTCGTCCACCGGCGCGAGGTTCGCGAACCGTTCGATGGTATTCTGACGGAAGGTGACAAGGTCGCCTTCGATGAGACGGAGACACCGCGCGGTGCGGCGGCCTCCAACGTCATGCGCGAGGGCATCGCCAGCAACCGCGCGGCGGGCCTGAAAGGTGTCGTCCGGCGCTTCTCCCCGGAGAAGGGCTACGGCTTTATTACCCTCGATGGCGGGCAGGACGTCTTCGTCCACCGCGATCACATCCGCGGCGGCACCCTGCGCGAGGGCGACCGCGTGTCGCTCGACACCATCGAGACCCAGAAGGGTCCGGCGGCGCGCAATGTCACCGCCGAAGGTGGCGAAGAAGGCAGCGGCGTCGTGACGGAGGACTGGGGCGATCTCAGCGGGATGGAAGAGTACAGCGACTACACGCCCTCGACCCACCGCTACTAATCCCCGCACGACGGAACGGAAAACTCCCCGGCCATCATGCCGGGGAGTCTCTTTTTGTGCGCCGATGGTGTAGTTCCCTGCTTTCCGGCTCCCTCCTTCCCTCGGAGGGACGGGGGAGAGGGATTAGGACGGCGGCGCCACCTGGTATTTTCCGATAATCTCGCGGCCCGAATCCCGCCCGTGCGCGGTGATCTGCCACAACCCACCGGTGGAGAAGTTCGTCGTGATGACCGCGCGGCCCGTTGATGACGCCTGCGTGGGATCGAGTGGTGTCACGGTGCTGTCCGGCGCGGTCACCCAGACGGAAATCGGCTCGCCTGCAGTGAACCCCGTCACCGCGAAGGAGATCAGCGCGCCGCTGTTCACCTTGATGGGCAGGCCCGCGTAGGGCGAGGTGGATGTGCTGGTGGGCGTGGGCGCGGCGGCGGTCCCCTCCCCGACGACGGAGTAACGCCCGATGATTTCCTTCGCGGAGTCGCGCCCGTGCGCGGTCACCTGCCAGACGCCCGCGCTCGGGAACGTCACGGATGCCGTGAAGGTGCCGGTGCCGTCCGACTGCACGCTCTCCAGCGGCGCGACCGTCGCGTCCGGTGCGGTGTCCCAGAGGGCGATCGGCTCGCCCGCGTTGAAGCCGCTGCCGGTGAATGTCACTGCAGCGCCGAGCGTCACCTGCGGCGGGTTCGTCGTGGAGGTGTTCCCCGCATTCGTCACCGGCCCGGTCGGGACGCTTGCCACCGGGGATGAGACAGGCGCGGTGGTCGTGGGGGTGGTCGTGGTCGTCGAACCGACCGCGTACCGACCCACCACTTCCTTACCGCTGTTGATGCTGTGCGCTGTCACCTGCCATTGACCGGTGGTTGGGAACGAGAGCGTGATCGTGAACGCACCCGACCCATCGGTCTGGATGCCGTTCAGCGGCGTGACCGTCGCATCCGGCCCGGTCTCCCAGACGGTGAGGGACTCGTTCGGGTCGAACCCCGTCCCGGAGAACGTGACCGACGCGCCCACCGCGATCGGCGTTCCCGTAGTGGCCGCATCCGCAGCCGCCACCATGATGGGCGCGGCGCACACTAACGCGATCACGAGACCGGCACACCAGCGAACGAACCCTCGATGCTGCTGTCGATAGGGCATACTCCCAAGCCTCCCCCATTGTTCCCTTCATTCTTCACTCTTCCCCGGATTGTCATAAGAATATAGCAAACTTCCTTGAATAGCATCAAGAGAGTGTCTATTTGAATTTTACAAATGGGCACGACGGGATGGCACGGAACGCGGAAAGAAATACGCTACGCGATCTTTGGGGAGAAGAATCCGGTGTCGAAGTATGCACACGGCCCGAAGCGGGGGACGGCGGTACGAAGCCGGGAGATGTACCGGAAACAGGGCCGACATTCGCGATGCTTTCCCGCCACTTTCCCCTGACCCGAGGCCGTGCGATACTTGCCGCCGCTGATGGTTGCGATGGTGGGAAAGGAGCGGGGGCGATGACGGTGGGGAGCGCCGGGCTGCGTGCGGTCTATATCACGACGGGGTCGCAGGCGGTGAGCGAGGCGGCGCTCGGCATCGAGCGGCCCGTCCTCGACGCGGCGGGGATCGCACTCGTCGTCCGCCCCGCGCCGACGGAGGCCGATCTCGTCGCCGCCGTGCGGGATGTCGATGCCCTCCTCGCGGGCGCGACGGTGCAGGTGACGGAGCCGGTGCTGCGCGCGGGCGCGGCATCCCGCCTGAAGGTCGTCTCGAAGTTCGGCGTCGGGGTGGACAACATCGACCTCGACGCGGCGACCCGCCACGGCATCGTCGTCTGCAACGTCCCCGATTACTGCATGGACGAGGTGTCGGATCACGCGCTGGCGCTCCTGCTCGCGTGGGCGCGGCAGATCCTCCAGCTTGACCGGATGGTGCAGCAGGGCGGCTGGCGGCAGGATTTCTCGCAGTACCTCGCGGACATCCAGCCGCTGCGGGGCCGCACGCTCGGCGTGATCGGCATCGGGCGCATCGGCGGCACGCTTGTCCCGAAGGCGCGGGCGTTCGGCCTCCGCGTGATCGCGTGCGATCCGTACGTCACCGACGAACGTGCGCAATCGCTCGGCGTGGAGCGCGTGTCGCTCGACGATCTGCTCGCGTGCAGCGACTACATCACGATCCACACGCCGCTGACGGACGAGACGCGCCACATGATCGGCGCGCCACAGTTCGCACGGATGAAGCGGGGCGCCTTCCTCATCAACACCGCACGCGGCCCGATCGTCGATAACGGCGCGCTCGTCGCCGCGCTGGACGCGGGCACGATCGCGGGCGCGGCGCTCGACGTGACCGACCCCGAGCCGCCTGGCAAGGATTCGCCGCTGCGGGGCCGCCCGAATCTGATCCTCACGCCGCACTACGCCTTCTTCTCCGTCGCCTCGGCGGCGGAGTCACGGCGGCGCACCGCCGAGAACGCCGTGCTCACGCTCCGTGGTCACATGCCGAACGCCGTCGCGAACCCGGCGATCCTCGCGCGGGTTTCGCTCGCGTCGCGCGCGTAGGCGGCGGCCCGCATGTCCTGGCGTCGCGCCCGCCCGCCCGCCCTCGCGCCCGTGCCGGAGGCGGGGGACGATGAGGCGCTCGTCCGTGCGGCGCAGCGCGGCGATGTCGAGGCGTACAACCGCCTCGTCCGCGCGCACGAGCGGCAGGCCTATGCCGTCGCACTCCGGCTGCTCCGGCGGCCCGAACTCGCCGAGGACGCGACGCAGGACGCCTTCATCCAGGCCTACCGGGCATTGGATACCTTCCGGGGCGGCTTCTTCCGCGCATGGCTGATGCGCATCGTCACGAACCGCTGCTACGACATGCTCCGCGCCGCGAACCGCCGCGCCGCCGACTCGCTGGACGACCGGTTGTTCGAGGCGGAGCCGCAATGGAGCAGCATCACCGCGCCGGGCGACCCCGAACGGCGGGCGACGCAGGCGGAGTTGGGCCGGATGCTCGAAGCGGCGCTGGGGAAACTGCCAGATGACCAGCGGTTGACCGTCATTCTGTGCGACGTGCAGGGCTACGCCTACGACGAGGCGGCGGAAATCATGGGCACCGCGCTCGGCACCGTCAAGTCCCGGCTGAGCCGCGCGCGGGCCGCGCTGCGCGACGCGCTCCGGGGGCAGGAACAATTCGCGGAGTACCTACGTTCCTTTGCTGACGACCCGTGATCGCGGGGTGATGCGTTCGTTGGGGCGCAGGGGGTTCAAATATTACGAGGTTCTTACTATGACAACGCCAACCGGGAACATGCCCCCGCCCATCGATGATGAACTCCTTTCCGCGTACCTCGATGGCGCGGTGACGCCTGCCGAGCGCGAGCGGGTCGAAGCATCAATCGCCACCGACCCCGCGCTGCGCGAGCGGGCGACCGACCTGCGCGCGACGGTGGCGTTGCTCCGCACATTGCCGCAACCCGTGCCGCCCCGGACATTTGTCCTGACGGCGGAGCAGGCCGCCGCGATTCGCCCGCCGCAGACGGCGCGGATCACGCGGCTCTTTCCCACGGTGGCCGCGTTGAGCGCGGTTGCCGCCGTGCTCGCGCTCGCGCTGCTGCTCGGCGATCTCGCCACCGGTGGCTTCAGCACGAAGCAGGCGCAACCGGCCACGTCGCGCTCCGTCGTCGAGTCCGCCCCCGTCGAGGCGACGATGACGAGCGTCGCGGTGGCGGCAGCCGCGCCGACCGTTGCCGCCGCGCCCGCAGCGGCAGCTGCGAATGCCCCCTCTGCCGCAGGCACGATCACCGCGCGGAGTGCGGGCGCGGCCCCACAAGCAGCGGCGCCCCCGGCGGCGACAACCGCCGCGAGCAACACCTTCATCCCCCCCGCGACGCCGACCACCGTCGCCGCAGCGCAACCGCCGCCACCAGCCGACAACGCCGCCCCATCCAGCGGCGCGACGGTGCCGAGGGTGACGACGGAGAGGCATCGCGTCCCGGTCGCGCTCGTGCGCACGGGCGAGATCGTGCTCGGCCTCCTCGCGCTGGCAGGAATCGTGTTCCTGCTCCTCAGCCGGCGGGCGACGACGCGGCGCGCCTGAACCAATCGCGACTCTCACCGGGCGTCGACACCGAACAGTGTCTGACCCTGCTCAGCGGTATGCTCCGTAGCCAGCACCCCCGTGCGGAGCGGCAACCAGCCGGTGAACTCCGCCCCTCCGCTTGCCCGGTTCGTGGCGGTGAGGTCCCCGCCATGCGCCCGTAGGATGCGCCGGGCGATGGTCAGTCCAAGCCCCACCCCGCCGGTTTCCCGGTTCCGCGACACTTCGCCTCGGTAGAGCGGATCGAAGAGGTGCGGCAGGTCGCGGGCGGCGATCCCCGGCCCCGTGTCCGCGATGGTGAACGTCACGCGCTCCGCCTCCGCGTGCCACCGCACCACGATCTCGCCCCCCGCCGGGGTATGCCGGAGCGCGTTGTCCAGCAGATTCTCCACCGCGCGCTCCAGCAGGTGCGCGTCCCCGACGAATACCGGGCGATCATCCGCCTCCGCCACCAGCGTGACTGTCACACCCTTTGCCCGTGCGCGCGGCAACAAGCCGTCCACGGTCCCCGCCAGCAGCGGCCGGAGGGCCACTTCTTCGCGGCGCAGCGTCTGCTCCAGGTACTCGGCCTTGGTGTAATCGAAGAGGTCGGAGACGAGCCGGTCGAGCTGGTCCGCCTTCTGTCGGCAGACCGCGACGTAGCGCGCGGCCTTCTCCGGGGAGGTCGCAAGCCCCTGCTCCAGCCCCACCAATGACCCGCGCAGCGCGAACAGCGGTGTGCGCAGGTCGTGGGCGATCGCGCCGACGAAGAAGCGGCGCTCCTCCTCCAATGCCGCCTGCCGCCCGATCGACTCTCGCAGCCCCGCGCCCATCGCCTCGAATGCCTCGCGCACATTGGCGACTTCGCGCACCCGCGTCTCCGGCAGCACGAAGTCCAGATCACCGCCCGCGATCCGCCGCGCCGCCCGGCCCATCGCCTCGAGCGGGCGCACCATGTACCGGCCCATTTGCCAGCGGACGAAGAGGAGCGCGAGCACGACCGAGAGCGCGCCCGCCGCCCGCTGCAGCCATCCGTTGCGCGGTGGGACGGAGAGTTCCACCGCGCCGACCAGGTTCCCCCCGTCCACGACCGTCGTCTGTCGCTTCTCCGCCGCCTGCCACGGCGGCCCATTCCCGGAACCGACGGGGCCAGCGCGGAAGATTTCCGCGCCGGACGGATCGCGGATCAGCGCCCCGCTGCCAAGTGCGTCGAGCCTGGCGCGGAGGGAAGTTTGCCACGTCGCGTCGTGCCAGTTGGCCGCGTTGGCCGCGATCTCGCGTTGGGTGGCGGCCAGCGCCTCGTCCCGCTGCGCCTGTTGCCGCGCGGACGGCTGCGACAGGCGCTGATCGAGCATGTCCGCGACGTGGTTGAACAGCGCGGCCGAGAGGAAGAAGATCAGCATCCCCGCGATCATCCACTGGCGGATGCTCAACATTTTCATGCCTTCTTCCCCTCGAAACGGTACCCGACGCCCCAGACATTGACGATCAGCGCGGGATTGCCGGGATCCGCCTCGATCTTCTCGCGGATGCGGCCAATGTGGACGGTGACCGTGTGACGGTCGCCCGCGCCGCCCCAGAAGTGGTCGAGCAGTTGCTCGTAGGTGAAGACCTGGCGCGGGCGCTCGGCGAGCAGGGCCAGCACCGCGAACTCCGTCGGGGTGAGGGAGACCGGCGCGCCATCGACGCTGACCTCGCGCGCCCGCGCATCCAGCACCAGCCGCCCGAAGTCCAGCTGTGCGCCCTCGGCGGCTTCCTTCCCGCCGTAGCGGCGCAGCACCGCCTTCACGCGCGCCACCACCTCCGGGGGCGTGGCGGATTTGACGATGTAATCGTCACCGCCAAGCCCAAGCCCGCGAATCTTGTCCAAATCCTCGCCGCGTGCGCTGAGGAACAGGACCGGCACGTCGCTCGTGCGGCGGAGCCGCCGGACGAACTCAAAGCCGCTCTCTCCCGGCATCATGATGTCCAGCAGGACGCAATCGATCGGGGTGCGATCCAGCACCGTCATGGCTTCGCGGGCACTCTCGGCCCCCTCCACGCGGAAACCTTCGGCTTCCAGGAAGTCGCGCATCAAACCGACGATGGTTGGGTCGTCGTCCACAACGAGCACCGTTCGCTCATCCCGCATCGGTTAGATCTCCCTTCGCGGATTGTCGTTTGCGGATGAACATGCATCCAGCACGGCTTGTACGACTCATTATGCCACCGCCACTGCGCCTGCGATGGCGGCGTGCGACCGTGTGACCACACTGTGGGCGGATGATGACCGTTTCGTGATTCTTCGCCGCACGAGTTCGTGATTATCAGGCGTCATCATCGGTGTGCGCCGCCGGACATGGTTCGTGGCGCGTCGCGTGGTGGATGGTGAGATGGAAGGGGTTGGCATGAAGCGAGCGGTCTCTACAATGCACGTTGGTCTGGCCTGGGTCGTGCTCGCGGCGGTCGTCGCGCAGTTCTTCTTCGCGGGGCTTGGGATATTCGGGGCGGCGGGCTTCGGCATGCACAAGATGACGGGCTACCTGATCGAGGTGGCGGCGCTGCTCCTGCTCCTGCTCGCGCTCATCGGCGGCCTGGGCCGGGTGCGGACCGGTCTGGCGGCGTTGCTGCTCGTCCTGACGGTCGTCCAGTCGTTGCTCCCCAGCGCCGCGTCGCTGATCGCCGCGCTGCACCCCGTGAATGCGGCGGCAATTCTCGCCGTCGCGGGCACGCTCGCGCGGCGCGGGATGGAGCCAATGCGCGGCCTCGCCCCGACCGATGGACTGCGCGCGTGATGCAACGCTGCGCGTGACGATTCTCGGTGGAATCGACGGTGGCGTGCGGCGCTTAGATTCCCGGCTCCGGCTCGTTGGTGACATGTTTTCGCGCGTCATAGCGAGCGAAGGCGGGGCTGAGCAGGCCAAGCAGCACTACCCCGACCACGGAAACGATGCCCCCGCTCACCGCACTGAAGGCTGGTGAGGTGACGGACGCGATCACACCGGATTCGACGTCGCCGAGGCGCGGCCCCCCCGCGTCGACAACAAACCCGACGCTATTCACCCGCCCTTGCAGGGCGTCCGGGGTGTTGACCTGAATGATCGTCGTGCGGAACACGCCGTTGACGACGTCGGCCCCGCCCGCGATGGCGAGCAGGGTCACACCGAGCCAGAGCAAGTTCGTGGCGCCGAAGCCCGCGATCGCGGCCCCCCAGACCGCGAGGGCGATCAGGATCGCCCGCCCCTGACGATGGATATGCGAGAGGGGGCCGGAGAACGATGAACAGATCAGCCCCCCAATAGCTGGTGCCGCATAGAGCAGGCCGACCGTCCGAGGCCCGCCGCCGAAGTGTGTCGCGGCGAGGGCGGGAAAGAGTGCGAACGGCATCCCAAAAATGGTGGCGTTCAGGTCAACAAGCAGGGCGCTGGCGATGACCGGCTGGCGGCGGACAAATCGCAGCCCCTCGACAACAGCGCGCAGGCCCGGACGCGCCCCGCCGTGGTGCGGCGGCATTGCGGGCAGCCGCATCACACCGTAGAACGCGAAGCAGAAGCTCACGGCGTCGACAAGATAGGCGGTTTGCAGCCCTGCGGCGGCGATAATCGCTCCTGCCAGCAGCGGCCCAGCGGTGAGGCTGATCTGGAAGGAGAGGAAGGATAGCGCCGCAGCGGCGGGGATCCGATCCGGCGCGAGCAAACGCGGGATGAAAGCCCGCGCGGCGGGCGCGCTAACGGCGGAGAGGCAGGAGTGCACCGCGATCAACACGTACAGTAACCAGAGTTGGCGAAGATCGAGCAGCGCCTGCAGCGCGAACAGCAGCGACACGACAGCGAGGAGAGTGGTGGTGAGCAGAACCAGTTTGCGGCGATCGAACGCATCGGCGATCGAGCCGCCGACCAGACCCAGTCCGATGAGCGGGACGGCGACGGTAAGCCCGATCATCCCGACCGCGAGCGAGGAGTGCGTGAGGGCATAGACTTGCACGGGCACCGCGACGCTGGTCATCCCACTCCCGACGGCAGACAATGACTGACCGATCCAGAGCCGCCGGTATGCCGGCGATTCCTGGAGCGGCCGCGTATCGGCGAGGATGCGTTGATACAAGGGGCGCTGGGAAGGTGGTGTCGCCGCGTCGCCTTCCTTTGTCATCGCCTCTTCCCTTCGTCTACCCAGGCGCGGCCATGAGCACGAGCATCGCGCGCTGATTTCTGCGTGTGCGTTCGGTGGGGGAATGGCCGAAGAGGACGAGGGCGGAGTATACGTGCTTGTTGGAGCGATTACCAGTAAACGCGGAAGATCATGGCCCCGGTGCATGCCTTTCCACGATTATCCTTCCCGTGTCTACGACAGGAGTGAAGCGTGAAGTGTATCGCAGACTGCACCTGAATCTCGTGTATGACCCGGTATGATTTATCGTGAAACGCAGTCAACGACGGCCTTTATTCACCTTCACAACATATACCCACGCGATTCTTTTGAAGTCGGAAGCCCTTAGGTATTGACATAACACAAATGTGGATGTACACTCCGAACGGAGATACATCTACATACAAAAATTATGTATGGTCGAATATTACTTGCTTCTAGAGAAAGGGGTGGTCGGGTATCTTTGGTCGTTGCCCGCGTGTCGGGGAGTCGCGAGGGCGGCGATTTCGCATGTGTGCCGGTGCGCGCGCCGTGTGGCGTTCGCGTTGTGATGAGTCGTAGTGAGGAGAGGGGTACGACGATGGGAGACGGTATCTTCAAGGACGAGGTTTCGCGCCGCGAGGCGATGAAGACAGCGCTCAAAGCGGGCGCATACGCGACGCCGGTGATCCTCGCGGCGGCGGTACCCGGGATCGGCGTCGCCGCCATATCGCTCGGCGGGGCCGTGACCATTATCTCCGTCACTCCGCCAGCCGGCCCGACGACGGGCGGGACAGCTGTCACCCTCACGGGTACGAACTTCTGCCCGGGGGCGACGATCACCGTCAATGGTGTCGCGGCGACCAACGTTGTCGTCGTTAATTCCACGACGATTACCTTCACCACCCCGCCTGGGTCCGCCGGGGCGGCGACGATCGCCGTGATCTGCCCGAATGGCTCCCCGACGATCGGCTTCACGTACCGCACCATCACCGTGACGGGCGAGGCGTACACCGCCAATGCCAGCGTCCTCGGAATCCTCAACGTGAGCAAGGTGGGCGACGTCACGCTGCCACCCGGCGGGTCGAACAACGCGGTGGCGGTAAACCTTCCGCCGACACTCGTCCTCACTGCGGGCGCGAACTCCGCGCAGGACATTTCGGGCACGACGCCGGGCAGCGGGACGGCGCAGAGCCGGGCGACGGTCGCGACCGCGAACCTTCTCGCGGGCGCGCTGACGGCGACGGCGCTCTCGGCGCAGACGACAAGCACATCGAACGGCGTCGTGGCAGCCAGCACGCCCGTGTTCTCCGGCGTCGTCACGATCGGGGCGAACACCTTCAATCTCGCGACGGTTGGCCCGAACTTCACGGTCCCCGTGACTATTCCGGGCGTAACGAGCGTGATCCTGAATCGGGTGGTGACGAATACGGCGGGCGCCAACTCCAATCAGACGGTGACGGCGCTCTCCGTGGTACTCGCCGGGTTGCCGCCGCTGACAGGCGCCACGACGGTCGACATCGCGGTCGCGACGAGCGGCGTCACCTCCACCTAAACAACGGCGACGCGCGGCGAGTAGCGTCCGCAGGCGCGGAATCGGAGGGAGTCCGTTGCAGTGAAAATGATCACCGCAACGGACTTCCCTCGATAGATCGTTTTCGTTCACACCGAACGTGGAGGTCAAAACAGTGATGACCATCATTCCGTCCCAGGCCGTCAGTGTATCCCCCGGAAGACACGTCAGCATGGTCGTTGCGGCCCCGGCCACGCAGGAGCGGCCGCGTAGGAGCGACTGCGTCCGCGATGAGCTGCTTGCGGACGGCAGCATGGTGCTGTACCACACATGCCGCAAGGAGATCATGACATTAAACCCGACAGCGGCGCTCATCTGGGAATGCTGCGACGGCGCGCACAGCGTCGCGATGATCGGGGATGAATTGCGGGACGTCTTCCCGGATGTGGACGATATCACCGCCGATCTCCTCCCGCTGCTGCGGGAACTGATCGACCGGGCGATGATCGTCGATGACAATCTCTGAGCGGCGGCCAGCCACGACGCCCGCGCACACGCGAGCGGGACCGGCGCACTACAACCTGCACGACCACCACGCCGCAGTGGCCGTGCAGATTGCGGAGGCCCGCGTTACTGTCACCCGCATTCTTGCAGTTCTGGCCTACCCTGCGGGTGTGCGACCCGTAGATGCGGTGCCGTATTCCTCGATGGTGACACCGAGGGCGGATGGTCCGCGCGGGTGACGGGATCATTCCCCCAGGCTGACAATCTTGCGGATGCGCAGACCACACTCGAACGGCATCTGGTTATGGATATGCTGGCGCGCACCGCCGCGATTCTTCCACCTCACGGCGCGTCGCTGATTGCACCGGATCAATCTTGCGGCCTCATGATCGTCGGCGCCTCCAGTAGCGGCAAGACGACGCTCACGCTTGGGCTGATGACGCGCGGCTTCCTCCCCACACCGATGATGTCATGATGATCGAGCCGACAGCGCGTTGCTACTCTTCAATCCCCGGATTCGCCGCCATGATGGCTTCCGCCACTCTCCACACCTGAGGCAGGCATTCCTTGACCTGTTCACCACGCCGCTGCAGATCGGCGAACGCCGTGATCCCGAGAGCGCTGAGCAAGCGCCGGTAGCCGGGGGTGAACCTCCCCTGCATCTCAGTCGGTGCATCATGGTAGAGCACCTTCTCGCAGCGGGAATAGGTGGCGACCATCCAGAAGATCGCCTCGCGATGGTCGCCGCGCGCGATCAACTCCCGGCTGCCATCGATCGCGATCGGGCGTGCCTGATCGCTCAGGTCTGCCGCAAACGGGAACGGCGTCGTGACCACCTCTTCGGCGGCATCGAACGCCTCGGTGAGCGCGGCCAGATGCTGCGCGACCTGCGCCCGGTCCATCCGCGCACACCCCAACAGCTCCAGCAGGGTGTTATAGAACGAGGACTGCCCATACTCCGCGAGGAGTTGTCGCACCGCCACATATCGCCCCCGCACCGTCGGATTCTTCAAGCCGGCCACGAGCAGCACATGGGTTGTCACGCCGGCCCCGAAGAGCCAGGCGGTCACCTGATCGTGGAAGGGCGCCGCCGCATCCAGTGACCGGAGGTTCCGCAGCACCCTCTCCCTGGCATCTTCGCATCGCCGGTAAACCCATTGACGTTTGGCATACTCTTTGGACACTGCCACCTGGAGTGCCGTCAACCGTCCCGACGGATCGAGGATGATGCCCGGTGTCCGGAAACTGCCCGCCAGGTGATACTGGCCCAAGACCAGATCGGGCGACCGCACCTGATCACTCGGCAGGTAGGAGACTTCGAGCAGCACGCCCCGATAGCGGAACTTCCCTGGCTTGACCGGTGGATCGGGTTCGTCGAAGACGACCATGACATCCAGATCGGACGTCGCTGGCAGGGCGGCATCATCGGGGAGCCAATTCGTGGACCCGTGGTAGAAGGCGCCCGCAAAGCCGGGGGCGCTGCTGGCTTCCTCGAGCACCCACCGCCGGGCAACATCCTTGGCCTGCTTGATGAGCATGCTTCCCTCCGCGTTACGCTCTCGTTTGAAAGTACCAATGCGAGCACAAACGGGTGCCGCTCCTCCAGTTGTGTCGCTCTCTCGGAGAGACGCATGATTACCGTACGGGGAGGTGGGCGGCAAAACAACCCGCCATTCGGGTCGTGTGTTACCCTTGCGCGGCGTGGTAATCTAAGGGTGTAAGGTGTGAGGGGAAAATCGAAGCGCGCCGATGATCGTGACGGCAACCGCCTATGGCTTGGGCGCATAGGCGCCTTCATGCGCCGTTTCGCTTCATTTGCTTGATCGCCTCAAGGTATGCCGTGACCCCACTATCAAGCCCCTGCGGATATTCGTAGCCGAGGCTCGTCGCTACGTCGCTTGCGATCTCCCGAAACAATGCGGTCGTCCGAAAGAGCGCCTGCCAGTTCGCCTCGATGGAGGCGTCGACAAATGTTTCCTCAAGCGCTGACCAGGTCTCTGGTGGCAGTGCGTCCTTTAAGCCTCTCCCGGACACCCCCGGCTTCCATGACCAATCGCGACCGATCTCGACGTACCATTCCAGCATCCGGCGCAGCAGGTCATAGCGCATCACCGCGTCGAGGCAGTACCGCGCCTGCATCAGCTCATCGCGCCAGAGATTCTTCGCCACGTACGTCGTCTCCCACCAGAACCCCTTCACCAGTGTCTGATACTCCTCCGGTGTCGGCCTCGTGGGGATGTGCGCCCGGTAGGTCGGTTGGGAGAGCGTGCCGGTGAGCCGGTCTTTATCGACGAGTACGGAGTAGCCGACATCCAGATAGTCGGGAAGGGCTGCGGCTTTCGCCACCAGTCGTAGATGCTCAATCGAGATGATGGTGAAATCGATCTTCGTCCCGTCCGTGTAGAGCACCAGGCGAGAGTATTCCGGCATCCCGTCATGCGTGCGTGGCTCGCGAAACTGCACGAGGACCGCACCGAACGCGTTGAGCCAGTGATCCTGTGCGTCGAAACGGTCGGCATCGGTGACGTAGAGGATCACATCGTGGTCGGAGAGCGCGTCCACCGGCGCGTTGCTATTTGTGCGAGAACTCGTCAGGAGCACAGCGCGCACACCGTCGTTTGTCATCGCCCACCGGGTGATCCTTCGCGTCAAAGCGCGTCCATGAGCTGCCTGATTCATAACAAAAGTATACCATTCCTGGTTGCCATGAGGGGCTGTAGCGTGCCAGTACTTCTTCTTCAGTGCGTCGGAGGCATACGCTGTGAGGAACGCTCGGTACCGGATATGCGGCTGAGCAGGCGATGCTGTGTGCGAAGGCCTGGACCGTACAGCCGCCCCGACCGGAGATCGCGCTGGTGCACCGGATGCAGGCATTCCTCACCCCCGAATTGCGCCTCGCCATCATGCGCATGAAGCAGCACGTGAAAGGCGAGCCGAGCTACGCCCGCGCTGGCATCCACAGTCGGCATGTGTACGACGCCGCGCTGGACGGTGTGCGCGATCCCGACGAGTTTCGTGCGTGGTTGCGAAAGAGGGCGCCCCCCTGACGTGTCACAGAAGGGGCCGCACGATCCTCCGCAACTATTGGTAATCGCGCGTCTTCTCTCGCCTGCGGCATCGCGCCGCTCCGACCATGCGCGGTGTCCCGTCGCGCGCGTCGTCAATCAACGAGATGTGCCACCGACGCGAGCGAATACGGTGTGTAGCCGTTGCGGGCCTGATCGGACTGTCGTCGGACGGTGACCGTTTCGTGATCGTTCGTCGCACGAGTCTGTGATTTCCGCGCGTCATGATGGGTCCATGCCTCGATCTTCGGACTTCGGACTTCGGACTTCGGACTTCGGAGACGGAGGACGATGGGGCTTTGCAGCGCGGACGACGCGCACAGCATCAGCAGAAGGAGCGGCAACAGATGTACACGGATCACACCAACCACGGCAATGACATGAGCGGGCGCGGGCGTGGCGGCCCGCACGACCGGGAGTTGCGGGCCGCCGACGCGGATCGCGAGGCGGCGGCGAAGGTGCTCCGGCGACACTACGCCGATGGGCGGCTGGACGCGGAGGAGTTCAACGAGCGGATCGACCGCTGCTATCAGGCGAAGAAGGTGGGCGAGCTGGATGAACTCTTCGCCGGGCTTCCACGCGATGAGCCGCGCGAGCCGGAATCGGAGCGGGGCTATCGCGATCGCCGCCCGCCGTGGGCGTTCGCGGCGGTCGCGTCCATCATCGCCGCGCTCATCGTCGTCTCCGCCCTCACGGGCACGCACGTCTTCTGGCTGGCATGGCCGCTGGCGTTCCTCGTCCTCGGTCCATTCGGGCTGTTCGGTCGCCAGTGCCGCGTGGGCCGGAATGACGGGAGGATGACCTGAGAGCCGGTAGCAGAACCGTGGGTCATCCAGGCGGGCGAAACGAGCGTGACCAACACAGTACCGGTTCATCGACCGCCCTCGGCATTGTTCGGTTGCCATCACCAGGTGAAGGCCAACCGCTGCGGGATTGCGACACGCATTCCCATCGCAATCGATCATTTCCCCGCGAGTCGCGCCACGATTGGCGCCGCCGCGTCGATTGTGTGATCCGCAATCACGTAGTACGAGAATCCGTACTCCATCCGCCGCGCCTGCATCTGCGCGACGATCTCGTCCACCGTGCCGATGGAGACGGAGGGCATCGCCAGCACCTGCGCGGCGTCGATCTCGCTCCACCCCCGCGTGCGGGCGTACGCCGCCGCCGCGCGTTGCCGGTCGTCCGTGACGACCACCGAGGCGACGATGCTCAGTTCAATCGCCTCAAGTCGCGCGCCCGCCGCCTCGCGAACCCAGCCGATTTGCCGCGCGACGGACGATGCCAGGCGCGGCGCGGCGTCGGGCGAGAGGACGCCATTGGCGGTCGATGCGGTGAGCAGGCCGATGATGTCCGCCTCCCGCGCCGCGATGGAGAGCATCCGCCTGCCCCCCGCGCCGACGAGGAGCGGCGGGTGGGGGCGCTGCACCGGCCTGGGGAAACTATCGAAGTTCGTTACGGCGTAGTGCGCGCCGGAAAATGTGCACGGATCGTCCGCGAGCAGCCCCTTGAGCAGCCGCAGCGACTCCGCGAAGCGGTCAACGCGCACCACGGGCGGGTCGAACAGGATGCCCGCCTGATCGTATTCCTCCTTGAGGAAGCCCGTGCCGATGCCGAGTTCGAACCGCCCGCCGGAGAGCAGATCGAGCGTCGCGGCCTCCTTCGCCAGCAGCACCGGGGGGCGGTAGTCGTTCGCGAAGACGAGCGTGCCGATGCGCAGTGTCTCTGTCACGGCGGCGACCGTCGCAAGGGCGGCCAGCGGGGCGAGTTGATGCCCGAACGGCTCCTCCTGAAAGTGATCCCGCAGGAGGAAGGTCGCGTAGCCCGCCGCCTCCGCGCGCCGCGCCGTTCCCACCAGATCGTCGCGGGTGCGCACGCCCTCGCCTAGGACGCCGAATCGAAACGGTTTCACCATGATGTTGCATCCCTTCCGTATAATCCGCACTATCGCCGGGGTATTCCCGACGGTGATGCCATTCTGCGGGAACGGAAGCGCACCTGCTATCCGATTCTTGCGCCCAAACCGGACACAAAAATAGGAGGAGGCAGACCCTCCCCCTCAGTACTCAGTACTCAGTACTCAGTACTCGCTACTCGTCACTTTCCCTACTTTGCCCACTCGTCGCTGCGGGCGACTCCCTCGGGCATCGCGCCGTTGAAGATGACATTCAGGCTCTGGCGCATGTAGGCGTCCGCCGCCTCCATGTCGTTCGTGCGGTACTGCGTGGCGACGCTGACGATGATCAGATCCGCGACGAGTTGCCCGAACTGCCCGGCGTCGATGCCGGAGCGGAACCGCCCCGCCCGCTTCCCCGTCGTGGCGACCTTCGCGACCAACTCCGCGAGGGTGAACGCCTGCGCCGCCCGCACCGAACGCTCGACGTCCGGGTTCAGCAGCTCGTGTGAGAGGACGACGATCGCCTCGCCGTGCTGCTCCAGGAGCGCGCGCACCATGCGCCAGATGCGGTAGATGATCCGCTCCGCACTCATCTCCCCCACGATCTGCTCGTCCACCTGCGCCGTCAGGCTCACCATCAGGTCGCGCCCGAACTCGACGACCACCGCTTCCTTGTAGCCGAAGTAGTTGAAGAAGGTCCCGCGGCTGACATCGGCGGCGTCCGCGATGTCGTCGATGGAGGTGTTGTAGAAACCTTGCGAATTGAAGAGTTCCACGGCCTGGTTGATGATCGCCGCGCGCGTCTGCTGCTTCTTGCGCTCCCGCAAAGAAGGGCGCGGAAATGCTCCCCGCCGCGCCGCACCTGTCGTGTACATCCCTCTTCCTCCTTCCACACCGCGAACACCGCGCGATGTGCCGATACTGCGCTGAGAGAAAACCAGCATGGAACACGGAACACGGAACACGGAACACGGAATATGGAACTTGGCCGTCGTCGTGACAAAAACAAAATCCCCGACCCGCGCCGTCGCGCCGCTGGCCGGGTTCGCCACTCACTCCCCCGCGCCGGGGTGACCACAGTACCGGCGCGGGCGTTAAAAAAAACCGACCCGATGCGTGCAACGCATGTGGTCGGTTTCACCATTTGCTCCCCCGCGCCGAGGTGACCAGATTGCAGGCGCGGCTTCGTCGCATCCAAACCTTATTGGCTGATACTGTACCCCACAAAAATGATAGTGTCAACTGCTACCCTGCACTCGAAGGGCTTTTGATACTTCGCTACAGAAACTTTGTCGCCGGAAGTTGTCTAGTTTTACCAAGATTTGTCCGAATTAACCCCGTTCGCGGCTCTTAAGTGCAGAACATTTGTTCCGCATGGGAGGTTGGCCATGGAGAAACCAGCAGAGGACGCCTCGTTGCAATTACGCGGGGAAATCGCCCAGTTGCGCGCCATTATGCGCGGCCTCGCGTCCGACGACGAGAGCGAGCAGCGCGCCGCGTCGGCACAGGCCGGGGATGCGGCGCGGGTGGCGGCGGTCCTGATCCGCGCGGTGGAGGCGGAGCACGCGCTGCAACATGCAACTGGTGCGGCTGCGGAGAACGCGCTCGCGGCGATCATCACTGAGTCGCTGGACGCCCTGACGCGCGAGGAAGCGGCGCAGCGCCGCACGAGACAGGAATGAGATTACTTCAGTGAAAAGGGGACCGATGGAATTACACTCGCCATTCAGCGCCCGCTCGCGGCGAATCACGCGGGCATCGTACCGGCGTCGGCGCGCGTCGCACCCGGCGGAGCGGCGGTACAACTACCCAGACATCGCGCTCTACGTCGATGAGGCGGTGACGCGCCAGATCGTCGATGACCTCGCCGAGGAGGTGCGCGAGATGCGTGACCGGATGATGGGTTTCCTTTTCGTCATCGCCGGGAGCGTCTTGCTCGACGTGCTGACGCGGATGCGTGGAGGCTGATGATGGAAGCGGCACGCAGCCTCGATGCAGCCTCGAACCGCGCGCTGCGCTGGCTCCTGCGGGACATCGGCGCGTTCTCGCGCACCATCTGGCCGGAGACGGCGCTGCGCCCGTACCAACTGGCGCCCGCGCGGGCCATCGTCCATTCCGCGCTCGCGGGGGACGGCGCGTCGTACGTCGTCGTCTTCGCGCGGCAATCGGGGAAGGACGAACTGCTGGCGCAGGTGATCGCCTTCCTCCTGATCCGGCGGCAGCGGCGCGGCGGAGAGATCGTCGTCGCCGCGCCGTCGCTCACGCCACAGGGGCAGATCACGCTGCACCGGATCGCGGATCGGCTCGCGTCGGCCCGATGTTTCGCGTCGGCGGTGGAGACTGAGGGCGGGAGCATCCTGCGGGTCGGGCGGGCGTCGGTGCGGTTCGTCTCGGCGGGGCCGCTGGCCCAGGCGCGCGGCGCGACCGCCTCCTTGCTCCTCGTGGCGAATGAGGCGCAGGACATCGAGCCGCAGCGGTGGGACGCCGTCTTCGACCCGATGGGCGCGAGCACGAACGCCACCACCGTCTTCACCGGCACCGTCTGGACACGCGACACGCTGCTCGCGCGGGAAATGGGAAGTACCGAGAATCGAGTACTGAGTACTGAGGAAGAGAATGAAACATCTCCGTCTTCCGTCCTCCATCCGCAGTACTGCTTCAAGGCCGATTGGCGCGTGGTGGCGCGGGAAGTCCCGGCGTACGGAGCGCGGGTGCGACGGCGCATGGCGCAACTCGGCGCGGATCACCCGTTCATCCGCACTGAGTACTGCCTCCAACCGCTCGACGATGCCGGGATGCTCTTCGACGCGGCGCGGCAGGCGCAGATGCATGGCACCCACCCACGCCAGCGCCGCGCGACGCCGCACAGTACCGTGCAGTACGCGCTCCTGCTCGATGTCGCGGGGGCGACGGAGGAAGCGGGCGAACATGTGGGCGGCGCGACACATCACGCCGCCTCACCGCACACGACCCGGCGCGACAGCACCGCGCTGACCGTCGTGGAGGTCGTGCTGCCGGACGCGAGCGCGCGAACGCTCGTCCCCCGGCGGTGGCAGCCGCAACTGCCGGTCTACCGCGTGGTTGACCGCCGCGTCTGGACGGGCGTCAACCACGTCATACTGGCGGAGGAAATCGCCGATCTCGCCCGGCGCGTCTGGGCGACGCGCACCTGCGCGCACCTGATCGTGGACGCGACGGGCATCGGGCACGGGTTGGCGGCGATGCTCCATGCGTCGTTGCCACCAGGGACAGTGACGCCCTTCGTCTTCACCGCCGCGAGCAAGAGCGACCTCGGCTGGCGGCTGCTTGCCGCGATCGCGGCGGGCCGGTATCAGGAGTACATCGACGACCGCGCGGAGGAGACCCGCTGGTTCTGGCAGCAGGTTGCCGCCTGCACCTTCACCGTCCGCACCGGCGTCTCCCGCCAGATGGCGTGGAGCGTGCCGGACGCCGAGACGCACGATGACCTCCTAATGAGTGCGGCCCTCGTCGGCCTCCTCGATGACCACGACTTCCGGCCCCGTATCGCCGTGGGAAGTGCTGAGTGCTGAGTGCTGAATAACACGTAACAAGAATTGTATCCCTGCCTCCCGGCACGCAGCACTCGGAAAGGGGGTGATCGCATCATGTAGCCGATGTGTGAATAGATCAGAGGAGACAGACAAGCGTGGGGGCGGTGCGAGCCGCCCCTTCGTGTGCGGCACGAAAGGAGCAAGGGCAATGGACGAAATCATGGTCGCGGAGGCGCAGGCGTCGCCGTCGCGAGTGGCGGAGATTGGCGGCGGCGCGACGGCGGACGCGGGCACGGGCGGCGCGGCGCGGTACGCCGTGCTCGGTGACGCCGAGCGGGAGACGCTCCGCGCCACGCTCGCGGCGGCGCACCCCGACGTGATCCCCGAACTGATCGGCGGCGAGACGGTCGGTGAGATCGTGGCGAGCCTCGAAACCGCGCGAGCGGCGTACCGGCGCACCATCGAGCGGACACAGGCCGCCACCCCGGTCGCCGCCGGTGGCGGTGGCCGCCCCGTCGCGGTCGATGTCACGAAACTCTCACCCCTCGCGAAGATCGCGATGGGACTGAAGCAGCAGTAGCGAGTAACGAGTAACGAGCGGCACCCATCCCAACTCGTTACTCGTTACTCGCTACTCGCTACTCGCTACTCGTACTCCGAGGGATTGAAAGGAGCGACACATGGCGGTGACACTGGCACAGGCGGGTTTGCTGACGAACAGCATGTTGGTGCGGGGCGTGATCGAGACGATTGTCTCAGAGTCGGCGGTGCTGAACTACCTCCCATTCATGGAGGTGGTCGGCTCCTCGCTCGCCTTCCCGCAGGAGACGGCGCTGCCGACGGTGGCGTTCAACGCCGTCGGCGGCACGTGGGCGGAGAGCGCGCCGACTTTCAACCAGCAGACGGAGACGCTGAAAATCCTCGGCGGCGACGCGGACGTGGACAACTACCTCGAACGCTCGTTCACGCAGGAGAACGACATCCAGGCGGTGGTGCTGCACGAGAAGGCGAAGGCGGTCGCGTACCAGTTCAATCAATCGTTCTTCATCGGCGACACGGGCGCGGACGCGAATTCCTTCGACGGCATCGACAAGCGGATCGCCGCCGCGAGCGGGGCACAGACATTGACAGCGGGCGCGAATGGCGCGGCGTTGGCAATGCCGATGCTCGACCAGTTGATCGACGCGGTGAAACCCGGCAGGCCGGATGCGCTCTTCATGTCGCGCCGGTCGCGCCGGAACCTGAACCAGTTGCGTCGCTCCGCCGGGAACATCCTGCAATCGCAACTCGACGATTTCGGGCGGATGGTGCTCTGGTACGACGGCATCCCGGTCGAGATCGACGACAACATCCCGGACAACAAGTCTGTGGGGACGAGCGGCGCCATCTGCTCGACCGTCTACGCACTCAAGTTCGGCTGGAACACCGGCGTGATGGGCATCCACTCCGGCGGCATCCAGGTCGACCGCATCGGCTCGCTCGAAACGAAGGATGCCAGTCGCAACCGCGTCAAATGGTATTGCTCCATCGCCCTGATGAATCCCATCGGCACGGCGCGGCTCATCGGCGTGAACGGGAACTAACGAGTTACGAGTAACAGGTAACAAGTGACGAGATACTAGGGCAATCCTGCTTGTTGCTCATTACTCGTTACTCACTGCTCGCTACTCGCTACTGATTCGGAGGTATACCATGAGTTCCTCACTCCTCTCCGTCGTCACGGCGGGTGTTGGGTCGGCGGCGAGTGCGGCGATTGCCGGATCGCACCGGGCTGGATGGCACACACCGGACGACGATGTGCGGCTCCAGCGATACCGGCGTTTCCTCGATTTCGACAACGGCAAGCACGATGTCGGGCGGCTCGGGTTCGGGCAGGCGCCGGTCGTCGCCAACTACGCGCGGGTCTTCGTCCGCAAGGGCGCGAGTTACCTCTTCCCCGAACCCGTCACCGTCGCTGTCGCGCCGCCGGACGAGTCACCGGCGGCGTCTGCGGCGGTGGCACGGATCGAGGCGGCGCTGGCGCGGGTGGCGCGCGAGAACGATCTCGCGGCGGCGGACCTCGCGACCGCCGTGGACGCCGGGGTGCTCGGTGACGGCGCGTTCAAGGTGACATGGGACCGGATGCTCGGCTGCGTGCGCATCGTGCCGGTCGATGTGCAGACGTTGTTCGTCGAACCGGCGCTGGACGATGTGCGGCGGGCGCGCGTCGTCCGGCAGGTGCGCCTCCTGCCCCGGTCGGTGGCGGCGTCGCTCTACACCACCGCCACGATCATCGGCACGACGGAGGATGTGACGGTGATTGAGGAGTGGAGCGACGCCACGTACCGCGTGCTGATGGACGACGCGCCGGTGCACGAGGGAACGAACCCATACGGCTTCATCCCGTACCTCATCTTCCCGAACACGCCCCGCCCGCGCGAGTTCTGGGGCGTCTCGGACCTCGCGGACATCCTCGAAGTGAACCGCGCGCTGGACCGGCGGCTGTCGATCCTTGCGCAGATTCTGGAACTCTCCGGCAACCCCGTGACGGTGCTCGAAAACGTCACCGGCGCGCAGGGCGTCAGTGTCGCGCCCGGCGCGCTCTGGGAGTTGCCGGAGAACTCGCGCGCCTACCTGCTCGATCTGCTCGCGGGCGGCTCCGTGGAGCAGCACCTTCGCTATATCGAGGCGCTGTACCGCATCATGGACGACCTCGCGGAGATGCCGCGCATGAGCTTCGGCGAGGCGGGGCAGGCGCGGAGCGGCATCGCGCTTCAGGTGCAACTGCAACCCGTCGTGCAGAAGACGAACCGCAAGCGACTCGTCTGGGGGGCGGTGATCGAGCGCCGCGCCGAACTCACGCTCCGCCTGCTGCTGCAACGCGGCCACCTCGACCTCGGCGCGTACGCGCTCGAAGACTTCGCCCTCCACGCGGTGTGGGCGCCGGTGATACCGATAGCGAACGGGCAGTAGCGAGTAACGAGTAACGAGTGGTTGGTTTCTTCTCGTTACTCGTTGCTCGTTACTCGCGACTGAAAGGAGCAATTCCATGTCTACCCGGCTCGATCTGCGGAGCCTCGTGCGGCGGGAGGTGCAGGATACGGGCACGCCGCCGTTCTGGAGCGACGCGCAGGTGAACGACGATTTGCAGGCGGCGTTTCAGGCGTACTCGCGGTATTTCCCGAACGCGACGGCGACCGCCATGACAAGCGGCGCGAACCAGACGGCGATTGCGCTCGGCGCGACGACCATCGGCGTGTCGGCGGTCGTCGTCGATGGCGTGACGGTGCCGCAGGCGCCTGATCAGGCGACACTCTACGAACCCGCCTTCCGCAATCAGGTCTCACAGACTGTCGTGCAACCCGTCACACCGTACGGGGCCGCCGCGACGCACGGGCAGGCATGGGCGGTTTTCGGCGGGGCGGTGAACTTCCGCTACGCCCTCGCGGCGGGCCGCGCCGTCACCATCTACGCCGCGCTGGCGCATGTGCTCCCCGCCGATGACGTGACGGCGGTCACGATCCCGGATGGCGACAGCGAACTGCCGGTGCTGTACGCCTGCGATCGCCTCGTCCGCTCGGCGCACACGGACGCGGTCAAGCGCGGCGTTCCCGGCGCGTGGGCGGAGGCACGAGATGATGGCGGCTACCTCCTGCGGTATCGGGCCGCCGTCTGGATGCGCCGAAATCACATCGTCAGCCGCACGGTGCAGGCGCTCCAGTAGGGGAGTGCCGAGTGCTATCTGTCGGACGTGCTGAGTGCTGAGCCGGTAGCGCGAGCTTTCCAGCCTACGCTACCAGGGTATCAGGAAAGGAGGATGAACGATGCCGCAGACGCACGATGTCATGCTCGATGGCGCGGGGTATATGCTCGTGCCGGGCAGTTACGGGTACGAGGTGCAGGGCGCAGCGGTGCAGGCGGTGCGGGCAGGCGTGCCGTCGTTCGCGCAGGCGTACGGGAGTGGCGATCTCGTCCCGACGGTGATCGATCGGGACGCGGCGCGGTGGACGACGGTCGGGATGCAGCCCGTGCCGCCCGGCATCGGCGATGAACCGGGGCGGCTGATCCTGACGGCGGGCGAGATCGCCCCGACATTGGGCGGTGTCGCCCTGAATTTCGATGCAAACTCGCAGTTCTGCGTCTATGGCGGTGAGGTCTACTTCACGGTCGGGCAGTATCTCTTCCGGGTGATGCGCGCGGCGGGCAACTGGAATGGCAGCATCTACATCGGTGCGGCGGCGGGGACGATCACCTCGATGGCGGTGATCAATAACCTCCTGTTCATGGCGACGACGGGTACGAGCATGAGCAACTACGCGGGCTCCGGCGCGATCGCCAACAGCCCTGCCGTGCAGGCTGGGGTGACCTGGCAGTACGCGCAGGGCATCTGGCGCTCGAAGGGCAACGACCCAACGACGATCAGCGGCAGCATCGACGGCGGCGCGACGTGGACGCAGTGGCAACTCGACTCAGCGGTGCGCGCGGTGGTGCCGTGGCATGGTCGGGCGACGGGCGGCGGTGTGATGCTCATCGCAACGAATTTCATGCTCTGGGAACTGGCGGGGCAGTGGAGCGGCTCGCCTGCAGCATTCACCGGCACGGTCTCGCCCATCTACACCGGGCTTGGCGGCGGCAACACCGACGATTTCAAGTGGCTGGTGATGTACCAGGGGCGCGCGTACACCTGGTACGCGGGGACGGTGCAGCGGTGGGACGGGTCGCGGATGGAACCAGTCTCCGGTGCGCCGCGCGGCACGACGCAGGGCGCGTGCGTCGCCGGTGGGCTGCTCTGCGTCGCGACGCTCGACCCGGCAACGGGCTACATCTCCGTCGGCTGCTATGACGGCGTGCGCTGGTTCGTCCTCGCGCGGGGCAACACGCGCACCTGGGCGAACCTTGCGGGGACGGGCGGCATCATCGGTGATGGCAATCTGCTCGCGTTCGCCCTGGGGACGGTGATCGTCTCGCGTTGGGCGCTGCCGGTCGCCGGGTACGCCGCCATACCAGTCGCGTCCGGCGGCGTGACGGTCGGGCCGCTCGACGCGGGGCGGGGCGACGCGATCAAGACGTGGACGCAGGTGGTGATCGACTGGTCGCTGGCGGCGTACCCGAGCCAGCGACCGCCCCCGGCGAACCCCGGCGGCACGCTCTTCATCGAGACGAGTGTGGACGATGGTGCGACGTGGGCGACACAAGGGACGGTCACGGTGGCGGCGGGCGCGACGGGCAAGCAGGAGACCGTCGCGCTCGGCGTGGCGGGCATCGAGGCGCAGCGGCTCCTCGCGCGCGTGACGTGGACGCCGACGAGCACGTACGCGGCATTCCAGATCGACGGCGTGTGGGCGGCGGGATGGATCATCGCCGACGCGCCACACCGCGAGACGTGGCGGATGATGGTGAAGGTGAGCGACAAACTTGTTCGGCGCGACGGCGCGGTGGACGCGCGCTCCGGCGAGACGATGCTGCAAGCGCTCCGCGCGCTGGCACAGACGGGGCGCACAGCGGCGTTCCAGGACATCGACGCCGATCTCGCGCCTGCCACTCGCACCGTCCGCGTGCAGCAACTGACGGAGCAGGAGCGCAAAGGCGACGGCACCCACTTCCTCGAATCGCGCGTCGCCCTCACGCTCGTCGCGGTCGCTTGAGAAGGGACGAGTACTGAGTAATGAGTGAAGAATAGTTAGCCAAGTACTCAGTACTCAGTACTCGTCACTTCCCCGTGGCGTGGTATGCTGACGCACGGGTTTTGTGGCAATGGAGGAGGGGACGGGTTGGAACGAGACACGATCACCATTCGGCGCGCGACGCGGCGGGATATTCCTTCCCTCCTGCGGCTGTATGGTATGTTCGCTTCCGCGTACGACGACGACCCCGACGGTATCCTGCCGGGGGAGGCGGACGCACTCTTCGACCGGATCGACGCCGACGGGAACCAGGCGCTCCTCGTCGCGGAGCAGGAGAATCGGGTGATCGGCACGCTCGTGCTCGTCGTCGTGCCGAACCTCGCGCATCGAGGGCAGCCGTGGGCAATCGTCGAGAATGTCGCGGTCGATGAGCGCGCGCGAGACCGGGGGGTCGGCACGCTGATGATGGAGGAGGCAGTGCGGCGGGCGCGGGGGGCGCGCTGCTACAAACTCGTCCTCTCCGCACACCATACGCGCACGGAGTCGCACCGCCTCTACCGCAACCTCGGCCTCCAGCAGACCCACCTCGGCTTCGAGATGCTCCTCATCTGAGGAGGCAGGACTGAGGACTGAGAACTAAAGACTCATACTCTTTCACGAAGGAAATGGCATGATGACTGCGTAGAGGCGGTCGCGCCGAGGGACAACGGCGGAACCCACTTATCACGATACATTTACCGTGAAAGAGTATACGTCGGACACGCCCCCTTTTAGTCCTTAGTCCTTCGGAGCGCAGCGACGTTCGCTTCGGCGTCGAGCGGGGCTTTGGCGAGGAGGTGCGGGGCGGGGCAGATGCAGTTGAAGTGGAGGATGCGGTCGTTGAGCGACTTCGCCTCGGCATGGTACTCCGCGATCAACTTGCCGCGCACGGCGGGCGTTGCGCTCGCGCAGGCGTCCGCCAGGAGCGCGCGACATTGCTCCTGCCGCGCGCGGATGTCCTTGTCCAGTTCGATCCAGAAGGGCGCAGCGTTCGCGTTCTTCAGGATGTGATGCGCCATCTTGAGGTCGCCTTCGAGGGCGGTCTCCTCATCGTGATAGTCGATCGGTTTGCCCGTGCTGGCGAGGTCATTGAACTCGCCGTTTTGCTCCGCGTTGCGGATCTGTTCCTCGACAATGCGACCCCAATTAAACATCGCTGGTACCGAACCCTCTGGGATGGCGCTCCGGCATCGCCCGGCGGTGTCTCGGACGATGACGCCTTCTCACCGGCGAGAAGGGCGGCTTCGTGGACAAATTATACCATCCAGAAAGGAGTGTGTGGCATGGTGTTCGCAATTATGGCGCTGCCCGCGACGGGCGTGATCGTCGCGCTGGTGGAGGGCGCGAAACGATTCGGGCTTCCCGCTCGGTGGGCGCCGCTGCTAGCGGTGGCGCTGGGGCTTGCGTGCAGCGTGCTGGCGCATGTCGCGGTCGTCGCGCCTTCGGCGGCGGGGTGGCTCGACGCGGCGAGCGGCGGCATCGTCCTTGGGTTGACCGCAGCCGGTTTGTACTCGGGTGCGAAGGCTGTCATCGCGGCGGAGAATTCGCGTGGCATGAATTCTGCATAACACATATCGCGGTATCGCCGCACGCGGCGGAACCATCGTGGGATTGCTCGCGTTGTATCGACAGAATGAGCGTGACGGACGCGGATGCATACGGAGCATGACGATGAATGCGCGGCGAACCTTCCATCTTACCCACTTCGGCCCGCTTTTCCTCACCGCGCTCTGCGGCTGGACAGCGTTCCACCTGGTGAATAGTGGCACGGCGTATCTCCTGCCAGGGGTCATCGTTGCTGGGTTGCTCGCGTATATCGGGACGCTCGTGACGCTCCATTTCCGCACCGAAGCGCACGATCTGCGGGCATCGTATTCGCCCGCCTACCCTGCCCGGACCTACACACCGGTCGCGATGTCCCGCTCGGTTCTCCCGATGCAGGCTCGCACCTGGCATGGCGATATGGATATCGCTGCGGGCGACTAATACACGATCCTTCCTTCCCCTTCCCTTTCCCCAGCCCCCGCCTCCCCAGCGGGGGCCTTTTTTGTGGGAGTAGCGAGTAATGAGTAACGAGTAACGAGTAACGAGTAACAAGAGAGATTGCCCCGGCGTCTTGCTACTCGCTACTATTGGAGCGCCCAGACCGTGACGTGGTTGCCGTGATCGAGGCCGAGGGCGGTGAAGAGGGCGTAACTCATCTCGATGACGAAACGGTTGCGCCAGTAGCCCTGATCCCACGGGGCGACAGCGTCCGCGACGGTGCAGCGGATCGTCTTGCCGGTGTCCATGTTCTGCACGGTCAGGATATTGCCGAAGACGAAATCGGGATGGACACAGTAGAAGCCATCGGGCGAGTATGGGAAGGTCTTCGGGTCCCCCTGGCCATGGCCGAGGTGCGTGCGGATGATCGCGTCCCAGCCGCCGTTGTCGTATCCCGGCGAGTAGAACGCCGCCCCTCCCTGACCGATCATCGTCAACCCGTCGATGGGGCTGGTCGGCACGGCGGGCGGCGCGGGTGGTGCGACGGAACGCACCTGAATGGGCACGACCGGTGGTGTGGCAGTGGGCGACGGTAATGGGGAGGGCGCTGGCGCCGACGCTGATGGCGCCGGTACCTGTGTCGGGGTGGGTGGCGGCGGTACCTTTGCGCCGGTCTCCTCGTCGTTCGCCCGCACGACACCGAGCGGCAGGATGATGACGAAGAACAACGCGAACATTGGGGTGATGAGGCGGCGGGGCAGGGGGCGTCGTTGCTCCCGGCGTGCCGCGCTCGGATGTGTTGGACAGGACAAAACGGACGAACCCTCCTACGAGACCAAAGCAGGGCCACAACTCCGTGGCCTGCCACCAGGACGCGACGACTTTTCATAACGTCGTCGCGTCAGCGGCGCATGGTACGCAGATGTGAGGGTGTTGTCAAATTGCTTTGTTCGAGAGGACTTTCGGCTGTGTAGAGATAGCCTATCGTATGCCGAATACTCACGTATCGCTTTCCAAAGTGAACGAACTCCCTGTACGAACAATAGTCGCACGTCTTTTCACGCGCTGTCAAGGATGCGGTAACGCCGTGTGCGCGGCACTCATGATGCGTGGAGCGATGCCAGGTATGCTATGCTGCAAGACAGATGGAACATCCCTTATTTCCGCCGTATGGATGGGTGTACAGCGGCACTGCACATAGCGCTGCCGGATGATGACGCGATTTTCCGGGCGCGAGAAGGGCCGTGATGGACGAGACGCGGCGGCTGGGCCTGAGTGGGATCACCGTGTCGGCGCTTGGTGTCGGGACATGGTCGTGGGGCGACACGCCGTTCTGGGGATACGGTGGGGCGCCGGACCGCACCGAAATCGCGGCGGCATTCCGCGCGAGCATCGATGCGGGCGTGACGTTCTTCGACACGGCCGAATTCTATGGCGGGGGTGGCTCGGAGCGGCTGCTCGGCGCGCTCGCCCGGGAGGCCGGGCGACCCGTCATCATCGCCAGTAAATTCACCCCATTCCCGCACCGGCTCTCGGCACTGAGCCTCCATCCGGCGCTGGACCGCACGCGCGCGCGGCTCGGCGTTTCTGTGCTCGGTCTCTATCTGATTCACTGGCCCTATACGACGCTGCGGATCGAATCGTTGATGGATGCGCTGGCGGAGACCGTCAAGGCGGGGAACGTGCGCGCGGTCGGCGTGAGCAACTTCAGCGCGACACAAATGCGCCGCGCTCACGCGCGTCTCGCACGGCACGGCATCCCACTCGCCGCAAATGAGGTGCGGTACAACATCCTTGCGCGCGAGCCGGAAACGAACGGCGTACTCGCGGCGTGCCGGGAACTCGATGTCGCCCTAATCGCGCACAGCCCACTCGTCCACGGCCTCCTCGCGGACACGACGCAGAGTGGACCCGCGCGCGTCACCGGGCCGCGCCGCTTCATGCCCGCGTACCGTGGGGAGCGCCTGCGCGCGCTCCACGCGATGGCAACCACCCTGCGCGGCATCGCGCAGGCGCGCGAGCGCACCGTCGCGCAGGTCACGCTCAACTGGCTGCTGTGTCAGGACGAACGGATCATCCCAATCCCTGGTGCGAAGCGGGCGGCGCACGCGCGGGCGAACGCAGGCGCGATCGGCTGGCGATTGTCCGACGCGGAACTGGCGGCGATTGACCGGGCCTCCGGGCGGACCCGACACTGACACGCATCGCGCGCCGCCGCGATGCGTGCTATGCTCCCGGCAGCACGACACATCCATTTCACGCTGTCCATCCGTATACCACGAGAGACGTTCGTACGGTTCGCGAAGGAGTTTTGCCATGGCCACGGTGATCGGTGAGCGCGTACTGAAGGAGACCGAGGGACTGTCGCGAACGCAGGAGCGCGTCCCGGCCCGGTATGTGGCGCTGCCGAACGGGGACGTCGTCTTCCGACGGTTCGAGGGCGACGGCTCCACGACCGAGACGGATCTCGGGCCGCACGCCACGTTCTACGAGCGGATCTTCGCCCTCGACGATCAGATCAAGGCGAAGTACGGCGACGGGGATGGGCCGACGAAGGGCGGACCCGGCATGCCGGGGCGGCAGCGGGCCGGCCTTGTCATGCTCGAAGTGACGGAGAAGTGCAACCTCACGTGCCCAATGTGCTACGCGGGCAGCAACCCCGATGGCCGGCACTACACGATGGCGGAGATCGAGCAGCGCCTCGATGAGATCGTTGCGGCGGAGGGCGCCGATGTCAGCCTGCAGATCTCCGGCGGCGAGCCTTCCGTGCGGAAGGACCTCAAGGAACTGGCGACGCTGATTAAATCCAAGGGGTTCACGAACTTCGAGATGATCTCCAACGGCATCCGCATTGCGCGGGACGCGGATTTCGCGGAGAGCCTGAAGGCGTGGGGCTTCACGTCTGTCTACTTGCAGTGGGACTCGCTGCGCGAGGCGGACATCGAATTGCTGCGGGGCGAGAAACTGCTCAGTGTGCGCCTGAAGGCGCTGGATCAGTTGGAAAAGGCGGGGCTGAATACGACGCTGGCGGTCTCGCTGCTGCCGGGGCTGAACACGGACCAAATCGGGCCGATCCTCGAGGTGTGCCGCCAGCACCCGATCATCCGCGCGGTCTCGTTCCAGGCGGCGACGCCGTTTGGCAATCGCTGGGATGTCGAGGAGGGGCGCGAGGGCGCGACCCTCGATACGCGCGGCTTTGGGCGGAAACTCCGCCTGCCGGACATCCTGCAACTGATCGAGGAGCAACTCGGCATCGCGCCGGAGGAGTTCATGCCGCTCGGCTTCGGCTCCCCCCTGTGCAACTCAATCGCGATCCTGCGCCACGACAAGAAGCGCGGTACCTGGGTGCCCACGACGCCGGGCATCGAATGGAACCGCTACAGCCAGATCCTCGGTGATGACCCGGTGGATTTCATCCGCATGGTGACGCGCGGCAAGGGTGCGCTCTCGAAGCGATTGCTCTCCCGCGATGGCTTCGCCGCGATGCGCGTCCTGCTGCCCTATCTTGGCCGGAACCCCGGCATCATGTTCGACACGCAGTACGTCACGGTCTTCATCAAGCCCTTCATGGATGCGGACGATCTGGACTTCGACCGTGTGGATCGCTGCTGCTTCCACAACGCATCACCGCGCGGGCTGCACTCCTTCTGCCACCTGAACGCCCTCGTCCGCCCGACGACGACGGTGGATGCCTCCGCCTTTGGCGACATCATCATGCTGCCGCAGCCGGAACTCGTCCTCGCCGATGGCGATTAGGGGAAGTGCTGAGTGCTGAGTGCTGAGTGCTGAGTGCTGATCGGGTAGTTCGATAACCCGGCTCAGTGCTCAACATTCGGCACTTTTTTGTGCTCGCGGATCGTGAGAGGAGCATGGTGGATACCTCAGTCCTCAGTCCTCAGTCCTCAGTCCTGCCAACGCTCGCGGTTGTGGTGGCCGCGCGGAACGAGGCGCACCGGATTGCGGCGGTGCTCGCGCACTACCGGGAGTGTGTGCCGGACGCCGCGTTGATCGTCGCGGATGGCGCGAGCAGGGATGCGACGGCGCGGGAGGCGATGCCGCACGCGCGCGTCGTCACGGGGAACGGGTCGCTCGGCGCGAATCAGAACCTCGCGGCGGCGGCGGCAACGGCGGATGTACTGCTCTTCGTCCACGCGGACACGCATCTCGCGGACGTCGGCATCGTCCGGCGCACGATGGCGGATCCGACGGTCGTCGGGGGCGCGTACCGCCTCCGCTTCGACGACGACGCGCGGGTGTACCGGATGATGGCGCGGCGCGCGGATCAGCGCTCCCTCGCGGGGGCGTACACCGGCGATCAGGGCATCTTCGTGCGGCGGTCGGTTTTCGAGGCGCTCGGCGGTTTCCCGACGTGGCCGCTGATGGAGGATGTCGCTCTCTCGGAGCGGATGCGCGACGCCGGACGGGTCGTCCTGCTCGATGCCGAGGCGGTGACCTCCACGCGGCGGCACAAGGCGCAGGGGCCGTACCGCCTGATCGGGCGGGTGATGCTGATTCGACTGCTGTATCGCTGCGGCGCGTCGCCGGAGTTCCTCGCACGGCTGTGGCGGCGTGGCGGGGATGTCGTGCCCGATCGTCTGCCGAAAGCGGTGCCCATGATGCGAGAGCAGGAGGTTTGACACGGCCTCATCCCCCTCTGCCCAGAGGACACCCGCCTTCCCCGTGGGGAAGGCGAGGGGAGTAGGGAGGGGTTCGGTGTTAATGATGAGACACACCACACAAGAGTCCGGTTCCCTCCCCTGTGAGGAGAGGGGAATGAGGGGATAGGCCTCCCGTTAGCAGCTTGCCGTTGCGGTGCCGGTGCCGGTTGTTGTCGGAGAGGGCGTGACGGTGCCGGTTGGCGTACCCGTTGTGCGGGCACGGGCGGTCGCGGTGACGCAGGCCGCAGTGACGGTGCCCGCCGCGCTGCTCCCCGCCGCCGTGATCGTGCCCGACGCCGTGGTACTGGCGCTGTTCACGGTTGGGGCGACATTCGTCGCCGCGCTGGAGACGCTGCTCGACGCCGCGTTCACGGTCGGGGCAACACTCGTTGCCGCGCTGGCGATCGTGCTCACCGCTGCATTGATTGTTGGCGCGGCGCTCGTCGCGGCGCCCGTGACGCTGCTCGCCGCCGCGTTGGCGGTTGGCGCGATACTCGTTGCGGCGCTGCCGACCGTTGAAGCGGCCCTGGTGATGGTTGTGCTCGTGTCTGATCCACCGCACGCCACGAGCACAGCGAGCATAACACCGGCGAGCAGGGCAGTCCCGCCCATTTTCAATCGAGACCCGGTCATTTCAATCTCCTTCTCCATACTGGACACGATGGGGCGCACATGACGCGCCCCGGCCTGCGTTCGTTGTGCGGTTAGCAACTCGGCGTCGGGGAAACGGTGCCAGTCGATGTGGGCGACGGCGCGGACGTGCCGCCCGCGTTCGCCGTCTGCGTGGCGCGCGTGCTGGTGATCGTCGCGGTGGCGCACGCGGGCGAGAAACCGCCACCGGATGTGCCCGCGCTCGCGTCGGCGGAGTTCGCCGACGATGTGCTCGACGCGGCGGCACCGACGCCCTGCGGCGTGCCCGATGTGGCGGTGCCGAAGTTCGGGATGCCGCTCGCGGAGGTGCCGGTGCCGATCGCGGTTGTGCCCGTGCGCGTGCCACTCGCCGATGGGGCGCTTGTGCCGGTGCCGACGCTGGTTGTGCCCGCGTTTGCCGTTCCAGCGTTGCTCGCCGCCGACGCCGCGCCCGGCGACCCGCTGTTCGTCGCAGCGGTACCGGTGTCGCTGACGGCGGTGCGACCGGATGCCGCACCCGTCGAGACCCCGGCCGTGCTCGTCTTGTCCTTGCTGCTCGTGCCACCGCACACCACGAGCAGCGGCACGAGCACCATCGCGGTAATCACGAGGAGTTGCCCGTTCCTCGCAGACTTCGTCGCATTGTCATCAACGCCTCCTTGCGTTTCGCCTGTTGCAGTCGCCGCAACCATGCGACACGTTTGCAGGGCGCTTGCCAGCGATGAGTGGAGGATGGCAGGTATCATCGCCATACCCGCTATGCGAAAAGCCACGAGGCGCACGGAGGCCCTTTGTCCATGAGGAATGAACGGCATCCCGCTCCTTCCTCATAGAGAAGGGCGCGGAAGACGGATACGTCAGGCGACGTGTACAACGCGCTGCGGTGGGTGCATCCGCCTGTTGAGGTGGCGGAGAAAACCGGCGTACCGGAGCGTCGCGTCACTGAGCATCGGGTCGCGCCATCGCATCACGCATCATGGATCACGGTCCGTCGTCAGCAGACGGGTGTCGCGGTGCCGCTCGTCCCGCCGGGCGTCGGTGACGCGGCGCGCGTGCCCGTCGGGGTACCCGAGGCGGCGCGCGCCGTCGCGGTGATGCACGCAGGGCTGACGGCGGTGGCCCCCGCCCCGGCCGTCCCGACGGCGGCGGTGCGCGTCGCTGCGGGGACGGAACCAGCGACCGTCTGGAGCACGGAGGCCGGGCCAGCCGAGCTGCTCGCCACCGCCTGGACCGTCGGCGCGAGGCTCGTCGCGCCGGCCTGAACGGTCGGTGCGAGGCTCGTCCCGGCGGGGTTGACGGTTCCGGCGACGCTCGTGAGCGTCGGATTGACCACACCAGAGGCGGAGGTCGCGCCGCTGACAACGGTGCGCGCCGCGCTGCCGGTTGTCGCGTTGGCGGTCGAGCCGCCACACGCCGCGAGGAGCAACGACAGGACCGCGAGCATGATCGGAACAAAGCGCCGTGCCCGAACCCGTGACTGTAGTATCCGCACCCCGTACCTCCTCTTTGACTCATCCCGCAACTGCAATTGTGTGATCCCGCAGGGAAGTATAGCAAACGCACAACGGGCGCAGGCGCTGATGATCCTTCCGCGTCGCGGCCTGCCCTTGCCCCCGCTCTGTGCGATACTCAGGTCATGAGCGGAGAGGAGATGGCAGTCGCGGCGGTTTGCTCGGCCTTCGGGTTTGGCGCGCCCGTGGCGGTCGAGCGCGTGGCGGCAGGGTATTTGAATCGTGACGAGGCGGTGACGCTCGCGGACAGGCGGCGGCTCTTTTTCAAGGGATCGCGCCATCGCAACCCGCGCGTCGTGGAGACGGAGCACGCCGTCATTCGTCACGCCGCCGCGCATGGTGTGCCAACGCCGACACCGCTCGTCGCGCCGGATGGCCGGAGCGTGGTGGTCGTCGCGGGCACGCCGTGGAGCGCGTTCCCCTTTGTCGATGGCGCGACGCTGACCGGGCCGACCGCCGCGACCACCCTGGGGGCGTTGCTTGCCCGGACGCATCACGCGCTCGCATCCTGCCCGACCGAGGGGCTGGCCTTCGCGGAAGGCCCGCTCGACTGGTCAACGGCGGCAACACGCACGGAGATGGCCACCATCGCGGGGCACATCGCGGCCCGGGAGGCGGCGGGAGCGGCGGATGCCTTCGATGCCTTCGTGCGCGCGGCGTTCGGGACGCTCCGGCAGGTGCTGGACGATGCTCCGTCACCGGATGCGTTCGCGTGGCTCCCCCGTCAGGTGATCCACGGCGACTTCTATCCGCCGAACCTGCTGTGCGATGCGGCGGGCGCACCCATTGCCGTGCTGGACTGGGAGTTCGCGACGGTGCGCCCCCGCGTGTGGGACATTGCCCGCGCCCTCGCCTTCACCTTCCTCGGCGTGCACGGCGACCCGCCCGATCTCGCGGCGGCGCGGCGGTTCGTCGGGGCCTACCGGGAGGTGCATCCACTGCCGGACGGCGAGATCGCGGCGGGGGTCGCGCTCTATCTCTGGCGCACGGCGCACAACCTCGTCAAGTACCGCTGGCACGACGAGCGCGGCCCGCAACCAACGGACGCACTCGTGCCCGGCGAACTGACGCTCATCCGCTGGCTTCACACGCACGGCGAGACGTTCGCGCATTACCTCATGGGGAGAAATGGAACTATCCCGCCGCCACCCTCTGCATCAGCGCCGATCATAGGACGATGAAGTTGATCACGAGGGTATGGACGCGCCTATTGCATGGGCGGCGCGTAATCGCGTGGTTAGCTCGCCGCTTCGAACATCCTCGCCACCGTGGCGAGGAGTTTGTCGAGGTTGAAGGGCTTCTCCAGCACCTCACAGCGTTGCTCGCGCAAGAGCCGCGCTTTCGACCGCATCAGCCGGATATCGGCGGAGCAGAGGATGACGGGGATGTTCGTCGTCGCGGGATCGAGGCGAACCGTTTCCAGAATCATCCACGCCGCGTCGGGGTTGCCGATCCGCATGTCGATGATCAACAGTTCCGGCCGCTCGCGTTTAATGACGTCGTACGGCTGCTCATTCTCCTTAAGCACAACGGTGCGATAGCCCTCCTCGGAGAGCAGCTCATCCATCAAACTGAGAAAAACGGTGTCGTCATTAACGACGACGACACGACGACGCGGCATTCGCTGCATTCTTCGCTCCCTACTGCATCGACGTGCGATGATCCTCGTCTGCCCCTCGATTTTCCGATTCGCGTTGTTCGATCTTTTTCATGCGGGCGTCGAGGCGCGTGACCTCGCCCGCCATCTCGTGAAGCGCGTCGGTGACGTAGCGGCAGAGACGTTGCGCCATCTCTGTCGAGGCAAACTTGCGGCACAATTGCGCCGTCGCGAGGAACGCGACGGTCAGGTGGCTACGCAGCCGGTGAAGGGCGTCATGTGTCTCGGTAATTGCGCGTTCATCCTGCATGGTGGCCTTCTTTTCATCCCATGAAAATGCCTCAACGATCTCTCTATGCAAGAGTGCTGCCACGTCTCACCATGAGGCGAATATTTACCGATGCGTACGCCTCTCTGTCGCCCAGCAACAACAGCAGTGCGTGCGACGAACCTGCAATCCAGCAACGGCACAGCACGTACTACGTGCGGCGGTAGTACGCGCCTGGTGGCCGATGATGAGCGGAGCGTCAGTCCCGGAAGGGGAGCGGCGGCAGTTCGTTGTCGGGTTGATTCCGGTCGTCCGCGCTGCGATGGCGCTTGTCCGCGTCACGAACCGGGTGTTCGTGGGAGTACCAGTACATCCCCCGCCGCTCCGTCCGGTTGATGATCGCGCGGAGCGTGAGGGCGAACGCGACGAGGAAGACGAGCGCCATCACCGCCACCCCGCCCACTGTTTGCAGGTACTGCATCGCACATCTCCCATTGTGATCGTCACGTCACCGCCATCATACCACCGGGCGGGAGTGTCGCGCCGCGCGCCTGCTGTTTCATCACGCGGGCGGCGGGAGCTGTGCCGCGCGCACCATCGCGTGGAGGCGCGGCGTTTGCTCCCGGAGGATGTCGCTCTCGCCGATTGCCTCCCAGAGCGGGCCGACACCGCCGTATTCGAGGGCCATCATCCACGGTGCGCCCCACGCACCATGCCGGATTTCGTCGCACGCCCACGCGGTGAATGCCCAATCGTCTTCGGTAAACGGCAGGTGATCCTGCCACTGACCGGCGAACTGCCGGATGACGCGCTCATCGATGCCTGCCGCGCGGAGCGTCGCTTCCCAGCGCGCATCGAAATGCTGGATGCCCGTGATGTGAATCTCGCACGTTTGTTCGATTGGCAGGGCGGCGATGTACTCCCGCGCATCCATGCCGAGCGTGCGGGCGGCCCGGCGGGCGTGGGAAAGATCGAACAGCAGGCCGCAGCCCGTCTCCGTGACGACGCGCCGCACGACAGCGGGCAGATAGGCGGGGCGCAGGCATCCCTCGCCGCCCGGCACGTTCTCGGCGATCACCCGCTCCGCACCGAATCGCGCCACAACGGCCGCCGTATCCCGGATCATCCACTCGGTCAGGTAGTCGATGTGGGCGGGATCGGTCGTGTCGGCGGGGATGGTGGGGAAGTCCTCGGTCATTGGTTCGAGATGGAGATTGACGAACGGTGTCCCAGTCTGCTCCAGGAATGTCTCGACCGCGCGCCAATTTGCCGCCCTCTTTGTTTCCGTGTCGATGGCATCGCCCCTGCCCGACCCGATACGCAACGGGAAATGGACGTAGAGCGGGTAGCGCGCCTGAACAGCGGCAATCAAGTCCGGCCATGCGGGGCACTTAAAGCGATCGGGCGCGATCTCGCCCGCGTCAACGAGCGATGCCGCAGCCCGGGAATAATGAACGGCGAACTCCATGTCGATGTCCCTCACTCCCCGAGCGTGGCGAGCACGGTCGCTTTCAGTGCGTTGAATGTTGGGTCAGCGACGAGGGCGGCGTGCGTGCGCGGGCGGGGGAGCGGCACGTCGATCGCCGCGCGGATCCGGCCGGGGCGCGGCGTCATCACGACGACGCGATCGGCGAGGAAGACCGCCTCGTCCACGTCGTGCGTGATGAAGAGGACGGTCTGCCCCTCCCGCGCCCAGACGCCGAGCAGCCATTCCTGCAACGATGCCCGCGTCAGGGCGTCGAGCGCGCCGAACGGCTCGTCGAGCAGGAGCACGTCGCGTTCCATTAACACGGTGCGGAGGAGCGCGGCGCGCTGGCGCATCCCGCCGGAGAGCGTGGCGGGGTAGACATCCGCGAACCCCTCCAGGCCAAAGGTCGGCAGCCGCTCCCGCGCGTCGCGGCGCGCGTCGCGGAGGGCGCCGCGCCCCGCGAGCTCCGGGCCGAGCGTCACGTTCTCCAGCACCGTGCGCCACGGGAGGAGCAGATCGCGCTGCGGCATGTAGCCGACGTGCCCCGGCTCCCCAACGACCGACGCGCCGTGCACCGCCACCCCGCCCATCGCCGGGATCAAGAGGCCGGCCAGCAGCCCGAAGAGCGTGCTCTTACCACAGCCGGAGGGGCCGATGACCGTGACGAACATCCCCGGCGGGATTGTCAGCGACAGATCCGACACGGCGGTCAGCGGCGGCTCGCCCCGCCGTGCGGCGGGGAAGGTAACGGTGACATCCGCGAGGTGCACGGCGGGGCAGTCATTCACGCCGCTGTGCTCGCCGTCAGTTTGGCCGCTTGCGCGACGCCGAGCGCGGCGCTGAGAATCGCGCGCGTCGCGGGGAGCCGCTCGGGGACGAGGGCGTAGCGATCGCGCCCCTCCTGCACGATTAGCCCCGCACCGATTAACTCGCGCAGGTGGTGGTAGAGCTGGCCCGTCGTGTTGAGGCCCGCCGCCGCCATCAGCGCGCTGCTCGTCGCGGGTTGATCCAGCACGGCGCGGTAGAGCGCGAGGCGCGGCATACTCGCCAGCGCGGCGAGCACGCGCACGCTCCCGTCCAGCGGCACCGCGAAGATCGCGTCGCCGTCCGGCCCCGACGCCGCGCCATTCGCGCTGACGGCGCTCTGCCCGAAGACGTGCCCTTCCAATCGCGTCAGCCGCTCCTGCAACTGCGCGAGCGTGCGGCCCAACTCGCCCTCGGACACTGCGTTCTCGCGTCCCTCGCGCTCGCGTTTTCGCGCCATGCTGCCCCTCCTGCTCCGCGTACGGCTGTCGTGCGTATCCTACCGCATTTTGGGACGATGGGAGACGTTCGCGACGCGATCAGTCATCGAATCCAGCACACGGGAATGAACGCTGACTATGCCGCATTCTCGCAGGGCTGTTGCAAAGTCAGGCAGCGGTACGTACGGTGGGTGATGGTCGGAGAAGCGGCGTCAATCCGTCATCCTGCCGCCGCGTTCGTGGATCCTTCCCGCAGCAGGCGTCTGATCGTCTGATCGTTCGCGCGGGTGGTGATCGAGCACCGGCGTTAAAGTGTAAAGCCCCGACAGTCTCTACCTCGCATCCGAACCCTGCGGCCTTGCGGCGTTCCGGTATTCGTCTGCGCTGCATCGATCATCGGGACCTTACAATGATGAATATACAGACTGTTCGGACATTTGTCAAGGGGTTAGGGCGAGCAATTTCCGAAAGATCATTCTGTCGCCGGTGTGGGCACGGCGGTCGTCCGCTTCGGCAGCACGATCAGCATGCGCGCGGCGGTCACGGTGAAGCCCCAGAGCAGGACACCCGCCACAATCAGCGTGGCGATGTAGCTTGTCCCGTCGATGATGCTGCCGACGAGCGCGGTGCCCACGCCGCCGCCGAGGAAGAGCGAGAAGGCGAAGAGGGCGACGGCGGTGCCGCGCGCCTGCGGGAAGGTCTCCGTCGCGCGCGTCTGGAGCGTCGAGTGGCAGAGCGCGAACCCGGCCCCCGCGAGCAGCATCGAAAACAGGAAGAGCGGCCACGCCGGGATCAGCGCCGCCGTGACATACCCCGCACCCATCATGCCGCCACCAATGAGGATCAGCCGTCGCTCGCCGAGCCGCAGCACGAGGGAGCGGAGCGACCGCGCCGCGCCGAGTTGCGCGACCCCGGTGAAGCCGAGCAGCAGCCCAATCGCGAGCGAGCCGAGGGCGAACCGGTGGTTCAGGTAGCCGCCGAGGTACGAGAAGACGCCGTTGTACAGGAACCCTTCGAGCATCACGAGCAGCAGCAGCGGCGCCATGCGCGGCGAGCGGAGGGCCGAGAGGTAGACATCGCGCGGGCGCGGGCGCGGGTTCGGCAATGGGGGGCGAATCTCCTCCTTCATCAGCAGCAGGAGCGTGACCGCGACCACGCCGGAGGCGACGCCGAAGATCGGGAAGACGAGCCGCCACGAGAGAACCGCCGCGATCAGCCCGCCGACGCTCGTGCTGAATGCCGAGGCCGCCGCCGAACTGGAGAGCAGGATGGCGATGGTCGCCTGCCGCTGCGCGTACGGCACGGTGTCCCCGATGTACGCCAGCGTGAGCGGGAAGATCGCCGCCGCCGCGATGCCGGTCAGGAACCGCAGCAGCGTCACCACCGCCAGCGACGACGACGCGCCACAGAGCGCGGTGCCGACGCTGAAGAGGGCCATCGCGACGGAGACAACCTTCACCTTGCCGACGCGGTCCGACAACGGCCCGTAGACGAGTTGGAACAGGCCGTACGGCAGCATGTACGCCGTGATGAGGATGCCCGCCGTCGAGACGGACGTGTGGAATGCCTCGGCGATCGTCGGCAGGAGCGGCGCGATCACGCGCGAGTCGAGGTTAATCATAAAGATCGCCCCGCCCAGCGCGAGGAGCAGCCAGCGTTGCCGCCCCTGCGCCGCATCCGTTTCCCGTGCTGTTGCTTTCGCTGTCATACGCGCTCGTAGGGTTGGTCGGTCGTCAGCCCGGCGACCGCGCGGAAATACCGCACGTTGAAGGTACAGAGCGGAACACCCAACCCAACGACGCATTCCCCAATCAAGGTATCAAGGATATCAAGATGATGACTCAGCCAGCCCTGTGCAAACGTACCGAGCGCGCGATTGCTATCACGCTCTGGTGGCCAGTGCACACGATATGACGCGATCCGCTTCTGCAACCGCTGCATTGTTCGTTTATCTTCGCAGCCTTCCATCAGTTCCATTACAACGAAACCGGGAAGAACGAGTTCTTCTTCACCCAATGAGTTCAGCCAGCGAATCGCGGGCAAATACCCGCGCAGAATATCTACCATGATATCGGTATCGAGCAGGTGCACGGACTAGCTCTGGATATGCTTGCGAAGACGTTCTCGGCGTCTCTCGCCTGCTTGCTCTCGCAGTGTGCGCGCGTACTCGACACTATCTCCGATATCCGTGCGATCTTTCCACAGTCCCACTACCCCCGATTCCAGAAGGGCTTTGGCGGTCAATGGTTTCTTCGCTGGTTCTTCATCCACGTTTGTCACTTCAGGAGTCTCTTCTCCGGTCGTTTTATGAGTCACCACGGGGACTCTCCTTGTTCTTGTCACGTCGCCGTATGCTTGCACGTTCTCGAAATGCACGAATATATTCCACGCTATCGCCGATGTCGGTGCGATCCTTCCACGCGCCAATAAAACCGTTCTCTACCAGCGCACGGTAGAGATCTTGGGCTGTTTTTGGTTTCCCGTTCATCGCCTCCCGGATACGAGATTCACGCGAATCATGATCATAGCTGTTGCGCTCGACAATTTTGCCGTCCTGTGTGTGGATCTCCAGTTCGGCCCGCTCGCGCTTCGCTGTCACCATAGCGGCCCGCACGGCCTCCTCCTTCGTGGCGTGCAGCGAGGAGGCACGGCTCGCCCCCTCGCGCCGGACGGCCCAGTGATGGTCATCTTTGGCGTGCGGCACGACATGAACAGGTTTCGCTGGCATGCTTGCTTTCCTACGAAGCTCATCAACGATCATTATGCACAGTGTATCGCGATCAGAAGCCGAGCGCGACGCCCTCGGCGCGGGGGTCGGAGCCGCCGTAGCAGATGCCATCCTCCCACGCGATGATCTGCGCCGCGCCGCCCGCGCCCCACTCCGGCAGCGCGTGAATGCTGTGGCCGCGCCGCCGCAACTCCATCAGCGTCGCGTCCGGGAAGCGGCGTTCGATGCGCACCTCGTACGGGTTCGGCAGGTTCGCCGGGTCGGTGCCGGGGAAGCTCGTCCAGCGCGGCGCTTCGACGGTCTCCTGCGGCGACATCCCGTAGTCCAGCATGTTCACGATTGCCTGCATGTTCCACTGCGCCTGCTGGTCGCCGCCCGGCGTGCCCCCGACAAACGCCAGCGACCCGTCCGCGCGGGTGGCGGCGTAGCAGTGGAGCGTGTGCATCGTCCGCTTGCCGGGTGCGAGGACGTTCGGATGCCCCGGTTGGAGCGAGAAGCCCCGTCCCGCGCGGTTATTCAGGATGATGCCCGTCCCATCCACGAGGCAGCCGGAGCCGAACGCCGCCGAGAGCGAGTGGATCAGCGAGACGGCGTTCCCCTCCTGATCGACCGTGCAGAGATACGTCGTGTCGCCGACCATCTCCGGCATGAGCGAGAGCGCCGGGTCGTCCGCGCGGGCGCGCTCGTTGTCGATCAAGAGGAAATGGCGCGAGCCGTGCGCCGCGCCGATCAGTTTGTCCAGCGGGAAATCGACGAACGTGGGGTCGCCCGCGTACCGGTTCCGGTCCGCGAAGGCGAGCTTCTTTGCCTCGATCATCAGGTGGAGCGCGGCGGCCCCCTGCGGCTCCATCCCCGCGAGGTCGGCGTTGGCGAGGATGTTCAACTCTTGCAGGAGGATCAGCCCCTGCGACGGCGGCGCGGTCGTGTGGACAGTGTGGCCCCGGTACTCGGCGCTGATCGCGGGGTAGACCGCCGTCGTGTGCGCGGCGAGGTCTGCCTCCGTGATCAGGCCATCATTCTTCGCCATCCACGCGGCGATTTTCTCCGCCAGTTCGCCCTCGTAGAACGCCTTCCGGCCCTGCCGCCGCAGGAGGGCGATCGAATCCGCGAGGTCCTCGTTCCTGAGGATGTGCCCGGTGCGCGGCGCGTCCGTGCCGCCCTTCAGGAGCGCCTTCGCCGCGCCGCCCGGCTGGTTCTTGAGTACGTCCGCGTGGTCGCCGATCACGCCCGCGCCCTGAGGCGTGAGCGCGAAGCCGGTGCGGGCGTACTGCTCGGCAGGGCGCAGCAGATCGCTCATGCGGATGCTCCCCCACCGCTCGAACGCGGTGAAGTACGCATCGACCGCACCGGGAATGCCGACCGCGAGCGGCCCGCGCACGGGCATCTTCGCGATGTGCCCGCGCTCCCGGTACAGGTCAGTCGTCGCGGTCTGCGGGGCCGCACCGCTCCCGTTCACGGCGGTCACCTTCTGCGTCTTCGCGTCGTAGTAGAGGAGGAAGCAGTCACCGCCGAGGCCGCACATCGCCGGGAGCACGACGCCGCAGACGCCCGCCGCCGCAAGCGCGGCGTCCATCGCGTTGCCGCCCCGTTCGAGCGCCCAGAGACCCGCCGCCGTCGCCAGCGGGTGCTCCGTCGCCACCATGCCGCCGCGCCCCATCGCGACATTGCGCCGCTCGCCGGGGCCGCGCGCGTGGAAAGGGCGGTCACTCGTGCGGGAGGGGGTGTTGTCATTCTTGCTTCGTCTCACGGTGCGCTCCTTCGATGACGCGATTGAACTTCGTACGTCGAACTTCGCACATGGTAGCACGCAACCTTCGCGCCAGAATGATGCGGAAGAGCCACGGAGGCACAGAGGACACAGAAGGATAACCACAATACAAGGATGAGAAACGTGTCGATCTTTTCGTTTCCTTCTCTCTGTTCTCTGTGCCTCCGTGGCTATTTCTCCCGCGCCGCCACGCTGCGGACGACCCAGGTGATGAACCACTCGGGGTCCGTGAGGGGGGCGAGATAGCCCATGCGGACGGCGAGCGTCGTCGCGACGCGCCACGCGAGGGCGAAGCGCTCCCGTGGGTGGAACGTCGGGGCGCGCCGGAGGAACTCCCGCGCCGCCGCGATCTCGTCGGCTGTCAGGAGGTGGATCGGCGCTTCGTACCCCGCGACCGGCGGCCCCCACGCGGCGGGTTCGCCGAGCGACGCGATCTCCCGGAGCGTCGGCGCGCTGTCCTGCTCCCGCACGACGACGGTGCCGCCGACGATGTCCCCGAGCCGCCGCCCGCGCCCGTCCGCCACCATGCTGATGACGCCGACGAGGTAGCCGAACGGCAGGAAATCGACGAGCCGGACGACCGTGCGCGCGAGGACGGACGCCGCATCGACGGGTGCGCCATCGTCCCGCAGCACGCGCAGCCGAAGCACGCGCTTGCCGACCGTCTGACCGTCCCACAGCAGTTCCAGCCCCGCGTAGTAGGCGAAGACGAAGCCGAACAGGAAGAGCAGCGCGAACGCGCCGAGCACGGAGCCTGCCGAATGCCCCTGCGGCCCGCGCGTGGCGACCGTGCCGAGCAGCGCAATGCCGATCAGCACGACAATGATGGTGCCGAGTATGATGAGCGCGTCGAGGAGCGCGGCGAGCATCCGTGTCCCGACGCCCGCGAGCGGCAAGGTGATCGTCACCTGCTCCGGCGTCGTGATCCGCACCGCGTCGGGCATGTCGGCGGTCGTGACGGAGGGAGGGAGAGCGATACGGGGGTCAGGAGTCATGGTCTACGTCCTGCGGAGGCGCATTGCCAATGACCTTGCTGTTCGCGTCTGTGATGAGCGGTCCTTTGCTCATATCCAGCAGGACGAGCGGATTACCCCACGGGTCTCGCACAACCACACAGCGGCCGATGTGAATATCGAAAGGCGGCTCAATGATCGTGCCACCCGCCCCCACGATTATCGCGACAGCGGCATCGGCGGAGTGTACCAACAAATTCACTTCCACTGCCGGGCATTCCGTTTGGAGGACAATCTCGGCGTCGGTATCGGCCATCCGTAGCCCTGCCGCCGTCTCGGTACGCCAGATAAGTGTGTGTCCCAGTTGGTCCCGATAGAACGCAAGACCCGCATCAAGGGTCGGTACAGGAATCTGTAGGCAATCGATCTTACGGAAAAGTGGCCCGGATTGCGAATATTTCATTTGTGCCTCCGTGGCCGGTGCGCTATGAACTTCCCGCTAATGGGGCAGTGAAGGCATTATGGGGGGCCGTCTGTGTCGTCTTCCTGGATGGCGAGGAAGCGGCGGTCGGCGGCGGTGAGGGGGAGACGGGCAAGCAGGTCGGGGCGGCGGGCGCGGGTGCGAAGGAGGGCCTGCTCGCGCCGCCAGCGGGTGATGCGGGCGTGATTGCCGCTCGTCAGCACCTCCGGCACCGTGAGGCCGCGAAAGTCCGGCGGGCGGGTGTAGTGCGGGTATTCGAGCAGGCCGTCCGCGAACGACTCCTCCGCCAGCGATTCCGCCTCGATCACACCGGGGAGGAGCCGCACAACCGCGTCGGTAATCACCATCGCGGGCAGTTCGCCCCCGGTGAGGACGTAATCGCCGATGCTGACCTCGTCCGTCACCGCGAGGGCGATGGCGCGCTCGTCCACCCCCTCGTAGTGGGCGCAGAGGAGAACAAACCGCTCCACGCCCGCCAGTGCGTGCGCGCGTGCCTGCATGAACGGCTGTCCGGCGGCGGACATCAGCAGCACCGGCACGCGCGGCTCCCGCGTCGCGTCATCCCCCAGCACCGCCTCAATTGCCGCGACGACGGGCGGGGCCTTCATCACCATACCCGCGCCGCCACCGTACGGGTAGTCGTCGATCGAGCGGTGGCGGTCGGTCGTCCAGTCGCGCAGGTCGTGCACGCGGAGATCGACGAGGCCACGTTCCGCCGCCCGGCCGATGATGCTCGCCCCGAGCGGCCCGCCGCCCGCGAACATGCCGGGGAAGATCGTGAGGATGTCGATCCGCATCGGTGGCGTTACGCCGTCACGGCGGCTTCGGTCAGCGCCGTGCGGACGCGCTCCATCGCCTCCTCCTGCGTCGGGAACCCTTCCTCGAAGGTGGAATAGATTGTGCGCTTATCCAGTGTGATCTCGTACGCGCCGCCCGTGGACGGTGTGATGAGGACACCGGCCAACTGCCCCTCGAAGCTCTTCAGCAAGCCCTCCGTCAGCTTCATTGCGAAGCCGATGTAGCCGCATTCATGGCAGTACTCGATGCCGATGGTGGGAAGACGCTGCGCCATTGTGTCGCTCCTACCTAACCCCCTGACCCCTTCCCTCGGAAAGAAGGGGGAACAACTCGTCTACCAAGTGAAACGCGGGCGCATTCCCGCGTCAAGCGCATGTCCGCAACGAGCAACGAGTGTCCCTGTCCCGACTCAGTCCTCAGTCTTGTATTTGGGATAGGCAGCGGCGATGTTGCGCATCAGGTCGCGGCCAATCATCTCCATCTGCTTGCCGACGGCGAGGGAGGTTGTTTTTTCCAGAAGCATCTTCGGTATCCGTCGCAGCATCGGCGGGATTGTGTCCACAACGGCGAGTGTCGCCTTTCCATCGATGCGTGTGCTCGATCCTTCCTCATCGAGCACGAGCGTCGCGGTGAAGTCGCCGAGCGCGCCCTTCGGATCGAGCGGCGGGATGTCCGTCGGGACGGACTGGAGCGTGACGGCACGGCTGCCATCGCCAATAACGCGCAGTTCGAGTTCGAGGATAAACTGCAACCCGCCTGCACCGACGGGCGCGAAGACGAGCCGATGCGCGCCGTCCGCGTGCGCGACGATCCGCGCGACACCCGGCACGAGCGGCAGCAAGGTCTCGGCGTTCACGAGGAACGGGTAGACCGAGGCGCGCGATCCGGCGAGGATCAACCGCTCGGCGAACGTCCCACGCAGCACAAACTGGTCGTCACGAGCGGCGGTCGGCATCGATGCTCCCGTCTGTTCATTTCATCGGTTCGTCAGCGGCGCGACGCCTCACCGCGCGTCGTCTCTTCGTCCGACGGCAGTATATCGCTGTCCGACAAATCGGGCGCTTCCGAACCGGGGTGGGGGTCATCAGCGGTGGCAGCCCGTCGCAATGGCGCGTCCTCGGCGTCGTTCAGATCACCCGCCTCATTCTCGAAGTACGACTCATCGACGATGCGATCAACGCCGATGTCCTCGGACCCCTCGGCGCCGAGAATATCCTCATTGTCGGGCGCGGTCGCGGCGTTTCCGGGCGAGAGGTACGGCTCCTTCCACTGCGCCTCCTGCGTGCTGTCCTGCGTCGGGTGCGTGGACCATTCCACCGGCTCCGGGGATGCGTCCTCGGCGGGCATCAGGTATTCCGTCACCGTCCGCGTCGCTTCCAGCGCGTCATCGGCGGATTCGCCCGTGGCGGGGTCTGTCTCGCTCGGCAGTGTCCGGTCGTCGGCGTAGCGGTCGCCCTCGGGGAGATCGCGTGCGGATGCATTGTCCATGCCGGTGATCCTTTCGTGCATCGACCCCCACCACTGTGGTGAGGGCCGACGACCAATTCGCATAGGCCGGTTAGGTGCGTTTACTGCCGAGCGCTTACTGTGCGTTACGCGTCTGACCGGAGCCGAAGTGCCCCGCGCGCGCGTGCTCGGCAACTTCGTGAGTGAAGAGTTCCGCGAGCTGCTTCTTCATCTGCATCGCGTCCTGCCAGAACTTGCTGTGCTCCCCGCCATCCTGCATGTACTGCTGGAATTTCTCCAACCCCTGCAGCTCGTTGGCCAGCGCGGAGATGAGGTCGTAGTCGTGGTCGGAGACGGGATAGACACCCTGACCCTTGAACTGTTGATTCTGCATCCCCTGACCCTGTGTGCCACTGCTGCTCGCACCTTGCTGCTGCATTGAATTATGCCCCTTTCATGTGACGATGTGGTCCCCGAAATGACGATCATGCAGCCTATCCGCATGATTGGGTGACCCATGGGAGGAAACCGCAAAAGCCGTGCCGCCACGTCTCGATCAGCCATTCTCTTTCGGTATCGCTGACGAACCGCCGCCTTTCGGCGCGGATGTGCGGGTGGCGGACTCGCCCTCGCTGGGGTTGTAGAACTTCTCCGGGTTCGGGTTCGTCTCCGTGCCGGGCGTGTCGCTCGTCCCCTCGCCGTATCCGAGCGGAGCGGCGGGGGAGGCTTTCGCCTCGGCGGCGGGTTCGCCAACCGGCGCGCTATCCGCCGGGCGGTCGCCACCGCGTGTGGTCGGGCCGGGTACGTCGCCGCGTTGATGTTGCATCGGGTTTGTTCCTCCTCACGCAATTTGATCCGTACGTCCCGGAAGTCAGCAACAACGGTGCCACGGGTGCACCGCACCCTCGGTCGTCTCTATTCAGGGTTACAGGGGAACGAGGAGGACGAGAGGTGATGAAGGGGCTGCTGCCACACAGTCACCGTTGCTGTCCGGCGACATCGTCGGCTCGCACACGAAGAAAAATAATCCGTGCAGGCGCTTCGCCATCCGCCCGCTGAGCGCTCGCTGCGGCATATGCGCCTCAGTATACGGCGTAGGGTCATCCTTTCAATGATGAGAACAAGCGCACGGGCTTTCTTACGGTAGCATATTATCTATGCTGGAAGCATCTGCGGTGGAAGCGGTTGCAACGATCTACCCGCATGTCTCCGGCGGGAATCTGCGCGATGTGACCGAGGAACGAGATTGCCCAGGCGCTCCAGAATCTGTGGGATCCGGAACCGGCATAGCCCAGACAGTGATTGACCTTCCTTCTATGCGGCGATTACGATGGTGGTCGATCAAACGGAAGAATGAACGAGAGAGGAATAGATGGCGGCACGCTATCCGGAGAAGCAGTACCCAAGTGATTGGGTCGCGTCGAGAGTCAGGAGTGGGTGTGTCGCAGGTCCTCCAAGTCGTCGGTGAGATAACGCCCGATTGGTTAACAGACAGGCTTCGTCGCAGCGGCGCGCTGCCGTCAGGCGCGGTGCGATCCGTCACAGTTACCCGCGTCCACACAGATCAACTTCACTCGCTCGGCTACTTTCTGCACATCGTTTACACGGCCGATGTGCCCGTTACCGCGCCGATGCACTTGTTTCTGAAACTCCCGCGACCCGGTGCTGATCCTGCTGTCACTATGAAGGTCGGCATGCGCGAAGTGGGCATGTATCGCGCCCTCGCGCGCGATCAGACTTCGTTGCCCGTCATCCCCTGCTATGACGCGGCGTATGATGCCGAACAGCCGGCCTATCATTTGCTGCTTGCCGACCTTTCTGCGACGCACGACCAGCCCGCCGACTACCGAACGATTGCGGACCGCTACATCGAGCGAACCGTCGACAGTCTTGCGCTCTTTCACGCCTACTGGTGGGAGCACGCCCGTCTTGGATGCGATGTAGGCGATCTCCCCGACGCTCCATCGATCACTGCCGGGTGCAAGCGATTGCGCGCCGCCTTACCCGCATTCGCGGATCTCCTCGGCGAGCGCATGTCGCCGGAAGACCGCCGTATCTACGAGCGAGTGCTGGTCGCATTACCGACGCTACGTGCTCGCCGCGCCGCGCCACGTGGACAGACCATCGTGCACGGCGACGCACATTTCTGGAATTTTCTCTACCCGCGCGATTTGCACGGGGGGCATACGTGCATCATCGACTGGCACACCTACTATGTTGGCCGGGGCGCGGACGACCTCGCATACGCAATCGTCCTGCGCTATCCGCACCGGACGCTAGCGAATGAGCGCAGGCTCGTCCGGCGCTATCATGACGGATTGCTGGCGCATGGCGTTACGGATTATGCTGAGGCTGCGTGCTGGGACGACTACCGGCGCGCGGCAGCGGAGCATGTCGTCGCATCATTGGGGTGGTGGTGCAGTGGACTGCCGGAAAGCTTCTGGGGTGCCTTTGTACAACCACCGTTGCGGGCATTCCGTGATCTGATGTGCGCCGCGATTCTTCCTTCGTGATGGAGGGAGGAGTCCGGTTGGTGGCTTCGGGGGTATACTTAAGGGGCACGATACGTGACGGTAAGAGAAATGCAATCTCGTACCGCGATGATACGTGCAGGCGCATCGCGCGCATCAGGCACGGTTCCGGATCATATTCAAGGAGTGATGTTTCATGGAAAAGGCGACATTCGCGGCGGGCTGCTTCTGGGGTGTTGAGGCACTGTACCGCGAGCTACCGGGCGTGACGGCGACCGCCGTTGGCTACATCGGCGGCAAGATGGAGAACCCGACGTACCGGCAGGTTTGCTCCCACACGACCGGGCACGCCGAGGCCGTCGAGGTGACGTACGACCCGATGAAGGTCTCGTACGACGACCTGCTGAACGTCTTCTGGGAGAACCACGACCCGACGCAACTGAACCGGCAGGGGCCGGACGTCGGCGACCAGTACCGCTCCGAAATCTTCTTCCACAACGCGGAACAGGAAGCGGCGGCGCGGGCATCGCTGGAGCGCTTGCAGGCGTCGCGCCGCTTCCGTCGCCCGATCGTCACGCGGATCACACCCGCCGAGACCTTCTACATGGCGGAGGATTACCACCAGCAGTACCTGGAGAAGCGCGGCATGGCGAGTTGCCACGTCAGCATGGTGCACTGAACGACGATTTCTGAGCGACAGACGAGGGAGCGGCCCAACGGTCGCTCCTTCGTTGCGTCTCGGGCAATCGGGCGTGGTACGATAGCCGCCAGCGTCCGCACCGCGTGAAGGAGAGGGTTTTTTAAATGCGCGCACCATCCCCGGCCCCAGCCACCGAGGGGCACATCCCGTTTCACGGCCACGAGACGTGGTACCGCGTCGTGGGCGACCGCGAGGAACCGGGGAAACTGCCGGTGTTGACGCTGCATGGTGGGCCGGGCGTGCCGCACGATTACCTGGAGCCGATGGAGGCGCTCGCGGTGACGGGGCGGCGCGTCATCTTCTACGATCAACTCGGCTGCGGCAAGTCCGATCAGCCGCACGATCCGTCGCTCTGGACGGTCGGCTTGTACGTGGAGGAGGTCGGCGCGATCCGTCGCGCCCTCGGGCTGGATCGCGTCCATATCATCGGGCAGTCATGGGGTGGGATGCTCGGCATGGAGTACGCGCTGACGCAGCCCGCCGGGCTGGCGAGCCTGACCATCGAGAGCTCCCCCGCGAGCATCATCCAGTGGGTGGCGGAGGCGAACCGGCTGCGCGCCGAACTGCCGCCCGATATCGAGCGGACGCTCGTGAAGCACGAGGCGGACGGCACGACGGACGACCCGGCGTACGAGGATGCGATGATGGTTTTCTATCGGCGGCACGTTTGCCGGTTGGACAAATGGCCGGAATGCGTCATGCGGTCGTTCGACCGGTTGAGCGAGAACCCGGAGGTCTACCACACGATGAACGGGCCGAGTGAGTTCCACGTTACGGGCACACTCAAGACGTGGGACATCACCGCTCGCCTCGGCGAGATCCACGTGCCGACGCTCGTCCTCTCCGGCCGGTACGATGAGGCGACCCCGGCGATCAACGCCACCGTGCATCACGGCATCCCCGGCTCTGAGTCCGTCATCTTCGAGCGGAGCGCACACATGTGCCACCTCGAAGAACCCGAGGCGTTCCTCCGCACCGTCGATGATTTCCTGATGCGCGTCGAGGCGCGGACATAACAAAGCTGGCCCTACCGCGACACGTTCAGCGATCCGCCGATCAAGGGGGTTCCCCTCCCGGTTCCATTCTACCGCGATGGCAGATTCCCTCGTCCGTGCGCTCAGCGATAGACGCGCCGCGCCTCCGGACGTGTCACCAGCACGATGACGACGCTGATCAGCGCAAACACCACTGAGAAGACCTTGATCGCCGCAGTCGGCCCGGCAGGTATCCCGGGTAGTGCGGAGAGCAGGTTCAGCGCCGTCACGACGAGGGTGAGGATGAATCCCCACCGGCGCAGCAGCCAGAGGCCGACCACCGCCGGGATCCCCGCCACCCCCAGGACGATGCTACTGACGATGACGATCGTTGGCACTGCCTTCCCACCCGTGGGCAAGGCGAAGCCGGCGAAGTTCCCGATGATGTTGACCACACTGAGGACGACGGCCACCGTGACGGGCATGGGCCGGGCAGCGGGGTGGCTGCGCGCGTCGAATCCATGATCTTTTCCCTTTCGATGATCGGCGATCAACACGGTCGCACAAAGCAGAGGATGGCAATGCGAGCGAATTTCCCCGTGTATCCCGGAAATTGCCACTGTCGGGAGAATATGCGCCGGACGTACAAAGCCCCGACAACTTCCGCGTTCACCATTTTGCTTCCGCATTGCTGCTTCTTCAAATCGGTGTGCCGCTTTAGCCATCGGGGCCTTGCATACTCTGTATAACATGGAACGTTCACCGTGTCAATACACTGCGGACATTTGCCTTAATTGCTTTCACTCGCTGAAATTGCGGCCTGTTCGGGCGCGACAGGCGCGTTGCCGAGCGACCGCCAGAGGTACCACGACGCGACGGAGCGATGCGGTTGCCAGTGCGCCGCGATGGTCGCCATCTCGGCGGGCGTCGCGGGGCCGGGCAATGCCCAGTGGCGTTGCATCGCGCTACGGAGGCCGTAATCGCCGGTTGAGAGGACGTCCGGGCGACCGAGGGAGAACATCAACACCATCTCCGCCGTCCACCGCCCGACGCCCTTGATCGCCGTGAGCGCGGCGATGACCGCCTCGTCGTCCGCGCTCGCCAGCGTCGCGGGGTCGATCGTGCCGTCCGCGAAGCGCAGCGCGCAATCGCGCACGTAGCGCACCTTGCCCCACGAGAGACCGGCGGCGCGCAACTGCTCCTCCGGCACGGCGAGTACGCTTTCCGGTGTCAGCGCACCCTCCGGCACGAGCGCGACGACGCGCGCCCAGATCGTCGCGGCGGCGCGCACGGAGAGTTGCTGCCCGACGATTGCCCGCAGGACCGAGCCGAACAGGTCCGGCTCATACGTCAGCGTGCAGGGGCCGTGCTGCGCGATGATCCGCGCCAGGATCGGATCGACCGCCGCGAGATGCGCCATCGCGACGGCGTGGGGATCGGGGGATGACACGACAGGCTCCATCCGTTCACTCATTCCTTGCCAATCGCGCCCCCGCCCACTACGATGCGTCACGGGGAACTCTCGATCTCGATTTCGATCATCAGTATATTCGTGAATCGATCAGCACCAATGCGTATCGCCCTTTTTTCCGATGTACACGGCAATCTGACCGCGCTTAACGCCGTCCTCGCCGCGCTGGAACGCCACCGTCCTTTGCAGATGATCGTCGCCGCCGGGGATCACGCGCTGATGGGGCCGCGCCCGGCAGCGACGTGGGACAGGCTGACGGCGGCGGGCTGCGCCTGCGTCATGGGCAACGAGGATGAACGGCTCTGGCACGACCTGCCGCATACACAACCGGACAGCCCGTGGACGCCGCTCACAAAGGTCGTCACGCCGTGGACCGCGCGTGCGCTCGGTGCGGCGCGGATCGCGGCGATGCGGGCGCTTCCTTTTTCGCTGCGCCTCGGCCTCGCGCCGGGGCAGGATCTGCTCGTCGTCCACGCGAACATCCACAATCTTTACGGCTGGGCGCTCAAGGCGAATTCGACGGACGATGACCTCGAACGGCTGTACAGGGGCGCGAACGCGGCCATCATCTGCTGCGGACATTATCACATGCCGTGCGTGCGGGAGTGGGGCGGCATGACGCTCGTCAATGTCGCCAGCGTCTCGCTCGCCACGGACGGCGAACCCGTCGCCGGATACACGATCCTCGACTGGGATGGCGCGTGGCACGTCGCGCAATACCGCGTGCCCTACGATGCAGACGCGGAGGAACGGGTGACCATCGCCTCCGGCATCCCGCGCACGGTGCCGGGATGGTCGCCGCCGCCGCGCGACACTCCCTGATGAGCAGGACGCATGCGTTCTCGCCATGCCGGGGAAGTCCTCACCCCCCGACCCCCTTCCCGAGGCGGGAAGGGGGAGCGAGCCTCCGTAAGATTGGGACGCTACGGGGAATGCCTCGATAGCGCGACGAGTCACCCCTTCCCCCCGAGGGAAGGAGCAGGGAGTTAGGATTCCCCCACTGAAGGCGAGAACACACATGCCATACCGGATGGGGTGCGACCCTTGCCCTCCGCAGAGCGAGCACCGTATCATCCCCGCACGGGTCGCGACGTGCCGTTCATCGCATACCGTCGCCGCACGGGGCCGGTCGATGTGAGTGACAAGGGGGAGCGCGTGAAGATCACCGACATCCGAACGTACCTCGTGCGGGCGAACGATGGGGGAGTGACGGAGCGTCCGCGCGGGCGCAACTGGCTCTTCGTCGCGGTGCACACGGACGCGGACATCGTTGGGTATGGTGAGGGCGGCGGCTGGCCGGAGGTCGTCGCGGTCGGGGTACGGGAGATCGCGCCGCTGCTCATGGGTGAGAACCCCTTCCATGCCGAGCGGCTGTGGCTGAAGGTGTACGACGCGCTGCACAGCCACGGCCAGACCGGGGCGGTGCGCGGCGGCGTGCAGAGCGCGATCGACATCGCCCTGTGGGACATCAAGGGGAAGGCGCTGGGCGTGCCGGTGTACGAACTGCTCGGCGGTGCGGTGCACGAGCGCGTGCGCGTGTATGGCCACGCGAGCACGCCGGAACTGGCGCAGGAACTCGTCGCCGAGGGGTTCACCGCGTTCAAGTGCAACCCGTCCGCGCAGACACTCGGTGAGTTGCGCGCCGCCGTGGGCGACGGGATTGAGATCGGCCTCCACGGGCACGGCGAGTTCACCGCCCACGCGGCGGTGCGCATCGCCCACGACGCGGAGCGGTACCGCCCCGCCTTCTTCGAGGAGCCAACGCATCCCGACGACGCGGACGCCCTCGCCGCAGTTGCCGCGAAGGTGACGGTGCCGCTGGCGGCGGGGGAGCGGCTCGCCAGCAAATGGGCGATGTACGACCTGATTAAATCCGGCGCCATCGCACTCGTGCAGCCGGAGACGACGCGGCTCGGCGGCATCACGGAATTGAAGAAGGTCGCGGCGATTGCCGAGGCCGCCGGGGTGCGCGTCGCGCCGCACGCGGGTTCGGTCGGCCCCATCGTGCAGATGGCGAATGTGCACGTGATGGCGACCGCGCCAAATTTTCTCTTCCTCGAATACATGCCGCGCGACAAGGCGCCGCGCCACGCGGTGGCGCCGGGGGCGGTGGAGCAGGAGGGGGGATACATCGCCCTGCCAACCGCCCCCGGCCTCGGTATTGAACTCGACCTCGATGCGGTGGCGGCGAACGCACCGTACCCAGTGGAGGCATACGAGTATCGCACGCGCACCCCGGAGAATATCCGCCACTGGAACCCGTGAGGAATCCGGGCATCGCACTGCAATGCCCGCTTTTGTTCCGCTGCTATGACCACTTGTCACGTGGTGGCTGACCCGCTCTACGGACAGGCACGAGAGCGCCAGATGATGTCCGATAAATGCCCCCGGCTCCATCATCTCGCCACGCACGGAATCGGGATGGGTGCGCCGGAACGTGCCGTACAATGCACTCTGAGTGTGGAGCGCCCTGCGGGGTGAAACGAGCCGAAACAGTAGGGAGGCAACATGGTAATTGGGAAGAAGCCAGCCGTCGGTGCCGCATTCGTTGGATGCGCGCACATTCACACCCCGAATTTCGTTAAACGGCTGCAGGATCGGCGTGATGTACGGGTGCTTGCCGTATGGGATCACGATCGTGCACGCGCCCAAAAGACTGCGGATGTATTTGGCGTTCCTGTAACCCCTCTCGACGCCATCTGGTCGAATGACGATGTCGCCGCAGTGATCGTCTGTGCGGAGACGGATCGCCACCCGGAACTCGTTGCGGCAGCAGCCGCAGCCGGGAAGCATCTCTTCGTCGAGAAGCCGCTGGCGAGTACCGGACGGGATGCCTTCGCGATGGCCGATGCGGTCGAACGGGCGGGTGTGCGGTTCCAGACCGGATACTTTATGCGCGGCCAGCCGATCAACCGCTTTGTGCGCGAGCAGATTCAGCGGGGCAATTTCGGTATGCTCACCCGCATCCGCGCCTCCAACTGCCATTCGGGCGCGTTGAAGGGATGGTTCGATGCGGAGTGGCGCTGGATGGCCGACCCAGGAACTGCCGGGTTCGGCGGCTTCGGCGATCTCGGCACGCACGCGCTTGACCTCCTCGTATGGATGCTCGGTGATGTGGAGCGCGTGACGGCCAGCATGCACATGGGCACCGGCCGCTACGCCCCGTGCGACGAGTGCGGCGAGGGCATGCTTGTATTCAAGAGTGGGGCGCTCGGGACGATTGCAGCGGGCTGGGTTGATGTCAGCAACCCCGTCACGCTCGAGGTGTGCGGCACCGAGGGTCACGCGCATGTGGTGAACGGCGAGTTGTATTTCCAGAGCGCCACCGTTGCGGGAGCAGATGGGAAAAAGCCGTGGCGTACGCTGCCCGCTGCCCTCCCTCATGCCTTTGAACTCTTCCTCGATGCGATAGCGGGGCAGGTGGATGTACCACTCGTGAGCGCCCGGGAGGCGGCCACGCGCAGCGCGGTGATGGAAGCGATGTACCAAGGCGCCGACCGGCGCACATGGATTGCGCCGTGATGTGAGCGCGGGGATTGTTGCCTCGCGATGTCGCTTCAATCCCTTCCGGGCCGATTCCGCATCACGGCCCGGCCGCATGGCGACGCAGCCGCCGCCTCCCGGGTAGCGGCGGGGCATCGGCGGCGGTAGCATGGGACGATCACGGTGAACACCTCGCGATACATGAACGGACGGCCTGGCCGGTGACAGAGCAGCGCAACGCAACCCGCACCCGCATATCCGCCAGGCAGCGGACGCATGAACTGCGCATCCTCAATGCCACAGCCGAGGCGCTCAACAGCGCGCTCGACGTCCGCGAGGCGCTGCAGCGCGCGCTCGCGCTCGTCGCCGACCTGCTCGGGCTCGAGACTGGCTGGGTCTGGCTCCTCGACCCGGAGAGCCAGCAATTCTACAGCGCTGCCGTACAACATCTCCCGCCCTATTTGCAGGAGCCGGTCCGAATGGCCGGTTCCCCCTGCTGGTGCATCCAGGCCTTCCAGCGGGGGAAACTCACCCCTGAGAATATCGACGTGCTGGAGTGCAGCCGCCTGCGCTCGGCTGTGCAAGCGCAATCGGTGGAAATGACGCTTGGACTCCGCTACCACGCCAGCATCCCGCTCTCCTTCCGTGGCACGCCGCTGGGCATCATGAACGTCACGAGTCCCGCGTGGCGGCAACTGACGCGGGACGAGTTGCGCCTCCTCTCGACGATCGCCAACCAGCTCGGCGTCGCCATCGAACGTGCCCGCCTGGCGGAGGAGAGCACTCGCCTCGCGCGTGCCGAGGAACGCGCCCGGATCGCCCGCGAAATCCACGACACGTTGGCACAAGGTTTGACCGCCATCGCGTTGCACATCGAGGGGGGTCTCCGTCAACTGGAACGCGATCTCCCACGCGCGCGGGAGCGGCTGGAACAGGCGCTGGCGCTCTGCCGTGAAAACCTCGAGGAGGCGCGCGGCTCGGTCCTCGACCTGCGCACCGTGCCGCTGGCGGGGAAGTCGCTCGTGGAGGCGCTCGGTGCGACGGGGCGCGCCTTCACTGCGGAGACCGGGATCCGCGTCCGCGTCCATGCCGATGGTGCCCTTCACCTGTCGTTGCGCACCGAAGCCGAACTCTTCCGCATCGCGCAGGAGGCGCTGGCGAACGTGCGCCGACATGCCCACGCCACGGACGTCGCAGTCACGGTGCGGGCGCGCGGGACGCGCGTGCAATTGGTGGTGCGGGATGACGGGCAGGGGTTCGATGCGGCGGCGGGGCGGGAGGGGCGATACGGGTTGCTCGGCATGCGCGAGCGGGCACGCCTCCTCGGCGGCACGCTGCGCATCGAGGGGCGCGCCGGGAGGGGCACGACGGTGCGCGTGACCGTGCCGCTCCCCGAGGATGACCGGCCATGATCCGGGTCTTCGTGGTGGATGACCACCCGATCGTGCGACAGGGGTTGGTGACAGTCCTTGAGGACGAGCCGGACTTCGCCGTCGTCGGCGCGGCGGGGAGCGCCGAGGAAGCAGTCGCGCAGGTCGAGCGGTTACGCCCCGATGTCGCGCTGCTCGACCTGGAACTGGCCGGGGAAGATGGCGTCGCCGTGATCCCCCGCATCGCGGCGGCCAGCCCGAAGACGCGGGTGCTCATCTTCACCGCGTACGACACCGACGAGCGGGTCTTCGGCGCGCTCGAGGCGGGGGCGAAGGGGTATCTCCTCAAGGGCGCACCGACGGAGGAGATCGCCCGGGCGATCCGCGTCGTGGATGCGGGAGGCTCGCACCTCGCGCCGCGCGTCGCGGCGCGCCTGGTGGCCGCCGTCCGCACCACGCGGCGTGGTGATGGCAGCCTGAGCGCGCGCGAGGACGAGGTGTTGCGCCTGATCGCCGTGGGGCTGGCCAACAAGGAGATCGGGCGCGCCCTCTCCATCTCGGAGCGCACCGTCCGCTTCCACGTCACCTCCATCTTCGCCAAACTCGGCGCCACGAGCCGGACCCAGGCCGTCGCCCTCGCGATCCAGCGCCACCTCCTCTAATTCTTCTCCCTGATGCGGCGAGCACCTGTCGGAAGCGACAGGTACCCCTGTCGGCTTGTCCCGTCTGCATCTGGCCGATCCGCCGATGTTCTGCGCTCTTCCCTGGCGCATACTCGTCTGCGAGACGCCCTCGGTGGAAGTACCTTCTTCCGGAGGGGAACGTCTCCAATACATCCACGATGTGTCAGGAGGGTTCAATGCGTGCGGTACGAATGAGCGAATTCGGGCCACCGCAGGTTCTGGTGCCGGTCGAGATGCTTGACCCGGTCGCCAGGACCGGCCAGGTAGTCGTCGCTGTTGCGTTCGCGAGTATCACCTTCGTCGAGACTCAGGTGCGGGCCGGTAAGGCGCCGAACCCGGCGATGATGCCTGTACTGCCGGTGGTTCCCGGCAACGGCGTCGGTGGCGTCGGGATTTCGGTTGGCGAAGGGGTCAGTCCGGCCCTGCTCGGCGCTCGTGTGGTCACCGGCACAGGGGGATCAGGCGGCTACGCGGAGCGCGTCGCGGTGCCCGGTGCTGGTCTGATCCCTGTTCCAGACGACCTCCGCCTTGACGACGCGGTGGCGCTGCTCGCCGATGGTCGGACCGCCGCCTTGCTGATGCGCGCGGCCGCAGTGCGGCCCGGCGACGTGGTGCTCATCGAGGCGGCGGCCGGGGGCGTGGGAAGCCTGCTCATCCAACTCGCGCGGAATGTCGGCGCCCGGGTTGTCGCCGCTGCGGGTACACCGCAGAAGCTGGAACTGGCGCGCGAACTGGGGGCAGATTTCGCGGTCAACTACCGCGAGCCGCACTGGGCCGATCGCGTCCGCGCAGAGGTCCCCACAGTCAATGTGGTCTTCGACGGGGTGGGGGGAGCGATCGGGCGGACAGCGTTTACGCTCCTCTCTCCTTCCGGGCGGTTCTCTGCGTACGGGATGGCGAGCGGGTCATTCGCGAGCATTTCCCAGAGCGACGCCGATCAACGCGGCGTGGTGGTGATACGGGGTGGGCCACTCACACCCGAACAGATGCTGGAGTTGGCTCGTTTCGCACTCAGCGAAGCGGCCGCCGGTCACTTGCGCCCCATGATTGGTCAGCGCTTTCCCCTTGAACGCGCTGCGGATGCGCACACCGCGATCGAATCGCGAGCCACACTCGGAAAAACCCTGCTCGTTGTCGGAGCGAGTGACCCTGCATACTCGGCGCATGGGATGCTCAATCATGACCGCCCCGGCGCATAACACGACTGGTACTCCGCTGTTTGTTTGAAAGGAGAAATGTATGGAACCTGTCGCACTGATCACCGGCGCCTCGCGCGGCCTCGGCCTCGCGCTCGCCCGCGCGCTCGCGGACGACGGCTGGACGTTGATCCTCGACGCGCGCGGGGCGGAGGCGCTGGACGAGGCGCGCGCCGCACTCGCCGCGCAGACGACCGTGGTCGCCATCCCCGGCGATGTCACCGATCCGGCGCACCGGGCACTGCTCGCCGACGCCGCGCGGCAAGCCGGGGGCGTCGATCTCCTCGTCAACAACGCGAGCATCCTCGGCCCCAGTCCCCAGCCCGCCTTGCTCGACTACCCGCTCGATGTGCTGGAGCGGGTCTATCGCACGAATGTGATCGCGCCGCTCGCGCTCATTCAGGCGGTCCGCCCCCTGCTCAGACCCGGCGCGCGCCTCGTGAACATCACGAGCGACGCGGCGATCGAGCCGTACCCCGGTTGGGGCGGCTACGGGTCGAGCAAGGCGGCGCTCGCGCAACTCTCCAATGTCCTCGCCGCCGAGAACCCGGCGCTGCGCGTCTATTGGGTCGATCCCGGCGACATGCGCACCCGGATGCACCAGGAGGCCTTCCCCGGCGAGGACATCAGTGACCGCCCGCTGCCGGAGGCGAGCGTGCCCGGCCTGCTCGCGCTGATCGCCGGCAACGATCCCAGCGGCCGCTACGCCGCCCGGGCGCTCGGCGCACCCGTCGCATCGGCTGTCTCATCATGATTGGCCATTACCGGAGAGAGGAGATATCCATGATTGTCACAGAAATGGTTGCGCACCCGCCGATGGATGCGCGTGATCCGGAGATTGTTCCCTTTGATTTCGTCCTGCCGCCGGCGTTGGAGGCGAGGGAGCCGCCCGAGGCGCGCGGCCTCGCCCGCGACGACGTCCGCCTGCTCGTCTCCTCCCGCGCGGATGACCGGATCGTGCACGCGCGTTTCGGCAACCTGCCGGACTATCTGCGCGCGGGCGACCTGCTCGTCATCAATACGAGCGGCACGCTGAACGCGGCGGTGCTCGCGGCGCGCGCGGACGGGGCCGTGGTGGAGGTTCACCTCTCCACCCGGCTCCCCGGCGACCTCTGGGCCGTGGAGCTGCGCACGCACGCCGAGCGCGGGACGGAGCCGCTCTCTACCGGCAGGGCGGGCGAGACGCTGCGCCTGTCGGCAGGAGGCGCGATGACGCTCCTCACCCCGTATCGGGCGGATCAACGCGGGATGCCCGAGGCCCGCGTGCGGCTGTGGATCGCGACGCTCGCCGTGCCGGAGCCGCTTCTCGCGTATCTCGATCAGCACGGCTTCCCGATCCGCTACCGGTACGTGGATGCCGCCTGGCCGCTCCCGTACTACCAGACGGTCTACGCCACCGAGCCGGGGAGCGCGGAGATGCCCTCCGCAGGGCGCGCCTTCACCCCGGAACTGATCACACACCTCGTCGCGCGTGGCGTCCAGGTCGCGCCGCTCATCCTCCACACGGGTGTCGCCAGTCTTGAGGCACACGAGCCACCGTACGAAGAGTTCTATCGGGTGCCGGTGGAGACGGCGGCGGCGGTCGATGCGACCCATGCGCGGGGCGGGCGTGTGATCGCCGTCGGGACGACCGTCGTGAGGGCGCTCGAGACCGTCACGGACGCCGGTGGAACGACCCATCCCGGCGAGGGGTGGACGACACTCGTCGTCACGCCACAGCGCGGCGTCCGCGCGGTGGATGCGCTCCTCACCGGCTTCCACGAGCCACAGGCGTCGCACCTCGCCATGCTCGAGGCAATCGCGAACCGCAGCCACCTCCGCGCCGTCTATGACGAGGCGCTCCGGGGGCGCTACCTCTGGCACGAGTTCGGCGATCTGCATCTGTTACTGCCGTGATCGGGGAGTTGGAAGTGATTTCCAGAGGTTCTCAATTGCATGTTCTCACGACGCATCACATTGCGCTCTCCACCGCGCACTTCGATCGGCTGCGGGCGTTCTACACCGAGACGCTCGGGCTGCCGGTCCTCGGCGGCTTCCCGGAGCAGCGTATCCTCTTCCTCGACGCGGGGACGACGGCGATCGAGTTGGCCGAGGAGATGGAGGTGGCGGCGCCGATCAGTGCGCGGGGGTGGGCACATGTGGCGCTGGAGGTGGCGGATGTCGATGCGGCCTACGCCACGCTGTGCGCCTGCGGCGTGCCGTTCTCGGTGCCCCCGGAGGACTTCCCGCGCGACACGCCCGTGATGCGGATTGCCTTCTGCACGGACCCCGACGGCAATGTGATCGAGTTGCTCCAGCCGCTGGGGAGTCGCTACCCGACGCTCGAACCGCCCTCCCCATCCCCGCAGCGGCACCCGGACCTCTCGCCATCGCGTTGCGGTGATCCACGAAGGGCGGTTCGAGTACCGTCCCTACGCGACAATGGCGGCCCCATCGACAACGGCATGGCTATCGCGACTGCGTATCAGTTGAGCGAGTTGGTGTAGCGGGGCGGCTCCGGGGGATCGCCGTCCGGCTCTGTTGGCCGTGTGTTGTCGCGATGCCCATCGTTCGGTGGTCGCCGGGGCCACCAGCATCCCGGCGCGAGAAAGAGGAAAAAGAAGCCGCAGATCAGCGCGGTAAAGAGGATGATCGTCACGGTTTGCATCGCGTTCGTCCCTTCGTGCGCCCCACGTCGCGCACCGCCATCACCGTGTCACGGGCGCCAGAGGCGTGCGGCGCGTCCATACATCCGCACCCGTGCGCGGCACTCGTCCCACGCGAGTGAGCCGCGCCGGAAGGCAACGAATGCCCGCGCGGACGCGACGACAAGCCCCGCCCGCGCCAGCCGCGCCGCGCACCGGCCCCACCATCGCGGGCGATGCTCCCCGGAGAACCGCCGCCGCGCCCGGTGCAGCGCGAGGAACATCGCCTCCGGCGCTTGCCGTGTGCTCCTGCCCCCGTGGTGCGTCACAGCAACCTGCGGCAGGATATGAACAGCGTACCCCGCTGCCCGGACGCGCGCGCAGAAATCGATCTCCTCCATATACATCCCGTACGCCTCGTCGAGCGGCCCGACGGCGTCGAGCACGTCCCGCCGCGTCGCGAGGCACGCGCCGAGCGGGAAGCCGACCGGGTACGGCGTCTCCGGTAGCGGCGCGACGAACCGGCCATTGAGGCGGGAGTGGTAGAAGCGGCGTGGCCACGGCACGAGGTCGTACCAGACCTGAAAGAGGCTCGGCGGTGCGAATCCGGCGGACTGGAGCGAGCCGTCGGGGTTGACCAGCCGCGGCCCCGCCACGCCGACCGATCGGTGGCCGCGCAGATACGCCGCGAGCGCGGTCAGGGCGTCGTCGTGCACCTCCGTGTCCGGGTTGAGCAGGATGCAGACATCGCCCGTCGTCCCACGCAGCGCGATGTTGTTCGCCGCCGCGAAGCCGGGGTTCTCCGCGAGCGGCACGAGCCGCACCCACGGGAATTCCGTCGCAACCATCGCCGCCGTGCCGTCCGTCGAGGCGTTATCGATGACCCAGACCTCCAGCGCGGCGCGATCCTCGTGCCGGGCGATGCTCCGCAGGCAGGCGCGGAGCAGGTCGCGCACCTGCCACCCGACGATCACCACGCTCGTCCGCTCGCCGCCCCCACCGTCTGATGCTCGCATTCGGCCCGTCTTCCCCGCGCTGCAAACCCGTCCCGCGCTCCTCGCGACACACGGAGATCATAGCAGGCGCGTCTGGCGGAATCGCCGTGCGCGGTATAGCATGATGATCGCCGATCGTCGTACATGGGATACAGAAGGGAACCGATGATGTCCGTGACCCCCGCGACGTACGACTTCAGCGTCCCGGCGGTGCAGGCGAACCCGTACCCGATCTACGATCACCTGCGCCGGGAAGCGCCCGTCTTCTGGAACGGGCCGGCCTGGCTCGTCAGCCGCTACGACGACATCGTGACGCTGCTCAACGACCCGGCGCGGCTCTCGTCGGCGCGGGTCGAGGCGACGTTCGCCGTGCTGCCGGAGGGGGTACAGCGCGAACTCGCGCCGCTGCGCCACGTCCTCGGCAGCCGGATGCTCCTGAGCGACCCGCCGCGCCACACGCGCCTGCGAAACCTGATGACGAAAGCCTTCTCAGCGCGCGTGACGGAGGCGAAGCGGGAGCGCATCCAGCGCATCTGCAACGGGTTCGTCGATCAGGCCCATGCGCACGGTCAGATGGACATCATCCGCGATCTCGCGACGCCGCTCCCCGGCTGGGTGATCGCGGACATGCTCGGCGTGCCGACGGACGATCAGGCGATGTTCACGCGCTGGAGCCGCGATCAGGTGCGCGTGTACGACCGCTCCGGCACGGCGAATGACCGCATCGCCATCATGCGGCAAGGGCAGGCGAGCATGACGGAGATGAAGGCATATCTGGAGGCGATCATCGCGGCGCGGCGCGTGGAACCGCGCGACGACCTGATTACGATGATGGTGCAGGCGGAGGAGCGGGGAGACCGGCTGACGACCGACGAACTCGTGGTGATGACGATTGCGCTGCTCGTCGGCGGCAACAACTCCACCGCGCACCTGATCGGTAACGCCGTGCTGACCCTCCTGCGCCAGCCGGACGCACTGCGGCAACTGCGCGCCAACCCGGATTTGATCCGCCCCGCCATCGAGGAGGTGATGCGCTTCGAAAGCCCGGTGCAGGCGACGAGCCGCGTGGCGACGGCGGCGATCCCACTCGGCGATCGGGTGATCGAGCCGGGGCAGAATGTCTCCCTGCTCATCGGCGCGGCGAACCGGGACGCGGCGCAGTTCGCCAACCCGGACCGGTTCGACATCGCGCGGCAGCCGAACCGGCACTTGACATTCGCATACGGCCCGCACTTCTGCCTCGGCGCGGCGGTCGCGCGGGCGGAGGCACAGATTGCCGTCCTCGCCGTCGTTCAGCGCTGCGCGAATCTGCAACTCGTCGATGATGACGTGGAGTGGATCGAGGGGTTCGCCTTCCGTGGCCCGAAGCGGCTCCCCGTGACATTCACTCCGGCCTGACCGGGGCGCTCAGAGCAGCGGCACGCCGACGCGCCCCGCCGCGACGCGCAGCCGCTCATCCTGCGTCGCGAGCGGCAGGCCGTGGCGCAGCGCGAGTTCGAGGTACGCGGCATCGTAGGCAGTCAGCCCGTGTTCCCGCCCGAGGAGGAGCACCGCCCCAAAAGCCCACGCCATTGATCCCGGATCGACAGTGATGGGCAGCTCCTGAAGGCGATGGGCGAAGCGTCGTGCGTGTTCCTGTGTCAGTCGTCGTCGCCGTTCCGCACTCAGTAACGCATTCGCTACTTCGAGTGACCAGATCGCCGGTACTATTCCACCGTCCGTCATCAAGCAATCAAGAAGGCGTTCCGTTGCTTCCGTGGTTTCATCCTCGAAACACCACGCCATCGTCACGGAAGTATCGAGAACAAAACTCACCACCGGCGTCCATCTTCGATGAGATCACGAATGGAAAGGTCGCCGAGTGTCATGCCCTTTCGGAGTTCTCGGATCGCCGCGATTACCGCGCCAGGGTCCGGTCGTTGGGCATCTGATGGCGGCACGAGCACCGCGACCGGCACGCCATGCTTCGTGATCGTAATCGTTTCCCCATGCGCCACCGCATCGAGGAGGCGCGGCAGGTGGGTTTTCGCTTCGTATGCACCGACGGTTCGCATGAGAGCCTCCGCTATTCTACAACGAGTCTGCGACTAGTCTACGACTAGTCTACCACATCCCACGTGCAGTAAGTGATGCCGCCTGTGCGTTGCCGCCTCGCTACGGGGTGTGCTACACTCCCCGCGCGTCAGGAAAGCGTCAAGGGCTGATTGAATTGCGGTTCAAGGTTCAGGAATACCGATACAAAGACCCGATCTTCGTTGTCGCTACTCATTACTCATTGCTCATTGCTACTCGCTCAATCCTCCTCGAAGGAGTCCCACGGTGCTGGTCGCGCGCAACCTCGCACAGGTTCAGACGAACAAGCGGACGAGCCGCCTGAAGATTTTTGGCGGGCTGCTCCTTTTCCTCATCGGCGCGCCGATCTCGTTCCTCAACGTCGCGTATCTCCTCGTCGCATATACGCTCGTCATTATCGGGTTCGTGCTCTTCAACTCCGGCTTGCAGGGGCTGGCGAAGTGGGGGCGCAAAGTCCGCAACGACCAGTTGATCGATCAGGAGTTGCGCCGCCTGTCGGATCGGTACACGATCATCCACTACCCGCGCATCGGCAGCCGCACGCTCGATCATGTGCTCATCCATGAGACGGGCATCGTCGTCATGACGACCAAGGAAGTGATCGGGCGCGTCGAGGTGCGCGGCACGCGATACCGCAAGCCCGGCGCGGGGATGCTCGGGCGGTTCATCGGCATGGGCGGGCCGCAACTCGGGCAACCCGGCGTGCAGAACGGGCTGGACCGCAAGACGCTCCTCGAAGCCCTCGCGCAGGAAGCGGGCGGGCGGGAATGGCCGACCGATGTGCCGGTGGATGGCCTCGTCGTCTTCGTCGCCCCGCGCCTCACCCTGAGCGTCGATGAGGAGGCGGACCCGCCCGCCGTGACGCTGGCAAATCTGCTCAGTTGGGTGCAGGCGCACACGCGCGGGATGCCCATTGTGCTCCCCGGCGACGTGCGGCAGGAGATGGTCGATTTCGTTGAGGAGACGGGCGGCGCGGTAGACGAGGGGCGTCTCGACCCCCGTGGCCCGGTGGTGGCGGACGCGACCCCCGCCGCCCGTCGCGCCGCCCGCACGCGCCCGAGCACGCCGCAGCAGGTGATTAACGCCCGCACGGAGCGGGAGCGGCGGGCGAACGCCCGCTCCACCGGCGGCGACGGCAAGACTGCAGCGGCATCCCCAAGGCGCGGGCGCCGCCGCACCGCCGCCACGGAAACCGCTGAGGTGGTGGCGCGCGACTTGGCGCCACTCGTCCCGGCCAGCGGCATGGCAAAAGTCAAACGCCGGGAGCGGCAGAGCCGATGAGTGCGCCGACGATGGCCTCCGCGATGGAGCGGGTGCCCGGTTGGCCCATCTGGGGAAACACCGCCACGACCCTCGCTGTCCGGCACGCGCTGGCGACGGGGGCGCTCGGACATGCCTACCTCATCACCGGGCCACCGGGGGTGGGGCGGAAGACGCTGGCACAGGCGCTCGCGATGGCGGTCAATTGCGAGCGGATCGAACCGGGTGTCACGCCGGAGGCGGAGACCGCGCCCTGCGGCCTCTGCCGGTCGTGCCGCCACATCACACGCGGCATCCACCCGGATGTGCGCGTCATTTCGCTGGCGACGCAGGCAGCGGAGGCGGAGCGCAAAGGCACGCGCAACGCCAGCATCACGATTGACACGATCCGCGACCTCAAAGACGAGGCGTACCAGCGGCCCAACGAGGGGCGCAAACGGGTCTACCTGCTCGCGGAGGCGGAGGCGCTGAACGACTCGTCGGTCTCAGCGCTGCTCAAGGTACTCGAAGAGCCGCCGCCGCACGTCCTCTTCCTCCTCGTCGCGCCCAGCGCTGACGCCGTCCTGCCGACGATCCGCTCGCGCTGCCAGCCGGTGGCGCTGCACGCCTCGCCGCGTGCAGCGGTGGCGGACTGGCTGGTGCGGGAGCACGGCACGGAGGCGGAGACGGCGGCGCGGGTGGCGGCGCTGGCGGGCGGGAGGCCGGGGGCAGCGTTGTCGCTGCTCGCGGCGCCGGAGGGGACGGCGATGCACGCCGAAGGGGCCGAGACGTTTCTCGCGATGGTCGAGGCGGGCGGGATCGCGCCGTTTCGGGCGATTGACGCGCTGGAGAAGCGCTGGAAGAACGGCGGCGATGAGCGCGCCGCAGTGATGACGGAACTTGATACCTGGCTAGGATGTTGGCGCGATGCGTTGCTCATCGCGGTCGGTCAGCGTGACCTCGTCACGCACCGAGCGCAGATGGCGCGGCTGGAGAAACTCGCTGCATGGCCATTGCCCGCCCTGCATTCTGCGCTCGCAGCGGTGGAAGAAGCGGTGGTCCGGCTCGATCGCAACGTCAGTCCTCGCCTCGCAATGGAAGCGATGGTGGTTTCATGGCAAAGATAGGTGCACGGACGGGCGACACGTGGACGCCCGTCGCCCCGGAGGCGTACCGCAAGAAGCGGTGCGGCGGCGGTTCCTGCGGCAGTCACGGCGGCACGAGCGGCGGCGGCTGCGGGCACAAGAGCGCGGATGGCGCGGACAGTTGCGGTGACTGCCATTCCTGCCCCGTCTCCTCGATGACGGAGATGGATCGCGAGAATGTCCACCGCGCGCTGATGAAGGCGGGCTACGCGGGCGACCGTGACCACGTCCCGCAGTTGCCGGACGACTGGGAGAGCGACACGACCGCCACGGGCGCGGCCCCGGAGGCCGACGACATGACGCGCGACACGATGGACACCTCCACCCATATGAGCGTGGAGGATGTCGAGGCGACGGGTGGCGCCGGGGACACGCAGGCCGTCATCGCCGTGCGCTTTCCGGATGGCGGCAAACTCTACTACTTCGACCCGGTGGACCTCGACCCGAAGGTGGGCGAGTGGATCGTCGTCGAGACGCCGCGCGGCAGGGATGCGGCGAAGGTGCTCGTCGCGCGGCATCAGGTGGTGATGAACAAGAACGCCGAGGCGCTGAAGCCCGTCATCCGCCTGGTCGCGCCGGACGAGTTGGCGCGGATGGAGCGGCTCGGTGACGAGGCGGCGCACGCCCTGCGCGTCTGCGCGGAGAAGGTGGAGGACGCGCGGCTGCCGATGAAACTGGTCACGGCGGAGTACTCGTTCGACGCCTCGCGCATCACCTTCTACTTCATCTCCGACAGCCGCGTCGATTTCCGCAACCTGGTACGCGACCTTGCCTCCGAGTTCCGCACGCGGATCGAGTTGCGGCAGGTCGGCGCGCGGGACGAGGCGAAATTGCTCGGCGGTGTCGGGCGGTGCGGCCTGACTCTCTGCTGCTCGACATGGCTGCCCGACTATCCGCCGACGAGCATTAAGCAGGCGAAGGAGCAGGATCTGCCGCTCAATCCGGCGAAGATCTCCGGCGTCTGCGGGCGTCTCCTCTGCTGCCTCTCGTACGAATACGACACCTACGTCGCCCTGCGCCGCAACCTGCCGCGCATCGGCCAGCGGCTCCCGACGCCGGAGGGCGAGGGGCGTGTGATCGCCGTGCAGGTGCTGAAGCAGGCCGTGCGCGTCGCGCTCGACGCGGGCGGCACGACGGAAGTCGAGATCGGCGACCCGACGGACCGGCAATGGCAGGGCGAGGCGATCGTCGTGGACGCGCCCACCGGTGACGCCCCAAGTGCGCAAGCGGCGTCCGCCGCCCCGCGTCCGCGCCCGTCGCGCGAGCGCCCACCAGCACCAATGCGCGGTGGTGGCCCCGACCGGCGTGCCGACAGTTCGGGCGACCGCTCGAATAGCCCGTCGGCCCCTCCCGGCCCACCGCCCCAGATGGCGACCGCAGCGGTGAGCGTGCCCCCCAGTGTGCCCGATGCGCCTGCCTCGCTGGTTCCGCCCGCTCCCGCGAGCGGCCCACAGGACGCGGACGCGGCGGGCGACGTGGCCCGCCGCAAGCGACGGCGCAATCGTGGTCGGCGCAAACCGAAGTAGCGTACTGAGTGACGAGTACTGAGTACTCCCTCCAAAGGGGGTTCCGTGGAGCGGTGGAAGCGATTGGCGGGGTGGGAGAGCCTCCTGCCCGTGAACGCCGAGATGATCCCGATTACGGGCACCGCTCCCGACGACGGTGACGAGGGGACGGCGCTGCCCACCGTTGTGGTGATTGGCGCGGCGGGGTTCGACATCAAGGGGCGCGTCACAGGCGACCGTGTCTTCGAGGGGTCGTCCAACGCGGGCGTCCTGACGATGGGCGTCGGCGGCGTCGCGCGGAACATCGCGGAAAATCTCGCGCGCCTCGACATCCCCACCACGCTGATTACCGCCGTCGCGGACGACATGCTCGGTGACATGGTCGTGCGGCGCACGCGCGAGGCCGGTGTCGATACCGCGCGTGTGATGAGCGTGCCGGGCGCGCGCACGGGCGCGTACCTCGGCCTGCTTGCACCGGAGGGCGACCTGCTGATGGGCATTGACGACATGGGCGTCGTGCGCCACATCACGCCGCGCGTCGTGCGGGGCGCGCGGCACAACCTGCGGCGCGCGGGCATCGTCGTGATGGACGCGAACCTGCCGGTGCAGACGATCCGGGCGGTGCGGCGCATCTGCGGCGTCGCGGGGGTGCCGGTCTGCATCGAACCCGTCTCGTTGCCGCTGATCGACCGTATCCTGCCGAGCTTGCCTGGCTCCGCGCTCTTCACACCGAACGTCGCGGAGGCGGAGACCATTCTTGGCTGCGCGATCACGACGCTGGAGGAGGCGCAGGCGGCGGCGCTCGCCTTCCGCGAGTGGGAGATCGACATCGTCGTCGTCACGCTTGGCGGCGGTGGCGCGGTCTATGCGACGAGCGAGGGAAGCGGGCACGTCCCCGCGATCCAGACGGAGATCGCGGATGAGAGCGGCGCGGGGGCGGCGATGACGGCGGGGATCATCTGCGGGTTGATGCATCGCTTCCCGATCGACGAGGCGGTGGCGCTCGGTGCGTCCGCCGCGAGTCTGACGCTGCTCTCTCCCGAAACCGTGCGAAGTGATATATCATTGGAACAGGTTTACGAACATCTCGTCGTGTGACATGTGACGTGCGAAAACGCGGGGGCGCATAATGAATGCCGCATCTGATCCCACATCTCCGTTCTCGCCCATACCTGCCGAACTGACCCCCGTCGCACCCACCCCCCTCTATCCCGGCCCGCAGATGGTGCCGGTGGATTTGACGCGCCCCGCCCCGCTGCCCCCGCCGCCGACGAAGGAGCGGGTGGCGATGATCCGCGTCGGGACGGCGCTCGCCGCCGTCGGGAGCGGCATCCTCATCGTGGCGTTGTTCATCACGCCCTGGTTCTTCGTCCGCGAGGTGACGCTCGTCCAGCCGCCGACGCAGACACAAGGGCCGGGGAACACCTCGAACCAACCGACCATCAACAGCTTCTCGACGCGCATCGTCCAGCGCGACCTCCACGACTTTGGGGTGGTCGGGTGGGCGAGCACGCGGCGCGTGAAGCGCGATGTCGCCATCGTTGTGCTGGCGCTGATCGCGAGCATCGCGGTGCTGATGGGGAGCGTCAGCTATCGCTGGCGGCCGCTCATTGCTCTCGCGGGGGGCGCGGCGCTCGCGGCGCTGGCGCTGACGGTGATCGATTACCAGCGCCTCACGGGCCTGATCCGCGAGCGGGTCGCACTGGCGAATTCGCCAACGAGCGCCGTCTTCATCCCCGTCAATCTGCTGAAGATCACCGGCCCGCAACCGGGGACGGGGATGGTTGTCCTCTTCGTTGGCGCGGCCTGCATCGTCGTTGGATCACTGATCGCGTTGATGGGTGGGCGACGGGGCAAAGTGCTCGCGCCGGTCCAGCAGTGAGGGGCGCGCCCCCACTGGAGACGCTCGTCCCCACCGTGGAGATGGTGCCATTCCCGCCGGTCGAGCCGTTGCCTTCCCTGCCGCCCGCGCCCGGCGAGCAACCCGTCGCCCCGAACCGCGCCCGCACTGCGCGCATCGGCGAGGGGATCGGCGCGGTCGGCGCGGCGCTGCTGCTGGCGTCTCTCTTCGTCGGCGGCTGGCACCATGTGGACCGGATTGAGGTCACGCTCGGTGATCGCCCGTTCGATGACTCGTACGTCGGCGATTCGCTCCGGGCGTACGCGAACAACTACAGCCTCGCCGTCTGGGCGTTCCTCAAGCGTGGCTACGCGATCCCGCTCATCGCGGTCGCGGTGACGGCGGCGGCGGCGAGCCTGCTCGTTGTCGGCGCGCGGCGGCGGGGCCTGGTCGCGCTGGCGTTGCCGTTCGCCCTCGCCACCTTTGCGTTGTGTATCGCGGATCTACGGCAGTTGCCCGCCACGATCACGGAGATGGCGACGCATTTCCCCGCGTTCCCGTCCGCCGTCCATGTGCGCGGCGTCCGACCGGGGCCAATGATGCTCCTCGGGTTCGGCGGGCTGCTCTTGCAGATCGGTGGCGCGCTGCTGGCGATAATTTGCTTGCCCCGCGTGCGGCGCGCGCCGCGTCGTCCGCTGCGGTCACGCACCGAGCGCAAGGCCGAGGGCGAAGAGCAGCCCATAGACGAGCTCCAGCTGCGCGGTGCTGGCGAGTACGCCGTTCAAAGCGCGGCCCCGCTCCCGGCGCAGACGGCGGATCAGGGATGGCGCGAGGGGCAGGGAGAGCAGCGCGAGCAGCACCCACGGTGAGGCCACGCCCCCGAACCACATGGCGGGCGGTACGAGATACGCCACCACGACCAGCGCGATATACTCCGCCCGCGTGCCGCGCTCGCCGAACCGCACCGCGAGCGTCCGCTTGCCCGCCGCGCGGTCCGTCGCGATGTCGCGCAGGTTGTTAACGACGATGATCCCGACCGCCAGTGCGCCTATCGGCGCCGCCGCCCACCACGCGACGGCGTGGATCGCGCTCGCCTGCACGTAGTACGTGCCACAGACGGCCGCCAGCCCGAAGAAGAGGAAGACGAATATCTCCCCCAGCCCGTGATAGCCGAGCGGGAAGGGGCCGCCTGTATACGCGACCGCCGCCGCGATCGCCGCGAGGCCGATGAGGATGACGGGCCAGCCGCCGACAACGATCAGGTAGACGCCGATGACCGCCGCCGCAGCGAAGACGGCCCACATCCCCGCGCGCACCTGACGCGGCGTGAGCAATCCCGCCTGCGTGACGCGCGTTGGCCCGACCCGTTCCGCCGTGTCCGCGCCGCGCAGGAAGTCGAACAGATCATTCGCGAAGTTCGCCCCCACCTGAAGCAGCAACGCGCCGAGCAGCGCCGCGAGCGCGGGGAGCGGCGCGAAGTGCCCCGTCCCAATCGCCGCCCCCGTCCCGACCACCACCGGCGCGGCGGCGGCGGGCAATGTCCGCACCCGCGCCGCCAGCATCCAGACCTGCACCGGACGCGGCGCAACCGCCTCAATACTCACGGAAATCACAATCAGTCATGCGTCTGCATCGCGAGCGGGCGTGTGCGCGCGGCTTCTTCATACGAATCTGGTACATCCACATACGCGACGCTCGTCTCAGGTTGGGGAATGGGGTCGTTGTCTTCCCGCATGAGTTCGAAATGCGACGCCAATGCCTCGCGCATCTCCTGAAGTGTTCCTTCGACTGTGGCGCCGGTTGCGACGCACCCCGGAACATCCGGCGCGTACGCGCTGTAGTTATTGGCGGCTTTCTCAATGATGATCGCGTATCGCATCATTATTTCTCCCCTTTGAGTTGTGCTTGATGGAGGACGTTGTTCAGTGTGCCCGGCTTGATCTCATCCGGTGGCTTCCCCGCGACGGTCACGATTCCGGGCTTCGTCGGATGTTTGTCGTGATGGTGACTGCCACGTATCCGGACGAGAAACCAGCCATCGCCCTCAATACGACGGATAATGTCGCGCACTTTCATCGGGCATTGGCTTTCTTCACCCGGCGATCACTCCTCCATGCAATGATAACGCAATGTCGTCGCTCATTTCGTCCCCGTGTGCACCGCGACCGCGCCGAGGCTCATGCGGCGGAAGCGGACGGCGCGCAGTCCCGCGCGCTCCATCATCTCCTTGAGCGCCGACGGTGGCGGGAAGTTGCGCGCCGATTCCGGTAGGTAGCGGTACGCCTCGCCGTGCCCCGTGATGATTTTGCCGAGTAGCGGCACGATTCGGTTGAAATAGCACTGGTGGAGGAAGCGCACGGGCGGGAACCCCGGCTTGGCGACTTCGAGGCAGACGACGCGCCCGCCCAGTTTCGTCACGCGGCACATCTCGCGGAAGGCGCGCTCGATGTCGGTCACGTTGCGCATCGCGAAGCCCGTCGTCACGCAGTCGAAGGTCGCGTCGGGGAAGGGGAGATCGAGCGCGTCCGCCGCCATGAAGCGCACGATGGCCCCGACGCCCGCGCGCTCCGCCTTCGCGGGGCCGGGCCGCATCATCCCCTCCGAGAAGTCCGACGCGATCACCGCCCCCGCCGCGCCCACGCGCCGCGTGAGCGCGATGGCGATGTCCCCCGTGCCCGTCGCGACATCGAGCGCGCTCCCGCCGGGCGGCGGCGCGGCCTCGGCGACGACGTAGTTGCGCCAGCGACGGTCCATCCCGAAGGTCATCAGCCGGTTCATCAGGTCGTAGCGAGGTGCGATGGTGTCGAACATCGTGTTGACGTACGCGGCCTTCCGCTCCGCCGCGAAACCGGGCAGATGCTCGGTGGGGATGGTGTGGGTCCCGAACCCCCCGTGCTGCCCGGAGGGTGTTCCCTTGCCTGTGGGGGGAGGGGATGTGGGAGCGGAAGTTGTCATTGAGGATCATCTGCTGTCTGGTGTACTGGAGCGTCACCGTGATGGCGGAACCGCTTGAGCAGTTCCTCGGTCAAACCGATCACGTAGCGCAGGTCGTCGGTGAACTGGCTCGCGGTGCCGGTGGTCGCGTCGTCCGCCGCCATCTGCACATCCGCGGCCGCCGACTCGATCCGCGCGAGCAGCGCGTGGTAGCCCGTCAGCCGCTCCTCGTGGTCGCGCACGAGGTCATCGCGGAATGTCCGGTGCAGGTCTCGGTCTCGTTCTTCTGCCATCATTGCCTCCGTCGAACGTCGATGTCATGGCGTCATTGTACGACGGTTTGCCGGGGCGAGGGGGTCGCATCCCGAACAGTGACCGAACGAGACGGAATCCGGCGGCTGATTGATGGGTGCGGCGTTCATGCGTCACCGCACCGTGACGAGTGGGTCCGCGTGGCGGTGGATGAGCCGCCATCCCGCGCCGTCGCGCCGGAAAACCTCCGTGACACGCAATTCCTTCGGAGCGAAGGTGTTGCCGTTGGTTGGGCGAACCTGTCCGCGCTCGATGGCGACGGTGCACGCCATCTCCGGCGTCACGTGACAGGCGATGATTTCGGACTGCACCGTCCCCTCGGCGTTCCGCGCCGCCGCCCAGGTGTACCGCCCCTCGACCGCCGCCCACCCCTGCTCGTAGCCGCCATAACCGCCGAACATCGTGATACCGCCGGTGTGCGCGGCCTGCGCCTTCCACGGCTCGGGGTCGCCGTTGAAGAACGCGGTCGTTGCCGTCTGCCGCTGCACGAGGAACGCCCGAAACTCCTGTTCCTGTTCGATTGACCGTGTTACCATCGCCATGATCCCTTTCCGTTCGCGCCAAGATGGACCGATGTGCCTCCTACCGCCGTCTCCCGTACCCTTGATCCAGATAGAGCGACGCCCTTGATTCGAGATGCGCCGCGCGTGCGTGTGCACGTTACTCGATTGACCCCGCCCGCGCACATGATGCTATAATGTGGTCGGTACTTACACTCTGCACCAATATGTGTCGCCCCTGTGCACCACCCGGAATCGAGGGCGATAGCGCGCTGAACGGTGCGGCACGCATGGTGTGGAATGGCGGAGCGTCGGAATCGATCAGCCCGAAGGGAGAGGAACCAGCCATGACTACCCGGAACACCTCACGATCACCCCTCGCATCATCTGACCGCATAGATCGACGGCGCTTCCTCAAGCGTGCCGCCGCCTCCGGTGTTGGCCTCGCGGTGGCGGGTGTGCTGGCGGCCTGCGGCGGCGGGAGCGCGACAGCGACGACGAAGCCTGCGGCGACCGCCGCCCCATCCGGTGGCGCGGCCCCGGCGGCGGGGAGCAGCCCGGCGGCGTCGAGCGGCTCCGCCTCGGCGGCCGGTGGCAAGCTCGAGATGTTCTCGTGGTGGACGACGGGCGGCGAGGAAGCCGGTCTGAAGGCACTGTACGACATCTACAAGAAGGATCGCCCCAATGTCCAGATCGTCAACCAGGCGGTGGCAGGCGCGGCCGGTTCCAACGCGAAGGCGGTGCTCAAGAACCGGATGCTCGGTGGCGACCCGCCGGACTCGTTCCAGGTTCACATGGGCCACGAGTTGACCGATGGCTACGTCGCCGCGAATCAGGTCGAGTCGCTGGACGACCTGTACAAGTCGGAGGGCTGGGACAAGGCGTTCCCGAAGGGCGTGCTGGATATCGTCTCCGCGAACGGCCACTTCTGGTCGGTGCCGGTCAACATCCACCGCGCGAACGTCCTCTGGTACAACAAGAAGGTCTTCACCGACAACAACCTGCAAGCCCCTGTGACATTCGACGATTTCTTCAAGGCGGCGGACACGCTGAAGGCGAAGGGCATCACCGCGCTCGCGTTGGGCGACAAGGAGCCGTTCGCGTCCGGGCACCTCGTCGAGACAGTGCTGGTCGGCGTGCTCGGGCCGGACGCCTACAAGGGATTGTGGACGGGTTCCACGAAGTGGGACGACGCGAAGGTGACCGAGGCGCTCAACACGACGAAGAAGATGCTCGGTTACATCAACACGGATCACGCCGCGCTGACGTGGGACCAGGCGAACGATCTTGTCATCTCCGGCAAGGCTGGTATGACGATCATGGGAGACTGGGTCGATGCCGACTACAAGCAGAAGAAATTCGCCGACTACGGCTGGGCCAACTCCCCCGGCACGAAGGGCGTCTACGACGCGCTCTCCGATACGTTCGCGCTACCGAAGAACGCGAAGAACCGCGACAACTCCATCGCCTGGCTCAAACTGGCCGGCTCGCAGGCCGGGCAGGATGTCTTCAATCCCTTGAAAGGCTCAATTCCGGCGCGCATCGACGGCGGCAAGGCGGATTACGACACCTACCTCAAGTCCGCGATTGAGGACTGGAAGAAGGACACGATCGTGCCAAGCGTCGTCCATGGCGCGGCGGCGAAGGACGGGTGGGCGCAAACATATCAGGACTCGATCAACTCCTTCGTCACCAGCCTCGATGTAGCGAAGACGCAGAAGGCCCTCGCGCAGGGTTGCACCGATGCGGGCGTCTGCAAGTAGCCGGTTTCCCTAGCCCCTCCGCTCCCTTCCCTCCGAGGGAAGGGAGCGCCCAAGCATCTCCCGCAAAAAGGAGGGGCTTGGGGTAGGGACAAACCCATCGTAAGATCGGAAATCAAGCCGGATGGAGCACACAAGCCAGGCACCCCTCGTCATTCCACGGAGACGCGCTGCAACACGGGGGCGGCGTCTCGACCGTGACCGCCTCATCGGCATCCTGATGATCACGCCGTCGGTCATCGCGATCGCGGTCTTCGTCTACTACTTCATCGGGCGCACCGCGTACGTCTCCCTCGTGCGGTGGAACGACCTCGCGCCGGATTACAGCTGGGTGGGCAACCGGAACTACGCGCACCTCTTCCAGAACGAACGCTTCCACAAGGACCTCTGGAACACGCTGAAGTTCACCGGGGTCTTCATCCCGGCGTGCCTGATCATCGGCCTGCTGCTGGCGTCGCTGCTGGATTTGCGGATCAAGGGCGAGGCGATTTTCCGGGCGATCTTCATGTTCCCGGTCGCCATCTCGTTCATCGTCACCGGCGTGGTATGGCGGTGGCTCCTGACGCCGACCTCGGGTGTCAACCTCCTGTTCGACAAAGTGCACCTCGGCTTCCTCAAGTCGGGGTGGTTCACGGACCCGAAGATCGGCATCCTCGCGGTGGTGATCGCGGCGGTTTGGCAGATGTCCGGCTACGTGATGGCGATGTATCTTGCCGGGCTGCGCGGCATCCCGGAGGAACTGCGCGAGGCGGCGCGCGTGGACGGCGCGACGGAATGGCAGGTTTTCCTGAAGGTCATCCTGCCGCTGCTGAAGCCGATCACGCTGAGCGCCGTGATTATCCTCGGACATATCTCGCTGAAGATCTTCGACCTGACGAAGTCCATGACCGGCCCCGGCCCCGGTTTTTCCAGCGACGTGCCCGCGCTCTTCATGTATGAGACGACCTTTTTCGGCAGCCACTTCTCGCAGGGGGCGTCGATTGCCATCGTCCTGCTCGTGATGGTCAGCGTCCTGATTATCCCGTATCTCATCTACAATGTTCGCAATGAGGTGAAGTAATGAGCGCGACGCCCGCTCCCGCGACCGCACGGTCGCGGGGCATCCAACCGAGCCGCGTGTTGATCTACGCGGTGCTCGTCATCTTCGCGGCCTTCTACCTGATGCCGGTCTATGTGCTGCTTGTGACGGGGCTGAAGTCGTTGCAGGAGGTCACGCTCGACAAAATGTGGGCGCTGCCGCGCAGCCTCAGCTTTGCCAGTTTCCACGATGCATGGTCCGGCAACACCACGACGGCGATCAACGGCCTCTCCGCGAACTTCAAGAACAGCCTGCTCCTGACCATTCCGGCGACGCTCATCTCCGCGATGCTCGGTTCGCTCAACGGCTACGTGCTGGCGAAGTGGAAATTTCGGGGCGCGGACGTCCTGTTCACGGCGATCCTCTTCGGCATGTTCATCCCATATCAGAGCGTCTTAATCCCGCTCGTCCGCGCGATGCAGGGGATCAAACTGTACGGGACGATCCCCGGCCTCATCCTCGTCCACGTCGTCTACGGCATCCCGATCACGACGCTGATCTTCCGCAACTACTACGCGGCGGTGCCGAACGATCTGCTTGAGGCGGCGCGGATGGACGGCGCGGGAATTATCCGCATCTATCGCCACATCCTCTTCCCGATCTCGCTGCCGGGGTTCGTGGTGGTGATGATCTGGCAGTTCACGTCGATCTGGAACGAGTTCCTCTTCGCGATTGTGCTGATGAGCAACCCGAAGGTGCAGCCGGTCACGGTCGCGCTGAACAATCTCGCGGGGAGTTTCAGCGTGCAGTGGAACATCCAGATGGCTGGCGCGCTGCTCGCTGCCCTGCCGACCCTGCTCGTCTATGTCATCCTCGGTCGCTTCTTCATGCGGGGCCTGCTGGCGGGTTCGCTCAAAGGGTGAGTTGGCCCGCCATCTTCTTGACTGCCCCTATGGCTGCGCACTCGCACGCGGCGGTATGATCGTGGCCACCGACGCTGAGACCGACCCAACGGTTCCCATTGGCAGTGCGGGGGGTTGACTTGGCTGCGGGCGGCTGCGGCGTTGAGTTCGCGGTCGTTGGCTTCACCGCAGAGGGCTGCGGCGACAGCGCGGTGGCCGTTGGTGTTCGGGCTGGAACGGTCGTCTGCGCCGGAGCGCTCGGTGTCGGGGTCGGTGATCCGCCGCCTACCGCCGTGCTTGCCGGTGCGGTGCTCACGAATGCCGTGCTCCCCGCTACTTGCGTCGGTGCGCTCGTCACTGGCGTACCGTTCGGGGTCACGGTCGGGGTGATTCCCGGTGTCGGGCTTGCCGGATTCGTTCGGCTGACAGTGGACGCATCATCCGCTGCGTTTTTCAGCAGCGCGCCGACGGTGGTGCCACCCTCCTGAGGTGGGGCATTGCCGACGAGTGCCGCGACCGGCCTGCGCGCGACCACTTCTACAACGGTGATCGTGCCGAGCACGATGTCGAAGACGAGTGCCGCCGCGCTGGCCACCACCTCCCAGCGGATCGGACGCCGGGTGCGTGGTGGTAGGATGACGATCCGCTCGATCTGCCCGGTGTACGGATTGCGGCGCGTGCGGATCGTGGCCCGCGCGTTGAATGGAGTGGGTGTAGAGCGCCCCGTCGATACTCGTCACGATGCTTGTGACCGCCGCATCCAGGAGCGTCCCTTTGAGGCCAAAGGTCGAGGCGACCAACGCTGCGGAGACGGAGGCGAGCGCCCCCGCGATCACCTGCACGACTGAGAGTTGGATCTTCGCGTGTTCCTGTTCCCGCATCATTCCCCTTTGCTGTGATCCAATGACTGCCCCTGCGACATCGTCCGCCCAGCACCACCGCACCGACGGACCAGAGTGCACCCGACCTGCGGTATGGTCGCATCCCGCACACCCTCCGCACCGTTTGACGCGCGCCCCACGCGCCCCTATAGTCGCGTTCATGTTCGCCTACGTGGGTTGCTACACGACGCCGGACCGCAACGGGCGCGGCGCAGGCATCGCGGTCTACCAGATTGACCCCGGTTCCGGCGCGTGGGAGCATGTGCACCTCGTCGCGGATGTGCCTAACCCCTCATTCCTCGCGCTCGATTCCCGCCGGCGCACGCTCTACTGCGTCCACGGCGGCAATGACTACCGCGCGGTCAGCGCCTATGCCATCGACTGCGAGAGCGGGCATTTGACCTTGCTGAATAGCCAACCATCGGGCGGGGCGAACCCGGTGCATGTGGACGTGCACCCGACCGGCCGCTTCCTCGCGGTGGCGAACTACACGGAGGGGACAGTGGCTGCCCTGCCGATCAACGCCGACGGGACGCTCGCGCCGCCCAGCGACGTGGTCACGCAGACGGGCAGCCCCGGTCCGAACCGCGCCGAGCAGGGGAGCGCGCACCCGCACCACAGCCCCTTCGACCCCGCCGGGCGGTTCCTCGCCGTGCCGGACAAGGGCCTCGACCGGGTCTTCGTCTACCGCTTCGACACCGCGCGCGGCACGCTCGCGCCGGGTGATCCGCCCTTTGTGGCGGCACAACCGGGGGCGGGGCCGCGCCACGTCGCCTTCCACCCGCGCTTGCCGCACGCCTACATCATCAACGAGTTGGATTCGACGATCACCACCTGCGATTACGACGCGGAGCGCGGCGTGTTGACGACGCGGCAGATCATCTCGACGCTGCCGCCTGGCTTCACCGGCGCGAGCGCGACGGCGGAGATCGCCATCGCGCCCTCGGGCCGCTTCCTTTACGGCTCGAATCGCGGGCACGACACCGTCGCCATCTTCGCCATCGATCAGGCCACCGGCGCGTTGAGCGCGACTGGATGGGCGTCGACCCTCGGCAAGACGCCGCGCTTCTTCGCCCTCGACCCGCCGGGCGCGTTCCTCCACTGCGCCAATCAGGAGAGCGACACCATCGTCGCCTTCCGCGTTGACCCGCAGACGGGCGCCCTCACCCCAACCGGCCACATTGTGCACACGGGTAGCCCCGTCTGCATCGTCTTCGCCGGAGCCTAGACTACGCCCACACGGATGACGACCCGCCCCATGAAAGGTGTGTCACCACCGATGCGTCTGAACGCTCCTGGTTGACATGAAAACTTGTTGCGTATTTCTCGTGTTATCTTTATCATTGCTTCTGCACCGGATGATGTGTACAGGCTAGGGCAACCAAGTGGATGATACGGGCGACGCGGAAACGACATCCGCCATTCTTCTCGACCGCTATCGCGTTGAGGGGATGCTTGGCGAGGGCGGTCTTGGCACGGTCGTCAAGGCGTTTGACACCCGTCTCAAGCGGATGGTGGCGATCAAGACGCTCAAGCGTGGCAGTTATGCCGCCGACCCGGACCATTTTCGTGCCCTTGAGGAGCGATTCGCGCGCGAGGCCGAGGCGGGCTCTCGCATGGGGAGTCACCCAAATCTCGTCGGTGTCCATGACCTTGTCATCGACGCGGAACGCACACAGTATCTGATCCTCGAATATGTTCCTGGCGGCACGCTCGGAGAGCGTATTGCCCGTGATGCACTCCCACTCCTCGACGCACTCCGTCTTACGACCGACATTGCACGAGGCTTGGAGGCGGCGCACGAGATGGGGCTCGTCCATCGGGACATCAAACCCGCCAATGTCTTCCTTGCGAGCAACGAACGCGCGAAGGTCGGGGATTTCGGCATCGCGCAGATTGACGACATTTCAGGCCGGACGCGTACGACGTCCAGCCATCCGGGAACGCCACTTTACATGAGCCCTGAGCAGGAGCGGATGACCGCCTATCTGCGCCCGGCCTCTGATCAATACAGTCTTGGCCTCGTGCTTTTCGAGATGCTGACAGGACAGATCCACAAGCGGGTCGGGACGCGGCAGGCGACGCAACTCCTGGCAAATCAGCACCCCTCGGTGGCGACCCTCGTCACGCGGATGCTGGCAGCGGACCCCGATGATCGGTATCCCTCAATGTCGGATGTCATCCGGGCAATAAAGATCATTGAGCGTCAGCAGGCGAGCGCGGAGACCGAGATACCGACGCGTACGGGAAGCGTGGTAGCGGCGTTAGACGACGAAGAGAACCTCGTCGCGACACGCTACGATACGCGGCGCGTCGGTATCCAGCCGGTTCCCCCGGTCTTGGCCTATGCACCGCCGCCCCTCGCCATCCCGACGGGTGGACGCTACAGTCGGCGCGCAATCCTCATCGGTGCGGGCGGGCTTGTTGTCGCGGCTGGTACTGCGGGCGCGGCAATGGCGGGCCTGCGGAAGGACGGCGCGGCGATTGCCACGGCTACCGTCCCGGTGGCGGCTATCGCGGCGGCACCCACCGCGCAACCGACCGCGACGCCGACACTTGCCCCGACCACGACCAGCGTGCCAGCGGCGACGGCGACGACATCACCAGTTGCCCCAATTATCATCACCGCGCCGCCGATCATCATCACGGCGACGCCGCCGATTGCCATCCCGACGCCAACTCCGCTCCCGACTGCCACGCCGCTCCCAACTGCGACACCACAACCGCCGCCAACTCCACTTCCTACTGCCACACCGCGTCCACCGACGACTGCGGTGCGGATTGCGCAAACCACCTCCTGGACCGACTCGGAACGGCGAATATCCTTGTCGTATCCCCAGACTTGGCGAGCGACACGCGATACGAGCGATCAATACAATATCCTCGAACTCGACAGCGGAGATGGAGTGTTCTTTTACATAAGCAGCTTTGTGCGTGGATCATCGAACGCCGCAAAGACCCCGGTGGAAGGCTTACTGGGATACAAACGTCGGCAAATCGAGCGTACGGATCGGGTCGCGACTCAGGGCGACATCAAGTACGGACAAATAAATGGTGCTCCGGATGCCATGATGGAGTATCAATCAACGAAGGCTGGAAACTCCTCGGATGTTCATACGGGAGCCGTCCTGTATGTTGACGGAACCGACTGGCAATTCGTCATCGAGACATTCGCGACAGGTTCAACACTCCGCCATTCCGATGAAATCAATGCCATTCTTAACTCCATTGTCTTCCTGAGATGAATGAGCGGCCAGAACAATGGAACGTCGAGTTGACCGTACCTGGTCTTACCTTTCATTTTCGGCTCCCACGCTTCCCACGTTTCACCCTGATTGCCGCCCGTTTGCGCCGCGTGCGACACTCGGCTGCACTGACGGCGTCTATAACAGCGACAGTAGCCTTTGGCAATCTTCTTCGCGATCTCGGTGTCGAGGTCGTCCGCCGTGTCCTTCGCCTCCCAGTAGCCGCGCATCAGGTTGTATTTGTCCTTGACGATGCCATCGGGCCGGATGCCGCTCGGCATCGTCTGCTCCGCGATGATGTTCCAGCCCGTCGGCGCGAGCGTCGCGGCGTAGGCGTCGAATGCCTTGTGCGTGGGTGCGATGTGCATGGGAAAAGCCACCCCGGCCCCTCCCGAGACGGGAGGGGAGTGCAGACGTGATTCACGATAGGATAGAGGATACCGCATGGGGAAACCTACCCCGGCCTCTTCCCGAGGCGGGAAGGGGTGACTCGTCGCGATACCGAGGCGTTCCCGGAACACCCGGATCTCACGGAGGCCGCTCCCCCTTCCCGAGGCAGGAAAGGGGGCCGGGGGGTTAGGATTCCCCGGCATGGCGACAACGAAAACGCCTTGGGAGGTGGCAGGGGGTGGGGCAGTTTGGTGGCGTGTGGGATACTGATAGCACATCTATGCCCACGCTACTCCGGCAATTGCGCCGAAGCGTCGAGCGCGTCACTCCCCCTCCCGCGTCGGGAGGGGGTCGGGGGGTGGGCCACCAAGGAGAACGCACCGCATGTCGTCCCGCCCACCACGCACCACCGATTCCCGCCCCCCTCGCCGTCCCATGCGAAGTGATGGGGACGGTCCGCGCCGCCCGCGTCGCGCCGTCACAACGGAACTGGCGATGAGCGACGCATCCACCGCGTCCGGCACGCCCGCCGAGGCCGCGCATATACCAACGTTCGCGGAACTGAACCTCTCGCCGCAAACGCTCAAGGCGATCTCCGACGCCGGGTACGAGGAGCCGACGCCGATCCAGGCGCGCACGATCCCGCTGATGCTCGCGGGCAAGGACGTGATCGCGCAGGCGCAGACGGGCACGGGCAAGACGGCGGCGTACGCTCTGCCGATGCTCGAACGGATCGACCCCGCCGTGCGCGACCCGCAGGCGCTCATCCTCTGCCCGACGCGCGAACTCGCGATCCAGGTCGCGGGGGCGATGCACCAGTTGGGCCGCTACCACCGCGCGACGACGCTGCCAATCTACGGCGGGCAGCCGATCGAGCGGCAACTGCGCGCCCTCTCGCATGGCGTCCAGATCGTCGTCGGCACGCCGGGGCGCGTGATGGACCACATGCGGCGCGGCACGCTCGACCTCTCGCACGTGACGATGGTCGCGCTCGACGAAGCGGACGAGATGCTGGACATGGGCTTCATCGAGGACATCGAGTTCATCTTCGAGGCGATCCCGGAGGAGCGGCAGACCTCGCTCTTCTCCGCCACCATCCCGCCGCGCATCGCCTCGCTCGCCCGCAAGTACCTCAAGGACCCGCAGCGCGTCAGCGTCAACGTCGCGCACGTCACCGTGCCGCTGACGACGCAGACCGCGTACGAATTGTCCGGCGGCGACAAGTTCGACGCCCTCACCCGCATCCTCGATGTCGAGACGCCGCAGTCCGCGATCATCTTCTGCCGCACGAAGATCGAGACCAGCGAGTTGGCGGAGCGACTCGGTGGCGCGGGCTACACGGCGGAGGCGATCAACGGCGACCTCGCCCAGAGCGCGCGCGACCGCGTGATGCGCCGCTTCCGCGACGGGCAGGTGGACCTGCTCATCGCGACCGACGTGGCGGCGCGCGGGCTGGACATCCCCGCCGTCTCGCACGTCATCAACTACGACATCCCGACGGACCCGGAGGCGTATGTGCACCGGATCGGGCGCACGGGCCGCGCCGGGCGCGCCGGGGAGGCGATCACACTCGTCAACCCGCGCGAGCGGTACACGCTCAGGATGATCGAGCGCGTGATCGGGCAGCACGTCACCGTCAAGCGCCTGCCGACGCTCCAGGATGTCGCGGCGCGGCGGCGAGAGGCGTTCAAGGCCGCGCTCCTGGGCGTGCTGGAGGAGGGCAACTTCGGGCAGGAGCAGATGATCGTCGAGGCGCTGGCGGATCAGTTCGACCCGCTGGACATCGCGGCGGCGGCGATCCGCATGGCGCGCGGCGACGCGGCGCAGCGGCTCGAAGAGGCAGCGGTCGAGACGATTGACGGCGACGCGGAGGGCGTTGAGGAGGGCATGACGCGACTCTTCATCGGCTCCGGGCGGCAGCAGGGCATCCGCCCGATGGACCTCGTCGGCGCGATTGCGAACGAGGCGGGCATCCCCGGCAAGTCGATTGGCTCCATCGATATCTACGACGAGTTCGCCTTCGTCGAGGTGCCGAGCGCGGACGCCCCGCGCGTCATCCAGGCGATGAGCAACGCGAACCTGCGCGGCAAGCGCGTCAAAATCTCCATCGCCCGCCCGCGCGATGAGATGGATGGCCGCGACGGTCGCCGTGACCGCCGCCGCTAGCGGAAATGCATTGAACCACAAAGGCGCAGAGGACACAGAGAGAAGAAAAGAGTGAAGAAGGAATCGGTGGGAGAAAACGCCCGCTGATTCCCTTTGTAGCGAATCCCTATTCTTCCTTCTCTCCGGTCTTTTTCTCTGTGTCCTCTGTGCCTCTGTGGTTCAGTTGGTTTCGACCGATTCGCTGTCCGAGGTGCTGCTTGATCGGGGTGAGGAGTGTCGCGGGGATACCCTCCGGATCGAGGGCGCGGACGACGGCGCGGATCAGCCGGGGGCGACGGAGGCCGCGCGGCCACCAGACGAAGAAGGTATCCTCCGTGAAGGCGGGGGCGAACTTCTCCTTGTAGAAGCGCAACGACTGGAAATGGTAGAAGGTGTTCAGCCGCGTGTACATCGCCGCGAACATCCGCCCCGCGAGGCGATGCGCGGGCGGCTGATCGACCGGGCCGCAGTCCGCCAGCGCCGCCATGCCGAGCGTGCCGTACGCGCCACCCTCCGCCTTGAGTGCGGCGACCGTCTCCTGAAAGAGCAACTCCGTCACCCCGACGGGCGCGTCATCGTCCCGGATGATGTCCTCGAGGTACCACGCATCGCGCGCGGGTATCGGCGAGCAGGCGAGGAAGCCGACGACCTTCTCTCCCTGCCACGCGAGGAAGAGGCGGCGGTCCTCCATCAGCGCGAAGGGGTGGATGCCGAGCAGGAAGGAGAGCGCCGCCATGCCCCGCGTCGCCAGCCAGGTATCGATGAGCGCCTGCACCTGCGCGCGCATGTCGTCCGTCACCGCGTCCGGCGCGCACCGGCGCACCATGACGCCCTCGCGCATCGCGCGGTTAATGTTCGCGCGCGTGTGCTTCATCTTCTGGCCGCGCGCGCTCCACGCCTGGAGGTCGTAGAAGTTGTCCTCGCCGATTTTCACGCGGTCGAAGCCGAGGCGTGCGGTGAGCAGCGCGGCGGCGCGCGGGGTAGTGGGGAGGAAGCCGATGGTGATGCGCCGTTGCCGCGCCGCGTGCATAAACGCGGCGGTCAACGTCACGAGATCGGCCTCCGCACAGATCGGCTCACCGCCACAGAGCCAGACGCGACCATACCGCTGATAGGCGATCACCCCGTCAATGCCGGGCGCTGTGAAGTACGAGAAGGGCGGCGGCAGGAGCGTGACGTAGGCGTTCGTGTTGAAGCCATGGCGGAGAATAACGGCGCGCGCTTCCTCAAATGTGGCGTGTGCCGGTGCTCCCATACCGCTCCTGTCGCGCGCCCACCCGTCGCCGCAATCATTCACAGCAGTATACGACGTGCCCATCCCCTGCGTTCCCAATAACCATGCCACCGGGGAATTCCCCGGCGCGCATCCCGGCGCATCGCGCACATTACTCGCAGGCGGTTCGGGCGCGGTAGTACCACACTGAACCGTGGTCAGGCAGCACGGGTCACCTCCCGGAACCAGTCGGGTGGTCGTCCCCGCCGTTTCACTTGCGGGAGCGGTACGGGAAAGGTCAGCAGTTCGTGCATCGTCCAGCAATGATCGGTCAGTCCCGTTGCCTGCGCCAGGGTGGGGCGCCCAGGCTGCGGTGCGGCGTACAGAAGTTGTAGACGACTCCCATCAGCCCCCTCCCACCGTCCAAGGTAGTAAGGTGCCGCACCGTTGCCCGACTGCGGCGCACCAGCGGGGCAAGCCGAGCGCGGAAGGTCACGTTCAAGCGTTCGATGGACGCCGTGTTGACCACCGCTGTCGTCTTTCCCGGTGTCGCCGACAGCACCGCCGCCACTGCTGCCGCACTGCCGCGCACAATCCGTCGTTCCACGGCGCGCACCCGCCGCTTGGTGTACCGGTTGATCGCCTGCGCGATCAGCACGTCCTTCGGCAGGATGAGCGGCGGTCGTCCGCGTCCTCCCGTGCGTACTGCCTGCCGAAAGCGGCGCAACGCCTGACGCGGATAACTGCTTAACCCATCCGTACACAAGCGTACTGCCGCTCCACGCCCTGACCGAGTACCCGGCGGTCGATATGACGCATCTGCCCTTCCCGGACGGGGTGTTCGACCTCGTGGTGCATTCGGACACCCTCGAGCACGTCGAACATCCCGATCAGGGACTTGCGGAATGCTACCGCGTGCTCGCGCCCGGCGGCGCATGCGCCTTCACCGTGCCGATCATCGTGGGCCGCTTGACGATGCCCCGCGCGGGGATGCCCCCGAGTTACCACGGTGATGCGGCGCGCGACCGGGGTGATTACCTCGTGCAGACCGAATTCGGGAGCGACGCCTGGACACTGGTCATCCGCGCCGGCTTCGATGAATGCCGCATCTGCACGCTGGATTACCCGGCGGGGATCGCACTCGTCGGGGTCAAGCGCCCCTGAGGAGTAGACGGTAGACAGTAGTCAGTGGGATTTGGTCCCGTTCTGACTACCGTCTACCGTCTACTCGTTACACTGTCACGCCAAAGAGCGGCTCGCGCAGGAAGTAGAGCAGGAAGACCGCCGCGACGACGTACAGCGCCGGGTGAATTTTTCGCCACTCGCCCCGCACCAGCCGGAGCACGGTATACAGGAGGAAGCCTGCGCCGATGCCGTTCGTGATGCTGTACGTGAGCGGGATCAGCAGGATTGTCGCCAGCGCGGGCAGACCCATCACGAGATCGTTGAAGTCGATGCCACCCGCGACGTGCTCCCTGCCTCCCTCCCCGACGACGGTGTGCGGCGCGAGCACGCCGCTCATCAGGAAGCCGACGAGGATCAGCGCGGGTGCGGTCGCCTGCGTGGGGACGATGCCGATCAGCGGCCAGAAGGGCATCGCGAGGAGAAAGAGCACACCGGTCACGACCGCAGTCAGCCCGGTGCGCCCGCCGATGCCAACGCCCGCCGCCGACTCGATGTACGTTGTCGCGGAGGAGGACCCGGCCAGCCCCCCCGCCACCGCCGCGAGCGAGTCCACGAGGAGCGGCTTCTGCACGTCCGGGAACTCGCCCTTCTCATCCAGGTACCCCGCCATGCCGCCGACGCCGATCAGTGTGCCAACCATGTCGAAGAAGTCCGAGAGGAAGAGCGAGAGGACGACCAACCCCGCCGTCAGCAGGCCGAGTTTGGAGACGAAGCCGAAGGAGATATGGCCGACGGTGGAAAAGTCCGGCGTGGCGACCCAGCGGGAGGGCAGTTTGGCGATGCCGACATCCTTCCCGTCGACCAGCCAGAGCGTCCCGCCGTTCGCGTAATTGACGATCACCGCGAGCGCCGTCGCGCCGAGGATGCCCCAGAGTAGCGCCCCTCGGACCTTGCGCGCCATCAGCGTGACCGTCAGCAGCAGGCCGAGCACGGCGATGGCGAGGGGCCAGCCGACGAGTTTGCCCATCTGCAGCGGCGTCCCCTGCCCTGGCACGACGATACCCGCCTGCACGACGCCGATGAAGAGGATGAAGAAGCCGATGCCGACGGAGATTGCCCGCTTCAGGTCCGCAGGGATCGCGTCCATCACCGCTTTCCGCAGGCCAGTCACAACGAGGATCGTGATGATGATCCCCTGCGCGACGATCACGCCCATCGCCTCGTTGTACGTCAACTTCTGCGCGCCGACGAGTTGGAAGGCGACAACCGCGTTTAGCCCGAGGCCGGGCGCGAGCGCGAACGCGCGGTTCGTGTACAGCCCCATCGCGATGGAGAGCACCCCCGCGACGAGGCAGGTCGCGGTCGTGATGCCGGGGCGAAGCGATTGATCTGGCTGTGTCGTGAGCAGGATATTCGGGTTGACGAAGATGATGTACGCCATCACCATGAAGGTGGTCAGCCCCGCCAGCATCTCCGTGCCGACGCTGGTGTGCCACGCACTGAGCCGAAAAAGCCGCTCGCACAACGCCGTGACCGCCGATGGTCGCTCGTTTCCCGCCCGCCCCGCAACCCGACTTGCCATCGTCCCCTCCCCTTTTCGCCGACGTCTGTCGGCACGACGCACCACCACTCATGCCTGCCGACGCGCGTGGGAATCGAAAGGGCACGGCGCGTCAGCGATGAACCGTGTACTGGCGGACCTTCTCGCGGTCAAGCGCGACACCGAGGCCGGGAACGTCCGGCGCGCGAAGCAGTAGCCCCGTAGGCAGCAACGGCTCCGTCAGCACGGTGTCGGACAGGCGGGTCACAAACGAAGGCCAGGTAATCGCGGGGAGCGCGGTCGCGAGATGGGCCGCCGCCGCCGCGAGCACATCATAGTAGACCGCGACGGAGAGGTCGATACCGCCCGCCTCGGCGATGTGTGCGATCTTCAGCGCGCCGAGCAGACCGCCGTTCTTCGCGATCTTCAGGAACGCCGCCTGCGCCGCCGCCCGCTTGATGATGTCGATGACTGAGTCCGTCCCCTCGATGGACTCGTCCGCCATCACGGGCACGCGGAAGTGGCGCGCGAGGGCCGCGAGGTCATCGACCCGCGCGACGGGCTGCTCGATCATGCCAAGGCCGCCGATTCGCGCCATCGCGCCGAGCGCCACGAGCGCCTGGGCGAGCGAGTAGCCGCTGTTGCCGTCCACCTGAATCAGCGCGCGGTCGCCCGCCGCCTCGTACACGGCGCGGTAGCGGGCGAGATCGTCCGCGAGGCCCATGCCGATCTTCACTTTGAGCGCGGGGTAGGGCGTGGCGAGCAACTCGCGCGTCGCGCGGTGCATCGCCTCCGGCTCCCCGTGCGGCACCATCGCCATGAGCGCGATGCCCGCCCGCACCCGCCCGCCGAGCAATTGATAGACCGGGATGCCGAGCGCCTTCCCCTTCAGGTCCCACAGGGCGAGATCGACCGCGCCCCGCGTCGGGAGGTGGCCGGGGAGCGCCCGCCGCATCGTGCCGTGCAACCGCTCGATGTCGAGCGGCGATTGCCCGATCAGCGCCGGGGCGAGATAGGCGTCGATGTTCGTCTTGATGCCCGCCGCGCCGAAGTGGGGCGGATCGACCGGGGTCTGCCCGATGCCCGTCGTGCCGTCGTCGGTCTCCAGTTCCACCAGCACGGTCGTCGCGTCGTCGCGACTGCCGTACGCCGTCGCGAGCGTTGTCGTGCGGGGGATGGAGATCACCGTCGTCGTCACGCGCGCGATCTTCACGGGATAGTTCTCTCCTCGTAGCGAAGGACAAGGATAAGGACATGGAAGGCCGATACGATCATCTGGTGGCACGTTTCGCGGGGATGTCCGTGGCGTCCAAGATGCGTGCGGCGTCGGCAGTCACGGTCACGGTGTGAGTCGCCGCGCCCTGACGGAACGGCGCATTCGGTACCGCTGCGAGCGCCACCGTCAGTTGCTCCATGAGCGGGCGCGTTGGGGGCTGGCACGGGTAACGCGGCGGTGGGTGTTGGGGCGCGACGGGGATCGGTGGTGCGGTCGCAGGCTTTGGGGAACCGACGAGCGCGAATGCCGGAGGAGCCGCAGCGACCTCGACGGATTGCCGCAAACCGGTGAGACGGTTAATCCACGCCCACACACTCGCTGAGCCGATGAGCGCGAGTGTCGCGGCCGCACCAGGAAACCGCCGTCCGAGCCGTCCGAACATATCCGCACCCTCCCCCGTATCGCGCGTAGTATAAGGAGGAATGGAGTGTACGTCCACTCATACCAAGAGGCTTTCGGGAATAAGGTTGCCACTTTCTGACGCTATACTCTCGTACCCGCCGATTGCATTATCATCGCGCGGTATCGTTTGGCCTTGCTCGGTCATCGTCTTCTTGAGCGGAGGAAGCCCGATGGTAATGACTCGCCCTGTCCCCTCAGCCCCATTGCACACTCCGCCGACCCGTGATACTGACACGAATGCCGCCGCAATCACGCGCGCTATTTTGCAACGGTTATTTGGGGCATCGCCGCCGGAGCGCGTCACCTTCCGTCTCTGGGATGGCACGATCTGGCCCGATTATGCGCCGGAGAACGCCGCCGCAACCATCATTCTCAACCACCCCGGCGCGCTGCGGCGGATGTTCCTCCCGCCGACGGAACGGGCGGTCGGTGAGGCGTTCATCTTCGGCGACTTCGACATCGTCGGTGACATCGAGGCCGCGTGCGAACTGAACGACATCGTCGGCGCGATGCCCCGCACCCCGAAGACGACGCTGGAATTCCTGAAACTCCTCCGGCAGCTCCCTAAGGCTGACTCCGCACCCTCAACCGCGCGCGGTGCGGCGCGTCTGGGCGGTCGTGCCCACACCCGACAGCGGGATCGCCAGGCAATCCGCTACCACTACGATGTCTCGAACACCTTTTATGGCCTCTGGTTGGACCGACGGATGACGTACTCCTGCGCGTATTTCGAGACGGGGGCGGAGGACCTCGACGCCGCACAGGAGGCGAAGTACGACCTGATCTGTCGCAAACTGCGCCTCCGGCCCGGCGAGCGATTGCTCGACATTGGCTGCGGGTGGGGCGGTCTCGTCCTCTTCGCCGCCGAGCAGTATGGCGTTGACGCGACTGGTGTGACGATCAGCGCCCAGCAGGCGGCGATGGCGGGCGAGCGGATCGCGCGGGCGGGCCTCACGGAACGTGCCCGGATCGTGCTGGATGACTACCGCAACCTGCCCGCCGGTGTGCAGTACGACAAGGTTGTCAGCGTCGGGATGTTCGAGCACGTCGGGCGCGCGCGGCTGCCGGAGTATTTCTCCGTCGCGCACCAGCTGTTGAAGAGTGGGGGTCTCTTTCTGAATCACGGGATCGCGCAGCAGCACGACTTCCCGCCCCCCGTCCTCGGGCGACTGAGCCGGACGCTGGATGCTCGAAAATCTTTCATTTGGAATTACGTTTTCCCAGATGGCGAGTTGATACCGATCAGCGAATCGCTCGGTGTGGCCGAACGTGCCGGGTGGGAAGTGCGCGATGTCGAGAGCCTGCGCGAGCACTACGCGCGCACACTCCGTTACTGGGTCACCCGGCTTGAGGCGAACGAGGAGGCGGCGAAGGACAGCGTTGGCGAGGAGACCTTCCGCGTCTGGCGCCTCTACATGGCGGGGTGCGCGTACAGCTTCGCGCACGAGCGAGTCAGCATCTATCAGGCGCTCCTTGCGAAGCCGGATGCGCGCGGCAATGTGCACATCCCCCCAACGCGGCGGGACATCTACGAGCGGAGTGGCCGCACGTAACGTCGTTCCTGACCAGCAGAACCGTCCCTTCCCCTCTCCATCGCCGCCGTGATCTTGACGTATCGAAGCATTCGGGCGATGGAGAGGGGAAGGGGGTGAGGAAGAGCGATCGGTGCGAACTTGTATTCCCTGCTGATCCCCGCGTTGCATCAGTGCGCGCGAATCGCCCGCGCCAGCGCATCGAGAACCGACCTGAGCGCCTGCGCGGTCGTGAGGTCTGTCACTGCACCGTTGGCATCCATCTTTGTGCGGACGAGCGGGACGGTCAGCGTGCCCCCATCCGCGATCTTCGCGTTCACGGCAGTCAGCGTCAGGAGCAGCGATGCGTACGCCCGCTCCCCGCCCGTGGGGTACGGGGACGCGCCGATCGCCGCCACCGGCTTGTTGACGAATTCGCCCGAGGAGACGATCCAGTCGAATGCGTTCTTCAGGGAACCCGGCATCCCGTACGCATACTCCGGCGTGCAGATGAGCACGCCATCCGCCTCCCGGAGCAGCGCGCGCAGGCTCGCGACGGGCGCGGGCGGGTCGTCGCTATCGCGGTCGGGGCTGAAATGCGGGAGGTCGGACAAGCCGTCATAGAGGGTGAACTCCATGCCCGCGTCCTCCGGGGCGAGCGCCATCGTCGCGCGCACAAGGGTCGTGATCGTCCCACGGGACTGAAGGCTGCCGGAGATTGCCAGGATTCGCACGGGACATCCCCTTTCGTTCATCTGCGTCCACGGAATAAACAGCGCCGCGCGGGCGTCGGAAGAACGGCACGGCAATTCGTGCAACAAAAAGGAGAAGCCCCTATGCCCACCGTCACCGACCCGAATGCGCCGCGCGCCACCTTCGACCCCGCCAGCACGCCCGGCCAGCAGATCTACCACCTGATAAACAGCATCGTCGCGCCGCGCCCGATCGCGTGGGTGAGCACGCGGAGCGCGGCGGGCATCGCCAATGTCGCGCCGCACTCGTACTGCATGATCGTCTGCGCCGCGCCGCCGATCATTGCCTTCTCCTCCAGCGGCACGAAGGACACGCTGCGGAACATCCGCGCGACGGGTGCGTTCGTCTTCAATCAGGTGCCGGAGGCGCTCGCGGAGGAGATGAACCTTTCCGCCGCCGATTTCCCGCCGGGGACGAGCGAGTTCGACTGGGCCGGGCTGACGGCGGTGCCGGGGATGGCCGTCGATGCGCCACGCGTGGGGGAATCACCCGCCGCGCTGGAGTGCAAACTGCTCGACATTCAGGAGTGGGGCCGGGAGCCGTCGCATCTCATCATCGGCGAGGTCGTGCACATCGCGGTGGACCCGGCGTTCCTGACCGATGGCATCGTCGATTACACCCGCACGCGCCCCGTCGGTCGCACCGCCCGCACGGGCTACAGCGCCACGCGGGAGTTCTTCGCGATGCCCCGCCCAACCTATCGCGGCCTGCTCGACGCGGGGGCGACGCCGAAGACCAGGGGGGATTGAACCACAAAGGCACAGAAGGCACGGAGAAAACACATAGAGAGAAACAAGAGGATTTCTTTTCCTCTTTATTCCCCCGCTGTGTCCTCTGTGCCCCTGTGGTTCAATCCCCGTTTCCCTAATCCGGGAGAGCAGCGAGGAGGCGGTCGATTTCCTCCTCGGTATTGTAGAAGTTCGGAGAGGCACGCAGACCGAGAGGCCGCAGCGCGACGATGATCCCCTCGTCCTCCAACTGCTGCACCATCGCCGTGTCCCGCTCCTTGCTGCCGAGCGTGAAGGCGATGATTGCGGAGCGGTGCGCGGGGTCCGGCGAGCTGACAATCTCGACACTCTCCTTGCGCCGCAGCCCGTTGTACAGGCGCTCCGCGAGCGCGCTGCCCCGCTCCTCGATCGTGTCGATGCCGACCTCCTCGATCAGCCCGAGCGAGGTGGCGAGCGCGGCCCAACCGATCCGATTCCCGCCGCCCGCGTGGTAGCGCGCTGCCCCCGGCTTCCACTGCAACTGCCCATCGAACCCGTCCACCGCGCTATCGACCGACTGCGAGCCGATGAAGGTGGGCGCAATCCGGTCCACCGCGTCGGGCGCGACGTAGAGCGCGGCGACGCCGAAGCCGGAGAGGAGCCACTTGTAACCGTGCGTCGCCATCGCGGAGACGCGCGCCGCCCTCACGTCGAGCCGCCGCGCGCCGATGATCTGGATGCCGTCCACGATGAGCAGGCACCCCCGCTCCGCGCACCGCCGCCCGAGCGTCGCGAGGTCCGCGCGGTAACCCGTATCCCACATGATCGCGCTGCATGCCACGGCGCGCGTGCGGCCATCGACGTGCGCCATGATCTCATCGACCGACGGCCCCGCCCCGGTGAAGGGCGCGAACCGCACCTCGACGCCGCGCTCCTTCAGGTGGAACCAGGTGTACGAGAGCGACGGGAACTCCCGCTGCGGCACGACGACATTGTCCCCCTCCCGCCACGCGATGCCCTGCGCGCAGATGTTCATGCCGTGCGTCGTGTTGCTCGTGAAGACGATGTCGCCCATGTCCGCCCCGATCAGCCGTGCAAGCCCTTCCCGCGCGATCTGCTCGTACGGCGGCTGCTCTGTCGCGCGCTTTGTGTGCGGCACCTGGCAGGTCTCGGCGGCATCCTTCACTGCCTGCACCGTACGGGTTGGCCACGGCCCCTGCGACGCTCCATTGAGGTAGACACACTCCCGGACAATCGGGAACTCCCGCTCGCGCACCTCGCGCAGCGATGTGGCAACATCCACGGCACTCATGACGGCCTCCCTTTCTCGCAACTGGCATTCGCCATCCCTCGGTACTCGGATACTCGCGCTGTGTCGGCATTCTATCGCAAAGATCGCCCCGATAATTTCCGAGGGGAAGCGGCGATTCTGCGGTACTATACGCGCCGTGTGGTCCGATCATTGGAGCGAAGGGAGCGTAACGACGTGAAGATCGAGCAGAAATTGAAGGACCTCGGGCTGGAAATGCCGAACAACCCGCCGAACCCGGCGGCGAAAATCCTGATGTATCGGCGCGCGGGCAACATCGTCTACCTCTCCGGCCACGGCCCCTCGCGCGGCGGGAAGAACCAGTACATCGGCAAGCTCGGGCAGGAGTTCACGGCGCAGGAGGGGTACGAGGCCGCGAAACTGACGATGCTCAACCTGCTGGAGTCGCTCCAGAAGTGCATCGGCGATCTGGACAAGGTGACGCAGATTGTGAAGTTGCTCGGCCTCGTCAACTCCACACTCGACTTCACCGATCAGCCCGCCGTCATCAACGGCGCGACCGAACTGCTGATCGACCTGTACGGCGACGCGGGTCGGCACGCGCGCTCCGCCGTCGGCATGACGCAACTCCCCGGCGGCATGGCCGTCGAGATCGAGATGATCGTCGAGGTCTCGGACTAACCAGAGGCTAACCGGGGAGTGAACCACCGAGGCACAGAGAGCATGGAGACCGGAGACGGCGAAGAAAGAGATTTCGGGTTTCTTTGTTTCTCTTTGTATTGCTCTGTGCTGTCTGTGCCTCGGTGGCTCAATCCGTATCCGTGTATCATGCTCCGAGCGGCAGTAAGGTGCAAACCGGATGGGGTGAGCGAGCATGGCAACATTCTTTCCGAGCGATTTTGTCTGGGGTACGGCGACATCGGCCTACCAGACGGAGGGTGCGACTCGCACCGATGGACGAGGCGAGACGATCTGGGATCGCTTCACGCACACACCGGGAAAGATGCGCGATGGCAGCACCGGCGATGTGGCGTGCGACTCGTACCACCGCTATCACGATGATATCGACCTCATGCGGCGCATCGGCACGAATGCGTACCGCTTCTCCGTCGCGTGGTCGCGCATCTACCCGGATGGGTACGGGCGGCTGAACGGGGCGGGCCTCGACCACTACGAGCGCGTCGTCGATGCGCTGCTCGCGGCGAATATCACGCCGTACCTCACGCTCTACCACGGCGATCTGCCGCAGGCGATGCAGGATCGGGGCGGGTGGGCGAACCGCGACACCGTCTCCGCCTTCATGGAGTACGCGGACACCCTCTCCCGCCGTATCGGCGACCGCGTCACGCACTGGGTGACGCACAACGAACCCTGGCACGTCGCGTATCACGGCCATATCACGGGGGAGAGTGCGCCCGGCCTGCACAACTGGCGCACGGGGATGCAGGTCGCGCACCACCTCCTGCTCTCGCACGGCGAGGCGGTGCCCATCCTCCGCGCCAACGGCGGTGCGACGACGCAGATCGGCATCGCCATCGGCGTGACGCCCTGCTACCCCGCGACGGATCGCGAGGCGGATCTGGCCGCCGCCGTCCGGCACGACGGGTTCGTCAATCGCTGGTTCCTCAACGCCCTCGTTCGCGGTGCGTACCCCGACGACACCCTCGACCTGCTCGCGGCGGACGCGCCGGACGCGGCGACGGCGGATATGGCGAAGATCGCCGCGCCCATCGACTTTCTCGGCGTCAACTACGCCGCCCCCGCGATCATCCGCGACGATGTCGCCGCGCCATTCATGGCGGCGCGCCTACGACCAGAGGAGGTGCAGGGGGCGTATCCCGACGGGCTGTACGACGCCCTGACCCGCGTGCACCGGGACTACGCGCCGACGAGCGTCGTCATCGCGGGCAACGGTGCGCCCGACAACACCGCGCCGGACAAGGACGGTGTCATCCACGACCGCACCCGGCTCGACTACCTCCGCGCTCACTTCCCGCAGATGCTCCGCGCTATCGACGCGGGTGTGCCGCTCCGGGGCTACTTCCTCTGGACCCTGATGGACTGCTTCGCCTTCCCCGATGGCTACAGTACCCGTTTCGGCATCGCCTACACCGATTTCAGCACCCAGACGCGCACCCTGAAGGAGAGCGGGCACTGGTACGCCCGCGTCATCGCGGAGGGCGAAGTCCGGGATGCATAGCGCACATGCTGATAGGGTCAGCTGGATGCTTCTACAAGTGCCGCAGGTTTAACGTCCCTCGCCATCCCTGAGACAGGGCGTGATGACACGTCAGGTGACGCTGAAGCCGCCATCGATGGTGAGCGTCGTGCCGGTCATCCACGCGGATTCGTCGGAGGCGAGGAAGACCGCCGCGCCGACCATGTCCTCCGGCTGTCCGGCGCGACCGAGCGGGATGCGGCTCACGCGAGCGGCGAGCGCGTCCGGCGTGCGGAAGATGCGCGTCGTCAGGTTCGTCTCCACCAACCCCGGCGCGATGGCGTTGACGCGGATGCCGTGCGGTGCAAGTTCGAGCGCCATGCCGCGCACGAGCATCGTCACGCCCGCCTTCGCCGCCTGGTAGTGGACAAGTTCGGGCTGCGCGCTGTGGGCGCTCACCGATGAGGTCATCATGATGCTCCCGCCCGCGCCATCCCGCACCATCCGCCGCGCCGCCGCCTGCCCGACGAGGAACGGCCCTTTAAGGTCGGTGTCCACTACCCAGTCCCACATCGCCTCGTCGATCTCCAGGAAGGGGACGCGGCGGTGCGTGCCCGCGTTGCAGACGACGATGGAGAGCGGGCCGAGCGCGGCGGCGTCCTCCATCATCTGCGCGACCGCGCCCGCATCGGCGATGTCCGCCTGCACGACGTGCGCCCGCCGCCCCATGCCGCGTATCTCTTCCGCGATCTCCTCGGCTTCGTTCTTCCGCGTTCGGTAGTGGACGATCACGTCCGCCCCTTCCCGCGCGAAACCGAGCGCGATTGCCTCGCCGATACCGCTCGATGCCCCCGTGACCAGTGCAAATCGCCCCGCGAGCCGTCCCTCTGCCATTGTGCGCCTCCTTCTCAACGATAAGAAACGTATTGAACCACATCTGCCCAGAGGGCACCCGACGGAGAACATAGAGAATGGCGAAGAGGAAGAACGGACGGTAAAAAGGGGTGTGATGAGCCTATCGTGTTTCTCAGCGATGCGGCATAGAATATACAAACTTGTATCGGAAGGGGACGTATGTCTGCGGCACGGTTGTTGATCCTCGGCGTTCTGCAATACAAATCGCCCGCGCATGGCTACGATATCCGGCGCGAACTGGAGTCGTGGCGCGCCGAGGCATGGGCGCAGATCGCCTATGGTTCGATCTACTTCGCGCTCAACAAGATGGCGGAGGAGAGGCTGGTTGAGGCCGTGAGCACCGATCAAGTCGGCAAACGACCCGCACGGACGCTGTATGCGATTACCGAGGAAGGCGCACACGAGTTTCAGCGGCTGCTGCGCGAGTACTGGTGGGAACGCAAGCCGGTGATCGACCCGTTTCAGGTTGCGATCACGTTCATGAATAAGATGCCGCACGACGAGTTGCTGGCGGCGTTGCGGACGCGCGCGGATATCCTCCGCGCCACGCTCAACGGGTTCCGGCAGGCGAATTGGCCGGACATCGAGCGGATGGGCGCCCCGCGCCACATCGCGGAGAATTTTCATCTCTCCATTGCCCATATGGAAGCTGAATTGCACTGGATCGAAGGCGCAATTGGCAAGGTCGAGCGCGGCGAATTGCCATAACGTAGCGCACGCCAGCGTGGCACATCACTTGACGAAGTGTATTCAATCTTGTATATTCGACGTTGTGAAGTGCGCTCACGGTATCGGTATTGACGGGACGGACAGAAAGGGACGGCACTGATGGCGCGGACAACACTTTTCCCCACTCCCGCGCGCGTTGTGGACCCGGTGGCCGCGACGCACGCCGACACGATCATGGCAGTCGAGGCCTTGGAGAAGCAGTATCCGAGCAGGCCCGTCAAGGCGGTGGACGGCATCGACTTCACCGTGCGGCGCGGCGAGGTCTTCGGATTGCTCGGCCCGAATGGCGCAGGCAAGACGACGACCATCGGCGTGCTCACCACGCGCGTGCTGCCGACGGGTGGCCACGCCTTCGTCTCCGGCGTCAATGTCGTTGTGGACCCGGTCGCGGTGAAGCCGCACATCGCCGTCGTGCCGCAGCAGAACAACCTCGATCGCTCGCTGACTGCCATCGAGAACCTGACGTTCCACGCCGCGTACTTCGGCTTCGGGCGGCAGGAGCGACAGGAGCGGGCGACGAATCTGCTGAAGCAGTTCGGCCTCGGCGACCGCGCGAACGACAAGGTGGATCGCTACAGCGGCGGCATGGCGGAACGCCTCCTGATCGCCCGCGCGCTGATGCACGCGCCGGACATCCTCTTCCTCGACGAGCCGACGACGGGGCTGGACCCGCAGGCGCGCCTCTTCCTCTGGGAGACGATTGAGACGCTGAATCGCAACGGCCTGACCGTGCTCCTAACGACGCACGACATGGAGGAGGCGGAGAAGCTCTGCCATCGCGTGGCGATCATGGATCACGGCAAGATTCTCGCGCTCGACACGCCGCAGAATCTTCGCCGCCTTGTGCCCGCCGGAACGCGCGTCGAACTGCGGGTGCGCGAGCAGCCCGAATCGCCGCTCGCGGACGCGACCAAGGCGACGATCCTCGCGACGGTGCAGGCGCTCCCCGGCGTCACGGCGGCGGAGTGGACGACAGCGCGACCACAGGCGAGCGCGGGCGCGGGCGGCCCGCCACCGTGGGTCGCGGCGATGATGGGCGGCGGTCGCGGCAAGGGCGGGCCGGGCGGCCCCGGTGGCGACGCGCCCGGCATGACGCCGCTGGCCCCGCCTGCCGGGTCGGAGGAACCGATGCTCCGGCTCTACGCCGAGCGTGCCGGCGAACTGGCGGTGCGGGCGGCGCAGGTCGTCCTCGACGCGGGGCTGGAACTATCGGATTTGCACCTCGCCGCGCCGAGCCTCGAAGATGTCTTCATCCATCTCACCGGGAAGGGGTTGCGCGATTGAATACGAACACGAACACCATCACCCTCGCGCCGGGCCACGCGCCCGCCGCGATGCCGAACCGCACGCGGATGGTCGCCACCGCCTTCCTCAACCTGCTCTGGCGCGACATCTGGGTGACGCTGCGCGAGTGGCCCGCCTTTCTCGCGCAGACCTTCATGCAGCCGCTCTTCTTCCTCTTCATCTTCGGCAAGGTGCTGCCGAAGATCGGCGCGGCGCAGGGGGGCTACAGCGTCCTCCTGCTGCCCGGCATCATCGGCCTGACGACGATGCTGACGGCGATGCAGGCCGTCTCGCTCCCACTGACGCTTGAGTTCGGCTTCACGAAGGAGATCGAGGACCGTCTGCTCTCGCCGCTGCCCGTCTGGATGGTAGCGGTGCAGAAGATGGTCTTCGCCGCCGTCCGTGGCCTCGTCGCGGGCGTGATGATCTTCCCGCTCGGGCGGCTGATCCTCGGTGGCGCGTTCACGGTGAGCACCGGCCATCTCGGCCTACTCGCGCTGGTGGCGCTGCTCGGCGCGCTCGGTGGCGCGGCGGTAGGGTTGACCCTCGGCACCTTCGTCCAGCCGAGCCAGATCGGCCTGATGTTCTCGCTGATCCTGACGCCGCTCCTCTTCACGGGCTGCGTCTACTACCCGTGGTCGGGCCTCGGCACGCTGCGCTGGTTCCAGGTCGTCACCTGCTTCAGCCCATTGACCTACGCGAGCGAGGGTTTCCGCGCCGCGCTCGTCCCGCAGACGCCGCACATGGGCGTCGGCTACATGCTGCTCGGTCAGGTCTTCTTCCTCGTCCTCTTCACCATCCTCGGCGTGCGCGGCTTCCTCCGCAAAGCGATCGACTGAAACGGGGAACCGGGAACGGGAATTTAACTACAGAGGCACAGAGGGCACAGAGGGCACAGAGAAAACACAAGAGGGTTGTGCCCAGAATCTTCTGTAAATAGATCGCCGCTTTGACAGGTGGCCATCGTCCTCCACGATCGGTAGTGGCAACTGACCGGATCGAAGGAGGAACACGATGGCCTACAAACAGCGTACCGG
>JAABUS010000297.1_pt1 | contig 126967 bp, 115 predicted proteins | sample 5560161 | NCBI WGS metagenome assembly JAABUS01 (sample SAMN10711885, study PRJNA513376) | rock metagenome | isolation source: Antarctica rocks | place: Antarctica: Victoria Land, Trio Nunatak nord | collected 2016-01-04 | reverse complement strand
ACAAAGCGTGCGTAGATGACATGGTGCGCTCCTTTGATGGGGTTTTTCGCCTGAGAGACGAAAATCTTACCAAAGAAGCGCGCTTCCACGTCTACCACTGCTGGTCACCGAGAATGCATAAGCCCTGGGATGTCAGACACACATGCTTGACTTTGCCCAAGGTAGTCCGTAGAGTGGTCATGGCATCAGTAAGGATGCCGTCACGATTCGGTACGAGAGGGTACGCCATGAGCAGCAACGTGCTCAGCAGCATCAGCAACACGGTGGACCGGCGAAAGCCGTGCGCCGCATTTGCTGATGGCGGCAGTGTGCCCATCTGGATCGTGCCTCACACTTAAGTCCTTCTCCCCAAAGCACGACACCAGACCCGTGGGCACCACGAGGCTCACGGGATATTTGCGCCTGCCCGTGTGCGCTCGCCAGCAATATCAGAGGCGTTCGCGGAAGGGGTTTTTGGCATGTGGCAGGTACTTTGTAACGTGGCGCAGGTTTTGTTGCCGCGACGCCACGTCGTGAATGGTGAATGAGCCGACACGGCACCCCTGGGCATCGCGACATGCGTTCTTCCGTCTCTTTTCTGTCCAATCACCTGCCGTTCGCAGCGAGATGAGGAGTTTCCCCTTGCACCCTTTTCGGGTATTGAACCGCTACTGGCGGTTGTTATCCCACTATCTGCGGCCTCAGGGGCTGCGGATGGGCCTGCTGGCGGTGATCCTGTGCGGCACCATCGGTGTGCAGGTGGTCACGCCGCTGGTGGCGAGCCACTTCATCGACCGGGCCACCGCCGGCGGGGCGCTGCGCGATCTGATCTTCCTGGCGCTGCTGACCATGGGCCTGGCCCTCGCGGGGCAGGGCGCGGCGGTCGCCGAAACTTTCGTGGCCGAAAATGTGAGCTGGGCGGCCACGAACGCGCTGCGCGCCGACCTTGTCGCCCACCTGCTGCGGCTGGATGCCACGTTTCACACGGCCCGCACACCGGGCGAGTTGATCGAGCGGGTTGACGGCGACGTGACCACCTTGGCCCGCTTCTTCTCCCGGTTCGTGGTCTATGTGCTCGGCAACGGCCTCCTGATGGTCGGTGTGCTCGGGCTGCTCATCCATGTGGACTGGCGGGTCGGCGTGGGGTTGAGCGCCTTCGTCGCGCTGGCTGTGGTGGCCATGCTGTATATCCGCGCCCGTGCCACGCCCTACTCGGTGGCGGAGCGTCAGGCCAGCGCCGTTTTCTACGGCTTCCTCGGCGAATACCTCTCCGGCTTGGAGGATATCCGCTCCAGCGGGGCGGGCGCGTTTGTGCTGCGCCGCTGCGCCGAGGAGATGCGGTCATGGCTGGTCGTGACGCGTCAGGCGGGGATCCGGGGCTACGCGATGAGCGTCAGCACCCAAGTCCTCTTTGCCCTCGGCACGGCCGTCGCCTTCGGACTGAGCGCCATGCTGTTCAAGGACGGCACGCTGACCATCGGCACCGTCTATCTGATCTTCCGCTACACCGAGATGCTGCGCCAGCCGACCGAGCAGATTCGCAACGAGGTGCAGGACCTGCAACGGGCGGACGCCAGCGTGGGCCGTGTCGAGGCGTTATTGCGTACGACGCCACGTCTCGTTGACGGCCCCGGCGTCGCGCTGCCACCGGGGCCGCTCGCCGTGGAGCTGGACGGAGTCTCATTCGGCTATGCGGTGGACACCTTGGCCTTGCGCGGCGTCAGCGTGCGCGTTGAGCCGGGCCGCGTGCTGGGGGTGGTGGGGCGCACCGGCAGCGGCAAGACGACGCTAACGCGGCTCCTCCCGCGCTTCTACGATCCACTGGACGGTGTGGTGCGCTTGGGGGGCGTGGACCTGCGATCGGTCCGCCTCGCGGCGGTGCGCGCGCGCATCGGCTTGGTCACCCAGGAAGTCCATCTCTTCAATGCCAGCGTGCGCGACAACCTCACCCTCTTCGACGACGGCGTGCCGGATGACCGGATTCGTGCCGTGCTGGACACGCTCGGCCTCGCCGATTGGCTTCGGGAGTTGCCGCGCGGGCTGGACACCCCATTGGGACCCGGCGGCACCGGACTCTCGGCGGGGCAGGCCCAAGTGCTGGCCTGCGCGCGCATCTTCCTGCGCGACCCGGATGTGGTGATCCTGGACGAGGCCTCCTCGCGCCTCGATCCGGCGACGGAGCGGCTGGTGCATACGGCGCTGGGTCGGCTGCTCGATGGCCGCACCGGCATCATCGTGGCGCACCGGCTGGCGACGATGGCATACGCCGACGACATCCTCGTCCTGGAGGACGGTCGGGTGCGCGAGCACGGGCCGCGCCTCGCCCTCGCCGCCGATCCCACCTCGCGTTTCGCTGGGTTGCTGCGGGTCGCGGCGGAGGAGGTCGCATGAAGACGCTCCCGACGTGGCGCTACATCGCACGCTTGGCACGCTATGCGCCCCAGCTCTATCTGCCCCACGCGGCGCTGTGGAGCGTGGTCCACGCATCGCCGCTGCTGCTGGGGCTGATCGCCCGCTCCTTCTTCGATGCGCTGACCGGGGATGCACGTTTGCCCGTGAGTACGGTGGGGCTGATCGTGTTGTACGTGATAGTCGCCGTGAGCCGCGGACTCCTGTATCTCATCGCTGGCATCTTCGAAATTCTCTGCCGGTTCACGATGAGTGGGCTGTTGCGCCGCAACCTGCTGCGGCATGTCCTGGAGCGGCCGGGCGCGGATGCGCTGCCCTTCTCCATCGGCGAGATCATCAGCCGCTTTCGCGACGATGCCCACGAGCCTGAGGACAACCTCGATTGGACCAGCGACATTCTCGGCACGGGTTTGTTCGCCGTGGGAGCCTTCCTCATCCTGCTGCATGTCAATGTCCGCATGACACTGGTCACCATCCTGCCGCTGCTCGTCGTCGTGGCAGTCGCGCGGCGGGCCAGCGATGCACTGGGCCGCTACCGTGCGGTCAGTAGCCAAGCCACCAGCCATGTCACCGGGGCCATCGGCGATCTCCTCACGGCGGTGCAGACGGTGCAGGCCGCCGGTGCCGAGGAGCGGACCGTGGCCCACTTCCGACGGCTGAACGAGCAGCGCCGTACCGCCATGCTCATCGATCGCGTGGCGACGCAGGCGCTGGGGGCGATCACGGCCAACACGGTGAGTATCGGCACGGGCCTGATTATGCTGCTGGCCGCCGGGAGCCTGCGCGACGGCAGCCTAACGGTGGGCGATTTCGTCCTCTTCGTCTCGTATTTCGGCTTCATCGCCGAGTTCACCGACGGTCTTGGCCGGTTCTTGGCCCAGTATCGGCAGACCGGGGTTTCGTTCGCGCGTATGTGTGCCTTGCTTGGCGGCGCGTCGCCCGCCGCGCTGGTGGCGCCCACCCCGCTGCACCTGCGCGGACCCCTGCCCACCGTGCCGCTGCCAGCGCGCAGCCCGAGCGACCGGTTGGTCCTCATGGAGGCGCGGGGGCTGACCTACCGCCACCCACAGTCGGGGCGCGGTATCGCCGCCGTGGACCTGCGCCTACCGCGCGACACCCTGACGGTGGTGACGGGGCGCGTCGGCGCGGGCAAGACGACGCTTCTGCGTGCCCTCCTGGGCTTGCTCCCTCCGGAGGCGGGCGAGATTCGGTGGAACGGCCACATCGTGAACGACGCGGCCTCCTTTCTTGTGCCGCCCCGCGCAGCGTACACGGCGCAGGTGCCACGCCTGTTCAGCGAGACGCTCAAGCAGAACATCCTCCTGGGGCTACCCGACGACCCTGCGGCCCTGGCCGCCGCCGTGCGGGGCGCCGTTCTGGAGCGCGACGTGCAGGCGCTGGAGGTGGGGTTGGAGACGCCGGTAGGCACTCGCGGCGTCAAGCTCTCCGGTGGCCAGGTACAGCGCGCGGCGGCGGCGCGCATGTTGGTGCGCGGCGCTGAGTTGCTGGTGATCGACGACCTCTCCAGCGCGCTGGACGGCGAGACGGAGCGTCTGTTGTGGGAGCGTCTGTTCACCGGCGGCAGTGTGACGTGCCTGGCTGTCTCGCACCGCCGCGCCGCGCTGCGCCGCGCCGACCACATCGTCGTGTTGAAGGAGGGCCACGTCGAAGCCCAAGGCACGCTCGCCTTCTTGCTGGCGAGTTGCGCGGAGATGCGATCCCTGTGGCATGCCGCTGACGATCCTGTTACCCTGGTGTAACGCCTGGCAAGAGGGTGGTCTGTCGCAACGAGGACGCGCCTCACGACGCTGAGGGGGCGATGACGGATGTGCTGGCCGGCTGGCTCATCCTGCTGCTCGGCAGCCTGGTGATCGATGTGATCGAGACGTAGTGGGTGACCGAACTGCTGTGCCACCCGGCACGGACAAGCGCCTTGGATACGGTGCCCGACGTGTTGCTGATCGTGTATGCGGTGGGCTACCACGCGCATGGAAACCGCATGTGTTCTGGCTTCGTCTGATGCAATGTGTGTGAGAGATTACCGCGCCATGCCGCGTTTCGCGTTGACAGGTGGGGGCGCGTCCGTATACTTACCGCCATCAGAGATGTGGGGAGTGATGGTGGTGGGGAACGCGCGGGATGCGCGCTCCAGGAATCAGGGAGGCGGGGAGGCGATGGGACCACACGCGGGAATCTCGGCGCGGGGGCGGTGCGTTTCCGCATGCGTGCTTGGACTGTTAGGCATCGGCTTCATTCTGACCGCCTGCGGGCGCATTCCCGAGTCTGAAGCCGCGAAAAGCCGCCTGCCGACCGAGACGCCAACTGCGGCGCCCGGCTCGAAGATTTCCGCGAGTAGCGGCTTCACGCTCGCGGAGACCCCGACCGGCAACGCCGCGACCGGACAGAACGTCTATGTGCGTAGTTGCCAGGCGTGCCATGGTGCCGGCGGGGTGGCGAATGACGCATCGCAGCAGACATTGATCGGCAAGGACGGTGAGATCGTCAAGAAGCAGTTGGATACGACGGATAAGTTCGTGAACTCATTCGGCCAGGCCGCCCCGCACGCCGGGTTCAAGGACGACCCGAACCAGAACCTGACGCCGCCGCGCCTTGGCAACGTCTATGCCTATTTGATCGCTCAGATGAGTGGTGGGTAGTCCCGCCGCTCCGTAGTCGGTAAACGGTGGTGGGTGTGGTGTGGCGCGCGATTGAGGTGCCCCGCCGACCGTTCGCCACCGACCGCTCGGAAGGAACGCGATGCAACGGCGGTCTGGCCGACACCGTGCGGCACCCGTGGCGCTCCCAATGGAATCGGAATCGAACCCCGCGATCACGCTCCCGGTCGTACTCGTGTCGGAGGCGGTACTGCTGCCGCAACTCTCCGCGCCGCTCCCGCTGGACGATGACCGGGCGGAGGCGGCGATTGCCCGCGCCCTCGATCGCGATCGCCGCATCCTGATCCTCGTCGAACGCGCCGCGCCGGAGACGCCAACCGAATGGATCGATCAACTCTTCGTGCCGAATGACGCGCCGGAGGGCGACGCGGCGACCGACCGCAGCGAGCGGCGCGACGGGCCGGCCCGCGCGACCATCGGGGTCATCGCGGAGTTGCTGCAACCGATCCGGCGGTACGGGCAGCAGCAGTACCTCGTGCAGGGCGTCTGCCGCGGCGTCGTCGAGAGCGTTGTCCGCGAGCGTCCGTACATGCTCGCATGGGTGCGGGAGCAGCACGACACCGGGACGCAAGGGGTCGAGGCCGAGGCGATGATGAGCGCGGTGGTCGCGCTCGTCGAGCGGTACATCGCGCTCCTGCCAAACATTCCCGATGAGGTGACGGAGATGGTGCGCTCGATCACTGCGCCCGGCCACCTCGCGGACATGGTCGCCTCCTCGCCGGAGTTCACACCGTCGCAGCGGCAGCGCGTCATCGAAGCGCTCGACCCGCTCGGTCGCCTGACGCAGGTGCACGGCATGCTCGCGGAGAAACTGGACGTGCTCGACCTCCGCACCAAGATCGAATCCGACGCGCAGGCGAGCCTCGACCACTCGCAGCGCGAGTATTATCTGCGCGAGCAGATGCGCGCGATTCGGCGCGAGCTGGGCGAGGGCGGCGAGGAGTTTCTGGCGGACGACATCCGCGAGCGGATCGTGGCGGCGCAGATGCCCGATGATGTCCGCGCGAAGGCGTTGCAGCAGGTGGAACGGCTCGAAAACCAGCACCCGCAGTCGCCGGAAGTCGGGCTGCTGCGGACGTATATCGAGTGGCTGCTCACGGTGCCGTGGAGCGTCGAGACGGAGGACAACGTCGATCTCGCGCACGCCGCCGCTGTGCTGGACGCGGACCACTACGGGCTGGAGAAGGTGAAGGAGCGCATCCTCGAGTTTATCGCCGTGCGCTCGCTCGCCGGGGACAAGATGCGCACGCCGATCCTCTGCTTCGTCGGGCCGCCCGGCGTGGGGAAGACGAGCCTCGGCAAGTCGATTGCCCGCGCGCTGGGGCGTAACTACATCCGCATCTCGCTCGGCGGCGTGCGCGATGAGGCGGAGATTCGCGGGCACCGGCGCACCTACGTCGGCGCGCTGCCGGGCCGGATCATCAAGGCGCTCTGCGACGCCGGGAGCCGCAACCCGGTCTTCGTGCTCGATGAGGTCGATAAGATCGGCACGGACATCATCCGGGGCGATCCGGCCTCCGCGATGCTCGAAGTGCTCGACCCGGAGCAGAACGGCACCTTCGCGGACCATTATCTGGAGGTGCCGGTCGATCTCTCCCGCGTGCTCTTCGTCACGACCGCGAACCTGCTGGATCCGATCCCGCCCGCGCTGCGCGACCGCATGGAGGTGATCGACATTTCGGGCTACACCGATGTCGAGAAGACGCACATCGCGCGCGGGTTCCTGCTGCCGAAGATGCTCGAAAGCCACGGCCTGACGCCGAAGAACCTCGCGCTCTCCGACGCCGCGCTGCGCCGGTTGGTCCACGACTACACGCGCGAGGCAGGCGTACGCAATCTGGAACGCGAACTCGGCTCGCTTGGGCGCAAGGTCGCGCGGCGCGTCGTGACGGGCGAGGCGAAGAAAGTGACCATGACGCCGGACATGCTCCCCACCTTCCTTGGCGTGCCCAGGTACGAGTTCGGCGCGGCGGAGGAGCGCGCGGAGATCGGCGTCGCGACCGGCGTCGCGTACACTGAGTTCGGCGGCACACTCCTGCCCATCGAGGTGTCGCTGGTGCCGGGCAAGGGCGATGTCCGGCTCACGGGGCAACTCGGCGACGTGATGCAGGAATCCGCGCACGCCGCCGTGACCTACGCCCGCTCGCGCGTTTCCGCCCTCGGCGTCGATCCGGCGCTCTTCGAGACCCGTTCGGTCCACATCCATGTGCCGGAGGGCGCGGTGCCGAAGGATGGCCCATCGGCGGGTGTGACGCTCGCCACGGCGCTGATCTCCGCGATCACCAAGCAGCCCGTGCGGCACGACCTCGTGATGACCGGGGAGATCACGCTGCGTGGCAAGGTGCTGCCCATCGGCGGGTTGAAGGAGAAGATGCTCGCCGCGCATCGCGCCGGGATTGCGACCTTCCTCATGCCGCGCCGCAACGCGAAGGACCTCGCGGATGTGCCCGCCGAGGTGCGCGATGGGATGGAAATTCTGATGGTCGAGCACATCGAGGAGGTGCTGCGGCACGCGCTTCTCCCGGTCGGTGGCGCCGAATCGGTGGCGCCGAGGCCGAAGCGGTCGCCCCGCCGGGCGCCCAAGCACGACCCGGCGTGGACGCCCGCGCCGCCGCTGCCGGGCGCGCCATCATGAGACTGATCCTCGCGGTTGTGCAGCGCGCCGACGTCCCCGAACTGCTGACGGCCCTGACCGGTGCGGGCTTCCGCGCGACGGTCATCGGCAGCCGGGGCGGCTTCCTGCGGATCGGCAGCATGACGGTGATGATCGGCGTGGACGGCGCGCTCGTCCCGGAGGTGTTCGCGATCATCACGCGGGTCTGCCGCCACCGCATGCGCCCCGCGTTGCCGCTCGTCCCCGTCATCGAGCCGGGCGTGATGACGATGCCCTATCCCGTCGAGATCACGGCGGGCGGCGCGGTCTGCTTCACGCTCAATGTCGCGCGCTTCGTCAGGATACAGGGAGCGCCCGCTGAACCGCAGCGCCCAACACGCACGAAGCGATCGACCGCCAATGCGCGTTGACCGCCTCGACCATCTCGTGCTGACCGTGCGCGACCCCGATGCCACCTGCGTGTTCTATCGCGACGTGTTGGGCATGGAGGTCGTCACCTTCGCGGACAACCGCAGAGCGCTCCGCTTCGGCGCTCAGAAGATCAACCTCCACATGGCGGGAAACGAATTCGAGCCGAAGGCGGACCGCCCGACGTCCGGTTCCGCCGATCTCTGCTTCATCACTGAGGCTTCGACGCAACATGTCCGGGCGCATCTTGCGACGTGCGGGGTGGCGATCCTCGAAGGGCCAGTCGTGAAGACCGGTGCACTGGGGCCGATTACGTCCATCTACTGCCGCGACCCGGACGGTAATCTCATCGAGATTTCCCGCTACGAGCATGACCCGTCGAGCGAATTGGTGTGATCGCTCAGTCTACGAGCACGCGGCGCACCGCCGCCTCGTTCCATGTGAAGCCGAGACCGGGGCGATCGGGCACGACCGCTTTGCCGTCCGCGATTTCCAGTTGCTCGTTGAACAGGTCGCTCATCCATGGCATGTGTTCCAGATAGCACGCGGTCGGCGCGGCGGCGACCAGATGAACGTTGATCTCCGGGAAGAGGTGCGAGCAGATCGGCAGGTTCCATGCGTCCGCCAACGCCGCCGCCCGCATCCACCCCGTGACGCCGCCGACGCGCGCGACATCGGGCATCAGGATGTTGCAGGCGCGGCGGTCGATCAGTGCGCGGATGCCCTGCGGCGCGTACGCCTTCTCGCCCGTCGCGATCGGCGTGTCGAGCGCGGCGGTGATGCGGGCGTGGCCGTCGAGGTCGTCGTGCGGGAGCGGGTCTTCGAGCCAATAGAGGTCGAAGGCGTCGAGGCGTCGTCCGACCCGAATCGCGTAATCCGCGTCCCACCCCTGATTAACGTCGATCATTAGGTGCACATCGGAACCAATGGCGTCGCGCACGGCGCGCACGGCGGCGAGATCGTCCGCCATCCGGGCGCGACCGAGCCGCATCTTCACGGCGCGAAATCCCTGCGCGACGTACTCCTCCGCCTCGCGTGCGAGTACGTGGAGATCGTCGGTGAGCCACAGCCCCTCGCTCGCGTAGGCCGGCACGCGGTCGGTGTTCGCGCCGAGCAGGTGCGCGAGCGGCTTGCCGACCGCCTTGCCGACGATGTCCCACACCGCAATGTCGATCCCCGCCATGCCGATCACGGACAGCCCGGCATGCCCCCACTGCGTCATGCGGCCCCACATCCGCCGCCAGAGCCGCGCGGAGAAGAAGGGGTCCTCACCGGTCGCCACCTCCGCGAGTTCGTGCACGACGTGTTGCAGTGCGGCCGCCCCGGACTGGCTGAATACCCAGAGGTAGGATGAGCCGCGAATGCCCGCATCCGTCTCGACATCGATGAGCAGATACCACATCGCATCAAAGACGCCGGAGCGCGAGACGACCTGTTTCCGCAGCGGCACGCGCACGACACGGCTGCGGATGGTGGTGATCTTCATCGCGTCATTCCTCCCGCGTTTTCGGGCGCGACGGACCCTACGACGCCGCTTCGAGTTTGCGTGTCTCCGGAAGCAGGATGGCGAGCGGGATGCCGAGCAGTGGGATGAGCGTGAGGAACTGAATGACGATGGGCAGCCCGACGTGATCGGCGATCAGCCCGCAGAGGATCGTGCCGAGTGCGCTGACAGTGTACTCGGCGGTGATCGCGAGGCCCGCCCCGGTCGCCCGGTCGTTTGGCAGCAGCTCCTGAATCGCCGCGAGCGTCACTGGCGTCGTACAGAGGAGGAGCATCCCCGCGAAGAAGAGCGCGATCAGCGACGGGACACCGCGCAGGACGGTGAAGAGGAAGAGCGGGAACGCGGTGAGCGAGAGTGAGAGCAGGATGATCGGCTTGCGTCCGACGCGGTCGCTGACCGTGCCGCCCATGAAGCCGCCGAGCACGCCCGCGAAGAAGAAGATCGAGGTCGCGATGCCCGCGTAGGTCAGTTCCTCGCCGCGCTTCGTCAGGTACTCGGCGATGAAGAGCGCGAAGGAGTTGAGCACCAGCCCGCGCACCATGATGACGCTGATCAGCCGTCGCAACGCCGACCCCTGCGTCCGCAGCGCGCCGACGAGATCGCGGCGCGTGCGGGGCGCTTTTCTGAGCGTGATCGGCCCCAACCCGAGGAACGTGACGACGCCAATCGCGAACGCCGGGATGAAGGCGAGCGACGTGCCGCGCAGCCCGAAGTGGTTGATGATGAAGACGACGGCAATCGGCCCGATGCTCCGGCCAAAATCCCCGCCCGTCATGAAGATCGACATCCCCAGGCCCCATCGCCTGCCGGACGACGCGGTGGCCGCCGCGATCCCCGGCGCGTGGAACATCGCGCTCGACAGGCCGCTCGCAAGCAGCAGGAGCACGACGACCAGCGCATTCGGCGCGATGCCCAGCGAGCAGGTGAGGAGCGCGGTGGTCATCGGCGTGATGACGAGGAACATGCGGACGCTCGTCCGATCCGCGTAGTAGCCGACGAAGGGCTGCGAGAGGGAGAAGAGACGCTGCGCTGGTTGGAGGAAGCCCGCGAGAAAGAGTGAGAGCGCGAACTTGTGCGTCAGCAGGGGGATGAGCGGGGCGAGAAAGGAGGGGTACATGTCGTGGAAGAAGTGCGCCATCGTGATGAGCGCGACCGTGCGCGCGTTGAACTTCGGGGCGGTCGATTCACCCGGCGCGGACGCCGTGGGAGAGAGTGCGGCCGCGTTGCCGGTTGACATACGAGACAATCCCTTCCTGTAGCACGGAGCAAGACCCCGGCGTCGCCCCGCAACGCTACCACGCACATGATGCCCGGACAAGCGAACCAATTGCGTGATTGCAACAAAAGGCACACGTTGGACTGCAAGACGCCAAGAGAACAGGGGAATTTTTAACGCAGAGCGCACAGAGGACACGGAGGACTTCAGAGAAATCCCTTTTCGTCATTTCCCTTCTCTATGCGCTCCGTCCCCTCTGTGTTATTTCCATCCCTTCACAGGGGTTCAGGGGGCGAAGCGGAGCACATAGAGGTTCGCGTCCGCGAGTGCGTTGAACACGATACGCGTGCCGTCCGGCGCGAGTTGCCATTCGTCCTGCGCGACGCGGAAGGGCAAGGCGGCGCGGTCGGTCAGCGGGGTTGTAGCGAGCGATGCCACATCGATTCGCACCAATTGATCCGGCCCGTTGTCGGTCTGGATGGGGAGCATGACGAGGCTCCGGCCGTCCGGCGACCAGCGGAAACCGCCGACGAGCGGGAGTTTGCGCTTCTCGCTGCCATCGGACTTCATCATGAAAAGGCCGTTCTCCTCGGGCATCTCTTCGAGCGCGGCGAGGTAGACGATGCGCGCGCCATCGGGCGAGAGGCGGACGCCGCGCGGTGAGAAGGCGCTCGCGATGCGTGTCAGGCTGCCCGCGTTGATGTCGAGGACGTAGATACCGGGGTTGCCGCCGTCCGTGTCCCGCCCGGTGAAGAGCAATCGCTGTCCATCGGGGAACCAGATCAAATCTGCCGCCCGCACGACACTACCGCGCAACCGCGCGTTCGAGCCATCCGCGTTCGCCACCCAGACGCGGACGAGGCGGTCGACATTCGAGCTTGGCTGCACGCCGGGCGCGCGTTCGAGCCACGCGACCTGCCGCCCGTCCATTGAGAACCAGACGTACGCCGCGTTGTTGCTGATCGTCGCGACGCTCTGCTTGCCGAACTCCTGCACGCGGGTCACGCGGGCGGCGATGTCCGGGAAGGCGATCCGGCCCCCATCCGGCGAAATCGTTGCGGCGGAGGGGAAGAAGACGGTCGGCGCGCCGCCCCCATCGGCGGGGACGGACCATGTCGCCGCCAGTTGCTGGGTCGGCGCGGCATCGGTGTAGAGCACGCGTGCGCCGTCGGGATGCCAGACCGGGTTCCGGCAGCAGCCGCCATCCGTGATGTTCGTCATCGTCGGCTTGAATGACGGTATCGCGGTCGCGGGTGGCGCGGGGGCGGGCGTGCTCGTCGGGATGGGGGCGGTCGGCGTCTCGGCGGCAGCGGCGGTGCGCACCTGTGGTGACGCTGCGGACGTTGCCGCAACCGTCACGGTGGCAGATATGGCGGTCGCCGGGACCGGCGTGCCGGTCGGCGCAACGACGGTTGCGGGCGGCGTGGGCGGCGCGGTCTGCGGTGTTGTGCCGCTGCTGCACGCGACGAGGGCAAGGAGCGCAAGCGCGAAGAACGGACGGATGCTACGCATACGGCTCCCACGTCGGGTAATTCACGATGATGCCGCCGCCGAAGGTGATGTCCGGCTGATCGCGCAACGTGGCCCACTGCCGGGGGCTTGTCAGGTTTTGCGCGAAACTCGTGCCGCCCGCGCCGACGCCGAGCGTCAGCCGGTCCCAGTCGGCGGGGATCAGGTTCATCGGGTTCGTCGTCGAACCGAGACCATTGGTACGAATTTCGAGGTGCAGATGCGGCGCGCGGTCGCAGGCCGCGCTGTACGGGTCACCGGAGTGCGCGACCACATCGCCCGCTTTGACCTGTTGCCCGATGCGCACGAGCGTCGAGCGCTCGCGCAGGTGCCCGTACATCGAGATGTAGCCGCCGGGGTGGGCGATCGCGAGGTTATGCGGCGCGGAGCCGTACGGGCCGTCGATACCGAGCACCGTCCCGTCGCCAATCGCATGCACGTCTCGGCCGCAGCGGGTCGAGAAGTCGATGCCGAAGTGGATGCCCTGCCCGGCGGCGTAAAGATCGGGCCAGTTCCGCTGCGCCCAGACGGACGTGCCGTACGCCTGCGAGACGAACCACGTATCCGGCCCCGGCGGCTCCACGAATGGCAGCCGGAACGCGGGCGTCTCCGCCTTCGCATCGACGGGAACCGCGCCCGGACGCGCCACCTCGTTCATGCCGAACGTGACCGTCACGACCGCAACGACGAGTAGCAATTGCACCACATGTCCATAGTGACGCCCGCGCACGATAGTATCCTTTTTGCCTAGGCCGCACGCGGACAGTATACGAAGTCGGGCGGGAACGGGCAATGCGCCGGACGCCCCTCCCCTGACCCCTCCCTGAGGCGGAGAGGGGAGCCGGAATCAGAAACCCCCTCCCTGAGCGGGAGGGGGCAGAGGGTGGATATCCCCTGGTTTGGCATCCTATGCCCGGCGAATTTCCCGGCGGAAGAGCAGCGTGCCGAGGAGGAAGAAGCCGACCGCGAATGCCGCAAGTGCGAGCAGATCGGTTGGGTTGACGGGCACGCCGCGCAACATGATGTCCTGCAGCGCGCGGACGCCGTAGGTGATCGGCAGCGAGTACGAGAGGACGCGCGCCCACGGGTAAAGCGTGTCGATTGGCAGAAAGAAGTTGCCGAAGAAGACGGATGCCAGCAGGATGAGCATCGCGTACTGGACGGCCTGCGTCTCACTGCGCGCAACCGCCGAGATCACCAACCCCAAGCCGAGCGCGGCAGCGATCAGGAGCGCGATTACAGCAACGAACTCGGCGTAACTGCCGAGCAGCGGCACATGCAGCGCGAACCGCAGTAGCGCCGCGAGGATCGCGCCCGTCATCGCGGCGACGAGCGCATAGCCGATGAACTTGCCGAAGACGATCTCCGGCGTGGCGCTCGGCGTCACGCGGAAGAGTTCCGTCGCGCCGCTCGTCCGCTCGCGCACGAGCGTCAGGGCGGTGAGCGTGATGCTGATGTGCTGCAACAGGAGTGCGAGCACGGCGGGCGCGTAGAAGGCGATGAAACTCGCGAGGACGGGCGCCTGATTGTTGACCTCCGCCTGGAACGGCGCGACGAGCACCTCAGCGGGAGGCAGTTGTAGCGCCTTCGCGCCGTCCTCCGCGTTCTTGCTGTTCGCGAGCAGATCGGCGCTCGCTTTCGCGTCCGGCTGCCCGGCGGCGAGGGTCGCGGGGAGCGACACCTCCATGTTCCGCAGGATCGTCTGCACATTCCCAAGCGACTGATCGACCGCCGTCATCTGCTTGTGGAAGTCGTCGTTGGGGGTCTCAGGCGCGTGGAAATAGGTCTCCGCGCCCGTCAGCAGTTGCTCGCGCGTGCGGAGATCGGACTGGTTGTTGAGCGTCAGTTTCTGCATCCCCGCGAGCAGTTCCGTCGCGCGAGCCGGGTTGCGCGCCTTGATCTGCGTACCGAATTGATCGACGCTCGCCTGCATCTGCGCGGTGTAGCCTGTGAGGACCGCTTGCGCCGTCGATGGGTCCTGCGCTTTCGCCTGATTGACGACCGCGATGAGCACGCGGCGGTTCAATTCGTTCGTCTCGACGTACGAGTAGAACTTGAGGTAGTTCGCGCGGACGGGTTCAAGTTCGTTATACGTCACGTTGATGAGCGGGTGCTGCCCGGACCGGATGCGCTGATAGGAGTCGGCGGGAAGCGAGACGACCACGGTCGCCTTGCCGCTCCCCACGAGGGCATTCGCCTGATCGACGGTCCCCACCACGCTCTGGAGTGTGAATGGGAACTGGAAGGCGTCCGCGTAGTCCGCGATGTTCGTGGATAGCCCCGCCGTGGGCGGCACGACGAGCACCGTCGGCTGTTGAACGACCTGCCCCTTAAAACTGGTGCCGAACAGGAAGAGGATGAGGAACGGCCCGACGACGAGGCCGAGGAGCAGTCGCGGTTGCCGGAACACCTCGCGCAGCTCCTTGCCCGTGAAGGCGACACCCCGCACGACGCCGCGTAGCGGGCGGTCGATGATCCACGGGCGCGGGCGCGGGCGCGAGCGCGGGATTGCAGGGGTCGTCATGCCGTCGGCTCCTTCTCTTTCGCGTTGTCGCGTGCCTGCGAGACGAGCCGCACAAAGACATCATCGAACGTTGGGGAGTGGGCCTCGATCGAGACGCAGCCACCCTCCTGTCGGTCGCAGTACTCGGAGAGCAGCGGCAGATCGGTCGCGATGTCATCCACGATCACGCGCACCTCTTCGGGACGATCCAGCGACTCCACGGCGTGGACGAATGGGAGCGATTGCAGCCGCACCGCGATATCCGGGCGCGGCCGGTCGAAGCGGACATCAATCATCTCACCGCCGGTCGCCGCGCGACGAAGGTCGGTAGGCGCACCCGATGCGATGATGTCGCCCTCATGGATCAGCAGTACATGGTCGCAGTACTCGGCCTCGGTAACGTACTGCGTGGTGATGACCATCGTTTTGCCCTCATCCCGCGCGCTCCGCAGGCCGTCCCAGATGCTCTCGCGCAGGATCGGGTCGATCCCCGCCGTCGGCTCGTCGAGCACAAGGAGGTCGGGGTCGTGCATCAGCGTCGCCGCGAGTGACAACCGCCGCCGCATGCCACCGGAGAGGTCGGCGGCGCGACGCTTGCGCGCGTCCGCGAGATCGACGAATTCGAGCAATTGCGTGCTGCGGCGGTGCGCGTCCCACCACGGCACGCCGTACAGCGAGGCGGCGAAGTGCAGGTTCTCTTCCGTCGTCAGCATGGGATAGAGCACGAAGTCCTGCGGCATGTAGCCGATGCGCTCGCGGTCGCTGCGTCGCAGTTTCCACGGGTCGCGCCCGAAGAGGCGGACGGTGCCGCTCGTCGGGCGGTACATGCCAAGCATCATGCGAATCGTCGTCGTCTTGCCGCTGCCGCTCGGCCCGATCACGCCGAGAATTTCGCCCCACGGCACGAAGAAGGTGAGGCCATGCAAGACCTCATCCTTGCCGAACCGCTGCACAACTTTGTCGAACACAACTGCCTGCTCGGCGTTCGCCACAACGCGCCCCTGCGCGCGCTGCGTGTGCATCGCGGGCGACTCATTACCCCGCTGCGGGTCGGCCCCGCGTTCCTCTGTCGTCACCGCTTGCTGACCCATGCCATCCTCCCGTCATGCCCCATAGCCTCATACTATTACGGCAGGGGAAGAAAGCATCTTTGGTGCCACCGCGTGGCGCAACCGATTACGAAGGCGAATCGGTCGCCGTCCGTCTCCTATGATGCCGCCGCAATCCGGTAGACGCGGCCTTTGGAATCGTCCGTGACATACATCGCGCCATCACTGCCGATCGTCACGCCGGCGGGACGACCCCAGACCTGTCCAGGGTCGTTGGCGGCACCGGGGAGCCAGCCCCACGCGAAATCCTCCGGCTTGCCGGGCTTGCCATTGACGAGCGGCACCCGCACGACCTTGTATCCAGTCTTCACCGAGCGGTTCCACGATCCGTGGTAGGCGATGTAGAGGCTCTCCTTATAGGGCTGCGGCGCGGCGAACTGGTCGCCGAAGGTGATGCCGAGCGCGGCGGAGTGCGCCTGCAACGGCACCTCGTCGGGCGGCACGTTCGCGCACTTCGCCGCGTCCTTGTACTCCGGGTTCGGGTTCGGGCCGTTGTAGCAGTACGGCCAGCCGTAGAAGCCACCGTCCTTAACCACACGGAGATCGTCCGGCGGGATGTCGTCGCCGATGCTGTCGCGCCCATTCACCGTCGCCCAGATCTGGTTCGTGCCCGGTTGCCACGTGAAGCCGACCGCGTTCCGCAGGCCCGTCGCGAACAACCGGCCGTTCTTGCCGTCCGGGTCGTAGACGCTGATCGCGGCGCGGCGGTTATCCTTCTCCTCGCAGACATTGCACGATGACCCGATGGCGAGGTAGAGCCGCCCATCCGGCCCGAAGGCGACCGTCCGCGTCGCGTGGCCGCCGGTGGGAAGGTTCGGGATGATGACTTCCTTGTCGCCCTCGGGCTGCATCGCGTTGTTCGGCACGCGGAACCGGGAGACCTTATCCGTCTCGCCGACGTAGAGCCAGTCCTGGTAGAAGGCGAGACTGGACGGCTGCCTGAGGCTGCTCGCGAAGACGATGACGTCATCCGCCTTGCCGTCGTGGTTCGCGTCCGGCAGGATCAGGATGCGCCCGCCCGCGTCCGCGACAAAGAGCATCCCGTCGGAGGGCCGCACCGCCATGAATCGTGCTTGCCCGACGTTGGAGGCATACACGTCGATGGTGAACCCGGCAGGGAGTGTCACGGCGCCACCGGGGAGTTGGTGCTCCTGTGGCGGGCCACTCGGCGCGGCTTTTGTCGCTGCGACTTGCGGCGTCGCGGCTGGTGCGGGCGGCATGCTCGTTGCCGCAGGCGCGCTCGTCACGACGACGGTCGGGGTGGCGGCGGGAGCCGTCGTCGGTTGCACGGCTGTTGCGGTCGCCGGAGCGATGGTCGCAGGCGGCTCTACGTCCGTGTCCGAACGCGCCGCCGCTACTTGCACGCGGGGTGAGGCCGTCGGGGCAGCGGCAGCGGTCGGCGGCACAATGACTGTCGCGGTCGCCTTGCCGGAGCCGCACGCGGAGAGGAGCAGCGTGGCAGAGAATGTTAGGAGGACGAAGAGGGGGAGCGGGCGAGATCGTTGCACGATGAACCTCCGACGCATGGTCGCTGCACCCGGAGAGAGCATACCGCAATCTCGTTGCCAGTGATGCTCGATCACGCCGCCCGTGCCTGAGATCAGGTGTTGAACGCCCCATGGATCACGACGGCGACGCCGAGCATGAAGAAGCCGACAGCCACCGCAACGGCGACGTTCCCATCCTCGAAAATCTTCTTCTGCAGATCGGTGGGCGTGAGCCAGTCGAAAATCTTGTACCCCGTGAGGAGCAGCGCCATCCCCGCGAATGCGTAAATGACCGCGACAATGAAGATGCGTAGTTCATGCCCGACGTTCACGATGATCCCTCCGCTGCATTTCATCCGCCGACGTGCTCGTGTGCCGCTCCGTGTCCGCGTGATTGTGTCACGCAGAGCATAGCATAGGAACGTCGCGTGCCCCGCGTGCGGTTCCATTCCCTGCTCTCGCTCACCGTTGTGCGACCCGGAACAATCGGGTTCCCGTCGCTATCGTCGCACGAGCATCAGTTCAGTCTGCGGCGGGATGAGCCATCGCGCGCCGTCGTCGGTCACCTCGAGGTCGTCTTCGAGCATTATCAGGCCGTGGCCCTCGACAAACGTGCCGATCTCCAGCGCGTAGCACTGCCCGGCCTCGATGATCTCGTTCGGCTTCTCGCCGTACCGCTCCCACCGGGGGTAGAAGCCGCCGCCGCCATCGTGCGCGACGTGCCCCAGTTGGTGCCCGAGGCCGAAGTGCCACTCCTTACCACGCTCCTCGAAGAAGTCGCGCGCCGCCTCGTCCACCTGCCAGCCGAGGGTGCCGGGCCGGATCTTTCCGAAGCCTTCCTCGATGGCGCGCCGCACGATCGCGAAATCGCGCTTCACGACGGGCGGGGCGTCGGTCTCATCGTCATCGAGGAAGTACCACGTCCGCTGCATGTCCGACGAGTAGCCGTCGATGGTGATACCGAAGTCGATGCGGAGGAGTTTGCCCTTCTCGACCGCATTGGTCGTCGGGCCGACATGCCCGAGAGGGGATTTGTCGCCCGCCGTCACCGTCGGGTTGTACTCCTTCTCCCACGAGAAGTTATAGCCGAGTTCGCGGCAGCGGCGGTGGAGAAATTCCTGAATCTCCTGCTCCGTCGCGCCAACCTGCACCCAATCGGTCAGTTCCGCGAAGAGCCGTTCCGTCTGCTCGCACGCATGGGTGATGCGCCTGCGCTCCTCGGGCGACTTGCGCCCACGCACGCGGGAGGCAATTGGCTCGCCGGAGATGAAGCGTGCGGGGTACGGTGTCCCTTCCAGGGCACGGTTGAGGTTCAGCCACATGCCGTGGGTCAGGCCGTCCGCCTTGTCGTTGTCCGTGCTGTAGTTGAGCGCGATGGTGCGCGGATCGAACCGGCCGATCAACTCCCGCAGCGGGTCGGTCCACCCCTTGACATAGCCGTGCGGCATGTAGATGCCGCCCGCCTCGATCTGCGCCACATCGCCCGTGCCGACAATCGCGTGCGCCTCGCCGGAGCGGGTGATGAGGAACGCCGAGGGCCATGTCGCGCTCGCCCCGACGACAATCGGGATGGACGGGTCGCAGAGCGTCCCCGTTTCCCGCCCGACGAGCAGCCAGAGATCGACATCGCGTTCATTGAGGATGCCAACCGCCTGCTCGACCTTCTCCTTCACCAGTTGATTGACCACGCCGCGCTCCTTCAATCCGCGTGTCAGAGAAAAAAGACTCAACACAGAGCGCACGGAGCGCACAGAGACAATCCAAAATCGGGTCTCTTTCTCCGTGCGCTCTCTGTCCTCTGCGTCCTCCGTGCTTGCATTTCCCCGGCGTCCTGACGGTTCAATCCCCTTGCCCCCACATCGCACCGAGGTTGATGAAGTAGGCGGCGAGCCATTGCTGCGCGTCCCGCATCCCCTGCACCGTCGCGTACTCGTCCGGGCTGTGGACGCGCCCGCCGTGACCGAGGCCACCCATCGCGACGGGGATATTGAGCACATCGGTGAAGAGGTAGAAGGGCGCGGAACCCGCGAGGTGCGGCCAGATCTCCGGCGTGTGGCCGAACTGCGCGTACGTCTCCAGCATCGCTTGCACGGGCGGGTCGTCCACGCGCGTCTTCGCCCACGGGTACGCATCGAGGATTTCCACGGCGATATCGCCGTAGCCGTGGGTGTCGAGGTGCGCGCGGATGCGCTCGAAGGTCCGCTGCGGGTCCATGTTGCGCACCATCCGCACATCAACCTTCGCCTTCGCCTCGTGCGGGATGATCGTCTTCGTCCCCTCCTGCCAATGGCCACCAACGATGCCGTCGATGTTCAGCGTCGGCTGGTAGAGGTACTTGCGCAGGAGCGGCACGCCGTCAAGGTCGTACTTGAAGCGGCGCACGTCGTCGCTCTGCAAGTGCTCGTCGGGGTCGAGCGTCGGCGCGAGGGTGGCGAGCAGCGCCTCGTCGTGCGCGTCGGCGGGTTCGACCTCGTCGTAGAAGCCGTCCACGAGGATGTGCTTCTGGTCGGGCGTCAGCATGGAGGCGAGTGCGTGCGTCAGCCGCCACGCCGGGTTGCCGTACCAGACGGCGTTCGACCCGTGCACGGCGCGCGTCGTTGGGCCGCCCCAGTCGCCGCCGCGCGCGGTGAACTCCATGAAGAGGATGCCCTTGACGCCGAGGTAGGAGAGCACCTTGCCGTTCAGGTCCTGCGAGAGGAAGGCGAAGAACGCAGCGTCGGCCTTGAGGCGGTCGCGGTTCTCCGCGACGAAGTCCGGCAGGTGCTTGCTGCCCATCTCCTCCTCGCCCTCGATCACGAAGATGACATTGAAAGGCAACGTGCCGTGGACATTCCTGATCGATTCGAGCGCGATGAAGGTGTTGACGAGCGGTCCCTTCTGGTTCATCACGCCCCGGTTGATGATGCACGGGCCGAGTTCCGGCGCGAACGGCGGCGTCAGGATTTCGCCGCCGAACGGATCGTCCACCACCCACGTCTCCCCGATCACCGGCTGTACGTCGTACATGCCGTACAGGAGCAGCGTGCGCGGCGCGCCCACGTCGATGCGGCCATAGACGACGGGCCAGCCCTTCGTCGGTACGATCTCCCCGGTGCCGCCGGTCCGTTCGATCCAGCGGACGAGCAGATCGGCGCACTCGTCCATGCCCGTGCCGTCCGCCGAGATCGAGGGCTGGCGCACGAAGGAGCGCACATCCTCCAGATGCCGGTTCCAATGAAAGTCCATGTATGCCCGCACGCGGTCATCCTGAAGGGTCACGTCCTGCTCCTTTGTCCATGCGGCAACTCGTCCGGGCGGGCAGTGTAGCACAGCGTTCGTGGACGAGGCGTGCGCTGCAAACCGGAAACCATTGAACGTCCAGATGGGAGAGGGAATAACACAGAGGACACGGAGCGCACGGAGCGCACAGAGAAGAGAAAAAAGGTTCCTCTGAGTCCCCTGCGCGCTCTGTGTTGCGTCCCGTCGCCCTTTGCTGGCGTCACACTCGCCCGATAAGCGCCGCGCCGGTGGCGCCGACCCATTCGCCGAGTGCGTCCGCGTCGAGGTCGCCGGGCGGGCGAAGGATCAGGCGGTGCACGCCGAGGGCGGCGTACTGCTCGGCCATCGCACGATCCACCGTGCCGCGCGGTGTGACGCTGATTTCGAGCGGGCCGAGCGCGGGTGGTCGCTCGTGCTGCGCCGCCGCCTCGCGGATGCCGTCGAGCGCTCTGGCGGCGCTCTCCGGGGACAGCGAGAAGCCGTACCACCCGTCGCCGTGCTGGACGGCTCGGCGATACGCGCCCGGTGAGCGCCCGCCGACGACTACGGGCGGTCCCGGCTGCTGCACCGGGCGCGGGTGCGCGTCGATCCCGGCGAACTGGACGAACCGGCCCGCGTGGGCGGGCGCGGGCTGGCCCCAGATTGCGCACATCGCCGCGAGATAGTCGTCGGTGCGCGGGCCTTTGTCCGCGAAGGGGATGCCGAGGGCGCGGAACTCCGGCTCCAGATAGCCGATGCCGATGCCGAAGATAAAGCGGCCCCCAGAGAGCACATCGAGGCTCGCAATCTCCTTCGCCAGCACGAGCGGGTTGCGTTGCGGCAGGATGATGATGCCCGTGCCGAGGCGCACGCGCGTCGTCACCGCCGCGAGGTAGGTGAGGGCGATCACCGGGTCCAGAATCCGGTCGTCGGGCGCGAGGGGTGACGGCGGGGCTTGCGGATCCGGCAGCACGACGTGCTCGCCCGCCCAGAGCGACTCGAAGCCCGCCGCCTCAGCCGCCTGCGCGACGCGCACCGCCGTCTCCGGGTAACTGCACGCGCCGGCATTCATGTCAAAGAGCGCAATCTTCAAGGTGTCAGGCATGGCGTTACCTCCGAATAGTGAGCATCGTGGATGCAGCATGGAGTTGCTTCGCGCGATCATCGTACCGCACAGCCGCACCTTTGACTGCCCGCTCGGCCTCGACAAAAAGATTCCTCGGCGGCCCCCCTTCCCGCGCCTGTTATCGTGATCTTCCCCGTGGCTCTCGGTCATCGCCCGGAATGTCTTTCGGGTTGCGCACCGTTCGCCGGATCGACCGCGCTTCATTGCAGTGAACGTACATCTTGCATCACCTTGCTATACTGCGAATGAACGTTCATTGCGATCACTCTTTTGCGTGATCTACGGGGTTTCTTCATGCGCCACACGCGAGCATTCACACGGACGGTGGCGCTTCTGACGGCGCTGCTGATCGCGACCATGCTGCCGACGCTGCAAGCCAGCGCGGCGGAGCAGTTCGCCGATTCGGCATTGCGCGCCGTCTGGGAGCGCACGGATGGCCCCGTCGCCGCGAGTGCGGTGCAGCGCACCTTCCTCTGGGGCCCCGCGCCAATCACGCCCGCAGTGCAGGAGAAGTACGCGCAAAGCCCGAATGGGATGCGACTCGTGCAGTATTTCGACAAGAGCCGGATGGAGATCACGAACCCGAGCAGGCCGCAGAACGCGCCCTTCTACGTCACGAACGGCCTGCTCGTGACGGAACTGATGGCGGGCAAAATCCAGACCGGGAACGACCCGTCGCAGGTCGAGCCGCGCGACCCGGCGAACATCAATGTCGTCGGCGATGGGGACGATCCATTCGCCCCGACGTACCAGACGCTGGCGAAACTGCGCGACCTCCCCGCGCGGATGGTCGATGCGGCGATCCACGAGACGGTGGATCGGGGCGCGAGCATCAAGAGCGGCGGCGTGGATGGTGTGACGGTGGCGGTACTGGAGCCGGAAACGCGCCACGCAGTCGCGTCGGTCTTCTGGGCCTTCATGAACAGCAGTGGCCGTGTCGGCGACGGCGCGGGCGGCACCATGACCGGGCCGCTCTTCCCGAACCCCTTCTACGCGACGGGCCTCCCCATGACCGAGGCGTACTGGACGACGGTGCGCGTCGGCGGCGCGAAGAAGCAGGTACTCATCCAGGCGTTCGAGCGGCGCGTGCTCACCTACACGCCGGGGAATCCGGTGGGCTTCGAGATCGAGACGGGGAATGTCGGCCAGCACTACTACCAGTGGCGCTACCCGTCGCGGCAGCCGACGGCGGTTGATCCGACCATTCCCGTTGGCCCGATCCAGCCCGTCAATGTGCTCGATGGAAAGTACAACCTCCTCCCGAGCGACCTGCCCGACCGCTTCCGCTTGCAGCTCGATGGCGAGGCGTCGAACGGCCTGCTGAGCAAGAACGACGCCGACCCGAATTACGGCACGTACCTGAAGCAGTGGCAGCGCCTGACGGGGTATCGGCGCGTCTTCCTCCGCAACGAGGCGAACGGTCAGGTCTCGGCGGTGCAGTCGCTGATCTCGGTCTACCGGACGCCGGAGGGCGCGCTGGCGACGCTCGCCTTCAACCGCGACCGTCAGCACAACGCACCGAATGTGACGATCACCGAGGGTGTGTTCGGCGCGAACTCGTACCTGATGGCGGATCGTACCAACGAGACTGTGACGCAATACTCGCTCGTCTGGCAGCAGGCGAATGTCCTCGCGAGCGTCGATATCACCTCCCCGGTGCACGGCGGGCCAACCCCGACGGACGCGCTGGACCTCGCGCAGAAGATGTCCCATCGCATCACCGCCGATGCCCCGTAGATCGGCATGGGAATGAAGGCGATGCGCCCCGCCCGTCCGCTTGTGGTGGGGCTTGTCTGTTGCGTCACCTTCGCCGCTGCGTTCCGTTTCACCGCAGATGCGCCCGCCGCGCCGGTGACGTTCGCGGTGTCCGCGTTCGGCGCGACGTGGTCCGCCACCGACGAGGCGGTCGCGTCAGGCGCGGTGGCGCGGGCGTGGCTCTGGGGCGCGGCCCCGACGAGTCCGGGGATCGCCGAGCAGTATCAGGAAGCGCCGGGCGGCACGCGGTTGGTGCAATATTTCGACAAGGCGCGAATGGAACTGACCGACCCCGCGAGCGGCCTCGTGACGACCGGGCTGCTCACGCGCGAACTCGTGACGGGCCGCATTCAGATTGGGGATGGCCCGAACGCCGTCGATGCCCGCCCGCACGGCGGTGCGATGTCCATCGCCGGGGACACGACGAACACCGCACCAACGTACGCCCAGTTGCGCGACCGTATCGACCGCCCGCGCCCCGACGAGACCGGGCAATTCGTCACCGATGTGCTTGAACTGCCTGCGGGCGGCACCGGGGAAACGCCCCTCGTGACCCGCGCGAACGGGAGGCCGCACGCGACGGATGATCCGAACGCCAAGCTCGCGCACTTCGTCTCGGAGACCGGGCAGACGATCCCGCAGGCATTTCGGGCCTTCCTCACGGCGGGCGGCCCAACGCTGGTGAATGGCGCGCTCGTCGAGCGGGCGCCGCTGTACGATTGGCGCTCCGTCGCGGGCTACCCGATCATGCCCGCGTTCTGGGCGACCGTGCGGGTCGGTGGCGTGCCGACGCCCGTGATGGTGCAGCTGTTCGAGCGGCGGGTGCTCACCTACACACCATCGAACCCGGCGGGGTTCCAGGTGGAGATGGGGAACATCGGCCAGCACTACTTCCAGTTCCGCTACCTCGGCCCGGACGCCACGCTCCTCCCCGCGACCGCGCTCCCTCTCCCCTCGGCTTCCGCGAAACCACCGAAATCGACCGCGACGCCGCGCCCCACCGTCGCGCCCATCATTACCGGCACCGGTCCCGTGCGGATCGTCGGGCTTGCCGCCCATGCCGCCGATGGCACACCCGATCCGACGAGCGAAACGGTGACTATCCGCAACGACAGCCTCGCCACGGTCGATATCAGCCGGTGGTCACTCGTCGATCGCAGCGGGAAGAATATCTTCGTCTTCCCCGCGTTCGCGCTGCTGCCCGGCGGTGTCGTCACCGTGCATTCCGGTCGCGGGACGAACGGCGGCAACGATCTCTATTGGGGCAAAATGGTCAGCATCTGGAACGACCACGGCGATACCGCCACGTTACGCGATGCATCGGGCGCGGTCGTCAGCACATTCACGTTTGGGTAGCGGCTTCGCGCCGTTCTTGTTGCTCACCCCCAGCCCCTCTCCATCGCTGCACGAAACGGATAGCGACTGTGATCTCGGAGCGATGGAGAGGGGAGTGGTATTCATGTCGCCGCGACCTTACGTGCGGTTGGTCGCGGCGGTATCTGCGGCCCAGACCTCGATCTCGATGAGCATGTTGGGCCAGACGAGCGCCGGGACGATCAGGAGTGTCGAGGCGGGGCGCGCGTCGCCGAGGAAGCGGGCGCGGATCGCACCGTAGGCGGGGACATCCTCGGCCCGCAGGAGATACTGCGTGATCTTGACGAGGTGACTCGCGTCCATCCCGGCGGACGTGAGCGCGCGCAGCACGTTCGTCCACGCCTGCTCCGCCTGCCCCGCGAACGAGTCGGGGAGCGTGCCGTCCGGGAGCATCCCCGGTGTGCCGGAGAGAGCGAACCACCGTGCCGGCTCGGCGACCTCGATCCCGTCACTGTAGCGCCCGATGTGCGTTGCCACCCCGATGTCATGCCGTGTATGCATCCGTGCCTCCTCCTTCGACTTGCCCGAGCGGAGATCAACCGTGCCCTGCTCCCGTGCTGTGTCGCTGCCTATTACCGAGGCCAGTATAATCGGCGAGGATTCGGCAAACGCATCCTAACCCGATGTGTCCGCCGGTGGTACGGACGCCGTGAAGAGTGTGCGGAGTTTGCCTGGTTCGTTCGTAGTGATCCCCGCGACGCCACGGCCCGCGAGGATGCCCGCACGGCGGACGTCATCCAGCGTCCAGACATAGACAGGAAAACCCGCACGACCGGCGTGCGCGATGAACCGAGGGGTCGCGGTGCGGTGCCAGACATGCAGCCCGACGCAACCAAGCTCCCGCGCCTGGTTGATCGCGATATTCGTCCCGTGCATCGTCAGCAGCCAGAAGGGGAGATGCGGCAGGGCGGCGCGCGTCGCGGCGATGATCTCCGTATCGAAGGAGCTGAGGACGATCCCCTCCGTCTCCGCGCCGATGGCCGCGTTCAGCGCGTCCGGCGGGATCGGTTCCTTGAGTTCGAGATTGATGAGCGGCAGTGCCCCCCGCACCGTCGCGAGCATCTCCGCCAGCGTCGGTACATCGTGCCGCGCCAGTTCCGCCACTGTCGCGTCGCCGACACGCAGCGGGATTGCGCGCGTGCGTGTGAGTACGTCGTCGTGGCTGATCACCGGGGTGCCGTCCGCGCTCATGCGGAGATCGGTCTCGACGCCGTCCGCCCCCTGCGCAATTGCCAGACGAAAGGCGGCGAGCGTATTCTCGGGCGCGTCAACCGACGCACCACGATGCGCGATGAGGAGGGGTGCGGATGTGCGCAGGACTCGTCTCATGGCGGGGAGAGTAAGCGACTTTCTGGCCGATGTAAAGATGGTAACTGACGATTCATTCTTCCCGTTGGGGTGGGACGCCGACAATGGGACGCAGTATGATGGGCCGAACGATGATCGGACAAGAGGAGGGCTGGGATGGCAATTGGGGCGGAACCGGGGCGATGGCCGGGCGGGGCGCGGTGTGCGGTCGTACTGTCGTTCGATGTTGACGCGGAAACGCTCTGGCTGATCGCGGACCCGGCGAACGCGAACAGGCCGGGAACCCTCTCGATGGGCCATTACGGGCCAACGGTCGGCGTGCCGCTCCTGCTCGATCTCCTCGCGCGCACCGGCATCCACGCCTCGTTCTTCGTGCCGGGATGGACGGCGGAGCACTACCCCGTCATGATGCGCACGATCGTCGAGCAGGGGCACGAGATCGGACACCACGGCTGGGTCCATGAGACGCCAACCTCCCTCACGCGCGATGAGGAGCGCGATGTCCTCGAACATGGCCTGCGCGCGATTGAGCAGACGGCGGGCGTCCGACCGACGGGGTATCGCTCGCCGTCGTGGGAGTTCAGCACGAACACACTGAGCCTGATCGCGGCGCTCGGCTTCCGCTACAGCAGCAACCTGATGGACACGTTCCTCCCGTACCGGCACCCGGAGACGGACGTGATGGAATTGCCCGTGCAATGGATTCTGGACGACGCGCCGTTCTTCCTCTTTCGCCCCAGCGGTGCGCCCTCGCGGCCGATCCAGCCCGCCGCGACCGCGCTGCAAGTGTGGCAGGAGGAGTTCGCGGGTATCTACGAGTACGGTGGCCTCTGCATGTTGACGATGCACCCGCAGCTCTCCGGCAGGCCGGGCCGCGTGCGGATGCTGGAGCATTTCATCGCGTTCGTGCGTGCGATGCCGGAGCCGGTCTGGTTCGCGACGGGTGCGGAGGTCGCGGAATACTGGCGAGCGCATCACCCCGGCTAACCGTTGCTCATTGATGATGGCAGCATCCTTGCACCACACTCCGCACATGGCAGAGCGGTTGCGTTACGGGAAGGATGAAGCGATGGCAGTTCCGAAGGGGCTTGTGATCGGCGCCGGAGCGGTCGTTGGTGCTGCAGCGGTACTGACGGGCACGAATGCCGCCCTGGAGGCTTCGGCCCCACCGCTCTGGCCGACGCTACCCGGCGACGCGAAGCGCTACTCGTGGCGCGATGGCGAGATCAGTTACGCCATTCGTGGCACGGGGGCGCCGGTTTTGCTGCTCCACGGCATCTATGCCTCCGCGTGTGGCTACGAGATGCGGCGGTTGTTTGCGCCGCTGGCCGAGGGGTACCGCGTCTATTGCCCGGACTTGCTCGGCTTCGGGTTGTCGGATCGCCCGGCGATGGATTACACGCCCGCAGTCTACATGCAGCTGATCCGCGACTTCGTGCAGGACGTGATCGGTCGGTCATGTATTGTCGTGGCAAGCAGCCTGACGGCGGCGTACGTCATCCAACTGGCGTTCGATCACCCCGGCCTCTTTCGCCGTCTTATCCTCTCCGCGCCGACTGGCCTGGAGCAGCTGGAGGATCGCACGGCGAGCATGGCGAAGCGCGCGGGCTACGCGCTGCTCAAGGCTCCCGTTGCCGGGCAGACGGTCTTCAATGCGCTCGTCTCGAAGCCGAGTCTGCGATACTACCTGAAGAAGCAGGGTTACTACGATCCGCAGTTTGTGACGGATGACATGGTCGATTATTACCATGCCGCAGGGCACCAGAGGAATGCGCGCTATGCCCCGGCGGCATTCGTCGCGCAGCAACTGAACTGGCCGGTTCGGCACCCGTTCGCGAATCTGACGCAGCCGGTACTGATCGTCTGGGGCGCGAACGCCGCCATTGCACCGATCAAGAACGCGCAGACATTCCAGCACGCGAACCGCTACGCCCGCCTTGAAGTCTTCGACCGTTGCGGCGCGGTGCCGCACGATGAGCAGGCAAACAAATTCGTCGCTCTCACGCGCGAGTGGCTGCAACTGCCCGATGAGGAGGCGCGCTGGTGCGAGCCAATCTCGGAGCGGATGCCCTAACCCCCTGGCCCCTTCCCCGTGGGGAAGGGGAGCGAGCACGATCTACTCAGTTCTCTGTCCTTCGTCACGTGAGGGCGGGGGAGGCGAGTTTGATGTAGCGCTCGACGCTCATCTTGTTGCGCGAATCGTCCGCGAGGCCGAGGAGCGTAATCAGTTTCGGCGCATCGTTCCCCTCGCGGGCGCGCTCGACGGCCCAGGTGTCGCGCAGCGACTGCGGCGTCACCTTCTTATTGATCTCGGCGGTCGCCGCGATCCGCTCGACGATCTTGTTGATCGACTGCGGCGGCAGGGCGATCAGGCGATCGGTTGGTTCGTACGCCGCGAGGTACGCGGTGAAAATATCCGCGAACGCTTCGTCGGCGGCGAGCTTGCGCTCCTTATTCTGGTAGCGCGCCGCCTCGTAATAGATGTACACCACGGGCCGCGCGGGGTCGGACAGGTCGATGTGCTCGGGCCGGATCGTCAGCAATTCGCCGCGCGTCAGGCCGAGGCGCAGGAGCAGAAGCGCGATCAGCGCAGACCGCTCATTCTCGTCCGACGCGGCGGCGAGGAACCGCTCCTGCTCATCCGCGAAGAGCGGCTGCGGCGTCTTCAGCGGAATGTGCTCCGGGTAGAAACCGGCGGCGGGGTTCTCCTTGTCGGTCACGAGATGGCACTGCACGATCAGGAACTTGAAGAAGGTGTTGAGCGAGGTGAGCCGCCGCTTGCGCGTGCTGCGCGTGCTGCTGTCCCCGAGGAAGGCCGCGATGTCCCGCGCGGAGATTTGCGGGATCGGTTTCGGGCCGATCCGCTCCTCGAAGAGCGCGAGATCGTACGAGTACGACTCGATCGTGTTCTTCGGGTGCCCGGACTGTTCGAGGAAGCGGCGGAACCAGTACCGCGCGAGCGGGAGCGTCGCGTCGGGCGTCAGGTCCCGCATGAGCGCGACCCCCGGCGTCAGTTTCCCATTCGTGTCCACAGTGAAGAGAACCTGCTGTTCCGGTTGCGGCGTATTTGGGATGTCCGCGACGGACTGCCGACCGACAAAATCCGTGTTCGGTGTCTGCCCCGGGGTACTGCTCATTGCGTCACCTCCCGCTCATTTTGCTGTCATGCTGTCCGTACACGCGAACGCATGTCCGCATCTTAGCATATCCCACAACATTCTGTAAAGTTGTTTGCGGAAATGGCGTGCGGTGCGCATGCTCAGCCGTGCGGGAAGCGCGGTGGCCACGTTCGCGGACTCACTCTCTCTCGTTTGCTTCAGGTGCGGGATGCCGGTTCATTCGCGCGCATCGGGGCGCGATCCGTCGTCTCGATGCGCACCGGGAGGTGGGGAATGAGGCGGTGAACGGGGCGCGGCAGGAGCACCGTGACCGTCGTGCCGACATCGACGAAGCTGGCGATGCCGACCCGGCCACCGTGCGCCTCCGCGATCTGCCGCACGAGGCTGAGGCCAAGCCCCGCGCCGTGATGGCTGCTCTCGGTGCCCGACGCGCCCCGATAGAAGCGCTCGAACAGGTGCTCGAGTTCCGCCGGTTCGATGCCCGGCCCCTCGTCGCGCACGCGCACCGCCAGCCACTCGCGCTCGTGCCGCACGGTAATCGCGATGGGCGTCCCCGGCGTTGTATAGCGGCACGCATTTTCGACAAGGTTCGCGAGGAGCCGTTCCAGTAGCCGCGTGTCCCCGTCGATCACCGCGTCGCCATCGAAATCGGTCGTGATCGGGTGATTGGGGAAGGCCGCGCCGGCATCCTCCGCGACGGTGAGCGCGAGTGTGCTGACATCGACGGTGGCGCGCAGCAACGGCTGTCGGCCCGCGTCGATCCGGGCGAGGGTGAGCAGGTCATTCACCATTGTGCTCGTCTCGGCGACCGATGCGCCGATCTCTTCAAGGGCGGCGCGGTACTCCTTCGCCGTCCGCTCCCGCATGAGCGCGAGTTCGGTGGTGGCCTGGATGACGCTGAGCGGGGTGCGCAGTTCGTGCGCCGCGTTCGCGACGAATGCCTGCTGCTGCGCCAGCGACCGCCGCACCGGGACCATCACCTGCCGCACGAGGACGAGGCCCCCGACGACCGCGACGAGCACGACGCCCGCGCCGATCAGCGCCATGATGAGGCGCAGCTTGTTCAGCAGCGCGTGGAGGGCCGCGTCCGGTCGCCCCGTCTGCACGATGACGGCGATGTGTGCGCTGTCGTCGTCCCCGATCCAGACGGGTTGCGTGAGGACGCGCGTACTGGCCCCCGGTGAGGAGAGCGTGCGGATGTCACCGCTGCCGTCCTGCGCGACGCGGAGCGGCAGCAGTGCAGGGAGGTTTGCCACCCGCTCCGGACTAGGCGCGAAGAGCTGCGTGCCGTCGGGGTTGAAGAGATAGACATCGATGCCCGCCGTGTTGAGATCGCGCGCGAAATTCAGCGCATAGGTGTCGATGCTGCCATCCGGCTTGAGCACGACGTTCGCCACATCCTCCGCGCGCTGCCCGAGCGAGCTGTCGAAGTTCTCGCGCGTGCGCCGCGCCTCAACGCCATACGTGAGGAAGCACGCCACGATGCCTACGACAGCCAGCACGCCGACGATCCACCCGGTCAGGGTGCCGCGATTACGCTGCAATGCCAGCATCGCGGGCATTCCTCGGAGTCGGGATCGTAGAGCGAGTGGAAGCAATAGAGCACTGCATCGGCGAGCCAAACGCGATTAGGTAATCGTCATACCGCATGATGGTTAGTATAGCAGTTCATCTCGTCGTCATTGTAATCGACCTGGAATTACGTCTCATTATGAACAGTCGGCACCCAAAGATTAACGAGCACGAGCGCGATGATGCAGCCAACCCCGCCGAAGAGGAGCGTCTTCGGCACGCCGACGAAGTTCGCGATGGTGCCGAGCGCCATCGAGCCGAGCGGCATCATCCCCATCGCGATCATCGTGTACATGCTCATCACCCGCCCGCGTAGATCGCCGGGGACGCGCAACTGAATAATCATGTTCGTCAGCGACATGCTCATTGTCCCAGAGCAGCCGACAACCGTCAGCAGGCCGAGTGAGAGCGGGAAGGAGCGCGACAGGGCGAAGGCGATGATCGCCACGCCAAACGCCCCCACGGAGATCATCAGGAGCAGGCCGCGATGCCTGAACGTGCTCAGCGCGGCGATGGCCAGCGCACCGCCCAACGCGCCGATGCCGGAGAACGCCATCAGGATGCCGAGGCCGGTCGCGCCGACGTGGAGCACATCACGCTGCACAGCGGGCATCAACTGTGTGTACGGGCGACCGAGGAAGCCGACCGCGCCGATCAGGATCAGGAGCGAGGCGACGACACGGTTGCCGCGCACGTAGCCGAACCCCTCGCGCAGGTTCTGCAGCATCGTCTGCTTGCGCATCGTGCGGTTCGGCACCGATGCCATCAGGATAAGCGCGACGATCACTGCGAGGAAGCTGGCGGCGTTGATGTAGAAACACGCCGCCGTGCCAACAATACCGAGCGCGACGCCCGCGAGCGACGGGTCGAGAATGCCGGTGCCGTTGAAGGCGGCGGAGTTGAGCGCGACCGCGTTCGCGATGTACTCCTTCCCGACGATATCCGGCACGAGCGCCTGCCGCGTCGGGTTGTCGAAGGAGGCGACGGAGGCGGAGAGGAACGCGAGAATCAAAATCATCCAGACCGTCACGACGCCGGTGGAGGTAAGGACGGCGAGCACGAGCGCGAAGATCGCCGCGAGCGTCTGCGTCACGATCAGCAGAATCCGGCGATCAACGCGGTCCGCGACGACGCCCGCGAAGAGCGAGAAGGTGAAGACCGGGACCGCGCGGACGAACCCGACGAGGCCGAGCGCGAACGGCGAGTGTGTGAGCGAGTAGACGAGGTACCCCTGCGCGACCATCTGCATCCACGTTCCGATGTTGGAGACGACCAGCCCCCACCACAGCAGGCGATAATCGCGGAAGGCGAGCGCGGCGAACATGCCCTGTCGCGGCGCGGTGATCTCCGTCGAGGCGATTGGTCGCCCCTGCACCGGAACGGATGCCGCCGTGTGTGGTGTTTTCCCAACTCCAACCATTACGATGCTCCCTGTGCCAGTATCATCAGTCAGCCCGAACAACGCGCGCACCGTGGCGCGTCGGAAGATCGCGTCTCGTCTCATTCCTGCCGGTTGAACATGTACGTCGCCGCCGCGAGTACGACCGCCGCGAACCCGACCAGCACCGCCATGTCCAGCCCCGGCGTGTACGTCCAGACACCGACGAGCAGGCCGCGCAACATATCCACACCGTACGAGAGCGGGTTGAGGTGCGCGAACAGTTGCAACCAGCGCGGCGCGCGGGTGAGCGGGAACTGCGCCGCGCTCGTGAAGTAGAGCGGCAGGACAACGAAGTTGTTGATCGTCCCGAACCCCTCGAACGAGGTCATCTTCGCGGCGATCAAAATACCGACGCCCGTCAGCCCGAGGCCGATCAGCAGCATCACGCCGATGCTGGCGAGCAGCGCGAGCGGGTTGGGCCGGACGCCGACGAACGGCGCGAAGATGAAGATGATCGTGCCCTGCACGGTCGCAATCGTCGCCCCGGCGAGCGCCTTGCCGATGACGACCGACGCGCGCGGGATGGGCGCGACAAGAATTTCCTTGAGGAAGCCGAACTCGCGGTCGAAGATGATGCTTACCGCGCTTTGCAGCGACGAGAAGATGATCGCCATCGCCAACATGCCGGGGAAGACGAACTGCAAGTACGAGATGTTTCCGGGGACCGTCACCGACCCGCGCAATCCCGCGCCGAGGATGAAGAGCCAGACGACCGTGCGCGCGAGCGACCCGTAGAGTTGGGCGCGCTCGCGCGCGAACCGCACGAGATCGCGCTGCCAGAGCATCGCGATCGCCTCGAAGTCGATGACCTGCCGGATGCGGCCCCGCGCCGGGAGAGCGCGGGCGATGGCAGTGGTGGTGATCGTTGCCACGCTACGCCCTCCCGCCGCGACGCCGCAGGACGGAGCGCAACCGCTCGTTGCTGTCCGCGCCCTCATCGCGGATCGCGTGCCCCGTCCGGCTGAGGAAGACATCGTTCAGCGTCGGGCGCGCGATGTCCACGGATTGCACCGCGACCGGTGACGAGCGGAGGAACCCCGGCACGAATGTGTCACCATGCTCCACCTCGAACCGAAGCGCCTCGTTCTCTTCCCGCGCCTCGATGCCGTACTCCCGCGTGAGGAAGGCTGTCGTCGCCGCGTTGTCCGCCGTGCGCAGCCGGACGACATCGCCGCCCATCGCCGCCTTCAGCGCGTCCGGCGTATCGAGCGCGATCAGCCGGGCGTGATCCATGATGCCGATGCGGTCGCAGTTCTCGGCCTCGTCCATGTAGTGCGTCGTCATGAAGACGGTGATCCCCTCGCGCTTGCGGAGTTCGTGGATGTGCGCCCAGATGTTCTGCCGCGTCTGCGGGTCCAGCCCGACGGTCGGTTCGTCCAGGAAGAGGACGGTGGGGTGATGCAGGAGGCCGCGCGCGATTTCCAGCCGCCGCTTCATGCCGCCGGAGAACTGGCGCACCTTGTCGCCCGCGCGGTCGGCGAGGTTGACTATCTCCAGCATCTGCGCGATGCGGGCGGCGCGCACGGTGCGGGGGACATGATAGATCATGCTGTGGAAGCGCAGGTTCTCCTCGGCGGTGATCCGGTCGTCGAGGCTGTAGTCCTGAAAGATGATGCCGATGGACTCGCGCACGCGCGCCGGTTCCCGCGCGACATCGAAGCCGTTGACGCGCGCCTCGCCCTCAGTGGGGCGGAGCAGCGTGCAGAGCATCTTGATCGTCGTGCTCTTGCCCGCGCCATTGGGGCCGAGGAAACCGAAGACCTCGCCGGGCTGCACCCGGAACGAGAGGTGATCGACGGCGGCGAACTGCCCGAAGCGACGGACGAGATCGTTGACCTCGATGGCGATTGGTGCGGCGGGTGCGCGCTGCGACCCCGAGGCGAGGATGGCGGGGGCGGTGATGGTCGCCATTAGTTAGCCGTTCCCTTTCGGCTTCTCGCGCTCATCCGGCGGGCGCACGTCCGCGTCGAGCATCGCCGCCATGTCGTGCATCGCGCCGAGGAGCCGCTTCTTCTGTGTCGGCGTCAGGTGCGTCAGGAGCGAGCGCAGCCGCGTGTGCATGATTTTCTGGTACCGATGGAGCACGCCGCGCCCCGCGTCCGTCATCACGATGCGAATCTGGCGACGGTCCACAGGGTCCGGGTGCCGCCCGACGAGGCCGCGCTCCGCAAGCCCGTCGATCATGCTCGTCATTGTCGGCACCGCGACATTCAAACGCCGCGCCAGTTGCGTCGTCAGCGCGCTCCCGTTCGTTGCGATCGCCTGAAGGCAGCGAAGTTGCGGCATCGTCAGCCGCCCCTGCCCCTCCGCCTGCTCGATTGCGTGGCGCAGCGTGCGCTGATAGTGGCCAATGGTGTCATCCATAACGGTCACGAGTAACGTATCAAGATCATCAGCGGAGTGCGGCGGGTCGCTGATCGTTGTCTGTTCGTCGTCGGTCGCGAGCATTGGGTGGCCCTCGAATCACTAGGGGATCATACTGTTAGCACTTCTAATGATAAGAGCGTCGAGGTAATTCGTCAAGGGCAGAGGTCGCGGAACGCACCGTGCGATGGTACAACTGACAGGGGCGTACGCACCCCACGCTTGACAAGTGGCAATGGGGCTCGCTATTGTACGTACAGCAATGCCGGTGGTGCGGTGAGGCGGAGATGGGTGGATGACTGACAAACCGGAAGAGACGTTAACGATTGAGAGAGAGAGCACAGCGGACACACTCGGCGAGGAGAAGCCGATCAAGGTCTTCGTCCCGACGGTCGTGCTGAAGCATAAAACGGGCGAGATCGAGGACATCGCGCCGCCCGCTGCCGCGACGGATACGCAGATTACCGGCGACAATGGCACGTCCACGCCGACGGGAACGACGGACGTTGAGCCGGGCGACCCCAAACGACGGTTCGGATACCAACTGATTGGCACACTCCTTATCGCGGTGGGTCTCCTGACCATCGCGCTGACCGTTGGCATCCTGGCATGGCGGGGGCATCAGCACACTGCGGAGACGCAGGCGTTCCTCAACCGCGTCTCGACGCCCTCGGTGATCCCCGCGACGCGGGCGGCTAATCAGCCTCCGGCGACGCCCTTCCCCTCGACCGTCTCCGGCGCGCTCGTCCCCGACACGGCCCGCACGCCGACCGCGAACGTGGCGACGCGCGCGGCGCAGCCCGTTGCGACGACCTCGGACGGGAAGAACCGCTCACTGATCGCCGCCGCCCCGGTGAACGCACCCGCGCCGACGAGCGCCGCGCCCCCCAATGAGGGAGGAACCCCCGCCCCACCCCCGCCGCCGAAACCACGAATGCCCGCCGCCACGCATCTCTCAATCCCTGCGATTCGTGTCGATTCGGATATCATCGATGTCGGGGTTTCGCAGATCGAAATCAATGGTCAGAAGGCATTCATCTGGGATGTCGCGCCGTATGCCGTGGGACATAACTTCTCCAGCGCGAACCCCGGCGAGGGAGAGAACATCGTCCTCGCCGGGCACGACGACTGGCAGGGCGAGGTCTTCAAGAACCTGTACAAACTCAAAAAGGGCGACGAGATCATGGTGCAGGCGGGCGATGGCGAGAAGAAGTACCACGTCGATGAAATCCTCCTGCTACCGGAGATAGGCGAGTCGCTGGAAAAACGAGTCCAGAACGCCTCATTCATCGGCACGACGGGCGATGAGCGCGTGACGCTCGTCACCTGCTGGCCCTACGGCGTGGACGACCATCGCCTGATCGTCATCGCTCGCCCGAATCCGTAGCCAGTAGTCAGTAAGCAGTGAGACATCCGCGAGCAGCGTGCGCCGATGTGCACCGTCTCGTGTATGCTTTGCTATACTTGTGGCGTAGAGCGATTCCAATGTTGGTGCGCACTCGGCAGATGAGCTGACGAGTGGAACTGACTACTGTTTACTGTTTACTGTTTACTGTCTACTGACCCCGGAGGAACCCGATGAGCAGCGACCCCAACGAACTGCGTGGCCGCACGCACGTCCACAATGAGGATCATTCGCTCGGCCAGACGCGCGCGAACATGCCGGGAAACGGTCCCTCCATCGGGACGGCGATTAAGATGACCGGCGGCATCGCGAACGCGGTCGATCCCGCGACGGTGCGGCAGCCGGAGTCCGAGACGAACTCGCTGATGCTGATGGAGATGGGCAAGCGCATGTACATGCGCTTCGTCAAGATGATTGGCGGTGACGAGGCGGTCGAGACTCTCCTGAAGCGGAAGATCGGCGTGCATATCTACCTCGACGCCGGCGGCGTGCGTGTGCATTACCGTGGCCGCGTCTGGTGGGTGCCGGAATCCAATGCCGCTCCCTTCTCGGAGATCGTCAAGAACAGCACGACCCTCGAACAGATTATGGATGCCATGCCGCAAGTCGCCGCACCCCAGGTTCGGTACGGGTAGGTGGGAAGTAGCGAGGAGCGAGTGACGAGTAACGAGTGGGACCGGAGGAGTTGACAGCGTAGCCTTCTCGCTCCTCGCTCCTCGCTATTGATTTGGGGGGAACGTGCCCAAGATCACGATGATTGGCGCGGGGAGCGTCGTGTTCGCGAAGAATCTGCTCGGCGACATTCTCTCGAATCCGGAGTTGGCGCAGAGCGAGATCGCGCTCATGGACATCGACCCGGAGCGGCTGCGCGTCGCGGAGATCGTCACGCACCGGGTGGCGGTGACGTGCGGCGCGACGCCGCACGTCACCGCGACGACTGACCGCCGTGCCGCGCTCGACGGGGCAGATTACGCGGTTAACATGATTCAGGTCGGCGGTTACAAGCCGAGCACGGTGATCGACTTCGAGATACCCCGGAAATACGGCCTGCGTCAGACGATTGCCGACACGCTCGGCATCGGCGGCATCTTCCGCGCGCTCCGTACGATCCCCGTCGTGCTCGACATGTGCCGCGATATGGAGGCGGTCTGCCCGGACGTCCTCTTCCTCAACTACGTCAATCCAATGGCGATGGTGACGGGCGCGGTCTTGCGGGCGACGCGCATTAACACGGTCGGGCTCTGCCACAGCGTGCAGGGGACGGCGGAGCAATTGGCGCGCTATCTCGGCGTCCCGGCGGCGGCGATGGAGTACCGTTGTGCCGGGATCAACCACATGGCGTTCTACCTCTCGCTCCGCGTGAACGGTGAGGACGCCTACCCGCTGCTACGCGAGCGGTTCGGGCAGCCGGACTCCCACCCGCCGCTGCCAACGCCGGACGAAGTTGCGCGGCCTGACAGCGCGCACCTGCGAATGCACGACGCCGTGCGGTTCGAGATGTTCCGGCGGCTCGGATACTTCGTCACGGAATCGAGCGAGCACTTCGCGGAGTACGTGCCCTACTTCATCAAGCGCGACCACCCGGAGTTATTGGAGCGGTTCCACGTCCCGCTCGATGAGTACATCACGCGCTGCGAGACGCAGAACGCGCGTTGGGCGGCGATGCGCGACGAACTGACGACCAGCGACTGTCCGCTCACCGTGGAGCGCACGAGCGAATATTGCGCCCAGATTATCCGCGCGAAGGAGACGAACATCCCCGCTGTGGTCTACGGCAATGTGCGCAACGATGGCCTCATCACGAACCTGCCCGATGGCTGCACCGTCGAGGTGCCTTGCCTCGTGGACGCGAACGGCATCCAACCGACGGTGATCGGCGATTTGCCTGTGCACCTCGCCGCCCTGATGTGCACGAACATCAATGTGCAGGAGGTAACGGTGGCCGCCGCGCTGGAGCGCAACCGCGCGCACGTCTACCATGCCGCGATGCTCGACCCGCACCTCGCGGCGGAACTGACGCTCGACGCCATCTGGTCGCTGGTGGATGACTTGTTCGCCGCGCATGGTGACATGATCCCCGCGATGGCGTGCACCGATGGATGAAAATGCGGACGACACACGGGCGCGCTGGCCTGCGGGCCATCGAAGCGCGGTGATCATCAGCATCGACATCGATGGTGATACGTGGCTGCGCCGCGAGTACGGCGAACATCGCGTCGGCAAGCGCGCGCTCGGCGCGTACGACCTCAGTGCCGGTATCCCGCGCGTGTTGCGATTGCTCGCGGATTACGGTGTGCTCGGCACCTTCTTCTGGGTCGGGCAGGTCGCGGAGGGCGCGCCGGAACTCGTGCGCCGGTGCGCGGCGGAGGGGCACGAGATCGCCTGCCACACATGGGATCACGCGCACTACGACGACGTGACCGATGAGCGGCAGCGCGACGACCTGCGACGCACGCGCGATATGCTCGCGGCAATCACCGGCACGCCGCCCGTGGGCCATAAGAGCGCGGGGTTCGCCCCCGGCGCGGGGACGCCCGCCATCCTCCAGTCCCTCGGCTTCCTCTACCAGATGGACCTCGCGTCCGGCGATCTTCCGTGGGTCGTGCGGCCGGACGCTGCCCTGCCGCCCCTCATCCAACTCCCGCCGACGACGTTTCTGGATGATTACACGCTCTTCGCGGACAATCTGCTCGCCCCCGACGATGCCTTCGCGCTCTGCCGCAATACCGTCGATCTCCTCCGGGACGATGGCGGGCTGGCGTGCTTCACATTCCATCCGCACCTGATGGGGCAGCCCGCACCGAGCCGCGTCTTCACGCGGTTGCTCGAATACATCATCGACCTCGGTGATGTCTGGATCGACCGTGCCGACCATGTCGCGACGTGGTGGCGAGACCGGGAACAGGACACGGCGCGCAACCTCGACCCGGCACGCCGAACGCGGGACCCGTAAACCGCCACGCACCTCCTGATCCAGATACCGCACCGTGCCGCATACAGAGCATACAGAGACGATAGACCTGCATCCGTGGCATCTATGCTGCAATGGCAGAATGGTGCGATACACGCGTACGATGGCTCCAACTTGACAGAATGTGTATGATACACCCATCTTCTGAATGGGCAGGTGCTTCGCGTACTGAGTACCGAGCGCCGAGGAGTGAGTGCATATGGTTCGTCTGCCGCATCGTCGCATGAATCGCCTGTTCGGCGTCGCCACGTCGATCATCCTGCTTGGCCTGGTCTTCGGCTCCATCGGGTTGCAGTCGGCCCGCGTGCGCGGTCACATCCCATACCTGAACGCCCCGATGCCGACGCCGAAGCCGGCGGGTCTCGTTCTGCGCCTCGATCAACTGCCCGCGCCGGAGGTCGCCAATGTCGCCGCGCCCGTTGCGAGCACGCCGGAGCCGACCGCACAAATCGTCGCGGCTGTTGTCGAGACGCCCGCCGCCACGGAAGCGCCCGCATCGACCGTCGCGCCGACCGCCGCTGCACCATCGGCCACGGTCGCCGCGATGAGCACGCCCGCGCCGACCGTCGTGCCCGCCGCGACTGCCGTGCCCGCAACGCCGACGACCGTGCCGACGCCGCAACCGCAGGCGATCCCCCCCGCCGTCTTCCTTGAGCCGATGGACCACTGGTACCAGACGTGGAACAACTGCGCGGGCGTGACGACGGCGATGACCCTCTCGTACTTCGGCATCAAGGCGGACCCGCTCGTCCTCTCCCCGATCTTCCGCCCAAACGCGAACGACAAGCACGTCGAGTCGTATCAGGTGACGGACTACCTCCACACACAAGGGCTGAAGGCCGAGACGTACGAGGGCGGCACCGTTGACCGGATCAAGCGGCTGATCGCGGTCGGCGCGCCGGTGATCGTCGCGCAGTGGCAGAACCGCACCGATCACGCCGGTATCGGCCACTACCGCGTCGTACGCGGCTATGACGACGCCAAGGGCGCGTTCCTGATGAACGACTCGATGGAAGGCCCGTCGGTCGCGATCAAGTACACCGAGTTCGACGACCTCTGGTCGCTCTACGATTATCGCTACATCCCGGTCTGGAACGACAAACTCGACCTCGCCGTCCGCCGGGTGCTCGGCGACGACATGGACCCGAAGGTCAATCTGCCGCGCGCCATCCGCTACATGCAGGGCCGCATCGAGCAGCAGCCGGGGAACGCGGAACTCTGGTTCGGGCTTGGCGGCGGCTACTTCCGCATGGGCGACTACCAGAAGGCGGTCGATAACTACCACAAGGCCGTGAGCATGGGCCTGATGAAGAAGACGCCGTGGACGATCTGGTACCAGTTCTGGCCCGTCACTGCGCTCGTCAATGTCGGGCTGGACGATGAGGCGCTCGCCACCGCGCAGGAGAACATCAACAGCGCGAAGGCGTTCGGCGAGATGCATTACGAGCGTGGCCGCGTCTTCGAGAAGCGCGGCGACATGACGACCGCGAAGCGCGAGTACCAGATGGCGCTCGTCGATGACAGGAACTTCAAGGACGCGCAGAAGGCGGTCGCCCGCCTTGGCGGGTGATTCCTCCTTCCCAGGCACCTGCTTCGTGCTATCCTCTCCGCACGTACCGTTGTGACGAGTGGGGAGGGGATCATGTCTACACACGATGATGCGGCGATTAAGGACCGGGTGAAGGCGCAGTTCGCGGCAACCGCCGCCAATTATGTCGTCAGCAAGGGGCACGCCGAGGGCGATGACCTCGCCCGTCTCGTCGCCCTCGCCGCGCCGACCGCCGACGATGTGGCGCTCGACATCGCGACGGGCGGTGGGCACACCGCGCTGGCCATCGCGCAGACCGCCGGGCGGGTGATCGTGTCGGACTTCACCCGGACGATGCTGGAGACGGCGCGAGGCTTCATCGCCACCAAGGGCATTGAGAACGTCGTGTACGCGCTGGCTGACGCCGAGGCATTGCCGTTCGCGGATCATGCGTTCAGCCTCGTCACCACCCGCATCGCGCCGCACCACTTCCCGAACCTACGCGCCTACGTGCACGAGGTCGCCCGCGTGCTGGAACCGGGCGGGCGCTTCCTGCTCGAAGACAGCGCGGCGCCGGAGGGTGAAGCGGGCGAATTCCTCAACCACGTCGAGAAACTGCGCGATGGCTCGCACGTCCACTCCGCGACGCAGCAGGAATGGCTCGACCTCCTCGCGGACGCCGAGTTCACCGTCGTGACCACAGAGTTGTTCCGCAAGGAGCACGAATTGAGCCAGTGGATTGGCCGCGCCAACGCGAACGGCGAGACGGTGCGGAATGCGTGGGAAACCGCGCCCCCGGACGCGAAGACGGCCTTCGATTTGACGTACAAGGATGACGGCTCGGTGCACTCGTACAGCGACGACAAGGTCGTCATCCTCGCTACGAAGCCCCTTGCTGGGTATTAGCCTCGATATTCGTGGAAGCAAAAGAACAGGAGCGCGCGATGCGTATCGGTGTGACCTTCCCGCAGAATGAGATCGGTGCGGACCCGGCGGCGGTGCGCGAGTACGTGCAGGCGGCGGAAGCATTGGGGTATACGCACCTGCTGGCGTACGACCACGTCCTCGGCGCGGACATCACGAACCGGCCCGACTGGGGCGACCGGTATACGCAACACAGCCTTTTTCACGAGCCGTTCGTGCTGTTCGGCTACCTCGCGGGGCTGACGACGAACCTGGAGTTCGTGCCGGGCGTCATCATCCTGCCGCAGCGGCAGACGGCGCTCGTCGCGAAGCAGGCGGCGGCGGTCGATGTGCTGACCGGCGGGCGGTTCCGGCTCGGTATCGGCGTCGGCTGGAACGCGGTCGAGTATCAGGCGCTGAACGAGAACTTCCGCGACCGGGGCAAGCGGAGCGAGGAGCAAATCGCGGTGCTGCGCGCGCTCTTCACCGACGAGGTGGTCACATTCCACGGCAGATGGCACCACATTGAGGCGGCGGGCCTCAACCCGATGCCGGTGCAGCGGCCCATCCCCATCTGGATTGGTGGCAGCAGTGATGTGACGGTGGAGCGCGTTGGCAGGATCGGCGACGGCTGGTTCCCGCAGATGCCGCCGAACGAGACCGCCCGCGCGATGCTCGACAAACTGCACGCCGCCGCGACCGCTGCGGGGCGTGACCCGGCGCGCATCGGCATCGAGGCGCGCGTCAGCATCGGCGGTAAAACGCCCGACGAGTGGGCGCGCGAGGTTGAGGGGTGGCGCGCGCTCGGCGCGACCCACGTCACGGTGAACACGATGAAGGCGGGGCTGGATTCGCCGCAGGCGCACATCGACGCCATCGGGCGGTTTGCGGCGGCCGTCGGCGTATGACGCAGCCGAGCATCCTCTGCGTCTTCGCGCATCCGGACGACGAGTCGTTCGGCGTTGGCGGTGCGCTCGCGACGTACGCGCGCGCCGGTGTGCCCGTCGATCTTCTCTGCGCCACGCGCGGGCAGGCGGGGCAACTCGGCGACGCAATAGGCATCCTCGGCTTCCGTGATCTGTATCTCCTTGACGACGAGGACGGCAAGGTCGCGGACGTTCCGTACGCGACACTCCTGGGCGAGGTGATGGCGGTGCTGCGCCGCGTGCGCCCGACGACGATGCTCTGCTTCGGGCCGCGCGGCATCTACGGCCACCCCGACCATATCGCGATGTGGAAGGCGGCAACGGAGGCATTCTGGCGGCTGCGGGGCAGCGTGCCGGAGTTGCAGCGGCTCTACTATCCCGCCGTCCCGCGTCAGATTGGCCGGACGATGAACCGCGTCATCCCCGGCCCGGAGGGGACGCCAAACACCGAAGCGCTCGTTGCGGCCGTCGCGCTTGCCGCGCAAATCGCTGCGCTCGCGAAGCACGCCGAGGCGCAGATGGACGCACGCGGGATGCGGGAACGGCTGATCGAGCGCCGCCCGACCGTCGCATACCTCTACCGCGTCGAGCCGCCGCTGCCGTACGGCGAGATCGACCGGGGGCTGCTCCCGTGACGCTGCGTACGAATTACCATACGCACAGCCGCTACTGCGATGGCGAGGGCGAGATCGCAGAGTACCTCGATGCCGCGATCGCTGCGGGCCTGGACTCCTACGGCGTCTCCTGCCACGCGCCGGTGCCGGTGCCGACCCGCGATCCGTGGATGATGCTCCTCGGAGACTTGCCCGCCTACTGCGCGGAGGTGCGCGCCCTGCGCGCGGCGTATCGCGACCGCTTGCCCGTCCTTCTCGCGCTCGAACTCGATTACGCGCCGGGGCTTGACGCCTTCTACCGCGAGCAAATCCTGCCGCACGGCTTCGACTACTTCGTCGGATCGGTGCACTTCGTCGGCGACGACGGCACGGGGATGCCGTGGGAGATCGACAACAGCGCGGAGCGGTTCGCCGCTGGTTTGACTGGTGGCTTCGACGGCGATGTGCGCGGCGCGTTCGAGCGGTATTTCGCCTTGCAGCGGGCGATGGTCGGCACGCCGGGCGTCGCGATTGTCGGCCACATGGACAAGATGAAGATGTGGAACCGGGGCGACCGATATTTCCGCGAGACCGATCCGTGGTATGTCGCGGCGGTGGAGGAGACCCTACGCGCATTCAAGGCGGGCGGGCTGATCGTCGAGTTGAACACGTCCGGCCTGCGCAAGGATATTCAGTCGCCCTTCCCCAGCCCGTGGGTGCTCGCGCGCTGCCACGATCGGGAGATTCCGGTCACGGTGACGGCGGACACGCACAAGCCCGCCGATGTCACCGCCGGGTTCGACGATGCCGCCGCCATCCTGCGCGATGTGGGCATCACCCACGTCATGGCGCGTGACGGCGACCGCTGGGTGCCGCGCTCGGTTGACTGAACATGTCCTTATCACAGCCGGGGGTCAACCGGCTCGCTCTCCATCGCCAGCACACGATTGCGTCGTTCATTGCTATCTGATTGTTCTCGCCATCGGCGACGAGCGCGGAAGGCATCCGAACGGCATGATAGGAGCGATTCCGGGGCCGTGTGGTTCATCGATTTTCGAAGGGATCAAGCATGGTGCGTTCATCTTTGGTTGGAAGCCTGCATATTGAGCCATCCTGTTCCAATGGATGAGGACCGATGAGGTTTGCGTACGTTCCTCCGTACTCCCGAACCAAGAAGCGCATGATATGTTCGCAAAGCCAGGATTCGAAGGACTGCTCCTTCGGGCCCCAGCCAACCCGTTTGAACCCCTCGCACAGAGCGTACGCCTGTGTCACAGACCAATACGCCTTCACGATTTCATCGTAGGATTCCCACTCGTCCCAATCATCGTGTGTAAGCGCCAAAAACGCTTCAGGTATCGCGATGCGCACCGCACCATGCTCGCCACGACCACCGCCCATTAGCACGTCGCCGCGCTTTGCTTGAAACGAATCATTCGGGTTTGTTGTCTCGCTGTCGAATCTGTAGAGGGCAAGATAGCCACTTGGCACGTAGGGTGACGGGCAGGAGATTATGCCGAGACAGTGATGACTATACCCGTCTATTTCAGACATCGGCGTCCTGGTCGTGGCTCTCTTCTGTTTGTATTGACGATTGCGGGACAAGATGTACCCACGGTAGTGCGTCGCCCACCGTGTTTACGAGCCGCCGATCCATCGTCCAGAAGGCCGCGCCGACCTGTTCAGCCAACGCGAGATAATGGGCGTCGTATGCCGCTGGCAAGTTGAAGTGCGTTGCCATCATTAATGCCCGCTCATGCAACTCCGCATCACTGTAAAGGATGAGCGGAAGGGCGAAAGCGGCACGGAGAGCGTCCTGAACCACTCCCATACTCACCGTGCCTGTCTTCGCGTATCTGTACATCGCATTCGTCACTTCGTAGCGAAGTAACATCGGCGCGACCAGTAGCTGTCCCGCTACTTTGAGGTGTTGCCAGCTTTCACGTATCTGTTCGTCGCGAGGAAACGCCACTAACCGGACGATGAGGCTTGCATCAACGCAGATTATCGAGGAGTTGCGCATCCCTCTCCTCCCGCATCTCGCGGATGACCTCCTCTGGCGGCGGAAGCGTGCGATCTCCGAGTTCCTGCTGGATACGCGCGCGCACTTTATCGACTTGCGCCAACCAATCCTCGCTGTCGCTCTTTCGCAGACGCTTGTACTCTGATACGGAGAGCACAACGACTTCCGGCTTCCCGGCGCGTTCGACGATGATCGGCTCGTTGTGTTCCACGACCGTACGCATCAATTCACCAAAATGGATCCGTGCTTGCGTTGCGCTGATTACTTTTTCCATCGCCCACCTCTGCCCATCGCATGATTGATTAATGCCACCGATATACTATCCTATCGGCGTGTGAACTGCACAAAAGTACTGACTCGAAAACATATCTATCTGCGTCGGCGCACAACATCCGGGGTCGTCAGGTCCAACGAAGGAACGGTCTCCATTTTTTACGATTGCACCGCAGGAATGTATACCACATCATCACTAGTCGTACAGGTGCGCGTTCCCACGGCACCAAAAATGCATTGACTTACGCCGACAGAACCATAGCGAGATCATCGCGTTCATTGGCGCGACGGAGTGACGAACGGTGCAGACATCGGATCAACAACGAATCGGCGACCGGTATGAGCTGGAGCAGACCATCGGCACCGGCGGGATGGCGCGCGTCTACCTCGCGCACGACCGCACGTTGGACCGCGAAGTCGCCGTGAAAATCCTCACCCCCGGCCTCGCGGCGGATCCGCTCTTTGTGGAGCGCTTCCGCCGCGAGGCGCAGGCGGCGGCAGCCCTCAATCATCCGAACATCGTCACGATCTACGACACGGGGACGACGGATCAGACGTACTACATTGTCATGGAGTACGTGCCGGGGCCGAACCTGAAGGAGGCGATCCGCCAGCGTGGGGCGCTCCCGGAAGCCGAGGCGCTCGGCATCGGCGCACAGGTCGCGGCGGCGCTTGAGGCGGCGCACCACCGGCGGTTGATCCACCGGGACGTTAAGTCGCACAACGTTCTCCTTCATCCCACCGGCACGGCGAAGGTGACGGATTTCGGCATCGCGCGCGCCGCCGGGGCATCGCAACTGACCGCGACGAACACCGTGATGGGCACCGCGCACTACCTGTCGCCGGAGCAGGCGCTGCATCAGCAGGTCGATGGCCGGTCGGACGTCTACAGCCTCGGCATCGTGCTGTACGAGGCGCTCTCCGGCCAGTTGCCATTCGCGGGCGACTCGCTCGTCTCCGTCGCGATGCAGCAGGTGCACGAGCAACCGGCGCCTCTACGCACGCTCTGCCCCGACCTCTCGCCGCAGACCGAAACCGTCGTGATGAAGGCGCTCGCCAAGAATCCGGCGGAGCGGTACCAGTCCGCCGGTGAGATGCGCGCCGCACTCCTGCGCGCGGAGGACGCGATTCATCGCGCCGACCGTGTCGCCCTTGTCGAGACCCGACCGCTGCCACCGGGCACCCCCGATGATACTGTCGTGCGCGCCACGATTCCGGGCCTGCCGCTCGTCGCCTCTGCATCGCCGCCCGCCGCGCCCATTGAGCGTCAGCGCACGCAACTGCTCCCCCCCGAACATCGCAAGCGTCGGCTTGCCGTGCCCCTCATCCTCGCGGCGTTCTGCGCCCTCATGGTCGGTGTGGGGCTCTTCGCCTTCCGGTCTCTCGGTGGCGGTTCCCGTGCGACAATCGTATCGACGCCGACGGCGAGCGCGCGGGCATCGGTCGTCGCGGCGGTGACCACGCCATCGCCCGTGCCAACGCAGGCGGCGTCACCACTGCCTGCCGCGACGCCCGCTCCTGCCACTCTTGTACCGCCTACCCCCATACCGCCCACCGCCGCGCCCGCGCTCGTCGCCCCGACCGCGACGGTGATTTCACCAACGGTCGCGCCGACCGTAGCGCCGCCTACCCCGACACCGCTCGCGGTGCCGACCGCGACTCCTGCCCCTGCGCCGACCGCGACCGCGATCCCGCCGACTGCAGCCCCCGCGCCGACTGCGGTGCCGCCGACCGAACCGCCACCACCGGTCGCCACGGCGCGACCGAGCGGGCCGGTGACCGTGGCAAATAGCCCGGCACAAGCGGTGCAGCAGTTCTACTCGTTCGCGTCGCAGCGCAACTTCGACGCCGCCGCCGGGCTGTGGAGCGCGCGGATGAAAGCGGAGTACCCACCCGGAGAGAATCTCAATGGACATTTCGGGGCGTTGCGACGTGTCGATGCCAGCACCGGGGCGGCACAGATCGATCCGAGTGGTACGCGCGCGACGGTCCCGGTTGAAGTCATTGAGACGCTCGACTCCGGGGCCACGCGGCGCTTGCAGGGTTCGTGGCAACTCGTACGTGGCCCATCCGGCTGGCTCCTCGATCAGCCTAACTTGATAGCGGCGTAACAGACAAGGTGGCACTGGCTGAAGCCCATGCCACCAAATCATGAACCCTCATGCTCTTTGGCGATCACCATGGCGCGATGTCCGGGCGCTCCGTGGGGACGGGGAGGGCGGTTCACGAACCATCCCTACGCGAGACAGCAGGGCCACCGATGATGAGATGACTACCTTGAAGGGGTATTACTCGCGAGTATGTGCGTGAGGTTGATTGAGTCTCGTGTCGGCGCTTCCCTCTGACTGCTCAACGATCCGTTGCAACGGAGCAGATTCGCGCTCCTGTACGTCCACGCCGGGCGCGGCAGTGCGCGAGCCGCCCTCGCCGGAGGGCAGGACGAAGCGGTTGACGAGGGCGAGTAAGTCCGCTGTGAGAGCGGGGAACGCACCCGCGATCCGCGCGGCGATGCTGGCGGGAAGGGAGAGGATACACTCGGCCTGGCCCCGCCGCGTCGCGTCAACGATCTCGCGCGCCGCCTGCGCGGTATCGAGCGCGGCGAAGGGGAGTGTGTCACCGAGGCTGAACCAGGCGTACTCCGCCTCCTGATTGCCCTTGAATTGCGCATTCCGCTGCCCGCCGGTGCGCAGCAGGCCGGGGGCGATGGTCGTCACACGGATGTCGTCCGCCGCGAGTTCCGCGCGCAGACCCTCGGAGAAGCCAGTGGCGGCGAACTTGGCCGCGCTGTACGGTAGCAGGTGCGGCATGCTGATTTTGCCACCAACGGACGTAATGTTGACGATGTGGCCCGCGCGTCGCTCGCGCATCTGCGGGAGGACGGCGAGCGTGGCGTAGAGCGTGCCCCAGAAGATGACGCCCATCGCCTCCTCAAAGTCCGCGATGGTCATCGAGCCAACCGGCCCCGCCTGGATAATTCCGGCGTTGTTAACGAGAATATCGACGCGCCCGAACCGCCGCACCGTCTGTTGGACGGCGTCGGTCACGTCATCGCGGTCGGAGACATCGCAGGGGATGGTGAGGACGGTCGCACCCTGTTGTCGCAGAGCGTCCGCCGCGCGGTCGAGTTCGCCCATGTCGCGGGCACAGATGGCGATCATACAGCCGACGCGGGCAAACTCCCGCGCCAGTTGCAAACCGAGACCCCGCGAGCCGCCGGTGATGAGGGCGACCCTGCCCTGAAAATCTGCAGCGGGGCGGCGAAGCAATCGTCGCCCCGCGACACCGAGGCCAATCGCGGCAGCAACGGGGAGCAAAGATGGTTTTCGCGATGCGTTCATTATTTCCCTTCCCCTGCTGCCGCCACGATTGCGATGCCCGTTATGGCTTGAGGACGACCTTGATGCAGTGATCCTGCTTGTCGCGGAACATCTTATACCCCTGCGGCGCCTCATCCAGCGGCAGGCGGTGGGTGATGACGAAACCGGGGTCGATGTCGCCCTGCTGAATATGCTCGAGGAGCGGCTGCATGTAGCGCTGCACGTGGGTCTGGCCCATCTTGAAGGTCAGGCCCTTAGCGAACGCCGCGCCGAACGGCACCTTGTCCAGCAAGCCACCATACACGCCGGGGACCGAGACGGTGCCTCCCTTGCTGCACGCCTGAATCGCTTCTCGCAGGGCGTGTGGGCGATCCGTGCCGAGCCGCGTGACCTGCTTCGCCTTATCCACAACGGCATCGGGGCTCATACCATGGGCTTCCATGCCGACGGCATCGATGCATGAGTCCGGCCCCCGTCCGCCCGTCATCTCCTTGAGGGTGTCGATGACGTCCATCTCCTCGTAATTGATGACCTTGGCGTTGCACTGGTCGCGCGCCATCTCGAGGCGATCGGGGAAGCGGTCGATGGCGATGACGCGCTCCGCGCCGAGGATGTACGCGCTCTTGATGGCGAACTGCCCGACGGGGCCGCAGCCCCAGACCGCGACGACATTGCCGGGCCTGATGCCGCAATTTTCCGCTGCCATGTAGCCGGTTGGGAAGATGTCGGAGAGGAAGAGCACCTTCTCATCGGGGATGCCATCCGGTATTTTGATCGGGCCGACATCCGCGAAGGGAACGCGCGCGTACTCCGCCTGTCCACCCGCGTAGCCGCCGTACATGTGGGAGTAGCCGAACATCCCGGCACCGGTGAACCCGTACGCCTTCTCCGCCATCCACGCATTCGGGTTGGCGTTGTCGCATGCGGAAAAGAGCTGCTGCTCGCAGAAGTAGCAGTGACCGCAGGCGATGGTGAATGGCACAACGACGCGATCTCCCTTGTGGAGCTTCTTCACCTCCGGGCCAGTCTCGACCACCTCACCCATGAACTCATGACCGAGGATATCGCCCGGCTTCAAGGTCGGGATGTAGCCGTCGTAGAGGTGAAGGTCCGAGCCGCAGATCGCGGTGGACGTGATCTTCACGATGGCGTCGCGCGGGTTGATGATCGTCGGATCGGGGACCCGCTCCACGCGCACATCGTGAGTGTGATTCCAGACGAGCGCTTTCATTCATTCCCCCGTGCCGTCGGCTGGCCATCGGTCGAGGCCACTTCCCCGGCTTCCATCACCTGTTTGAAGCGACGCAGGGCATCCTGCACCTGTTGCGTCGGCTCCTCACCAAACATCTTCGCCACGATCGCGCCGAGTTTCCCGGCGGGCGGATCGTATTCGAGGTTCACCGTCACTTCCGTCCCCCGCCCGCCCGGCGCGGGCTTGAACCGCACGGAACCGGCATTCGCGACATCCGCCTCGGTCGATTTCCAGGCGATCAGCTCGTTCATGATGTCGTTGATGATCGTCGCGTCCCACTCGACGGAGGTTCCGGCGGGGGCCTTCGCCTTCCAGTGTGAATCCTTGTCACCCTTCACCGTGACAGATTCGAGGTGATCCATGAACCGGGGCAGATTCTCGAAGTTGTGCCAGAAGCGGTAGAGTTCCTCCGGCTGCTTGTTCACCGTGACGGTCTTCTCGACGCGGATGCCCTCCTTGTGCCCGACGCTGGCCGATGGGCTGTGGTCGCCATCGCCACCGGAGCGTCCCTTGACGCGCCGCGCGACCAGCACGCCGCCCGCGACCGCGAGCGCGGCGCCGCCGACGATGGGCTTCCACCGCTCGGCGGGCGCACCGTTTTCGCCGCTCGCGGAAATGTCCGCTGCGTCGCCGTGCGTCTTTGTGGGTTGCTGCTCGGGTTTGCTTGTTGTCTCCATCTGCTACTCCTTTGCTCCGATTGTCCCGTTGGGCGTGGTCGCCCGATACCGCACCTGCCCGCAATGGTTGTGCCGGGGGGTGGGTAGGGGATTGTTGGTTCCGTCGCGATAGTCAGGGCAACGATGCCGTTATCGTGCGTCGAGGGGAGATGGGCATTCGCGTCGGATCGATGCGGTACAATCCCCAGGCATCGCGTGGTGGGGCGATAACGAAGGGAGCGAACACGAGTGGGTGGCGATCTCATTCTCATGAACGGCCATATTGTCACGTCGGATCCGGCGCAATCGACAGTGGAGGCGGTCGCGATCCGCAATGGGATTGTTGCCGCAGTGGGGAGCAACGCGGACGCGCTGGCGGAACGACGCCCCGGCACGGAGGTGATCGACCTCCGGGGCCGCACGGCAACCGCCGCGTTCAACGACGCCCACTGTCACCCGATGAACGTCGGCTTCGCCGCCGCCGCAGTCAGCGCGCGACCGGAGGATACGACCAGCATCAACCAACTCGTCGCCAGGATTCGGGAGCGCGCGGCGTCGCAGCCGACGGACCGCTGGATCCGCGCGCGGGGGTACGACGATGCCCGGTTTGACGAGCGCCGCCACCCGAACCGCGCCGACCTCGACGCCGCCGCGCCCGAACATCCGGTCATCGTCGTGCGCGCCTGCGGCCATGTCGCGGTGGCGAACACGGCGGCGCTGCAACGCGCGGGCGTCACCGCGCGCAGTGTTGACCCGGAGGGGGGCGTGATCGACCGCGACGAGCACGGTGAGCCGACCGGCATCCTACGCGAGACGGCGATGCGCGCCGTGTACAACGCGATCCCGCAACCAACCGTCGCGGAGATCGCGGAGGCCCTCGACCGCTGCGCCGCGCTCTACCACGCTGTTGGCGTGACGAGCGTTGCCGAGGCGGGGATTCACCGCCCGGAGGAGATGGCGGCGTATCAGGCGCTCCACGACCGTGGCGGCGGTGGCCTGCGCACGTACCTGATGATGATGGTCGATGAGATGCTCGATGCGCTCGAAGGCACCGGCATCCGCACAGGGTTCGGCGACGCGCGGCTCCGCATCGGCCCCGCCAAACTCTTCCTCGATGGCTCGATTGGCGGGCGCACGGCGCGGATGCACCACCCGTATCTCGGTGAGGCGGAGAATGTCGGCCTCTGGATGCAAACGCCCAACGTTTTCAAGACGAAATTCAAGCGGGCGCACGACCTCGGCTGGCAGTGCTGCGCGCACGCCATCGGGGATGCCGCGATTGACCTGCTGCTCGATTGCTACGAGGAGGCAGCACAAGCCAACCCGCGCCCGGACGCCCGCCACCGCATCGAGCACTGCGAGTTCATCACAGACACCGCCGTCTTCGACCGGATTAAGCGGCTCGGCTGCGTGCCGGTGCCGGGCACAACCTTTCTGCGCGATTTCCGGCCCGTCTACGTGCAGAACCTCGGGCCGGAGCGACTGCGTTACGCCAACGCGATGCGGACGTTCATCGACAAGGGGATCGTCGCGGCGGCATCGAGCGACGCGCCCGTGGTGACGATCAGCCCACTCGCCGGGATCGAGACGATGATGACGCGCAAGGACTTCGCCGGTGAACAGGCGTTCGCGGAGGAGGCGATCACCTTCGAGGAGGCAGTATGGGCGTATACGTGGGCGGGCGCGTATGCCTCCTTCGAGGAAGGAATCAAGGGGAGCCTGACCCCCGGCAAACTCGGTGATGTCACCGTGCTGAACGCCGACGCCCGCACCGTTGACCCAGACGACATCGCGGAGTTAACCGTCGATTGCACGGTGATGGACGGGGAGATTGTCTACCGGGGGATGGGCATGTAACACAGAGGACGCAGAGAGAATCCAAAAATATTCTCTTCTCTGTGCTCTCTGTGTGCTCCGTGTCCTCTGTGGTACATCCCCGGCATCTTGGCGGGTTTATTCTCCGAATCGGTGCGTCTGGCCCGGCTTGAGCGGGTAGCATCTGATGCCCTGCACTGCCGACTCCACGCGCTCTTTGAAGGCGTCTCCATCCTGCACGATCGGCGGGAAGGTGTTGTAGTGCATCGGAATGACCGTCTTCGGGTGGACGAATCCAACCGCGCGCGTCGCGTCGACCGGACCCATCGTGAAGCGGTCGCCGATGCAGACGCACATCAGGTCGATCTGCTCCTCGCCGATGAACTCCATATCCCGGAAGAGTGCGGTGTCGCCGGTGTGATAGATCGTCAGGCCACCGAAGCGGATGACCAACCCGGCGGGCGTGGCCGCCGCCACGTAGGTGCCCGGCCCCGTTTCGTAGGACGAGGTGTGCCACGCCGGTGTGAATTTGACGCTACCGCCGTTGAAGGGGACCGTCCCACCGTGATTGGCGGGGACCGTCGACGCACCCTGCACCGCGAGCCACTCCCCCAGTTCGAAGGTGGTGATGATCGTCGCGCCCGTGCGCTTGCTGATTGTCAGCGCGTCGTCGATGCCGTGGTCGTTGTGCGCGTGCGACAGGAGGATCGTGTCGGCGTGGAGCGCATCGGCGCTCGTCGTCGCGACGGGATTTCCCGTCACCCACGGGTCGATGAGCAGGGTTGTGCCGCCCGCTTCGAGCATAAAACCAGCGTGCCCCAGATAGGTCAACAGCATGATCGGCCCTCCTCACACAGCTATCGCGACGATCCCACTCTGTGCAGTGTACCGCGTCTCGCCGCTGACGCCACAGCGGCACGGTTCCAACCAAATCGACGGGTAGCGGCGACGGTGACATTTTTTGTATACTCCACAGAGCGATCATAGGCTATCACTATCGGAGGTGCGGTGTGGAACTGCGTCACCTCGCGTACTTCGTCGCAGTGGCGGATCATCAACACTTCACGCGGGCGGCAGAGGCGCTGCACATCGCGCAGCCGTCCCTCAGCCAGCAGATTCGCAAACTGGAGGAGGAGATCGGCAACACGCTCTTCGAGCGGACGCGCGGCCATGTGACGCTCACCGAGGCGGGCCAGCACCTGCTCCCGCACGCCCGCGCGCTGCTCGCGCGGGCGGCGGAAGCGGAGCGCGAGTTGGCGGAACTCGCGAATCTGGAGCGCGGGCGATTGCGTCTCGGCGCCTTGCCCGCCCTCAGCGCGTCGATGCTGCCGCCGCTGCTCGTCGCGTTCCACCAGCGGTATGCGGGGATCGCGCTGGAATTGCACGAAGCGCCGACGATCACGCTCCTGCGCCAATTGGAGCATCGCGAGGTCGATCTTGCCCTGACCGCGCTGCCGACGACGCACGGCTACCTCGGCTCCCTGCCGCTCGGGCGCGAGTTGTTCTCCATCGCTGTCGCCCCCAATCACGCGCTGGCGCGCCGCGCCTCGGTCGAACCCGCCGAACTGCGCGACGAGCCGTTCATCCTGTGGAGTGAGGGGTCGGCGGTGCGCGATCTCACGCTGCGCATCTGCCGACAGGCAGGCTTCGAGCCGAAAGTCGTGCTGGAATGTGCGTACTGGGACACGATCTGCTCCGTCGTCGCGGCGGGGCTGGGCATCACACTCGTGCCGGAGCAGTCGCTCTCCGCGATCTCGCGCTCGCAGATCGCGGTCGTTCGCCTCGCTGACGGGGGCCACGGGCGGCAGATCGGCCTGCTCTGGCGGCGGGACGGCTACCAACCCGCCGCCGCGCGCGCCTTCATCGACCTCGTCCGCAGCCGCAACGAAGGACTCGGGGAAGTAGCGAGTAGCGAGTAACCGATTACCGAGTGGGAGAATGTTTCTCCTCGTTACTCGCTACTCGTGGCTACTCGTTGAGGATTTGACAAGCGGATCATCTTTGCGCATCGTGTAGCGGGCGGGTGCGTCGTGTGTCATGAGGAGTGGGGATGCAGGGACATAAGCAACGGCGGCGTTGGGTAGTGGGGCTGGCGTGCGGGCCGCTCGTGGTCTGCGGTGTGATGCTTTCAGTTGGATGGTCGGCCCTCCCGGCGATCGCGGCCGCCGATGCCGCGACATGCGTGACGGCGACGCCGATTGCGTCCCCGACCGGCACGGATGTCGGCACGGGAACGCCGTCGCCGTCACCAACGCCCCCACCGACCGCGACATCCGCACCGCCGCAGATCAACGGCCCGCTTCTCGGCGGCGGTGCGACGGCAACGGCACCCGCAAGCCCCACGCCCCGGCTCGTCTGCATGCCTGTGCCAACGCAGACCGCGATCCCGGCGACCACGACGCAGCCTGCATCAACATCCATTCCCATCGCAACGGCGAACGTCGCGGCGAGCGCGTCAACAAGCGCGACGCCCGTCGCATCGACGCAACCCAAGGCGACTGCATCCGCGCCTACTGCGTCCACGCCGAGCGCCTCGGCCCCCGTCAGTTCGACACAACCAGCCGCGACGACACCCGTTTCCACCACCCCTGTCGCGACGAAGGCGTCTGTGCCCGCCGCGTCGGGGCCGGTTGTCTCGGCGCAATCCGCGCCACCACCCGCCGCCGTGGGATTGCCGCCGCCACCACCACCCGGCTACATGCCGCCGAGTGGCGTCTCCGCGCCTTCGACCGGCACGAACGGCGCGCCGCCGTTCGTGCCGACGGGTGGCACCCCCGTTGTCTCCGTCGTGCGCGGCGCACAAGCGCCCCCATCGGCGCAGAATGCTCCACGGCAGTACGTCATCCCCGGTGCACCACCCGTCGCGGCGCGCCCTGGGGTCCCGCAATCATCGGCCTACGGCCCGACGGGTGCGGCCTCTCCGGTCGTCATTCCGCGCGCCGGTCATCCGCAGGCGAACTGGTGGCCGATGGTGGCGCTTGTTGCTGGCGTTGTGTCGGTCGTCGGTGGAGTTGCGATGCGTCGTGGAACTCCTCGCGGGCTGTGATTGAAGTATCGCACTCGATAATTGCATCTCGCCCCGGACGCGCTATACTGCCGCAGTGATACTGGGAGCGGAAGATACATTGCGGGAAGGAAATACGAAGACGATGATACTCTGGATTGGATACGAAGCGGCGAGCACGGACGGGGACGCGAGCGAGGCCGTGCACAGCGCGATTCGGGAGGCGGCGGGAGCGCGGAACTGCCACCGCGCGATGACCAATGTCTGGCTCGTCGATTCGGAAGATTCACCATCGGCGTGGGTGGACACGGTCGAACCGGCCTTGAAGCGTGGTGACCGCATCATCGTCACGAAACTCCAACGCGGCGCTGCGGCGATGAACATCACCGCCGCGACCGACTGGCTCAAGGTTCATCGCGAATCGTTCTAGCCAACCCTAGCTATGACCTACCCATCCTCTCTTTGTGGTGACGGTGGCGAACCAGATATGCTTGCTTTCGTCGGTGCATCCTGCTCGTCGTCTCGGCCGTGCTGCCTCTGTGCGCGGACTTCAGTCGGCGCTGTCCTATCGGGAACGGTGATGCTCTGAGAGGAGGATCCGATGCGTGTCGCGGACATCCAAATACTCTACGACTACAACTATTGGGCGACCGACCGTATTTTACACACGGCGGCAAGCATTACCGATGAGCAGTTCACGGCACCGATGCGCTTCCCGTGGGGGAGCTTGGGCGGCACGCTCGTGCATATCCTCGCGGCGGAGCGTTTCTGGTTGTATCTCTGGCAAGGGTTGTCACCGCGCCCGGATCCGACCCGTGGGGACTATCCCACGCTGGTCACACTCCGCGAGCGGTGGCCGCACGATGAGGCCGACCTCCGATCCTACCTGGCAACCCTGACGGACGCTGACCTGGACCGCCCGCATACCCACACTTGGAATGGCGGTTCATCCATCGCACCGCTGTGGGCACGGATCGTCCACGTCGTCACCCACGGGACGCTGCATCGCGGTGAGGCGGCGCAGATGCTTACCGAGTTTGGGCATTCTCCCGGCGATATGGACCTGGACGACTTCCTGTATGAACGCGGCGCGTGAACGCGATGCGGATGTCCGCCAAAGTGACAGCAAAGATGTGCCGGATAGATCATGGCCAGGGTAGGTTCTAGCCGCGAACCCCTGAGGAGCACCGCGCACCGCACGATCTGCGCGTGAAGGAGAGAAGATGGCGGCCAATACCTTCGCCGCGTCCCTGCAACCCGCGATATCCGCATATCTCGACGACGCCGCGCGCCGTGACCGGATCGACTTCCCGCCGGACGCGCCGCTCCACGTCTCCGTGCTCGCGCAAGGGGAATATAACCTCAACTACCTCGTCACCTGCGGCGACCGGCGCGTCGTCGCGCGCGTGAACACGGGGACGCAGATCGGCGCGGGCGACCAAATCGGCTACGAATATCGCGCGCTCGAATTCCTCCGCCCCGCCGGGATCGCGCCCGCGCCGTACTTACTCGACAACACCGGCGCGGTGATTCCCTACGGGTTTCTTGTTGAGGAGTATTTTCCTGGGAGGCTGCTCGAATATGCGACGGAGGTGCCGCTCGCCGCGCGGACAATCGCCGCGCTCCACACACTGCCGACGGCGGGAAACCCGGATTTCCTCGTCGTACCGGACCCGCTGACGGGTTCGTGGCAGGAGGCGAAGGGGTTCCTCGACGTCTTCTTCGCCGCACCGGAGGCCGATCAAGGCGTGGTGCGGATTTTCCGGCGCGCGCTCGCGGCGCTCGCGGAAACCGCCACGCGGGACCAGCATCGCTTCCGGCCCGAAGATCGCGTCATCATCCACACTGACGTGCAGGCGCACAACTTCGTCGTGGCGGATGGGGAGCACGACCGGGCCAAACTTGTCGATTGGGAGAAGCCGATGCTCGACGACGGCTCGTACGACCTCTGCCACTTCCTCACGCCGACCTCGACGCTCTGGAAATGCGACTACGTGCTCACGGATGCGCAGCGCGCCGCGTTCCTCGACACCTACGCGGCGGCGGTCGGCGATCACCACGCGGGCCGCGATCTGCGCGGTCGGGTGGAGGCGCGAATGCCCTTCGTCTACCTGCGCGCGACGGGTTGGTGCGCGATGGCCTGGGTGGAGTACACCCGTCCGGGCCGGTTGCTCCGCAACGAGGAGACGTTCACGCGGATCGTCCAGTACCTCGAACCCGACTTCCTCATCGACCTCTTCCGTCCCTACGTCACGGGGTTGTAGCACATGAGGCAATCGAAGCGCACAGAGAGCACAGAGAAGAGAAGGTGTTATTGATTCTCTCTGTGTCCTCTATGCGCTCCATGCCCTCTGTGTTAAGTCCCCGTCGTTAAGTTTCCCGTCGCCTTTTGCTCTCGTACGCTGATGCCCGTGTCCGTGCCGACAACGACGGTATGCGTCAGGCCGAGGAAGAAGCCGTGCTCCACGACGCCGACGATCGACTTAATCGCGTCCGCGAGCGCGTGGAGATCGAATGTCGGCGGGAGCGCGCAATCAAGGATGAAGTTGCCGTTGTCCGTGCGGAAGGGCGCGCTGCCCGCGCGCCGGAACTGCGGTTGCAGGGAGAGCGACGCGAGCGCGTGGTCGGTGCGCTTCCAGCCGAAGGGGACGACCTCAACGGGGAGCGGCGTGTGCTGGCCGAGCCGCTCCACGATTTTCGTCTGATCCACGATGATCACCTGTCGCCGCGTCGCGCTGGCGACGATCTTCTCCCGGAGCAGCGCGCCGCCGCGCCCCTTGATGACATCGAGACGCGGATCGACCTCGTCCGCGCCATCGATGGTCAGGTCGATCGCGGGATGCGCGTTCAGCGTCGTCAGCGGGATGCCGCCGGTGTGCGCGAGCGCGGCGGACGCGCGGGATGTCGGGATCGCGCGGATGCGCAGACCGGACCGGACGCGCGCGGCGAGCGCCGTGATCGCGAACGCGGCGGTGCTGCCCGTACCGAGGCCGACGATCATGCCGTCCGCCACGAATGTCGCCGCGTGCTCCGCCGCCGCGCGTTGCTGTGCCACCCGTTGCGCCTGTGCCGCTGCCATCCCGCCTCCTTTCGCGAATCGGAGATCATTCTACGCGATGCGGCGGCGCATCAGACAATCTTCGCGGTAATAGAGAAAGCGAGATGCCGGGGAGAAGAATTCTCTCCGGCATCTCGCGCGCATCATTGCGTCTTCTAGTCGAACCGGCCCGTGCGCTCGCCGATCTGCACGCACTCCGTGAGTTGCGCGGCGACACGGAAGGGATCGCTGGAGACAACGGAGGAGGCGTACAATTCCATCGCACCGAAGTCCGCTGTGCGGTTCATCGGGTCGCCACGGTCCACCATCCGCACGACGACGGGGAAGTCCGCCCAGTTCTCGCCGGTGTCCACGAGGGGCGGCAGGGCAATCGTCAGGTTGAACGATGTCACGCCGAGATCGCCGGTGAGGCAGGCGAGGGCACAATAAAGGGAGCGCTTCAGGTTGTCGTCCAGTTGCTTACCGAAGAGGATGATCTCTTTCTCTTTCAGCGGGACGAGGTGCGCCATCATCCTCACATCCCCATGCGTCATGCCAAGCCCGAGCAGTTCATGCAGGTGGTAGTAGTCCGCAAAGTAATCGCGGTCGAAGGACGTGTTGTACTGCAAACCGGCGCGGCGCAATGTCTCGACCTTGCCGTAGTGCATCCCCTTCGTCAGGCTCATCTGCGCGTGGCCGTGCGGGATCGACGCGCCGCTTTTCCAGAGGCAGTTCCACATGAAGAAGGGATAGATCGCCTCCGCATCCGTCTCGTGCGCCTTCATGAACCACTCCTGGGCCGCATCCAGCGCGCTGATGACGATTTCCTCGGTGAAGGCGAGCGGGTCGTGCTCATCGAAGACAACGACGCCGTGGAAGCCGTCATACTTCGCGATGTTCGACGCGGTGATGGCGTGCCTGCCCCGAATTCGCCCAAAGACATCCTCCGGTGTGTTCGCCTCCGGGTCATCGAACGGGTCCGGGTGGCTCCGCGCGATCTCTTCCGCCAGCGCGGAGGGGATGCGGGCTTCGAGGGGCCGGTGGGCGCGCAGTTCGTTGAAGAGGCTGCTTTCGAGCGTCCAACGATTGGTGACCTTGACGACCTTTTGCCGCCGCACCGCATCGACCGAGCCGAAGTATTTCTCGATCCACCGGTGCATCGTCGGCGGCGGGTTCAACTCGCCAACCGTGCTGCTCAGGTGGAAAAGACGGTCGAAAAGCTCCCGGTCTTCACCCGGTAACCCGGCAACGATTGCGTCGAGCGCGACGATTTCGCGCTGGTCAACAGATACAACGTCCATACCTATCCCATTCTCCTTCGTTCTCCCCCGAATCAGTATAACAGCCCCGTAAAGAGATGGACACGCGGCGAAAATCATCCACATCAACGCTCAACGCTCATCGCGCACCGTTGCGACGAGCGGCGACCGCACGGTCGTAGACCGCGCCGTACTGCCGCCCGGAGACCTCCCAGGAAAAGTCGCGCCCCATCGCGCGCGCCACGAGCGCGTCCCACTGCGGCGGGTGCCGGAACGCCTCAATCGCACGGACAATCGCCGCGAAACAGGCGAGTGGGTCGTAGCGATCAAAAACAAAACCCGTCCCCGCCTGCGCGGGTGGGTCGTAATCAGTCACGGTATCGGCCAGCCCCCCGGTTCTCCGTACAATCGGGATTGTACCATAGCGCATGGCGATCATCTGCCCCAGGCCGCACGGCTCGAACCGCGACGGCATAAGAAATACGTCACCCCCCGCGTAGATGCGTGAGGCGCGGAAGGCATCGAAGCTGAGATGCACCGAGACCTGCTGCGGTCGATCGGTAGCGGCGGCGCGGAATGCGCTCTCAATTGCCGGATCGCCCGTGCCGAGGACGACCAATTGCGCCCCCTGATCGGCGACCTGTCGCATGATCTGCGCCACAAGGTCGAACCCTTTTTGCTCAACCAGGCGGGAGACGACGCCGATCACAGGAATCCTCGGATCGACAGTGAGGCCGAGTTCCCGCTGCAACGCGGCTTTGTTGGCCGCTTTGCCCGCACGGTCGCTCGCGGCATACGGGGCGACGAGCGCGGGATCGGTCGCGGGGTTCCACACATCGGTGTCGATGCCATTGAGGATGCCAACAAAGGCGTCGCCGCGCGCGCGCAGGATAGTGTCCAGTCCCTCGCCGCCGAAGGGCGTGCGGATCTCGTCGTGGTAGGTGGGACTGACGGTGTTGACGATGTCCGCCTCCACGATACCGCGCGCCATCGGGTTCGCCGCGCCGCCGAAGCGTGCGTACTCGATCGGCAGCATCTGCGTGCCGTTGACATCCGCCAGCGCGAGCAGGTAGTCGCCGCCGAAGACGCCCTGATACGCGAGGTTGTGGATCGTGAATACCGTCGCGGTATCGTCCCAGAAACGATCCCATCGCAGCGTGTAGCGCAGCCAGTGCACGGTCATCGCCGTGTGCCAATCGTGGCAGTGGACGACATTGGGCTTCCAGCCATTCTCCGTGCACCACTGCAACGCGGCGCGACAGTAGAAGAAGAAGCGCTCGTGCTCATTGCCCGCGCCATAGACAGCGGGGGAACCGAAGAGGATCGCGTTATCCGCCAGGATGATTCGCGGGCGGGCGTGGTCGGGGAGGTCCGGCGTGCCCATTCGCCCCTCATAGAAGCCGAAGCCATGCGCGGTGGCCCACCCCAGCGTCGTCATGAAGCCGCGCGTCGGGGGCGTCAGGCCGTACCGTGCGGGGTCGATGCCGGCATAGCGGGGCATCGCGACGACGACCGCATGGCCCGCCGCCGCGAGCGCCAGCGGCAACGATCCCGCGACATCCGCGAGGCCGCCGACCTTCGCGTACGGTGCGACCTCGGCGCTGAGCATGAGCACCTTGAGCGGGACGCTTGCCAATCTTGCCATCCCTTCCGCCGTTGGTGCACCATGGGCTTCCACCTCTGCCCGCACCCGCCGATGTAACGAATGGAGCGAAAGCGGGTTGCACCGGAGCCGCTTGAAAGACCAAACGACGGACATTCAGAGGCTGATGCATCTATTCAGGCGCACGGCTTTCGACCCCGTATCACTTGATTGGTGTCGGAACCGCCGCGATCGGGTGCCAGGGATATTCGGAACCCCAACTGCGCCCGCTCGGCGGCACGTCGGACGACTGCCATGAGGTCGCGCCCGGTGCGGCAACACCTGGCACGACGGGGCCGAGATAGGGGTTCGCGGGGCCACGGTTCTGGAAGACGTGGTAATCGAGATCGGGGAATGGGTTGTCGAGCCGTTCGAGCCGGGCACGCAGATGCGCGGCGTAGGCGGAGCCTTCGGTGCCGTTGTCCAGCAGCGCCGTGAGCCGGTCGAACCGCCTCACATGCGCGTTGAATCGCCGCGTCGCGTACGCCGACGCCTGCCCCGTCGTAACGAGGAAGGGCCAGTCCGACGATTCCAGCAGCAGCAACTCGCGCCCCGCCTGCGCGAGTGTCGCGCGCGTGACGCCCGTCGCCTGCGGATAACGGGCGACGAGTGACTCCATCCGCCGCTCGCGCTCGTGGACGATTGGCCACATCCACGCGGTCTTCTCGTTGTTCCATGTGTAGTCCGTGCGGTAGCGGCCCCACGATGACGGCGGCAGATCGACCGCCTCGCACGCGGGGTGGGCGGCGACGAAGCCGCCCGCTGTCGCCGTCGTGATCGTCGGATGGTCCGCCCGCGAGGCGATTTCGAGCACCCGCGCGAGCCATTGCACCCCCTCGAACCACCAGTGGCCGAAGAGTTCCGCGTCGTACGCGGCGCAGACGAGACCCGGCGTCCCGTTCGCTTCCTGCCATTGGCGCGCCTCCTCCTCGACGACGGTGACGAAGTGCTGCGCGTGCTCCTCGATGCGCCGCGCCGCGACCTCCGGGTCGTACAGCGCCTTCTCGCCGAGATCGACACCGTCGCCAGTGATGCGCCAGTACCACAGGCCGCTCTCGGCGTCCTTGCGGTGGAACTCGCGGTAGTCATCGTCGCCGGGGTAGCCCTGCCAGCGCGACCAGACCTGCTCCGCCAGCCGCTGATTCCGCGCGAGGACCTGCACATGCGATTGCGCGACCCGGTACGGCGCAAACGTCGTCGCGGGGCCGGGCGCGCCACCGACGAGCGGCGCTTCTTCGAGGTTCTGCGACTCGGTGAAGAAGAGGTTCAGCCCCTGCGCCTCGAGGAACGACGCGATCCCCGGTAGCCCGCCCTGCGCGGGGCGGTAAGCGCATTCCGGCAACCAGATCGTGCTCGGCGTCGCGCCGATGTGCGCCCGGTACGACTCGATGCCGACCTGCAACTGCGCGGCGATGGACGAGGCCCGTCCGAGCAGCGGCAAATACCCGTGCGTCGCCGCGCAGACCATGATCTCGACATGGCCGGAGCGCTGGAGCGCGGCGAACGCGCCGACGATGTCGCGCCCGAAACGCACCCGGAATGCTTCGAGCACCTGACCGAAATGGTGCGCGTAATACCGCGCGACCGTCGCCTCGTGCGCCGCGCCTTGCGCGGTGAAGCGGGCGTCGTCCATCTCGGCGCGCTGGAGCCGGTCCGCGACGTATTCCTCGAAACTGCGCAGCACGTCCGCGTCCGCGAGTTGCTCCATCAGGATCGGCGTCAGGCCAATCGTCAGGCGGAAGGGCACGCCCCGCTCCGCCATGTCCGTCAGCGCGATCAGGAGCGGCAGGTACGTCGAGGAGGCCGCCTCATGAATCCATTCCTCGCCATGCGGCCACTGACCCTGCCGACGCGCGTACGGCAAATGCCCGTGCAGCACAAACACGAGTGCCGCCGCGTACTGCGTACTGCGTACTGCGTGCTGAGCGGGCGTCTCTGTCGCGCCGGACGTGTTCTGATGATCGCTCTGCATTCCAACCCCAATCCGGTACGGCTCACGCAGTACGCAGTACTCGTTATATCGTCACGCCCAGGATGGCGTGCGGGAATCGACGGTCTCGCCGCTGGCGATCCACTGGCTAGCGAATTCGTGCATCTGCACCTCGGGCGCGATGATGACGTTGCGGCCAATGGTGACATTCGCGGGGATGCGGGCGTTCTTCCCCACGAGCGTGATGCCGGTGTTCACCCGGCGGGGGTCGAGCATGTTCGGCGTGTCATCGTCGCCGAAGCCGAGGCGGCAGCCGGGGCCGATGTACGCCTGCTTGTCGATGATGCAGCGCTCGATCACCGCGCCCTCGGCGATGATCGTGTCGCCCATGATGATGCTGTCCCGCACGACCGCACCGTCCCGCACGACGACGCCGGGGGAGAGCACCGAGTGCTCTACCGTGCCGCGGATGATGATGCAGCCGTTGGAGACGAGCGAGCGGGAGACGTGCGAGCCTTCCATGATCTTCGCCGGGGGCCGCTCCTCGGAGCGCGTGTGGATCACCCAGTCGGGATCGTAGAGGTTCAACTGTGGAAGATCATCGAGCAGGGCGAGGTTCGTCTCCCAGTACGACTGGAGCGTGCCGACATCCTGCCAGTACCCCTCGAACGGGTAGGCGTAGACATCGCCGCGCTCGATCAGCGAGGGGATGATGTCCTTGCCGAAATCGAGCATCGTGCGCTCGACGCTCGACTCGCCGATCTCCAGCGTCTCCACGAGCAGGCGCTTGTCGAAGATGTAGATGCCCATCGACGCGAGTGTGCTGCGCGGCTTCTCCGGCTTCTCCTGAAAGGCGATCACGCGATCCTCATCGTCCGTGACGATCAGGCCGAACCGGCTCGCGTCCTCCAGCGGCACGGGCTGCACGCCGACGGTGACGGAGGCGTTGTGCGTGCGATGGAAGTCGATCAGCGGGCGGTAGTCCATCGTGTAGATGTGATCCCCGGAAAGGATCAGCACGTCGTCGAACTGCTTCGGCATGACGTACCAGAGGTTGTGATAGATCGCGTCCGCCGTGCCGCGGTACCAGTCCGACCGGGCGCGGCCGAGGTACGGTTGCAGCATCTGGATACCGCCGCGCGAGCGGTCGAGATCCCACGGCTGGCCGATGCCGATGTGGTCGTTGAGCGAGTGCGGCCGGTACTGAGTCAGCACCGCCACGTCCGTGATGCCGGAGTTGACGCAGTTCGAGAGCGTGAAGTCGATAATCCGGTACTTCCCCGCGAAGGGAACGGCAGGCTTGGCGCGCTGCCGCGAGAGGATGCTTAAACGCTCCCCCTGACCGCCGGCAAGAATCATCGCCGCAACGCCGTCCACAGACCGACCTCCCCTATCCTTCGCCCGCCACCCTTTGCACTTCGGACGCATACTCGCCGCCACAGGCGAAAACAACGCCACCCACCGGGGTATTATATGCCACGTCGGAAGGGCGCGATAGCCAGCGTTTCATGGGCGCATTGTTTGGCGGCGGTGATCGGAGCAAAGGAGCAATATGACGGATTTGCTGTACCATACGGAGAGTTACCTGCGCGAGGCCGACGCAACGGTTGTCGCGCACGCCAATGTGCACGGTGTCCCCGCCGTCGTCCTCGACCGGACGATCATCTTCCCCGGTGGCGGCGGGCAGCCCGCCGATGCCGCGACGCTTGCGTGGAGCGGTGCGGCTGCGGCGGTCGGCAAGGCGATGAAGACGGACGATGGCGGCATCGCGTACCCGATCGGTAACGACGGCCCGCTGCCGCCGGTCGGAGTCACGGTGCGGATGACGCTCGATTGGGAGCGCCGTTATCGCCTGATGCGGACGCACACTGCGATGCACTGCCTCTGCGGCGTCGTCTTCCGCGACTACGGCGCGCTCGTCACCGGCGGGCAGATGGACCTCGACCGCTCCCGCATGGACTTCGAGTTGGACGATCTCTCGGTGGAGCGCGTCGCGGCGATCGAGGTGGCGACGAACGCGGCGATTGCCGCCAACCTACCCGTGCGCGTGCAGATTCTCCCGCGCGACGAGGCGCTCGCGATCCCTGATCTGATCCGCACGAAGATCAACCTCCTGCCGCCGGGGATCACCGAAATTCGCACCGTCGAGATCGTCGGCCTCGACCTTCAGGCGGATGGCGGCACGCACGTCGTGCAGACCGGTGAAGTCGGCGGGATCACGATTGTTGGCACGCGCTCCAAGGGCAAGAACAACAAGCGGCTGGAGGTTGCGCTCCACGACAAGTAACGAAGAGGGAACCTGCGTTCCCCCTTCGCCATGCGGAATCGGGGTGGGTTGGCTACGCCTTGACGACGTACGTCCCTGCCGCTTTGTCGTGCCATGTCTGCTTGTTCGCGTCCCAGAGCGGCCAGAGATAGTCGAGCAGCGAGAGGATACCGAAGACGGACGTGAGCGGCGGCTTGATCGAGCTGGCGACGGAGAGCACCGCCTTCACCCCCGCGCGCGTGAACGTCTTGCTCATCGTCAGCGGCTGGCTATCCGTCGAGACGACGCGGACGCTCATTACCTTCTTGCCAATCGTCTGCCCGTTGTTGCTCGCGAGCAGCAGACCCTCGTAGAGCAGGTATGCGACCCCCTGGATGAGCGCGTACACCGGTGACCCGTATACGCCGAGGATCGCGCCGATGATGAGTAGCGGGATGCCGACAATCAGGCCGTCGATGAATACCGCGACGAAGCGGATCCAGACGCTGGCATAGTCCGCGCCGCGCGCCGTGGACTGATAATCGTACCCCGATTGGCCGGGCGGCGCGTACGGAGGCGGGGCGTACGGCGGGACGCTGTTCGGCGGCTGGGATGGAGGATATGCGCTCATGATGCACCATTCTTTCTGTTCACGTGGCGCGGTTTAGGCGTTCAATTCCAGCGTGTTCGCGACCTTGTCGTGCCATGTCTGTTTCGACGAGTCCCAGAGCATCCAGAGGTAGCCGAGATAGAAGATGCTGCCCGAGAAGAAGGCCTTGAAGAGATGCCGACCCCACGCCTGCCCCGCCGTGATCGGGCCACCTTGCAGGTTCGTGATCCGGATGCCGAGCGCCTGTCGCCCGACCGTCTGCCCGTTCTTCGGCCCCTTGCGGGCCGTCATCAGCGGCTCGTAGAGGATCGCCGCGATGAATGCGACGATGAAGATGAGCACCCCGATGCCGACCAGCGCGCCGTTCGTCACTTCTGTTGTGCCGGCGCTGTCCGTGCTGACCCCGCCGACGACGAGGGCGACGCCGATGCCAACCGGAATGCCGATGATCAGCGTGAGGATCAGGCCATCGACGAGGAGCGCGCCCAGTCGCTTCCCGAAACTGGCGTACGGGAACGCCGGTGCACCGGCGCCCCACTGGTACCCCGGTTGCCCCGGTAACGGCGCGGCGTACTGCTGATACGGCGGCAGCGCGCCCCCCTGATACGGTGGCGGCATCCCCGGCCCACCCGGTGGTGGATACCCCCCACCCGGCGCGGGATAGCCGCCACCTTGCGGCGGATAGCCATTCCCCTGTGGCGGATATCCTCCCGGTGGTTGTTGCGGTGGATACGAACCCATTCCCTATCTCCCTTCTCATGACAATTGCGTGCGGACAGACGGTAGTATACTCGCTACCTGCTCGTTCTCCTATTAGAACGAAGGGCAGCACGCAAGGTTCCATTTTTGCCGTTTTCAGAATGTCTGCCGAGATATGGCTGGTGACTCCGCAATGGCGACGTCCGCGAGCGATGCCGCACTTGTCACGAATTGGCCTTTGGCCACGTTCTATCTCATGATGGCGATCTATAGTTGGCCTTGGGTGTGGTTTGACACTCATGGTGCAAGCCCCTAGACTCGTCGCAGTGCGGTTCATGGGATGAGGGATGGATCAGTTGTAGCGCCTGGCCCGGTCATGGAGGTTATCGGGCGACGAGGTGGGGGTTTCTTCGAAAGATTCGGCGGGTGACCCCCCGGCAGACACGGTCGTGACGTACAAGGGAAACCGGCGTGGCAACGCGCCGACAACACCGGTACGCAGTGTCCCCTCTTCCCCCAACCAGCACGACGCGATGCCGCATCTGTGTGCGGGTCGGGCGCTTGTGTGTTCCGAAAGGGGAGAATCATGTGCGGCATTTTTGGCTATGTTGGGCGCGCGGAACGGACGGTTGACGTTCCGGGGATGACGCTCGCCGCGTTGAAGCGGCTGGAGTATCGCGGGTACGATTCCTGGGGGATCGCCGTGCGCAACGGCGTCGGCATCGCGCTGGAGAAGCATGTCGGCAAGATCGGGCAGGCCGTCACGACGCTGTCGGAGAGCAGCATCGGCTTCGGGCACACGCGCTGGGCGACGCACGGCGGCGTGACGCAGCCGAATGCCCACCCCCATCAGGACGAGTCGCGCCAACTCTCCCTGATCCACAACGGCATCGTCGAGAATTACATCCTGCTCAAGGCGGGCCTCATCGCGCGCGGCCACACCTTCCGCTCGGACACGGATACGGAGGTGATCGTCCACCTCGTCGAGGAGGCGATGGCGCACCCGGACAACCCGGACGCCGACCTGACGTGGGCCGTGCGCCACGCATTCCGCCAGCTCGCCGGGTTGAACGCGGTGATCGCTATGGCGGTGGACCGGCAGGAACTCGTCGCCGTCAAGAATGTCTCGCCCCTGATCGTCGGCCTCGGCGATGATGCGACGTACATCGCGTCGGATGTCGTCGCGCTGCTCGATTACACCGACCGTGTCGTCTACCTGGAGGATTGCCAGGTCGCGACGATGACCCCCGGCGCGATCGTCCTCTCCACGCTCGACGATGCGACGCCCATCGCGGTGCGTGAGGAGCAGATTACGTGGCGGCCCGAGGAGGCCGGGTTGGACGATTACCCGCATTACTTCGCGAAGGAGATGGCCGAGCAACCCGGCATCATCGCGCGGCTCGCCGTGGATCACGCCGCGCTGGCGCAGGACCTCGCGGCGCGGATCGAGCGGGCGTACGGCACCTTCCTGCTCGGGTGTGGCACCGCATCGTACGCCGCGCTCTCCGGCACGTACCTCTTCTCGCGCATCGCGCGCAAGCACATCAACTTTATCCTCGGCTCCGAGTTCAAGTACCACGAGCACTTCATCACGCCGGAGTCGCTCGTCATCGCCCTCTCCCAGAGCGGTGAAACCGCCGACATCATCGAGGGCGTCAACACCGCCCGCGCACGCGGCGCGCAGATCGCCGCGCTGGTCAACGTCCCCGGCTCAAGTCTGGCGCGCATCGCGGACGTGGTCGTGCCACTGACGGCGGGGCCGGAACAGTGCGTCCTCTCGACCAAGGCGTACACCGCCAAAGTTGCGATGCTACTGCTCACGGCGTACGCCGTTGTCGGCAAACTCGAAGAAGGGCAGGCGCTGCTCGCCCGTGCCGCCGTTGCGGTGCGGGAAGCGCTGGACGGCGAGTGCGCGGAGGTCGTGCGCGATGTCGCCATCAGGATCGTTGGCAAGGATCATCTCTACATCATCGGGCGCGGTCTCGCGTACCCGACCGCGCTGGAATCCGCGCTGAAGATCAAGGAAGTCTCCTACATGCACGCGGAGGGCTTTGCGGGGGGTGAACTGAAGCACGGCGTGATCGCGCTGATCGAGCGGGATACACCCTGCCTCGTGTTCACCCCGATGGACGAGACCCGCGCCGACACGCTCTCCGGCGCGATGGAGATGCGGGCGCGCGGCGGGTTCATCATCGGCGTCTCGCCGGAGCCGAACGAGGCGTTCCACATCCACATCCCCGTCGCGGATGTCGGCGACGCATCCCCGCTCGTCAACGTGATCCCCGCGCAGTTGCTCGGCTATCACCTCGCGCTCCTGCGCGGCTACGACCCCGACAAGCCGCGCAACCTCGCCAAGAGCGTGACGGTGAAGTAAGGGGGAACCTCACCCCCCAGGCCCCTCTCCATCACCCCGAGAACACGGCTCGCTTCAGACCCGTGCGGTGAGGGAGAGGGGCCGGGGGAGATCCTACTTCCCCATCAATTTCTTCGCAGCAAGGCCGATCGCGCCGAGCGCCATCACGCCGACGCCGAGGAGCGACCCGCGCGACGCATCACCGAACGCAGCGCCTGAGCGCGTTGATCGGGAGGGCGGCGTCATGCGAAATGCCGCCTGCGGGTCTTCCTTCACGGGTTGCTCGCGCTTGCCGCTGGCGTAGTTGACGATCTTCGGTCGATCCTTCGACCCCTTGCCGGTGTCAACCTTCGCGGTCGCTGCGGCGGGTGGGCCGTTAGGATCCTCGCCGCGCACTTGCGTGCCCTTGAGGTCGGTCTCGCGCTCCTCCGGCTTCTTCTTCGGCGCTTTGTCGGCGTAGATCGTTTCGCCCTTGTCCTTCTCGGGGTGCGCGGCAAGGTCGCTGATCGTGTCCGGGTCGTACCGTTTGCCGAGTTCGCTGTTCATCTCCGCGCCGAGCATGACGATGAGCGACGAGTAGTAGAAGACGAGCAGGAGGACGATCATGCCGCCGAGCGTGCCGTACGTCTTATTGTAGCTGCTGAATTTGGAGACGTAGATGCCGAATGCGCCAATCACAATCAGCCAGACAATCGTCGCGAGGATCGCGCCGGGGGAGAGCCACTTGAACTGCTGCTTGATGTTCGGCCCGACCCAGTAGAGCACGGCAAGCCCGAACATGATGAAGGCGACGATGATTGGCCAGCGGAGGATGTTCCAGACGATGGTAAATACGGTGCCGGCGTGGAGTTTGCCGGCGATGAAATCGCCGATCTTGCCGCCAAAAACGATGACGATGAACGCGACGGACGCGATCACGCCCATGAAGAGGGTGAGGAGGACTTGCAAGCCTTTCGCCTTCCAGATCGGGCGGGTCTCCTCGACATCATATGCGCGATTCATCGCCTTGATAAATGTGCTCATCGCGCCGGAACCGGACCAGAGCGCGAGCAGGATGCCAACGGAGAGCAGCCCCCCATTCTGGTTCGTCAGAACTTGCTTCAGCGGCTCCGCAATCGCGTTTGCCGCATCGGACGGCAGGCGGGAGGTGAGTGCGTTCATGATCCGGTTAAACAGATCAAGGTTGTAGACACGGTTGATGATCCCCGACATTGCGGCGGCGAAGATCGCGAGTGGAAAGATCGCGAAGAGGATGTGATACGCGGACTCCGCCGCTAAGCCCGCACAATCGTCCTGCGAGAACTCCTTGTATGACGCCTTCGCGAGTTCGACGAAATTGATCTTCGGTCGCTGCTCCGCCTGCTGGCGGCCTGACATGGTTTGCGTCGCCATTGCCATACTGTGATCCCTCCGATTACCATCACACACAAGACCGCCTGCGTCCCCTAATTGCAGGGGGCGTGCCACGTCGCGGGCGGGCACGCTCAACAACCGCCGAGGGATCATGCGAACGATCAGTTTCCTCATCGACACCCACGCGCATCTTGACGCGGCCGCGTTCGCCGACGATCAACCGTCAGCTGTGCAGCGCGCCGTCGATGTCGGCGTGGGCGCGATCGTCAATATCGGATACAACGCTGCCACCTGGCCGACGACCTGTGCGCTGGCCGACCGGTATCCGGGCATCTCCGCGTGTATCGGGCTGCACCCAAACGACGCATCCGCGTGGACCGACGCGCTAAATGGGACGCTCGCCGCGTTGCATGCGCACCCGAAAGTCGTGGCGGTTGGGGAGACGGGGCTTGATTATTACCGCGAGTACGCGCCACCCGCCCTGCAACGCGCGGCGTTCGTGGCGCAACTCGCGCTCGCGCGATCACTCGGCAAGCCGGTCGTGATCCACCACCGCGAGGCGCGCGAGGACTTACTCGCGATCCTTCACGATGATCGCGACGCCCACGGGCCGCTCCACGGTGTCCTGCATGCATTCAATGGCGATGCCATCTTCGCGACGGAACTGCTCGATCTGGGGCTGCATCTCGGCATCGGTGGGCCGGTGACATTCAAGAATGCCGTCGCGTTGCACGACGCCGTTCGCGTGGTACCGGTCGAGCGGATTTTGATCGAGACGGATAGCCCCTACCTCGCGCCGCATCCGCACCGGGGCCGCCGGAATGAGCCGTCGTTCGTCGCGCTCGTCGCGGCGCGGATCGCGGAGATCAAAGGGTTGGATGTGGGCGAAACTGCCGCGACGACTACCGCCAACGCGGAGCGATTCTTTGGTCTCGCTGCCACGGCAGGCCTTACAGAGTGACGTGCCGAGCGGATTCGTGCTGCTCCCGCAGGAGCGCGAGCGCCCCGCAGTCGGCGATGGTGTGCTCCTCCAAACCGTGTGCCTTCGCCTGATACATTGCCGTCGGCACAGTATATGTGAGCCTTTCCCTGTATCGATGCAGCGGGGGTCTAAGCCACTGGGTATGGTATGCTGACATGGACAGAGGCGCAAAGCGCGCCGCACGTTCTGGAAGGGTCTATGGGTATGACACATCTCTCAAAGAAGGCAACAGTAGCGGAAGCAACGACGACGCAGACGGCATCGGGAATGAATGCGACGACGGTGAGCGTCGCGGAGAAGAAGCCGCTCATCCCACAGGTCGCCACAGTGCCGCCGACGCCGCACGAGACGACTCCGGAGACGACGGCCGCCGCGATGCCGGTGACGTATCACAGCGTTGAGCACGACCCCGATATGCGCAAACTCATCGACCATGCGAACCGGAATCTTGGCGTGGTCGGGTACACCGAGCACGGATTGCGGCACGTCACGCTCGTCGCGCGGATCGCGCGGAACGTCGTCCGCATCCTCGGCTACGACGAGCACACGCAGGAGTTAACCGCAATCGCGGGGATCATGCACGACATCGGCAACGTCGTGAACCGGCGGGGGCATCCGAACAGTGGCGCGGTGATGAGCATGACAATCCTCCAGCGGCTGGGGATGCCGATGGACGATATCGCCGTTGTGATGGGTGCGATTGGTAGCCACGGCGACGATGGCGGCGGCCTCGCGGAGCCGGTTCACGCCGTCTGCGCCGCCCTGATCGTTGCGGACAAATCGGATGTCCACCGGTCGCGCGTGCGGAACACCGATCAGTCAACCTTCGACGCACACGACCGGGTGAATTACGCGGTCGTCTCGTCCTTCCTGCGCGTTGACGCGGACGAGAAGACGATCACGCTGGAGTTGACCATTGACACGGCGATCTCGTCCGTGATGGATTACTTTGAAATCTTTCTGCCGCGCATGTTACAGTCGAAGCGGGCGGCGGAGTTTCTCGGTTGCCGGTTCCATATCGAGATCAACGGCAACACGATTCTGTGAGCCGATAACGACGTAGCGCCGATCGCAAAACCGTTCCCATCCCCTCTCCATCACCGCATGGACCTCATACACACCGTGGTGTTTGGGCGATCGAGAGGGGCCGGGGATGAGGAATGCAAATCAACGCTAAGCCAATGCCCGTGAGGGCGGGGAAGGGGCTAACGCCGTCGTGGCAGTCATGAGTTCCAGCACGACGTTTGGCCGCGCGCGCACGCGCTACCTCGATCTGTATATCCTGGTCGTCACACTTGCGCTCGCGGCATTCGGCATCCTCGCGGTCTACAGTGCGAGTGGTGCGGGGGCGTTGACGCCGAACAACATGGCGGTGCGTCAGTTCATTTACTTCGTCTTCGGCCTCGGCTTGATGGTCGTCTTCTCGCTGCTCGATTACCGCATCTTTCGCGGGGTCGCGCCGATCCTGTATGCGGGCGCGATTTTCCTGCTGACGGCGGTGCTCGTCGTCGGGAAGGTGATCGCGGGCGCGCGCCGCTGGTTTGACTTCAAGGTGGTGACGTTCCAGCCCTCAGAGGCGGCGAAAGTCGCGGTAATTATCGGCCTCGCGGCGTTCATCAGCAGCCGGGGCGAGAAGATGGCGCGGTGGTACAATTTCGTGCTCTCGCTCGTGATCATCGCCGTGCCCGCGTTGCTGATCTACAAGGAGCCGGACCTCGGCACCGCGCTCGTCTTCATCGCGATCTGGGCGGGTATGATGAGCATCTCCCGCACGCGGCTGGTGTACTTCGCCGTCCTCGCGGTCGCCGCGATCCCTGCGGGCATCCTGTTCTGGGAGCGGCTGCCGGAGTATCAGCGCAACCGGCTCGATGCCTTCCTCGACCCAAGCTCGCCGACGAACATCCGGGGCGAGGGGTACAATATCCTTCAGGCGCAGCTCTCCATCGGCAGCGGCGGGGTGGTGGGGAACGGCATCCGCGGGAGTTATCAGAGCGAGGGCGATTTTCTCAAAGTCCGCACAACGGACTTCATCTTCGCGCACGCGGCGGCGATGTTCGGTTTTATCGGCTGCGTCGCCCTCATCATCCTCTTCATGATGTTGATCTGGCGGTACTCGAAAGTCGTCGTCACGGCGGGTGATGCGTTTGGGCAATTCATCGCGATGGGCGTGCTGGCGCAATTGCTTTTTCAGGTCGTCGTCAACATCGGCGTGAATGCCCGCATGATGCCGGTGACCGGTGTGCCGCTGCCGTTCATCTCATCGGGGGGTAGCCCGCTCTGGTCATTGCTCGTCGGTCAGGGGTTGATGCAGAGCATCCTCATGCGCCACCAGAAATTCGTGATCGGCTGATTGACACGGTCCCCCAAGGCCGATGGCGCATCGGTCCTCATGCATCAGGGTATCGTCACCACCAATGGGGGGAGCGAGGACGGGACCACGTATGGACGCTGCGCCGCACTTCCACGACGGGGACCACGCGCCGCTGCTCGTGGCGAGTGAGCGCGAGCAGGCATCGCTCGCGGGATGCGCTCTTCTTCGGTTGGGGTCGGCTCGTCCTGATTTCTGGCGAGGTCGGCATCGGCAAAACCGCGCTGGCGCCTCCTATGAGCGCGCACTGGTCCTGCTCGCCCACGCTGAGTTGCACGAGCAGCGGGGCCGGGCGAGCGACGCGCAGGAGAACGTTCCGGCAGCGCGCGGACTCTGCGAGCCGCTCGGCGCACGACTCGCATTGCTCCGCGCCGACGCGATTGCCGCACGGCTGAACCCGCTCACCCCAATGGGCTGACCGCGCGAAGTCAGCGTGCTGCGCCTGTTGGCGACCGGACGGAGCAATCGCGAGATTGCGGCGGAACTCTCGCTCAGTGTCCGCACGGCGGAGCGGCACATCATGAACATCTACACGAAGATCGACGCCAATGGGCGTGCTAATGCGACCGTCTATGCTTTCCGGCACGGCTTGACCTGATCCCTACGTAGTTACCGCCACATTCCCCCGCATCGAGATTGCGGTATGGCCGGAAAAACTGCGTCGTTACACGGCTGTTCGGGGCGCGCACGGTATTGTATGTGCATATCAGGTGGTCGCCGGACGTCTTTGACGTCGTGATGCCCGGCGACCACCTGATATTTTTTGTCTTCTCTGTTCTGGCCGCTGATCGCCCAACGCTTTCTCGCGTCATCCGCGTTATCGATCCCGGCTCGCCTGATGCACTCGCTGCCTGAGCGCGAGCAGAGGCATCCGCTCCTCCGGTGCGAGCGCGGCGACCGTGACCTCCGGCCCCTCAACCTCGGCGAGCAGGCCACGGTAAGCGTCCCGCCAGACGGCGACGATGGCGCGCAGCACCGGCAGTGCATCGAGTTGAATCGCCGCGCGCATCGCCGTGCCGAGGCGGTCGTGCTCCGGGTCGTCGCAGCCGCCAAGGGCACTCTTCAATTCGCTCACCAGTTCGGCGTGCTCCCCCGCATACGCCTCCTGAAGGCGGTAAACGTCCGCGTCGGGATGCCCCTCGTGCGCGCGCGCCGCGAGCCAATCTCGCCCATCAGTTGTCATCGATACATACCCTTTCCCAAACGTAGGACACCACGCGCATACCGAACCGATCCCCACCGACGCGGCAGCGACCTATTATAAAACGATCCGGGCCGTCCCTGTCGTGCCCGTGGGATCGGGGAAACGTGATCCGTGATACCATACGGGTCGGTCGATGCGCGGTGGAAGTCGCGTTCAACGGGAGGAAGTGTGTGGCGGAATTAACGCTCGATGAGGTGCGACATGTGGCGGCGCTCGCGTATCTCCGCTTCGCGCCGGGGGAATTGGAGCGGCTGCGCGGCCAACTCGATGGCATCCTCGAGCACATTAACCAGTTGCGGGAGGTCGATACCGCCGCGATCCCGCCTACCGCGCAGGTGATCGCGATGACGAGCGTGCTGCGCGACGATGTCGTTCAGCCGTCGTTGCCGACCGATGTCGCGCTGATGAACACGCCCCGCGTGGAAGGCAACTTCATCGAGGTCGATGCCGTGCTGGAGGAAGTCTAGGATGGGCGCGACAACGACCGAACTGACGGATTTAACGATCGCGGAGGCGCGCCGCGTGCTCGACCGGCGTGAGGCCTCCGCAGTCGAACTGGCCGATGCGCACCTCGCGCGGATCGCCGCAGTCGATGACCGCGTGCACGCCTTCTTGCACGTCATGGGCGATGTCGCGCGCACGCAGGCGCGAGCAGCCGACGCGCGGATCACATCCGGCGATGCGGCGCCACTCACCGGCATCCCGCTGACGCTCAAGGATGTGCTCGTCACGACGGATGCGCCGACGACCGCCGCGAGCAAGATTCTCGCCGGGTATCGCTCGCCCTACGACGCCACGGTGGTCGAGCGGCTGCGGGCGCAGGGGGGCATCTTCGTCGGCAAGAGCAACACGGACGAGTTCGCGATGGGTTCCAGCACCGAGAACAGCGCGTACGGCCCGACGCACAACCCGTGGGACCTGAACACGGTGCCCGGTGGCTCCTCCGGTGGCCCGGCGGCGGCGGTCGCGGCGCGCGAGGCGATGGGCGCGCTCGGCTCGGACACGGGCGGGAGCATCCGCCAGCCCGCCGGTTTCTGCGGCGTCGTCGGCGTGAAGCCGACGTACGGGCGCGTATCGCGCTACGGGTTGATCGCCTTCGGGAGCAGCCTCGATTGCGTCGGCACCTTCACGCGCACGGTCGAGGATGCGGCGCTGCTGCTCGGCGCGGTTGCCGGCCACGACCCGCGTGACAGCACGAGCTTGCCGGACCCAGTGCCGGATTACCGCGCCGCGCTCGCGGGCGACCTGACAGGCGTACGGCTCGGCGTCCCGGCGGAGTACTTCGTCGAGGGGATGGACCCCGTCGTCGAGACGGCGGTGCGGGCCGCAATTGCCGACCTTGAGCGACTCGGCGCGCAGATCGTGCCGGTGTCGCTGCCGTACACCAAGTACGGCCTGGCTACCTACTACATCGTCGCCCCGGCGGAGGTTTCTACGAACCTGTCGCGCTTCGATGGCGTCAAGTACGGCTACTCGCATCAGGCGGGCGGCCTGCGGGATTCGTACGAGTTGACGCGCAGCAAAGGCTTCGGCCCCGAGGTGAAGCGCCGCATCATGCTCGGCACGTACGCGCTCTCCTCCGGCTACTACGACGCATACTACGTCAAGGCGCAGAAGACGCGCACGCTCGTGAAGCGCGACTTCGACGCGGCATTCGCGCAGGTCGATGCGATCGTCACGCCGACCTCTCCCTCCGTCGCGTTCGCATTCGGCGACAAGACGGACGACCCGCTCGCGATGTACCTTTGCGATGTCTTCACGATCCCCGCGAGTATGGCGGGCATCCCCGGCCTCTCCTTGACGTGCGGCTTCAAGGGGGACCTGCCGATCGCCCTGCAAATCCTCGGTCCCGCGCTCGGCGAGGGCGTCTGCCTGCGCGTCGCGCACGCCTACGAGCAGGCGATGCCCTGGAAGGATCGCCGCCCGAACCTCTGAACCGGGGTTGACGTAACGCACCAAGACCATTACTGTACGTACACATGTATCGTCGGTGCGTATGGCTTGGATGTGGCATGGGAGAGCGGCTTGGCAGGGCAATGCGACGGGTCATTGGGGCGCTCCAGCGTCCGGTTCTTGTCGTCTGCCTGCTGCTTGTCACCGCCTACGCGACGGTCGGGTTTCTCCGGCAGGAGCAGACGGTGCACCGCCTGACCGATGAGGTCGCGCAGCGGCAGCAGGAGCACGACGACGTGCTCCACGAGCAGCAGATTCTCACGGCGGAGATCGCCGCGCTCAATGACCCGGCGCGGTACAGCCAGTACGCAACGCTCGTCGCGCGGCACACGCTCCTGCTGACACGCCCCGACGAGACCCTGATCGTGGTGAACTGGCAAGCGCCGAGCGGCCAGCCCACGCCACCGCGTGCGACCGACTGGAAGGCGTTGCTCCGTGCCGCCAATATCCCCAACCCCTGACGACGCACCATCGTTCCATATCCCATGGAAACACACGCTCTATCGCGCCGAGAAATCGATGCCCTGCGGCTGCGGCAGGCGGACGATGCGCGCGGGCGAGGCGTACGTCGTGATCGGCGGGTATAGGAGCGTTAACCGCTGAGGCTGCCTCGTGTATTATGGATCGCGGGATGGTCATTCTCCTCGACGTGGGCCGTCTCCCGCCGCACAGTTTCCGTGACGGAGACGGTGCCGCCAACCCGCTCGCGCCGCACCGTGACATTCTTGACAACGGTCGGCAGGGTCGTCACCTGCAAGAATTGCTCGCGGAGCGGGATGGCGAACGACCGCACCGGCGTCTGCACGGTCGGCACGTACGGCGTGCCGACCGCCGCCGCGTTGAGTGACAGCGGGTCATTGGCCGGAGGCGCACCCGTCATCGACGTGACCGCCTGCGCGAGGACGGAGAGATGCACGATGTTGGTTTGCGCGTCGTACCCAACGATTGTCTGGAGCGGAATCAGGAGGTTATCGGCCCCGGTCGCGGCGTCCGTCGCGTGCAGATACGACGTGCCGACACGTTGAATTGTCCCGACGTTCAGCCCATCGCCGGAAACCAGCATCGCACCGGCGGGGATTTGCCACCACTGCTCGCCACCTGGCCCGAACTGGACGCCTGGATCGTTGCTCTCCTGCATGACAGCCTCCTCTACGAAATCATCATTCACGTCGCGGTCACATCATCCCCAAGGAACCGTTTGAGTTCGTCCGTCGTCGGCATCCCCGGTGTCGCGCCGAAGACCGTCGTCGAGTAACTCGCCGCCGCGACCGCGCGTTCGGCGGCATCGCGCGCCGCCAACCCCGCGACGAGCGACGCCGCGAACGCCCCGATGAAGCAATCGCCCGCACCTGTCGTGTCCACCACCGCGACGCGCGGCGCGGGGATGTGCGTCGTCGCGTCGGGTGTTGCAAGAACGACGCCCGCGCCGCCGAGCGTGATAATGACGGTGTGCGGCCCGCGCGCCCGCAGCCGCGCGGCGACATCGGCGGCGTTGTCCGTCGTGACGGTGCTCGCCCACTCCGCGAGGTCGGACGCCTCGCCCTCATTGGCGATCAATATATCGACGTGCGGGAGCAGCGCGCGCGCCTCCGGAGTGTACGGCGCGGTGTTGAGCAGCGTCGTCAGCCCCGCCTCCCGCGCGCGGATGAGGCCCGCCGCCACGGTGCCAAGCGGCAATTCGAGCTGCGCGATGAGTACACCACCTGCCGCCATCGCGAGCAATGTGCCGGGAATCTCCTCCGGCGTCACCGTCCAGTTCGCCCCCGCCGCGATGACGATGGTGTTCTCGCCCTTGGCGTTGACGGTGATGAGCGCGACGCCGGTGGGATCCGACGGACGCCGTCGGAGCGCGCGCACATCGACGCCCGCCGCCGTCAGTTCCTCGATACGCCGCGCGCCGAAGTCGTCCGCGCCGACCGCGCCGATGAACTGCACCGGCGCGCCGAGCCGCGCGGCGGCGGTCGCCTGATTCGCGCCTTTGCCGCCGCCGACCACGGCGAAGTCCGAGCCATGCAGCGTCTCCCCCGGTCGCGGGAAGTGCGGCGCACGCACGACAAGATCGGTGTTGATGCTACCGAGCACCACAACGGGGCGGAGCGGTGGCGTTGGGGATGTCATTGTTCGCACTTCCCTGACTCTGACTACCCGGAGTCTCCAGCCGGTCCTGTCGAATGGGCCGCTTCGGATCGGTCGCCTCGACGGTCAGCGCGCGGATGGCGGGCCAATCGCCGAGGTAGACCCACGCACCATACCGCGTGATCGTCTCGCGCACCATCGGCGGCTGGATCGAGTACCGCGTCACACCCGTCGCGTTGATCCGCCGCCCCATCCGCGCGAGCGACAACTGCCCCTCCCACGGGATGCTCGTCTGCACCGAGTTCCCCAGTGATTTGACGATCTCCGGCAAACGGCGCGCGGCGTTCACGTCCGTCGTGCTGTCGAGCACCGCCTGCATCACCTGCATCTGTCGGTCCCGGCGCGCGTTGTCGCTGCTCGCGTGGCGGGTGCGGGCGAATTCGAGCGCCTGCTCGCCGTTCATGCGGTAGCAACCGGGGTCGAAGTGAATGTGCTTGTAGCCGTAGTCGTCGGTTGGGTACTCCGCGTCGTCGATCTCCTCGGTAACGTTGATGGAGACGCCGCCGACGGCATCGACCACGCCTCGGAACCCGCTGAAATCGATCTGGAGATAATGCTCAATTGGCACGCCGAATTGCTTCGATACCGTGGCAACCGCAAGCGCGGGCCCCGCGACCGGATCATTGGGATGCGCCAACTGGCCATAGGCATAGGCCGCGTTGATGCGATCGTCACCGTGCCCGGGAATCGGAACCAACAAATCGCGCGGGATGCTCAACATGCTCGCGACGCCGTCCCATAGGTCGATCGTCACAATAATCATCGTGTCGGAGCGCGTTGGCTCGTCGTCGCGGCGGTCGAGGCCGAGCACGAGCACATGGATGTATCGCTGGCCCTTCCAGACCGGTTCGTGGCCGTCCGAGTCGTTGACGGCGGTCTTGACACCGTCCCTCAGAATCTTGCCAGTGTTCGGCGGCACGACGACCGTGGGCGTCGACGCGGGAATCGCGGTGGCCGGTGCGGTGCTGACGGATGCGACGGTCGTCGGCGGTGACGCGGTGGGCAAACGCATCGCCGTCGGGAGCGGCACGACGATCGTTCGCTCCACGGCGGCAACCTCACGTACGACCCGCAATGAAAAGGCCGCGACCACTCCCCCGACGATGAGGAGAACGCCGAGGAGCAGACCAAACCCCCATTTGAGCCAGCGCATCGGCGCGACATGCCTTTCATTTGAACCCGCGACCGGACAAAACCGGCTCTATCGTTGCCGCCGCCCCTTCGGCTGGATGGGCGCTTCCGTCGCGACCGCCGCGCGTGTCTTCCGCCGGTTGCGGGGCAGCACGCTCTGGACGACAAGTTTCCGCAGTCGGAGCCACGCGGAGCGCACCTCGGTCGCGTCCCGCTCGGTGGGCGGGCGGGCGGCGTATTGCTCCTCCGCGTAGTGGCGCGCGATGAGCATCGCCGAATCCTTGCTCCCCGGCAGTCGTTGCGCGACGGCGGCCGCAGTCTCGAAGGGTGTCGTCGTGCTGCTCGACTTCACCAGTCCGGCGAGGCCCATCGCGCGCGTCATCCGGGCGTACCACTGCGACGAACCGTTCATGCCACGGAAGGTCCGCAACCAGAAGAACGCGACGATGAGCGCGATGAAGCCAAGAATGAGGGGGGTCGCGAGGAAGAGCGGGCTGATCTCGCGCTGCTGCTTGGCCGGAAGATATGCGCCGCCCTCACCGAAGCCCCCGTTCAACTCATCATCCAGTTGCCGCAGGCGGTCCTCACCGCGCGCGTCGAGCCGGTCCTGCCCACCGGCGAGATCGCCGACCGCCTGGGCATCCGGGTCGGTCGCGTTCACCTGCGGCACGATCTGCGGGCCGCGCGCGATGGGCGGCACACCGGGCTTGGGCGTCGGGTCGAAGGTGATCCAGCCGAACTGCGGGAACCAGACCTCCACCCATGCGTGCGCCTGATTCTCGCGCGAGACGAGGCGGCCGTCCTCCGCCTTCGCGCCGGGCAGGTAGCCGACGGCCTCGCGCGCGGGGATGCCATTCAGGCGCAGCAGCGTGACCATCGCGGTGGAGAAATACTCGCAGTAGCCCTGCTTCGACTGGAAGAGGAAGAAGTCCGTCACATCGCGGTCGAACGGCGGCAGCCCGACGCGCTCAGAGTAGACGAGGTTCGCACGTAGGTACTGCTCGGTGGCGGCGGCGGTGTCATACTGGGTCGTCGATCCCTTCGCGAGTTGCTGTGCGAGGTCGGCGGTGCGCTGCGTGATGCCCTCCGGCAATTGCGTGTACCGCTCCGTCCACTTCGGCAGTTGCGTCGGGGCCTTGCGCAGGGCGTCCTCGGTCGCCTCGCTGACGCGGATCGACTCTGTTACCTCCTTGCCCACGGGCACCGGCGCGACGGAGATCACCTGATCGATGTCGCCGAAGTTCGGGGCCTGTCCGCGATAGAGGATCGCCGTCACCTTGCCCTGCTCAATGACCACCTGCGTCTGGATCAGGTTCGCCGCGAGCCGGTTCTGCTCCTCCGTGATCGCGTCGAACCTCCGGTCAAGGGGCACTAACGCTGACTGCGTCGGTGAGATCGTGCTCGGTGTCGCGGTCGCGGGTGCGGCCGTCGTGCCACTCGTCGCGGTGCCGCTTGCCGTCGTCGGCACCGGTGACGGCGTCGGCTGCACCACCGGGGCCTGGACAATCGTGACGCGGAGAATGCGTGGCGGCTGCGCGCCCTGCGCGACGGCCTGCTGCTGCGCCCGCGCGACGATCTGCGCCAGTTGCTCCGGCGTGAACGTCGTCGGCGTGGTCGAGGGCACGTAGAGAACGAGCGTGCCGTCCCGCTGGATGCTCGCTTGCGCCTGCGCGCCGGGCCGGAGCGTCGGCGGCGCGTCCGTCGGCAGCGTCAACCCCTGGAGGCTGGAGACCTTCTTCACGAGGTCAGTGAGCGGCGCGGGCAGCGTATCGGACGTCGACGGCGGGATCGTCGCGCCCGCGAGATTGAAGCTCTGCCAGCCGAGGTTGACGAGGGTCTGGGTGTTGACCTGCTCCAACTGGTTGCCAGTGATCGGCAGGATGTTGCCGCGCGGGCGATAGAGTTGCGCGGAGCACGTCGCGCTCTTCGCGGTCTGGTCGGCGGCGGCGGGCAGCGGTACCGCCTTCCCCGCGTCGAGCGAGACGCGCGGGTCGTACGTGCTGCCGTCTGGTTGCTGCGCGGTGAAGGACTCCGGCACCTTTTTCTTGAAGCCGTGCCCGGTGTAGAAATCATAGGCGTTCATCTTGATGTACTGGCCGGGGATGCCGTCGCACTTCAGCGAGACCGCAGGGTCGTCCGGCAGGTTCAGGCCGCCGCCGAGTTGGAAGGTCTCGCCGAACGCGGCGAATCCGGGGAAGGTGTTGCGCGTGCGCCCGCGCCCCTCGATGCCGGGGAAGAATCGCTCCCAGCGCCCTTCGATGTCGTCCCACGGCGCGGACGCGCGCTCCCACGCCGTGTGCACCGGCCCGCCGTGCACCGAGAACGGCACGAGGTACGAGACCATCAGCAGCAGTAGCGACAGCCCCGTCGCGACGGACATGAACCGCCAGCCGAGCGACTCGGGAAAGTTAATGCTCGCCCGCCGCCACTGCGCCTCCTGCGTGTAGGCGTAGAAGCGGATCGCGAGCGGGATCGCCGTCAGCAGGAACATGAACAGGAAAAGCCCGCTGTCCGCCCGGTCGTAGCCGAGGTTGACGAGCAGGATCAGCCCCGCCACCCCGATGGTCGGGGAGAGCCAGCGCGACCGGAAGATCCACCACATCGAAAAGTAGCCGAAAAAGAACATCAGCGCGGCGATGACGAGCACGAAGAGGATCAGATCGTCCTCTGCGGAGCCGTTCCACGCACCCCGGACGTAGCGCCCGATCCGGTGCGCCATCTCCACCGACTTGCCGCGCGCGCCGCCGAACCGAGCGTCGATCACCGAGAGCGTCCGCAGCCAGATGACGATCATGCCCGCCGCGATGCCGATCAGATGCGCGTAGTAGTTGCGCAGTCGCCCGATCCGCGCGAGCACGAAGCCGACGATCAGCCCGGCGAACGTGACCGACGGCAGGATGCGCAGTTCCGGCGCCCACTCGGCGCGTAGGATCGACAACTGCACAACGAGCACCATCAGCGCGACGAGCGCGAACGTCCCCCACCCCTCGGCGAGCCGGAACGGGCGGCGGATCATCTCCCCGGTGATCTTCGGAAACGTCGGGAGTTGCGAGAATGAGGGCTTGCGCGGTTCTGCCATGATGGTATCCCCCGTGCCGTGACACGCGGCACCGTGTGGAGCGGACGATTACGGAGCGGCCGGTTGCTGGACAGGGACGCCGGCGCGCACCTCCTCACGGGGGGGGCGCGCGACGGCGGGTTCGGGCGTCGGGCGGGAAATCGGCGGTGCGGCGTCCGAGAGGCCAATTGGGTGCGAGAGCGCCCGCCCGATCTCCTCACCACGCCGTACCATATAGACGGGCACATTCGCCGCAGTCAGGCTCGTCACGACGCGGTACGTGCCGCGCGGCGCGCCGAACGACTCCGCGTCCACGATCACCGCGACCGCCTTGACGCCGCGATAGACGAGCGGCATCAGCCCGGCCACCCACCCCTCGTCCGCTGATGGCGTGACGACGATCAGCGCGCTGTTTCGCCCGAACCGCACCGCCTCGCCCGTGAGCACTTCCTGCAATTCGGTTGTGCCGTCCGCGTGGACGACGGAGAGCGCTTCGAGCATCTTGAGCGTCTGCCGCTCGCCGCGATCCGTGCTGACGATCTCGCTGTGCATCCCGCGCGCGACGAGGCCGACATTGCGTCCCTGCTCGACGAAATGCTGCATCACGGAGGCGGCAATCGTGATCGCCGTTTCCTCGGTGGAGATCGCCCACTCATCGACGGGTTCCGGTACGCCAGGCTTCGCTGCCGGCGCGACGGCGTGGACGGATTGCTGGAGATCGACGAGCACCCAGACGTCCGTCGTCGGGTCCAACTCGAACTCCTTGACCATCAGTTTCCCCGTGCGCGCGGTGGTGCTCCACGCGATCCGGTTGAACGAGTCGCCCCAGAAGTACTCACGCACACCGGACGCATTCGGCGTGACGTAGTGGGTGCGCCGCTGCGTCGCCGCGCCGCCGGGCAGGTCGCCGACGGAGACGACGAACGACGAAACATCGACCGTCGCGGGGTAGACGACGAGATCGGAGGTTTCGGGGATCAGCCGCTGCGAGGGGAAAAGGCCGAACGGGTCGCCGCCGCGCAGAGTGAGCGGCCCGATGGTGAACTTGCCGCGCTGCGTGCACCGCGTGCGGACGCGCCAGTGGTGCGTCTGTGTGCCAGGGAGGTGGACGACCTGACTCGCGGCGGAGGCGTGCCCCGGCAGGGTGGAATGGTCGCGCACCTCCAACCAGAGTTTCGTTATCTTGCCGCGATTCTCAATCGCCATCCGCTCGTCGAGTGTCTGCCCGACCTGCGCGCGGTCGGTCCGCGTCTCGCGCTTCAGGGCGAGCGAGCGAAGGCTGACGCGGCTCCAGACATACGCCACGATCAGCACGCCGATGATGACGAAGAAGAGGGTGTCGAGCACCCCCCAGCCGCTTACCTGCGCGGCGATCAGCACGACGAGGGCGAGAACGCCGACCTTGACCGCGTTCACGGTCGCGCCCCGCGCGGGCGGCCCTCGACGCGCTGGTTAAAGGGCGTCGCGCCGGGCACCGGCACCCGCTGCAACAACTCGCGCACGATGCCGCGGCCGTCGATGTTCCGCATCCGCGCCGCCGGGCTGACGATCAGACGGTGCGCGAGGACGGGTTCCGCGAGCGCCTTCACATCGTCTGGCAGGACGTAGTCGCGCCCCGCGATCGCCGCCCACGCGCGCGACGCGGCCAGCAGCCCGAGTGCGCCGCGCGGGCTGGCCCCGAGGTAAATCTCATCGTGGCGGCGGGTCGCCTCCGCGAGTGAGACCATGTATTCGAGGATCAGCGGGTCCACGCGCACCGTGTCGAGGATGAAGCGTTGCGCCTCGATCAACTCGTTGACATCGATGACCTGCTCGATCCGGCTCAGCGGGTGGCCGGACATCTGATTTTGCAGGACGGAAATCTCTTCCATGTGCGTCGGGTAGCCGAGCGAGATGCGCAGGAGGAACCGGTCCAGTTGCGCCTCCGGCAGCGGGAAGGTGCCCTCGTACTCGATCGGGTTCTGCGTGGCAAGGACGACGAAAGGCAGCGGCAGGTCGTGCGTCTCGCCATCGACCGTGATCTGCCGTTCCTCCATCGCTTCGAGGAGCGCGGACTGCGTCTTCGGCGTCGCGCGGTTGATCTCATCCGCCAGCACGATCTGCGCGACGATTGGCCCGGGCCGGAACTCGAAGACGCGCGTCCCCTGATTGAAGATGGAGACGCCCGTCACATCACCGGGCAGGAGGTCCGGGGTGAACTGGATACGCTTGAAACTGCACCCAATCGAGCGCGAGATCGTCTTCGCGAGCACCGTCTTGCCGACGCCCGGGACGTCCTCGATCAGCACATGGCCGCGACACAAGAGGGCGACGAGGGTGAGTTGCACCTCCCGTCGCTTCCCGACAATCACGTGCTCGACATTGGTGACGACGCGCTCCGCGATCGTCTGGACGGGCGTCATCGCCTCTGATGATGAGGGGGTTCGCATCCCCGATTGCTCCCTTCACATGCCACATGATCCCCGACGGGCGACCGCTCACACCCAGCCCGCGAAAACCGTGCATCATTCAATAGCGCATTTGCAAGGGCCTTCTGATTATGACTTGATCGTGGCTGCCCCTGCCGAACGCATCGGGATGCGCGAAAGGTGGCTCACGTCACTTACCAATCCGACCAGAAAGGAACACGCCGAGAGTATAACATACCTGTTCACGGCGCGCGTTGTGCACGCGCATTTGCACGCGCATGAAAGAGCGCGATTCATCGTTCTTCGTTCGTTATCGTTCGCTCGCACAGAAAGGCGCATCGTGAATCCTCCCATCGCAATCATCGGTGCCGGCCACAATTCCCTCGTCACCGCCGCGTATCTGGCGCGCGCGGGCCACGCCGTTCGAGTCTACGAACGCGGCCCCGCTGTCGGCGGCGCGGTGCACACCGCCGAACTCTGGCCGGGGTATCGGGTCGATACCTGCTCATCATTCCACGTGCTCATCCACCTGACCGGGATCGTCGAGGAACTCGGTCTGGCGCGCTACGGCCTGCGCTACCAGGACGCCGATCCGTTCGCCTTCGCGCCCTTCCCGGACGGGACGACGCTCCGCTTCTCCAAGAATGTGGATCGCACCTGCGACGAGATCGCGCGCGTCAGCCCGCGCGACGCCGAGACGTATCGCGCGTTCGTCGCCCTCTGGTCGCGGTTCAATGAGGCGGTCTTCGCCGCGTTCACCGCGCCGCCGTCGCCGCAGGATATGCTGCCCGCCATCCTCAAGCGCGTCGGGCGGAACCTCCCGAAGCAACTGACGCTTGGCCGCACCGACACCCTGCTCCAGACGATCATGCGCCCGTATGGCGCGCTCCTCGATGAACTCTTCGAGAGCGAATACGTGCGCGCGCCGCTCGCGTGGCTGGCGGCGCAATCCGGCCCCGGCCCTGATGAGGTGGGCGGCGGGGCGTTCCTCACCGCGCACACGATCTACCACACCATCGGCCTCACGCGCCCGGTCGGCGGCTCCGGGATGCTGGCGCAGGCGCTCGCGGCGTACATCGAGGATCACGGCGGCGAGATCTGCACGGGCGCGCCGGTGCGCCGCATTCTCACGCGCGATAATGCCGTGCGCGGCATCGAACTGGAAGGCGGCGAGCGACGCGACGCCTCCATTGTCGTCAGTGGCGCGCACGTCCAGACGACATTGCTTGGCCTGCTCGGGCCCGACGATTTGCCCGCCACGCTCCGGCGGCGCGTCGAGACCCTGCGGATCGCGAACGGCATGGGCATGACCGTGCGCTACGCCACCGATCGCCTGCCGCCGTATCACACCGCACCGGATGGGGCGCACAATGGGATGCAACTAATTTGTCCGTCCGTCGATTACCTGCGGCGCACATTTAATGAGGCGACGTCCGGCTTGCCGCCGACCGCGCCCGCGCTCGTCGTGATGACCCCGACCGCGACGGACACGACCATCGCACCCGCTGGGAAGCACATCACCATCATCTGGGCGCAGTGTCACCCGTTCGATCTCGCGCCGGGTCAGGGTACATGGGCATCAATTCGCGAGCGCGAGGGGCGCAAACTCCTCGCGACATTGGAACCGTACGCGCCCGGCATCACCGATGCGGCGACGGAAACATACCTCAAATCGCCGCTCGATCTCCAAGAGGAGAATGGGCTGATCCGTGGCCACCTGATGCACCTCGACATGGCGCTGGATCAGATGTTCATGTTCCGCCCGCTGCCGGAACTGGCGAACTACCGGACGCCAATCGCGGGTCTCTACCTCACCGGTGCGAGTACGCACCCCGGCGGCGGCGTCTCCGGCGCGCCGGGCCGAAACACCGCCACCGTGCTCCTGCGCGATCTCCAGAATGCGCGCCCGCGCCGCTGGGTTCGGCCCGTCGGTCTTGCCACCGGTGGCATGGCGGCGGCAGTGACGCTGCGACGCAAGAAAGACCGCAGATAAGCCGAGGCTGGCATGTTTCGTGCGCGAACGACGCTCGATGCGCGCGGTGCGCGTGGCACGCCGCGACGACACCGACAGCCTTTCGCCCCCGGCATCCGTGAAAGGGACCCATCCACGGCAACAATCGGCTTCGTCCTCTCGCACGAGCAATTCCCGGCCCCCGACCTCCTCAAATACGGCGCGGCAGCGGCGGAAGCAGGCTTCGATATGGTCTGGACAAGCGACCATTTCCACCCGTGGATGGACAATCAGGGCCACGCCGGTCAGGCGTGGGTGACGCTCGCCGCGCTCGGTCAGCGGGTGCCGCGCATCCCCTTCGGCACCGGCGTCACCTGCCCGACGTTCCGGTACAACCCGGCCATTGTCGCGCAGGCGTTCGCGTCGCTCGGCGTCCTCTATCCGGGGCGCGTCTTCCTCAGCGTCGGCACGGGCGAGGCGCTCAACGAGGTGCCGACGAGCGGCCAGTGGGGCGACTACCAGGAGTGCGCCGACCGCCTCGTGGAAGCGGTCGCGGTGATCCGCAAACTGTGGACGGGCGAGTGGGTGACGCACAATGGGCGGTATTACCAGGTCGAGAGCGCGCGGCTCTACGATGTGCCGTCGCAACCGGCCCCGCTCTACATCGTCGCTGAGGGACCGAAGAGTATGCACCTCGCCGGGATGCACGGCGACGGGCTGATTTCGGACTCCAAGACGGCGATGCAGCCCGAAATGCGCGCGGCATTCGAGGCGGGCGCGCGGGAGGCGGATAAGAACCCGGAAACGATGCCGATCCTGGCGGAGCATTTCGTCGTCGTCGGCGGCGAGGCGGAGAAGAAAGAGGCAGCGAACTGCTGGCGCTTCATCCCCGCTGCGGGGCAGGAGTTCGTCGAGAATCCCGACCCACGCTCCATCCGCCAGCATGCGGAGCGGGAGATTCCCGATGACAAGGCTGCGGAAAACTGGATAGTCAGCGAGGACCCGGACGCGCACATCACCGCGCTACAGCAATTGATCGACGGCGGCATGACGCAAATCTACGTCCACTCCGGCCAGAACGATCAGCACCGCGCCATCCAATTTCTACGCAAAGGAAGTCCTTCCGCGTGTGCGGCGGCAGCCATAAGAACGTGCAGTGATGACGGCAAACAATCTACACGCGCCATCGTTGCGATGCGCCGCCCAATTCGGTTGCGACGACGTTGTCACATTTCGGGCTGCACGCTCGTCTTCCGGGTGGACCGCTGCGGGGGAACACGACCGTGCCTATTGAACTGATGCCGACCGATGCGTAGGTGCATATCCGCACCCTCACGCCGGTCATCGGCGCATCGCTCGCAACGGGAAAGGGAAGGTGACTGTTAAGATGCCACGGCGATGGTTAACCCCGACGGTTACCTGACGGTTAATTGCGGGAAATCGGCGCGGACGGACGGGGAAAGACCATGAATCAAGAGGCGGTCGAGAGCGATGTGTTCAACGACCACCGCTCGCTGCTTTTCGCGATTGCCTATCGAATGATCGGCAGCGTGATGGACGCGGAGGATATTGTGCAGGAGGCCTATCTGCGCTGGCAACGACGCGGGGAATCCGTTGCGCAATCGCCGAAGGCGTACCTCTCCACCGTCGTGACGCGCCTCTGCGTCGACCACCTGCGCGCGGCGCACACGCGGCGCGAGACCTATACCGGCACATGGCTACCCGAACCGCTCGTCACCGAGGGGGAACCAGACATCGCGGATGTCGCGGCCCTGCACGAATCACTCTCGCTGGCGTTCCTTGTCCTGCTGGAGACGCTGACGCCCGTGGAGCGCGCAGTCTTTCTCCTCCACGATGTCTTCGCGTACGACTTCCATGAAGTCGCGGGCATCGTCGGTAAGAGCGAGGCAAATTGCCGCCAACTCGGGCGGCGAGCGCGGCAGCAAATCCAGTCGGGGCGGCCCCGCTTCGACCGATTGATGGGGCGGAGCGCGTCGCGGCATTCATCCTCGGTGTCCTGCGGAAAGCGCCGGAAGCCTCCGAGATCCGTGACGCTTCGGTGAACGGGCAACCCGGCTTCGTCTTTCTGGTCGAGCGGGATCGTCCGCACCGTCTCCCCGCTCGACATCGTCGATGGGCGGATTCGCGCAATTCGCGTGGTCGCGAATCCGGACAAGTTACGCGCCGCGCTCAAGCCGCCGACGCACGCCCCGTAGGGCTGAGATTCAGGCGAATGCGGCTGGATGTATCCCCGTCACCGATCAGCCACCCGCGAGTTTGCCCCGCATCTCGCCCAGCGTCTCGGTGATAATCTGGCACATCCGGTCCACATCATCGCGCGGGATGTTCAGCGGCGGCGAGAGTTGGATCACCGCGTCGAGCCGGTCGTCCGCGCGGCAGATGAGGCCCTTCGCCTTCATCGTGTCGGAGAGCCAGCCGAGGAGCGCCTTGTCCTCCAGCCGCTCCTTCGTCTCGCGGTTCCGCACCAGTTCGATGCCGATGAAGAGGCCGCGACCGCGCACCTCACCGACATTCGGGTGGTCGTGCAGCGCGCCGTTCAGCGTCGATTTCAGGTACTCCCCCATCTCGTACGCCCGCGCGGGCAGGTTCTCGCCTTCGAGGATGTCGAGGTTGGCGAGCGCCGCCGCCGCCGCGACGGGGTTGCCGCCGAAGGTGATGCCATGCTGGAACTTCTCGCCCTCCTCGCCGCCGAAGACGTCCGCGACCTCGCGCCGCACGACCGCCGCGCCGAGGGGCGCGTAGGCCGAGGTCAGCCCCTTCGCGATGGTGATGATGTCCGGCTGGATGTTAAATAACTCGGAGCCGAACATCTTGCCCGTGCGCCCGAAGCCGCAGATCACCTCGTCCATGATGAGCAGGATGCCGTGGTGGTCGCAGAGTTCGCGGATGCGCTGGTAGTAGCCGTCGGGCGGGACGATGCAGCCGCCGCTGTTCTGCACCGGCTCCATGATGACCGCCGCGACCGTCTCCGGTCCTTCGAGCGCGATGGTGCGCTCGACCTCGTCCGCGCACGCGAGCGTGCACCCCTCCGCGTGCTCGCACCATGCGCAGCGGTAGTGGTACGGGATCGGGACGTGCCGCGCGCCGGGGACGAGCGGCTCGTACGGGTTCCGCGCGGAGGGCAGGCCCGTCACCGAGAGCGCGCCCATCGTCGTGCCGTGGTAGGCGTACCGCCGCGAGATCGTCTTGTAGCATCCGGCGAAGCCGCGTTTTCGCTGATACGCCTTCGCCACCTTAAGCGCCGTCTCGACCGCCTCCGACCCGCCCGTCACGAAGAAGGTGCGTGACCCGTCGCCGGTTGGCGAAATCTTCGCCAGCCGCTGTGCGAGCACGGTTCCCGGCACATTCGGGAAGGAGAAGGGCGAGACGAAGTGGATCTGCTCCAATTGCGCGACCATCGCCTGCACGATCTCCCGCCGACCGTAGCCGACATTGACGCAGAAGAGGCCCGCGAGGCCGTCGATGTACTCGTTGCCGTCCGAATCCCAGACGCGGCTCCCCTCGCCGCGCACGATGACCGTCGGGCGTTCGAGCCGCGCGCCCTCGTTGAAGTCGTGCATCTGCATGAAGTGGAGCCAGACGTTGTCCGCGATTGCGCGGCGCATCGCCGCCAGTTCGGGCATCGCGATTGCGGCGGGCGATGCGTGCGCCTCCGTGCTCGCGCCCTCAATCAGCGCGTCCAGTTGCGCCTCAACCGCGACGGGTCGTTCCGGTTTCATCCGCGCCGGTGGCGTGTATTTTTTCGAGACCCGTGCCATCTATCCCTTCCCCTCCCCCGTCAGCCCGATCGCCATGTTGAGCCGGGGCGTCACGTCGCCGCGCCCGACGGCGAGGACGTAGTCGATCACGCGCGCGGGGATGTTGACGCCGGTCGTGTCGATGCTGTTGCGGAACTCCATCGTGTAGTTCACCTCGTTGACGAGCAGCCCGCGCTCCGGGTGCTCGAAGAGATCAATCGCCACCACGCCGCCGCCGACGGCCGCCGCCGCGCGGTTGCACAGTTCCGCGATCTCCGGTGTGACGGGGCAGTTGGATGCCAGCCCGCCGCGCGCGGTGTTCGTGATCCAGTGCGGCGAGTTGCGGTAGATGGCGCAGATTGTCTCGTCGCCGACGACGAAGGCGCGGATGTCCCGCCCGCCCTTCTCGATGTACTCCTGGATATAGTAGGTGCTGTGGTGGTACGAGCCGAGCACTTCCTTGTGTTCGAGGATCGCTTCCGCCGCGTCGCGGTCGTTGATCTTCGCGAGCAACCGGCCCCACGAGCCAACCGGCGGCTTCATCACGACGGGATACCCCATCTCCTCGATCGCGGCGAGCGCGGACATCGGCGTGAACGCGACGGTCGCGCGCGGCTGTGGGCAGTGCGCCTCCGCGAGCGCTGCGGTTGTGTTCAATTTGTTACCGCAGACCTCCGCGACGCTGTAGGTATTCACGGTCGCGACGCCCCACGAGTTCAATAGACGGAGCGCATGGAGGGCGCGCGTGTGGTTGATGCAGCGTTCGAGGATGACGTCATAGTTCCACGTATCCGGGCGGTCGAACGGCATCGCCATCTCGCGGTCGTCGATCCGGATGTACGTAACGCCGCGTTTCTCCAGCTCGGCGAAGAGGAGTTTTTCCTCCACCCGCACCAGCGAATGCAGCATCCCAACCCGAACCGAACCGTTGCGACTTGCCATGCCCGATGCCTCCCCAATGATGCCACACGGACGACCAACGCCGCCTGACCCCAGCCATTGTACGCGAAAACCGCGACGGGGCAGAACCCGACCAGGAGCGCGCCGCGACACCTCATCGACGAATGATGATTGATTTTCGGTTTCATAACCGTACGTTCATCGAACAGGTGTACTTGACACGAACAGACGTTCCATTTACACTGTGGGGAGAGAACCGGGGTGATGCCACTCCGGTGCGTGTGCAAAAGGCACGGCGCATCCGTTATCGGGAGGTATCAAACCCATGGCTGCCGCACTGAAGAAAGCAAAGAGCCTGTCACGTCGTCAGGAGCAGATTCTTGACTTCATCGAGACATTCCTGAATCAGAATGCGTACCCGCCGACGATCCGGGAGATTCAGAAGGAACTCGACATCTCCTCCACCAGCGTCGTGGACTACAACCTGAACGCACTTGAGGAGCGCGGCTTCATCCGCCGCAACCGGCACATCTCGCGCGGGATTGAGTTGGTCGGCTTCAACACGGCGATGCCGTCGAATGTCGTCAACATCCCCGTCGTTGGCCGTATCGCCGCCGGTGAGCCGATCGAGGTGCCGGAGGATTACGCGGCGGGTGAGTTCGCGGAATCGGTGACGATGCCCGCATCGATGCTCCCCCGCGCGACGGATGGGTTGTACGCCCTCCGCGTGCGCGGCCATTCGATGGTGGACGCGCTCATCAACGACGGCGATCTCGTCATCCTCAAGCCGCAGATCACGGCGGACAATGGCGACACTGTCGCCGTCTGGCTGAAGACCGAGCGGGAGACGACGCTGAAGCGATTCTATCGCGAGGGTAGCCGCGTCCGGCTCCAGCCCGCGAACGTGACGATGCAGCCGATCTACACCGACGCGACGAATGTCGCCGTTCAGGGTAAACTGGTCGGTGTCATTCGCGCGGTGGACAATCGCTTCTAAGCGCATACGATGCGTAGAGCGAAGTGCAATGGCAGTGAGCCTGGGAAGTATCGGTGGCGGCGGGTCTTAGCCTGCCGATTCCCACTGCGACAGGCTAAAGGCCGCCGCCACCGGGGAAATTGGCCGATTCAGTTATTACGAAAACCGCTTTAAGGAGGCCGGGTTGCGACATTTCGTTGTTCCCGGCCTCCTTTGTGTGCTGGTCGCGCTCTGCGGCGCGTGCGGCAATGCTCAACCGACCGCGACTGTCCCACCGCCACCGCCGCCGACAATGACCGCCGTGCCCACCGCGACGATCACGCCGGTTCCCCTGCCACCGACGCCGACGCCCGCCTTCCTGCCGTCGCCGACGCCCGACCCGCGCGAGCCGACCCACCCGCCCGGCACGCTCCGCAACGCGAACTGGCCCATCGGCACCGCCGCCGTGGCGACGTACGCCACGAAAACGAGCGTCGATATCGATGTAGGGGCGGTCGTGCTGACGGTGCCGATCCCGGAAGGGACGACGGTCTCCCTCTACGTCGCCATCCCGCCGCAACGTGGCTACGCGGGCCGCGTCAACTTCCCGATCTCCCCGCGCGCGATGTCGCTCCAGCCCGGCGATACCATCCGCATCATCGGTGTGACGGCGGGGACGGTGCGCGTGCCGCCGACCGAGGGCACGTACGTCGTCGTCAACGTCAACGGTCAGCGGTTCGCGCGCAACAACGAACCGCTTTTCTCCTAACCCCTAACCCCTTCCCTCCGAGGGAGGGGGAGCCGGAATCGTCATCCGACGCTGTCAAACATCAGCGACCGTGCGTGGTATCATCCGGGTATGCTTGAGACTGCCTCGGCGAGCGACAGCATCACGGAGACCGCGGGCCACGATGCCGCGCGGCATCGCGTCGTCCTGCTCGGTGGGTTCGGGATGCAGCCGAAGACGACGATGAGCGCGCGCGCGTTGCCGCTTGGGCAGGAACTCGCGGCGCGCGGACATTCCGTGACGATGATCGTGCCGCCGTGGGATCATCCGGCGGATGCGGGTCGCGCATGGACGGACGGCGGCGTCCGCGTCATCAATGTCGCGGTTGCGGACAAACTCCAAACGCCACTGCGGACGCCACGGATTATCGCCGCGCTCCGCGCCGCCGTCACGAGCGCGCGACCGGACGTGGTGCACCTCTTCAAACCGAAGGGCTACGGCGGGCTTGCCGCCGCCACGCTCCGCGATCTGCCGCTCGTCGTCGATACCGACGACTGGGAGGGCGCGGGCGGCTGGAATGATCGCGGGTTGTATTCTCCGGCACAGCAACGCCTCTTCGCGTGGCAGGAGCGCGCCCTGCCACGGCGAGCCGCCCATGTAACCGTCGCCAGCCGCACATTGGAGGCGCAGCAGTGGGGCTTCGGTATCCCACCTGACCGTGTGACTTACCTGCCGAATGCGGTGAGCGCCGCACGATACGCGGGGTGGTGCGACATCGATGCGATCACCGGGCGCGCGACGACGATCCGCGCGGAACGCGGATTGACCGGCCCGACAGTCGTGCTCTATACGCGGTTCGTGGAATTCACGCCCGATCGCATCACGCGCGTTTTCGGGCGTGTCCAGTCGGCGGTTCCCGATGCGCGGCTGCTGATCGTCGGTGGCGGCCTGCATGGGGAAGATCCCACTGTTCGTGGCGTGGTGCGGGAGCACGGGGACGCCGTGGTGCGGTCAGGCATCGTGCCGTTCGATGTGGTGCCCGCCTGGCTGCGCGCCGCCGATGTTGCGGTGATCCCATTCGAGGATACGCTGATCAACCGCGCGAAGTGCTCCGTGAAGACGCTCGATCTGCTCGCCGTTGGGCAGGCGGTCGTCGCGACGGCGGTGGGCGAGAACGCAAGCGCGATCCAGCACAACGAGACGGGCATCCTCGTCCCGCCCGGCGATGACGCGGCGCTTGGGGACGCGGTTGTGCGTCTCCTCGCGGACTCGCATTATGCGCGCCGCCTCGGGGAGGCGGCGCGCGAGCGTGCGTGGCGCGCGCAAACGTGGGGGGCGCAGATTCCCGCGATTGAGGCGATCTATGACCGCGTGACGGCGCGGAGCCAGCGACGATGAGCGCCGCCACCGCGCAGCAACGGCGGACGCCAACGCGGTTCGCCGCCCTGACGGAGACACGGACGACGCTGGCCGTCTTCGCGGTCGCATTGGTGATCTTCGCCACGTGCATCCCCCGGATCACGACGCGCCTCGATCCCGTGACGGGCGACGAGCCGTTCTACCTGATGACTGCGTACTCGCTCATCCACGATCGCGACATCGATGAGACGAACAACTTCGCGAACCGCGACTGGTTGCGCTTTTATCCGTCGTTCCCGCTGTCGCGGGGCTGGCAGGGGTGGCCAAATATCTCACCGAACCTGCCGCCGCACGCCTCGCAGACGTACCGCACCGGCTTGTACTCGAAGCATGGGTTGGGCATCCCGGCGCTGATCGCCGTGCCGTTCGCGCTGCACGGGCGCACCGCCGTCGTCCTGCTGTACAACCTGATGGCGGCGGGCGTCGCGGCGAATACCTACCTGCTCGCGCGGACGGTCGCGGCGCGGCACCGCGCGATCATCCTCACCGCCGTGCTGATGGCGACGATCCCCCTCGCGTCGTATGCCTTCCTCATCTTTCCGGAAATGCCCGCCGCGCTGATGCTCACGTACGTGGTGCGGCGACTGCTCGCGCCGCGCAACGCCCCGGGGCAATGGCTCCTGACCGGCCTCTGCGTCGGCTACCTGCCGTGGCTGCACGCGCGATTCCTGCCCGTCGTCGTGGGCCTCGCGGCGCTCTTCGCGTGGCGGCACCTCCGGCCGATACGGCGGCATCTCCTGTTCGCGATTGTTCCCGCCGGCGTCTTGCTCCTGCTTTTCGAGTTGTACTCGCTCGTCTTCTATCACTTCCCGTTCCCGAACCGGAACGACCACGCGGGGTTCTCGTCCGGGTTCGGCTTCGTCAACGGATTCGTCGGCTCGCTGCTCGACGCGCAATGGGGGCTGTTCATCGTCGCGCCGGTCTATCTGCTCGCCGCCGCCGCCCTCGCGCTCTTCATCCGCGAGCGACGAAAGGATGGCGCGGGGCTGCTGCTCGTCCTCGTGCCGTACGCGCTCATTATTAGTACGTACGCCGTCTGGTGGGGCGAGTGGGGGCCCGCCGCGCGTTACTGGACGGCGGCGCTGCCGATGCTCGCGCTGCCGCTGGCGTGGTGGTGGGAGGGGGCGGCACGGGCGCATCCGCGCAGCGCGAATACGCTGCTCGGGCTGGTGAGTGCGTGGGGGTTCGTCTGGACGGCGGGTTGGCTTCGGCAGCCGCAGTGGCTCTACAACCAGCCGGACGGCACGAACAACCTGCTCGCCCACTGGCTCAGCGGCTTCGGGTTACGTGCAGCTGCGATCCTGCCCGCCTATCAGTTCTACGCCCCGTCCCCGGCGACGGTGCGCATCCTCTGGGGGATCGCCGCCCTGCTGCTCGGCCTCGCGGTGGGGAGCCAGATGGCCCTCCTGCTCCCAACCGCCGACGATGACGATGGGGCGGCTGCGTCGTGAAAACCGTGGTGAAACGACCCGACCGTTCGCCCATCTCCAGCGTTCAACCTTTCAACCGCAACCGGGAGTGATGCACGTTGACTGACCCGACCTCGCGCGAGGCCGCCGCCCTTGAGGCGGCGCAGCGCGCCTTGGATATGCTCGCATTCGACCTCGCCCGATACGAGATTACGACGTGGCGCTGCCGCGACGCCGCCCGCGCGTATCTCGCGGCAGGCTTCTCGGTGGAGCGGATCGGCCCCTACCTCGAACGCGCCTTCCAGCGCGGCCTGCACGACCGCGTCCACTCGTACGAGGCGCTGCCAGACGAGTACGTCGGCAACAACGCGGACCTGATCGCGGACGCCTATCTCGCCGGGGGTGATGTGCAGAAGCGGCTCGACACGCTGACGCAGGTGCTCGACGTGGTGATGAAGCAGAAGGGCGACACGCTCGCGCACCGCGTGCAGTACGGGCTGGCGCTCTGGGGGGCGGGACGGGCGAACGATGGCCGCGCCCGCCGCTTCCTCGCGCCTGTCAGGAACGAGACGGAGGAGGCGCGCGCTGCGCTCGACACGAATTACCCGCGCGCCCGGTTCGTGCTGGCCGTCATCGACGGGGACGCCGAGGAAGCGGCGGAGTGGCTCAGTGCGTACGACGCGCTCCTGCCAACCGTGCCGGGCGCACCATTCCGGCGCGTCCACCTCATCACCGTCGCCTTCTGGCTGATCGCGCGGGATCGCTACGACATGACGCTGCCGACGGATCGTCTCCCGGGCCTGCCGGATTCGCTGCGTGGCGCGGCGATTGACAGCGCGGTGACCGCCTCATAGGATTGATCGTTGCGAACGATTCGCTTCGACATACGGGTTCTTTGGGAGGGAAGATGGTGCATTCACGTCTCTGGCTGATATCCATCGCGGTCGTCGGGTTGCTCCTGAGTGTCGTGCTGACGGCGTGCGGCAGTGCCGCCAGCCCTGCGGCGACTGCCGGGTCATCCGCCGCGCCATCGACCTCCGCTAACGCGACAACGGTGAGTGCGGCGGGTTCGGCCCCCGCCCCGGCAAACGCGACGGGGGCCGCGAAGCCTGGTGGCCCGGCGGACATCGTCAAAGTCGTCCATGTGCCCGGTTTGTTCTTCGCGCCGCTCTACGTCGCGATGGATCGTGGCTTCTTCAAGGAGCAGAACATCGAGATCAGTCTCGACAAAGCCGCGTCCGGCTCCGAGGTGATGGCCTTCCTCGCGCAGGGGCAGATCGATGTCGGGGCAGTTGGCCTCTCCGCCGCGACCTTCAACACGCTGGCGAAGGGGTTCGATTTCAGGGTGATCGCCTCCGCCGGTGTCGCGCCGCAGAAGGACGGGCCGAGCAAGTTCGAGATCCGCAAGGCGCTCGTCGATGGCGGCCAGGTGAAGACCATCGCCGATCTCAAGGGCAGGAAGGTCGCCGTGGCAGGTGGCACCGGCAGCGCGGGCGCGTACCTCGCGGTCAAGGCGCTCCAGACGGCGGGCCTGACCGGGAAGGACGTGCAGTTCGTCAACCTCGCCAACCCGGACATGGTGCAGGCGCTGGCGAATGGCGCGGTCGATGCCGCGCTCATCGGCACACCCTTCTCGACGCAGGCGATCCAGCAGGGGGCGGGCACGATCCTCGTGGACGACTTCGCGCCCGGCTACTCGACGACGACGTTCATGTACAGCGGCAAGTTCATCAAGGATCGCCCCGATGTCGCCAACCGCTTCGCTCTCGCGCTGCTGAAGGGGTACCGCGCCGTGCAGGGGCAGAACTACCTCAGCGACGCCAATGTGCAGAGTTACGTCAAGTACACCGGCAGCACTGAGCAGGTGATCCGCGCGACGCCACCCTTCATCTACGACCCGAACATGGCGATCACGACGGAGAGCATCAAGGATCAGGAGAAGGTCTACCGCGAGAGCGGCTGGACGGACTACAGCCAGTCGCTGGATGTGGGCAAACTCTTCGATACTTCGTTCGCGGACAGGGCGGTCAAAATCGTCGGACCGGCGGGATAGGCGCGTATGGCACGGGAGACGACCGAGGCGACGGCGCCGACCGCTCGCGCCGAGCGACCGCCGAAGATCGCCGCGCGCGGCGTCGGCTGCGCGTTCGCGGGGCGCAAGGGGCGAACCGTCACTGCGCTCCACAACGTCGATCTGGAGATCGCGGAGGGTGAGTTTGTCTGCCTCGTTGGGCCGAGCGGTTGCGGCAAGAGCACGTTCCTGCGCATCGTCGCGGGCCTGCTCCCCGCCACATCCGGCGAACTGACGATCCACTCCGACGCGCCGACCGGGGCGCACCCCCGTCCGCAGAACAATGTCGTCTTCCAGGAGTACGCGCTCTTCCCGTGGAAGTCCGCACTGGAGAATGTCGCGTTCGGGCTGGAGATGCGGGGGATCGGCAAGCGGGAGCGCATCGAGACGGCGCGGCGCTGGCTGGCGAAGGTTGGCCTGACCAAGTTCGAGCACGCCTATCCCAATCAACTCTCCGGCGGGATGCGGCAGCGCGTCGGCATCGCGCGGGCCTTCGCGAACGATCCGGACATCCTCCTGATGGACGAGCCGCTCGGCGCGCTCGACGCGCAGACGAAACTGGTGATGCAGGAGGAGTTGCTCCGCCTGTGGGAGGAGCAGCGCAAGACCGTGCTCTACATCACCCACAGCCTCGACGAGGCGACGCTGCTCGGCGACCGCGTCGTCCTGATGACGGCGCACCCCGGCACGATCAAGGAGACCTTCACGGTGCCATTCCCCCGGCCACGCGGCCTCGCACTGACCGCCGACCCCGCGTTCGGCGCGCTCACCTACGCGATCTGGCAGGCGCTTCAGGGCGAGGTGAAACGCGCAATGGAGCAGGAGGAGGTGGCTTCGTGAGTGTCGTCGAACGCGCCGTCACCGCTGATATCGCCCGGGCGGACGCGCCGCGACCATCGGTGCGCGCGATTCGCTGGCCATTCCGGGGAGATGTATACATCTCCGTCGCGTTCATCGTCTTCCTGCTCGCGCTCTGGCAGTGGGCCGTCCACGCGAACTGGCTCGATCACCGCCTCTGGCCCGCGCCGACGACGATTTCTGCGGAGACGTGGCGCATGTTGCGTAGTGGACAGTTGCAGCCGCACATCCGCGCCACGCTGACGCGCGTCCTCTGGGCGTTCGTCCTCGGCTCGGCGGCGGGGATTGTGCTGGGGCTGGCGATGGGGATGGTGCGGTCAATCCGCGCGATGTTCGACCCGCTGATCTCAATCCTCTCGGTGCTGCCGAAAATCGCCATCCTGCCGCTCGTCTACCTCGCGTTCGGCGGGTACGGCGAGACGCCGCGCACTGTCACCGTCGGCATCAGCGTCTTCGCGGTGATGGCGATCAACGCGATGGGGGCGGTGCAGACGATCGACGGCGTGCTGCTCGAAGCGGGGCGCAACTTCGGCGCGAACTGGTGGCGGATGTTCCGCCATGTGCTGCTCCCCGGCTCGCTGCCGACGATCTTCAGCGGGTTGCGGATCAGCGCGGCAACCGCCCTGCTCGTCGTCATCGCCGCCGAGTTCTCGTACACGAACGAGGGGCTTGGCTTCCTGATCTGGTCGAGCTGGAGCACACTCTCCACCACGCGGATGTTCGTCGGCCTGATCTCTATCGCGCTGATGGGCCTCTTCTTCACGCTCGCCCTGAATGTGGCCGACCGGCTCCTGATCCGCTGGCAGCGCCCGCGCTGATACAAGGGCGTTTGACGCGCGCGGGCTTACCACACCATACTTCCCACCGGCGCGTTCGCCCGGTCTGTGACAGGAGTGCGGCATGAGTACGGAGATCATCATGGGGATGGCGCTGGCGGGCACAGCGGGGTTCAACGCCTTCGTGCCGCTGCTCGCGCTCGCGTTCGCGCACCGGCTCAGCGACCGGGTCCACATCGGCGCGCACTACACCTGGCTCTCCAGTTCGGCTGGCCTGGTGGTGATGCTCCTGCTCCTGCCCATCGAGTTGTTCGTCGACAAAGCGCCGGGATGGGACACGGTGAACGACCGGGCGGCCCGCTTCTACCGGCCCATCGCGGGCGCGCTCATCATGCTCGCCACGACCGCTGGCAGCAGCCTGCACCCGATCCTCGCGGCGCTCATCGGCGCGGCGCTCGCCTTCGGGATGCACACGCTGAAGGCGCGCTACCGCCACCCGCTGACGCAGGTCTTCGCGGGCATCCCGACGCCCATTGCCTCGGCGGGGGAGGATTTCTGCGCGGCGCTGGTCTGCTTCCTCGCGCTGCTCTGGCCCGTCGTCGGGTTCGTCGCCCTCATCGTCGTCGCGGCGGTGACGTGGTGGCTCGGCTCCGTTGTGCGGCGCAGGGTCGCGCGGGCAAGCCTCGATGCACCATCCGTCACTGCGGCGCAAACTTGACACAGCACGACTCAAAGGGTATTCTATCGCTAGACTAAGCGCACCGAGCAACACACCGCTCGAACGCGCCAGAAAGGGCACGGACGCAGGCGATGGAATTCCAGGATTACTACGCGGTGCTGGGCGTCTCCCGCACCGCCGACGAAAAACAAATCAAGAGCGCATACCGCAAACTCGCGCGCAAATATCACCCGGATGTCAACAAGGACAAGGGCGCGGAGGAGCAGTTCAAGCGTGTCAGTGAGGCGTACGAGGTCTTGTCCGACAGCGCGAAGCGGACGGAGTACGACAAGTACGGGCAGGCGTGGCAGCAATACCAGCGCAACGGCGGCAAGGGCGCGACGGGGCAGAACGCGGACGACTTCTTCCGCTGGTACAACACGCAGCGGGGCGGCGCCACGCGCACCGAGGGGTTCCCCGGCGGCTTCTCCACCGAACATTCGACGGGCGATGGCGGCAACTTCTCCGACTTCTTCGAGACGCTCTTTGGCCGTGCGACCGGGCGCGAGTCGCGCGGCGGCACAACGGCGACCCAGTCACCGCCCCGCGCGCGCCGGGGCCGGGATACGCTGGCCGAACTCGAAGTCACCTTCGCGGATGTTTACACGGGTGGTGAGCGGCAGATCACCTTCGACATGGATCGCGCCGAGCCGATGACGGTGCGCATCCCCGCCGGCGCGCAGGATGGCGAGCGGATGCGCTACGCCCGCAAGGGACACCCCGGCGTCAACGGCGGCACGGCGGGCGACCTTGTGCTCGAACTGCGCGTGCTGCCCGACGCCCGGTACACGCGGGACGAACTCCAGCCCTCGACGCTGCGCACGACCGTGGACGTGCCGCTATACACCGCTGTTCTCGGTGGCGAAGTCATTGTGCCGATACCGGACGGGAAGCGGCTGTTCGTCAAGGTGCCCGCCGAGACACAGAACGGCCGGCAGATCCGCCTTGCGAATAAGGGGATGCCGCTGCTGACGGGACAGCCGGATAAGCGGGGCGACCTGCTCGTTTCGCTGCGGATCCAACTCCCGACGCACCTGACGGACGAGGAACGGCGGTTGTTCGAGCAGTTGCGGACACTGCGGCCGAACGGATAACACGGTTTGCGGGATAGTGGGCACGCAGGCTGGAAAGCCCGCGCTACCGGCGGCTCAATCCTCGCGTATACTGATCCCGCGTCAACAATGGCGCGGGATCACTGTTTCTGATACTGGGGGCGAAGCTCGCCGGAGTCATATGGACAGAAGAAAACGACGGTCAAGAGTCGTGCGTGCGTGACAGTGCCCACCATAGTCGTTACGTTTGGAACGTGCGTTCTGCGAAAGCCAAGGGCGATGACGAGCATGACGACCATTGACGTGCGTATTCTCGGGCAGAATCTGCCCGGACAGCGTTTCTGTGATTATCAGGCTGTTCATGTCGGGATGCAGCGCGGCAACGAGGTGATTGACCTTGTGCCCGGCGACGCACGGGAAGCAGTCTTTTCCTTCACGATGCGCGCGCTCCACAGCGATGACGGGCAGATCGATTTCCGTGGACCGTTCGTGCATGGCAAGCGGGGCGATCGGTTTCTCTACCTGAGTTGGGGGGAACGTTTGCCCGATGGCCGGTTTCGAGTGTTCCGGCGGGCAAAGCTGCAGTTGTCGGCACTCGCTGAACTGGACCTTGCCGATGCTGAGGGGGCCGGTACGATGATCGAGGCGGTCGTCAACCTCACGGGCCCGCGCGGTGATCCGATTTGTGCCTCCCTGCGACCGCCGCAGATCAGTTGGCGGCGGAGCAAGGAAACGTAGCGAATCTCACCCTTCTCGGCCCTGAAGCGGTGTCTATCTGGGGTTAGCCGCATGATCGCGGCAGACTTTGTCATCAATATCGCTTTTCAAGGAGCGTCATGCGTCCGCGCCCGCCCAGCGCCGAGGATCGTTGCAATCGACAGGCGGTGTTCAATGACCTGATCGCCACGGTTGCGGCGTGCCGCACATGCCCAGCAATGGAGGGGCGGCGGCGCGTGCTCACGGCGGCGAACGGCAACATTGACGCGCGGGTGCTGTTCATCGCGGAGGCGCCGGGGCGCGGCGGCGGGGAGCAGACCGGCGTGCCATTCTCCGGTGACCACTCCGGTCGGACATTCGAGCGGCTGCTGGGCGAGGCGGGGTGGACGCGCGACGATATCTTCATCACGAACGCCGCGCTCTGCAACCCGCAGGGGCCGACGGGCGCGAACCGCCCGCCAACGATGCGTGAACTGGCGAACTGTAGCGGCCATCTCCGCACGACGCTCGCGGTCGTCAACCCGCCCGTCGTCGTGACGCTCGGTGCGGTCGCGCTCGGCGCACTGGGGCGCATCGAGCGGCACGGACTGAAGTTGACCGACGCACGCGGCACCGCCCATGGGTGGTATGGGCGCACGCTCGTGCCGCTCTTCCATCCCTCGCCGAAGGTGCTCGCGTGGTATCCGTACGCGTGCATGGCGGGTGACTTCCGCGCGTTGCGGGCGGTTGTGGATGCCGCCGCGACGAACTGACCAGACGAACGGACTAACTGAAGAAAAGCAGACTACCTGCTCACGCCGTGCACGGCCCCGTGCACATCCTTGACGATGGCCCGGAAGGAGGCCGAGGGGGTGGCGATCTCGAAATCATCGCCGACGCGATGACCGAGGAGCGCGCGCCCGACCGGGGATTCGTTCGAGATGCGGCCCATGCGCGGCTGCGCCTCGACCGCCCCGACGATGGAGTACGTCACGTCCTCGCCGTCGAGTTCGAGGGTCACGATTGAGCCGACGCGGATCACCGTCTGGTCCTCCACGAAGTTCTCGGTGACGACGGCATTCTTGATGAGGTATTCGAGTTCGCGAATGCGTGCCTCGATCATCCCCTGCTCCTCGCGGGCGGCGTGGTAGCCGGCGTTCTCGCGCAAATCGCCTTCCTCGCGCGCGCGCTGGACGACGCCGGAGATCTCCTTGCGCTTCACCTTCGTCAGTTGGTCGTATTCCTCCTGAAGCGCGGTCAACCCCTCGGCGGAAACAGGGATGTGCTTCTTCTGCACGGACGTTGCCGCTTTTGCCTTCTCGCGCTTCAGTTTCGCCGCGTTCTGTCGCTGCGTTGTGCTGCTCATTTCGGCCCCTTCTCTGGCTCATGCGCTCGGTCGTCCCACGCCCCATTGTAGCCACCGAAGACGCCACTTGGCAAACTAGCGGCCCGGCTTCCAGACGACCGTGAGGTCGAGTTCCTTCAGCCACTGCGCGAGCGCGTCGTCCCCTTCCGGCACGCGGATCAACAGCGCGCCGTCCGGCATCGGCTGAACTACCGCCCCAAGGGAGCGCGCATGCAGGAGAATGTCGTCGGTGATGCCCCCGTCGTCCGCCGTGAGGATGACCGCCCGTTCGAGCACGACACGGCGCACCGCGCGCACCCAATCGTCGAGCGTGGCGCGGGTCGCCGCCGGCAACGGGCCGCCGGTGCGGCTTTCGAGGAAGCGGATCACCTGCTCGAACGCCAGCCCCCGGCGCAGCGCGCGGCGCAGCGAGGCGGCGGTGATGCGGTATGCGCTGACGCGATCCAGCGACTGGACCTCCGCCAAGGCGAGCAGCGGCCAGAGGTGCGCCGGTTCCGGGTGGAGCACGAGCGCCGTCATATCGGGCTGGATGGCGAGCGGTGTCGCGCCGAACGGCGGCACGGCGGGTTCCCTGCCGCGATCGAGCAGCCACCACCCGACCTCGGTGACCTGCACCGCCTCCGTGTCGTTCATCCGGCCCCACGCGACGACGCCGAACCACGCGAGCGCGGTGCGAAGCGTCGTTTCGGTGCAGGCGCGCGTGAGGGCGTCGCGGTCAGGCGGCGTTTGCCCGACCGCGCTCGACGCCGTGAAGGTGTCGCCGAGGAGCGATGGGCGCACACGCGCGAGGCGCACGAGTAGATTTTCCAGGGTGTACCAATGCCCCGGCTGGCAGGCGGTCAGCCCGTCAAGCAATCGGGCGCGGAACCCGGGCCAATCGACGCCCCAGAGCTGCACGGCGGTCTTCTGCCCCTCCGTCCACCCGGTCATCCCCCGCCACGCCGCGAACAGCTCCTGCGTCTGCGTAGCGAAGGTCTGCCGCGCCCACGTCATCGGGTCGTGGAGCGCCACAATGCGCGCGCCGTCCTCCTCCCGCTCCGTTACGAGGCCGCGTGCCCGCGCGAGGGCCGCATAGAAGGCGAGCACGACCGTCGGCGGCACATCCGTCCCGGCGGTCGCCCAGAATTGTGGCGCGACGCGATCCGCGAGCGCGTAATCCTCCGCGAGCGTGTGCAGCCCCGCCGCGCGCCATCGCGCCCCCTGCTGATCGACGATCCGCAGCAGCGTCAGCACATCCCACGCGAGCGCGTACGGGGAATGCCACCCGCGCACCGACTCGGCCGAGACGGCGTTGAGCGGTGGCAACGGCATCTGCGTCATCGCCGGCGCGCGGAACTCGACCGGCATCACCAGCACCCGCTCGCCCCATGCCCAGGTGTGCATCGCGATCAGGCTCGTCGTCAGTTCGACGAGCAGCGCGCGGCGCTCCGTCGGCGTCCCGACGTTCGCCAGTCCGGCGGCATCGTCGAGGGCAATCGGCACGGCCTCCTCCCGCAGCGCGGCGACGACACGCCGCGCACCCGGCGAGAGCGCCGCCTCGACATCGAGGAGGGTGCGGGGCGTCGTCACGCGGCCACGAAGCGCATGGAGCAGCCGCTCGCGGTCGCCGGGGCGGACGCTGCGCGGCGTGTCCGCGACGTGCCACCAGCGCGCCGCGTCCACGAGCACGTCCGCATCGAGCGCGTGCATCAGTTCCTCAACCGTTGGGGTCGCGATCTCCTCGCGCCGACGCTCGCGCATCGAACGGGTGATCAACGTGCCAATCTCGCGCGGGAGGTAGAGCGCGCCGGTGGATTGCCGGTGCATGATCTCCGCGCGCCGGAGCAGCGCGAGCGCCTCGTTCAGATCGAGCGGGTCGGCGCTCATGCGCGTCATCAGGTCCTCGCGCGTCAGCCCGTCCTCGCTCGCCAGCGCGAGCGCGCCCGCGACCTCGCGCGCCAGCGGCGGCAGCGCATCGAGCACATCCTCCAGCACCCACCGGTCTGTCATCGCCTGGAAGAGCAGCGCGACGTTGTCCGCATGCGTCCGCTTGGTGAGCGGGACATCCCACGTCTCGGCGGCGAGGCGAATGTCGGCGGGGGATGCATCCATTAAGATCGTGAGCAGGCTGCGTTTCATGGTCCATGCCAATCGCAACGGGTGACGTGTTCGTTCACCCCATTGTACACGCTCCGTCTCCCCGCTCGCACACGAATTTGCGCGGCGCGCGAAGGCAGCAATAGCAAGGGAAAAGAGGCGCGCGAAAAGTTGCCAGTTCGCGATTGGTATGATACACTTCAGCAGTAGAACAAGCGTTCCGTTGCGGCTCCTGATTGCATGGTTTCGCACGGCACATTCCCCCATGAGAGGAAGGTCTATCCTATGTCCGCAAGCCCCAGCAGCCCCGGAACGTCGAGCCTCCGCAAAGGCGCAGACAAGGAAGGAAAGAAGGCAATGCCCACGAGTTCCAATGGCGTCGAACGCTCCGCGACGATCGATGAGCGCCGCAAGGCGATGGACACCGCAGTGGCGCAGATCGAGCGTTCGTTCGGGAAAGGGTCCATCATGCGGATGGTCGATGTCACGAACAAGATGGTCGTCGAGTCGATCCCGACGGGTTCGATCGCGCTCGATCTCGCCCTCGGCGTCGGCGGCATCCCGCGCGGCCGGATCACCGAGATCTACGGGCCGGAGTCGAGCGGCAAGACGACGCTCTGCTATCACATCATCGCCGAGGCCCAGAAGACGGGCGGCATCGCGGCATTCGTCGACACTGAGCACGCGCTCGACCCGTCGTATGCGCGCAAGTGCGGCGTCGATCTCGACAACCTCTTCATCTCGCAGCCCGACACCGGCGAGCAGGCATTGGAGATTACCGAGACACTCGTGCGCTCCGGCGCGGTCGATGTGGTCGTCGTGGACTCCGTGGCGGCGCTCGTGCCGCGCGCCGAGATCGATGGCGACATGGGCGACGCGCACGTTGGTTTGCAGGCGCGGCTGATGTCGCAGGCGCTCCGCAAATTGACCGGCGCGATCAACCGCTCGCGCACCTCGGTCATCTTCACGAACCAGTTGCGCATGAAGATCGGCGTGATGTTCGGCAACCCGGAGACGACCTCCGGTGGCCGCGCGCTCAAGTTCTACGCCTCCGTGCGGATGGAAATTCGGCGCGTGGACAGCATTAAGAGCGGGCAGGACATCACGGGCAGCCGCTCCCGCGTCAAGGTCGTGAAGAACAAGGTCGCGCCGCCGTTCAAGCAGGCGGAGTTCGACATCATGTATGCGGAGGGCATCTCGGCGGCGGGCAGCGTGCTCGATGTCGGCGTGGAACTCGGCGTCGTCCGCAAGAGCGGCGCGTGGTTCTACTACGGCGAGGAGCGCGTCGGCCAGGGCCGCGAGAACGCGAAGGACTTCCTCAAGGCGCACCCGGAGATGCAGGAGGAAATCTATCGCCGCATCCTTGGCCTCGCCGACAAGGCGGCGGACGACTTCAACATCGGCGTCACCGCACCGAATGGCGTCGAGGGCGTGCCGGAAGAGTTCGGCACCGACGAGGACGAGTAAGCGGGGATATTCCTCACCCCCCACTGCCCGGAGGGCACCCGCTCTCCACCGCCCCTTGGCTTCGATACGTCGGGATCACTGCGGCGATGGAGAGCGGGAAGGGGAAGGTTTTTCAGACATTCTCGGATACGCGCTGTGGAGTCATGATGATGGAACACGACACGCGGGCGCAGGAGACAGGGGTGATCGTTCGCTCGGTCACCCCTGTTGGTCGTGACGCGCAGGAATTCACGGTGGCATTTGTCGCCGATGAGGCCAATCCGCTGACGCTGACGGCGACGGTGATCGTGGAATTTGGGCTCCGGCCCGGCAAGCAACTCGATGCTTCGGACCTCGGCGCGCTTCGTCACGCGGACGTCCGGCAGCGCGCGACCGAGGCGGCGATGCGCTACCTCGGCCTCCGCCCGCGCTCCACGCAGGAGATCCGCGACTACCTTCAGCGCAAAGGGTTCATGCCGGGGACGGTCGCGGTGGCGATTGAGCGATTGGTCGAGCGCGGCTACCTCGATGACGCCGCGTTCGCGCAGTGGTGGGCGGAGAACCGCGCCCAGTTCCGCCCGCGCGGCCCGCACCTCCTGCGGCAGGAACTCCGCAAGAAGGGCCTCACCAGCGAGACCATCGACGAAACGCTGACCACGCAAGCGGAATCCATCGACACCGACGCGCAGGCGCTCGAACTGGCGCGCGGCAAACTACGGTCGTTCCACAAGAACGGCCTCGAACAAGATGTCATTTACCGCCGCCTCTCCGGGCTGCTCGGTCGGCGCGGCTACGGCTACGACACCATCCGCACCGTCCTCCGCATCCTCCGTGACAGCGGCGAACTCAACGGCGCGGAGGAAACGGACGCGTTGGGCGAATGAGGGCGGCTTTGTTCCTCACCTCGGCCCCTTGCCATCGCCGAACGGAACTGATGCATGTCGTGACCTTCGGGCGATGGAGAGAGGGAAGGGGAAGGTTTTGCAATCGGCACCACGGCCATCGTCCCAAGAGATGCCGTTGATTTTTGCTCACAACCGACAGCGGTTGCGGCTATCCGTACGCCTCTGCTATCCTCGCGGGCAACGAGGGAGGGGTGATGGCGGGGATTTCGGTCTTTTTTCCGGCATACAATGATGGCGCGACGATTGCCAGCCTCGTCATTTCGGCGGCGCAGGCGTGCGCGACGGTGACGGACGATTACGAAGTGATCGTGATCGAGAACGGCAGCACGGACAACACCGTCGAAATCCTCGAAGCGCTCGAACCGCAGGTCGATCACCTCCGCGTCCTCACGCACCGGCAGCCCCTGGGCTACGGCGGCGCGCTCCGCAAGGGGTTCGAGACCGCGACCAAAGAACTCATCTTCTACACCGACAGCGACGGCCAGTACGACCCCTCCGAGTTGCCGCTGCTCGTCGCGGCGCTGACGCCGGATGTGGACATCGTTAACGGCTACAAGATCAGCCGCTCCGATCCATTGGGGCGGATCATCATCGGCAAGGTCTATCATCACACGATGAAGATCCTCTTCGGCTTCACAATTCGCGATGTCGATTGCGATTTCCGGCTGATCCGGCGCGATGTCTTCAAGAACGTGCATCTGGAGTCGTATAGCGGCTCGGTCTGCGTCGAGTTCGTCGCGAAGGCGCAGGACCTCGGCTTCCGCTTCGCGGAGGTGCCGGTGCACCACTACCACCGCGCGCACGGCAAGTCGCAGTTCTTCAACATCCCGCGCATCTGGCAGACGGTGCGGCAACTCAGCGGCCTCTGGTGGAGGCTGCGCATTAAGCGCGCCCACATGAAACCGGCAGCGACGCGCACGACGCCGAGCGAGCAGCACGCCGATGACTGAGCAATCACCGGGCTACTGGCAGGGGACGCGCGCGCTCGTCACAGGCGGATTGGGCTTCATCGGCAGCAACCTCGTGCACCGGCTCCATGCGCTCAGTGCGCGGGTGATGGTCGTGGACGCCCTCGTGCCCGGTCACGGCGGCAATCGCGCCAACCTCGACGGCATCGAGCGGGACGTGGAAGTGATCGTCGGCGACCTGCGCGACCGCCTCCTGATGGAGAGCCTCATCGCGGGGCAGGCGGTCATCTTCAACCTCGCGGGGCAGATCAGCCACGAGGACAGCATGAAGGACCCCTTCACCGACCTGGAGCACAACACACGCGCGCCGCTGACGCTGCTCGAAGCGTGCCGTACGGCGAACCCAGATGTGCGCGTGGTCTACACCGGCACGCGGCAGCAGTACGGTCGCCCGCAGTACCTCCCCGTCGATGAGCGGCACCCGATGCGCCCCGTCGATACGAACGGCGTCCACAAATGGGCGGGCGAGAACTACCATCTCCTCTATCAACAAGTCTACGGGATGCGGACGTGCTCGCTCCGGCTGACGAACTGCTACGGCCCGCGACAAGTGACGGATCGGCATACACAGGGCGCGCTCCCCTTCTTCATCGGGCGCGCGATGGCGGGGCAGCCGATCACGCTCTATGACGGCGGGCAGGCGATCCGCGACATCAACTATGTGGAGGATGTGGTGGATGCGCTGCTGCTCGCGGGCGAGCAGGACGCGGCGATTGGCGAGGTCTTCAATCTCGGCAGCCCGCCCGTCACCCTGCGGCAGTTCGTCGAGACGCTGGGTGAGGTCGTCGGCGGTGTGGACGTGCACTACGTCCCCTTCCCGACGCAGCGGAGGTTGATCGACCCTGGCGATTACTACGGCGAGTATGGCAAAATCAGCCGCGTGCTGAACTGGTCGCCGCGTACCGATCTGCGCGACGGCCTCGCGCGGACCGTCGCATGGTACCGCGCGCACCCGACCATCGCGAAAGAAGGCCCCGCATGACGACGACCGTTCGATCCATCCCCATCGCCAGCGCCGCCGCGCAGTACGCGACGATCAAAGCCGAGATCGACGCCGCCGTGCACCGTGTGCTGGAGAGCGGCTGGTTCATTCTCGGCGCGGAGGTCGAGGCGTTCGAGCGGGAGTTCGCGGCCTACTGCGGTGTAGGGCACGCGATCGGCGTCGGCAACGGCACCGACGCGCTGATGCTCGCGCTCAAGGCGCTCGAAGTTGGGCCGGGCGACGAGGTGATCACCGTGCCGATGACGGCGGCCTTCGGTGCGTTCGCGATCACGATGAACGGCGCGACGCCCGTCTTCGTGGACATCGAGCCGGGCACCGTCAACATGGATACCGCCCTGCTCGAACGGGCGATCACGCCGCGCACGAAGGCGATTATGCCGGTGCATCTCTATGGGCAGACGGCTGATCTCGGCGCGGTCATGGCAATCGCCGCCCGGCGCGGCATCCCGGTGGTCGAGGATGCGGCGCAGGCGCACGGCGCGATGCACGACGGTAAGCGCGTCGGCAGCATCGGCACAATCGCCGGGTTCTCGTTCTATCCAAGCAAGAACCTCGGCGCGGCGGGCGATGGCGGCGCGGTCACGACGAACGATCCCGCCCTCGCCGAAAAGGTGCGGATGCTCCGCAACGGCGGGCAGCGTGGCAAGTACGAGCACGTCATCCAGGGCGTCAATAGCCGCCTCGACGAGATGCAGGCGGCGGTGCTCCGCGTCAAACTCGCGCACCTCGACGCATGGAACGCCGCCCGCCGCCACCTCGCCCATCGCTACGACGAACTGCTTTCCGGCAGCGGCGTCGAACTGCCGGAAGAACGACCGGGCGCGGCGCCGGAGGGCCATGTCTGGCACCTCTACGCCATCCGGCACGAGCGGCGCGACGCACTGGCGGCGTTCCTCAAGGAGCGTGGCATCGGCACCGGCGTCCACTACCCGACGGCGCTCCACATGCAACCCGCGTTCGCTTCGCTCGGCATTCCAGCGGGCGCATTCCCCGTCGCGGAGCGGCAGGCGCGCACGGAACTCTCGCTGCCGCTTTATCCCGAACTGACTACCGATGAGATCACATACGTTGCGGCTGCGGTCCGCGCCTTTGGGGCATAGATGGCGCTTGAGACGGAGGCACGGGAGATTGAGGCGAGGGCATCGAGCACGGGTGACACGACGAGTGGCGGGGCGCGCATGAACAGCACCGCGTTCATCCTGCTCGTCGTCGCGATTATCCTCTCAACGACCGGTGAGGTGCTCCTGAAGGCGGGCGTCAACCGGATCGACCGCATCACCTTCGCGCCGGAGACGCTGATTCGGGCATTCTTGCAGTGGCAGGTGCTCGCCGGATTTGCGCTCCTGTTCGGCGGGTCGCTCTTCTGGCTCGCCGTGCTCTCGCGCGTCCATCTCTCAGTCGCGTACCCCCTGCTGGCGATGGGCTACATCCTGACGACGATCTGGGCGCTCGTCTTTCTCAAAGAACCGGTGCCTATCAGCCGCTGGCTCGGCATCGGCGCAATCTGTGGCGGCATCGTCCTCGTCCTCTACAAACGCTAGCGTTCGCTCTTACCCGTCCGCGGCGAGGGCGTGTTCGGGGCGTGGCTGCAGGGCGCGCACGGGCCGCTTGCGCGCGAGGATGAGCAGGGACGAGCCGAACTGGAGGCGCGGGACGCGATGGAGGAGCCGACGCTCCAGCCGCACGACGCCGAGGAGCGCGCGGTTGATCGGCGCGGACGGCGGCGTGATGTCCGAATGCGCCGTCGCCGCGTCGAGCGGCTTGTGGCGCGAGAGTCGGCGCACGAGCCAGATACCGGGCGTGACCGCCATGTTCCAGTACGAGCAGCGTTCCACCCCGAAGCCGTGCGCCTCGACGAGCGCGCGCGCCTCCCGCTCGGTGTAGCGACGGGCGGTGCGCACGGCGACATCGTGCTCCCCCGCGAGCGACGCGAACGCCGGGAGGTTCAGCAGCAACCGCCCGCCGGGCTTCAGCACGCGGGAGAGTTCATCGAGCGCGGCGGACTCGACCTGCACCCCGGCGTCGGAGATCACGTCGAGCGAGACGGCGACATCGAACGCCGCATCCGCGAAGGGCAACGCGACGAGCGAGGCGCGCAGCACGCCACACCCGCTCCGCTGATGCGCCATTCGCACGGCGTGCGGCGCGAGGTCCACGCCAATCGCTGTGCCGAACGGCGCGAAACGTCGGAGCATGTCGCCAGTGCCGCACCCGGCGTCGAGGATTGTCAGGTTCTCCGCGTTCGGCTGTCGCGCCGGTTGCCGCAGATTAAGCCAGTCCAGCACGTACTCGCGAAGCGCGACGTACCACCAGAGGACGGTCTCGCTCCGATACATCGCCTCGTGTTCGTCCGCGCGCCACGTCGCCTCGCTCATTGGCGGTCGGACGGCACGAGCCGCGCCAACGTCACGGTGCGCGCCGCGACATCGCCCGCGTCCGTCCCAATCGGGTGGTGCCGCACGCGCGACCACGGCCCCGCCTGATCCCGATAATGCGCCGACCGGATGCGCCCGGACTCTCCAACCGTGTTGCTGCCCAGCGCGTGCGCGTCCTTCGCCGGGTCGTTCAGATCGACGAGCAGCCGGTACGACACGCCGCTGATGATGCGGAAGGGCTTCGCGAGGTCCCAGAAGGCGCAGTTGACCGTGTTGCAGTCGCCGCCGACGGGGATCGGGCCGACGTTGACGAACCGCCCCAGTTGCTTCGCGCTCATCGCGATTGGGTGCTCGAAGGTGACGTGATGGATCGCCCCCCACTCCCACTCCGCCGGGTACGGCCCGACCGCCGCCGTCAGATGCGCAACCGTGTCCACGAACGCGCCGATCAACTCCGCGTCCCGCGTGCTCCCCGCGAACCATCCGACGGTATCGCCGGCGAGCAGACGGTCGGGCAGCGCCCAGTGGCACTCACCGAGGAACTTCGTCAGCGCCTCGTCCGCGAGAGCGGGCGAGAGCCGCGCCCGGAAAACCCGGTGCATCCAGTTGCTGTACGTCACCTCCCAGATCGCCGCGCCGGGGCTATCGACCTCCGCGAATCCGTCCCAGGCGCGCAGCAGTTCGAGCGCGTCGCGCTCGGTGTCCGTCCAGCGGCGGTGCGCGCCGTCCAGCACCGCGAGCAGGATGGGGCGGAGCGGCTCGGCGTGGAGGTTGTAGACATCGGCCTGCATGCGGCGCATGTCCTCCAGCGTCAGGTTGTCGCGCCCGTGCAGCAATTGCCGGATGCGGCGGATGCGGAAGGGCGAGACGTAGACGCCGGGCAGCGGATAGGGGTAATCGTCCGCGTGAATCTGCGTGTTCGCGGTGGCGATGAAGCCCTCTGGCGGGTCGGCGATGCCAGGCAACTCCGCGAACGGGATATACCCTCGCCACTCGTGGTCGCTCGCCCTCCCCGGCACGGGACGAATACCGCAGCCCGGCGGGCGGATTGGCGCGCGCCCGATGAACTGGTAGCCGATGTGCCCCGCCGTGTCGGCGAAGACGAGGTTGAGCGCGGGGATGGCGATGTGCGCGCACGCCGCGCGGAACTCGTCGGCGGACTGCGCGCGCATCAACCCGAGCAGGCCCGACATCTCATCGGTCGTCTCCTGCCCGACCCATTTCAGCGCGAGCGCGCGCGTCTCCGCCTTCGCGTCGCCCAACCCGGTGATGATCGGGCCATGGCGCGTAATAAGTGTCTCGTGCGGCTCGGCATCGACGCGCCCCTTGACCGGAATCACATCGACGACGCGATCGACGATGGCCCACTCGTCGCCAACACGATACTTGAGCCGGTGCTCCGGGTCCATCTCCTCCACGTACACATCGGTCTGCACGTGCATCGTCGCGGTGATTCCCCACGCGACGTGGTCGTTGTGACCGATCGCGACGCCGGGGACGCCGGGGATCGTAGCGCCCGCCGCGTTGATGCCGGGGCCGGTCAGGTGGCACTCATACCAGATCGAGGGGATCGTGAAGCCGAGGTGCGGGTCGTTCGCCAGCAGCGGCTTCCCTGAGGCCGTATGCTCTCCGGCAACAGCCCAGTTGTTGCTGCCGGGAATGTCGGTGCGCACGCCCGCGACCTGCTCCATCGCCTGCGTCGCCGCGCGCAGATGCCCCTGCAACGCGGTGTACGCGGCAGTGGAGACCACCGGCTCGCCCGCCGCGCGGGAGACGTCGTCGTTAAAGAGAAGCGCCGCCCATTCCTCCCCGATCGCGGCGCTGATGCTGTCGCGCAGTAGCAACTTCTCCAGGAAGCCGTCCAGCGTCCACCCCATCACCTTCAGATTGCCGATGGAGGCGGCGGCGTCCCACGGGAGGGGCCGGTAGCGACCGAACGCGAACTCCGGGCCGATGAATCTTCCCTTGTGCGCGATGTAGCCGTTGACGCCCGCGCTGAAGGAGTCGAGCGCGGCCTTCGTCTCACCGGAGAGGCGCGACGCGCCCGCCTCCGATGCCCGCCGGATGCCGAGCGTGAGCATGAACATGTCCGACGGCAGCGCCGCCTCGCCCGCGATCTCCGCGAGCCGCCCGAAGGCGACGCGATGGAGGATGTCCAGTTGCCACAAGCGATCCTCGGCGGTCGCGTAGCCGAGGCCGAACATCAGATCGCCCAGACTGTTGGCGCGGATGTGCGGGATACCCGTCGCGTCGCGCGCGATCTCGATCGGCTCCATGATTCCCGGCAGGGCGATGACGCGCTCGAATCCGTCGCGATCGCGCCGCAGCTGCGTCAGCGCGATACCCCCCGCGACGACGCCCGCACCCACGAGCAGTTGTTTCCTGAATGCCATGACGGTCATTTCCCTTTCCCGGTCTCCGGCGCATCAGGCGCGCGTATTGGCGACAAGCGTACTGTGCCACGTCCGGTGCGGCAAGCACAACCCGTGGCACAAAACCCTTCACAAGACCACTAGCGGTGTGCTACACTGCGAAGGGCGCGTGCATACGTACACATCGGCACGCCGGTTATGGAAACCCCCGACGATCGGTCAGAATAGAGGAGTTTTCCCGTTGGCGGATGTCAAGTGGTTGGGCAATACGTGTTTTCGCATCAGGACGCGCGAGGCGACGGTCATCATGGACCCGGTCAGCCGCGAGATGGGCTTCGCGATGCCGAAGCAGAAGGCGGACATCGTGACCCTCTCGTCGCGCGCCGGTGATGCCGGGTTGAGCGCGGTCGAGGGCGAGTTCACGCTGGTCGACGGGCCGGGCGAGTACGAGGTGCAGGACATCTTCATCTCCGGTATCCGCACCCAGCGCGGCGCGGACGGCGCGGCGGCGAAGAAGGAGTTCAATACGGTCTACCTCATCCTGATGGATGAGATGGTCTTCTGCCATCTCGGCAACATCAACCGCCCGCTCACGGACGCGCAGGTCGAGGCGCTGGGCGATGTGGACGTGCTCTTCGTCCCGATTGGCGGCACCGACGCGCTCTCGCCAACGGGCGCGACCGAGGTGATCGGGCAGATCGAGCCGCGCCTCGTCATCCCGATGCGCTATCGCATCGCGGAGGACGCGGGCAAGCGCGCTCTCGGCGAGTTCGCCACCGCGCTCGGCCTGACCGAGGTGCCGCGCGAGGACAAGTTGACGATCCGCAAGAATGCCCTCCCGGAAACGATGGGCGTGACCGTTCTGGATGTGTGACGAGTAGCCGGTAGTCAGTAGTCGGTAGTCAGTGAGATTGAAGCGGGGTGTATCGGGTGGGAGGTGTCAGGGGTGAGTAGATTGCAGTCAGTGTGGAAGCCCATCGTGGCGTTTTCCCAACTGACTACCGACTACTGACTACTGACTACTGAGGAGGCGGTGCGTGCCAAAGTTTATCTTCGTGACCGGTGGTGTGGTTTCGTCTGTTGGCAAAGGGATCGCCGTCGCGTCCATTGGCCGGTTGCTCAAGAGCCGGGGCATCTCCGTCTCGATCATCAAACTCGACCCGTACCTGAATGTTGACCCCGGCACGATGTCCCCGTACCAGCACGGCGAGGTCTTCGTCACCGACGACGGTGCGGAGACGGACCTCGATCTCGGCCACTACGAACGGTTCATCGACGAATCGCTGACGCGCGCCTCGAATGTGACGACCGGGCAGATCTACTCGACCGTCCTCGCGAAGGAGCGGCATGGGGACTACCTCGGCGGCACGGTGCAGGTCATCCCGCATGTGACGAACGAGATCAAAGCGCGCGTGCACGCCGCCGCCGAGGCCGCGCACCCGCACGCACCGGAAGTCGTCATCGCGGAGGTCGGCGGCACTGTCGGCGACATCGAGAGCCTGCCCTTCCTCGAGGCGATTCGCCAGATGCGCAAGGACGCGGGGCGCGGCAACGTCCTCTACATCCATGTGACGCTGCTGCCGAAGGTGGGCGCGACGGGCGAGTTGAAGACGAAGCCGACGCAGCACTCGGTCAAGGAGTTGCGCTCCATCGGCATTAACCCGGACATCATCATCTGCCGCTCTGACTACGATGTGCCCGACGAGGTGAAGGAGAAGGTCGCGCTCTTCGGCGATGTCGAGGAGCGGGCGGTGATTCCCCTCACGACGGTCAGCAGCATCTACGAGGTGCCGCTCGTCCTCGAAGAGGCGGGCTTGGGCGACTATCTCGTCGAGGCGTTGCGCCTCCCCTCCTTGCCGGCGGATTTGTCGGAGTGGGAGTCGCTCGTGCGGCGCATCCAGCGCCCGCGCCAGTCGCTCCGCATCGCCCTCGTCGGCAAGTACGTCGCCTTGCGCGATGCGTACATCTCGATTGCGGAGGCGTTGCAGCACGCCGCGCTCGCGAACGATGTCGCCGTTGAGATTGACTGGATCGACTCGGAGGATTTGGAGGGCCGCGACCCGGAACCCTTCTTCCGCGATGCGGCGGGCATCCTCGTCGCGCCCGGCTTCGGGCCGCGCGGCATCGAGGGCAAGGTGATCGCGGCGCGATACGCGCGCGAGCACGACATCCCCTTCTTCGGCATTTGCTACGGGATGCAGATGGCCGTCGTGGAGACGGCGCGCCACCTCGTGGGCCTCGACAACGCAAACAGCGTGGAGATCGACCCGATCACCCCGAACCCCGTCGTCCACCTGATGCCCGACCAGCGGAACGTGGTGGACATGGGCGGCACGATGCGCGTCGGCCACTGGCCGTGCCACCTGATCGACGGGACGCGGGCCGCCGATGCGTACGGCACCGGCTTCGTCATGGAGCGGCACCGGCACCGCTACGAGATCAACAACGACTACCGGCCCGCGCTCGCGCAGTGCGGCTTCATCGTCTCCGGCACGTCGCCTGACGGTCGTCTGGTCGAGATCATGGAGCGGGCCGATCACCCGTGGTTCGTCGGCGTGCAGTTCCACCCGGAATTTCTCTCCCGCCCGACGCGGCCCCACCCGCTCTTCCGCGCCTTCATTCGCGCCGCGATCACGACACCGCGTGAGGGGACGCAGCAACCGCTGCCGATTGAGGAGAGCGAACGGGTCGCGGAGGCGGCACGGCACGATTAAACGAGCGCCCATCAACGGGCGGTTCGCGTCAGGAATTCATCTTGCGCGCGTGCCTCGTGCCTGCTATGATACTGCCGCTTTCGGGTGAGCTACCCGAAGATTGGGAGACGCGGCGATGGAGCAAAAAGAACTGAACACGCTCGCGCTTGCGTCGCAAGTCGGATTCAGCATCGCCGGGCCGCTGATCGTCTTCATCGTCGGGGGAATCTTCCTCGACAAGAAGGTGGGGACCAGCCCACTTTTTCTGCTGATTGGCATCGCGCTTGGCCTCATTGGTGCGGGATACGCCATGTACGACCTGGTGAGAAAGTTACCGTCCGGGCATAAACGCCCCCCCAATCCGCCCGGCGGGTTATAATACATAGTGTCCACGCGACCTGTCCGATGATGTACAGGGAGTAAACCGAGCAAAGGAGCTGCGGCATGGGCCCAATAATCGCCATCACGATCCCCAAGATCAGCCTCCCTGCGGAGGAACTGTTCCACATTGGCCCGGTCAAAATCACGAACTCGAACCTCATGATGCTCATTGTCATGGTTGCGCTCGTCGTCTTCTTCGCGCTCGCGACACGGAAACTGGCCGTCGTACCGGGGCGGCGGCAAGCATTTGTGGAATCCGCCATCGAAGGTCTGCTTGGTTTCACAACCTCGACGGCGGGGGATCGCCATCTGGCGCGGCGGATTTTCCCGCTCATCGCGACGCTCTTCATCTTCATCCTCGTCGCGAATTATTCCGGATTGCTCCCCGGCATCGGCTCGATCTACATCCATAAGGACGTGCCAGTCACCGGGACGACCGTCGCCACGATGAGTGCTGCGGACAAGGCGAAAGAGAATATTCAGCAGTTGCCGGACGGCACGTTCGTCGCGAAGGATGAGAAGGTGCCGCTCTTCCGCTCCCCGAACGCGGACCTAAACATGACGCTGGGGATGGCGCTGATCGTCGTCGTCCTCGTGCAAGTCATGGGTGTCCGGTCGCATGGTCTCGGCGGCTACCTGAAGGAACTAGCCACGCCGGCCTTTCTCACGCCCATTCACATCATCGGTGAACTCTCGCGCGTCATCTCGCTCTCGTTCCGGTTGTTCGGGAACATCTTCGGCGGCGAGGTGCTCGTGACGGTGATGTACGCGCTCACCTATCTAATCATCCCGACGGTCTTCCTCGGGTTGGAAGTCTTCTTCGGCGCGATCCAGGCGCTGCTCTTCAGCGTCCTCACGATCATCTACATCTCGCTCGCGGTGGGCGGTCACGGCGAGGCGCAGGTTGAGGCGCACGAGGGGGAACTGGCCGAATCGGGCGCGCACCTCGGGTAGCCGCCCCCATCAGTTTGGAGCCAACCGGGCGCGGCGAACGCAACCGGACGGAGCATAGAGGAAATGGATGGTAGCAACGGGGCTGCCAGCCAGTCTGTGTACAAGGAGGAATGACTCGTGGCATTCGATGCGGAAGCGGCAAAGCGTCTCGGTGCGGGTGTGGCAATTGGCATGGGGGCGATCGGCCCCGGTATTGGTATCGGTATCGCCGTCTCCGGTGCGATGCAGGCGATTGGGCGCAACCCGGAAGCGGTGGGCGACATTCGCACGACGATGATCATCGGTGTCGGCCTCGCGGAAGCCGTCGCGATTTACGCCTTCGTGATCGCGCTCGCGCTGGCGTTCATCTAGGCAGAGGCTGCCGCGCGCACGGGGCGCGATCGGTCGTGGTGGTCCTGTACGGCGGGGAGCGACGAATGCGCCCCCGCCGTGCGGCTACCGCGTGATACGGAAGCGAGCACGGCACATGAGCGCTCTTGGTATTGACTTCCCGACCCTGATCTTTCAGGTCATCTCCTTCGGTTTGCTCGTCTTTCTCCTGAACCGGTTCGCATTCAAGCCGGTGCTCAAGATGCTGGACGAACGCGCGCTGCGGGTGCGCGAGAGCCTCGAAGCGGCGGAGAAGGCGCGCGCCGATGTCGTCGCCGCCGAGGCGCGCGGCATGGAGGAACTCCAGGTCGCGCGGGCCGAGGCGCAGCAGATCGTGGCGCGCGCTCGCGAGCAAAGCGAGCAGACCATCGCCCAGTCGCGCGCCGCCGCCCGCGAGGAGGGCGAGCGCGTCACCGCGACATTCACCCAGCAGATGGCGACCGAGCGGGAGCGCCTGCGCGACGAATTGCGCCGCGAAGTTGCGGACCTCGCAATTCTTGCCGCGAGCCGCGTCGTCCGCCGGTCGCTCGACACCGAGCAGCACCGGCAGTTGATCGAGGAAACGCTGCGCGAGGCCATCGACGGTCAGCACGGTCGCGCCGCAGATTAGCAATGAGCAACGAGCAGTGAGCAATGCGGGTCGTGACCATCGCGACGCATCGCTCATCGCACACAACGTGTTGCTGAAGCGAACGGAGTGAGCGTTCATGCCAGCAGGAATCGCCGCACGGCGCTACGCGCAAGCGGCCTTCGATATCGCACAGGAGCAGAACACCCTTGCGGTGTGGGATGTTGATCTGCGGATCGTTCAGCAGACGCTTGAGGGGAGCGCTTCGCTCGCGCGCGTGCTGGATAGCCCGGAGACCTCGCCAGTGGAGAAGGAGCGGCTCGTCGAGCGGCTCTTTTCAGCATCGCTCAGCCCGCTCGCGTACAATTTCATCAGGGTGCTCCTGCATCATCGCCGGTTGATGCTCGCGCCGCAGATTCAGGAGGCGTTCGAGGAGTTGTACCTCGAAGCCCAGGGGATCGCGTACGCGGATGTGACGACGGCGATCCCGCTGACGGCGGACGAGGAGACGAACGTCGTCGCGTCACTGTCGAAGTTGACCGGCAAGCAGGTCAAACTCCGAACGCACGTCGATCCGGAAATTATCGGTGGCATCCTCGCCCGCGTGGGCGACCAATTGATCGATGGCACTGTGACAACACAGCTTCGCCAGCTCAGGAATCGCCTCGCCGCGGTTTAGGAGGAAGGGTTCGATGTCCGTACGATCCGCAGAGATCCGCGACATTATCAAACAGGAGATCGAGGGCTTCGATCAGGACGCGACGATCACCAACGTCGGCAGCGTGATCGAGGTCGGGGACGGTATCGCCCGCGTCTACGGCCTGAGCAGCGTGCAGGCGGGCGAGCTTGTCGAGTTCACCCCGCGCACCGGCGAGAACATCGTCGGCATGGCGCTGAACCTCGAAGCGGACAACGTTGGTGTTATCATCCTCGGTGACTACACCCACATTGAGGAAGGGACGACCGTCAAGAGCACGGGCCGCATCGCGGAGGTGCCCGTCGGCGACGCGCTGATCGGGCGCGTCGTCAACGCCATTGGCCAGCCAATCGATGACAAGGGACCGATCAAGACGGACAAGTTCCGCCCCATCGAGCGCATCGCCCCCGGCGTCATCACCCGCAAGTCGGTGGATACGCCGGTGCAGACCGGCATCAAGGCGATCGACGCGATCATTCCCATTGGGCGTGGTCAGCGCGAATTGCTCATCGGCGACCGGCAGACGGGCAAGTCCGCCGTCGCCATCGACACGATCATCAACCAGAAGGGTAAGAATCTCTTCTGCATCTACGTCGCCATCGGGCAGAAGCAGTCGCAGGTGGCGCAGGTCGTCGCGACGCTGGAGAAGTACGGCGCGATGGAGTACACCGTCGTCGTCGCTGCGACCGCGTCCGACCCCGCGCCGCAGTGGTTCATCGCGCCGTACGCGGGCTGTGCGATCGGTGAGGAGTTCATGGAGAGCGGGCGCGACGCGCTCATCATCTATGACGACCTCTCCAAGCACGCCTGGGCGTACCGGCAGGTCTCCCTGCTCCTGCGCCGTCCGCCGGGCCGCGAGGCGTACCCCGGCGACGTCTTCTATCTGCACTCCCGCCTGCTGGAACGCTCCGCGAAGTTAAACGAGGACTACGGCGGCGGGTCGCTCACCGCGCTGCCGATCATCGAGACGCAGGCGAACGACATCTCCGCGTACATCCCGACGAATGTCATCTCGATCACGGACGGCCAGATCTTCCTTGAGACCGACCTCTTCAACGCGGGCGTTCGGCCCGCCATCAACGTCGGCCTCTCGGTTTCCCGCGTCGGGAGCGCGGCGCAGACGCGCGCGATGAAGCGCGTTGCCGGGCGGATCAAGTCCGAGTTGGCGCAGTTCCGCGAGTTGGCGGCCTTCGCACAGTTCGCCTCCGACCTCGACAAGTCGACCAAGGCGCAGATTGACCGCGGGCAGCGGCTCACCGAATTGATGAAGCAGCCGCAATACCAGCCGATGGCACTGGAGGATCAGGTCGTCTCCATCTTCGCCGGCACGAACGGGATGCTGGACGATGTGCCAATCCCGCAGGTGCGCGAATTCGAGCGGCAACTGCTCGAATATATGCACGCGACCCACAGCGACATTCTCACCACCATCGCCGAGACGAAGGACTTCAAGCCGGAGAATGCGGAGGCGCTGAAGGCCGCAATCGAGGAATTCAAGCGCGGCACGACCTTCGGGCAGCAGGCCGCCACTGGCCGCGCGAACGCGGCGAGCTAATTAAGGGGGCAAGCGATGCCAAGCGAGCGCGATATCCGCGGGCGTATCAAGTCCGTCCGCAACGTCTCACAGATCACGCGGGCAATGGAGATGGTTGCGGCGTCCAAAATGCGCCGGGCGCAGATGCGCGTGCAGGCGAGCCGCCCGTACAGCGAGCGGTTGCGCGCGATGCTCGCGGATGTCGCCGCGCTAACGACGGGGAGCGAGGAGCAGGAATATCCCCTCCTGCGCCAGCGCCCTGTGCGCCGCGCCACGGTGATTCTCGTCACCGGTGATCGGGGGCTGGCGGGCAGCCTGAACTCGAACATCATCCGCCGCGCGACCCGCTTCCTCGTTGACGAGGCGGACGCGCAGGGGATCACGGCGAATGTCATCCCGGTCGGGCGCAAGGGGCGCGACTTCATGCGCCGGTATCGGCGTGAGATTCCCGCCGAGTTCGTGAACATCGGGGATCGCCCGAGCCTCGCGGACGTCTCGCCAATCGCGCAGGTTGTGATTCAGGATTACGTCGATGAGAAGGTCGATGCCGTGTACATCGCGTACACGCGCTACATCAACACACTGAACCAGCGACCGGAGCTCGTGAAAGTCCTGCCCATCGAGCCGCCCACCGAGGCAGAAGCGAGCAAATCCGGCGAGTTCCTGTTCGAGCCAAGCCCCCGCGAGGTGCTGGAGCAGATCCTGCCCCGGTTCGTCGAAATCTCTATCTATCAGGCGGTGCTCGAATCCATCGCCAGCTACTACAGCGCGCAGATGGTCGCGATGCGGAACGCCACGGACAACGCGAAGGAATTCATCGCGGAGCTGCGGTTGTCACTGAACAAGGCGCGGCAATCCCGCATCACGAACGAGGTCGCCGAGATCAGCGCCGGCGCGAACGCACTCGCGGACGCCGCCGGATAACACGACCAGGGAGGCACAAACATGGCAACAACGGTTGCACCGGAAGAAGCAGTCACGCATACGGGCGCGATGGGGCATATCGTGCAGGTGCAGGGCGCGGTGGTGGACGTCGAGTTCCCGCCGGATCGCCTGCCCGAAATCTACAACGCCATCACGACCGCGATGCCGGATGGCGGCACGCTCATCCTCGAAACGCAGCAGCACCTCGGCAACGACACCGTCCGCACCGTCGCTATGTCCTCGACGGACGGCCTGACACGCGGGCAGGAAGCGACCGACACTGGCGCGCCGATCAGCGTACCGGTGGGGCCGGAGACGTTGGGGCGCATCTTCAATGTCACGGGTCAGACGATCGACAACCGTGGGCCGGTGAACACGGACCTGCGCTTCTCCATCCACCGCCCGGCCCCGACCTTCGAGGATCAGTTGACCTCCGTGCAGGTCTTCGAGACCGGCCTCAAGGTCATCGACCTGATTGCCCCCTTCACCCTCGGCGGCAAGATGGGCCTCTTCGGCGGCGCGGGCACGGGCAAGACCGTTATCCTCCAGGAACTCATCCGCAACATCGCGGCGGAGCACGGCGGCTTCTCCGTCTTCGCCGGTGTGGGCGAGCGCTCCCGCGAGGGGAATGACCTCTATCACGAGATGACGGAATCGGGTGTGATCGACAAGACCGTGATGGTCTTCGGCCAGATGAACGAGCCGCCGGGCGCGCGCCTGCGCGTCGGCCTGACGGGCGTGACGATGGCGGAATATTTCCGTGATGTCGAGGGGCGCGACGTGCTCCTCTTCATCGACAACATCTTCCGCTTCGTGCAGGCGGGTTCCGAAGTCTCTGCGCTCCTCGGCCGGATGCCGAGCGCGGTGGGGTACCAGCCAACGCTCGCGTCGGAGATGGGCCAGTTGCAGGAGCGCATCACCAGCACGAAGAAGGGATCCATCACCTCCGTGCAGGCGATCTACGTCCCCGCCGACGACTACACCGACCCCGCACCGGCGACGACCTTCGCCCACCTCGACGGCTCGATCAACCTGGAGCGGTCGCTGACGGAGCAGGGCCTCTACCCCGCCGTCGATCCGCTCGCCAGCACCTCCCGCATCCTCGACCCGAATGTCGTCGGGCAGGAGCATTACGACACAGCGCGCGAGGTGCAGCAGGTGCTCCAGCGGTACAAGGACTTGCAGGACATCATCGCCATCCTTGGCGTCGAGGAGCTTTCCGAGGATGACAAGCTGACCGTCTCGCGCGCCCGCAAGATGCAGCGCTTCCTCTCACAGCCGATGTTTGTCGCGGAGCCATTCACCGGCCTCACGGGGCAGTACGTCTCGCGCGAGGACACGGTGCGCGGCTTCCGTGAGATTTTGGATGGCAAGCACGACAGTCTCCCGGAGCAGGCGTTCTACTACGTCGGCACGATCGAGACGGCCGTCGAGAAGGCGCAGAAGATGTCGGAAGGCCAGGCGACGTAACAGACCCCCGGCTCCCGCCCGAATGGGGGGGCTTTTCCGGGAGGGCAGGGGAGTTCAGTGATGGCAACGTTGGATTTTGAACTCGTCACGGCGGATCGCGTCGTGCTGCAGGAAGAGGGCGTGGATATGGTCGTCGCGCCCGGCGCCGATGGGCAACTCGGTGTGCTCCCGCATCACGTCCCGCTCATCACGACGCTCGCGCCCGGCGAGTTGCGCATCAAGCGTGGCGGCGAGGAGACCAGCATCGTCGTCACCGGTGGCTTCATGGAGGTGACGCGGGAGAAGGTGCTTGTGCTGGCGGACGCAGCCGAGCGCTCCGAGGAGATCGACATCGCGCGCGCGGAGGAAGCCCGCCGCCGGGCGCAGGAACGGCTCGCGAGCAGCCCCGATGGCGTCGATCTGGCGCGCGCGGAGGCGGCGATGCGCCGCGCCATCGCGCGGTTGCGGATCGCGCAGCGCCGCCGTGGCGGTGGCGTGCCGAGTTAGGGCCGGTTTCAATTCCTCATCCCCTCTGCCCATGCCGCCAAGAGGGTACCCGCACCCGCTCTCCATCGCCCGAACGCTTCGACAACGGCGAGATCACGGCGGCGAGGATAGCTCGCCGCCGCTGACATATCTCTGTCACCTTCTCGTTACTCATCGCTCGTTTGCCTCGAGCGCGTGCGATGATGCCGCATACCGTCTATACTAGCGGGCGGTCTGCGAATGCGGGCGGGATCCTCCGGTTCGTGCAAAGGGATATTAAGGTTGGTCAAACAAATCGGCATTGATCTCGGGACGGCGAATGTCCTTGTCTACATGCGCGGCAAGGGCATCGTCATCAACGAGCCGTCCGTCGTCGCGATTGGCACGCGCGACGGGCGGGTGAAGGCGGTCGGTCTCGAAGCGCGGGAGATGATCGGCCGCCACCCGGAGACGATTGAGGTGGTGCGGCCCATGCGCGACGGTGTGATCGCCGACTACGTCGTGACGCAGGAGATGCTGAAGTACTTCATCGCCAAGTCCTGTGGCCGCTTCTCGCTCATCAAGCCGGAAGTGATGATTTGCATCCCGGCGGGCGTCACGGGCGTCGAGACGCGCGCAGTGCGCGATGCCGCCCTGCAAGCGGGCGCGCGGCGCGCCTACCTCATCCAGGAGCCGCTCGCGGCGGCGATTGGGGCGCGCATCCCCGTTGCGGACCCATCAGGCAACATGGTGATCGACATCGGCGGCGGTACGACAGAAGTGGCGGTCATCTCCCTCAACGGCATCGTCGTCGCCCGCTCGATCCGCGTCGGCGGCAACAAGTTCGATGAAGCGATCGCGAACTTCATCAAGCGCAAGTACAACCTCGCCATCGGCGAGCGCACCGCCGAGGAGATCAAAATTCTCATGGGGAGCGCGATGCCCCTCGATGAGGACGTCATCATGGATGTGCGCGGGCGCGATCAGGTGGCGGGGTTGCCACGCACGATCCAGATTCACGCGCACGAGGTGACGGAGGCGATGACCGAGCCGCTGGAGGCGATCATCGGTGCGGTGCGCAGTGTCCTCGAGGAGACCCCGCCGGAACTCTCGTCCGACATCATCGACAAGGGCATGATCCTCACCGGCGGTGGCGCGCTGCTGCGGAACTTGAATGAACTGCTCACCGAAGTGACGGGCGTCCCCTGCTATGTCGCGGAAGACCCGCTCTCGTGCGTCGCCATCGGCACCGGCCTCGCACTGGAGCACCTCGACGTGCTGCGAGACAGCCTCGACACGATGTAATCCTTTTGCACGATAGAGATGTCGTGAAGCTTTCACCCCTTCCCGCCACCATGGGTAGTTCGTCATGCGCATCACGACCGTTGG
>JAABUS010000294.1_pt1 | contig 127146 bp, 139 predicted proteins | sample 5560161 | NCBI WGS metagenome assembly JAABUS01 (sample SAMN10711885, study PRJNA513376) | rock metagenome | isolation source: Antarctica rocks | place: Antarctica: Victoria Land, Trio Nunatak nord | collected 2016-01-04 | reverse complement strand
CCACTAAAAACTTGCATTCCCCAATCAGTACCTAACAACACCACCCCACCAGTTTCGTCGCCTACGGCCAGAAGCCTCCAGGCCCTTCCGCCCCGAGCAGCGATTGAGGCCTCACAACGGTATCAACGACGACTAACGACGGTTCAAAACTTGCGACATATTCTAACATTCTGTTGCTAGCGAGCGAGTCTGTTTACTTGAGCGGTTCAGGCGGATACCAGTCGTGACGAGTACGGGCTTTTGATGTACTCTTGTCTACTTTAGGAAAGGTTGGCTACTTGGGAATTTGATGAGTTTTGACGGAGGTGTTTTTGAGGTTGTGAGTGCATGGTTGTGTTCTCGCTCACGTCCCTCGGTTCTTGACCCACGAAGTCTAAGAAATCCGCGTCCTATTCCAAAACGCATTTCCATCACCGCACCCTCCCCTTGTCAACCCTTCCCCTTCCTTCCCTTCCCCACCCCCACCTCCCCCCGCCTCCCACATCCCCCACCTCCCACCTTCTCCCCCCACCTCCCACATCCCCCACATCCCCACATCCCCCCTCCCCCCTCCCCTCCCCTCTCTCCCCTCTCCCCTCTCCCCTCTCCCCTCTCCCCTCTCCCCTCTCCCCTCTCTCCTTCCTCCCCCCTCCCCCCTCCCCACCCCACCTCCCCCCACCTCCCCCCAACCCCACCGCCAACCAACCCATCCACACCAAAAATCCCGCTGCCACCACTTCCACTCCCACTCCCACTTCCACCACCCAACCCCGCGGGTTTTTATTAGGATTTGACGGATTTCCCCTTTTTTTTAAAGGCTGGAGAGTGTTTTTGGTTTTTTTTGAGGATTGGTTGATATGGGTTGATGTGGGTGGATGGATGTGGGGGATGGATGTGGGGATAAAGGAGTCCCTATGAGTAACTAGTCGGAGTTGGGGCGTTGTGTGTGTGTGTGTGTGTGTGTGTGTGTGTGTGTGTGTGTGTGTACAGAGGTCATGGAGACGGGTGGGAGAGAAAGGCTTTGGTTGGGGTGGGGGAGGGGGAGGGGGTGGGGAGCGAATGCTGGGTGGGTATTTGAGTTACTGTCATACGATGCGTATAAGGGTCTACCAAAAAAAAAAAAAAAGACAAGAGCGGAAATAGCACTCTTTAAACACCCCTTCTCTAAATCCCTAACAAAGCTCTAACCATCTTCTCTCCCTCCCCCTTCTCCCCATCACCCCCATCCACAGGTTTCGCAACCGGACTCCCGAACCTGCAATCCCGTTAGTAAAGTAGCTTTATGACCAAGGAGCAGGATTCAAACTTGCGCGAAAAACAATATCTTAATCGCCACCGCCAATCCCGCATGCAACACCACCATCGCAACCACCAACACCCTCGCCACCTTCGCCTCCGTCACACTAACCACCGGCCACAGGTTCCGAACCAGAAACACCGTCGAGAACGCAAACCCCAGCGCCACAAACACGTAGTTGAGCGCCGTCACCGGACTCCAGCTGATCAGCGCCACAGGGATCCATATCACATTCGCATACCCATACAGCGCCCAGCACTCCACCAAGCTCGCCCCCTCTCCCCCGCCAGCAGCGCTGAACCACTTCAGCGCGCCCCACAGCGCGATCGGAATCACCCCCGTGTACCCATACACCAGCCCCGCGGCTCCGCTCAGCAAGCTGAAATCGTACTGGAAGTGCTCGTCGCCGTGCAGCGCCAGATACTGACTTATCGTGCCGGTCAGGAACAGGATGAACACGACCGTGGTGGCGATCCAGAACGGGCCGTAGAGGTCCGGGTTGTCGTCTAGGATGTCGAGGAAGGGCTGGCGCGGGTAGAGGGCGGAGGAGCAGCGGCGGAGGACGGAGGTGGTGTCGACGTCGAAGAATTGGGCGTAGAAGGAGAGGGTCCAGAGGAGGCGTTTGGAAGGGGGGTGGGAGGAGTCGGGGTGGGTGGTGGTGTCTGGGGGGATTTTGTTGTTACGCGGGTTGGGGGGGTCGGCGAAGTCTGTGTGGTTGGGTGGTTAGTGGATGGGGTACGGGTGGGGATGGGGAGGGGCGGGGTACTGGAGGAGTGGAATTCGAGGTCTTCTTGGAGGTCAGTGTGGCCTAGGTCGCCCTGGGAAGGGGGGTTAGTGGAGGAGAAGTGGAATGGAGGAGGTTTCGGGACTGACTTCTGCGTCGACGTCTACTACGACGTCATAGCCTCGGTTGGCCATTGTGGGTGAGATGATATCAAGCCAATTCCGTTGAGGGTTGGGGAAGCTCTAGGTGTCGTGTCGGAGCTGTGCTGTAAGGTAATCCTACGAGGACAGCTTTTAGCGCAGTCGGCTAAAGTTGCTAATGCCGATTGTCGGTACTTCGTGTGGACTTCTGTACGATGCGTTCTACGTGGAATAAAGACTCAATGTTATCTACATCAGATCCAGAAAATCTGGGAACATCTTAATTGTATGTTGTCGAAGACACGCCCTGAGGCGAAGGTGCGTGGAAGAGCGAAGAAGGATGCAGGGGCGCGATTGGGAGTCGAAGGCTCAAGAAGCATACGCAGAGGGCTTACGGAAGAAAGCAATTACTTAAGAGGAGGATGCGAAGTCTAAGGTAGAAGCAATCGGGTCTCTTCAATTGGCTTGGGAATTTATGGAAATCTCCACAGTGCGATAGGGACAGACAGGTTGTGACCATTGACGTTTCTATATAGACCTAGAGAGATGTGAAAGATTCACGCAACGTTGCAGAAATCAGGAACTATTTTCCAAGTAACAGGGTAGGGTGCTGAATGAGCGATATCTTTGCAGAAAGAAAGGAAGCGTGTTTGAGAGTCTAAGAACAGCCTAGGATGTGAAAGTTCCGTGAAGGGTTGGGATTGAATCCATCGTCACTCGGTGGTAATTGCATTGATGATCAATAGGCCGGGCAACACTGTGCAGAGTGATGAAGAGAGATCTGCGTCTGGGGACGAGACACCGGGGATGACATCTTGCTTTTTCCTAGGACTGACATCGTGTCACAGTACAGGAGACTTCAATAACGCCCTGTTACCCTGAAACTCTCCCACACCCTTCGTAGACCAAGACCCTGCAAACCCTGGATGCCATTTCGCCTTAGCCAAAAAGAAAGAACACCAACTAATACTGCTAAGCCAATCCTACCAGCAGGGCGTCTGTAGTTCCACAATACGGCTTTTGCTCTTTCAAGCTGTTCCTGCCTTTTTAATTGTGCAGCCTGCTTTGCAAAAAACTCTTCGCCATCTTGAAGCGTCTGCTTGCGGATGTATTCCCGTGTGGTCTTCAACACGCTAAAGGGTGAGATCTTCGGCCAGGCTCCGAAGGGCAAGAGCTCCGGTGGATGTTCGGTAAACAATGTCATCGTTCGTGATATCAGAGCTTCTAAATCTAAAGGCTTTGGCAACTTGGACAGCACTGAGTGCAGCATCTCCGGTTCGTCGGCTGGGATCTCGAAAAGCTCTTCTCGTCTCGAAAGGATTATGACAGCAAAGAAGTACACTGATACCACCGCCTCCTGGGCTAGTAAGAAGTCAAATAGTCGAGCTATGTCGCCATATTCCTGGATGTCATGGGCATACAACGTAAGCGTTGCCGCCAGGGCAAAGAAAGGCTGGGTCTGTGATAGGTGTTGGCATAGCTTGGCGTCTGTAGCGTTGAGGATTGCGGGTAGTAGTTGGAGATGGGCGAGAGAAGGTGATAAGGACGGAAGCATGAAGTCGCGGATTCGTAGGAGAGAGAGATGAGCTACCGCGGCTGGAGCCAAGCTTTGGCCAAGGACAAGGAGGAAGACCTGAGCGATGTCATGGAAGCCTTGGAAGTAGGAGAGTTGAGGGTGCTCTCGGAGGACTTGAGTTATCACGTCTGACAGCTGCTGTTTTCGGCGCTCGAGTTGCTGAGAGGACTCATCTAGCTGGCGTTAAAACATTACATCCACAGTATGCGTTAAGAAGTCTTGACTCACTCTTCGGATAGTAGATAAAAGATCTATTCACATCAAGCTCAACTTGATCTTCATCTTTATGTCGTGCTAGCTCTCGCCATCTTTGCGGTCGCCCGTCTTGGTCGCTTGTCTCTATCTCGAAACCCAGCAGTAATGGCCCTGGATGCAAGTTGAGCGTTATTCGTTCTCAAGGTTCCCCATAGACGTACAGGCTACACGACGTACCTCATCATCTACCAAGCCATCGTTTAAGGTAGCTAGTGTGCCTAAATGATCGCCCTCGCAGGCTTCTTTGCAGGCGACTAGGATGCGTGAGACTTTTGTGCATCCTGCAGGTGATAGACGCTTTCCCCGCCAACCATCATACGGTAGATCACCGGAGGAGGCGGCTTTGATGCGAAGATCATTCTTCACGGAATCCACGACCACGTCCTCCTCCAGCAAGCCCATTTCATGGATCGGTAAGCAGGCTATGACTGGTGTCTCGGCAAATAGCTACGAAAACGTGGATTGCCGCATGGACACCCAAGGGATCCGGCCACGGCCTCCCGGAAGTAGGGCTTCTGACCGACCTGATAAAGCCGAAGCAAGGGATAATCAAACTCGTATTGATGTCTTATCTCCAACTTTTGTCTGCATCTTTTAATTCCAAATTCTCGCGGCCATCGGTCAGTGCCAAACCAAGGTTGTTCTTGAATGGCAGGAAATGATTATGATAGATTGAAGTAGATACGGAGAGTAAATACCTACCGAAGACGGCAGATTCCGTTATATATTGACTAAGCAAGCGACTACAGCCAACCACGAAACCTTGAAAGCTCTTCGTACTCGCACAAAGCTTTACACTAGATAACATATGCCGATGATATGATTTCACACCGCCAAAAGAAACTTCAATCAAGGTCTGGTAATCGTGCATGCACCAGAAGCTTAATCGTTAAGCTTGCACCTTCTGTTCTGCGTCTCAGCCTGACGCATGAAGTTCCGGCAATCAAGATCTACCTCGAGCCCAGGATCGCCAACCTCATGTAGCTCGGAAAGCTCATAAGGAGTTGTCTTTCTGATTGGCTTGGTATTTCTCATGATCCCGTTGATACACCCTTCTGGTTCCCTGTTTTAGTGTGTTGCATGAACCCAGATTGAAGCTGCGGACGGGAGTGGTTCATCGTTGGAAGCCTTCCAGCCAAAAGTCATCACTCTGCATTCGCCTTTGGACCTGCCCTCTTTCCTTCGTCCGTCGACGGCAATTGAACTAATCCGATTGGCTCCTCCAACCTGCACCCGCAGCATTCGCTGTTCGATTTCAACTGCTACGCGACTGCTGTTTCGTATGAGAAAAGTCAGAGCCGTATGGTGTTCCATTATCGTTTGTTTGAGTTACAAATTATTTTGTTAGTGCGTATCCACTCTAAATAGGCATATTCCTTTCATGAGAGTTTATATGTGCACCAAGATGCCTTGATACAGGGCTACCTTGGAATATTTATATCCGACGGTTTCCGACTCGAGTCTTCGCGGCATGCGCCTTTGCGCAATTTCTTGTTCATAATAGTGCTCATGGCCTCTTTGTTAGCTGTCACTACTTGACTCTTGAGTCCCTGGATTGTCAAGCCAGGGTCACTCTGGAAATGTCAGTGCAGACTAGAGTTCTTGTCAATAATCAGTGGGCCACAAGAACCGTCGATATACATCAGATCATGGCTGGAAATAGAGATCTAGTGGGAAAGCAGAAGCCTAGTACTAACGAGACATTGAGCGCTCCGAAACCACCAGCATTAGGACTTCTGACACAGACGTTGGTAAAGAGTCCTGTTGTGAAGTATATAATCCCAGCTCGGATACGACATCAGAAGTACAACGATGTGCTGCTTATCTACAATAATTATGTTGAAATCAAGGAGGTCGTTACTCAGGGTTACCTACCGGATCTATCGGTTGAGCTACGTGATATTGCCGTCAAGATGGACTTCGATTCACCGATCCGAGCCGCTAGGGTCTTCGGCTCTCCCAGGAAAATCACTGCTTCGGTACAAGAACCTACAGGCATCGACACCATCATCAAGAAGGAGCAACTATCATTGAGAGACGACAGTGACGAATACCATGTAGGCGTCCCACCTCAGATCCTCATCCTGAGTCTGGAATCAAAGAAGCTAGTGTTCCTCCTGGCTTTCCACGATGCTTCAGGTGCTGTGCATTTCCTTTCCAGTGAAAGGGTGCTGCCGTCGCAGGCCGAGCACAATAGGCAGCTCGGCGAATATATTGCCGTGGATCCAAGGTAAGTCAACCATGTGAATTCGTCAAACGAAGACACTCATATTTTCAGGTCTCGAGCCATGGCAGTTGCTGCTTGGGAGGGATCACTCACTCTTTACGCTCTGAAATCCATGGACCAACTGAAAGAAGGGATTGAATCCGGAGGAAAGCTACTGGGTGATCGATTCCTGCCCATCAAGACTGTATGTACGTCTAGTAAGGCAAAGATGGGCAGGGTAAAACGCTGACGGATTCTCTAAGGAGAGGCACCTCCAGGTCGAAGGGACGATCCTAAAGATGGAATTTCTCCATCCTCAAAAGGGCGACGATGACCATATAGTACTACTGCTCATTGTGTCTAAAGATGGAACGACGGCTTTGATATGGTACGATTGGGATGCTTCGAAGACCGATCTACCCGACATTCCCATGAAGCCTCTCCGTCGGCGTATTGCCCAAGCGGAACAAATACCACTCCTACTCATCCCTCTCACAATGTCGAGTGCATTCATGCTGATATGTGAGACACGAATCACAGTCTACAAAGGTATTCTTACTGGTAGTGTGGAAGCTTATCAGCAAGATACTCTTGAGCACATGGAATCTCCCGAAGAGCCCGGCAGCTCCAAGAGATTACCGCTCTGGACCCAATGGGCAAGACCGATGAGAGGAAAGGAACACATGTCGAATAACCAGGACGATGTCTACCTTTGCCGTGAGGATGGCGTAGTGCGCTATTTACGTATCGATGACAGTCTCCCGCAGATGATTGATAGTTCGCACGGGGCAGGTATTCTCAAGGTCAACATTGATACAGCGTTTGCAAGCATCGATCTTGGCGTTCATCACACCGACCTTTTGGCGGTAGGAGGAAACCTCTGCAACGGAGGGCTTTGGACCTTTCCACCTCGTAAACCCCCTTTCCAAAAGGTCGTGATTTCTAACTGGACACCTTTGATCGATTACACAACAGCGCATATTTCCCACAGCATGCCAAACGCGCTTGGGCGCCCGGATCGCACAGATACTTCTCCAATCAATCACTCACGAATATTTGCATGCACCGGCAAAGGAGCCAGACACGGAGCCATTACTGAAGTGAGATATGGCGTAGAGGCAGCGAAACTGGGTCCTACTATAGAAATTGGGGATATCAACGAAGGTGGCGTACTACAAATCTGGGCATTAGACGACCCTTCCGGCGCCGGGACCTATCTCATGCTTGCTCGTCCCACCGTCACCTCACTCCTATTCATGGCCCCGGACGCTACGGAGCTTGAGGAGGTAGAGGACGACTTTGGTATCGATTTTTATGCCCGGACTATAGCTGCAGGCATTACTGCACATGGCCTTCTGGTTCAGGTCACGGAAAAATCAATCAGTGCCACTTCACCTGGAACGCATCCGTCCCGGTTCGAATCACATTGTCATGGCGAACGCATCGTAGCCGCTTCTATCCAAAGGGTCCAAGGTAACGAGTCGGTGCTATTGACAGCTGTGCAGGATGACCAGGGTTGTCATCTGCATCACGGATACTTTGCTCCTGATGAATCCCGAACAGTCTTCAAACAGCTGGGAGAGTCGTTTCTTCTTCCTTCCGAGCCGTCTTGTATATCAATACAGTGGATTTGGGGCCAGTTATTCGCCTTTATCGCCACAACCGTAGGGACGATTCAGGTCTTTTGCGCAGACCTTGGCTCCAGCTTTTCGCCGGTATATGAATATACCTTTGAGGGTCAGTTTGCAGTCTGTGATAGCATCGCCATTATCACATTGTGCACAGACTCCATGCACCTTCCAGACCACATTCTTGTCTGTGGTCTTCGCAATGGCGCTGTGCAAACCCTCTACTTTCGGAAGTTGAAGCCCTCGGGTAAGTAAATACTGACAGAAATTTGGGAACTATCTCGCTAACAGCATCTTGCAGATGACGGGTCCTTAACATTATGTGAGACACTGAATATTGGTAGTACATCCGTTTCGGTGGCGACAGATAAAACAAAGGCCAGCAGAGCCATTGTCATCTGTGAGCATCAGATGTACACACTTGAGTATCCTTCCAAATTCTCTGAAAAGGCCCCTGCTACGCTGAACAAAATCTATTTTACTGGTCACGACTTACCGGGTCTCCAGCAGAACAGTATGACTCCGTTCACTCAGACTGAACCTGTCAATTTTGATGGGTCAACGGCAGGAGCAATCTATTTCCTTGCAGAGAGCCAGCTTTATATGGCCCATCTCAAACGAGAACCTCACCCAATTCCCCGCCATTTACCCGTCGAAGGTAGTCCAGCAAAGATTATATACTCGAGTTATTTCAAGAAGCTCATTGCATTATACATCAAAATTGTTATCACACAGCCTAGGCAGACTAACGGACACCATCTAAGAGCGGCACAACGTTCGCTACGGCCCGTTATCAGTTTCTTAGATCCTAACAACGACCCAATCGAACATGATCCTGATGATATTGATGATAGAGGGGCCCGAACTCTCAGGGAGTGCGAACCTGGGGAAAAGGTCCTTGGCATGGTGGAATGGTTCCCTCTGGAAGAAGACGATAAAACGTATCCCCTGCTTGTGCTTAACACGTTGGTCAAACAGCATAGCCATGCTGCTTCTGGACGGCTCCTACTATTTGCCATCAGACAAGGATTCAACGGCGAGGTCACATTGGAAAGCAAGAAAGGCCTTGACTTTGAGTCTCCAGTCTATACGGTAGCACCTTACGGTAGGAGCTCACTAATCTATTGTTGTGGTAATGATTTAGTACTCCGCAAGCTAGTCATGAACGCTTCAAAAAGATGGAATGAGCCTGTCAAGTATGCGATGAAATCACCAGCAGCACATATATCGGTCCACGCGCACGAAGTGTATGTCACAACAACCAAAGATTCTTTGTTGATATTCAAGATTGAAGATGGTAACATTGTTTTCCAATTCGGCGATCAAGTCGCCCGAAACGGACTTCATCACCTGGAAGTGCCTGACCATTCCCTGACCCTTGTATCCGGAATGGACTGCACAGTTGCGGGTCTATGGAAACCTCCCAGGCCAAGAATTGACAACTCAACGTGTACTGTATTCCAAGCAGTACTACCAGGGTCTATAATGCGGTTTCGCCGTATCACACGAGCGGGCTGGTATCGTGAATCTTTGCCTCTTTCTACATCGAGAGATTTCGAAGTGACGTCCTCTTTACCCAAATCTGGCTTTAGTGCGTCTAAATCGCACAAAGACCAGAGCAGCAAAGATCACACCGCCGAAAAAAGCAAAGCTATAATAGGCGCCAGTGCTGACGGCACCCTATATCAATTCGATATTGTTGATGAGCCATCGTGGAGGTTGTTACGCTACATCCAGAATATGGCGATGCAAGACCCAACTGTATGTCCTTTCCACGACAAGTTCCACCATCGAAATATTGAGCCATCAACATCGAAGAAGCAATACATGCAAATCAACGGCGACATTTTGCATCGATTGCTCCATCAGGGCGGTGAGGCACTATTGGGAGACATGCTCGATTGTGGTGGGGAAGATCGACTGCAAGATATGATGGACCTGGATTCTGGAGGCGAAGAAGGCGACGAGAACAGAGTATCGGGCTCTCAAAATGCATCAGCGAGAAGGGAAAGGTTCAAGGAGCTTATTGCGGACGTCGCGGAATTGGCTGATGGGAAAAGAGACATAGCAGCGGTAGTGCAATGGATGAGGTTCATGCTGCTGAGAGCTTTGTGACTTGTCACAGAATATTATAGCACATCTTTTAAGATCCTCTATGTATAACGGCTTCTTTCATGTTCATTTGACGTTTGGGGCGTGGTGAGCATTTGACGATTGGATCACAGCAGAACATTCAGCACGGTCGAGAATGAGTGCTTCAAACAGGGTTCGGCTTGGGGGGTTATGTAGAACATATTGCAAGAAGATGGCTCTTCTTTCCTGACCTTCCCACGCAAAATAACGTGTTCAAAGAACCTGACGAGTAGAACAGACTGCAGCGGATACATCCAACATATCAAAGATCACACATGTCCTTGAAATGAAAAATTCAAGACCATGCGCGGCAACATCAGATAACCACCAAGAACCTTTTTTCCCCATGCAAGGTAAATATTCGTGAACTTGTCGACGAGCCATCCTTTGCAAGGACAAGAATCTTCAGACTTTGTTCCCCGCAAGAGCCTACAACAATAAAGAATAACGTTAAATCACGGACCAGAACGTCTGCGCTTCGTCGCAATACCTAATCATACTATACAACAATATACATCGTAGGATAGCATGCATTCACCCTTTAAATAGCGCTTGGAATGCGTGGAAGTGGTTGAAAGAGATCATTCGCTCTTGACTTACGGTCGCCAAATTCTAAAATTCGATAAAGCACGCTAGTGTAAGTCAATCGATAACGCACTCGCCACGCTTAAATCCGGAAATATTAGAACGATCGTTGAATCCGCGGTGTGATGTGGACCGAGCAGCTTTGACCGATGTCCAGCTGTTTTGCCTTGGTCGAGCTAGACTCAAAGGATACATACCTATCTTCAGGAATACGCAAAGGAGGCGTTCAAGATGGCACCCAAGAAGAAAGGCAACAAGAAGGGAGATGATGACTGGGAGGCAGATCTAGGAGAAACCGTAGATCCAATTGCTGCTGCAACGCAGGAAGCGAAGGATGCAGACGCCGCTCAGGACGAGGAAGGGGAGGCTGCCGGTGGAGGAGGAGGTGGACTACTAGCTGCACTGAAGAAGAACAAGAGCAAGAAGCAGAAGAAAGGCAAGGCCGTAGAAGAGGACTACGTGGAGGGTGAAGATATACCTGGGACAAACGGAGTTAACGGTCATACGGAGCCTAATGGTATTGAGGACCTCGCAGCGAAGGCGCCGGAAGAGGCTACTACGGATGATCTTTTTGCAGCACCAGCTACGAAGGGGAAGGGCGGCAAGGGGAAACAAGGCAAATCAGAGGCAGCGCCAAAGGAAGATGGCGATGATTTGGAGGAAGACGGAGGAACGTTGAAGAGTAAAAAAGAAAAGGAGAAAGAGAAGAAAGAGAGAGAGAAGCAGCGGAAGAAGGAGCAGGTATGCTGAACACATTATGCACACTTAAATCTCCTCCGTTGGACTAACCTAGTTGTCAATTTATCTAGGCAGCTAAGAAGGCCTCGGAGAAGAAGACAGCAGCTCCTGTACCAACGCCAGCCGCCAGAGCAGAACCAATCAAGCCTGTCGATGAAGCCAAGCCGGAATCCACGCCAACTGTCGGTGTGGACAAGGCGGGCAAGAAGAAATTACCAGGTGCTCTAGCAGCTCTCAAGAAGCAACAAGAAGCTTTAAGGCAGCAGCAGGAAGTAGAGGTACGGTTAGCGGCCGAGGAGAAAGCGCGCATAGAAGAGGAGGAGCGATTGGCCGCAGAAGAAGAAAAGAGCAAGGAGGAAGCTAGGGTAAGGAGGAAGGAGAAGGAGAAGGAAAAAAAGGAACAACTGAAGAAAGAGGGCAAGCTACTTACCAAAGCCCAGAAAGAAGCGAACCAAAGAAACGAACTGAAGAGACAGCAAATGCTGGCTGCTGGTGGTAAAGTTGCTGGCCTGGAGGAACCTGCTGAAAAGAAGAAACCAATATACGACAACAAGAAGAAGAAGGGACTGAAAAAACCAGGTGAGGATGCTAGGTTGGAAGAGGAAAAATCAGCAGCGGAGGCCGATGCTCGACGTCAGGCTGAGCAAGAGGAAAGACTAAGGCTAGAAGAAGAGGAGAAAGCAAAGGCCGAAGCTGCAGCGGCGGCCGCGCTTGAGAAAGAACCTGACAGTGACCCAAATGTCAAGGAGAGTTGGGATGCAGAATCCGACGAGGAAGGCACAGAGCCAACACCAAAAACTAGTATATTACAAGAACTTATTGCCGCGCAAGTTGAACCGACAGAACGAGCTGTGGCCAAACCACAGAATAAACAGCCTGTCAATGGCGTGGAGTCGGATTCAAGCTCGGACTCGGATTCTTCTGAGACCGAGACCAAGACCGCCACCCAGCGAGCGATTGCACAGAAGAAAGTAGAAGCTGCCGAGAGAAGAAAGAAGCAACATGAGGACGCCTTGGCTGCTCGATCAAAAGACAATCTTCGCTCCCCAATTTGCTGTATTTTAGGTCACGTAGATACCGGTAAGACTAAGATCCTCGATAAAATACGGCAGACGAACGTTCAAGAAGGAGAGGCTGGGGGCATTACGCAACAGATTGGTGCTACATATTTCCCTCTAGAAGCTCTGCAGGCCAAAACCCAAGTGGTCAACAAGGATGGGTCCTTTGAATTCAAGGTACCTGGTCTTCTAGTCATCGACACTCCCGGTCACGAATCTTTTACGAACCTTCGTTCTCGTGGATCATCTCTGTGTAACATCGCCGTTCTCGTGGTTGATATTATGCACGGGCTAGAACCCCAAACACTAGAGTCTATGAGATTACTCCGTGATCGCAAAACACCTTTCATCGTTGCTCTTAACAAGATAGATCGTCTCTACGGCTGGAAGAAGATCGACAATAACGGATTCCAAGAAAGCATGGCGATGCAAAATAAAGGAGTTCAAAACGAGTTTCGTGATCGTCTGGAAAGGACCAAGGTTGCATTCGCCGAGCAGGGATTCAATGCTGAACTGTATTCCGAGAACAAGTCGATGGCGAAGAATGTGTCACTGGTCCCTACGTCAGCGCATACTGGCGAAGGGATACCAGATCTATTAAAGTTACTACTTACTTTGACCCAAGAACGGATGACAAACAAGCTTATGTATCTGTCAGAGGTAGAATGCACTGTACTTGAGGTCAAGGTCATTGAAGGTCTCGGCACCACGATTGATGTGGTGTTATCGAACGGTATCTTACGGGAAGGCGATCGAATAGTGCTCTGCGGGCTTAATGGAGCCATCTCCACCAACATACGGGCCTTACTCACCCCAGCACCATTGAAAGAACTTCGAATCAAATCACAGTATGTCCATAACCAGGAAGTCAAAGCTTCTCTTGGTGTCAAGATCGCCGCCAATGACCTAGAACATGCCATCGCAGGCTCACGACTGCTGGTCGTTGGTCCTGAAGATGATGAGGAAGATCTCGAAGAAGAAGTGATGTCTGATATTGAGAACCTCCTTGGTAAGGTGTCGAAGACTGGCCGTGGTGTCAGTGTTCAAGCGTCTACTCTCGGCTCTCTTGAAGCCCTTCTTGAATTCCTCAAAGTCTCTAAAATCCCCGTGGCGAATATCTCTATCGGACCCGTCTACAAGCGAGACGTCATGTCCGCAGGTGTCATGCTTGAAAAAGCCAAGGAGTATGCCGTCATGCTCTGCTTCGATGTCAAGGTGGACAAGGAAGCGCAGGCGTACGCGGATGAAGTTGGCGTCAAGATCTTCACCGCAGATATCATCTACCATCTCTTTGATGACTTCAGCAAGCACATGGCTCAATTGGCAGAGCAAAAGAAAGAAGACAGCAAGCTGCTTGCAGTCTTTCCTTGTGTGCTCACACCGGTGGCTGTCTTCAACAAGAAGGACCCTATTGTCGTGGGCGTCGACGTCACGGAAGGCAATCTCAGACTCCTCACCCCTATCGCCGCCGTCCGAACAAACCCCATCACCAACGTCAAAGAAATCGTCAGTTTAGGCAGGGTGTAAGTCACCCCTTAGTCCAGAATCCGCACTTTCATTTTCTCCCCCCAAAAAGGCCAAGCTAACAGAACTCCACCCCACAGCCAATCCATCGAGCGCGACCACAAACAAATCCCCATCTGCAAAAGAGGCCAGCCCTCCGTCGCCGTCAAGATCGAAGGCCCCAACCAGCCCACGTACGGCCGCCACCTAGAAGAAAAAGACATGCTGTACTCGCTCATATCCCGGCAGAGCATCGACACCCTCAAGGAGTATTACCGGGCGGACGTCACTAACGAGGAGTGGACGCTTGTGAAGAAGTTGAAGGGCCTGTTTGATGTTCCTTGAGCGGAGGCTAGAGATGTGAGGGATGTATCAATGAGGCGTATTTTGTAGATGAATAGGGTTGGACGTGGCATTTAGCTGTACCTTTGGGGGATCCTTTTCTCTCCGCTTTAGGGTCAGGATGGCATCGAAACGATACGCTTGCTGAGTACAGGTGTCGTGCTTACATGAGTGAATTGGTCCTGATAGTCGGCCAGACAGCCATCGAGCGTCTTGTGCGGTTCTCACGTTGTTGTTTTTCACCCAACTTGGGCCGCGCATGTGCATTATCCTCTCGACCACTTCGTTACCCACCTCCTTTCTTTTTTATCCAACTAGTAACACCTTGAACACCCGAGCAGCAAGTTTTACAGACTTCTCTGATCCATAACATCGCACTCACTCAAGATCTCATCCTTTTGCTTCGTGCCCTACCGCAATATAAAATGAGTTTGTAATTTCATTGGTTGAACGTATGAGCCAAAGACCAAGCAAGCCGCGTCGTCACCTCCGAAAAGTAAATTGCATAGATGATTAGATGTATCATATTTTGGAAGTATACATTATCTCCACACAGAGCCCCAAGTCTCGCATTTCTGAAAGTGGTCCTATATACATATCATTCAACCTTATCCGGCTTGTATAACGCCGGACACCACTCTCCCTATTGCTCATCACCCAATCCCCACAGTTCCCTCAATACCTCCTCAGCACACTCGTCTGCAAGTCATCCTCTACCTTGGGCATATTCCTGACGACTTGCAGGGTCCTTGGCGCCACCGTCCTCAGCTGCTCCAACAAATTGCTGGTCGAAGATTGGGCATCCATGTAGGCCCCTGCCAAGTATACCAACGTACGGTAACTGGGCATACGCCTGTTTGGCTCCAAGCGCGAGGGTGTCATAGTTCGGAACCGGCTTTTGATGGTCCACGTGCCGCCAAAGGATTCCCATCCGGGCCAGCCGTATATGAGTTCCCGCTCGCACACTTCGTAAGCGAGGAGCCCGTGGTCATTGCGGACGAGCGCCTGGATATAGATGTTCCAGGAGTTACTGGTGAGGGCATAACCAGAGTTGTGAAGGTCATCGATAGTGGCGGTGATGTCGTTAATGCGGTGCTGAGCTTCAAGGGATTTAAAATAGTGCAGCAAGAGAGTGTTCAGAATGAAGCGGCGGGATGGCAGCACCCATCCCGGTTCGGAAAGATCAGAGGCTGTGGAGCGGCGAGCGAGTTTTTCGGCTTTGTCAAGGGCGAGGTACCAGCACCGTTCGACTTCTTCGTGATCGTTGGCAATGTGGTGGGCGACCATCAAGGCGCTGAGCATTTTCATAGGGGGACTGAGCTCGACGTTTTGGCGGAAGCTCTGGGCGGTGGCGGTGTAGCGGTCATAGAGCTCGGAGACTTTAGCAAATGCATTTTCGCGGCCGTAAAGAAAGATCAGATAGGAGAAATAAGAGGATGAGAAGGCCTCATCGAGTCGGTCTACGCCGAAGAATTTGACGGGTCCACTCCCTGCAAGCTCCATTGGATCCATGTCTGCAAGCGTCTGGTCAAGGACCTCCTGGGCACGACTCAACTCAAGCTGCTTGCCTTCCGTACCTTCCGATTTGGCCTTCTGCATGTCGACACCGGCAGCTGCTCTCAAAACCGCATTCTGAGTGCTTGGAACGGGCTTTATATTACGCTTTAACATATGGTTGTAAAGGTCAAAGACGACGCTATAATTTCGGACTGCGAGGAAGCCGCCCATTACTATTGCATAGTGGATGGGACTTGTACGGATCTTGGATCGAGGCATGACGACCTTCAATATCTTTCTTGCTGCATCGGGTTGTTTAACAATTACCAGACTCTGCATCAGCGCTGCATAGGTCATGTTGTCGAAAGGCACATCAGCTTCTTGCATACGCCTATGTATCTCTGAAACTTTCCCCACATCTTGACGCATCGCGTAGGCAGTGATTAGAATGTTCCACATGCGAGTCCGCGGTCCTTCCAAGTCCATGTGCAGAGCGTCCTCGGCAATTTTCCGTGCTTCGGCTAACTGATCATTGTTGGTTTGGGCCAAAACTAGGTGATCTATCATTGCAACTGGTACTTTGACATTGTCCGACTTAGACTGCTGATAAAGGCCTGCTACGGCTTCAAAGTCGCCCCGCTTCGCATACAAAGCCATCATAGCGGTATAAGTCCGACTATTCGGTTTCAAGTTGGTTTCAGCTAGCTTGTTGAACCAGGTCAAGGCGCCGTCGTAGTCACCGACACGAGCAAATGAGGCAATGACTAAGTTCCAAGATTCAAGGTCAGGCGCAAAACCATACTCGTCCTGCAAGCTTTGGAAGACTTGGACGGCCTTTTCAACTTGACCACGCTGAAAGTAGACGTATATTAGCGAGTGAAACAGTTTGGGGTTTTGAGGAATCCCAAAACGAGTCCGAAATTCCTGGAACAAATCAAAGACGGCTTCGCTATTGCCCTGTCGAGCTAATTGATGTATGATTAACTTTAAAGCCCAGGCGGTGGGACCGCCATGATAATTCCGATAGTCTTCGAGCATCATAAACATTCCTGTCGGACTGCGGATTACACAAAGCCGGAATAGGATTGCTCTCATGATACCTAGGCTAGGTATAACTGCCTCAGTATTTCGCATTTCTCGGTAAAGCTGGATCGCAGCACGCCCATGTTCAAGACTATCAATTGATAGAAGCTGGAAGATTGCTGTTCCATACATTTCAAGCCGCGGCATCTTCAACGCTTTGGCCTTCTCAAAAAGCTCTTTGTGCCGTTTGAGGTCGAAGATTGTTCCACGGATGTTGTATGAGCGCAGAATGAGCTGCAAAGCAAAGCCACGAGACGCAACAGCGGCGTTCTGGCTTGCGGTCTCTGCAGCGTGGATTCCAAACTCAGCTGCCGACACTGCCTTATCCATCAGCTCGTGGAGGGGTATGGCATCGACTCCCGTCCATATATCAGGGCGCTCGAAATACATCTGCTTGTGTGACCAATATCTGTGCCAAGTCTCGATTGCTGGTTGCCATAGCGCTCGCTGGACGGTGTAACGCAATATTGCCGAAGTCCCGATAGAGCCTTGTATTCGCGATAGAGCTTCACAATGAAGTCCGAGAGCCATCTCTAAGTCGTTTTGGCTAAGGGCAGCGGTCACAGCATGGCTGTAGTGGATTGCCCGACGCTCGTGAACTGGTATTCTGGCGAATAGCAGTAATGATCTCTCGATATCGATCTTGTTTCCCGACGTGCTTAAGCATCGAAGCAGTCTTATTAGCTCTGCCGGAGCCAGCCTCAGCGACAGGTCTTGTAGGTTTTGATAGGCCCGCCATAATATTTCACGATTTCCAGCAGAAGCGTCTTCTCCTAATAGTTTAATGAATGCTTTTCTAACCTCGTCTTCCCCAGCCACCGTCGCCACTATCGGCTCCGCGTTCCCCTCTAATGGTTTTGATCTAACAATACTGGTAGAATCTGATGCGTTGGAAGTATAAGCTCTGGAACGGAGGTGAGCGCTTCGCTTTCGACGGTGACTTAACAGAGACGTTATATCTCTGCTGATAAGTTGATGAAGAAATGCTACCGTCTGCGCCGGATATAAGAAGTCCATGAACCGTCCCTCCTGTATTCTATCTGTTATGCCTTGGGGTGAATAAGCATGAGTCCCAGTTTGCGGGACTTGCAACAGCGCAATCCACCATGAGGGCAGGTTAATGTTACCGGCGCCATGAGACCAGAACGTTGAATGAAGGGACCGTCGGCTTCGAAATGGTATCTTGGGCACGCGAAGGAAACATCGTCCTCCGTTCTCGAGGCATTCTGCCGCCCTCTCTATCATGCCCTGTCAAGCCTTCTTCCACTTGTGCAAGGTCAGGCAGCAATCTGAAGATCATAGGTGTGCCTATTGAAAAAACACTGGAAAAGAGGCAACCTCTCTAATAGCCTCGAATTCGCAGACTCTCGTGATGACAGCTTGCCTTTACGTATCAGCAACTGTATAGACCTGTGCGTTATTAGGCTATGTATATGTTAAGGCAGCTATGTTCCACTCACGTTGGGGGGGCGACTCGTCAAACGTATTATGAGAGTGAGATTCGACTGCATCATCAAGCCATGGGTCAGGTAATTTATAACGAGCTAACTTTAGTCTTAATGTACGCTTGCCGGGGTATGTTACCACCCACCTTCAACTGTTTAGCGAATCTCTCAACCAGTGTATAAATGGATATCACGGCTTTTATTATCGACCAGAGGGAAAATGCTTTGTTGGTTGGTGACTATGGCTCGTATCGACAGCAACTTTCCCGGCGGTTACACACAGTACGAAAGAGGCTCTTTTCCGCATCTAAGAAAGGCAGCAAGTACACCGCGAGGGCCGCCGTCACTGTAGAGGATATAGCAAGCAATCATGAGTTAGGAATACCAGCCCAATACCTGGCGGATGCTCACTGCTTTCTGTAGATTCGTGCATTTGCTTTTGCTTATGTCCGAGCGAGCCTGGGCCCAAGCAATGCATATGAAATCAGTGCATGCTGCCGATTCAGGAAGCAAAGGGATCACTGGCTCAACCAAGCGACACATTGGCTCTCGGATCCACAAAGCCAGTACCTATGCCGGACATCTTGTTAAGCTTCTAAATGTCAAGGAAGCAGCTGGGGCTCGAACGGAAGATATCCTTGAAGCACGTGCCTACTATGTATCACTATTAGGAGCTGCCGAATTTGAAAAGCAGAGTTGGCAAAACTGTCTACAACAGTATTCGCAGGCCCGGTTTATCTATTTGGCTCTTGCACAATCAAAAGATACTAAGAGGGGTGACCTACTACGAGACCTTCTAACAAGCACCATTGACCCAAGTATACGGTACGCCGCGTACCAGTCAAAGATTTCTCGTACCACCTCCATCGATTCCATTGTTCTGCGTTATGTACCACGTACCAACAATGAGTTCGTCAAGGAGATCTTAAACTTGAACCCAAGTGCGTTGGATGATCCGACAGTAGGGTCAAGCAAAGGCCCCAGCGGCAGTGTGGAGAATGTGCCGAAGACAATTACTTGGAGGTCACGAGCCGTAAATCTCGAAGACGCAGCAACAGCACAAGCACTCACTGCAGTAGCAGCTGCCGAGCAGGTACTCTCGTCCTTCCTACCATCCAATGGGGACTTGGACCCAAGAGCGAAGGCCGCGGCGTATGACGAAGTTCTTATACCAAGTCAGGACGCCGTGGACGCCACGAAAACCGCCATTGACGAGTTATCTGCTGAGGGTGTGCCTCAAGGAGACAAACGTATGCAAGCGTTGCAAATTACCAGGACAGCCGTAAATTACGCCTTGATAGGTTGGAGAATAGGCAGGAATAGGATATTGTGCGGTAAACAAGACGGTGCCATCCTCGCGGAGTTGACTCCGAAGAAGCCCAAGAAGCCCAGAAAAGACGGAAAGGAGTGGGCCATCAACGAAGAGAGCACCGGGAGGAAGCTTGCCAGGCTGAGAGAACGAGTTGTACTATACGACGCTACCCTCCAAAGTATAGACTCTGCAAAAGAATTGCCGGGTGTGGCAGCAGATCGAGCATTCGTCACAGAGCTGGAAGCGAAACGGGCATACTTTGCAGCCCTAAGGTAAAAACATCTGTCCAACCTTAGAAGCTTCAGCTTACCATCATAGGTGTCTCGCCATTGCCCGCTCCCATTCCCTTCTTGGCTCCACAAATAATGCCCTTGCCCTCTTCTCCCGCGCCCTAGACCACTCCTCCGCCGCCACTCCTCCCTCCCTAATTGAGACATCTACAAAACCTCCAGCGCTCGATGTCTCCTCCACCCAAGTCTCCTCCCTCCAACACCTCCTCCGCGGCCTCGTAATACATCACCAGGCCCTCGTCGAACTCCAAGACCTTAACGCAGCCAACCAATCCAAATCTGGCATCAAGCCCCCTCCACTCATAGAAAACCTCGATGAGTATCCAGTGAACGGAGCAGATCTCAAGAACCTCGTAACGTATCCGCCGAAGGTGGAGCCGATACCCGTCAAGCCGTTGTTCCTGGACGTGGCGTGGAATTATATTGAATATCCAGGCCGGGAGAGGAAGGTAGCCGGGAACGGTGTCAATGGTCCCGGTGATGGCGCAGCAAGGCCTGCAGAAGAGAAGAAAGAGGCAAAGAAGGGATGGTTTGGGTTTGGCCGATAAGATAGGTGGATGCGATCCACATTGTTGTCTCCATAGAACAAAAACGGACAAAGAAGTAGTTTATACCAACTCTGTTACCCACTATCCAAGATTTCCTCACTCCTCTCTACAACCACACCAATAATAACGACGCCACGCCCCTTTAACTTGGCATACATATCCCCCACATCCACCTCCTAGTATATTCCCTTCCCCCCTCCCCCCTCCCCCTTCACCCACCCACCCAAAAACCCCCACCACTCACTGCTCAACCACCCCCCCCCTCCCCACCCACTCAACCCACGACCCCTTATACTCCCCCACCCTCACCCCCTCCCCCTCCCACCCCCTCGCCAACCTCGCCGCAGCCCGGCTCCGCACCCCTGCTTTGCAATAAAACACCACCTCCGTGACGTCCCGCTCCCCCCCCTCTTTATCCGCCGCCTCGGTCGCGGACACAGAAGAAGAACCCGCGGCGGAAGAGCCACCAGGCCGGCGAAACCCGAAGCGCTCCAAGAAGTCCGCCTCGCCCAGCCAGAAGGCGTCGGGGTGCGAGGTCAGGGGCAGGTTGACGGCGCCGGGGATGCGGCCGGTGGCGCGGAGTTCGGCGGGTTCGCGGACGTCGATGAGGAGGGTTGAGGGGGGGTTGGTTGTGCTGAGGGTTTGGATCTGGGTGGTGGGGGGGGTTAGTGAGGGTTGGGGTGGTGGGGTGGGGATGGGGGTTACTTCTTCGAAGGTGTAGGATTTTGGTTCTTTGGGGGGGGTGGTGCTGTAGGGATGGTGGGTGTGGGGGGGGAGGGGTTGGTGGTGGTGGGCGTGGGCGTGGGGAAGGCGGGGGGAGGGGTGAATGGCGGGGAGGAAGGACGAGAGGGGGGAGGGGCGGGCGAGGTAGGTGAGGAGGGGGAGGAGGCGTTTATTGGACATGATGGGTGGGGTGGTTGGGGGAGAGCTTTTGGGTTGGGATCTTTTTGGACGGGGTGGGGGTTGGGAGGGGGTTTATGGGTTTATGGGTTCATGGAAATAGGATGGTGAAGTACCTTTAAGTTTACTCAGGAGATGGTTTGTTCTACTTGGTGGATAGCATAGGTTTGTATAGATTGATTAAAGAATAGACGGTCTGGTCCTCTATAAACCTACGGCCTGCGCCGTGCGGAGATGACTCGAAGGTCCCGGTTCATGGACCTACTGGTCCAAGGATACAGAAGAGAGAAATCTAAGTACAGGCGAAAAGGGTTATGTGAACATAGTAGAGCTTCGATTAAAGTGGGTGAGTCTATTCTGGTCTATTGGAAAACACCAATGGGCAGTCATCCTAGAAAACATCAGTTATATGCTCGACATATGGACATTTGAAGAAATCCCTCACCTGCGGAAATAGAGTTGCAAATACCTTGATATCTTCACTCTTCGGCGTTGCATGATGCACCCAATCTAGCCACATACTCGCTTTTCCCACCATCGCCATTAAATTCAGTTGCGCATACGTCTGGCCCAAACAATAATGCGGCCCAGTCCCAAATACCAACCAATTGCTCACCTTCTTCTCCGCATCCCCCGTAATCCACCTGTCTGGATCAAAACTCTCGGGCTCCGGGTAAACTTCCGGATCATGCAAGGCAGGCCACACTGAAGGCACAACCATGGAGCCTTTGGGAACAGTATAGGAATCGGTAACGGGAAAGTCCTTTTTGACAACGTACGGAACCATGATGACTGGAGGGCGGTAGCGGAGGGTTTCTTTGATGACCGCGCGGGTGTAGGGCATATTCTCGAGAATGTCCATACTAAAGCGGACATTACGGTCGCCTTTACGGACAGCGAGGTTCTCAGCGCGGACTTTGTCGAGGACTTCGGGACGGTCGGCCATAAGTTGGAAGAGCCAGGTTGAGGCGCTGCTTGTGGCATCTTGGGAGGCGAAGAGAAATGTGAATAGGGTCTGAGAGATCTCGAAGTCAGAGAACTCTCGAAGGAGCACTGCTGGCTTTTCGGATTGGTCCACTGTTTCTCCCTTGGCAATCCTTTGCCTGTATTTCTCGGAGTCTTGCATCGATTTTACCCAGCCGTCCATGATGCAGGTGACATCGCCACCAGCAGCCATTCTCGCCTTGCTCTTTGCTGCACAATTGGCAAATTCATTCAAGACCATATCCGCGGCCTTCTTGCCGTGCCAAGACTTGGTGAACGGTAGGATAATTGGGAAATTGACCAGCTCTAGTGCAGCAGTGATATTATAGTAATCGTCGGCAATCTTCTTAACAGCCGCTTCGGTCATGTAGTGTCCCACAAAGGTTCGACATGATACCGCGCACATGAGCTCTCGAAATACGGGCATGAAAGGTTTCGGCTTTCCTTGGTTCTCAACCTGCGATATCGCAACAAACTCCTGGAAGTACTTTTCATACACCTCTTCCTGACCCGGCAGGTAGGTCTCCAACGCTTGACGAGTAAATAGGCCATTCAAACCTTTGCGGTAATCAACATGCGCTTTACCATCGAGGAAGACCCAGTTTGTTGGCCGGAGGAGCTTGTGAGCTGCATCTACAACACAGGGTTTAACGTAGTTTGGAGAATTGAACACTTTTCGTGCCATATCGCGCGAGGAAGCAATAACAACAAATCTGATGGTTCCTGTCAGCACATACCAATTGAGCCTGGGTTTGTGATATGTCCATACTTGTGAAACACCGACACACAGCTCAAGTCACCGCTCGCCCATTTCTCTTTGTAACGGTTTATATCGGGGTATACGGATTCTAGAAAAGGCCCAAAGAAGGGGGTTTTCCATGCCGGACCAACGATGCTACCTTTATTCCATATATATTTGACTGAACTTGTGATCAGTAACCATCGGACCACTGGAAAGAGATAACAAACATTGATCGTACGCTACAAGCAACAATAGCAACGTAATAACCATGCCGGTTCCGCTGACACCGCTGAATACTCGAGCAAGCAGCCCTCCGGCGACATCATGCAGCGCCACTGGGTATTCTGCATTCGCTGCCGGTGAGGTAAAGCTTTTGTTAACCGCCGCCGCCATACCAGCTGCACTGAAGAGGATTTGTCGAAGCCGGGTTGGGGTTGGGGAATACTGAACGAGGGTGCAGCGCAAACACTCAATGTCGCAAGCAGCAAGTCGAAGTCCAGAAAAGACAGTGATTATGAAAAACCTAAATCTGAGTGATTCAACGTCTACTGTACCTATCACTTGGCCCTTCACCACCCCTGGTCTAGCTGCTGTGTGTGGGTGCAGAGGCGGAAGGGCGGACCTCTTCGGAACTGTAGGGTCCCGTTCTTCACGCTAGTACTAATGTATCATGACGATCGTACGAGCGGATTGCACCAACATCTCTCGCCACTCCACCGCTATTCACAGTCCATAGGTTAGAATGGTGTGTTCAATCTATCTAGCTGAAGCAGCAGACTTTCCGTTGAACAGTACGTCTGTTCTCAACTCCCCATTGTTCCAGATATAGACAGAGAATCGCAACTGGCATCTCTTCTTCATGCTATCGGACTTGAAGCTGTCGTCGATGCTGCGGTGATTCGAAACCGAACCTTTATGAAGAAAGACGATAGTATGCCTTTACGCACAGCCGTCTTCTTAATACTAGATTTTGCTCTTCTTATCACATTTATAGACTTTTACCCCGTCTAAATCTAAACATCTCTACACCGTTACCCCGTTGGCTAATTTGATTTCTCTACTTATTATCCCACGAACGGCTCTCCCAATGTGAATCCTCCGCCGCCTCCTATACCAAAGCAAAAACCCCCGCAAAGCATTTCTTACAACGGACCCTCGAGAAGGGCTCTGAATGAAACTCGAACATGGGCCTTAGCCCTTAGCCACTACTATTCAGCTGTCATAACCGCCGACGACGACGCAGGAACATTTTGTCGAATGATGGCCCGTAATCTCTTGATCCCATCACTCTTCTTGATCGCCGTTTTCCTCTTCGGCAATTCCTGTATGCCAACAAATTGCTCTGGTAGCAAGTCCTCAAACTTGAACTCTTTGTCCCCTTCCAATGCTTTCTTAACAGCACTGGCGACTTAGCCGGATGAGCAGTGGTAAGCGCGATATGAAGAGTCGTGGGTGGTGGCGTACGTATCATGGACTGATATGCCGCGGCGACACCTATAGCGGAATGTGGATCGAGGATATATTTGTCTCGTCGTCTGAAACGCGCTCGCTTTCCAAGTCCACCTTTGCTCCTTCAAGAAGCCGATGCTCAACACCAAAACCGCCGTTGAAGTTCAACTCCTCCAACCAACCTTTGACCTTTTCCCCTGCTGTGTTCCACTTTTGCTCAATAGAGCCGTCGCCATAGACCTGAAATGAAAGAAACTAGAGTAGGCGCTCGAAGTTGCTGCTCACAAGGATATCCATAGCCGATCTGAACGTCTCCCGTACACCACTTTCGTGCCTCTACACCGTCTTCGACAAAGCCCCCTTTAGCTTGAGGCCCGTGTATGGGCTTGTTCTCGTAGTAGCCGCTCTTCTAGAATCGGTCAAGGATGTCCTGAAATATTTCGGAATTAGAAATCTACGGTTGAGATGCAAATCCACATTGTTGGATAAGTTTAGGGAACAGATGCGTGGCACATAGATTTTCGCTCCTTAGAGACGTTTTGCGACTCAGGATGCAGAAGGTATTGAGGAAAATGGGTCTGGAAAGATACCTACGTTCTCGTTCGTGGCGACCACTATTTTCTCTATGGGGAAGCCCATGCGTTTTGCAAAATAACCAGCCAAGACATCACCTAGTAGAGATTTCTGGTTCAGCATTTGTCCTCTTAAGGGAAAATCTTGAATTACCGGACGGTTTCGGGAGCAAAATACCCCCAATCTATGTCTTGCGAGTGAATTCTCGGTTCGAAAAACGCACAGAATAAGTTGGGGATCACGTACCACCAATATTGCCAGTCGGAACTACGAACCGTATTTTCGAGCTAGCATTGATCTTTTCAGCTCGAGAAAGAAGCCTATCGGAAATGCAAAATACAAGATCTGTGCTAGGATGGAGCCTAGTTGATTGAATTGATGGCAGCAAGTTTGTGCGTCTTCTTGATATCTTTGTCCCCAAACAGGGCTTTGATCATCTACCGCCAGATTACGCACGTTCGCATCAGTAACGCTGGCCATTTGGCTTTCTTGGATCAGGCTGTGGAGAATCGTAACTAGCAATTCTGGTGAAAGATACAGATGTGATCCCTTTCGATGAGTGCAAATGAAGCTTACCTGATTTTTTCATCCGGGTACATGATCAATATTGCAATATCCCTACAAGCAATTCCAAGGTTATTGAGAAGTCCAAAGACTGGGGTACTGGGGCTGGATCTTGGATAATGTCGTGACTAACTTCTTCCTTCGAAGCCCATAGATAGCATCAGATCCAGTATCCCCACTCGTTGCTCCAATTACCGTGAGATGCTCTCGCTCGGACTCAAATTTGGTCTTGTTTTTCCCAACAAGGAACTGTCTTGAGTCCGAATTAGTCTTCTCTATGAGAAACGGAACATGACGATTGCCCACTCGAAGAGGTTGCCAAGGAATTGTAGAGCCACCATCAAAAGCGATCAGCTCGTTCAGTACAGAAAACGTCCCTAGAAAATCTACATCTTTGAACGCAAAAGCAGGACCTAGCATTCATCGTTAGCTCAAAGACTTTTTTCAATATGCCAAACCCACCTACCATGGAATAATCCAAGTGAATACAGTTGCTTCTCCTCGTCTAGGACTACCAACGGGCGTGACCTCAGGTGCGCGAAACACTTTCGGAGAATACGTTCTCGTAACAATTTCTCCCAGGTCTTCTGGTAGTATGTCACTAGGGTCCTATATAAAGCAGAAAGATCTAGAATGCAAGCTCTGGGAAACCCCACGTGTGCCCGACATCTGACCGATCCGCAGGAATTGATGGAATCTCTTGTGGTAAGAAAAAAGGCCCCCTTGACATTGAGATTTAACTATGGGACATATCTAGTTATTTTGGACTTTTGAACCTACCATCTGATGCAAGACCTTGTAGAATGACAGAAAGGAAACGGACATTACAGAACGTGAGGGGGGCCTAGCAGTATTGTGTAAAGAGTGAGACATACGTCTTCTGATCCTCCTCTACTTTAAAGATATCTAGTAGAGGCCATTTTGAGGTGATATGGTTGATACGATGCTGGAGACTTGAGGTGCTGAATTTCGGTGTCGATAGGGCCGGATGCTGATGGTCTGATTGGTGAAAAAGCTTAGACTGGACGCGCGACAGTCACGAGTTTCCAATTTATCAGAAACGGAAGATTTTCTGCTGGAGTACTTCTAATCTCCATCTCAGCTTAGCATAGGTAGAGATAAGCTATAGACAGATAGCTTCATTATTTTGCAGGCTTCGAGTAATACCCACTCATCTCCAGCTTCAGTAGAAGCTGGCCGATCGTGTTCCCTCCATCCTCATCTGCATCTTCGTTCACAAACAGATCGTCGTCTGAATTGTGCCTTTTGGTTCCGCCCTGCCCCCTTCTCTCGCTTAAACCCCTACAGACACTGATGAAAACCCGAACGTTCTTTCTGAACCTCTCATAGATTTCTAGGACTTTCGTCTCCATCTGTCGCCTCTCCGTCTCAATGGTTGCGCTGCTCTGCAAAGTACTCGCAAATCTTAAAATCGAGCTGAAAATGTCTTCAAGCAGCTTCATAACTTGCTCTTGCCGCTTTCGTATCATTACGGCGAACATTATACGGTCGAGGACCTTCTCATGGTAATTGCGTAAGAATTGTATACCCTCGTTGTCGCCTGCATCATAGTGGTCCAAGTGTTTTTCGATTTTCCCAAGCATGCGTTCGAAAATCGCCCAATTCTCTGTTACCCCATCAAAGAAATAACCGCAAGTTGCTGATACAAAGTGATGCGCCTCAACCTTAAACCGCTGGATCACAGTGCTGTGCTCATGTAAAGGGCGCCGGATACTGCCACGATAAAGCTGGCCGACGACAAATATCATTCGCACTGCTCGGAGGAGGACTTTAAAAATAGAATCATATTTGGTAAGTGACGAGACAGTAATCACCACATCCAAGGGTGGCGGAGGTCTGTATTGCAACCGTAAAAAATCCAGAGCCTCGACGCAGTGCGGGTCTAGACAACGCTGAAGCTCGTCCTCCGGCATTTCACGAATAGCGAAACTCAGGCCCCCAGGTAGCTCAGCACGGTGAGATGAAGAACCCTCAGCTTGTCGATTGTTATGGTAGCTTTCTGATAAGATGCCCATCAGCGCTAGACGTAATTCGGAGCTTGCTGGAGGCCAATTGTCCCGGTATCCAAGCTTAAGTCCCGAAACTCCAGCAACTCCAGATCGTGAGCGACCCTTGTGACGTTCAGCGGTCTGAAGCTCAGGATCGAAAAGCGCATGCGAAAGTCGTGACGTAAATATGCCGTCACCAAAGAAGTGATAACGATTTTGCAGAGATAGGTGCGCGCGGAGCTTATGCTCCTTGAAGAGGAGCCGAAGACAAGCCTTGTTGACAAGATGCGCTTGAGCCGACAGAACCGGGCTGAAAGAAAGCAGTGGTACCAAGGATAACGGGGGAGCAAATAAAGCAGCTTTATCTTCAACGCTCTCGTCGCGCAATGAGGTACAATGCATGACAGTCTTCGACAATGCATCTCCACCGCTACCAAGCTGGGGCAGTGGCTCCTCGAGATTCTTGATCAAAACATCAAGATTCGCTTGAGTAGTCTCTAAAGACACCCCAAACGGTCCTGTAGGATTTTGTTCAAAGATCTCCAATTCAGCGCGCGGCACTTGGTCTTGGCTCTCGCTCATATTGAACTCCCTGACGGCCTCAACGAGACGAGCCTCGTAGTCCTTCACTCGAGCTTGGACCCTCTCAACGTCTTGCCACGAAAAGTGCCACTCAAGTGTGGGAGGCTCTACAGACGAGACTGGTTTCAGTCTCACAAGCGGATGCTTAGGTTTATGGATATGGAGTAATTGTAAGCCAACACCGGTCCCAAATATTGAATGAACATCTTGATTCGTTACGAAGCTTGGCATTAAGCTCGATACGAAGTCCAATTCCAATTCCAATTCCTGAACGTCTTTACCATCTCCATCGTTTTGGAACCTACCACTTGGTGTCAAAAAATTGCTGTGCGAGCCTTGGCTGCTGGAAAGAACATCTGCCTGTAAGCCTATCCAGCCCCCAACCGATTCTAGCCATGGCCTTGAAGCGTGCGCAAGGATCTGGAAAGCCAATGGTCGTAGCCAGGTGGTAGAATGCTCTAGTTCCTGGACGAAGCTGTAGAGTTTGGAGAGAAGCTCTTTATCGCTTTTAGCGCTCTTCAATCTTGCAGACATGTCACTAAGGCAAGAAAGAATAAGACCAGGCCGATGAAATAGATATTGGACCTGCAGCAGACTGCAGATTTCCGTCGACGATCGGTTCAACTGGGCTTGCAAAGCCGAGAGAATTTTGGAAAACCCATCAGCCACGGCGATTAACGACGGAAGGGGTTCGCTATTGACCCATTAGCAAGGCCTGCTTTTAAGGAACTCGGGGTCGGAACAACCCTGACATATTGGAATAGGACTTGTTGATGAAAGAGTGCAGGTCTCTCATCTGTGTTCCATAGCCGATAAACACTTGTTCCAAGCTGCGAGCATCAGCTTACAGCGTATCTAGACTAATAACGGCTTTACCTATGAAATGTTTCAGTTGTATACCCAGACATACGGCCGTCTGCAACGCAAGGCCTAAACGAGCCTTCTTGCTCAACCCATTGATAGAACCACGATTCTCTACCCAGACCAAGATGCAGCAAACTCTGTGGTGCATCAGTCCCGACTCAAGTGCTTCAAAAGAAGAGACCTAACCGTTAGCACTGGACCACTTGGTAACACACGCCCAGCTGACTCCGGGGGAAGCATGGAGTCCGATCCCATAAATTTGGAGGTCAAAGCGGCGTTAAAAGCGATAGGTCCTGCTTCACTGATGTATGCCGTTCGAGGTTCCTTCAATGCCTTGGCATAGAATCTGTCCCAGCTCTTGAACTCCGCAGGTTCAGGACCAGGAGCGAGAATCTGCGTAGCAGACCATACATCTTCCTCCTCCTGGTCCTGGCAAGGAAATGAACCAATGGAGCCATTAACGGAAGATGCTAAAGATAATTCAGGATTTTCTAGGTTCTCGAGTGGTCCGTACTCAAACGATGTCAGATCAGGTAGATGAAAGTCTAGATCTTTCGAGGGCGGAAAAGGGAAGCTCGTAGACAAGTAGTCTCCAATTGTGGGATGGGCTGGAAAGGCTAATGTTGGTACGGATCTCTCATTCCCACCATCTAGGCTTGATGGCGCAAACAGTGCTCCTTCGTTCTCAGTGAAAGCGCGGTTCACATATCGTCGGAAGTCTGCGAGAGCAGACTTTTCCCAGAGATCAGGGATGGCAAAGGCCTCCCCTAACTCTTCATGATCATGCATGGAACGATTGATTTCGGGGCCCTTTCACATGGTGGTGAAGAGAACCGTTGTTGACTGACAGCCTGAACAATAACACCTTGATCGCGGTATTCGGCGGATGACGCGCCAGACTAACAGCGGCTAGGACCAAAAGAAGCCTAGCTCATCCCTGAATCTAGAGTAGGTGCAGCCCGGGAGCTTTACCCTAACAGTCCAAGGTGTTCCAATGCTGCTAAGTCTTCAGTTACTTCATTCCATACAGCGAGCATCGTGGCTGATGCACGACGCTACTTGTCTAGGCGATGAATGGCATCGTAAAGCAGGTTAGGTTATGGCACCTAGAAAGAAAGCTCGTGGGCCGTCAAGGGCAGCTTCGACACCTTCTGGAGAGGTGGTTGAACAAGCAACTGAAGAGGTTTCAGCCCCAGTAAAGAACGACGTCGTCGATACGAGTCCCATTCCAGATGCCTGGACGGATGAGCAAGAGACATCCCTTTTTAAAGGAGTAATACGATGGAAGCCTGTGGGTTCGTTCTCGGTGCACCAAAGCTACCTGGATACTTCCATATAAAGACGGCACTGACGAAGAACAAAGGCATGCACAAGCATTTCAGAATGATAGCTATCTCTCAGCATCTAAGAAATCATGGCTACACTTCGGCAAAAGACGACCATACAAGGATCCCTGGGATTTGGGAGAAGCTGGGGAAATATTACAATCTGGATGCACTAGATGAAAGGGTTGGTCGAATAATGCTTGGTGGGGCAGAAAGTGGCTGAGGCGTGTTGTGATTAGGAGAACGCAAATGGCGATGGATCTTCCGACGACAGCGAGCCTGCAAAAGAACCATTCTCTCAATTCATGCTTCCAGAAGACGAATTTGGAGAGATGATGTTTTCAAGAAGACTGGCGCCAGAAGGTTCTTCATCACCGCCATCCCTGACGCATCAGCTCTCGAGTGGAAATAGGACGGCGGCACAAAGACAGACAACTATGGATGATACCGATGGTGGGTGAATTTTCCGATCACTAAGAAGCATAGAGTACTGATAAATGTGCAGACCCGCGCTCATCGCCAGCATCTATCCAAGAGCAAAAGTCCGCTCGTACTACTCGCGCAGCGAAAGGCACTCGAACGTCGCAGCTGCAGGGAGTGGCGATACCAGCAAGAGGAGGTCGACGAGGTAGCAAAGCCTCACTGGGCGAAGGGACCGAAGATGATCAAAAAGAGGATGTAGAGATGGTAGACGTTGGAGAGGAAACCAATGGAGACGGCAAAGGTGCGTCTCGTAGTACACCAAAGTCTACAAGAGGTAACAGCAAGAGGCGGAAGAGTGGACGACGAAGATAGGTTCTGGGATGGAATGGGACGGCTGAGTGGTCTGAATACTTCGGAGACACTGTCGACAAGGACAAGCTACATGGACAAGATCCTTGATGATCAAACAAATGCTCTGACACCGGATTTCTCTTGCAGAAAACATTCTCAGTGCCCGAAAGGCGAGTGGATGCGTGATTTAACGGATGACCATGTTAGTTTTCACTCATTGGTGCATTGGTGACCTTGGTCTTACATTAGTACCTTAGGCTCTTGAAATCCATACTCGTACTTTCGAGTTAGTTTTTAGTGTGTCAACCGGGCTCGGCTGGTCCCCGCCGTTTTGAACCTCGGCTTCTCACTGCGCATGATCCAAACCCACCTTCCACCCGGACCTTATTTACAAGCTGTCAAATAATTATTTCTTTTAGACCCCCTCCCTATCCTCGGTCGACCGTGCTCCTTCATAAAGAGCATCCAATATCCGTCGAGATTCCATGTTAGAGCTTCGGAATGTTGCAAGTTGTAGCACGGAGTCGCTCAACCTTCAGGACCAACTTGATAAAGACTCACCCTTCCAAGGTAGTCTGAAGCAGGTCTCGTAGTACTGTACATTGCTGACGAGCACTGATAGATATTTGCCATGGCTCCTGCAAATGCGCGGAGTAATTCCTCCGCTCTGCCACAAGGTAGATATACTTCCACTCGTCCGATTGGGCACAGCGGCTGTAAGCTGATTTTGTATTTCTCCAGGCTATCGAGAAGATGTATCAAAAGGTCCAATGTTGCGGTTCGAAGCGTCATTACCGCGCTTACCTGTACCGACTCTTGAGGAAACTGCCCAGCGTTACCTGAAATCCGTACATCCTCTGCTGAACAAATCCGAGTTCGAAAACACCACGAAAGCCGTCCAGGAATTCATTAAACCAGGGAGTATAGGGCAGAAGCTTCAGGAAAGATTAGTAGCTCGCCGCGAAGACCCAAAACATAAGAACTGGATATACGAATGGTGGAATGATGCCGCGTACCTCAGCTACAGAGACCCAGTGGTGCCCTACGTCAGCTATTTCTACTCGCATCGGGACGACAGAAGGCGTCGAAACCCAGCCAAGCGAGCAGCAGCCTTGACAAGCGCAGTGCTCGAGTTTAAGAAGCAAGTGGACAGTGGAACGCTGGAACCAGAGTACATGAAAAGGCTGCCAATCAGCATGGACTCGTATCAGTGGATGTTCAACGCATGTCGAATCCCGGGCAAGGAAACGGATTACCCAGTCAAGTATAGCTACAAGGACCACAAGTATATCGTGGCGATCCGAAAGAATCAATTTTTCAAAGTCGAGTATGAAGTTGCCGGTCAACAACTTAACGCTTCCGAGCTAGAAAAGCAATTCAACCGGATCTATGAAAGAGCCGAAAAGGCCCCAGCAGTTGGCGTTTTAACCACCGAAAACCGCGACATCTGGCACTCAGCTCGCTCCGAACTCCTTGCCGCCAACCCTTCCAACGCTTCTACACTCAAAGCCATCGAAGCCTCCTCCTTCATTGTCTGTCTTGATGACGCCTTACCCGTCACCCTTGAAGAACGCGCTCACCAATACTGGCATGGTGATGGCATGAATCGCTGGTTCGACAAGCCGCTCCAATTCATCATCAACGACAATGGTACCTCCGGCTTTATAGGCGAACACAGCATGATGGACGGCACTCCAACCCATCGCCTCAACGATTACGCTAATATGCTTATCTTCACTAACAAGCTCGATCTCAGCGACCCAACCATCCGGTCTGATCTTCCCGAACCTCTTGCCCTCAAATTCCACCTCAACTCCAACGTCACCAAGGCAATTCACAGCGCTGCCACCGACTTCGATGCCATTATCGCGCAGCACGACCTCAAAGTCCAAGCCTATCAAGGCTACGGCAAAGGCATGATAAAGAAATTCAAGTGTTCCCCTGACGCGTTCGTTCAAATGGTCATTCAGCTCGCCTATCACAAAATGTACGGCATCAACCGCCCCACCTACGAATCTGCCGCGACTCGCCGCTTTCAACAAGGCCGTACGGAAACGTGCCGCACCGTTTCTGACGAGTCTGTTGCTTTCTGCAACGCTATGGCTGACCCTGAGGTATCCCTAGAACAGTGCGTCAAGGCCTTCAGGTCGGCCCTAGACGCTCACGTCAAGTACATTAGTGACGCGAGCGACGGGAAAGGGGTAGATAGGCACCTGTTTGGTTTGAAGAAATGTCTGACCGAAGGGGAAGAAGTTCCAGAGATATACAAAGACAGGGCATACGGTTACAGTTCGACATGGAGAATCAGCTCGAGTCAATTGAGTAGCGAGTTTTTCAACGGATATGGGTGGAGTCAGGTCGTGGATGATGGATGGGGAATTGCGTATATGATCAATGAGAATAGGTATGTACTCCCCCATCATTAGTTTGATTAAATGTATGGCAGCTGACGTGGTTTATGTACAGCATCCAATTCAACATTGTCTCAAAAGGCCTAGGAAGCGAGAGGATGAGCTTCTGGCTCAATGAGGCGGCCGGCGAAATCAGAGATTTGCTACTTCCAACGCTTGAGGGTCCGAAGGCGAAACTATAGATACGCGAAGGGACGTGGTCTGAGACAGTGCGCTTGGCTTTCTGTAGCAGTATGTGTGCATATTTCGGATTCAAGCGTTTTTGGGTTAGAATAACCTGATTATCCATGATGCGGCTCACCAATAGGTAATTTATGCAAATCGCAGCTATGAACGCAACCCATTTAGGGTATCCTCATCAGGACCATTTTATTCTCGAATTCTGACTCTTCAGCCAGAAATATGTGAGAGTATCCTAGGACCTCCCATACTCCCAACCCAATGCAGAAATGTCGTTCTGTCGATCAATCCCATGTTAATCCATACCAACTCTGTAACCCTATTCTCTAAGTAGTCACTTCGGCAATGGAGTTTTGGATCCAAACTCTCGATATTCCCTCGGATCTACAGTCGTTATCAGAAGCTTGTGCTGTCACAAAGGGGTAACATGGGTTGGTCAGATCGAACGATTGCGTCGAATCCTGATCTCGGGAGTAACGGGTTCGGGAGTAACAGCGCTGACCCGCCTTCAGCTGGCTGGAAACTGGCAAGAGGGAGTAGTGGTTCTAGGACGAGTATGTAGACAATATATCAGGGGTGATTCCGTCGATTCGCAGTTGTAGATTTGAGAAATGGTTCTGGGATCTTAACATGTGCTTAAGAGGGCGTTATGGTTTGGCTATGTTGCTAAGAGCTTGGGTTTTGTAGACGGCGAGGGAAGGAAGCAGGGGTGAAGTGTGCGACATGGTGAATTCTATATTTGACGTCTACCAGAGTGCATTGGACTAGGTAACACACGCTGCTAGTAGGCTAAACGCAGTGTGAGAAACACTCCGGCGCACATATCCATATCAGAGCTTGGCCCTGTGGCCGGTACCTATTTCCCTCACAGTATCACTAAGAAGAAAACCGCATGAAACCGACATGAAAACCACAAAAAAACCAGACACGATGTTGTAAAGTGGTCACTACTCGTACTTCGTGAGTTCTAGTGGCTGGGATCGATGGAAATGCATGAGCCATTGTCATTATTGGGGATCTCTACGCCACTTGGATCGATTGAGACCTCTGTAGTTGCTTTATCTGAGGCCAGACTTGCTTGCTATGGTTTATTGCTGATGGCTGCGCGATCGAGTCGACCGGAAGGCAGCAGCTGGCTTGGCGCTTGCTTTGATGGCCCAGTTTTGCTCGATCTGGTGCTTGAGATCTTCCGCCGCATCAACGAGTCTTGCACCGGCCCCGTCCTTTTTGCTGCGGTGGTACTTCCTGAACGCAAACCTGAACTGTTTGATGTTTGAGAGATTCTGGAGCGGCTCAAGTTTGTTGCTGTTGATAAAAAGCTCTGCTGCTCGGTCCTGACCAGCTTCGAGCAATATGCCCAGTTGTTCACGGGAAAATAGGTCATGAAGTTCATTGCCATCTTCACCGTCTTTGAGCAAAACCTTGGTGTCCAGGTATACAGAGAGACTGTTCAGAAGAGGCGAGTTTGAGAACAACTTCGCGGCATCCTTCAATAACGATCTGGAGGTAAGCGGTTGCGTTAACAGGGCCTCGTTTGCAGGCTCAAATTTGAATATTCCAGCGCTTGATAGCGCTGGGCTACCTACGAAAAGAATGGCGATATGAAACTCAATCTTCTTGAACCGAGCAAACACGTGAGGCTCCATGCAGCCGTCCATTTCTGGCGTGTAGTAAAAGTGGCTGCCGTTCGCTCGCGTGTAACCAGCCCCATGGATAGGATCGTGCCGCCAGATGCGCTCGATTGGGGATCTGAAAAGGACGAAGTCATCAATGGGGTTCTCAAGGCCTAGAAGGTGACCAGCATGCAGCATGATCGTGAGCTCCGAATGCAGCACGGATGCAGCTTCCTTGTGTATCTGTCGATTGGTGCTAAGGATGGCCATCTCTCGGTTGACATGGCTTTCATCTTTGTCGGGAGTGAGAGAGTGCTTGGGCGCAACGGTGACGAGGTAGCGGTATATCTCAAAGCGGATTTCTAAGATTATTATCAGTACACTTGCAGACGAAGCCTCAAGTCATCAACACTACCTGTGGGAAGACGTAAGAAATAGCAGACGGTATCTTCTGGTGCTTTGAAAGATGCCATATTAGCTGGTTGTTTGAGAGATACCATATCAGCGAGATAGTAGATGATGTTACAAGCTGATGAGGATCGCACGCAGTAGACGGTAGCAAAGGGGATGAGGGTAAAGAATAGGAAAAGGAAAAGTTTGAATTTTCACAAGCAGTACCAATGCACCTTACTAGGGGTAAGAAGTAACACTACGGGAGAATAATGAGTTGTTAGGCGAAACATAACACCAAGGCTAGATTCGGTTGGGGAGAAGAATCATAACAGAACAAAATGAATTAGGTTATATTAGGTTGACATGAAATGATACAGAGACGTTGTATTGATCGAGGAGAGTCATGGGTTGAAACGAGGCTATATATCGGGTGGAGAGAAGCAACACCAAGGCTAGAGTGTTGGTGAAGTACACTCAGGCTATACGATGATGAGAAAGCAGTACAGACGGCGATTCATGAGTGTTCACGAATTTCTTAAGGTCTTTCACATTGATTGCTTGAGCCAAATAAAGCATGTTATTACTCAGCTAAAAGTAACGAAACTTCTCTCTCAGCCAACACAATTTTTTCCATTCATTCTGTCAACATTACTCTCATGATCGTCACAAATTTGCATGGCTGCATTGTTGTGTTCGACTTTCATTTGGAAACTAATGCTTCCCTTAGCAAATATGAAGGACTCTGGCTCCAATACGGGACAATGTCTTACCTTTTTGGCTGATATACCTGGATGCTGTGATGATGAGAAACAAACCTTTCTGCCACAAGAGTGAACAGCAATCAGTGATATTTCTTTACAATACTTCGCAAGGACATGTTGCTTGAGATTTGGGGGCAAATGCTCATGAAAGTCGTACTTTGATTGAAATGACACTCCTCAACATTGGAAGCTTGACAGCAGCAGCTCAGAAGAGAGACTTCTTGAAGCGAGAAGTGTGGTATCAACTGATTTTCGTTTGTATCAAATGTTGCAGTAGGTACAGCTGGAAGATGAAGTGCACACTGGTCACGTGGAGTAAAAGTTGATCCGGTTCCTGGAATCATCCCTGCAGCACGACCGAGCCACGGATAATGCCGATATTCTAGGCTTCCGATTTGACTCGAAATGACCAAACACTTTGGCGATGCAAGAGAGCGGAGAACACGCTTCGTCCGGTCATGCGCTGTGCATTTCCGCCGCCCCAATGCCTTCATGGCAACATCTCTTTACGACACTTTTCACCGACCCTTCACATCCGTCACACTTACATGCCTCAATCCACTCTTTGTTCGTTTATTCCCCCAGTCGTCCATGGCCACTTGCCTGAGTCATGTCGAGATGAGCTCTGCATAACTCCACAAGTGCAGCACAACTTCGCTGTACATTAATCTACGTCAGCTATCACACCGCATTTTGACTACATGCAACGTTGAAACAGCAGCAACTCTACGACGCAGTCCTTCGGGCGCTCTCTTCCAACTTCTACCTTCATCATGCCAATCTTCGCAGATCCCGAACGACGCTTGTCCACAACAACGAAAGAACCGGAACCTACACGGTTGGGTACCATGAACCGAAAGCTTTCCGAGGAAAGCATCAGGACAGAGTTCTGTGACGGGCCATTGCCTGATACACCTCCTCGGGACACATCACCAAAACAAGCCAGAGAAAGCTTGAGCGTGAATATGCTTGAAACACGTACGAGCAATCGGGCTGAGCTGATTGAGAGGATCAAGAGAGGGGAAAGTCCTACCTGGGTCCCGAATCAAGCGGTACGTATGATGTCGGACTGGTATACTGCTGTTGGTTGGGATCTGAGGTGTGTTTCAAATATGTCCCAATGCCTTGGCAGTCTGTTCTGGTTTCAAGGGTGCCTGCCATCAAGAATGTAGTAACCTCAATTTGGGGGACTGCAAGATATCTGGATAAACATCGCCTACATTTGTTGGGTATAAGATGAAGCTTGCCAAATAGACTATTTTCAATGATGTTTTAAGAGGGATCAAGCTGACTGGAAGTATTGACCGTAGCTTGCAGAAGAATTCAACAGAAACCTCAATGACAGATCTTCGAGCCCATACTCAAATGTCGAAGCACCTATCGAAGTTTCCTCTTTGTTGCCTGCTGCAGAACTCCGAGGAATTACTCAAGACTCTACCCAGATGAGTAGGCATGCTGCTCGACCGAGACTCAGCCCACCGTTGGAAATCCAAAGACCAAGATCTGCTCTACATGCTGGAGATTTCAGGAAAGACGCAGATAACGTTGGGAATATATCTTGTTCGCCAACGGGCCCAGGGTACGCTCATAACGGTCCACTCAATGGGCCGCTAGGTACATCTCCCACCTCCCCCTGGTATATGCCATCTTCTTCTTTTGATGGTTTCCATGCACGGGAAAGAACTTTAGACAATGCAGAACGAACACTGTCCAGAAGCCGAGCTCCGTCACTGAGCTCTTATTCGTCAAGCTATGTACTCAAGGCGCCAACAACGCCTTTGGTTCAACAATCCAACAATACCGATCTTGATTTTTCTCCTAGGGATTGCTCGATCAGTCCTAGCAAGAGTAATCGCCGTCATACTATGCCACCTCAAGCCCTACAAGCTCTCCAATTTTCACCGGGCGGTTACTCATCAATGCCTCGTGATGCTGAACACCCACCATTACGTAGAGATACCACCTTTCCACTCCAGAAGCACCATTCGCGAAGGTCTTTGACCTCGAATTGGTCGCTTCAAGCTTCGACCTCCTCACAGACTCCAGGGTATCTTCGTCCGCGAAGGTTGTCTCATTCTTCTGAAACGTCGCCGTTACAGCATGCGTCGATGGTGGGCTCCTACGAGGAGTCAATTCTTCGAGGGTGGATGTCAACAGCTCCTTCAAAACCACTTGACTTCACTGCACAGATTGGTGTTCTTGGCAAGGGAAATTGTAAACCAAAGTGTCCAGCCCATGTGACCGTTCCTTTCCCTGCAGTTTTCTATAATTGGAGTGGTGGTGGTGGTGTCAAAGGTATTGCCAATGACGAGCCTAGCCCTTATGTCGGGCACATTGATCTTCAACAACTGTTACTACCGTCAAAACCCAATGCCAGGGAACGAAAGCGCGGCATCACTCAAGAGTCTGATGCTGAATATGATTCTACGAACCCTAGTAGCACCCATGAACCGGAGTGCATTGTGTCGAGTATCTCCATCAGAAAACGCAAAAAGCATAGGCAATCATCGCCTGACCAATCCCCTCCGCCAGGTGGAAGTTATCGGATCCCGCAGCAAGGCCAGCTCCAGATAATAATCAAAAACCCAAATAAAACGGCGATAAAACTCTTCCTTGTCCCCTACGACCTAGAAGGGATGGAAGCAGGCACGAAAACTTTCATTCGCCAGCGATGTTATTCGACGGAGCCTATTATGAGCAGCTTTCTTATGTCGAGATCTCCACATGACATGGATCTGTCGCCAAGCGCAGGACATGGATCTCAGAAAAAACCATCTCTTCGTTACTTGATTCATCTGAATATCTGCAGCCCCTCCAAAGGGCGTTTTTATCTCTATCAACACATTCGAGTCGTCTTCGCCAACCGAGTTCCAGATAACAAAGAGCAGTTACAGAATGAAATTCAATTACCTCAACCGCGATACAGCGCCTACAAGGCACAACGAGATTCCATTTCTGGCCCTGGCTCTGTTGCAGGTGCTAGGCTTACCGCTGAGAAGGCGTACAGAATACGAAGTTCCGGCTTCAATCTTGAGACAATAGATGGTCATTACTCGCAACCCTATGCAAGTGGACAAAGTTTCTCTTCTACCTCTGGCACAGTCGCTCCACCCGTCCCCGCAATCCCATTCAACCTGATCAAGTCAAAGCGAAGACTGACGGCCGAGAACCTTGAGTTGGATGAAACGGCCATGGACCTTGACACTTCGAGGCCTACCACCTCTTCGGATATGCAATCACCATTGAGTGAAAAGACCAACCGCTTTTACAATGGAGTTGGCGACTCGTTTCGAAGCACTTCGAGCCACAGCAGCGATAGCTACGGTAAGCTTAGCAAGGGCGACGATGGCTATGGCGGAGTGTTTGGGCGACCAGCAACTCCTCAATCGGGTGATGGTTTGCTAGCTCGAAAGCTCAAAAGCTTGGGCGTCAGTCGTGAGGGCAGACATGACGACGAGCTGTAACCGTTTGAATGTCAGTATAGTGATGTGATCGTGCCATCGCTCTAACTATGGGATCCCTTGTTGTCAAGCGTTTTAGCGTGCATAGGTAGGTCTAGGTATCTTAAGCTAAGTTCTCATCAAAATCTTCAATTACTTACCAATGGACCAAACCACTCCATGTGCAAAAGTTGGTATACGTATTTCTTATTACCACCATAAATAGTAGGTGGGATCCAGATACGAAAGGTCAGGTGTGCCCTTATCTTCCTTTACTTGCAACTCACTAGCATAATACACTCATTCACCATGATTGGTGCATTAACACAACTCAGCTATCCCTCACTTAGATGACCACGACCGTGTCAAGACGTTTGACCAAAGACCATTGAAGGACATGACACTTAGCAAAACCGATACATTGTGTCTTACCTTGGTTTGGACCTTGTGGTAGCCCACCAGACTGTCAGTTTAGGGTAGCATCTAATGCCATCGCTCGGTGTGGCTAACAAATGTGATAGACGAGTATTAGAGGATCGCAGCCTCCGCCTAATAGAAGTTGAGGCTACACGAAACGTCAGGAATTGGGGAAACTTAATACCAACACTTCCCTTGTGTCCAACGAAAAGACCAATGTGGGTTAACAAGTATATTCCTCGGTCATCCGCTCTCGAAGGTTGAAGCTCGCATTTTGCACACCTGCCGAACCTCATCAATAACCTAGCGATTGCGATCATTCATTCGTGTGTCCAATCACTTGAAAGGTGTGACCACAGACTGGACACCTTCGGGATACAAGTTGTTACGCGACTATCCTACCTCGTCTACGGACTATCTTCGAAAGATGCGAGATTCCATGGCGCAAACCGACTGTTCCCCATCCGTGCTACCAAAATACGCAACTTCTAATCCAATTTCAGTCACCGTCGATAAGGCTGGCAAGCAACAGAAATTCTTTGTCCATGAAAGCCTTTTGATTCATGCATCCCAATACTTTCAAACTGCCTTGTCGAGCGGGTTCCAAGAAGGCGAAACCAAATCTTTTTTCCTCGAAGAAGATGACGCCCGTGCCTTTAACCTCTTTGTGCAGTACCTCTACACAAACAACTATGACGCGACTCTTGCTGTTTCTCCAGCAGAGGGAGGGACAAGCCCAGTGTATCTTCGGATGCATGCTGCTGCCTACGCTCTGGGCAATAAACTTATGGCGCCAAGGTTCCAGAGGCTGGTGCTCTACAAAGTGGCGTTGGTGCTTACACCTGACAGAAATATTGACATGAAGCTGGTACTAGACGTGGCGTCGACTATCTACGAGGGTACTTCTACCGACGACGGCCATGACATGAGAGCGATCATGGCCAAATACTGTGCAAGTAGGTTTGGACATTACGAAGGTATGATAGAAAAGTCCTGGAGTAAAGAGGAGATCACAGCTCTTGTGGACGCCCAGTTGCCCGAATTCGTCGCCGATGTGATGGGCGAAATGCGCGGCGCGGGCATATTCTCGGCACCGGCGAGTCTAAATTCACCTAAAGATTATCAAGTTGAGAGATGCTGGAAATTCCGCGGCTAGGATACGACTGCACTTGCCATTCCGTCCTGCTGGGACTCAAACCATCAGGTGTAGGCAAAAGTCGGTCAACCACAAACTTGATAGCCTGACCAACGAGCAGAATTATCTAGTGGCAATTCAAATCAACAACGACTTGTTCTACCTCGACCTTTTGAAATTCTTCATGCCATACATGCCTTGCAGTGACATCAATGAGACAGAAGAAAGTCCGTTTGCATATGTTGAATTGAGTTATGTGAATGCTCGAAACGGAATACCACAACTGCGACTTAATGATGTGATGGGCTTGCCTATAGCCACCATCTCTACAGGGAACAATGACCTGGCTGGAGCACTGCCACATAAGCTACTTGTCAAGTTGCTGGATTTCATCACCTTTTCATATCAGTCCGCATCTGCCGCTTTCGCAAGTCCATCGGAATTGTTTTTCCCTTCTCACCTTCCCCCTCCAAAAGGCCCAACCACCAAAACAACCACCACCCCAACCTCTCCCAACCTCCATGTAAACGCCTACACCACCAACCCAACAAAAACTTCCAACCGCTTGACCAACATCAGAATGCCCCCCAACCCCCATACATCCCCCAGACCCAAGCTATCACCACCCCTATCAAACGCCCCCAACAACAGCACCACCGCTCCAACGAGGACACCCTCGTAGCTAAAAGCGCTGCTATGTATCCTAGCCAATAATTCAAGGTTGGTCCACCGACACCAAAACACATTCCACACCCCCCTTCCTCCAGCTCATCGCAGCATCCAAACACCAACCCTATCTCATACCCTCCTATTACCATGAATCAACAACGTAGAAATTAATAGAGCAATGAGGGGCGTGTGGGTTTTTTGGATGGGCTTGTGGTGTGGTGTGGTGTGGTGTGGTGTGGTGGAGGGAAGTAAAGGGAGTATAAAGAGTAATAACGATGGTGAAGATACTAAAGGGGGCGGGGATATCCCTTAACCCGTCATTAAAGCTGCCATCCCAGGTATACGGCCACCTTACCTGTTAGGGTACTAGGGAGCCACGGGAGATGACTAACCAGGCCAATGGGGATCTGGAAATTAATATTAAGATTTCCTAGTGCGAGGTAGAGGAACTGTGCAGTAAGCAAATATTTTGGTAGGGTGCCTAAATAGGCTTAGCTTCGTTAATCCTGGGATGGCAGCTTTAATGACGGGTTAAGGGATACTGGATGTAAGGGGGGAATGGAGTAGGGAGTTGGTTAGGTCGGGGCTTTGGGGGTTCAAATGGTTTGGATAGGGTGTGGTGTGAATGATAGTGAATGACGAATAAGTTGTGAGAGTGAGTAATACGTACCTTATGTATGTATATATATACATGGAATTTGATATACCTCCCATTAGGTTGGTTTCTTTTCTTCTTCCCCCCCCCCATCCCCTAATCACGGTAGCTGTGTGCGGCTGAAGGAAAAGAAGCCGGGAGCAAGTATAGGGATTTCTCATGTATAGTTCCTAGGGGCTGTTGTTTCTGGGTTTGGTGGGGGGGATGGGGCGAAAGAGTGGGAGAGGGGATTCGTACCTGCAGAAGAGAAAGATAACCACAACAACACCATTGTACCAGCGCTGTTAGGAATCGAACCTAATATAATTAAACTACCCAACGACTCCTGCGTGGCTTGTGGCTTTGCAGTGGTACATATAGAAGGGTTAACCTAGCACTCGTCTAAACCTAGCAGTCGTCCAGCCCTATAGGGCTGATATTCCACATCTCATATCTTATTGCTACCAACGTATAATTCTTCAACATATCAGCAAAACGATGTCAGCCACCCCCCCTATGTTCTTCATACCTTCTGAAGATATCGAACTTTCACAGGAAGAGCGCATAACGCTTGCTCAAGCCCGTTGGAATGAGGCTACAGCAGCCAACGAAAATCCTTTCAAAGCAAAACTCGCTCGTCAACATGGCATACCAAAGAGTACTCTTACGAATCGAATCAATGGTCCGAAAGGCTGCTTCTGTACGCAATCAGCATTTTCAAAGACTTAGCCCCGAAGAAGAAGCAGCTATATGTGACTGAATCCTACGTCTTCAGGCTTGAGGCTGACCTTCTCGTGTGAAGCAAGTACATTCGATAGCTAAAGAACTACTAATAAAAAAGGGTGACGATAAGTCAGTCGAAATCAATTGGCCTCAGAAGTTCCTAAAACGTCATTCGCAAATCAAAACAGCATATATTCCTTCGCTTGACAAAGAGCGTGCTATGACTCAGAATCATGATATTTTAGCTGACTGGTTAATTACGATACTGCAAGAGTCATGAATGAAGAGATTGTTGATGAAAGAAGAGAGAATCAACGAACAAAGATATGGCAAAAGAAGATTAATTATCTACTACGTCTAGATTCTGAACTCTTTACTTCAAAATCTTCTTCAGCTTCTATTCGAAAATGAGCTGTCGTAGCCTCAGCTCAACAAACAAAGATGTGAAATAAGGAAATCAATGATCTACTACGTCTAGGCTCTGAACTCTTCACTTCGGCATCAATGACAGCAAGCTCTAGACAAAAGAAGAAGAAGCAGCTGATAGTTAAGCTACTACGGGTCAGGCAGCTGAAGCTGAAGCGGAAGCAGGATCAGGATCAGGACCAGGAGCAGAGGAATAACGTAATATCTATAACTGGCCAATCAGGGCGAGGCATGCGTATCAGAAGGGCCCCAAAGAGGTCCTATTAGCTACGTAGTTCACCTAAAACGAATCGTTTGAAGCAATAAAATATGAAATGTGGATCATCAGCCCTATAGGGCTGGACGACTGCTAGGTTTAGACGAGTGCTAGGTGGACCCTTCTGGATTGTAGTACGACAACCCATCTCTAGAAAAGGAAACGGTCCGACTCGTCATCCCCTGCTCCTAGCTCTATTCTCGAAACCCGGCACTCAATACAGTACCCACCCATCCACTCACTCACTAGAATCTCATTCCCACGTCGGAAGCTAGAGCGAAAACAAGATGTCACGATACCCTTACGAGGCGAGATACGCGATATGAGTCAATAGGATAGAGAAGCGATCAAAGATGTTGCTGTCTACTTGTGGATTTTGTAAAACGTAAGCTCGTTGATATAAAGTACTCATTCGTCGCGGTTCGTCTCTTTGAAGGAAGCATGTTCTTTTTCGATCGTCAGCGTCATTCGTCTTCGTTACGAGCATCACTGATTCGTTTCTATGGTTACCAAACCCCTGCTATCACCCAGAAGCTTCAGTGCCCTTTTCCGTTAACAGCAGCCATCATTGACCGCTTTGCCAGTGGTAGTCCATCGACAGGGGCGTGCACTTCAGCTTGGCGTTTTCGTTTCTCCGTCGGCTCGTCAGGGATCTCAGGTGCTGAGGTATATTCAATACTCTCTGCTCCTTGCGAATGATCCTCGTCCTCCACGAATCGCTTAGGCGTTTCCTGGGCCTTCTCTTCCCACTTTTTCATCCACTGGGAAAGAAATTTCTCAACAAAGCCATCTTCGATGATTCGCGGAGCTTCGCCCAGCCGACTGTGCTGCTGAGCTTTGTTCGTGTCGAAGGAAAGCTCGCCCTTTTGCGTCATATCCCCATCCTCGGCATACATTCTTTCGAAGTACTCGACTAGTTTCAGTGCTGGATTAAGCTTTACGTCGTCGGTGGGGGCGGCTTCGCGGAGTTTTTGTAGCCAGGTGCTGATAGGAACGGTGGTGAATTCCAAGCCGGCGGCACGGAGTGCAGGGAGAAGGGAGTCAGTCCAGGAGAAGGTGTGCGGGTTGGTGAGGTTATAGAATTGGTGTGGGGAGCAGGAGAAAGAGGTATTGGGGAGGGTTAGGGAAAGGATGGTGGTGGCAAGGTGGTCGACGGGGAGCCAGGAGCAGGTCTGTGGGATTCGTTAGTATGGAGACAGGGTAGATCGTTGGAAATTCCTCGTATTGTTCGTACAAGGGAGAGACGTACCTCGTGTAGTGCAGGAAGCGCTTTAAGCGTAAGAGCTGAGCGAATCATCAGGGGGATCGCCTCGGTATCATTCCACAATCCCTCTCTGCTATCACCAACGATTTGACCGATACGCAATACATGAGCCGGCGCTCCTGCTTGAACGGCTGCATTACGAACAATGTGCTCAGCAACAAGCTTCGAGCGCGAATATCCCATCGGTAACGCAGCATGGAGATTCTCTGTCGCTGATTCAGGGACGATAGCAGGCGAAGAAGTAGCTAGAGCAACCGAAATGGAAGAGCAAAAGTAAAAGCGCGCTGGATTGGGTGTGCTGACGGATAAGGAGAAGTTGATAAGATTCTGCACGCCTCTGATATGCTGGTCTTCAAAACTGCGGATACCGAGCATAAAATTGACGGCCCAGGCGCTGTGGATGATAACGGTGGTTTGGGAGAGCATTTCTTGGATGATTGTTTGAGAAATGCCGAGGTCTTCTAGGCTTAGGTCACTTGTTAGGGCAATTAGCTTTGAGGTGGATGGAATAGTCAGGTTGCGTTGCTGGAGTCCTTGTAGTATTCGCGAGAGTGGGTCCTTTCCCCTGGAAAGGCAGTACACCTTGTGAATGTCGGAGCGGTTGAGGAGTTGGGCAAGAATGTGTGCTCCCAGCGAGCCAGTTGCGCCTGTAAGTACCTATGCCTGGTCAGTACATATAGTTGAGACCAGCCAAGGAACACATACTACTACATGACCATTAGAGCTTGAAGCAGAACCAGGGACATGTGTCTTGAACGCTGAATATTTCTTGATCATTGCAGTCATCGTTTCTATTTCATCCTCATCTAGCGTCTTAAAGTCGGATCGAAGCGCACATAGATGTTTCGCCAATCGAGCCACGTTCGAAGTGTCAAAGACGACATTTTGGCCCAGTCGCTTGCCACTGCCACCCAAGTCCAGCTCCCTAAGAATTAGTGCTCTCATCTGTATGGCTTGTAAACTGTCAACGCCAGCGGCAAAGAAGTCATCATCGATACTTTGTAATTTTATGCCCAGGCGCTGGTCAAAAGTTTGCATCAAATATCTTTTCATTTGGTGAAGGTTAAACTTCTGTGTTCCAGTCTCATGATCGTCAAGTCTCGTGTACATATTTTCAATTACATCAGAAAAGGCTCGGTACACTTGAGCACGTTTGATGGAGTCCTTGTCTGTTCGGGGAAAATCAATCCCAGCTGGTAATGGGATTATTGTTTCTTTACTAAGTTGAGAGAAGCTCTCAGCATGAGCATTAGCGTTCTGCACGGTAGGCCAAATGGCGTCGATAAACTCTGTATCCGACATGTACCTTGCCGCTTCCGAGCGAAATACAAGGAGACCAGGCATAGACTTTCCGGCGCCAAAAACTACAGCCTCTTTGATGAGCGGGTCCTCGTTCACACGGCCTTCGATCGGGAGTGGCAGCACCTTCTCGCCATTCGTCAAGGTCAAGCGGTCATCAAGACGGCCGACATGCTTCCATGCGTAAGGTATAATTGCATGTGGTATGAACAAGTCCTTTGAATGGAAAGATAGGGGTGGATCATCAGAGTTTGACGCAACCAAGGTAGGTAGACCTTTTAGATAGATAGCCTCGTAAGTGCCATCCTCTAATGGCTTCATCCAAAGATATGGTCTTATAGGAGGCAGTATCCGCACATAATCCCACGAGTCATCGCCCTTTGGACGGCCGAACGAGTTCCCCAAACCGCCAATCTCGGTTCTGTAACCTCATTAGTTGTTGTATCTTGTGCCCCTTAGCCTATTAGAAATGTGGAACTCACGCTCCCCAAAAGGTTTCCAGATTGATGCCTTTGCCAGTCAATCGATTGCCGAGCACATCAGAGCACCCACTGCCAGAGAACAGTACCCTACTGCAAGCTTTCAGTGTATTGATACCAGATTGGGTCTCTCCCAACAGCTTGAGGCTATATGGCACGACATGAAGGTTGTCTGGCCGGATGTGCCCGAGAACTTTGATCATATAATCCGCAGTCACCGGGAGATTCGCATTGTACACGTAGACAAGTTTGCGCGCGTACATTCCGTGGACACCAACCCAATTACCATAGCCATGAAACCAGGGAAACGTAGTAAATTCAACCGCACCTTTCGAGGGAGGAGTTTTGGTCATTAATCGCTTATGGGTCAGATAAATGGACTTGGGCAAGCCTGTCGACCCTGAAGAATGTAGTATAGTGACAACGCTAAGAGGATCTACGTCAACGCGAGAAATAGGAGGCTCATCTAGAGCTAGCCTATCAAAATCTTCACGGCGTACGATTGGTACTGACTTGACCAACCGCTCTTGCTGAACTTGAGCGATTAGGGCCGTCACTTGCTTCGATCGTCCAGGAACGACGACATCGCAACCAGTCTCGTCTAGCAATGCGATATAAGCGCTAGGAGCTAGCCTGTTGGACAGACACAGAGAAGTATACCCTAACCGGCTCAAAGCGAAGAAGGTGACGACATAGGCAAGATCTGTCAGACCTAGCAGAGCCACTATAGTACCATTTGCCTGCGATACGATGTCAACTTTATTTTCACTTGTAGATGGATATACACTACTTACTGGCTCAAGCCCGCAACGGACGTAGTATTTAGCCGCTTGGTCAATGAATCGATCTAGATCTTGCCCCGTAAATTTCTCATAGTCGGTAATCCCTCTCTCGAATTTTGGAAAGGCCAACAGTGGAGTCTGGTCACTGTCAGCTGCTCTCTGACGTATCAAGTCGTCCAATATCAAAATCTCGCCGGACCCAGCGGATGAGGAGGTGTATTCATTCGTAGAATGTGGTGTAGTCATATTGGGGGTCGTGGTTGACAGAGGTTCCATATCTAACACGGTCCCTTACGTGCCGGAGTCGTCGAAAGTAGCGTGTTGTAGGAATTACTGATGGACGATTGAATATATCATGGTAAGAAAACGTTCCAAGGTAGGTATAGGTGAGTGCGATTGAGAGGCTATGCACAAGTCGTGATCGAGTGGATGAGCTTCACTATACACATCATGGAAATGAAAGAACAGTGGAATGGTGAGAGTGGAAGACCAAGACATAATCGTTGATCGCATTAAGTGATGTTGCTTCACTACGACGATCACACTAGGTACCTAGGTAGACTGTTGAGTCTAGAGTCTGCGTGCCTCATACCTTACTTTATTAAGCACGAAATTCGACTATCGAATGGCTCCTCCAAGCGTACCTTAGCCTCGGCACGAAAATGGAGAACCTAAGCACGCTAAGGTACTCGAGCTGTCAAGGTAAGGTGAGATCAGTCTCAAGTGACATGTTCGCACGACAAACAAGACAAAGACTCCTCATACGTTCATATACATCAAGTCTTATGGGTGTCCTGAGACTTCTTGGTCTATTTGTTGCCACAGGTGTCAAAAACCTCGGTTGCGAGCCTCGGCGTCTGGAAGTGTGTACACTAGCCGGATTAGGCGTTACAACAATCAGGAGTCAACTTCGATTACAAGATTCTATAGTTTTAGGAGATGCGAAAACACCAGTTTTTCCTACAAAAGATGGACCATCAACTGGCAACAAAGTAATAAAACAGCGAATTCCCGGTCCCTCTACCTCTGTCAACTGTTAACTCCTTTGTATAATTCGACCCTTCGTTGAGTATCATGGCTACCTCGAGACAGCTAGACAGGAGCGGATTGTACTACCTGAGCTATTACCAACTTCTCGAAGCCATCCGTTAGTGCTTTGACGGAAATACCGAAGGATTTACGCCAGCGACGAGAACGCGGCCAAGATGATGGCCGATCGGAGTCGGTGATCAAAAGCTGGTTGACCGTGTCGGTACAAGCCACTTTCTTGCCCTGGACCGCGAATACTCTGCCAGCGAGTATCCAAGATGGCCTGTTCTCAAGTGGTTGGCCCGATAGCCCACGTCTTCGATTCTTCTTAACGATCTTGAGGTCTTCCTGCATATGATGCTCTTGCACATGGTCGTTTGACATGGAGTCCTGAGTCAAGTCTGTCCCTGTAGGTCCTCCTAGCGAGCTGGCTAGGCTGAGATCTGGCTTTGTTGGCCTAGCGACCGGAGTCTTGTCTGTAGCGTCATGCCTTCTATGCTGGATGGTGGGAGTGGCCGCTAGACGTTGTCTCTTAAGGGAGAGGTACCCTGATAGTCGCTTTCGCTTACTGAGATTCCTAGCGTTTGGAAAGTCATCGTCCTGCGCGGAGTCTTCATCCAGACGGTGTGGGGTAGGGTGTTTAGTAAGGGCATATGGGTGGCTCTTATTCTTCCCGATTATTTTCGTCAGATCTTGGTCTGAAGACTGCGCGTGAAAGGTAGTGGTGTCCAGCTCGAGCTCAACGTCGCTTGATGTTGGATCGATGGGGGTGTCGATGCTGGAAGTGTCCCCAGGTTCGACCAAGGTAGTAGCGTCAGAAACTGGAGACAGTTGTGGCATGGAATACAACAAAGAGCTGTCAGGTTGGGAGTCCTGTGTGGTTTTATTCTCCCTTTTCATCCGTGCCTCGATCGAAGCAAATGACGGATTGCTATTGGCCAGATGAAGGCTATCGACAAAGCGCAACTTTGCAAGGCGCTCCGTTTCCAACTCCGTCATTCGCGCCTTGTGCCTTTTATTTTCGCCTTGAATCTGCATTTGTAGATCCGACAAGTCTGATTGGACTTTATCGTATAGAGTTTGGTGCTTTTCTATTGAACTCATCTTGCTAATTTTTTGAGCTGCTTTGCCATCCAACGCACTCGGAAAATGCGCAAGGACTTCAATGAACGAGTATCTCTTATCCTTGCCCTGACTCATTGAATGTCCCCTAGCAGGAACGAGTGTTATATATATGCTTGGCAAATCGGCGGGCTCATCATCACAACCTGCGATGAAGCTCACTACATCGAAACTGTTGCCGAGAAACTTTAGTTGTGTTAACGCTAAAGGAGCTACCACATAAGGATTCGGAAGCCTAAGCTGGTGCTAAGTTAGTATAGTGGTTATATTGCGTATAGAGTGACTGATCGATGGAAGAACGAAACCAAGACGGGATGGTAGGTCGAAAATGGAAATTTCATGAAGTGAGGAAGGGTCAGCGACATGACAGCTTGATTAAGTGGATTCTTAGCAATAGGTTGGTGACAACACGCCAACTAGTATCGGAATCGGAATTCTGATGAACATTGATTGGAACGATATAATAAGTAGACAGAAAGGCTCGCATGAAAGTAGTATAGCGGAGGACTCAATGCTTAGACAAGGACATACCAAGTGGGACCACTCTTCCTGACCGCCGCTGAGAGATTCCACACCCTTATGGACTAAGCCGAGGTTAAATGCAACAAAGGAGATTTGTCTGGAAAACTGCCGCTTGTTTCGGGGGGATTCAAGAAATAAGATCAAGTCTTCGAATATTTCGCAGAACAAGGTGCAAGCCTTGTGACCGAGCTGTCGAAGGAATTCGAACATGATATACGAACTGGCAGGATTTTTCCATAATCTCGAGCCCAGCATGCACGACTTTGGGAGCCGTAATGGCATGATACAAGCAAGAAAACGGCGGCAATGGCGCTTTAAAACATTAGCCGACAGAATCCTGAAGTAGGTAAAGAATTCATACTTCAAAAGATGCTAGACTTTCTGGACGTGGGCTAGAATTGATCGATACATTTTTCTCAACATTGGGGAATATCATATCTAGTATTTCATCTAAATCTGTAGCATCTCTAGTAATAGGAGCGTTATCGCGCAAGCCTCGCAGATCGACAGGGTACGACTTCGTAGTTGGTTGGGCATCGAGAGTCGAGGGTTTCACTTCCCTGGCTGTCTGCAGTGTTGAATGCATGGGCCCGTCTAAGCTCACTTGGAGACTAAAGCTTGACCCCTTTAACAGAATGGCGTCAAGTGACATCGATGCGTTCGCTGGGGCTGCTATTGCCGTACTAAACCATGACTCTGATCAATGTTAGGTACCAGCCCGACTCCGAAAAAGGTATTGCCAACTTACGTGTCTCAACTAGGGGTGGAATATATATAGGTCCTTTGCAATATATTGACTTGCTGGCGCAATACTTGCAGCAGAGCTGACCTTCCTCGGTTATGCACTGAAAATGAACTCATCAGAGCTGCCCTGTAACGATTGCTCAACGTGTTCACCTTTCTTCTATTGTAGCATGATGTGCAGCTTCTTCTGGTCTTGTCCTTTCCTGAATTCTCTGCTTGCGGGTTGTAGTGATGGAAAGGTAAAGGAGCCAATGGACTTGGTTGATCCAAAACGTTCCGCAGGGGATGCTTTGTGTCTTCGGCAACGGCTGCCAAATGTGTCCCGCCATGAGCTGTAGGAAATGACGTAGATACACCATACAATGATACTCCCTGGACAAAAATAGTATTAGCGATGTAATGCTCCGAGGCTACAGTCACAGCATACTGGAAGCGTATCTGGTCTGTCAAAGGCCGTGAGAATTGGACTATGTGGAAGCTCGCAAGAAGAGCTTTGGAAGCAAGCATTCGTGTCAGGTTGAGGCAGCTCGTTGTCGTAACCCATGGTGGTGTTAATGAGAAGATGACCGGACGCATCTTCAGCCCAGGTGGTTGGATAGAAGCATTCGTTACAAAAGTCGTCATTAGTGGCTATTAACGTATTCCAACAGTCCCTATTCTCACACCTTTTAAGCATGGTGATAGTCATAGAACGATTCAGTAGACGCATATGAGAGAGAGAAAAGGAAAAAAATGAAGGTGGAACACAGAAACGTCTTATGGGCTATGCAAAGGAACGACAATCGCGACGGACTATCCCCCACTTTAAACGCGACGTACAGCTCTGTGGCGTTATCAGCGGAGAGATAATGTAAGCACGCAGCTTTTGTAGAATATCATTCGTTCTCGGTTTGCTCGCCTCACTTTCCTGGGCCGCTGAGCCTCCGCGAACCCTGGACCTGCAGGCAGTATAACCACGTGACAAGAAGTTTCGTTCAACATGGTCTAGCTCCTGGGGAAGAAGTTCCAATCGAGAAGAATTCCATCGCTAAATTTGAAAATACGTATACGCACCACCTGACTATAGTCATGACCGTGCTCTTACCTGATTCGGGGCTTTCGGACTATAGACACTGCTGGAAAAGGAGTCTTTCAAGATGGCTTGGCCAGAAATTCGGAATTTCTAGTAGATTGGCAGACTTGACATTCCCCCATAAGGTGTACTATAAATGTGAATGGTCGCCAGCATGCAGACAGAAAGCAACAGACTGTCGCTGAAGATCCTTCAAGCCCATTACCTTCTCTAAGATCCATTCAATACATTTAATTTTTCGAACCCAGATCTCCTCGTTCATCGGTGCTAGAGACTGCACATTTTTTAGCAGCTACGGCACTGCCGCCTGGGCTTGTACTATGGCGTCGGTTGACACAACGCCCAGCTATCTGCCTGCTGATGCTGATATAGCTCAAGTGCTTCCAATCCTCGAGAAATGGTCGGGTCGACCTCGTCGACAACCAGTAGTCCCGCCCCTCGATTGGAAAACTCTCGGCAATCACCCGCCATGATACAATATCTGCGAAAATACGATCAGTCCAAAGCCTTCTTGACAGGGCAAGGCCATGCAAGTCATAACAGACAACAAGCGACAAGCCAGAAGCTGCAAGCGTGGAACATCACATGGGAGCACATGGCTAGTAGAAAAGGCCAAGGGGATGGTAATGCAATGCTATACCCTGTTCCCAAGCTATTTCAATGACCGATATCGTGATTAGCAGGCCCGAAATCATAGGGTAGTACTTTCGAGTTGCGCATGGAGCTGAGCAACTTGGACAACAGCGGTCGAAGAGACTTTCCCCAAAAGGACAGAGATAGACCGAGTTTTAGTTGGTTGGATAAATGCAATACACTGTAGGTGAGATGGGAAGTAGGCAACACGCTTGCAGTTGCAGTGCGTGCATGTAAAATAGAATAGAAAACACAAAAGGTTGTCAACGATCAATTGCTGTTTACTAAGGTATTTTTGGTTTGTTTTCGATACCTTTTCCGAAGGCTTAGTGCGAGATGACGTACATATGAAGCTGTTTACGAGGTGATGCAATAAAGTATTGGAAATGGCCTCCGTACAAAGTAGAGGGTCAACGTATCTTATTACATAAGCTTCTCTATGTATCATGTATTCCAATTGGCTCAGTACCTCAAAGTTGAGTTGAGCTAAGCTCCTTCGGGTTAGCGCTTACTTCGCGAATTTCGTGCAGCAAACCTTTTTGTATTGAGGCAGAAGCGTCGAGTGAATTCAATCGTTGAAAACAAAAGTGACAATCACTTTCTTGAATAGATTTATATGATATAATAAATCATCTAACGTTTCTATATATAGTTGACGTTGTTGTCCCTTATATTTAAATTTTTGCATCTTTGTTGATGTTCGCGTATAGTGCAATTGCGGTACGGTGGCCATTTCCAATACTTTATTGCATCACCTCGTATTCTAGGGGTAAGAGCTCACCTGTTTCTTCCCTTCACCTCGTCAACATCGATCAGAGGATTTATTGACCACTCACTCACCTTGTAACCCTAATCCTTTGATCAAATGTACGCTAGATATTATGAAGCCGCCTCTGAGGTCTCTGCAGCTCTAAAAGAGTGTCGGCGAGCGCTGATTAGGCCTCACCGCGCACAGATATAACCTTTGCATGAATTCGAAGCTCGATTGTGAAAAGAACACTTCTGCTCCTCTCTAAAGAGCGCGTACCAAAATGCTTTTTGGTCTTTGATCATTGCGCTTGACAGATGCCAGGGCTCGCAATTGAGCTTGTTTTCACATGCGTTCCGTTGGGATAGACTTTGTTATGTTCATTCACACTCATGCTCATCAGTGAAGCAGAGTTCACTACTATCTATACTCGAGGCATATCGCAAGATGAATCACTCCGTATTCTAAGGCGGCGATTGTTGGGAGTCGGTGAGGATATAGAGCTTGCTTCTCGATAATCAGTGCCCCAGAACTTGGTGACCGCTTCTTGCGTTGACGGCCTGCCAACATGACGTCTGACCGACTCCTTGAGTGGTAAAGGCCGCCCATGAAAAGGATGTTTCATGCTGGGCCATCCCTTCAAGACCTTCACTTTCTCTATTATGAGCTCACGCCACGTGTAAAGGTAATTCAGGTACCGTGTGCTTAGCCTTGCATTTCTACCATTAACTCTGGCTCCCAGCAAAGCCTCTTCCAGTCCACGGTCAACAAAGGTACGACGGGCAGGAGCATGGGCTTTTGCTATTGGACATGTGAAGTGGATGAAAGGAAACGGTAAGGTAGACAGACTAGAGGATCAGAAGCCAGGAGCGGGAAGACCAGCTCATTCCCTACGCAGGGCCAAGATGTCACGGTGGCTTGGTTAAGGATCCCGCTGGATTTGTCAAGACAGGTGAACTATAGACCTACATATCATAGGATCGAACAAAGTCGCGTTTGTAGCTTGTGTCCTGTAATGCTGCTACATCTCACTTCCCCAATCAGCTCTGCCTTTGCTGGTATACGAGTCCACGTCCAAGTTCATTCTCATTCTTGAGATGACTCTATGTTTTTATTGAGCCATAAAGAAACTAATAGTTGGTAGAAACGCATTGCGAAACCTCAATCATCACGGTGGGGCTGGGACGCACTCGAACCCGACGCATTGGCGAGTAGCAGTCCAAAGATCAGTGCCTCCGAGATCCGCGACCTTCATTCAGGGCAGCATAATCGAAATCACCAATGCATCGCCACTGGGCGACGTCCCAGTGTTCCACACTGCTATTCCGTTCTGATACATGACGAAGTTACCGTCGGTTTGAAATATAAGCTCGCATGACATCTTTGTACAGTCCACGCCGCCCTATGTAAAGAATGCTGTTACCATCTAATCGAATATGTAGAAAAATATAGTGAAATGTGCTGTCTCGAGGTCATACCGTCTGACTACTCCAAGCGGCATCGGCAGTATTCATGGTGCCGTGGAGATAAATGACGAAGTTGCCGTCATACTGAAAGTAAAAATTCATGCCATGATCGAGGCTGGCGAAGGGTGTATTGGCGGGAGTGACGACAAAGTTGGAGCGGGAAAACCAGACTTGAGTGAAGAAGCCGAACACAGGAGAGGCGCAGGCGAGAAGAAAGATAGATTTCAGAAACATATTTCAGGTATGAACTTTGCGAAGTGGATGTTGCCCGCGTTTGCTTTGATTGAGGAAACGAAAAGAACCTCAAGCATTCCGACTTCTCCCTATATACTTGATCCTCTCAGTGTGAGGCTGGCGTCTCTACGCTGTAACCGGAATTCCTTGACGAGAGGGAAATTAGCTGTCGGGGTCCAAAAGGACTCAACAGGTGGTGACAGTGCATAAAGCATAACCGAGGGCTTTCAATTGAAACATGAAAGTTAGGCATACCTCACTACCTCAGCCGTACCAGAAAGATAAAGATTACTCTGGGATGATGCTTTTCCCAATCACTTCTGATACCGTGTGGCCCCCAAAACAACAACCGACAAACTCTGTTGCCTAGACTCGCCTTAACCCATTTTGGCTGTATCAATTTTGATGTTTATCTCCCGCTTCTCAGGCCCTTCCAGTCCACGGTCAACAAGGAATGAAGAAGATGAACGTAAGCTCTGTTCCAACTGGACGCGTGAACTGGATGAGTAGAGGAGCGCGGATGGGTCAACCCAAAAGTCGTCCTTGTTGGGAACCATACCGTCCCGCGCCATCATCAAGACATCATCGTTCCAGTCATCCCTATCTTACTATATGCTTTATTGTCAAGTTAACAACCTAGCTTCGATCGAAACGATTCTGTCTCACGTTCGGTCACTTCCCCTCGATCAGAACGAGTGACCAAGTCAACCCTACAGCTTCGTTGATCCCCCCAACACCCAGCGATGACATCGACGCACTATACCAAGACTCGCCTCGAGGAAGGACTGCAGTGCTCCAGAGCACGGCTAAACATCTTGACGCCAACTCACCTTAGCTTCGCTACATGTCAAAAGAACCCAAGACTGACATTTACGAGCACTCATCCACCCACAACATCTGGACCGACATCGCCGCCAAGCTAAACTACCGCTTCCCCTCTAACACATCTAGGGAAGACAGTGCCAGACAGGCCTTGTAAGCCACCTATGTCAACCCCCCCAAACTACGATCAAACACTGCGTACAACGCAAATATACCCTAGAGCAGAACTGCCACTGCCACGACGATGTTGGAGAGTTTATGGAAAACATGTAGTGGACCCGACTCGCGAAACGTGTTTTTGCCGATTTGCGTGACGTCCCACATATCTTTCCACCGCATGAATTGCCGAAATGGATAGAGGCTATTGAGAGGGTCAGGGATCGGTACCTCAAAGTCGTGGATGAAGAGGATCTGGACACTCGGATCCCGGCGAGTAGAGCTTTGGATATCATCGCCGTAAATATGGAGGGGAAAAGAAGAGAATAGATCGGCAAATGGAGTTTTGGAAATTGTTGCTAAGGCTCTGGAGAGAGAAAAAGAAAATGGATCGGCAAAGGGAGCTTTGGACACCACCACCGCAGCCTTGAAGCAAAAAAAGGAAAACCCACCAGCACAAGACGACATGCTCATGGGGCAAGTTCCAAAACAAGACTAACCATCACAACAACCCCAACCACCCCAGCATTCCACCAAGCCAACCGTCTTCCACCAGACCTCAACAGCCTCCATTCTCCAACAGCCCGAAGACCCTTCGACACTTCCAAGTCGATACTTGGGGTTCCCGCCATCCCTTATACATCGACCGACTCGATCCGTGCAGCGTGCTAGAGAGGAACCGAAATCATCATCATCCACCTCTACCATCTTTACCCCTCTTCCCCCTTCGCCGTTTCCCTCTCCCTTAACACCCTTAACTCCCTCCCTCCGCACCAGCCCCCCCCCCAAAAAAAACCCACACCCTCCCACCACCCCTAATCCCTTCTCAAAAGCCACCTTTCCCCAAAACCCCCCCCGATGCAGCAAAAATTCGCAATAAAAGTACCATCACATATAGCTCATTATCTTATCCATCTTACCCAAATTGTGCCCTTCCAGAACGCCTCGGGGGGGGGATGGGATATAGTATTTCCGCAGAACCCATAAAAGCACGCCACACAAGGGTATACCTACATATTGTAGTAGAGACAAAATCCCCCCGTCGGAGAAATGAAAAAAAAAAGCCAAAAAAAAGGAATTAATCAGCACAGCATAACCTACAGTAAGCAACCCATTTTCTTTCTTTCTTTCTGTCTTCAGGTTTCCGTGTTAGGAGTATTACATGTGCGCTACTTTCCGATCGAACCATTATTTCTTCCGGGGTGTTTGAAAAAAGCAGCAGCGAGCGGAGATGAAGATGAAGATGAAGAAAAAGGGAGAAGGAGATGGTGATGATGATGATGAGGATGTGATGATGATGAAGATGTGATGATGAGAGTGGGTACCGGTGTTTTGAGTAGGAGGGCTGTTGGGTCTCGTATAATTGGGAGGAGTGTGCGGGTGGCAGGATACAGTATATGGTGATTGTTTGTTTGAGCAAGTGATAGCAGCGTTGATGTTTGGAATAGGTGGGCGGGTTGATGAAGCGATTGTTTTTCGTGCTGGTGTTGTTGCTGTGGGGATGCTATGGGATATCACATCCATGAGAGATGTTCCAGCCATCTCTCTCTTTGGCCCCTCCCACTCCCTCCCCCCCCGTCCCCCCTCCCATTCCCTCCCCCCACACACCCCCTCACATCCCCCTCCTCAACAACACCTCCCCCCCTCCCTCCACCGTCTGCCCCGCTGCACTCGCCCTCACAACCCCGGCCTTCTGCAACTCCAAGACCAAGTTGAAAATCATACCGTCGCAGCCTTTGGCAGCTAGGATGTCGACTGTGACGGGCAGGTATTCGGTATGTTGGGTTATGGTGGAGTTGTAGGGGGATTGGCCGACTGTCGTGGTTGTTAGCACGTTGCGGAGAAGGGGGTTTGGATGGGAGTGGGCAGGGTTAGGGGGAGGGAGGGGGAGAGTGCTTACTGGGGATGACGACGTCAGGGACCTCGCTAAAGACAGAAATACGCGAAGTACCGAAGCCGAAGGGGACTTTGGGCGGCCTATAACCAGCGAAGATCAATATTATTACCTCTCCCATCAAATCGTTCCCCACGCCGAGAATTGCAATCAGATCGGAATAGGAAAGGGGCCAAACGTACGGTAAATACTCGTTTCGATACTCCGTCTGCGCGCCCGCGGTGTATAGCAGCAGGCTATCGGAACACGTCGCGGGGTCCTTGACGAGCACGCGCGTGTTCCACCAGTCCATGAAGAGAGTTTTATTGGCGACGGCTTGTTGGAGGGTGGAGCGGGGGTAGGAGTCGCCGAAGGCCCAGCGGACCTGGTTGGCGAGTTCATAGGTCAGTTTCATGTCTCGCTACAGTAGCTCGTTCTTTCAAGCTTTTTTTGCTTTTTCTTTCCGAAGACGGCTAGGGGGAAACCTACCAAAGGAACGGGATCAACAAACGGTTTCCTGCCGTTGTGCGCGGCGGCATAGTCGGCGAAAAAGGGGTCGCGGACGAGTTTGGTTTGTTCTTGCGAGATGAGGATCGGGTATGTGATGTTCAACAGCTTATCGAGAGAAGGGTCCGCGCCGACAGGTCTGGTAGCTGCCCATGCCGTTGTGGTATTGAAAGCCGTCACATTTGCAGACAAAAACGCTTGGAGCTTGCCCAAGAAGCTGAGAGTTAGTGCGTCTGCGGGCGCGGCGGAAGATTTGGGAAAGCCGAGGGTGTAGATTTTCTTGGGGTATTTGGTATAGAAAGGTAAGTTGTCGTAGAGGACTTTCCCCGCTGCGGCCCAAATGACGGGATCGCGCGTAAGGAAACCTGCGGTGTCGAGTTCGGGGGCTAGGGGCATGACACCTGTGAGGGCTACCAACCCGTGAGTAGGGCGGTTGCCGAACAGTCCTTGGACTTGAGAGGGCCCACGAATACTGCCGCCTGTGTCTGAGCCAATCGTCAGGTCAAGCCATGGGTACGAGCCCTCGCCTGCACCAGGGCCAGAGGAGGACGACGACGGGTCTTGGTAGCCGTCACCGCGCGGGTTAAAGGGTGAGTGGTAGTCGACCCAGTCCGCCGTTGCCGTCTCCCCATTTGCAAATTGGCTTGTCTTCATCTTACCCACAATTATCGCCCCAGCGTCAATGAGTTTCTGGATCGCCAGTGCGTTGATGGTTCTGGGAGGGTAGAGGCCGTAGTAAGCGCGGTTGCCATCGCTGGTTTTGACGCCGGCGACGTCGTAGATGTCTTTGACCCCGAGCCGGACGCCCGCGAGAGGTTTGTCGGCGGTTTTTGTGTAGTACAAGCGAGATGGGACGCCCACGGTTGGGGAGTCGATGCCGGCAATGCTAGCGGGGAGGGGGGCGTAGGAGTCGTTGCCGGCGGGAACCAAGGGTTGGGTGAATGCGCCTGCAAAGTCGGAGTAGAGTCTGTAGGGTTGGTAGAGGGATCCCTCTGAGTTGATAAAGTAGGGACCTGGTGGGATGGTTGACGGGGCTGAGAGGATGGAAATTGTGCTGGAGTTGGCGGGAAAATGTTGCTTTTGTGCATGTTCTTCCGTAGCGATGTATTGGACGAATAGAACTGGGATTTTTGTCAGCGGAGGGAACCACTCGGAGCATCATGCTATGTATATATACAAACATAGCCATGGACAACTATTATCTACCGCCGCACGAAGATTAAAAGGTTAAGCTATTGATCATTAGAAAGCAGATAGGTAGATGAGATAGAATGATCATCGCTTGCAAAAAGACGGCATAAAACTGGTCCGTCAAGCCAGGGCAGTGGGTGGACTAGAAGGAACATTTAACGCTGAGCACAAGAGAACCGGTGCAGTCGTCGAAACGCCATCCATCAATTGAAATGGGCCAGGGCCCACAAGCCGTCTCCGCAGGCACCCAGACTCCTTCCACCCCCCACACCAAATCAGACGGCCCCTCATCCCCACCACATACCTTCAAGAAACCCCCCACTCCAAACATCATCCCCCCCAAACCCCACCACGGTCTTCTCCAAATCGCTCTGGCTGAAATCCGCCCGGATACCACTCACAACAGTCACAGGTGTCAGTCCCGCAGCGGACGATTTTCCGTTGAGCAGGCTCGACTTGAAACCGTGCTCGAGGTTTGTCAAGGGTGTTGCAGGCACGTAGTAGGAGATGCCGTTGAGGACGAGCGTGGAACCCGTAGGAGTAAGCTGTGCGAACGTAGGGGGGAGAAAGGGGAGGATGAGGGAAAGGAGAGGGAAGAGGGTAGTGAGGATGACAAGGGCGGAGGGAGGCATGGTGGGTGGATGTGAAAGCGAGAGGAGGAACGAGAGGAGGTGGGATGGAGAGCGAGAGGTTGCGAAAGCAAGTGCTTGGGGGGTGGGAATGATTTATACATTTTATACATGTTCCCCGGTTTTGAAATATAAGAACTTGCAGACGGACAAAGTAGGTAAAAGACGGATAAAGTGAAGCTTCGAAATCACTCCAACATCAAGGCGCGAGGAAGGGGGGGAAGCACGATATGGGAAAAAGCGTCATTTGGAGAAGAACCCCGCTTTCCTTATCTGGGAACGACACGACCTGCCCGAAAGCAGCTGTGAACGACATGGAGCGTATTGCAGACACGGAAAAAGCAAATCAAGATGCATCGATATCGTGATGGCCAGGGACGCTCGAAGAGCTACGGTATCTACTTTACCTAGAGTACTTTATCTTGCAGTAGTGTGTGATAAGCTTAATGCGGGTTTGGTAATCTGCATCAACAACAACAAACATACAAGAAATACTTTTCTCGATGGGACGGTTGGTGGTTATCGATAGAGATTTCCTATGAGCATATTTGCGCGGCTTGTTCGTGCCTCCAAGGTTGGAAGTTCGAGATGTAGTATATAGATAGAGAGGGAGCCCGTTGGACCCGAGGAAATGGGACGGCCCAATCCCCGACAACAATGCTTGCAAACGCCTGATGAAGGAACGGGTATCGACGCTTCATAAACCACGCTGGATCCGAAGCATGAGAGCCAAGAAAGCGCTAAATCGTGTGTGTGTATGACTCTGGGAAAGCTGCCGACGATTACAGTCCGCGCTATACCTCCCCCCCATCCTGCGCCCAAGAATTACTGGTGACTTTCAAAGGTACTGGGTTATTGACGCCCTCAGTTCGCGGGACTGAGAGAGGCAGAGGATAGTCCCCAGCGGGCCCCACTGGCTGTGCCTCGCTACGAGTAGTCACTGGTATCGGTTTACCATTCTCCATTATCTGCGGGACTGGTGGGCGAGGAACATGTGATTCCGTGTCCATTGTCTGCGGGACTGGTGGGTGAGGAACATGTGATTCCATTTCCATTTCCATTTCCTCTTTGACAGCCTGCTTGACCCGTCTAAACAGTTCATCACGTCTGCGCTCGTGGGTGTAGCGGCAGGCGGAGACGAAGAGAGCAAAGTGGATGAGTCTAGTGAGGATTAGATGATGTGCGGTCAGCTTCATCCGAGGGGTGGCTTACAGGAGTGCAACGGAAATGGCGCTGCCAGCATATTCCACCGCACTCATTTGCAGCTGGTATTGAACTGGAGCGGTATAGTATTCCGAAGCCGTAGTTGTTGCTGCGAAGATCACGAAAAGAACCATGGGGAAGAAGGTGCACCAAATGATCAGATCACAGCCGACGTTGGCGCCAGGGTGGATGGCTCGTTTGCGGGCGAGCAGTACGGCCATGTTGGCGATATTCCAGATTAGTGAAAACCCGAGCTGCAATAACGTCGATTGTCAGGCGCTGTAAGTCAACGAGAATGGGGCTGATGATGGCCCACCGGTATAAGATCATAAGGAACCAACAGGTGGACGCCATATTCATAAAAATATCGAGAATTCCAATTTTCAGAGGAAGCCCACGCAATGCAACCTATTCCGCCCACAGCCAGTACCATTGCAAGAATGCGCAAGGCAAATTTCCAAGCCCATTTGCGGTCATCCTGATAGAGCCTCAAGCGACCAGAAACCTTGTTCACGCCCATGTTGATAATCGATCGCGATTTTTGTGAAGAAAAGATACTGATGTTCTATCTAGAATATGTAGAGAGATAACATAGAGAACGAAAGGTATTGATTCCAATTATATGGAACAACAACGTTCACAGCCTCAACAAAGGGGGGTTCAAGAAGGGGAGCTCCGAGACGCGACGTAGCAGGGGTACGTATTGTATATGGCTGAGATGCAAAAGCCAGATGAGCCTCTGTCCATATCGACAAAACTATTTAAGGAAGAAGCACGGAGTGTATGTCGAACACACTCGTAGGAGTGCGTGGTAAAAGACATGAGACCTCCCCAGCCTCAGCCTTGATCTAAGGCTGGGGGGGGTGGTCCACTGAGCCTTGGCACTGGCCGATTAGGGCTTTGTGTGCGCTTCAAGAATAGGCAAGACACTTAGGCGCGAAACACGCCATGTGTCCATTCTGCAAGAGTGCGAATCAGTGCCAGACGTGGGGCTTAGAGGGTTGAGGAAAGATTCCATTTGATGTGTTTGTTTCTTAAGATTATAGGTATTCTTTTGATATGTTCTAGGCTGCTGCATATGTCCAAGGTAGCAAGTCAAAGCTCTACCGACGTATCGAGTATATAGCTGTAAACATCTAGGCCGCCGTCGCAACCAAATGGGGTATCTGCGCAGACATTCAAGCGCGAGAAACATATCCAGGCCAGACATAATATTCCCGAATCCACCGCTTGTTCGCCAATAAGTACTCCACATCGCGGGCCGGCGAGGTTCTCAACGCCTTGCATTCTCCCGAATAAACTCCTTCCTCGCGCGTGTAATTTATTCGCGCAATGCGCTCGTCATGAAGTCCATACCCATAGTCCTTTCGGCCATACCCCGCCCTGCTCGCACGCTGCCCGGACTTTGCGGCGAAGCGAGCCTAACGTTGTCGTAAGGATTGAGTTGAACTTCATCGCTGCCCGGGCTGGTTTCGCAATCAGGTCCATGCGCCCAATCACTCACACTTGGCCGAGTACTGCGGAGAACGCCGCTAGGTAATTGTTCTCGGGGTTGAAGATCAAGATGTAGATCCGGGGTGGGTCGACGAAGATGTACTGGGCTACTGAGAGGATCCAAGGTCGAGCCGGTGAGCGTAGGAGATAGAGGACTTGTAGGTTCGCCGGGGATGCCGCCCAGTCCGTCATGCGGCGGGAACCCCTCAGGATGTGTTCTCCCAGGTCGCCAACAGGCAGCTGGATTCGTGAAGACATTGAGTGGATCATTGGCGTGTTCAATATGTTCCGTATCAAATACGCATTTCCGATCCAGGGAAGGGACCCATTTCAAATGACCACGATTGTGACCACTAAACGATGAATAATTGTCATGGTTTGATAGAGTGTACTTCGAGGGGCTCTGGAACTTCTTCTCCGTAGAGGGCGACTTTGGGGGTGGTTTTGGTGGTTTATTCGAGAGGCGTGGGTAGTGGAAGCGGGATAGATAATCGAGCGATTTAGAGCGTCCTTTGCGAGCTTTGGGGGGGACCTGAGCTTCTGCATCAGGTATGTTCAAGTTTTGTGCGTTGTTAACCGAAGAGTTGGCGAGGGTCATGAGTTGGTTGAGCACGGCGAATTCGAGTTTAAGCTTGATGCTGTAAACCATTGCCTTTATCGTGGCTTCGATCTCGTAATATGATGAGTATTCCATGCCAAGGAGAACGACATCCATCGCTATGATAATCGAGTTGATCCAGATCAGCTGCATCATGACTTTTCGCGTACGACCGTGATAAACCGGCCGCAGCAATTTGATTGTGGCGTAGACGTAGATGCCGGAGATAATAAACTCTTGAATACAGAAGGCGGTCATTTGGAGCCGTTCGACAACGTTGAAAGGGCCGATGAAGTCAAGCGGTCTATTCGAATTCGATCCGTATGTAAGAACCGTGGTTGGTATGTGGAAACAGAAGGCATCGACAATGATCATGGCAAGAACGCCCCGTAATACTTTTTGTTCCCGAACGACGAGATGGAGCCTTGAGTAGAGCACTATGGCCTGCCCAGTGACCATGCAATACCAGCCAATGGTGATAATTGTGACTGATAAAACTTCATTTGTAGTGAGTTGGAAGAACTTCATCAGGAAGCCGAGCGAGTGCAGCACACAGCCATAGCTTGAAATCAGCAACGACCAGAAGTAGAGGCCCCTATGTCGCTTGAATGTGAGGAACACTTGAACGTTAAGCTCGATAACATTATACCATGCGACAGCAGTGAAAGCAGCAATGGACATGAAGACCGCTCTGTCAAATTTAATAGGCTGTGCGGTAGCGCCATCGTCAGCTCCCATTGTTGCGGTGATGTTGGTTCGGGCGGTATGTGAAGATGCTATTGACCGTGGTAAAGCTATCGCGTCTCGAAAGGGTTCATTGGGCTCAGAAACCCGTTCGGAAGAGAACAGCTGAAGGTCTGCGTTTAGGGATATTGTCCGATACGAGATATCGAAGAGTGACGCAAACAACCGTGGGTTGTGACTCGGTCAGACGAGAAGGTCGAGGATCAGAGGGATCGGGTTCAAGCACGTAAGAAAGGTGCTGCGGTGAAGCTATTCGAATAATGGCTCATCGCGGTCACAAGTACCACGAAGATGCCGCGAGATGGTTGAGACAGAGGTGCAGCTTTGAGAATTTGATGATGAGAGAACGTATGAGAGTAAAAGCTGGGGTTGAAGGGGAGGGGGGGAGAGACAGGGAATTATGGGGGAGTTGGAAGCGACCGAGTAGGTGCCCTGGTGAGCAGTGAACGGGACGGCCGAGGCGGCATGAACGTGGAAAATGCAAGTATGTACTTCGGCTTTTCAGAACCACCAAAGTAAAGTAAAGTCGGCTTGTAAGGGTAACGAACGCCACAAAGTGATAGCCTAAGCATCCTTAACAACGACAGGGATTACTCCGTACTGACCAGTAAAATACGCATTCGATACGGTAGATAACACACACGACTGACTTGGAAGGGATTGTTAGAACACCAACCACTAAGGACTACTACCTATGCACAGTCGGAATGGTCTCAACGCATAGGTAGGATCCATTGGCTTTCCACGCAATACTAGAGTCCTGCATGAGAGCGTACTAAGATACCCACTGGATGCGGCCACGAGCACGGAGTACGCCATAGATCTACCCATCATCCCACAGGCTACACTATCTCTCACACCGGATCTGGGCCTCGATGATGACTGCCAGCATCTCAACATGCACGTTGGTATTCACCGTATCTTAGGGTGTTCCTCTGTCTGATGCTGCTACCGACCTAGGTAAAGTATTGTTATTATTATTATTATTGGCTCTGGCAGTATGGCGCACGGTTATCGACTACTCTGCTCTCGCTGGTTTTGTTCCGGCCGTGAGTCAGGGTGCGCCATTGCGAGAATTAAGATTTCCTTGACATCTCATAGACGCATCAATCCCACAGGATCGTGGTTCTCCTAGTGACACTCGCTTCGGCACATTCTGGTAGGAATTCGCGACAATTTGTCCAGGTAATTACCACCAAGTACCAAATACCGTCGAGATCTTCTGTTCCCTGGTCCGGCTGACCCAACACCGACTTCACCGCCATTTGATTGGATAGAATGGTGTATTGGTATCGAGTACGTCTCCGAATCATGGATCTTTTGACAGAGGCTTCAGAAAGACAACCCGCTTGAACCCTTCGGATCACGTAATGCCAATCATGATGTGCGTGAAAGATGGCTGTATAGCGACCGACGTGTGCTTTGAGCTCTCGACCGAATCCGGAATCATCTCGTGTTGATGGAAGATATTTTCTCGCGTTGAGGTGGCGTCTCGGTCCCAACCTCGACGTTGTCGTCGTGCGCTGATAGTGATGATTGGTCCGGTTGGCGATGTGTAAAAGAATGCGTGACAGGTCCGCAAGGATTGAAAAAGCGCCCCTCTCTAATTCGACGGTGGCTGGATCTAGGAAGCCAGCAGACTAACCTAAGGTACGGTAGTGAAATACCGTAACGTGCGTACGTACCTAGTAATGTACCTTACCTCGCTCGGTCCTATGAGTACCTTAGGTTGAGCCTGTTTGATAACCGCTAACTTTAGGGATGGTTTTGAGAGTTGAGACTTTATGCGACTAAACATCCCAAGCTTCAGTCCCAATTATCGTAACAGCGGGAGTTTAATTCTCGCGAATTCGCGTCAAGACTCAAGAATCCAAGACCTAGAAAACTCCCCTCTTCCGCGTAGAATAGGTCCAAATGCGGGGCAGCCGTGAGGATGTACCTACAGTATCTGTCCAAGCCCGCAGGTTGTCCTGACTTCTTTCGGCTGTCAGGGACCGAGCATACTGTACATACTTGTGTCCTGCACGATGTGTTTTGTGTATCAGGGAGCCTTGCATCCGTGTTCTTGTGTACCCAGACAAACTGCCAGAGACTCCTGGCTGAAGAGGAGATGAGTAACGCCTCAGGGAAGGCAAATTGCTGATCAATGTGCTTTATCACCCGCAACAGTGCTCAACAATGCTCAATATCATTCTGCAGAGACGCACTGCGCTTGGGTCAAGATCAAACCCCCAAGTATTCCCTGCGATCCCCACATCACAGGCCATCCAAGGTACCGGTGAAATAAGATCTGAAAGTGTCCCATACGTGTATCAGCGCCGGCCCTTGTCTTAAGCGAGAATTATTTATTTTTGGACCTCGTCGCCATCGAGTTTCAGTTTCAATTAACGTTACGCTTGTTGAAGAATCACCCCAAAACACCGGACCAAGCCCCCCGTGTGACACTCAAACTTGAAACGTCTTCACGGCCTGAACATTGTGTACCTTCGCAGTCTCTCGACGCGTAAATTCTAGGATGCAAAATTGCTCACCTCAACCATCTACCATTACATCTGTTATCCTACCACTAACATCTTTGTCAATCCATCTCACCAGCTAGTCCCTTACATTATCTCGCTTATCTTGCTGGTACATATAAGATGCTTCAGCGTCCCTGAAACGGCCCCCAAACGAGGTAGGACGTCCACTCGTCTCGCCGAGTACATTTTCGCCTCGAAGCAAAAATAGAATTCAATGCTGTTTTGCCCTGTTGACCAAGGGTACTGCATAAGCAAGCCATGGAGGCTCAGCAACCTGCCACTGGCTTAGACAAAGCTTCAGGTCTAAAATTGGACAATTCTGGTACCTGGTGTCTTTTCTATAACGTCACACTCTCTTTACGGTCATTGTATTCGTTTCGGTTTCTTTATCAACTCTCCCTGTATTTGACTTGTATCTCGCTTCTATTCTTGAGGTCTTGTTTATCATACGTTTACTGATAAACGCATCATCGGAGCTGTTGGCTTCGTCAAAAGCTTCTTGTACAGTGTTTCTCATTCCTGACCTCCTCAAATGTCTGTCTGGAAAGAGAGGATGATAACCAATGGCTCCTCTCACAATCTGTTACTTGTCGCTTTAGAACTGTCACCTAAAGAACACCCCTCACCACCCTCTCCTGCTTTGCTACTGCCCTCGTTCAGATACCGTTTCTGAGTCTCCTTAAATGTATGAGAGCATGATGTAATTTCTCAGAGCATTTTCGAAGGGGGTTCAGAGGCTTTGCAAGCTCCTCACGTTTCTTCTAAAGGTTTTAACAGCAAAAGTGGGCTCTCAGTGTTAAATTCCCAGGGCTTGGATTGCTTGGATTGCTTGATAAGATTGTAAATCATTTGCGATCGCTAATATAAAACTACCCTGTCCTCCTTTGCGCCAATTCAAACACACCCAGTGAGCATAAGCTCCAATAGCACCTGGAGCCCATGCTCTGTTCCTCGGGCCTTGCGCCCCCCCCCCATGTGTCTTCGAGGAAGTAAATCAAACTCCTCCGCCGCGAAGCTTATGCGCGACGCCATTGTGCTTTCCAGTGCCTTGCCCAGTGTGTTGAGCAGAGCTATTGGCCTGTATACTTTGGGCTGAGTGTAGTCTCCCTTTGCTGGCTTGCGTAGAACTGTTGTTTTGGATTCACGAAAAAGCTTTGAATGATATCCTAGGGTCCAATATGCATTGTACAAGGGAAGTAATAGAGCCAAGATAACTGGTAGGGCAATCTTTAGCACCCTGTGGGGTGTGTCATCTATACCGGAAGCTTTGTTTGACGTCGCTCTTTTTCTCGCGTTAACGATCTCATGCGACTGTATAGAATTTCATTTCAACGAGGGTGAATATAAATATCCCTCTAGGTTCGTCAGGTCCGCTTCGAAGAAGATCGAAAAGAAGGTCTCCTTGAAGATCTTCGCCTTGCTCTTCAATGCAGTGATCAGGCCTTCTGATCCTTGAATGTTTGAAGTACAGCCTCGATGAGAGAACATGCGATTCTTGACCCACCTCGCCAGTTGTCAGAGGCTCTTGATCGATGCGATTGCTTCCTCTACTTTTTTCCTGTGTTGAGCTTTGAGAACCTTTTGATGTATTCTCTTCTTTCGATTACGAGTTCTCTTATATTCGTTTCAGTCGTTGAGCTCTTGAGTCAACATGTATCTTCGCCTCAGTCTCTTGCACTTCAACTGAACATTCTTGCACTCTTGATTTCATCCCGTCACTGATCTTGAGCATTCTCTCGACAGCGATATCGTCGCTTCTATCGCTTCCTGCAACGCCTTGCTTATGAGCGTTGTCGCGTGATCAATGTCGTTCTTAGAGTCGAGAGAGTGAGAGATGAATAGCTCAGAGCGAAGTCTTCTCAACAGCAGAGTCTCGTTCATCTTGTCTCATAATCTTGATTGCCTGAATTCTCTGAATGTTAAACTCAGATCGAACATCGTGCACACTGACAGATGATCCGAGTCGTTTTTCATTTCTGAGACTATCTGACACATCTCATGAGTGCTTTTCAGGCCTTGACTCACGAAAGTCAGATTCAAAGTGAACTCGACTGTTCTTGCTCTATAGATGATGATATCTGAAGATAGCAATAGCTGCAGACTGTGTTTCTCAATGATTTCTATCAACTCGTCTGCTTTGACGTGTCAATGATGATAGTCTTCGTCTGCTCACATTGAATGATGTAAATTGAAGTCGCCTACTACTATATGCTTTTCTTGCGCTCGCAAAGCCTCATTGAGTTTGACTAGTGTTTGAATATCTCTGATGTTCAGATTCGATCCTGAATTGTACACATTGTGAACGTTGACGATGCGCATTCTTGAGTTCTCAGATGTTTTATACTTAAGATGCAGAGAGATCAGATTCAGAGAATGCTGAGTGTAAGTTCACTCGCTTGCTTATATTTTCTTGTTAACGAAGAAGCAGACTCTAGCTGTCGCCTTCATCTTCTTCATCATCGTCGTCTTCGAATACAGCAGCTCAAATCTGTTCCGTATGAATTGATGCGTGATTGAGACAAAGAAATTGATTCACGGCTTCTGAATAGCTATGATGTTATGCCTGAAGATCTTCGTGTTTCTTAGCAACGTCGTCATCACGATGTTCTTGAATTTCATGCATTTATACTGAAGTATTGATAGATAGTCGATTGCTCGACTCATAGTTCTTCTTCGGGATCTTGAGTACTTCTATGTTGCTGCTTGTTGACTCTGACCTTGACTGAGCTAATGCTGGTTCTTTCAGACCTGATCGTTATCTGATTGCTGATCGACGCATTCTTCTTATCCTCATATATGAAGATCGCATCATTGCGTATTTTTTCTCTTTACAGTTATCAGAGCGAGAGCGTTCGGGTCCTTTGCTTGCATTATCTCGTTCCTTTTCCTCTTCTTTCTGTTCTCTTGTTCCGTTACTGCTACCAGTGTTCACGTATTCTCTCTATCAAATCTACCTACCTATCTATTAAGAATCTATCTACCTACCTATCGAGGATTTACCTACCTACCTACTGAGAGTCTATCTGTTCATTTATCTTTGTTATTCCTGATGACGAGCGCGTTTCGCGATTATTATTATTATTATTATTATTATTTTCTTCATTAAGTGCATGCAGTCTATGACTAGAATATGACGCTATCTAGGCGCTGTGTCACCTAATCGTCGCTGTGCTATCAGCTGCATCTACCTACCTACATATTATATGCACATACAAGTCGCTTTACTTTTGGATTTCTACGCCGCATCCTGATGCAGGTATCCCCGAATGGCGCGTTGAAAAAACCATACATGTTCAAGGTACCAGGGGTGTACCGAATTGAAGTTCTCGTCGAGACTAGTTGCCCCGCGTTTTAGACATCCTTTTACGCAGCCTGAAGGTTCCTTCAGACTTCTAGAGCAGGACTTGGTTGGAGTTCACATACTTCATAGTAGCATCCTCAAAGCCTAAAGTTGACCCTGATCCCAAGATTCATCCACCAGTGTTCCATTTCAAGCCAGCGTCAGGTCAAGACAAGAAGTCGCCATGAAAGCGGTCATTATCAAGGAGGCGGGCAAGGTCGAGTTGGTTGACATCAAAGAGCAATCGATGAGGCCAGATTATTTCAAAATCAAGACAGTAGCTGTAGCTGTTAATCCTAGTATGTGCCAAGCAATTATCTTCTCAAAACAGAGGAATTGATACTGCGCAGCGGACTTCCATCACATGTCGGGAGCTGGGCCAGTGGGCGGTATACTAGGTCAGTGGGCGAGCCTCTTCGTCGATCAATCTGACATTTGTACAATCCAGGGTGTGATCTCTCTGGTGTGGTCCAAGAGGTAGGAGGGGCTTGCAAGACCGACTTCAAGAAGGGCGACAAAGTCTACGCAGTATGTCACTGCGCAAACAACGTGAGTCTACTTCCAAAAGGCACATCTCTCATACGCTGAAGCAAACAACGGTAGAACAATCTCGAAGATGGCGCCTTCGCGGAAATTGCCATGGTCAAGGATGGCCTTTTGGCCAAAATACCAGATGGCATGAGCTTCGAAGATACGGTATCCTTGGGGGTTGGAGTTACGACCGTTGCGCAAACACTATATCTAGCCTTGAATTTTCCACTTCCGCCGGGAAAGGTGGAATCTCCAATGACGATTTTGATCTACGGCGGCAGTTCTGCCAGTGGCACAATGGCTATTCAGTATGCAAAACTGTAGGTCAAGCCATCTCTCTAATGTCGACACACACCTGGCTAATAGAAATAACATCCCTTAGGTCAGGCCTCACCGTTCTAACCACCGCTAGCCCTAAAAACTTCGACCTAGTCAAATCTCGCGGCGCCGACGAAGTCTTTGACTATAACGACCCCGAATGCGCAGCAAAGATCCGCTCCCATACCAAAAACTCCCTCCGCTACGTCCTCGACTGCATTTCCACCGAGTCAAGCTTCAAAATATGCGCGGCAGCCTTGTCCAGCGACAGCAGCAAGGAACTAGACTGCGTAGCGCTACTCCCTCTAGAAACCTGGCCGCGCGAAGACGTCAATGCCCGCCCAGTGCTGGCATACACGAGCTTTGGAGAGGAGTTTTCCAAGTTCGGCGCTACTTTTCCGCCCTTGGAAGACCACTACAATTTGAGCGTGAAGTTCTGGGCATTACATGCCAAGCTGATGGCTGAAGGGAAGATTAAGCCGCATCCGGTGACGGTGTGGGAGGGCGGTTTGCAGGGGGTTCCTAAGGGGTGAGAATTTACCAGGGCGATCAATCTGCTTGAACGTACTTTGCTGATAAGTGCTAGTATCAACGACCTGGGTGAGGGGACGGTTAGCGCTACTAAGCTGGTATATCGAGTGGCTGAGACGCCGGGGATTAACTAGATTTGGTGGAACCGGGTTGTGGAGCCTAGCCACCTCACTGTTGGCAGGATAAGTGTTATTCCTATCTAGACGAATATTTGGTGCCTGTGTGATGCAATCTATAGGTACCGTCTTAGTCGCGTGGACTGCAGTTGGTGGGCGTTCAGGGATGTCAGAGGTCTGGATGCGATCCCGGGAAGTGTTTGAATTGTTACGTATAGCCACGTTAGGGGATGACCACAGCTGTAAGCCGGCCCGTGTAGGGTTTCCAGGGGAGAGGGGGATACTGTTGGCAGAATAAGCGTTGTTCCTAAGACGAATAGCGCCTGTGTGGTGCAATCTATGCCATCTCAGTCACTTGGACCGCATCGGAGAATAAGTCGTGCATGTGCATCTCGGAAATATTGTGGTCCCATGCAGCTATGCCATCATATGCAGGGCCGGAAACCAACCCCATACGTGTCAGATCCAGACAAACGTACGTAGATCAGAGTACAGCAAGATAATGGAAGCCCAAGCGGGCAGGATTCCCGACCAATAGCACAACCAGTGCAGACCGTTAGAATAGAACGCCGAGACGCCCTGGCTCGGTCCGTGTGGAACGCGGCGGATCTCTTCTGCCATGGCATTTTGGTTCCAAAGTTGTGTGGGTGGCTACGAAGTCGTTTGTGTAGGCGGAGCATCGGGGATGTATTGTCACGATGATGGTTGATTTTGCCTGAAAGGTGGGCATACTATCCTGGAGGGATCGGACCACCTGCAAGTTAGGCATCTGCCTGAATTTCTCCGGCAGTTGGAAAGTTGGGGCAGAGTCGAGGCAGAAATTTTGCGGCGCTGCAAGACCGTTGAGTGGGTGCTGTGCCTTGCCTGATCTGTGTACATTTATCCCACGGAATATGTTTTGGTTGTTCCTAAATTGGGGGATCCTCTGCTCCTTTTCGTCCCATCACCGACCAGAAGTCATTTTCTACATCTTCATCGATGGACTCACAAGAGAAGAACAACGATTTACAGGCACCAGCAACCCAGGTCGCCGTCATCGACTGGGTAAGCGATCCCAAAAACCCACACAATTGGCCAATGTGGAAGCGAGTATATCATGCTGTCGTGCCCGCAGTATTTGGCCTCGTCGTGTAAGCGGCCCACAAAACATTTTTTCTTCCGCTTATTAAGAATTAACAGAACATTTGCATCTTCAATATACATCTCCGCGGTGCCCCAAGTCATAGAGCACTTTCACGTCTCCAACACAGCAGCTCTCTTGCCCTTCTCCCTATTCCTCCTAGGCCTCGCATTCGGGCCCGTTCTGGCAGCCCCTCTCAGCGAGAAATATGGAAGAACGGCCACATACATGATCTCCCTCCCTATATTTGCTCTATTCACTCTGGGTGCTGGGTTCGCGCAGACATTTGGTGGGCTTGTGGCCTGCCGTCTCCTTGCGGGCATATTTGCAAGTCCGCCACTTACAGTCGGAGCCGGTACGAATGCGGATTTATGGAAGCCAGAGTCGCGAGCTATGATGACAACGCTCTTCGCGTTGTGTCCATATCTGGGACCTGCACTTGGGTAAGCCGCATGACATTCCCATTAACGATTCTGATGGGTTTAGATATTCTTTCTGACCAGCAAAATAGGCCAGTTATTGGTGGCTTTGTAGTCGTAGGTAAAGGCTGGCGTTGGACACAGTGGACAATACTGCTTTTCACCATCGCAGCGTACATAATGGCGCTGGGAATGAAAGAAACTTACAAGAAAACTATACTCCAGCGTCACGCCAAGAAAATGGGCACGGAAACTCCGTCAGGTCCAAGTGGTCTCGCAGCACTCAAATTTCTCCTGAACGTCACCTTCTTCCGGCCACTTCATACGCTGGTCACCGAGCCTATCGTGATTGCGTGGTCACTGTATATTGGCTTCAGTTTCGCGGTCCTGTACTCGTTCTTCGCCGCCTTTCCTCTAGTCTATGCAACTGTTTATGGCTTTGATATACAACAGATTGGTTTAACGTTCATATCCATTGCGATCGGTAGCCTCCTCGGTTCTTTGACCATAATACTGGTTGATCGTTACACATATCAACCATTACACGTAAGGTCCAAGTCCGCGGGGGGATCTGGGTCTGTGCTCCCGGAGCATCGACTGTATGCAGCTATGATTGGGAGCTTTGGACTACCTATTGGGCTGTTTTGGTTTGCGTGGACGGCGACCAAAAGTGTTCATTGGATCAGTTCCGTAGCAGCTGCTGTTCCATTTGCCTGGGGCAATTTCTGTGTTTTTGTGAGTAATGTCTCCATACGGCATCAAATTAGCTCGCTCACCTGATTGCAGATGAGTGGTGTCCTCTATCTTCTAGATACATACGAAGCTCTCACGGGTGCTTCCGCGATGGCTGCAACATCGTTGCTTCGATATACACTGGCTGCGGCTTTCCCACTTTTTATTGACCAAAGTGTGTCCCCCTCCTTTGATCACGACCTTGGAGAAACTAAGCTATCTGCAGTGTATCGTCGGCTCGGTATAGGGTGGGCTACTAGCCTTCTGGGGTTTATATCTGTCGCCTTGATGCCTATACCCTGGGCTTTGTTTAGATGGGGTCCAAGACTTCGAGCAACCAGTGTGTACAACACTAACAAAGCGTGAGGATAGGTAATAGAGAGACAGATTCGCGTGCTGTATTCGTTAGGAAAAGGCGCCTGACTTCGACGGTAATGGAAAAAGATATCCTCTGCAGATTAGTGTGCCTCATTGCCCCGCGTGGCCTGAATCGTGAAAGCTGCATTTGCAAATTCCCTATCCTTTCCATCATATATTTCAATGACCTAGATTCATGAGAAAACAACCCAACGGACCCTATCTTTCACTAATCTACAGGTTAAAGTAAAATTCTCAATAATGTGAACAGCCCGCTATAAACGATGGTCTCCGTATCCACCGAGCAGAGCTCAAAGGTCCGCGAGAGTTGAAAGCCACTAGTTTGATACCTTCTTCGCATGTTCACCGTCGAGCCATATTTTTCACCAGGCTTCGCCCTCTTACCGACCTCTTCTTCGTCACTTCCATCTTCAAAAGTAAGCTCCAAAGGTATTTCATTGGTGTCTCAAACCCTAATAATCTTCTTCTAAATGCTTAATCGATCAATGCAAGCGCATGTGGTCTTTATTTACTCTTGTGGGGTCCAGTTCATTGGCTTTCGTATAAATACTGCCTGTAAGGTCCTCAGCATGCTGGACGTCCATCCGCCACTGAGAATGCTAGCGATGTGGATGAGGGATAAGAGGACGTTTAGGAAGAGGACCGTGATGGAGAGTATGATGGGGATGACGCTAAGAACCCACTAGGATAATTCCGCCGGATGGGCTTCCACTGCAGGAAGACATGAAGTCTTTCAAGAACCACTTATGCACACAAAAGGTCGCCAAGATGTCTCAGGACCCAACTAACTCGCTCGTAAGTAGGAATCCATTGGAGGTGTTACTGTAGAAGACAGCTATGTGGAAACTTCATTTCTACCCAGTTTCTGGAATCATGCTCTTTATGGTCGACAGCGACAAAGGGTTTGAACAAGCTGGCCTAGTTCGGCCTCTTCCCTAATAGCAAAGGCTTTTCAATCATTAAAGGGCCTGTGCTATAGATTCTATCCTCACACACAGCCAATAGCTTCTGAAACGACCTGACTCATTGATGATGCCAGACTGGACCCTGCACGCGAATAAAATGCACCCGTGCCCGGAATCTTCCTAAAAGCCCAGTCAGCACTCAGATCCGAGGATGCGGCCAAGTATTGTATCTTGGAAGTGTGTGGGACAGGAATAGATTTGTTAGGTTTCATCATCCATGTAGAGATCGCCCGCGCCTGCGGTGAATTGCCAACCACTGGACGAACAGTCCGTGTTTTGTGGCGCTCTAAACAGGGAAGCAGCTTTACGGAAGCAGGTCTCCCGTAACGTCGCTTGGCCAGATGTCATGCGTTGACTTTGCAATGACTGTGTTTAACGAGTCATTTTGAGGGAGAGGTTGTATCCCATCGATTCAGTCTTGGCAATACAGCAGTAGCAGAAGATGGACAAGACAAAGCGGCTAGGATGGACGCGAATATAATCAGTAACAACGGAGATAAACGTGGAGTGTAGCTTTACTAGAGGTCGTCAATGACTGTCCTAGACCAGGATTCCTAACCCCATAAGGAAATCGGCAACGGTACGTGGAATCCCGAACTTAGTAGTCCAGAGGGAACACCCTCGCCATTACTCGCTTCGAACCGGGTATGATGCAGGACTATCTCAGACAAGGAACCAACGATGCAGATTTCGTGGAACTTAGCGACGAATTGGAGAACGTTGAGGCTTGAGTTCTGATTGGAACCTCCCAAATCTTGCCAATAGCGTACGGGAGCCTAGCTGTAGCAATTTAAGGGTGATCTTTATGGGTAGAGTGTGAATTGGGCGAAAGCGACTTTTTCGTCTGACGAGGGACTCTTTTCGCCAATTATGTTATAGTCTGTACAACGTCAAAAGCTTCTCCAACTGCCACTAGGGTAGCTCACAGTCTTCTGCATCTTCCCGCGAAATACATAAATCAACGAAATGACAGCATCAGCTAAGAGACTGCGAATTGACACCATTTTCACCTGTAGTCTCGTTGAATTATTAGCTTTCTATTGGAATGTTCACAGTAGTTGAGCCACGTACCAAAGCATATGATGGTCAACGAATGCGTCATTGGGGGTTTCGATGTCAAGAAGGTCTATGATCCAATTGCGGATGAAAAGAGGAAGGCACAGATACCCATGGTGGCATGCATTCTGCTCGAATGTATAGTGCACCGAATCTTATGCATCGTCTTATCGTAAAGATGTTTTCTCGCCTTAGCCGACTTTGCGACGTTTCAAAGGTCGGGACAGATTTGAAGTTTTGAGCCTCTGTCCTGATTTTAGTATGGGAAGAAAAGGAGGAAGTGGACGAGCCAGATAAGAAGGGTTTTAGTGAGTTCGGTATACCTGGAAGAAGCTACGAACAGCAGAGACGCCGCCAGTAAGAACAGGTGGGATAAGATAGTGTAATGCTTCTAAATAGGAGAGCTCACGCCGGTCTAGATAATGACTTCCACTGGATGGAGAAGCCCTAAGCTAAGTTACTGCAATTAGCGCTACAGATCATGAACGAGGAAAGGATTTGGGTCTCACCAAAGGACACAAAATGCCGGTTTTGAAGTCGTATTGCGAGCGATCAGGGCTCACAGTTCAAGTTCAAGCAAGCAGCAGAGACAAAACATAGCGATAAGAACGTACCTCTGGATAATTATATCTCTGAACCAGCTATACGTACCCGTACAATTCCTTAAGTCGAACGCGCAGAATGATAGAATGACTTCGTCCACCGTAAATGTGCAATGCAAAAAATGATAAAGTGACAATGCGATGATCCTCCACCTACTCCGTTATTGATGGCAAACCCAACCTCGACTTCCCTCCCAAAGCGTTCCTGTGTTGTTCCTCAAAGTGATTATATCAACCTGCTTGGCTATGCTGGCCTCAGTCTCGCGATACTCTCCGGTGTTGTTCCCTCCTTTTAATTCTAAGCCAAAAAATCAGCCTGCTTGGTCATGGAAGACCCAGTCTCATAATTCCCTTATAACAGTGCTGGGTGTCTTTTCCTCCATCGCAATAGGTATGCTACTTGTAGCCGACGCAAAATTGTGGTTTGCCATCATTTTAAGTTCCACCGGCATGCAGACGAGCCCCGGTACATGCTCTGAACCAAAATCATCACCTCAGCTCTGCCTTAGCTCCTGATCTCAGCATCTGTCGCTCTTCGGTTGTCTCTTGGAAATCTCTTTTCTGTACTTTTCCATCCCCCTCCGTTGCGTATCAACTCTCATCTCTTGACTTTCGTGGTCTGATGATGATCGCAGCATTCTAGCCTTTCGACACCGATCTTTCGACACTAATTCCTCCGGCATCTTCTGATCGCACCACTCGTCCCCATCCTTCAACACCAAATCACAACCAGTATTCTCGCGGAGAGCTTGCAGTGACCTTTAATATAGTTTTGTACCTAGCTATTGTCCCGGATTGCGATTGCTTTTGGCGTGGGATACGGTGAGTGTGGGGTACATCAGGTGTGGGATGTTGTCCAGTCTGTAAAGGTCTTCTCGGAAATTTGAGTATTCTAGGAAATAAGTCATGTAGTGTGAGAATCGTTCTATCTGCGACATTTGACGCGTCAGCTTTGCAAAATTGCCAGACAGACGTATTCGCTTACCAGGCGACAGAAAGCAACTTCGTTTTACTATATGGGCCTTTGGGCCTGCGGCTCTGCTTCTTCTTTTGTGATGATGATTCCAGCTTTTTAGTGCGAGACTCGACGGTCCTCAGGGGCGACTGAGTGCGTGGGGTATCCTCCGAGGTTCGACGAGAGAATAGAGGAGAGAACGGAGAGCCAACAACAGGGCCGTCTAAATCTAGGAAATAGAGTTTTGGGGTTGTGTTCCTTGCTTCTGGGGTTCTCTTTGTTTGAGAATGTGTGACACGTTTATTAGCCGTCTTCCGCACTGCTTCGACAATCTCTGCAGGGGAGAAAGCCGGAGTCGAATCTGTCAGAACCGTTAGCAACCGATACCTCAAGCAAGTAAGAGGCCTACACGTACATATCTCAGGACTTTTCGATTTCGTTAATGTGGGGCTGGGATACCGCTCTCCCCTGTTGATGTGCGATTGCTCTCTCTCTTCAGTATCTATATCCATCACCTCGTCGTATTCTTCATCATCGCTTGTCTCTGGAGTGAGCAGACCTCAGGGTGAGGATGAGTACTCGTATAATGAGTAATAGAGTTCTCGCGCCGGTAGGGAGTCCTCGTATTATCCAGTTCTTTTATAGTATTTCGACGACGTCTCTCCTGACTGACGGCCAAGAAACATTTCGTATGGTTGATACCTAGACATGATAATTGCTATCTGTCGTGCGCTCTGTTAGTGGAGTAGATGTCGTACTGCTTGTTGGTAGGTAGTCGTTAAAGGTGGAGCGAGACAAGAGATAGGTATGAATGTGGGAGATGACCGCTATACACAGAACGTTGAAGTCGACGAGGAGAAGCTATGTGAAATGGAGGATAGACTATTGCAGGAAGAAATTGCTATGACCAGGCTAAATCCTTCGAGCGAGGATACCCTGAACGAGTATTTGAATAGCATCATCGACGGCCAGGTGCTTTTGAAGCTTCCTTTGGTGTGGTAGGGTATTCGGTAGGATCAGGGTCAAAGCTCATTCGAGGATGATAGCCCTTATTGAGGAAGAAAGCTGATTGGCCTATTGACGGTGATAATGCATTGTTGTCAGCAAATTCAGCCATGGGTAACCAGTCTGACCAATCATCTTGCATATAGGAGCAATAAGTGCGTAAGTAACGCTCTACATCCTGATTTGCACGTTCCGTCTGGCCGTCCGTTTGGGGGTGAAAGTTTCCGCAAAACCGTACACCCCAGCGCCAACTCAAAACGCACCCCTTCCCTCCCCTCCACCTCCCATCACAAATCAGAGTTTATACACCACATCATCATTCTCCTGATACCTGCAGGCGCCAAAACCCATCAGCAACTCAATCCACACAAAACACGGTAAGCAACACAATGAAAAAACCCACATTATCTCATTCCTTTCCCCCATCTCCCTCAGCGCACCTCTCGCTTCCTCCGCCCCAAACGTCTCCTCCCCAGCCGGCCTCTTCCGATTCACCGCTTCCACCAGTGGTCCGACATCCGCGGCGTCGTTTTGGAACAAGGCCGTATTGAGAAGCTGGCCGAGCGTAGATCTGAAGACGCGAAGGCGCGCTGCTGAAACTTGCGGCACGGCTAGGGTCTCTTGGTTCTGGGAATCGTCGGTTTGGGAAGTAATGAGTTGGGATGCTGGCTGCGAAGATGCTATGGACATGCGGGATGAGGATTGGGTGGGCCGCGTGCCGTTGGTGGTTGGTTGGGTGGTGCGCGGGCTGGCGGTGTAGAGGTCGTCGTCGTCGTCATTTTCGGAGCCATTCGTGGCGCCCATGCTACGGGTTTGGGCGGCGTGGGTGCCGTTGCGGCGGGGGGTGCGGGGGGTAGTGCCGTTTCTTGTTCGCGCGTCACGCTCGTTTTGGTTGTCGTCGTCGTTGTCGTCATCGTTCGAGGAGGAGTCGGTCGACATGGCGTCGTCGGCGCGGCTGACCTTGCGTCTCTTCTTGCGCTCGTCCTCGACGACTTCCTTGAAGAGGGCGAAGCGCAGGATCGATTCCGCGGCTTCGGCGTCTTTTTCTTCGACGCGGTGGGAGAGACGGGCTTTTGCGTGGGCGGTTGAGAGGCGGATGAGGGTTTCGAGGGTACGCGCTGTCATGGGGGAAGTCTTGCGCTGGTTTCCCTCGAGCTCGTCGTTGCGCAGGGCGGAGTAGGTGGTTACGATGAGGTCGGCGGCGCCTTTGGTCAGGACGGGTTTGCGCTGCAGTTTGGCGTATTGGATGTATTTCTTGATAAAGGGGATACTGAGGACGTCGACTTTGCGCGCGCTGCCGCGGCCAGAGGTCACGGTGACACCGGCGTGGAGCATGATGTTGAATTTTTCGTAGACCTGGGTGGGTTGATTGGCGTCTTGTTCGTCATCGAGGCCGACGCCGAGGGTTTGGTGTTGTTGTTCGCGCACTGGGGCTCCTTCTTCGGTGCCGGGTTGGCGATATCGGTGCATTCGGAGGACGTGCTCGGATATTTGTCGGTCGCGGGCGTCGTCGATGTCGTCGGTGACTACGAACAGGAGATCGAAACGGGAGAGAAGGGAATCGGGTAGAGCGATATTTCGGTGAGGATCTTTGTGGGGGTCGTATTGGCCGTAGATGGGATTCGCGGCTGCTATGACGCTACATCGAGCGTTGAGAGATGTGTGGATGCCTGCTTTGGCGATGGTGACCGTCTGTTGTTCCATGACCTCGTGGATGGCTACTCGATCAATGTCGCTCATCTTGTCAAACTCGTCGATGCAGACAACGCCTCGGTCTCCTAGGACCATGGCACCGGCTTCTAGGCGACGTTCCCCGGTTTCTTTGTCAGAGGTGACCGCGGCCGTCAAACCAACGCCTGAAGACCCTCTTCCAGTTGTGGCGATGGCAAGTGGCGCCGTGTTCAAGACGAAGCGCAGCAGTTGTGATTTTGCGGTCGATGGATCACCTACCATTAGGATATTGATATCCCCTCTCAAATGCGTTCCATTGTCCAGATTCTTCTCCATACCTCCCAGTAACATGAGTAGAATGGCTTTCTTGATGTGGTCATGGCCATAGATACTAGGTGCTAACGATTGAGACAACAGCTCGAAGACGTTCTTCTTCTTTGAGATTTTATTGATGTTTCGAATATCTGTATCGGTAATTGTTGATTGAGCAATGCCACCACCAGACTTGGACGAAAGTAATATGACGTTGTTCGCCAGTATCAGAGTACGAAACAGCGCGCTACCGGCACCTGCATTACGGTTTCCTAGCGATCGATAGATTCCGACGAGTTGTATACGATCCCCTGGCTTTACTCGGTCCACCAAGTCGTCGTCCATGATGACGTCCACACCTCGAGGAAGCTGACCTGCAGGCGCTCGCTCTGGCATCTCCTGTATGGATATTGTTTGGTGGTCTCGATACGTGCAGTATCCGTACTCGGTAATCAGCTATGATAGGTTAGATATTGACAAAGCTTATTCCGACCATGAGAGACCTTACTGGGTTCCCATCCTCGTCCTCCTGAGGGTATACACTAGTACTTGCAGCGCCATTGGCAGTCATTGTTTGATCCCTATACGTCCTCTGGTGCCACATGTTTTTTCTTTCATTCCAGTGAACACTCCTTATCACTTTTGGACGGACCAGGGAGCATTTAGTGACAATTCCCTCTAGAGATACCATGTGATTTAGATGAGTAGAGCTGAGCGTTCGCGGGTTACAGGAGAATTCGCCGAAGCTGCCTATGTAGGCGCAGTAGTACACCTGTCCCTTTTCTCAGCTGTATTTAAGTAAGATTGAGGGGTGATCTATATACAGCATCTTTGGAAGACTCTTTGGCTGGTCGATTGGGTAGAGCGGTAATGAACTGGTGAAGAGCTTCATCGAAGGCTTGGCAGAAGTCAAAAGGCGATTGTAGTAGTCTGTCGACTTCCCCTCAGCCCATATATCAATCCCACCCTCCAGCGACTTACCCATCTGACAACTCTCTATTATGCGTCCTAATTTCATCTAGATTGACCTGACGTAGGATGAGCGTTCTGCGCCCGCAAAGATGGGGTTTCTACGTACAACCAGTCTTCGCTGGCCCCGATTGAGCATAAGAATTATGTCGGCGCGATAGCTGTGTAAGATTTAGCCCTGGCTCAACATTGGCAGGGAAGATGGACCTTCGAGCAGCGGGATCATCTGTAGGAGTTAGCTTCTATTCGGAATCGGCTCCAATAGTTGCTTACGTGGATCGAGAAATTCCTCAGCGAGCCTGACACGATCTCTCGTTTCCTCATCGCGGAGTGGTAGGCCGTCCATTTTGCTGTTCTGTAGTTGTTCTAGGAGTGGAGTGTAAAGGGACGACGTTGAAGCTGGCGAATGCTAAGTTCTAGAGTCCAACGCGCTGAGATACGCGGTTTGACGCGTAGAGTGGTTGCATTAGTAACACACGCTAGTAGATAGAGATCTCGGCGATCTACGGCGTACTTTTGCTTTACATATGCGAGCAAACCTTTTGGTTATCAGCATAATTCGCCTCAAGCAACAAAAACAGCACCTTGTAGACCATCTTATACCTCAATCTCGGGTCTCATAATGGCGCCAAAAAGGAAGCACGAAGACACGGATCCTGGTGTTGGGCCAAAAGATGCGTCAAAGAAGCTAATGAAGCTAAAAAAAGGCTTCTCTGTTCCAGCAAACTTGCCTGATGGAACACACAGGCGGAAAGGTTCGTCGCGTCAATCATTTGAGGATGGATACTTTCACTAATTAGATGATAGTTCAGAAGATCAAGCATGACCTTATACGCAAAGCCAAGGTCAAGAAATCCTACGCCAAGCTCAAAGAGCGAGAGTTACAGGACGATTCAAAAGCCTTCACTACAGCTCCCTTGCTCGAGGTAGAGGCGCCCGCGACCCTAGATCTTCATCCTGAGAGACAAGCCATGTTAGACGAGCCAGAGGTGCAACCACAGCCCACGCATACGGAGAGAGTTGAGGCCCAACGACACCGTAGACCTAAACAGCCCAAGCCTGTGCCCTTTGAGAAAGAAGCACGTCTGGCTCAGGAGCGTAGAGAAGTGGCTGAGGTTAGACGGAGGGCTTTTGAGGATAGCAGAGTGCAGCGGCAAAAGAAGATCGAGGAGCGGGAGAGATTCCGCAAGGCAATGGCCAAAGCAAGAACAGGGGGGAAGAACGGTCAGAGGAAGCTAGGTCGCGAAAGCGAGGTTTTGCTGGAGAAAGTGAAGAGGGTGATGAATGAATGAGCTTGATGCATGTTGAGAACGCGCAGGTTTTGACCATGTACCTGCAAGCTTCTGCATTACACCGCCCAGGTCACCCAGAGTTCATGTCCAAGCCTTGGGCTGAGTCTACCACAGGTCTGCTACGCTACCTTTGCAGAGCTGTCACTACCGTGGTTATCGCTACTCCATTCCTGAGACCTATTAAACAATCGAGCCTACTCGTGGTCATAGCTCCTACATTGTTTCAGCTGGGCCGAAACAGGTCCCATCGTGCAGCCCACTACCACTGACCGTGCCTCCTTACACTAGCACAAGCAAGCCGGCTGCCGATACATGCGATCGAGATTTAGCCACGAGCGTTGCAAGGTCTTCAACCATGCGAGCGGCTATCGAGGTGCATAATGCGTTTCACCCTTAGGGCATCGCGATTGGAAAAGGTTAATCCCGCTGTGCCAGGGTAGTTATATTAGTCGCCGAGTCCTGCTGGTTCGCATGAATGTGTTAATAGGAGACTATTGGTATCGAATGCTAGCTGTATGTATGAAATAAGATACAGTGGTTGATTTGAGGCTCGTGTTCTAGATGGCCTAATTCGGCTTTGCTTGAAATAGCGGATGGTCCTGACCTTTCCAATACTGCATACCTTAGTCTGCAGACATCATTCAACGACCCAGACTCGAAAGACCATGGTCTCTTCCCAGCATGCCGGCGACTGAGGCCTTTGGCTCCTGGGTCAGATTCCTCTCTGCACTTCACACTTCAATATTAATCAAGACATCGCGTTTATTCCTTAACCCTAATTCTTCCTTATAAATTAGGACCTACACTGCGGCCCGCTTTGGCAGAATCCATATGGTCAACCTAGGCGTACGACTTAATGGTTCGCTGATTCCAGATCCAGACGCTCTGAAATACCTAATTCTCTGTGACTTGAAACGGGCATGTTGGGTTGACTCAAAGCATTTAACGACATCTGGGTGTAACGATATTCTGGGTGAACGGGGTGGACTCCGGGGGTTTCCTATGGAGAGCATGACCGACTCCACCATTATCTTTTCATATTTCTCTCTCATTTTCGAAAGGGCGGGAATCTCTTGGTTCGCTATCTTCTCCTGAATCAACCTTAGTCTCTACTTCCAGCAAAGGGTGGACACACTGAATCTATCCCACCACCATCAAGAAAGCTCTGCACAACCGGAACCTCCTTGAACTGGCACTTTTACCAAACGAACTCATCCTCATTCTCCCTAACCCAACTTTTTCCCGGTAGCGATAAGCGCAATCCTCGAAATCAATCAACCTATCCAATCTCTCATTATCAGAAATATGAGCGCTTTTGGCCACCCTCACAGTGCAGTTCTATACCGAACAATCCCCATCCCATACTCCAGCTCTAACCCCCTTCTTCTTCCTCTCACCCCTCAGAATCTTCAAAGTTCATCCACACACACACACACACACGCACTACTTCGTCTCATCCCCCATCCCGCATCATGCCCGACCCCGTCTCCACGCCCCCAATCAGTCCAAAGATATCTCTCCAAGAAGACCCCCCCCCCCCCTCCTTACCGACACCCATCCCACCCCCTATTTCACTTCCGCATCCCCCCCTCATCAAAACCACACCTCCTCAAATCCCACCACCCAAGGTGGGAGGCGGCCAAGACAGACGCAAGATGGGGAGAATGGGTTAATCGCTTTTCAGTTGCAAAACCTGGGTACTCGTATTCCATATCACTGTTGCAATCCCCCCCGCATCTCGTTTCATCCGGGCCACCCTCCTACACCATCAATCCTCATCCGCGTAAGCTTGCGGTTGCAAAAGCTTTAGAGGGCTGGGTTGCTGGTTGCTGGTGGGGGAGAGGAGGTTGGTGGGAGAAATTGGGGGGAGGGGGGGAGGAAGGAAGGAAGGATAGAGAAGGGGGTTAAGGGGGAAGGGGGGTGTGGGGTGGATGCTGGGGGTTTTGGGGGATTTAGAAGGCAGCCGCGGAGGGAAGGACTGTGCAGAGGGTTGGATGGGGTTGAATGGATGAGTCGAGTCCACCCGGATCAATCTTCGCTTCTTCAGAACTGGTGCATTATCAACATTGATCCTTTCGAAAATGCATGCTTCGCCCACAAGTGTTGCCTGAAATATTCCCCCACCTTTCAACCAACACATCCCTCGTAACACCGCACAAAAAACTCCTCCCATAACCCGCTCCTCAATTCCCCCTCCCCAACCAATCAATACTCTTCACTAACCACACTCCCAACCTCCGTCCAACTCCCTGGTGTCCTCGCTCCCTCACCAACCTCGCTCACAACATCCAAATCGCTCTCACTCCCCGCCTGACTCGCATGCTCCCCCGAACCCTGCGACGAGTTCTCGTTTTGGGATCCGGCTTCGGATTGTGGTGGGGAGTAAAAGGACGGAGCGGTGTTCTCGGCCCATTCGTGCACGGACCAGTAGTTTGAGGGTGGGTGGGTTTCTAGATCTGCGGTAGCGGACGAGGCGGAGGTGGTGGGGGTGAGGTCGATGAGTTGTTCAGATGGGTGCGTGGATGTGTCGTCGGTGTCGATGAGGTGGCGGGGTTGGGGTTGGGGCGGGTGAAGGGGGAGTTTCGGTGGAACTGGTGGGGGAGAGTCGGCGGCTGGGAGGGTGGCGGTGCTGGAGCGAGATAAGTGGTTTGGGGTGTTTGCTGATGCGGCGGGATAGGCGTCGGTGTGTGTCTCGTCTGCAAAAGGGTTGGCAAGAGTAGAACCGAGTGCGGCACCCGCCACCTCAGTGTTCCGCTTGTGCAGGCCTGAGGCTTCAGCTTCGGCTTGGGTCTCTGCAGCCGTTGTCCTGGCCGCAGCTTCCTCCTCTCTCTTCAGTGCGCCATCTTTGTCCACCAAGTCATCGAAACTCCTGGCGTTCCCTGTAGTAGAGTCTTGTTTCGATTTCCGTCTTTCCTCCATCATTTTGCCCCTCTCCAGTATTTCCTGTCTGGCTTTCCATCTCCGCACGACAGCCTCCGGACTGTCATCTTCACGGGTAGACGCGTCTGGGGAAGAAGACTGGAAGTTGGATGGAGGTGTGATTTCGTCGCCAAGGCTATGCAGGGCGATGGCGATTTTGCGGCGGGATGAATCGACCCACTGGCGGACTTGAGGGTTTTCGTAGACGGCGAGGCCGGCGGCGAAGAGAACGGAGAGGGAGATGATTAGGCCTTGAGGGGGTTATGTTAGTAGAGGTACGAGAGAGTAGCTACATCAAAGGCCAATCCACAGGTGGATTTCGATAGTTAGATCAATATGGTACCTACCTTTGGCCAGCGGTGCAGCTGGCATATTGAATGAGTTTTGCTTAAGGCACTTGTGTTGTTGAGCTTTGCAAAAGTAGAAAACCCTGAAGCACGAGCTGTAAGGGTTACCAAAGACTTCTCTCGTAGTTGTACCTGGGGCAGGCGGCTACCAGCAGGTAGTGAGTAGATTGGCGGCTGAGTGACTCGTCATCGAGTTGCCGCATCTGCCAAGCCACTTAGATACAACAAGCTCTGGACCCTGTTGTCAATATGCCATAAAGAGTATCTCGCGTATCCACAGTCCCACCACGCATTTGCCATCTCAATCATCAGCCAGATATTTACAGCTGCAGATTTGATAATGCCTCCAGATTCATCGTTAAGGCTCACTATCAAATTATCGGCTGCCATCTCAAGTCTCAAATAGACCGAATAGGACTGTGCTAGAACTCAGCTCCCCCCTTCTGCGTGCTTAGTCTCGTTAAAACGTATCATCTTCCAGCACCCCTCCCCGCCTCACCACACTCGGACTATCCTCATCGTCCTTTTCAAAATCGGATGTCACATTTCCGCCAGCCGTAAGCAGCAAATCATTAACTATCTGCTTTGACGCTTCTCTCGCTACACAAAGTAAAAACGATTAGCCGACCCTGAAACAAAATCACAGGGAACACCATGGACTCACCAGGCGTCTTCAACAGCCGTCCTTGCGGCACATGGAATTGCATCGTTTTCGGCGGACTCATTCCCGCCTCCAGCCCATCCTCATCACTATCGCTATCCCAAATGCCAGCCCCTGCCCCTCCCTTCCCCCCTCCGAGCCCCTTTAGCAGAGTAGCATCTCTGCCCCCTTTCGCAGGCGTCAAGACGCTGATCCCCGGTACCCTTGGTCTTCTGACAGGAGAGTCAAAAATCTCAGCATGCAATTTCGGCGCTGGAGCCGCAGGACTAGACTCCACAGACGATGGGTCTGCGAAAGCGATTTCACGCGTGCTGGGTAGAGGTGTCTCCGCCTCCTTTCCGCTCCGGTAAGGCAGGGTTCTAGATTGAGTATGCGGTGTAGCCTGTATCCTCCAGTTCTTGTCCAGAATCCTATGCAGCAGGGGATCATCCGCTGGGGTCCTATGCCTTGCCGTAGAAGGCGGAAGGAAAGGCGAGGATTGTATTGATTCCGATGAGAGGGGTTGCCGGCGGGGTGTGCTTGGTGGATTCGAGGTCGAGACGGAAGATGGGGGGAGAATTTCCTGCTTAAGGGTTTCGTAAGGGGAGGAGTACGGGGCTAAGGTGGGGTTTTTGGTCGCAGGGCGAGGGGTGCTGTGGGCTGGAGAGGTCGAAAGGGTGGAGTCATCGGCGGCGGCGGCGGCGGCAGGTGTGGGGCGGTAAGGGTGATGGTGGTTGTCGGGAGTCAAGGTATCGTCTTGAGGTTGTGATGGAGAGGCATAGTGTGAAGAGGAGGGAGTAGTCTGGGTGGTGTCATCTGTGACTGTGTCGTCCTCGGCCGGGGGCTCTTCGTACCCGGATAGGGAGACGTTGGCCGAGGCTTCGAAAAATTGTTTCCAGAACTTTTGGGCGACGGAGCGGTTAGCGATGCTACGAGGGTTAAGGGTAGTAGGGTTACTTTGGAGCTCTCCCAGACGTTCTTGGAATGTTCCGCGTACTGCTCAACAACAGGAAGGATGCTCGTCGTTACGATTCGATGGGCGCGGCTGAAATTGTGGTCGATTTCTTTAGGGATCGTTAGTATGTACCTCGTTTTAGTGAGGGGGGGGGAATACCTTGGAGGGTCAAGGTGATGGATTGTTCCAGCTTCTCCAGCTCTTCGGTCAGTGTTAGGTTACGCTGGGAAGAAGTGCTTGCGCGCGACATCGATGCGATTTAGCAGTATTTTTTTTTGGGAACTGAGCCTGGCAAAAGAAACTGCTTGCTTTGGATTTGATCCCGCAGATGGATAACGTTCTTGTCAAAGGTTCTGAAAGTCGCGATTACAGTAATAGGGTTACGCGATCCTTATCTACTGTAATCAACACGCTTCCCCCGATTCGGAAACCAACTACATAGGTAGGTAAGGTATGATCCTGATGTTCGAACTTTCAAGAGATTTGCTTGCTTCTCTCACCTCGTTGTTGCAAAGTTTCAAGTGTCGGTTTCAAGTCTTTAATGAAAAATTTAGATTCAAAGACGGAATTATGCCACCTGTTGTAGCTCATACCGAGCAGAAGCCATGCATGTCGGGCACAGTGGTGACCACGATTAGCTTTAAATCTCAGGGAGATGATACACAGGTATTGGGACCAGGACTTTCTGTAAAAATCTAGACATGCTGAAGAAGCTCTAGGATCTAGATTTCGGCCGCCTGCCAGCCACAGCCGACAGCATAGTAGTCCCGAGTCTCCCACAGCCCATTCAACCTATTCAAATTAAACCCCTAGCGGAGGTATCTTGGACACGTACACGGTTCAAAGCACCGCTAGCTAAGGTATCTCGCACACGCAAATAGTATCCTGTCAAAAGGCCTTGTCCAAACATGGGAGATATCTCGTAGATAGCACAACAGTAAAAACTCGCTAAAGCGCTGCCGAGGGTGGTCGAAAATTAGAACGCATAGCTGAAACATAGAAAACGAGTTTTGACACTTCATTCTGTCATTTCTTTGTACGTTTGTCGTTGATGTTGGCGATGGTCTGGATTCCACGCTCCGCGGGTATCGTACTCGAAATAAAATCGTTGATAGTATCGTCTGAAACAGAAGATGACTCCCTTCTTCCATCGTGATGGAGATAGCGAATGGTAATGCCGTCCAGCGTGTTTGTCACATTCGAAAAAAAGATTACGCATCCTGGGTATAGGTAAAATCGACCGTGATGCCCTTGTGATATTCCCATGCATTCTTACCTCACACTCTCATAGGCCACTGCCTTTCCCTGATCGCTCACTCCCCTCATCACCCTTTCCGCCCAAGAACACACCCTGACAATTTTCAATCAGGAACTGCACCGCCATGTTCTTCGCCTGCATGTCGCTCATCTCCCTCGTCACGCTCTCTGGCCTCATCACCGTCGGCGCGAACACCACCGCCACGTTCAAACTCGTCATCAAATTCTCCCTCTCTCTCTCCACCACCCTTGCGAGGTGGAAAATCAGAAACTCAAGACAATCTCTGTGTCTAGTAGGGAGTTCATTAATCGCCACACGCATGGTTTCGACTCTTAATTCCCTCTCCGCGGGGGACAGGTTCGACGGCGATTGCGAGGAAGCGGAGTCGAGAAGTTTGTCGTAGACGTCGTAAGTAATGAGCGGGGTGGGAAGTTTGCGGAAGTACTGCTTTAGAGTGCTGGTAACGGCATTGATGTCAAGGTCAGGATCGGAAATGTCAAAGTCATTACTCCGTTCGAAGCCTTCCTGGATGATTTTGATTTGAGAGTTGCCGCCGGATTTGCGGTAGATGCCCTCGACGTCCATGCCTACAGTTGCAATTCAGCTTTGTAACAATAACGGATATCAAGAACACTGGAAGATGTACCTCTAAGCTCGACTTCTTGGATACAGCGCATCACGATACCAGGTATACCTACCCTTTCGTAGTCTGCGCGGTGCTCAAGCTCGGAGCCAAATAAGGCTAGTTTTGTATTAGTTGAGGGTCCCTGTGTAGGGAGAGCAGAAGAGCTCAGAGGCGTACCTGTGTGGCCTTCGTTATGGACGGTGGGAGTACTACCGTTGGAGACGGTCTTCCAGTATTGAGGCTTTGGTTTCTGAGCTCCAAAAAAACCGAAGCCTTGACGTGAAGGGTCATGGCTTTGCGATTTCGGCAAGCTCCCAACAGGATAATCCTGGTTCTGCGCCATTGATCCATAAGGCGTGCCCTCAGTAAATGGTCCGTCCCGTTGATATTTGTTCTGATCATTCGAGGTGAATGCGCCCTTTATGCCCTTTGTGACACCCTTTGCCACATTGTGTCCGCCCTTTTTCCAGTTGAACTTCTTCGGACCCGTAACTTTGACTACCTGTGGTGGGGCTACCATGGTGGCAGAATGAAAGTCTTGTTCATGAACAACGGTTGAACCAGTCATGTTGCTTTCAGGCCGCATATCGCGACTGTCCATTGATGCGTTGGACTTGTCCTTCTGATGGTTTGCGTAAATGCCGAGACCGTTTGGAGGAGGTCGTACTACATCTAACGAAGGGCCTGCATTGGCTTTGTAGAGTTCTTGGATTTGGTGGACAAGTTGGTTGTTCAGATCTGCCAGCTGAGCATTTTTCAGCGAAAGCTGCTCGAATTCCTGAAAGTTCTTATCTTTGAGCTGAGTCAAGTCCGAAACTTCCTCGATGAGTTCATTTCTCTTTTGTGTGAGATCCTCGATCTGAGGCGCGAAGGAATCTTTCAACTTTTGCAAAGACTCTGCGAACTCCCGAAGTACCAAATTGCTCATCTTTCCGAGATCCAAAGGCTCTCCACTCTTCTTTGTTGCGGCTATATGCTCCGTCAATACCTCAAGCTCGCGAATGACAATCTCTTTTTGAGTGTCTAGGACGACCATAGTCGATCGCTTCTCTCGTAATTCGGTATTCATCTGCTTTATGCTATTCTTGGCTTCAAGAGCAGCTTCGAGCTCCTGAACCCTTTGATCCCTTTCGACCATTTTCTGCCTCTCTCGGCGAAGTTCATTCTTAAACCAGATAAGCTCCTCTCTGGTCTCAGGCGATGATGATATTGGGCTACTAATTTCACGGTCAAACGCTCTGTCAGACGACCCAACGAGAGGGGATCTGGGCGGCCATTTATGCTCTCTAGATAGGCGAGTCCCTCGATCACTGTAGCTTCTCGCGTGGCGGACTGAATTGGAAACCCGACGTAGGAAAGACGAATGATCCTGGTGCTCTTCGTTTCCCAATATACGGGCCATGTCCTCTTCCATGGAGAAGTCGCCTCCAGCATGATACCGCGGCAATCTTGGGGATGCAGGCTGATCACCATTACGTGTCGAATCGGATTTCAGTGTACTGACAGACTCGTTTCTTGCTTTAAGAGCTCCTACTGGTGGATGTGGGGGCTGCCGAGGTGTTACGAAAGAGTCAGTAGACGAACCATCTGCAAGCATAATTCGATCGCGAGCTCGCGGAGGCAGATAAGGTATTTCGGCGGTGCTGATTGATGAGGGAGAGTCCATATGCTTTGAAGCCGCTCTATTTCCATTGACACCTTCACCTGTTGTTGCCGAATAGTGAGTCCCTATAGCTGGCGGCGCCGACAGTGGTTTGTTTTCATCTTCGATATCCCTCATGTTGGTCAATATTTTCGCAGCAGAGCCAGCACCCATTTCTCGTCTTGCGTTGGAGTTCTTGCTTGTTGCATGTCTGGCTAAAGAGTCATGCCGTTGCGGTAGAGTAGGTAATTGCGTATTGAGAGGCGATGAATAGGATGTTGGAGAGTCGGTTGCACCGCTGCCGTTACTTCTGGAGTCCTGTGCAGTATGTGGCGAGCCGTTGTTCCCATCATGCCGTGAAGAAGTTGGAGAATCGTTGGATAAGAGAGGGACCTGCTGCTCTTTGACCTGGGTGGCTGCAGAGGCAGGCGCCGACTTGGATTGGGGCGGACCTACCGAGGTGTCTATCATTGGCGACATTCCGTCAGACTTGGAGCTCCTCGCAGACCCTCCGTTCTTTTTGTTCTTAGGAACCTCTTGCAGTATGAACTTGCCATTCCGTATCTCACCGTTCAGACGGGGACTGGGTCCACCACCAGGCAAATCCCTTAGCTTTTCGTTTGCGATAGCAGCGATGGAGTTATTCGTGACACCCTGGTCTCTTCTCTTGCGTACGTTTTCAACCATATCAAATGAGGGGTCGCGGCCAATCTCTTGATATGCTATATGTGGACTGCTTGGCTGGGAGGAGTGTCGAGAGCCTCGTGGGGAACCCGAACGTGGCGAGCTTTGACTAATCTCAAAGCTCTGCGTGATCTTGTGCGAGGGCGTGTTGGAGGTTTTAGTATCAAAATAGTCGCGCGAACCAGGCTTGCTCTCAGTGACTTGCTGTTTAACGTTCTCTCCCTGCGTTTCGAAACTTTGATTCAGGGCCATTGGAGAGGGCCCAGGGGCTGTACCAAGATCAAGCGCCATTGGGATGTATGAATCTTCACCATTGCTAGATATATTCGATTGTTGTGAAATGGCAGAATGTCTATTATTTTTGTAAGACGTAGAGGGTAGGACAAGGTTTTCTACGAATTTTCAGTAAGCCATTTCAAACATATGGGATCTAGCCCGTCATACCGTGTTGTTCCTCCTCAGGCGCAGTGGGTGACCTCTCACGTTTGCCGCTCCTCGAAGAACTCGATCTCGAATTGGTGGGCCTTTTGTGCGAGGAACGTGGTACTCCCTCTGTAGCAGGGCTTGAGTATGAACTTGATCTCGAGTTCCCAGGCTTCTTCTGCGAAATACGAGGTAGCTCTGTGGGCGTGTCCGAAGTTCCATCGGACGGTAGACTGTCCACATCAGGAGAAAAGACGTTACGGTCGATAGCACTCGGCGGCAACTTCGGCAGAGACTTGTCCAACAACATTGTATTATTTGAGGCCGGGTCGCGATGCTTGTGGCGGCTTGCGCCGTGCTTTGTTGCAGTCTTCTTTCTTCGCCTCTGCATCAACGACTCGTGACATTCCATGCAAAATATCCCCTGTGAGGTCCTCGCATATTTGAGGTTCTCGATCTTCTTCTTACAGTTCCGGCATCGAAAACAGGTTGCACAAAAGGCTTGTTCTCCGGTAAGGATAGCGAGATCTTCAATCTTGTTGCCACATGCACTACAACTATATGTACAATTGTTGCAGATGAGCGACCCGTCACCGAGGAGGAGAAGGTTGGCGTCGGAGTCAAGGAGGGTAGCGCAGGTGTTGCAGCGGAAGCAGTCGATATGCCAACGATTGCCCGCTGGAAGAGATTTAGTATATCGGCATCGCAATGAAACCATTTGGGATGAAGCATACCGAGTTCGAAAGCCTTGCCTTCCTCCAAGATCTACATCACACAAAGAGCCGTTAGTCATGGGGGCTGAACCAAGAATTGGGGGGATGCCGCTGAAGAGTGAATAAGTGGCGTGGGCTGTACCTCGCCGCAACCTTTGCACGGGTACGGATTGTCATCCTGCTCCATGGGAGATTCGGGATACCCATTCGACGAATCCGTCGCCATCGCCATCGCCATGATGTGGTGGGTTAGGTAGACGTTCAAAGGATTGCATCAAAGGTAAAGACTGTGTTTGAAGACCGGGCGTCGAGGTGGACAATGAGCCTCCTCCGCTAAGCAGTCATTTGAACTAGGGCGATCGACCACGACCACTTTTTGTTCCAGGAGTCAGCAGCGTTCAGGTACCCCACGGCAAACGAGTGTACCCAGAGACCCGTCTCCGTCAGGCCAGATGATTCGAGAGCCGATCAAGAGGGATACGCGATGACAGCCGCTCTGCCTAATAGGTACACAAGCACAGCACAAGCGGAGATAATTGAGTGGATAGCCTAAGGTGGGTTGGGTGTTGGGTGTTCAGGAGAGCGTGGGGAACGATGAAGGAAAGGGTTCTTGTTCGGAGTCGACTATGGCGGGGGGTTTGGCTGTGTATACTGTACTTTAGTCTGTCAGGGCCCACGCACACTTCTGCGATCACAGCATCTGCGGTGATACAGAGATATACAAAAAATTGTCGGGATAGAAAAAGTGAAGTGCGTTTTTCGCATCAAAATGGTTCAAATCCGTCAGTGCTTTTTGTCGTTTCGCGCGGAGTCTTGGTTAGTGTCCAGTTAGAGTATGATATGATACCTAGAGGAAGGGTTAGATTGACTACTTTACTGTATTCCGTACTACATATTCTATATACTGTACTATCGACCTTAGGTATTTGCTAGGGGGTGCGCGGCGAGTTTAGGCGGGCCTTGCAGTGAGATTCAGCAGGCTTGTTTCAGAAATCTACAGGACGACGTTGCACGAGTACGTCCAGCGAGTTCGTAACGGACCACTTGCTTGGGCCTCTTAGGGCACTTGGATCAGAACTACATAGGAAAACTACCACCACTACGGAAGTAGAGAGTACCTTGCTACCTGAAGATCGTTACCATGGTTCAATTGCTGATCTTCTTCTCTTCGTCTCATCTTCTCTCCGTTAGACCATTAGACCAGTATGTAGACCATGACTTTATGATCGACGCGGGGATATTTGTCAGAGTGGCATGTCAGGGTGCAGATGGAAACGGACGGACGTGTATGGTCGAGCAGTCCATCCGTACATAAAGTAGGTAAAGTATATTGATCTCAAGCCACGCACGGAATGGAGAGGGCCCCAAGCCTACCTGAGGGATCAATCGACCAATTGACTGATGCAACCACCTCAGTCAGAACCTTGAGACAATGAAGTCGCGTGACGATATCCTCGTAATCAATAAATGGATAGACAACACCATAACAACCATGACAACCATGACGCTGACTTCGTACTCGTACTGACTACATACCTTACCTACCTTACCGTCACGCACTCCTCGGATATTCATTCCCCTTCCTACACTCCCCCCTATTTGTATGTGCTGGCCACGTATCGTGAAACAATTCCCTGACACCAACATCCAGAAGCTGCGGTTTCGAGGGTCATAGGCCAGACCCTCGCTTGTCAGCTTGGCACCCCACCGGATATGCAATTATGCACAACATAAGTACCTTACTCCGTCGACAAAGCACCTGAAAGGACCCTCTCGTGCCTCTCCAATCTCCACCGCGAACAAGGCGCGAAGCCACAAAAGCCATAGCGCCCGAGAGCCCGTGGGATTTTAGCGTATGCAGAAAGGTTTAGAATCCTTGGCATTCATTTTTGCGCTGCCCCACGGTCCCTTTTGTATGGGGGATTCGAAAATTAACCCCCCACCACCTATTATCGCATTCAAACAGGTGATTTTGAAGCTATACAGACCTCCTCGCTTACTGATCGCTTTTAGCTAGGCCGGGACCACTTCCTGCAAGCCTTCGCTCCAAAATACTACGTCTTCTGCTACTTCATTGAACTCCTTCGACAATCGCTGAAGAGGTTCACTGTTGCCCTGCCACTGTATATAATATTCAAGAGAATCTCTTTATGTATCACTCATCTTTCAGATCTCAGTTTCGACCCAAAGAGGTTCCCCGCAAGGTGTTTAAGGCAGCTGAAAATGGCCTCATAGCCTATCTCGAAGAACAGCCGTGAGTCATGCAGAAAGAGATGGTCTGATACATATGAAAGAAGTGAGACATTAACGTGCATCAATTCACGATATCAAGAATTCTGAAGAGAAGAGGCTGAAGTAATAAAAAAGAACAGCGTGTAGGAGTCAGACAAAACGATGAGCTTCGTTTGAATTGAGTAGCAGACATGCTTCGTTTGACGGCTGAACAGCTCGTGTTCGTGAATGAGTCTTTATTCAACGAGATCACAGGCTGACGTCATCAAGCCTATGCTCTCGTTGATCAATCAGCTCGCTATCAAGCCTCTGGAACGAGAGAGCATTGCTGAAGTGTTCTTTCGATCTATACGAAAGACGAATATCTATCCTGCATCGATATTCGCGAGGGTTGATTCAACGACGAGGCTTTCTTTCGATGACTAGCAGATGAATTGCTACCTCTATGCAGTTTCTTTCCGACTCCGAGAAGTGTAATCATCATGGATAATGTGAGTGTTCATTGCAATAGTCGAATCGAAGAGCTCATCACCTCACACGAATGTCAGATAAGCTATTTGCCTCGTTGAATTGACGATCTACCACTGATATGAATGTCAGATGCGATATTTGCCTCCCTACTCGCCGGATTACAACCTCATAGAACTCATCTTCAGCGTATTAAAGGTCTGGGTTCGTAGGCATTTTGACGAGATATGGCCCCATTTTGAAGGCACCTTTGATGACTTTCTTCATTACGCTGTTGAACGAAGCAGATGTGATAGATATTCGAGGCAGCACTTCAAGCATTCAGGCTACATTTTTGAGGCAGATACCAGAGCATTAGAGAGAGATCTTGAAGCGGGTACTATAGACTTTGACTAGCTAGCTTCTGAATAGCTTCATTTTCATCTATTTGAATGCGATAATAGGTGGTGGGGGGTTAATTTTCGAATCCCCCATACAAAAGGGACCGTGGGGCAGCGCAAAAATGAATGCCAAGGATTCTAAACCTTTCTGCATACGCTAATTGCATTCGAATTAGCGAATCCACCAACACCTCCAACTCACATCGTCACCGTCGTCCCTATTCAGTAACTTCCTAACTTCCTAACTTCCTCCTGCTTGTCCATAATCGAACAATGACGGTAACGTCGACTTTCTCAGAGGTCGTTCTTGATAGTGTGACAACTACCACCACTCCGTTACGAAGATTGCCTTCAACATGACATGCCAGTTGATACGGCCAACTCCAAGATCTCATAGCCCGCCAACAAGCGCCCTGTCTCATGCTGCCACAGCTTCCAAAGAGCCTCCAGATGCAGATGGCGCCAACGATTCCTCATCTCGGACGTACATGAAGCATAGACGTGTCCTAGAATCATTCTAGGGCAATAATACGAGAGCTACCGATTCTGCCAACAATCAGTCCACAGTTCTTGAGGCTCCGACAACCACAGCCCGCAACCCAAACCATTCGCAGCGTGATGTTTCATGATTGCTGTGGTCGTTGTAAATTACCTACATACAGTAGTACGATTATTGGAAAGCCTATCATATTTAGATGCTGTGCCATATGATCAGGCCCCCGTACATTTCCTCGAACCCCAAAGTAAAGAGGCTCAGCTGCTGAGCAACCGACATTCGGATCATTAGAAACCAGAGAAACCATTGAAGCTTTCCTGTCCGCATCCATGCGACGTCGGCTGGGACATGGAGTAGTCATGGTTGAGGATCGACTGTTCCCCAAGACCAAATGGAGGAACAGTTGCTGAGCTGGGCAGTTAACGATGCTTCATTCCTCTTTTCGTCTCATCCGATTCAGTGACGAAAACGGTTTGACCGGGAGGGGGCGCACCTCATAGCGAGGAGAAAATTTGTTTTTGTTCATACTGTAGCTAGAAGCAGATTTATCGCTTTCCTTGTCTTCCATGCTCCAAAAAAAATTCCAGCAAGCAAGTGCCGAATAGCTGTATAAACAAGACCCGAAAAAAAAACTCCTGTAACAAAGCTGGGTCCAGTATCGCCGTAGTGACTAGACGAAATGACACCAGGTATTCACATATTCACATAAACATCAGCATACATATCTAGCCATTCCCCCCCAAAAACCCCAATCCGACTGAAGGTTATCTATCCTCTTTACTTCCCAAGCGGTTCCGCGATCACTACAAGATATATATTAAGTACCCAGCAGAAAAAAATTTGGACAGCCCAATGATTCTCTGCTCTTCCAGCTTCTTCACAAGTCCCAATGATTTTGTAATAAGCTCCGATAGTCGAAGAGAGGCGTCTGTGGTTCTTGTACTTTGGAAACATAGGAACAAGGTGTTTCTCATGAGTAAAAGGAGTTTGGATGCCGGTAGAAAATTGCAATCTCCAAATTCGAATGGCGGTACCTTGTTCATCACTCGGGATTTGGAATGTTGCCGTATGTCAATGTTTCGTAGTTACCGAATGGAAATCCTATGCATTTGACTTGCAGTGTAATTTTGACCAAGGAAATGACTGCTTAGCATCTGACCTCTGAAATCACATAGAACAGGGAGAATGGAACATCAAGTCTATTCCATTTCTGATTGAAGACTACTAATACATGCATTGAAGCTCAGTAAACTCGCTTTTGCGCTCTGAAAGGTCAGGCCTGGAAGAAGGAAAACTTCGTCATCATCCAACACCATCGTAGAGCCTCCCAAGCGCCATCGCTAAAGCGCCCTCTTCAAACAAACCCAAATGTCAACGAGTCAGAGGTGACTCGAACAATCGATCTATCCCTTGCCGCTAACCGCGTGCTTTTGTGTCTGCCCTTTTGGCAATGTAGTAAGTAATCAAGTCTCGGTAGTCTTCGCACGCTGGTCCCAAAAGCTTCCAAATGTGTCGCTCATCGCTCATGCAGTCGTTCAATTGTAGTATGTATTGAAGGACGGCTCGGCGAACATCTGGACTGTTGGCTGCCAAACATCGTGTGGCCAAATTTCCCATCCTAACTTCCTGCTCGCTGGTCAACTCGTTGCTTTTTCCGGGTACGGCATATCGGTAGAGCAAACTTTCGAGTACAGACATGCCCATGAACAGAGTGCTGGATTCGTGGATCTCACTGGTTTCCGTCTCTAGTAGATCAAGGACGGCGTTAATGCAGTCTTCAGGCTCACACCTTTTTGCGATGAGCTTGGACATTTCTCCGAGACCATAGACTATATGCGAAGTGCTTTGGAAGTGTTTTCGGGCGATGAGAATGGCACACAGTGCGCGTGGATAGGTTGTGGAAAAGAATTTTGGTTGATGCTTTAGCATCAGCTGGACCGTGACCAAGACCTGCGTCTTCAAATCCAACGCTTTAGCTGGCTTTGATTCGTCATTCGGTTCTTCGAGGGTTTCCAGTAGAGGGAGTAATAACTCGTCAAATTTCGCGCCATCGCCCCAGATGTCGTCCTGGTTTCGGATCAAACCCTGAAGCTTCCGGAATCCATGGATATCGAGGGTCCTCGCGCGTACTCGAACAATTCCACTATCGAGCAACCGGCGACCAGAAACGACGTTGATATTCTTTCCTGGTGTATTGACCGGTTTTCCCTCTGACTCTAGGGAATTGGGTTTTGTTTTGTTGACCGGAAGTTCTTCAAGAACATTGGGCGATGGGAAAAGCTCTGGTGAGGTGATCATCTCTGATTTAGGCAATGGGTCCTCAAAAACCTTCAGAGTCTCTTCTGGCCGAGCTTCGGCGCTTGCAACTTTACTAGTCGGAATCGCGTCGATCATAGTTTCTGTAAAGGTGTGCTTGTTGACCGGATTTGCTTCAATTGGATCCACGGCAATGGAAGCTTGCACGGCGGGAACCTCAGCCGCAGGAAGTTCCGTAGAAGTCTCGACTGCAGGAAGCTCCATGGGAGCCTCGACCGTAGCAAGTTCTGAGGGAACCTCGACCCCGGGAAGTTCTGCGGGATCGTGGGGATATGTTGTTTTGTCGGTAGGTGGGCTATGGCTACTCGATAAGTCCACAGGAGCGTTAGTACGAGAAATCGCTGGCTGCTTTTTTGCGTCGGGTTTCCGTGTCATCCTAAAAGGGCGCACTGGTGCCGACGATAATGACCCAACAGCTGTTGCAGGTCTGACGGTGCTGGAAGATGGCTTGGTTTTTGGTACTGAGATTGCAGAATCCGCAGATCCTGGGCGATCTGGTAAACGGTTATCTGGCAAATTTGCTCGCTTCTTTTGTGCGGCGATAGTCTCTCTTATGGAGGGTCTGGCGGCAGGAACAGATGTGGTGCTCCGAGATAATGCTGGGGCTCTGGTGGCGACCATGGATGTGTCGGCGACCACCGCCTTTTGCGGGTTTGGGTTTGACGAATCCTCAATCAGAAGGTCTTGCTGTTTCTTTTCCAGGGAAGCAAGGATACTAGCAGCGTAGTTAGTACCTGTCAGATTGATGGACTGTATGTGCTGCCACTTACTGCTCTGACTTCTCTGAGCAGATACGTGCGAATGCCCAATAAGTTGGCCGCATACTCTCCCGGATCTTCTTGTCCCGGTCTGTAAGGCCGGCTTTTATGCATTTCTCAATAAGGTCGAGTCCTCCACCGTGTTCGAGGACGTTTTTGCGTTGCCCGTATTTGGTCATGATGGTCTTGAGCCATCCAGTGGCGAAGGTCCTCGGCTGAACATTCTTGTCCTGACACGCGTTCCAGATATGCTGTACAAGACGGATGTTGTAGGAGACGTTTGCGAGTATTGTATCGACGGTGATGTTTCCGTTCGACGCACTGATCTTCTTAGTATTCGCGCACAGTTTGATCAGATTTGGCAAGAGGATTTCGACCATACTGTCGAGTCCAGAGCCAGCGACTCTGGCAATGTCTTGAATTAGATGGCAACCATTGGTAGATACGGTCGTTCGCAGTGAGTTGATGGTCTTGAGTATACCATCAAGTAGACCTTTGATGCCAACAAGGTAAGCTGTTGTGAGGTCTCCTGTTGCGTTACCTTTGGTAATCTTTCTGAGCTTGATGATGCTCTTCTCTCGAGCACTCCAATTTTGCTCGGACTCTTTGCCTTCAAAATGAGGCTGCATATCGCGGAAGATGTCTTCGAGATCTCGGGCCGTCTCAACGTAGGCCGGGTCCAATTTCTCGGCTTCGCGTTCGGCAACGGAAGTTATGACCACTGGTGGCAAACTATCGCTGGTTACCCTTTTGTGGGAGGTTTCTATCTTCTTAGATGGCCCAACCTCTTGAGCATGGGGCGTAGAGGTGGCTTGCGGGGTTTTGTTAGATGTCGCCGCCGGTTTGCTCTCGGTGCTCGATTGAGAGGTAGTAGCAGAGAGGATTTGCGGTTTGGTGCGCGATATGTTCTGTGAAGTAACGGACGGGACGGGTGGCGGTCTGGCAGTGGATGTGGCTTGAGGTTTGGTCGAGGTGGCGGGCTCGATCTCTGCTGGAATGGCAACACCAAGCTGGGTCAAAATTTGGACGACAGTGTTCTGGCTGATACCATGTTGCTGAAGACCTTTCTGCAGATCGTATTTTGCGCGGTCATTGGCAATAGACCTAAGAGCGGTAAGTAATGCCCGGCATATAAGATATGAAAGTCGGCATCGGATCTTACCTGAACAGCCCGACGATAGTGGCTTTGGCTGTCTCTCTAACGCTTTCATCTGGGTCTTCTAGGCAGTCGATAACGCCGGGGACAAAGCTTTTGAATTGTATGTCATGCTCCTTCCTTATCTGTAACTAATCAGCAGTGTTCGAGTCTTGAGCCTTCGAACTTACCTTGAGGATCCATCTCATGCCGGCTTCCTTGACCTTGGGGATCTCGCTGGTCAATGCAGTGTCCCGGATGATTTGCTCTACATTCATAGCAGAGAGATGCCAGAAGTCACACAGCGCCTGGGTAGCTCTTTGGCGTATGCGATCTGTTTGGTCACCCAGAGAGTCAACAATGGAAGGAAGCGTCTTGAGGCCTTGGGATATGAGTAGCTCCTTCTGTTCTTGGAGGATTAGACGCTTGGTGAGGTGACCCAGAATGGAAAAACCAGCATCGACGTAGTGAGCCGACGAAATGGCATAGTCGATGAGGTTGAAGAGAGGTATAATTGCTGTACCAGGCACTTGTCGGTGTTTGATATTCCTCTTGAGCTCATCTAGCTCAGTGAAGGTATCATCTTGTGCAGCAGGAACACTCCGCATAGCGAAGAGGAGACTTGTTGCCTTCGCCTCCATGGCTAGGAAGTCCCAGCACGCGAGTTGCAACTCGGCACGAATTGCTGGATGGTGATATAGAAAAACCGCAAATGCGGTCAAGCAACAGAGGATTTTGTAGCCGTCGCTACAGATAGCGAACAGGAGAAGGGCAAGAGCGACCCAGAAAGGCTTCACTCTGATCTTGACTGATTCCATGTTTGTCTAGTTAGCTACGTCTCAATGAACTCTAGGAGTTTACGGTTTGAAAAAGTGTGTTTGTGAGGTAACTTTATGGAAACACGGCAACTCAAGTGTAAACAAGAGCATGAAGGGGGAAGAAAGAACTTGGGGGAACGAACGCGTTTTGTAGACTCGCTGACTTAGCGGTTGATTCTGTTGAACAGTGGTAGCGAGTGAGCGAGTTCACGGAGTTAAAGCTCGACGAGTTTGGTGGTTGTGAGAAGATGGGCAGGGGTGGTGGGGTGGTGGGGTGGTTCGCGATAAACGTTAAAGGTTGAAGAGTTGTAAGAGGAAGGGAGGGCGTTTGCTTGTTGATATGTAGATGCCTATTCCTCATTAGGCAAAGTGGTACAAGGGTATTTCCGCCCTACCGTTCGCAGCCTTACAGGAGCAACGAGACTAACAAGTACAGGAACGAACCTCGTTGCAAGATGGATTCTCGTTCTAGCAATATCTATTCATCAGGTAGGACTTAGAGATATATTCTAGCCGTTGCTGCTGCACCGGTTTACTTGAAGCTCTGTGTGTGTGTGTGATTTCACAAGTGCTTGGCAACGAACACCCAAATTTAGAGTGTGCATTTAGAGTTGATTATTACGCGTGAGGCTCTGCTATTATCACTTGGCGCGTTGGACGCGCCACAATTGTTCTAGACTCGTGGTGTAGGTATTGTCTACCTTCGCATCATCTGGTTGACATGCTTCCTTCAGATCCACATCTTTCTCGACAAGAACTCCTTCTTCGTCCTCATGGTCAATGCTCCTGGCGCTCTTCTCTTCGCCAGATTCTGTTTTTCCCAAGCTCGACTCGTAATCATTCCATAGCTTTTCCACTCTCTTTCCAAAGAGTTTTTCCCAGAATACCCCTTCAACATACTTCTTGTCCTTTAAGCTGCTATTGAGACTCATCACGCTGCCTTGGCCCCAGGTATCTTCTAACCATTCCAAAAAATACCCCGTGCGCTCATAACCCGAATCCCAATCTCCTCCGCTTCTCTTCCTCCAATGTGGTGGGCTTAACCCTGCTTTCAATCTCACAAAATCCGCAATCCCTTCAATCAAACCACCAGGTGCTGTTCCAAGAGCGTTCCATTGCCAGCAGTGTACCATCTCATGCACGAGTACCCCTTGTATTTCATCGCGCTGTCTGTGTGGTTGCTTCGACGAGATGTTTGCAATATAGTCAAGCGAAAAATGGATCTCTTTATGATCATCGTCAAGAGATGAGCCAGTTGTGTAGGCCACGCCATCCATAGATCGAAGGATTAGAGTTACTGATCGAGTTGGAGGAATAAGACTATTCGTCGCAGTGGGCTTGTAAAGAGTCGAGAGAACAGCATCTACGGCGGCTGCAAGGGCGGTGGAGATGTTGCTGTGGCTCGTGAAAACATTGGCACCATTATGATTGAGATCTTGGATCTCGAGGCGGAGCTTAGGAACTGGGAAGCTGTGTCTGGGGTGAGGTCGGGAAGTGGTGGGCGGAGTGGGCGGTTTAAGGGATGAGGCGCGAATGGGCAGAGGAGATGGTGTGGGTTCAGAGGACACAGTAGACATGGCGAGGGGTGTAGGAAGAGGCTTTAGAGACTGATCAGAGGAAGGGGGCATGGTTGTGTAATTAACCGTTACAGCAGGTACCCATTGAATGCGCTTGCTGGACCCTTACATACCTTATCTCGCTAATCTCACAAGCCACAAGATCTGGAGAAATGACGCATTGCCGCAGCGTTGTGTCGAAGCTTGTTTCAAAGCTTTGAAAGGAGAAATAATACTTTGGCTTTGGGTATGATATTTGCAGAATTGGTCGGACATCTCGAGTAGTCGCATAAGAACATAAGCACGCATTCCGAGACCCAAATTAGTGCAGGTTTCATCCGCGACATAACGTCTATTTCGATCGCCAACAGTATTGCAATTGGATTTACATTAGCAGGGAATTGTATGATTCTTGACGGGAATGGTAACCAACTTCTCAAAGAGAATGCATTGGTCGAATCTTTTGCTGATTTTCGAAGGCTTCCATCCTTCGTTCAATAGTTGCCGGCCCTCGCTCACGACATCCCGAGGCAGGTCTCGATTTATGCTACGTTACAGACAATAGTAAAGCACGCCAAACGCTCACAACCCCTTCTCCCGAGATATCAGCTGACATTTCTATCTATCTCTAGTCGTTGCTACGTCTGGCCCATCCTCAACCTACCCCCAACGAGCCTACCGCAACCCCACAGACGCCCTCGTCAAGTTTCTGGATTATAAACATGGCATCAACTGGGCAATATGGGAGTTCCGCGCCGAGGGCACAGGGTACCCAGACTCGGAGGTCTACGGACGAATACGACACTATCCATGGCCCGACCACCATCCTCCACCCTTTGCATTGATACCCAACATCATGGCTAGCATGCGCGATTGGCTCAAAGGATTGGATTCGAACCCTGGGAGGGTGGCTGTCGTACACTGCAAAGCTGGAAAAGGGAGAAGTGGAACAGTCGCGTGTAGCTATCTGATTAGTGAGGAGAGTTGGACGGTGGAAGACGCTGTGAATAGATTCACAGCCCGGCGTATGCGGTCTGGATTTGGGGCAGGAGTTAGTATACCGAGTCAGCTTCGATGGATCGGCTACGTTAAGAGGTGGACCCAGCACGAAAAACTATACGTTGAGAGGCAGATCGAAGTGCTAGAAGTTCACGTCTGGGGGCTAAGAGACGGTGTAAAGGTCTCATTAGACGGGTATGTGGACGAAGGGAGAATGATCAAGACCTTCCACGTCTTTTCGAAAGAGGAAAGAATAGTAGTGGACGGGACACCAGCAACAGGAACTCCTAACCCACAAGACGAGAAAGACTTTACACCATCGACCGCCACTCCGCAAACCGACCCCACATCCTCCCCCCGCCCCCTTTCCCACTCCCGAACCTCCCCTCCAAACCCTCAAACCAGGCCCCCGGCCGCTTCTGCTGCCATTTTCCGCCCGCACACCCGCCTCGTCCTCCCCACATCCGACCTCAGCCTTTCCTTCGAACGCCGCAATAAAGCCGCCTACGGCTTCACCATGGTCACCTCCGTTGCGCACGTCTGGTTTAACTGTTATTTCGAAGGCTCTGGCCCCGAAAATGGCGGCGATGCTACTCCCAATGGGGTCTTTGAGATCGATTGGGAGGCCATGGATGGGATCAAGGGCAGTGCCAGGAAAGGGACGAAAGCACTAGACCGGTTGTGTGTCGTTTGGAGGGCTGTCGATGAAGGCGGTCAGCTAGGAACCAGGAAAATCGTGGAGGAGCCTAAAGAGGGACAGCCGATACCGGAGACGGGGCCCGCTGATTGGAAAGGGGTGAGTCATGGGAATGCGGCTCTCCAGAAAACTCTAGGTCTTAGGACAGAAAGTCCCCACGATAGAGGCCACAGCAAAGCCGGCAGTATCAAAAGTGCGAAGTCAACCGAGGTGGATGACGACGAATTTGTGGGGGTCAAACCACATGGGCCAAGTGGCGAGGAACATATACCGCTTCCGGATGAGCCGCCTTCTCAGCAACGACGTTCTGAGAGATCCGGTACGGCTGATAAGTTGGAAGAGGGGGGGATAGATGGAATTACGAGGGGGATCCAACATGTGCATACCGAGGATCTGCCTGGAGGGGTGCCGGAAGGTGAGATGAAAGCGCCGAAGGACCATGTGGTTGGGCAGATCATGAGGGAGGATGAGAATTTCAGTTCGTGATATTCACCAGCGAGACGGGATACTCAGACATGACACCTCTAAATAGACAGAAGACCGGGCTAGGAGACGGTGTGAAAAGAGGCATAGAACACGTTACTACTACGGGGGCGCCGCAAGAGAGACAGCAACGCCCAAAGATTTTTAGCCTAAGCGGATTGTTGATGAGCATGAGAATGATACCCATTTAGAGCAGGGACTGCATCGCATCGGTGAGGATATGGGTGTGGGAAAGAAAGAGGGACCGTAGAGCATAGAGTATATAAATTTTCAACCGAATACCGTAGAAGTACATGTTATGGTCTTGACTTGAGTCGATGTCGTATATTCCAAAGAAGGCTCGAGGTCTACAGGATTCTTGGATGAGGCTTTGCTGAAGTTCGTGTCCTATCTAGAAATTCTACATGTTCTCGAATTATTCTCCTTTCTAATCTTGAAAAGCAATTGCAAGATCGAAGAATGAATCATTAGAGGTAATGATTTAAATTTTTCGATTCTACCTCCATAGGAAAGATTGTCGAACGATGTAATATTCTATAGAAAATGACTCAAGGTGAAACATAAGACGACAAGAATAACTTAAGTAAATCAAAAACCAAAATGTTATCGAAAAGACAAAAGGTCGGTCTTGAGGTTTCTAGGGTTAGGTTTAAATAATCTTCAAACGCAATAACCAAAATCCATCCTCGACTTCTGAACCGCCCAGGAAGGAAAGGCGGGTTAGAAAAAGGGCGTTCAGCGAAGAGATGTCCCAATGCCCAAATACGCCCCCTTGATTTCTCAGATTAGTACAATTTTCAAAACAAACGAGCACAAAACAAGCAAAAGGAAGACTCACTCCCTCCACTCACTCAACCAGCGGAGAAGTGGATTTTGTTCAGGTCTGAATACAATGTAAAGTACAAGTATCATCGACGCCGCTCAATGACAAGGAGCTCCTTTTCCTATGCATACAAAATCCTCTCCCGAATCTAATACCCCCTTTGAGTATCTTTAAAACCCCAAGGTATACACACGACCGACTCAAGGGACTTAGGCGACAACTTCCCCACCATCTACCATCACGGGCTCCCATGGCCTCCCATCCTCGGCGTCGCTGGGGACCCTCACTTTTAGTGGACTGTACATATACCATCCCTTCAGCGCCGCCACCGCTGCCCGTATCCTCGCTTCATCTAGACTTCCCCCAACCCCTTCCCCAAGCTTTTCTTTTCCTGAAAACACCCCCACAACAAACACCGGATGTCTGCTCATCCTTCCCGTCTCCCGCAATATTCTCGCCACGGGCGAGTCAAAGCCCTCGCGAGCGCAGAGTTTCGAGAGGTCACGCGTGGGTTGCCGGAACTCGAAGAGCTTGCTGACATTGAGGTGCCGGGAGAGGATGTGTTCCCTGAAGAAAAGCTTCGCGCTTCTTTTGCCGCAGTGGAGGTATACGGCGCCCATGAGCGCTCTGACGAAATTCATGCTTGCTCTTTCGAGCGTGATCCCTCTTTCCGCTTTCGCATGCGCGTCTTGCTCGCGCAGTTTGGGACGCTCGGCGTAGTCGGTTTCGGTGCGGTTGATTTCTTCGCCGAAGTAATCATCGTAAACGGTGCGGCTGGACATGCCTCGTCGCCAGCCCTTTTCTGCGTTGGGTCTGTCTGAGGCGCTCCTTTCTGAAACGGTATCCTCTAGTTCTTTAACTTGAATGCCCGTGCCATCGACGGAGGCATTGCCAGGTTCTTGGCGCTTGCATTGGAGGTAGCCTGGGTCAACCTCGCCTCCAGGCTCGGCAGCAGCTTCTACACCCCACTCTCGTGTTATAGCGGCCAGGGTTTTTGGACCACAATATGCCCACATGGCTGCGAAAACTACTTCGGTAGGTAGTCGGGGAAAGCGACATAGTATCGCTTCAGCGGTGTAGTAGCCGAAAAGGTCTCCGCCAAGGACGGCGAGGGAGGCGTTGTTGAATAGGGGGTCGATATCAGCGGTAGGGTCGATGAGGCAGCGTGCGAGCGTTCCAAGTGGTAGACGAGGGGACAGGGAGAGTCGAGCATGCAATGCAGAGAGCTTTGCAGAGGAGGATGCGCGGGAAGGAGGTGGAGAGGGCATTTTTTGGAGAGAGAACCGTGGCGGTCGCAACGGTGAGGGAGCTTCATCTGCATTTACTGAAGGTTCATCTATGCTTTGTTCTTGTTGTAGTAGAGGAGAGGCGGCGGTGGATTGTAGGCGAAGGTTGCGAGCAAGTTGATTGTGGAGGCAGCATGGCCTTGTTCGAGGAGTGAGCAGGCAGCCGCTCCATCGTAGGACGCGGAACCTTTGCATGTGTAAACCTCCACTGGTAATGACCTTGCTGTCCCTTGCGACTTCAAACTCGGACGATTGGAACTGTGGTGAATATCAATATCGTGTGCTGACCTAGGAAATTTCTTGGGCTAAAAGTCGTGTCGTGAAAGTGCAGGGGTTGTACAGCGGACGGCGGACGCTAAGCTAAATACCTTCACCTCGACTGCTTCTCAGAACATCTGCAGCAAGCTCTGTATCAGATTGGAAAATCATCATGGAGGGAGATCACTCAATCAAGACAGTCCAATCGAAAGGTGCTGCTGTCTCTCACAGCAGTGGAGGGAAAATACCGTAAGCGCTATATGCCATTCCGCCTACTCTTCTCAACTCGGGGGCTCTATACCCATGGCTGACCCTGACACAGCTATCCTAAGCATGTATGGTCACCCTCTGGAGGATGGTACGCGCAACCGGCGAATTGGAAGGCAAATACGGCAGTAATGGGAGCCGTCATCGTTGGCATTGTGGCAATGGTATGGAGCGTTAGTGCAGATCGAGAGGTGCGGACCAGGTTTCCTGAGAAAGACAGATTCTTTCCAAGTCGATGGTGGGCAGATCCTCAGTTGAGATACAGCCACATTATCAGATCTGACAGTACTATGGTGTAGGTGGAGCAAGCAGATCATAGAGCACGAGCGAGCCGCGAAAGGGCAGTAACAGCCTCCTGTCCTCAGACATCATTGCTGGCGTTTTGGTGAAAGGAAGGGGCTTTATATCCCCCATATAGGGAAGCATTCACAATCATTAGACACTTAAGGCACATATATCATTATGCAAGCCATGGACGTAGATTTCTTTACAGAGACCCAACTCCCAATGCTGATGATTAGTAGTTCTAAGGACGGCCACAACAGGAGTTACCATATAAAGTAGTGTATCAATCAAGGCTCTAGAGGAGGAATGCCTGCGTCTTACCAATACCATTAGTTAAATAGTGGTAAGTGCGGGCCATCAAGATCGAGTTAACAAATCCTGTCAGGATCAAGCAGCAGGGCTACCTTCCCGTATCATCTTTCCATCATTCATGCCGTCTCCAGCAGGTTCATACAGTGAAGCGTTCCGCTGCTGTTCATCCGTGAGTGGCAGTACATTGAGTCTTATCTCGAATTGGCTCGTCCGATCATAGACGCTTTCGCCGTTCCACAGCTCTCTCCCATCGCGCTCGCTATAGCTTAGCTTCGGCATTCCTACCTGCTCGATTGCAAAGCTAGCGGCAACAGAACCGTACATGCATGCAACCTCGAAGTCGGTCAGGCGTCCAGCATGAGGTTCAGTCATCAGCCCAATACAGAAGCCACCAAGAAACGCGTTACCACCTCCGGTTGGGTCCACAACCTTCCCACTCTCGAATTTGCGCTTCTCCGACTCGTGTTGGACTTCTTCGATTTGGGTGTTATCGGACTTGCTTGAAAAGCCATAAAAAGCCGGGAAGGAAGTGTGACGGGCGGACTGGGCGCAGTAGCAACCACGCTCACCAAGCCGAACCACAACGGCGCCAGGTTTGCAGCCAAAGCCTAAGGTCAACAATTCTTCGCATTTGCTTCTCAAGATTTGGTGGCCCGAGTCTTGATCCAGATCGATCTCGACACCGCAAAGAGCGGCAAATTCATCGAGGTTTGGACTAATGACATTGACAAACTTCAGCGCCTCCATGCAATTAAGGAGTTCGCTTGGTACACACAAATCGGGCACGGGCTCCCAGACGAATATAGGCCGTTCCATCGTCCCCGGTAGGAACTTGCCATCGAGCTCAAGCGCTTTGCGTTTCTCAAGGATGCCTTGAACAAGCTCGATGCAACGTCTTGGGGAGCAGATTAAGTGGTAGGTCTTCGAGTTGAGGTGTTCAGAAGGGAGGACGTTTTGATCGACTCGGATCTTAGGGGTCAAATACATGAATTCTTTGGATCATGCACTATCAGCCCATGTTTGGTCCTTCGATTAATTGAAGATGTCTACCTCGATGCTCTTCATTTGTATAATGATTGAGACCTCGTGTCGTCAGGCGTTCGGGAGTCCTTATAAAGTTACACCGCGTTTGCCATGAGCAAATTTCTTGCTCTAGCTCTCGTGGAAAGTCGGAACCTCTGTGCACTACCCATCCGACGAGTACAGAAGATGGCGGTTTCCGGAAGAGTCTTGCTCCGAGTGCTGCCCAAGAGCCTGCTCCTCCCATGATTCCAAGTACTGGTGGTCTAGGCGGAGGATACCATATCTCATCTGTAATTGCTGAGTTGTGCGACCAAGCTCTCTCTCCAAGCTGACCCACCAATGATGAACATGCCAAGCGTACAGAAATCCATTCTGAGAAGTCCTTCACCAGGCTTATGTAACTCTACAACGCACCTTTGCCTGACATCCCAGGACTGCTCATCATGGAATTCCCCCAGCACCTCTAAAAAGGTCTGACCCTTTGCTGGGCAGCAATCTTCCGAGAAACCAAACTCGATCAGAGAGAGTTTCTTCACTTTACATAGGTCGGGTCTAGGTAGTAGGTAGGTAGGGAACTCTTTAGCCAATATCGATTATGTAAGCGTAGCTAAATCCCGGTCTATCCCAGAAATGAAATACTTTGAGCATAAGACACTGAAGCTACATATATACCGTCGTGACTGTGATACTTGTGAATTATTGACGCGGTCAGGAGGCTTGTTTGACTCTGCAGCTTCCAAAGCAGCAGGTTGCGTTCTGTTCACTCCTTCGACAGCTACAGCATTGCTCTTACAGAATGGCCAACAGTATGAATAACCTAACGACGCTCATCAAGCGGTACGTTGCATGAACTTGTCTCTCATGCTCTATCGAGACCGCCTTTTCTTCTCTGCATCATCCATAAACAGCCCCCTTGCCAACAATAGACACCAACCACACCTTTTCTTCAGTAAAAATGCCTCTGGCCTCGCTAACAATTATCCGCAGGCTCGAAGCTGCAACTTCACGTTTGGAGGACTTAGTTCCGACAATGAGCGACGCATCTGCGTCAACGAACGGAGTTCCAGCATTGCCGGAAGCAGGTCTCGCCACCGGCCGTGGAATTGATCGACCAGTGGGAACTATTGCCTCTCCACAGCCTGTATTTGAACCTCTACCACCAGCCATCGATGACTTTGATGGCTTGATCAACGGGGACGTCAAGACGTATGTGAACATGAGTGAAGAGATTGGAGGCCTGGTAGCGGAACAGGTACACCACCAGGAGAACTTCGACATTGACGAGCAAAGATATGCTGACGAAGAAGTCCGCCGCTGTTTTACGCTCTTTTGCAGCTCAACGTAAATTTCTCATCGTTACCACAAAGGCGAAGAAACCAGATATCCAGTCGCCGGTATACATGGAGATATTGAAGGAGTTGCAATCAATGATGGGTGCCGTGAGCGATATACGGGAAGCCAACCGACCTTCGCCTCTTTTCAACCATCTTACCACTGTTTCGGAAGGAATCGCTGTACTTGGCTGGATTACAATTGACCCGAAACCGGCAGCTTTTATCGGCGATATGCTGGGTAGTGCTCAATTCTACGGCAATCGTGTGATCAAAGAGTATAAAGAAAAGTAAGTTTCACTGACTATGCCTACTCCACATAAGTTTAACCTCGTTGCAGAGACCGTATCCATGTTGAATGGGCACAGGCTTTCTACCGTATCTTCACTTCGCTTACTAGCTACGTCAAACACCATTACCCGTCGGGCGTCACATGGAATAATAGAGATGGGATAGACCCGCTGGAAGCTCTCCACGAGGTCCAGTCAGGTCAATCATCATCTAAGCCCGCTACCACACCTTTGAACTCAGCGACTCCACCTCCACCACCCCCACCACCTCTCCCGACGTTTGACAACCCCCTAACGAACGGCGCCTCCACCACATCCACGAATGGCGGCACCGCCGACATGGGCGCCGTCTTCGACCAGCTCTCAAAAGGTGAAGCGGTTACGTCCCATCTCCGCAAAGTCGAACCATCCTCTCAAACCCATAAGAACCCGACTCTCCGCGCCGGCGCGGCCGTTCCTTCTGCTCCCACTCGCACCGCATCTCAAAATAGCGCTTCCTCCCGCGGCAAGTCCCCCTTGCCGGGTAAAAAGCCTAAACCAGAGAGCATGCGCACGAAGAAACCCCCAAGAAGAGAACTCGACGGCAACAAGTGGATCATTGAACACTACGATTCCCATGACGGCATGCTGGAAATCGAAGCCTCCATCACGCACTCCATTCTCATCTCCCGATGCACCAAAACCGCCATCCGCGTAATTGGCAAAGCAAATGCCATTAGCATCGACAACTGCACCCGCCTCTCTCTCGTCATTGACAGCTTGGTGTCGTCCGTAGACGTAATCAAATCCCCGAAGTTCGAGATGCAAGTGCTTGGCACGTTGCCGACTGTCATGTTGGATCAGGTGGATGGGGCGGCGGTTTATCTCGGGAAAGAGAGCCTGGACACGGAGGTATTTACTAGTAAGTGTGCAGGGGTGAATATCAACCTACCCGGCAAGGGGGAAGATGATGATTATGTGGAGAGGCCGGTGCCGGAGCAGATGAAGAGTGTGGTCAGAGGGGAAACGGTTGTTAGTGAGATTGTGGAACATGCTGGATAGCGGTGAGGGGCTTTAAGTGTTTGTAGGATATTTTGGGGGTTGGAGAAACATGCCCGCTATCCGGTCGATTGGGGGTTTGCTTTTCAGGTGGGCATCTGGGAGGTGCTTCCATATTAGGAGCAGGTGATTTGGCTACAATGGAGGGAACTAGCGTTCTGTAATAATATTGTATCTGCATCAAATCATTGACATCTATGTCGTCGATCAGCGCTTTTATCGTCTTCCAAACAGGAAGAAGAGCTAGAAAGCCATATGTGCACAGGTATCTTCGGGGCTTGCAAGCCTAGTGTTAGCACGTGCGAGTAATTGGAGTCTCGAAATCGTTGTTGCCCATGCTTCTTGGGACTCGTTTGTACGAAATCGCTAGTGGAAAGATGATGCCTTTGAGTGCTAGTCCACTTTTGGAATCCGAGGAGCATTCTGTTGCCCATTCGTGCATCGTTAGGTGACTCAGTCACCCCATCTCAGGAGTCGCCATCTTTGATATCCACCTTCTTGGCGCTACCTTGCTCTCCAGCGCCATCGTCATTATCCTCGCGCGCACGCTTCTTAGAGGCTGGTTCTGTGAAGGTTACGGGAGCAGTATCTGGCATAACAGTGTCATGGGGCTTTTCAGCTGTCATTGCTCTTCCATTCTCCTTGGTGATGCGTTCAGCGGCTGGAGACTCGGGTTGAGCTGGGGTGCTGCTTTGATTGGTTAGGTCGAGGCCCAGTAGACAAGTGTCATATATGAGATGCGCAGGACCTACTTTTCATCTCCGTCTTCTTTCTTTGCATCGTTCCTATCCCTTCCATTACGGTCTCTCCCATCCCTATCACGGCCTCTGCCCCTCCCACCGCCTCGGCCACGGCCAGCGCTCCCGAAGCCCTTGTGTCGCCCACCATTTCTATCTTTGAAGCCGGACTTGCTATCTTCGTCTCGCCGGATCCTCCAGTCGCGGTTATCGTTATCACCGCGCTTGTCACGGTGGCTCGATGGTTGGTCACCTGAATGCGGCCGAACCTTGCCTGCTCTAATATCATCGACTTTTTCATCACAGTACTGCTTCTTGCTCTTGATCGCGAGGTCATTGCCTTTCCATTTCGGTTTAGGTTCCAGAGCGAGGAAGGCCTTCTGAGTCGCTTCTGAGTCGAACTCAACGAAAACGCTGCCTTTGAAGATCTTGTTGTTTTGACGACGTAAACGAACGGAATTTGTAGAGCCGTGTTCTGCGAAGAAAGCTTCGATATCGAATTGGGTGCTCGGCATTTCCTCGCCAAAGCCCTTGACATAGACGCTTCTGGCCATGGCTGCGTCCTCGTAGACTTTCTGAATTTCGACCATGGGTTTATCCTTGAGATGTTCGGGAATTGGGGCTTTTCTCTGGACACAGCTATCATCGTCGGTAACAACAAGGATTTCACTCTCTTTAAGAGCATCAATGACGGCAGAATAGGGTTGAAAATGGCGCATGCGTTTGAAAGAATGTATGATGCTGATTGGGACAGGAAGATTCCGGTGGCCTTCGACTTTGGAATAGAGGAAATTGTCGGACATAAGGTTGGAGTCTGAAAAGTAGAATTCAACCTGCTTACGGATTTCCACTGGATCACTACTTACTGGCTGAGACGTGAGGTCGGATTTGACGTTTTGTTTGAAATTCTTTGGGGAGCGGTTGCGGTTGTTCCATTTTTGACCTTCTCTGACTTTATCTGATGTCACACCGTCTTTTTTCGATTCGCTGTTCGTCCCCTTTTCGGCTGGAGCTTCGTGACCTTCCGTCTCAACAGCAACTGTGTTTTCAGTTTTTGTGCTCTTGTCCTCTATCAAGGCATCATTGTCTACTTCAACGAGAGTTAGCTTGGTCTCAACCGTTTGGATAATCTGTAGTGGAGTGCGGTCTTTTGTAATAACGGTAGGCTGGGAGAACTAGATATATACCAAGTGTTTCCTTGGGAGCTTCTGGCAATGCCTCATTCTCCGAGGTGTTAACAGTCTGATTGTTTTCAAAAGATGTTGCAGAAGGGTCCGGCTCAATCGTCTCAACTGCAATATCGACCATCTTGGCCCCTTTTAGATGTGCGTATCAAACAAGGTAGCAGCGGCCAGCGATTAGAAATAGAAGGTCGAAACTGTATGCAAGAGATTAATATGAGCAGCTCTCCAGCTTCCCCAAGACAGAAAATGAATTGTAATGGTGACTCGGTTGGAGAAGTCCGAATTGGAGGTGTTGGTGTTTGCAGGATCTTGACCTGCGCTCTAGGGTCAGAGCGTGGAGAGTGAAGCAGAATGAATTGACAGTAAGTGCCTTGAAGAGCGCAGCACGTTCGGTAGCTAGTTGGATGAATGGTGAATAGGATGAAAGTGGGAGCTTCTTTTCCGTGCCCGCAATTCGAGCTTCTCAAGCGAGGGGCAAGTTTTCCCGACCTAAATTCTTTGACCGAGGACCTCTGATCTGATACCAAGTCAAAGAATATCCAGCTACCAGTACCAAGTAACAGGAGGTTTCACAATGCGAAAGCGATTTCACGGTCTTAAACGACTGGTAAGTAAAGATAGCACAGCTCCTCCATTAATAGTGTTTCTAATTTCCCGTTCAGAAAATCCGACAATCCTGGAATAAATACAATCTCTACAATCTTTCTCGTGCCGAACTGCCCAAGTACGCAGATAGAACCTACTTCCAACAGAAATGGACTTCCAAAGCTCTTACACGTGCTTATCATGGAGAAACGATACGGGAGAAGAAATGGCAGATGCTGTTTCGGCCATCGCTACGCTCCGTGGTGCCTATGGATCACAGATATCTCGCTCGTTCGGACGGATCAGAACAAGCTCTAGGGAGGGGCGCGGGCCTTGAGCCTGCACCTGATATGAAGCCGAAGCCGTTCCCCAAAACTCCATACATGAATATGGTGTATGCGCCAGTTGAGAGGAGACTTGACACCGCAGTATTCCGAGCATTGTTCGCCAGCAGCACACGACAAGCTAGACAATTCGTGGTTCATGGATATGTGAGGGTCAATGGCAAGAAGGTTCATATCAGCCACCTTATAAAGGAATGTAATTGATGACTGAGGATACTCTAGATGATCTATCCAGGGTACCAACTCAACCCCGGCGACATGTTCCAAGTCGACCCCGAGCGCGTCCTTTTCGCCACCGGCGCCTCTAAAGATGCTAAAGAGCGTCGCGCAACGCGCAAATTCCGCCAGAAAGGTTCCTTATCGGAGGAATCTCCCTCCTCAGAAACCCTCCCAACCACACCTGACTCCACCTCCGCTGATTCACCCGCCGCATCCTCCCCAAAACAAACCCTAACAACCCTCCTCAGCAATGCTCGCTCCGTTCTGACCGCCCCATCCGCGTCCTCCCTCTCCGCAAAACGCAAACAAGATCTACGCGCCTTTCAACGAACCCTAAAACGCACTCTCTCCCGTCCCAATTCCCTAACCGATAGCATCGAAGCCCAGCTCTTAGAAATGACCGCAAACCTCAACATCGCCCCGGCTTCCAGCGCCACCCCAAACTCTGCCGACTCCCCCGCGCCCTCGAGACCCTCTCTAGCTCCCACGGACGAGGCAACCCTCAAAAAAGCCATCGAGGCCGCAAGAGATAACCCTATCGATGCATCAAAGCCGTACGCAACGCCCTGGAGACCGAGAGAGTGGATGTCGGCGTTTGTGTTTGTGCCACGGTATTTGGAGGTGCATCATCGGGTGTGCAGCGCGGTGTATATACGGCATCCGGTTGCGAGGCCTGGGTTGGGGGAGGTGCCGACGCCGTATAATACTGAGATTAATGCGTTGGCTTTTAATTGGTATTTGAGGAGGAGGTAGGGGCGACTTTTGTGGCAAGGTGGAGAGTAGATACAACATGGAGTGTGGGAGACTGGCATGCAGATGGCTACCCTATCTTTGCGATGGAAAGGACGAAATGTACGATGGTCATAGGCTTGAGCCTTACGCATGGAGATGGGACACTGGCGGTATGAGGGTCTGGAATGTAGTATATAGGCATTCATATAGATTGTAGCATATTACAGCGTACATCAGCTCAATTATACATCCTCATGTACCTTCCATCTCAGCAGGTTACATCCATATCATTCTACCAGACATCAAACCACCCCCCCACTACTCAACTTCCCCCCCCTTCTCCTTCTCTCCCTACTAATCTCCTCCTCCCCTTTCCCATCCATCCCCCTCCCACCCCACCACTCCCTTACCAACCCCTCCATCCTCACCCTCTCCATGCCCTCCTCTTCCCCCTCCCCCACCAACTCCCAAACCCTCTCATCCTCCCTTTCACTACTCTTCCTCGCCAACGCAACCACAGTCCCATGCCTCGGCCACCATCCCATCCCCTTCATCTCTCGGAAATACCTCCACGCATCCTCAAAGCCTTCTTCCTGTTCCTCGGCAGTGTCGAGGCAGACGAGGATAAGGCGATCGTATGTAAGGGCGTTGGGTGGGACCTTTAGGGCGACCATTTCAGAGGCGAGGAACATGGCTAGGTCTTTGCGGTGATAGTATTTGCAGCCGCGGAAGAGGACGTTGAAGGTGGTGGTGTCGGGACCGCTGGGACAGAGCGTGTGCAGGGTTTTGTAGGTTTCGATGGCGGATTCGAGGTCTTGGTGGTAGATCGAGGCTTCCATGACGACGTTCACGGCTACAGTGGGGATTTCGCGGTCTGCGTAACGCAGGTCGTGGAGGATCGAGAGGGCGGTTGCGGGGAGAGAAGAGGACTCCTTTAGGTGGGTGTAGATAGGGCGGGTGGAGGCTTCGGTGGGGGGAACACTGGCGGCGGTCATAAGGGTAAGGAGTGTGAGAGCCGTTCTGAGGTCGCCGGCCGAAAGGTATGATTCGAGGAGGGCTTCGTAGTGATGAAGTGCGGGGGTATGGGTACGGTTGCCAAGGACTCGGAAGACATCGGTTCCTAAGTGAAAGTCACCGTGACGAGAGGCGGTGTTCAAGATGTTGAGGCAAATGCCGGACGGCGGATTGAGGTAGCCGGTTTCGACGCGTTTGCGCCAGGTGTAGAGGGTGGCAGGGTAGTGGAGGGTGCGGCTGGCGGTGTCAAGCAAGTAGAACCAAAGGGTTGGGGAGATTTGAAGCTCGCCGTTGTGGATGCGATACTTGATTAGTCGGAGGACTTCGTCAAATTCTTCTGCATCACACATAATGTATGTAACCATGTCATACAGCCAGGGATTTATTTTTGCGCCATCCAATTGCAGTTGTTCGAGGGCCTCCAAAGCTAGCTCCACTTGACGATCTCTAAGCATTCCCACTATGACATTGTGCCAGCCTTCATTCGATATTGAAAACCATCTTTGGCGTAGCTCATCGAGGATGTCTTTCCGCAGTATGTAATCAGGGTGGATAGCAAGAACCTGAAAAAAGACCATAAGCTGACAAGTCACCTTTCTTTCCAAATTAACCCACCTTCAGCGCAGCATGATAGGCAGACGAGTCTGGTGTGAAGCCCTCGTCTCTCATCTCCTGCAGTAGTCCCTTAACCTCGGCCGGAGAGCCATGCTGCGGGTTTGTGTTCGCAAGGAGTAATGCCAAGTACAACCTAGGATTCGGCTTCTCGCCCCGGTCTCTGACAAGTATCTTCGCAAGTGCCTGCACCCGTAAATAGTTCCCCGTGTTACCTGCGCGCCGTAGCTCCTCATAAGCAGCTTCGGTTGGAAGATCCTGAAGCTGGCCTCCACCTGACAGCTCATGTGGATCGCCTGAAGCGCTGACAAAGGATTGCTTCTTTGATGTACGATGCACGTATGCCCGCGGTGGCATTTGAGGGCGCCCTCCTTTTGGTATACATGCCAGAGCGTAATTCCGCTGTTGCGAAGCTTTTAAACATCGTCGAAAAGCCTGCTTCACCGGTTTCGAACAGAGATAGGGTCTTGTAAGCCACACTGGACTGAACGACGGGCATAGACAATGCCATAATGCGTCAATTGTCGTTAGCACACGTGGCATTGATTGCGGAGGACATTAACCTCGACTTTCGCTCCCTCGTAAATCTCGCCTAAGAAGCGCTCTTATCGCGGTTATGCATCGGCTCTTAAGATATCGATTTGCCGCGTCCCCTCATCCGCCCCCAATTAGAAGTGGATTTCATCGAATATCTCTCGAAATGATCGGCGTGGCTTTACCTATTTATAAAGCAGGCAACTAATGTCTCTTCAAATGCAGTCAGCTTACTGTACTCAGCAATGGGATTGGTTCCTGAATTTCATCCGTTTCTGTCTCTTATCTTCATGGGTGTTAAAGTCCGCATATAAAGGACCTGCAAAGGCCCTTACCGAGACTCTGTGTACGGACCGGGTGCTTCAACATGATTTTCCAACCCACTATCCTCATTCTCGCAGCGCTGCAACTAGTCTCCTCATTCCCAGTCGAAAACTCTAAGACTCATCAGCCCCGAGCTCCAGAACACTTTGCACACCCTGGTGTTCTTCTTGATACAGCTCAACTCAACTTGATCAAGTATAAGGTGGCTCAAGGCGCACAACCATGGAGCAATGCCTACAGTGCTATGCTTGCAGATCCCCTGGCATCTCTTAGCCGTACGCCCAGTCCTACTACCATAGTTCAGTGTGGGCCGACGAGCACGCCAAACATCGGTTGTACGTCGGAGAGACAGGATGCTCTTGCTGCTTACGCCATGTCTCTAGCCTGGTACATTTCTGACAGTACGAAATATGCGCAAAAGGCCATCTCCTATATGAACGCCTGGGCTCAGACCATCCAGGGTCATAACAATAGCAATGCGCCGTTGCAGACTGGCTGGTCCGGAGCGTCATGGGCTCGAGCTGCTGAGATCATTCGCTACAGCAATGCCGGCTGGGCTGCGAGCGATATTGCCACTTTCGAGAACATGCTTCGCAATGTATATCTTCCCGAAGTTATAGTTGGGTCTAACAGTAACGGCAATTGGGAGCTCGGTTAGTGGCATGCATTCTGAGTCCCTCATTCGTTCTTCTGATTCTCTAGGGAAGTCATGATGGAAGCTGCAATTGGTATAGCGGTGTTTCTCAACGACGGCGACAACTACGATAATGCCATGGCAAAGTACCTGGGTCGTGTTCCTGCATATGTGTATCTTACGCAGGACGGGCCGTATCCAAAAGCCGCCCCTGGAAGCGGACTTACAACGGAAGCTCAGATCATCAAATACTGGCAAGGGCAAAGCACCTTCGTAGATGGTCTATCTCAAGAGACCTGCCGAGACTTCACCCATACAGGCTATGGCATTTCCTCCATCTCCCATGTAGCCGAAACGGCTCGCATCCAGGGCACTGATCTCTACACCGGAGATACTGGAACTCGACTGCGGTATGCGCTTGGGTTTCATTCCCTCTATGCGCTCGGGGCTGCAGTACCATCCTGGCTATGCAATGGTGTGATCAAAAAGGGCCTTGGTCCCAGTGAGTACATGTTATTGGCTCTCCCTCCTCCCTGACCTGTAAATATCTGATGCCATGCAATAGTCACCGAAGTCGGTTTCAACGCGATGCACACAAGGCTTGGATACAGTATGCCGAACACCGAAAAACTGACCCTCCAACAGCAGCCTGCAGGAACGGACATTCTCTTTGTAGGATGGGAGACACTGACCCATGCTAACAATACTGCCTAATCTGGTGTCGCATCTGAGGGCGTTGATAATACCTGCACTCGTTACACTCCCAGATGTGTGGACCGAATTCTACATAGGTTCTTGCCTCCTAGACGTATAGAGGGATCTATGTCAGTGACAAATAGCAGCAAAGATCTCACAAAATCAACGTTAACGTTTCGGATTGTGAAATGCTGCTTTGTGATACATGGGATCTTGCGTAAGGTTGCGCCGAAGGCGCTCTTATCCCTCAGATACTCCTTAGCATTATGAATAGGGGATTCCTGATAATGTTGTCCGTGCTCATGGACATAATAGGTACTTAGACGCTTCACCCACTGGACGTAAGATATTCATGATTGTGTCATTCCGGGAATGGGAAGGTAGTTGTGGCGGCCTCCTTCATCCACTTCAGTTTTCTCTTCCGTAGGTCTCTTGTAGACTTCCAGCATTGCAGTTGTTGTCATTTCCATAGAATCAGGATGGACCCCGCTTCTGCGACACCTTTCGAAAAGGAACATCAGTATGCACGAAGGAGAAGAACGTTTGGCTCCCAAGTAGTACCGCATTTTGTGCTTGTCAAGTCTAAGATGAGTATCAGTCTCGCTCTCGATACGACACGTCTCAAAGCAAGCGGAGGCCCGTCCGAAGACTCTAAAACCCAAGATATCGGTCCCATGTGCTTCATGCAATACATGGATGCCTTGAGATCTCTAACAGTCGCATGACGCTTGGATCCATCTTGCGGTCGGCTATCTGCACTTGTGACCTGAATCTCAGCCGACGCAGTGTAGCGCAGCCCTCTCTTGCAAATAACCCTCCCAAATGCCTCTTTCCACGGGGTATCAAAGCTCACACTTCTTGGTTCGTTCCGTGGTATCATATCCAAGCCTTACTTATCACTTCTCCTTCTTATCCCCTCCCTCTCCCTCTTGCTCTCCCTCCACCGCCCCTGCCTCTCTCACCCCTGCCCCTACCACCATGCTCCCCTCTCGGTGCTCCTCCCCTCCCCCTCCCACTACCACTTGGCTGACTCTGCTGGTCCTTTACCAGATCAATGATCTCATCCGGTACTCTCAGGTATTTAATCTGTTGCCCATCGAATATCAGCGGCGTGCACCGATGAGTATTCCCCTGCTGCTAGAAGATGTTTGGCGGGGGGTTAGAGACATACGTTATTTCCCCGTACATAAACCTCAGGAAGTCGGAAAAATTTGTCGCCATCGGGAGATGTCTGAACGACCTCTTTGAGAGTTAGGTTCATCCAGGTGTCGCAGCTTATTAGATGGCCATTCAGAGTTTCGCCGTTTTTGAGCTCCACGAGCATGGGGTGGCCTTGCGCGGCGGTTAGGAGGCCGAGGGGGAGCTAGGATTTTTTCTTCAGCTGGGAACGAAGCTTGTGGGAAGGATGAGGGCTTACCATGATAGCGACTGGTGAAAGACGGGGGCAGAAGTGGATAGAGTGGGGAGATTGAGCTGGATTGGATATTGGACTTGATTTGATGTAATTAATTAGACGCGCGTTTAAGCACTACAAATAGATACATGAGCAACCTCATTACTCTAATCACCTTGTTCTCATCTTCACCGGCGTTTGGAATTGATGAATATTGCAGAGAGCGTCATCAAGGTTTCACTAATCTTGTTAAGTCCTTCAATTCCAATGTTCCTACTGTAACGCTCTCTCGAAGACTGTCTGACGACCAGGGCAAGCTTGGATGAAACCTAGCTGCGAGGTTCCTGCATTAGGTTCTTGCTCCTCATCCTGCCCTCATCTCTTTTGTCTACATGCGATCTGTGCTGGTCTCTGCTTCTATAAGGTTCTCAAGTCAACTAGTATTGATGCAGCGCATCTTCCTTCGTTTGCTCTGCGCCGTTGTAGTGCGTATTCTTAGTCATGATTCGAACACTTCCGGCCCAACCATCTGTTACCCAAGATTGAAGCTGCCTGCGTGAGGCTGAGTTGACCGCTATTGCCTTTTTTAATTTTCAACTCATACTTCCATTCGGGGACCCACAGAGAAGTCTTAACGATGGGTGAAGCCCAGTATACTCAACCGAAGACATCACGATCAACATAGGTGATGGAAGAGATATCTCTTTCACCGTTATCAACGTCGCACTTCCCCGGCCGTGTTCACCGGGCGCATACGGTACTATAGACCTAGTGGAGGCGAAATCCAATTTCCTTCAACTTGGTGACCTGTGTCACCTCTACATAGTTTTCTCAATGATGTTGAACCGCCTCCTAGAGGATAATGAACTGGTCAAACACTTTGAAAAGCAAGGGAGGTTTGCTCAGCAGCCAAGTGTCACATCCTTGAAAGCATCAGCGGCTAACGGGTGGCCTCTGCATTCTGAGATTGCGAGCGCTGGAAATGGGAGAGCAACGGCTGGGCTTGGTTTGGAGAATATCACTACCCTCTGCCAGAAGGTCAGATATGGATACTTCGTGACTACTTACTCGAAATTGATGATCAGGCCTGGACGGATATCAACATCGATGAGAATATCATGTTATTAATGATCTCTACTATTCACCGCAATGCCTGGTCTCTGAGTAGCCCTCATGTCGTATCATGCCGATTCGGGTAGACGATATTACCTCCACTTTGGACGAATGTGTCAAGCTAGACCATTTAGATACGGGATCTGTAGCTGCCTTTCAGCGGGCCTATCGATGGCTGTGGAAAACTGTCTCTCAAATCATCAAAAGTGCACGCGATCTAATAGATTACCAAATTCTCTTCCGACTCGGGTGCTTGCTGTTGGTGGAGAGGAGGGATCACATTGACTCATACCTTCAGATGTATGACCCAGAGCGTGATGGCCAAAAAAATGCCTTTTTGACCTAGAGCCACCGCTGGGGTAGTTCAAAGATGCTCACTACGATAACGGACAAATAGCATCCAGGTAAGCAGGCATTCCACTTGCGGATGTGTCAAGAATATTTTGTAACGCAATAATTATCGCGTGGAAACTCAGTTTTGGTTATTCTTGGATTGACTCCTGGTTTATACTCCAGGATTCCGCAGCTGTGGGAGGCTGAAGGTGCCAAAATGCGCGACGTTTACCGAAATTCTCTGTTAAGAATCGCAGCATTGGGTGTCACGGATAGCATAATTAGATGCTTTGCTGAAAGAAAAGGCTTCTACAGTTGACCTTATAAGTTATAGGTACCTGAGGATGTCTTTGGCTGGAGATCAGGGGGCGTATATGTGCGTCTCAAGCAGGGCACAGGGGACAGTGCATTGTTTGCTTAGAAGGCAGATGAGCGTGGCCCTCAAGACTCTAGTAACCGATAAATTCAAGAGCGTGTCTTTCTGGCACGGATCTTGAATTACAACTCACAAGAGCTTTGCTGGTGTATATTTCAAGAGTGTTCAGATATACCAGAGGGCTTGGAAGGGTTGGCTACTATATCCGCGACGAGAAAGAGCCGCAGTTTGCGGAAATGTCTACTGTACATAATGATGACTCGAGCTACGGAATTCATTTGGTATTTTGTAATAAAGCCAACAGGCGACAAAGAGGATGCGTACAGACATCTTGGCCTTGTGTGGCGGAGGGAGAGTCTATGGGATAAGGCTGACCCTTTGAGACTGCGACCGTCACCGTTGTCTAGATGGTGAATATTTACACCTCTCATTCCCCGTCATCCTCCAGCTTGATTTCTACATGTCGAGTTATGGTATTATCAGTTGATCTGTTCCCTCCGTTCCTTGAGTTTATGGTGTTGGAAATAGGGGAGATGGTAATCTCCGCCTTCATAGGGCTGGTAGGGCTGGGGCCCGCCAGTAGAGTTTTCACCTTCCACCTCCTAGATAGCCTCCTAACAGCAACAACCAAAATACCAATATGCCCCATATGACCTCGTATTCCAACATATGGAAAGCAGGCCCGATGACGGGAATTGTATATAGTAGAGAGGCGGCCCCATATTCAGGAGGCAGCGATTAGTTTCTGTCACCTCAGGCTGTAGAATAGTACTAGAACCCAGCTCTACCACCGCGCTTCCTACTTCCACGCTGCTTACTATTCACGTTACTACGTGCAACCTTATATATATATACTAATTAATAGTATTAATATATTACTGGGTGATTAGCAGGAAGAACTCGGATCACGGACATCCTTTAGACCTACATGCTAACTACGTATAGGCCTTGTTAAGACTGCGTGCCTGTTACTACGACACGGGCAACTCACGAGACTCGTTAAGTTCGACACGGGCAAACTCGAGAGTCTCGTTAATACCGTTTAACAGACGTTCAGACACAGACATTCTATACGTAGGCGGTACGCTGGCGAGAAGACTTCGTTAAGAGAAGAGAGACACAAGCGAGTTAGTAGAGAATGATCGAACTACGCTGCCTGATTAGGAGTGTAGCATACGAACATCTCTGCAAGACACGATCGATCTGCACGAGAAAGATCTCTACAGATAACGCGAAACAGATGAGTCGCACGCCTTACAAGCGAAGCGAGCGCCTGCGGAACGTGATATACAATGACGACGACTGTCGACCTCGAGAATCTCATCTCTTCACTGAGCTCTGACTGTTGAATGCCTTGATGATAGAATCAACCTCTAGCCGAAGACATCGTCTGTATAGCTCGAGAGAACAGTAGCGCATGTCGATGTGATTAGAGAAGAAATCGACTGCGATACGCATGCGTATCGCTGGCGAAACGCCTGCGACTCATGCTTAAGAAGTAAACTGTCGAAATCTGAGCAGTGAGAGATTTCGCTCGCCTTGAACTGTGAACCTGCTGCGAGAGAAAAAACTATTTCTCGCTAAGAGAAAAACCAGCATAGAGATCGTGCCTTATGTATGTTGCATGCAACGTATGCAACATATTTTCGATAGACGAGATTTATGATAGATGCGAACAGTGATCAAAAACGTACGACATCAAGTTTTCAAAGACAAAGCATGAGCTGATTCACTTTACAAGAATCTCTAAGCGATTCAATATGAACGTCGACGTAGAGCTGATGAAACATCAGATTGACTCAAAATCAGATATCAGAGTCTTGAAAGTTCAATTGAACTTCAAACTGAGATGAGCGACTCACATGCATCATGTCGAAGCAAAACTAGTGATTAAACAAAAGATCATGCAGACAATCATTGAGTCTACTTGAGACTCATCAGTGACGACAAGTAAATAAATATACTTCGTGATGACACGCTCTCTGCTTAGTCACGAAGTCATCATATGATATACATCACAGAAAGTGAAAGATCATTGAAAGAATCTAAATGTCAAGCTGAGATCAGTGCAAGAAAGAGCATTGTGACAGATCATCAATGTTTATCGTGTGATATCAACAGAGACTCTACAAGTGAAAACAAACATGACATCGATAGATATTTACTTACAAAAGCTGATACAAAGATCGATAACAAACATGAACTCTTGAAAGTCAGACGAAGTTATCAAGACGACAGTGCGTTGAATTCGCAACAACTTGACATTCAAAAGAGATCAAAAATCAAAGCTGTGCAAGACATCTCTACAGTTAAAGCGAAAGTGAATGAAAGAAACATTCAAACAGACAAAGATGAATCGAAGTCATTTCTACACAGCGATTCTCTGATCAGAATCATCGAAGATAGTTATAGTTGCAAACAAGAAAATGTCAATAAGATAACACAATCTTGACACATTTGCATTGAAGCAAAGAGTCTACTTGAATGATAGCAACAGCAAAGATGATGTTACAGCGATCATGATGAAAATGAACTGAGAGCTAGATAAAAGACTGAAGAGATTGACTTTAGTCATCACTCATCATGATGAGCTGAAAAAGTTAGTCGCGAAAGCGAAACATTTCACAGACGTAGCGACAGCGAATCAAGAGTGTCATGAAAAGATATACAAGATATACAGTGTTGGGACCGTGCCTAGAATCTAACCACACTGCAGCGAGGTAGTGCGTAGCTGGATAGAATGTTTGATCAATAGAGGTAGCTATAACTAGGATATTAAGAATACAGAAGGAATCAAAGAGGGTTCCGAGCTGTATCTATAGTAGGGCAAAACAAAGGGGGCGAAGCAGGTTTGCTCGGGTATCGGAAGCGCTAGGATAGAGTGTTGAGGCTAGGGGTTCAACATGGGCCAAAACCCCTAGGGCTTGTTGGCTAGGAAACCCTATCCAATCCCGACACACTCGTAACATTACCTCCTTCTCTTTAAAAGTCATGTCCCTATGACTTGTAGTGTAGTCCATAGCACTGACGTAGGGCCTTGGTGCCTGCCTTCCTATCAACCTTCCTATTGATTCAAACCAACCCGCCAAATGCCTATTGTAGCAGGCTCACTATGTGGGATAGGGTGGCCATTGAAGCAGGCTCACTAGTCGACTTGCTCATCGAAGAGGTCGGCTATCGGCTTGCCATTGAAGCAGGCTCACTAGTTGCACGTGAACGTGAGGTAGACCGGTCCACTGGTAGGTAGGGCGATG